>Ga0308164_10000140_pt1 | contig 198980 bp, 156 predicted proteins | sample PhyTR2_FD_201031 | JGI IMG/M metagenome (GOLD analysis project Ga0308164, IMG submission 201031) | Phyllosphere microbial communities from UC Gill Tract Community Farm, Albany, California, United States - DLSLT.R2 | ecosystem: Host-associated > Plants > Phyllosphere > Unclassified | place... | reverse complement strand
ACGTGGGCAGCTACACGATCGACGCCTCGGCGCTGGCCAACGGCAACTACCTGATCACCGCGCAAAATGGCGCCTTGACCATCGATGCCCGTCCGATCACGGTCACGGCCGATGCGAAAAGCAAGGTTTATGGCAACGTCGATCCAGGCCTCACGTACCAGGTCACGCAAGGCAGCCTGGTGGCTGGCGACAGCCTGAACGGCGTGCTGACCCGCGCCACCGGCGAGAACGTGGGCAGCTACACGATCGACGCCTCGGCGCTGGCCAACGGCAACTACCTGATCACCGCGCAAAATGGCGCGTTGACCATCAACGCCCGTCCGATCACGGTCACGGCCGATGCGAAAAGCAAGGTCTACGGCAACGTCGATCCAGGCCTGACCTATCAGGTCACGCAAGGCAGCCTGGTGGCAGGCGACAGCCTGAACGGTGTCCTGACCCGCGCCACCGGCGAAAACGTGGGCAGCTACACGATCGACGCCTCGGCGCTGGCCAACGGCAACTACCTGATCACCGCGCAAAATGGCGCCCTGACCATCGATGCCCGTCCGATCACGGTCACGGCCGATGCGAAAAGCAAGGTCTACGGCAACGTCGATCCAGGCCTGACCTACCAGGTCACGCAAGGCAGCCTGGTGGCAGGCGACAGCCTAAACGGTGTCCTGACCCGCGCCACCGGCGAGAACGCGGGCAGCTACACGATCGACGCCTCGGCGCTGGCCAACGGCAACTACCTGATCACCGCGCAAAATGGCGCCTTGACCATCAACGCCCGCCCGATCACGGTCACGGCCGATGCGAAAAGCAAGGTCTACGGCAACGTCGATCCAGGCCTGACCTATCAGGTCACGCAAGGCAGCCTGGTGGCAGGCGACAGCCTGAACGGTGTCCTGACCCGCGCCACCGGCGAGAACGTGGGCAGCTACACGATCGACGCCTCGGCGCTGGCCAACGGCAACTACCTGATCACCGCGCAAAATGGCGCCTTGACCATCGATGCCCGTCCGATCACCGTCACGGCCGATGCGAAAAGCAAGGTCTACGGCAACGTCGATCCAGGCCTCACGTACCAGGTCACGCAAGGCAGCCTGGTGGCAGGCGACAGCCTGAACGGCGTACTGACCCGAACCGCCGGCGAAAACGTGGGCAGCTACACGATCGACGCCTCGGCGCTGGCCAACGGCAATTACCTGATCACCGCGCAAAATGGCGCCTTGACCATCGATGCCGATTCGGGATTGGAAAACGCGATCCGCCTGGCGCAGCGCCAGGTCACGACGGGAACGAATGATGTGACAGCGGGCACGGCGGCAAACGCCGGGTTGCTGGCTGCGCCGGCTGTTACCGGGCTGGTTGCCTCCGGCACCGGTGGCAATGCGAACAGTGGCGTCAGCCTGGTCGGCGGGCTGGCTCTGGTACCGGTGGCGGACGCGGCGCTTGCCGCGCCCACGCCTGGAAGCAACAGCACGCCCGGTTTTACACGCATCTTTGTCGTCAACGGCGGTATCAATCTGCTTGCTCCCGCTGCCGTAGCCGGAGACGTGGCGCAATGATGGAAATGATTCACCTTAGAAAAGCACTTATGAAAAAACCACAACCTCCGCAGCGCACGGCTATCGCCATGGCACTGGGTTACGTCTTGCTGCATACAGCACCCGTTGTACAGGCACAAATTGCTCCTGACGCGGGCCAGACCTTGCAACAACTCCAGCCACCTGTCGCCGCGCCGCGTGAAAGTCAGCCGTTGAAGCTGCAAGCGCCGCAGGGTTCCGCCCCCATTGCACCGGGAGGGGCGATTGTCACTCTGCGCTCGGTCACGCTGACCGGCAACTCCGTATTCGACGAAGAGACGTTGCGCGCGGTACTGGGCGACGTCACCGGCAGTACGTTCGACCTGGCCGGCCTGCGCGCACTGACCGAGCGCATCACCGATTTCTATCGGGCGCGAGGCTATCCATTTTCCCGTGCTATCTTGCCGCAGCAAAATCTCGACCATGGCGATTTACGTATCGACATTATCGAAGGACGTTATGGCGTAGCGCAGGCGCAGAGCGCCGATGATGCGCTGGCGCAGCAGGCAACGGCGTACCTTGAGCGCTTGCGTCCTGGCAGCGTGATTGCCAGCGGTGCGCTGGAGCGGGCCGCGCTGCTGCTCGATGATTTGCCCGGCATCGAGTCCGCCGCCGCGGTCCGTCCCGGCGCCCAGACGGGAACCGGTGATCTCATCGTGCAGGTCGCGCGCGGGCAGCGCGTGCAGGGCGATGTCGGCCTGGACAATGCTGGCAGCCGCTACACGGGCAGGAATCGCGTACGCGCGAATATCGACATCAACAGTCCTTTCCTGCTTGGCGATCAAATCACCGTGCGGGCGTTGGTCAGCGAAGAAGAATTATGGCTAGGTTCGCTCGGCTACAGTCTGCCACTGGGTACGTCCGGCTTACGCGGCAATGTCGTCTACTCCCATACCAGCTATGTCCTGGCAAAGGAGTTTGCCAGCTTGAATGCCAACGGCACAGCCAAGGTTGCCAGCGCTGGACTCAGTTATCCCATCCTGCGGTCGCAACAGGCCAACCTGACCGTGATCGCAACGTATCAGTCCAAGGACTTGCAGGATAACCGCGACAGCACGCAAACCTTTGAAAGCAAGTCCAGCCGCTCCCTGCCGCTGGCCCTGCAATTCGATTACCGCGACAGCTACGAAGGCATGACCTACGGCAGTGTGAGCTGGACACCGGGCAAGCTCAAGCTCGATGCAAACCTGACTAATATCGATGACTATCGGACCAAGGGCAGCTTCCATAAAATCAATCTGGACGTTGTGCGTCTGCAGTCCCTGCCTGCTGGCTTGAGCCTGATGGCCCACTTGAACTGGCAGCAGGCCGACAAGAACCTGGACTCGTCGGAGAAACTGAGCCTGGGCGGCGCCAGCGGCGTACGCGCGTATCCATCGGGAGAAGCCACCGGGGACGAAGGCGGCCTGGCGCAAGTGGAATTACGCTATGGGGCCGGCGCCTACACGCCGTACGCGTTCATGGATGCGGGGCGCATCAGGGTCAACACCAAGCCGACCCCGGTCAACGACAATCGGCGCAGCCTGGGCGGCGGCGGCTTCGGCTTGCGCTACCAGTGGCAAACCTGGAGTGCGGACGTGGCCCTGGCCTGGCGCACGACAGGCGGCCGTCCACAGTCGGAAACGAACAGTGATCCCAAACCGCGCATCTGGCTCAACGCCGAGTACCGCTTCTAACACGCACACGGCAAGGCGCGCACTGGACACGCGCGCGTTGCCGGACGAGGTCCACGCAGCGGATTTCGTCGACGAAGCGCTCTTTTCAACGCGTGGCCGGGCCACAGCCAACGGTCAAATCACGTGGAACCCATGGGTGCCGTCGCGTCCCAGCTGCGCCACCAGGCCGAATTCCCAGTCGAGGTAAGCCTGCATCGCTTCGGCACGGTTGTTGGTGCCTTCGTACGGCCGCCGATAGCGGTCGATCAGCGGCGACGCCAGGTGCTGCTCGCCCGCCGCCACCGGCAGTCCGGCGTCCACCCATGCCGCCGTGCCTCCGTTCAGCACCACCACCGGAATATCGGTCAGCGCGCGCAGGTCGGCCGCCGCGTAGCGCGCCAGCAGGCTGCTGCCGCAGGTGAGCACAAAGCGCCGCGCAGCTGCCGGCACCTTGGTCAGCGCCTGCGGCAAATCGGAACGCAGCGCGAACCAGGCGCCAGGGATATGGCGTTTCACATGGTTGGCACCCGACGTGAAATCCAGCACCACGGTACCCTCCCCGTCATCCTCCAGCCATTGCGCCAGCGTAGCTGGATCGATTTCGTCCACCGGCGCATGCGGCGGCAGTTCGGCAGTCCACGGCGTGGTGACGTTGAAGTCCGACGGCTGTGCGCCATCGAGCACATACACTTCGTGGTTCATCTGCCGCAGCCAGTGGGCGGTGAGGTTGGCGCGCACGCCGTCGGTGTCGGCCAGTACGAAGCAGGCGCCGCGCACCGGCGCGAACTGCTCGGTTTCCTGCACCAGCTGGCCGCCGGGGGCGGAGCGGAAGCCCGGCAGGCGGCCATCGGCAAATTCTGCCGGGCTGCGCACGTCCAGCAGGTACGTGGTGCGGCGCGCGTCGCCGGCAAGCGCTGCAAGTGCCGCGTGGTCGACGCGCAGCACGCCGGCGCGGTCGGCCAATGCGCGGGCATCGATTGCCGCCTGCCGGCGGTTGGCATCGGTGGCAGCCGGGTAGCTGCGCGCCTGGCCGTGCGCCAGCTGCTGGCCCGCCAGCGTCCAGCCGATGGTGCCATTGCGCAGCGCGGATACGGGATTGGGCAGGCCGGCGTTGATCAGCGACTGGGTGCCGATGATGCTGCGGGTGCGCCCCGCGCAGTTGACGATGATGCGAGTGGCCGGATCGGGCGCCAGTTCGCGCGCGCGCAACGCCAGTTCGGCGCCAGGCACGCTGAAGCTGCCCGGGATGCTCATGGTCTGGTATTCGTCGTACCGGCGCGCGTCGAGGATGACGATGTTGTCGCCGCCGTAGATCAGCGCCTGCACTTCCGGCGCCGACAACGATGGCGTCTGGCGCTCCTCCTCCACCAGCTCGCCGAATGATTTGCTCGGCACGTTCACGTCGCGGAACAATTCGCCGCCGGCGGCCTGCCAGCCCGCCACACCACCGGCCAGCACCGCCACGTCGAGATAACCGAGCACGCGCAAACGGGCGGCGGCCAGCGGCGCCAGGCCTTCGCCGCCATCGAGTACCACGACGGGCACGTCGCGGCGTGGCAGCTTGGTGTACGCATCGAGTTCGAGGCGACCGAGAGGCAGATTGGCTGCAAACAGCGGGTGCGCCTGCGCATGCGGATCTTCTTCACGCACGTCGAGCAGCGCGATTTCGCGGCCGGCCAGCAGTTCCGCACGCACGTGTTCATACGTAACGGTAATGTTTGGCAGGCCGGTATGGAGCGGATTTTTAGTCATGATGTGTGGCATAGCCGGAACGGAAGGGTTTCACAGCGCCGTCGACGGTGAAGACGCTGCGGTCTACTGCGCCGATATCGGCGCCATAGACGTGAATGCCGATCGACACGCGATCGTCATAAGCATTGAAGACCTGGTGGATATCGCCCAGCGCCGGCGAAACGGCCGTCACGTCGCCGGTATCGAGCCGCAGCGGCGCGCCCACCTTGGCCAGCGCGCCAGTCGCGGTGCGGTGGAACTCCTGCGAGATTTCGGCGCCGCGCAGCAGCCCGATCAGGCCCCACACGGTGTGGTCGTGGATGGGCGTGGACTGGCCAGGCCCCCACACGAAGCTCACCACCGAAAAGCGCGCCTGCGGGTCGCGGTACAGCAGGTACTGGCGGTAGTACTGCGAATCGGGCTGCGCCGCCGGCTCGGGCAGCCAGTCGTCGTGCGCCACCAGTTCGCGCAGCAGCGCCGCGCCCTCGCGCACGATGCGCGGTTCGTCGGCGCCCTGCTGCAACACCCGGTCCAGCGCCTCGATGAAGCGGCGCAACCGGGAGGGCGCCGGCTGCGCTGCGGGGATATCGTCTGTCATGGAAAGCTTCCTCCTGTTACGCGGCCTGCCGGCGTGCGGCGGTGTTGCGGTTCTCTGGCACCGCGATGCCAAGATTACCACGCAGCGTGGACGCTTCATACTCGCGCCGGAACAGGCCGCGCTGCTGCAGCACCGGCACCACGTGGGCGATGAATGCGTCCAGCTGGTACGGCAGCGCTTCGAACAGAATGAAACCGTCGGCGGCGTCGTTCAGGAACCAGCGCTGAATGGCGTCTGCAATCTGCACGCCGGTGCCGACGAATTCCTTGCGCGGGCTGGCGTAGCGCAGCGCGGCCTGGCGCAGCGTCAGTCCTTCCTCGCGGGCCGTGCGAATGATGCGCTCCGACGAACTGCGGTTGCTGTCGGCGCCGTATTGCGCAATGTCGGGGAACGGGCCGTCGAGCGGGTACTGCGTGAGGTCATGTTCGTTGAACGACCGGGCCAGCGCCACCAATGCGTCTTCGATGCGCACCAGGGCCACGGCCTGCTGGTACAGCTCCTCGGCCTGTTCTTCGGTAGCGCCCACGATGGCGCGCAGCGCCGGCAAGACGCTGGTCTGCTGCGGTGCACGGCCAAACGCTGCGGCGCGCTTCTTGATGTCGGCATAATACGCCTGCGACGATTCGATGGTGGAGCCCTCGGTGAAGAATGCATCGGCATAGCGCGCCGAAAAATTGCGGCCGTCCTCCGAGGCGCCAGCCTGGAAGATCACCGGTTGCCCCTGCGGCGAGCGGGCGATGTTGAGCGGGCCGCGCACCGAGAAGAATTCACCCTGGTGGTTCAGCGTGTGCAGTTTGGACGGATCGATGAACTGGCCGGTGTCCTTGTCGTGCACCAGCGCGTCGTCTTCCCACGAGTCCCACAGGCCCTGCACGGTGGTGAGGTGTTCGGCGGCGATGCGGTAGCGCACTTCGTGCGGCGGGTGCGCCGGCTTGCCGTAATTCTCGGCGCTGCCTGACAGCCACGACGTCACCACGTTCCACCCCGCGCGGCCACGGCTGATATGGTCGAGCGACGCGAACTGGCGCGCCACCGTGTACGGTTCGCTGTAGCTGACGGTGAGCGTGCCCACCAGGCCGATGTGGGTCGTGTGCGTGGCCACGGCCGACAAAATGGTGAGCGGCTCGAAGCGGTTCAGGTAATGGGGGCTGGATTTTTCCGTGATATGCACGCTGTCGGCCACGAACAGAAAATCGAACTTGCCCTGCTCCGCCAGTTTGGCCTGGCGCAGGTAGAAGTCGATATTGGTGCTGGCGGTGGGATCGGCATCCGGATGCCGCCAGTCGCCCCAGCCGGGGCCCACGCCGTGCAGGATGAAGCCCAGTTTCAGTTGGCGTGCTGCTTGCGTTTTGGTTACGGTACTCATGATGAATTCCTTGTAGAGGGTTATGCCGGGCGAAACAGGCTGGCGTCCACCAGCGCACTCGCATCCACCCGGCGCGGGAACAGCTTCGCTTCAAAAAATGTGTCCGCCACTTGCTGCAACTGGCGCACGATCTCCTGGTCGACGGCGCGCAGCTGCGGGCGGTCGCGGTCCACCACCAGCTTGACCACGTCGGGCGGCAGGCCGGTCAACCGCTGAAATACTTCGCCGTATTCTTTCGGATGAGCGTTGGCCCAGGTGTTGGACAACGCCAGCCGTTGCAGCACGTCTGCCAGCGCGGCACGCTTGCCCGGATCGCCCAGCGCGGCGTCCGACGCCGCAATCACGCCGATGCCCGAGTTGATGCCCACGCCGTCGCGGATGACGCGCGCGCCGTGGATCTCGGCACTGGCCTGGTACGTGCCGAACGTGGCCCACGCTTCGATCTTGCCGCTCGAAAAAGCCACGGCGGCGTCGCTGGGCAGCATGAAGCCGGTCACCACGTCGTCCGGTTTCAGGCCCGCCTCGCGCAGCGCGCCAAACAGCAGGAAGTGGGCGACGCTGCCGCGCGCCGACGACACGATCACGTTGCGCCCTTTCAGGTCTGCCACGGTCTTGATCGATGATCCGGCCGGCACCAGAATCGCCACGCCCTTGGGCGACGACACGCTGGCCGCCACCACCTTGACGCGCGCGCCGCCTGCGGCAGCGGCCAGTGCCGGCGTATCGGCCGCCACCGCGGTGTCGACGTCGCCCGACACCACCGCCTCGAACAGCGGCGCGGCGCCCTGGAAGCTGGCCCACTGGATCTTGTAAGGCAGGTTATCGAGCACCCCGGCCGCCTCGGCCTTGGTGCGCAGCAGCTTGACCTGGTCGCCCAGCACCAGCGTCACTTTCGACAGGTCGGGCGCCGGGGTGAGTGCCGAAGCGGGGGGCGAGGCGGCACCGGCGGACGTTTCCTGCTTGCCGCAGGCGCCCAGCAGGGCCGCCATCGGCAGCATGGTGAGCAGCCGGCGCAGGCGGTCGGGATCAGAAGTCATATGCGACCTTGCCGTAGTAATAGGCGCCGGTCGGCGCGAACGGCGACGGGCCGTAGGTAAAGCCGCTGCTTCCAGAGTTGGCGTCGCCGGGGCCGTTTTTATCGGGCCGGGTGTCGAACACATTGGCCGCACCCAGCACCAGCTTGATCCGCCTGGTCACCGCGTAGCTGACATCGAAGTCGGTAAGCCACTTGGCGCCGAAATGGTAGTCCTGGGCGCGGTTGGCCGTGGTTTGCCAGGTGTACGCGTCGAAGCGCGTCGTTTGCGCATTGACTTCCCAGTCGCCGGCAAACCAGCGCGCCGATAAAATCACCTTGGTGCGCGGGGTGGCGCTCAAGTCGCCGATGCCGCCGCCGGCCGAGTAGCCGAACCACACCGAGCTGCCGCCGGTATTGGCGCCCAGCGCCGTGATTTCCGCCGGCGTGGCGTTGATGCGCTGGACCTTGGTGCGGTTCCAGTTCACCGCCGCGCCCCAGCGCACCAGCCCATAGCTGCCATAGTCGCTGGTCAGGTCGGCCACCAGGTCGGCCCCACGGGTGCGGGTGTCGATGGCGTTGGCAAAATACTGTACCCACTCGGTACCGGTCAGACCTGCCGCCCGCAGCGTGGGTGCAAACGCAGGGCCGAACATGTAACCGGTGCGCACGATGCGGTCCTTGACCTTTACCTGGTAGCCGTCGAGCGTGATGTTGATGTTGTCGGCCGGTTTCAGCACGATGCCGAGGCCGAAGTTCACCGACTTCTCGGGATCGAGGTCACGCGCGCCGAAGGCGCGGGCCAGGGCGGAATCGTTGCGCAGCAGCTTGGACAGGCTAGGCCCCACTTCGCCCGTCACCGGGTTGATGTTGGTGCGGTTGTCGGTTTGCGAGTAGCCGATCTGGGTGAGCGACGGCGCCCGGAAGCCGGAACCGGCCGTGCCGCGTATCGCCACCGTGGGATTGAAGTCGTAGCGGGTATTGAGCTTGCCGCTGGCGGTATTGCCGGCGCTGTCGTTGTAATGTTCCGCGCGCACGGCAGCGCCCACGAACCACTGTTCCACCGGGTAGAAGCCGATGTCGTTGTAAATGGCCAGCACCGTGCGTTTTACCCTCGCGGCATCGGCCGGCGACAGCGCCACGCCGGCTTGCGCGCCCACCGCCGCCGGTTTCCCCACGTTGGGGTTGCCCTCCTGGTCGCCGGGCTGGAAGATGTAACCGCCATTGATGTAGCCGAGCGGATCGCCGGCATACGTGGTAAACCGTTCCAGGCGCTGCTCCAGTCCCCACGACCATTGCAGCGGCTTTTTCAAACCCACATCCACGGCGCGGGTGAAGTCTTCGTTGGTGGTCCACTGCTCGAACTGGTACACAGCCAGGTTGTCGAAACTGGTGGGCGACGTCGGTCCCAGCGACGGATTGAGCGTGCGGTTGCTGTACTGGCGGGCGCGGTTCTTGCCGTAACCGGAGCTGATGTCCCAGTTCCAGCCAGCCGTGCGGCCGCGCGCACCGGCATTGAGCTGGTAATCGAACGCGCTCATGTTGTTGATGGCGAAGTAACCGTCCGGGTACACCTGCCCCAGCGTGGCCAGGCCGTTCGGACGGCGGAAGTTGTTGCCGGCCACCGTGTTGCGGGTGCCGGCCGTGCCGAACGCGTACAGGGTGATGTTCCTGTCGAACGGCTTTTCGAGGTTGAAGGCCACGTCGTACGCTTCGATGCCGGGGTCGCCGTTATGGGCGCCGTCGCGGTTCCACGTGGCGTTTTTCGGATTGGACGCCGGCGAATACGCCACCAGGTTCGTCGCCGGGAAGTTATCCCAGGAGTTGCCGCGCTTGCGCGCTGCCACGCCAATGTTCAAAAAGCCGTCTTCGCCCAGGCGCAGCCCCACGCTGCCCTCGATCTTGGCGTTGGCCGGATTGCCGTCCACGTCTTTCAGCTCGCCGTAGCCCACCGCCAGCTGGCCGCCATGGTTGCCGGTCTTGAGGATCACGTTCACCACGCCGGCCACCGCGTCCGACCCATACTGGGCAGCAGCGCTGTCCTTGAGCACCTCGATGTGATCGATGGCCGACAGCGGTATGGTATCGAGGTCGATGGCATTCACGCCGCTGGTGTCGCCGCCGCCGTTGGTGAGCAGCGCCGAGTTATGCCGGCGCTTGCCGTTGACCAGCACCAGCGTGTACGCCGGTCCCAGGCCACGATTGCTCACCGGGCGTACCACGGAATTGACGCCGGCCTGGTTGGTGCCGAAGTTAAACGAAGGCAGCAGCCGCGCCAGCGCTTCCGCCAGTTCCGCGCGGCCGGTATGGATCAACTGCTCGCCGCTGATCACGTCGATGGGCGCCGGGCTGTCCGCCACGGTACGCGCTTCACCGCGCACGCCGGTGGTCACCACCACGTCCTGCACCTGGCCCACGCTGGTCTGCGCCGCCGTTGTCTGCGCGATCGCTGCACCGGCGCCCAGCAAACCCGCTGCCAACAACGCCAGCTGCAATGCCTTCAACTGCGGCGACCTGCTATTTTTTTTCGACTGCTGCATGAAATATCCCTTGGTTTTTTAGAATTGTGATGACAGGTACGATGCAAAGCTGCGGTCCCACAGCGGCCGCACGTCGATGCGGCGCGCCAGCAGTCCCGCATCGGCAAATACATCGGCTACCTGCTGTTGCGAAGCGATGGCCGCGTCGTCCACCGCGGTCAGCTTGTAGGGCTGGCTGCGCTGGCTTACCTGGTTGAGAAAATACTGCGGCGGCACGCCGGCGATCTGGCCGCTCTTGGCGGACCACGGCTGGGGATTGCGGTTGATCCAGTCGTACACTTTCGACACCCGCTGCAGGTAGTCGCCGATGGCCGCGTGCCTGGCCGGATCGGCAATTGCTTTCGTGGCTGCGCTGATCACGTAGTTGCCGGACAGGTAGCCGTCGGCCGTGCGCAGCACGCGTGCGCCCTGGCTCTTGGCCAGTTCCACCACCAGGCCGAAGATCACCCACGCATCGAGCTGACCGCTTTTGAAGGCGGCAAATGCATCCTGAGGCGCCAGCGCCACCGGTTCGATATCCTTGAACGTCAGGCCGTTCTCTTTCAGCAGCTTGATCAGAAAATAGTGCGACGTGGTGGACCGCGCGTAGCCGATACGCTTGCCCTTGAACTGCGCCGGATCGACGATTTTCGACCCCTTGGGCACCAGCACCACCTGGTTGTTCACGTCACCGCGCAGCACGGCCACCACCTTCATCTGGGCGCCGCTGGCGGCGGCGAAGATGGGAGGAATTTCGCTCATGCCGCCCAAGTCGAGCGAACCGGCGGCGAGGGCTTCCACGATCAGGTTCCCTGCCGCGAATTCCGCCAACTGGGTGCGGTACGGGATCTGGTCCACGCCCGCCTCCTTGAAATAATACGAGTCGCCGCCCTTGTAGGTCCCCACGCGCAGCAGCGCATTGCGGGCCTGGACCGCGTTGGCGCGCACCCCGGTGCTCCAGCCGCCGAACAGCGCGGCAATGCCGCCTGCCGCGCCCAGTTTGGCCGAGCGTTGTAAAAATTGACGGCGAGCGCCGCCCTTCGATGCTTTCGAATCCATGTTGATGACCACCTGTGAGTTGATGTATGGAGCTGGCGCTGCTTCAGTTAATTTTGAAGACGATGTTCCCGGCCAGCAGGTAACTGGCGCCGCCCAGCTCGGGCAGCCTGGGGAACGGCGCGGCGCGGCGGATTGCCTCGCGCGCCGCCTCGTCGAGCGCCGGGATGCCGGACGATTCGATATCGAACGACAGCAGCGCACCCTGTGGACTCAAGGTCAGTCGATAACCGACCTTGCCCTGCTGGCGGCGCATCTTCGCTTCGCGCGGATAATCGGTGTTGCTGTTGATGCGGGCATAGACCTGGTTCACGTAGTCGGTCGGGATGCCTTCGGTGCTGATCTGCCGGGGTGCGACCGGCGTCGGCGGCGGTACCGGTGCTGGCGGCGCCGCTGGTGCAGGCGTTGGCGACGCGACGGCAGCGACATGCACCGGTGGCGCCGGTGGCGTGACCGTTTCCACCGGGATGAGGGGCGCCTCTATTTTGGGTAAAGGCACCGGCTGCACCACGGGCAGCGGCGGCGCCAGCGTCTGCTGCTGCAACGGCTCGGGCTTGGGCGGCGTGATTTCCTTCGGAGGCGGCAGGTGGATCAGCTGCACCACGGCCGGCGGCGCCGGCGCCTTGATGACCGTGCTGCTGAAGTTCCAGATCGCCAGCGCGCCCACGGCGTGCACCAGTACCGAGATGACGGCGCCGGGCCGGCGCCACCAGGCGCCCTTGCCGGCGCCGTACAGCGCGGGATACGAATCGGCCAGCCCGGCGCTGGCCGCCAGTGAAACGACCGGTGCATCGGCATGGGCGACATCGGCGGCGGGCTGCGGGTAGCGGTCGTGCAGAGAGAGTGCGGCGCTGGACATGGGATGCTCCTGGTATGAGTTAGTCGAACAGATCCGGCTCTTCGCGGGTGATCACGTCCCACAGCGGCTGGAAGCTGAACCAGCCGCCGGCGTCCGAGCCGATCTGGTTGGCCGTATGCTTGGCCACTGCGTGCGGAATCGGCTTGGTCGGGCCGGCCGCCTCGGACAGCAGCTGCGCCTGCGCCGCATTCTCGAACGAGATGTAGCGCCACACGGCCGACTCCACCGACGAGCCCACGGTCAGCAACCCATGGTTTTGCAGGATCACCGCCTTGCGGTGACCGAGCGTGTGGGCGATGCGTTCACCTTCGCTGGTATCGAGCACCACGCCGCTGAAGTCCGAAAAGATCGCATGGTCTTCGTAAAAGGCGCAGGAATCCTGGGTGAGCGGATCGAGCAGCCGGCCTTGCGCGGCAAACGCCTTGCCGTACAAGCCGTGCGAGTGGGCCGCTGCGATCACGTCCGGGCGCGCCTTGTGCAGTTCCGAGTGGATGGCGAACGCCGCGCGGTTGAGCAGGCCGTCGCCCTCCACCACCTTGCCGTCATGGCTCACCAGGATCAGGTCCGACACCCGCACGTGGCCGAAGTAGACGCCCGCCGGATTGACCCAGAAATGATCGGGATACTCGGGGTCGCGCGCGGTAATGTGGCCCGCACCGCCCATGTCGAAGCCGTAGCGCGCAAACAGCCGGAACGACACGGCCAGCCGCTCCTTGCGGTGCCGGCGTTGCGCTTCGAGCGTGGGCGGTGGCGGCGGCTCGGCGAAGATGATATTGCCGCTGGCGTCGCGCGGGGCGTTGTGGATGGCCGGGCGCGGCGCGGATTTGCCCACCGTGCGCAGATGGGGGCGCGACAGCGGCGCGGAGTGCAAAGGGGATGGGCTGCTCATGGTGACTCCTTGTTGTTATCAGTAGCCGCGCGCGGTGTCCACCACGTCGGTCAGGGGGGCGCCGCTGCGGAAGCGGTCCAGGTTCAGCAAAAACTTGTCGATCAGCGCCGGCACGATGTGGTCGGTGGCAGGCGAAATATGCGGCGACAGGCGCACCCGCGGATGGCCGTAAAACGCGTGGCCGGCCGGCAGCGGCTCGGGGTCGGTGACGTCCAGCGTAGCCAATGCCAGCTTGCCTTCGTTCAATGCATCGAGCAGCGCCTGGTGGTCCACCAGGTTGCCGCGCGCGATATTAATCAGGTGCAGGCCGGGCTTCGCGTGCTTGAGCGTGGCGCGGTTGATCGCGTGGCGGGTCTGCACCGTCGATGGCGCCGCCAGCACCAGGTGGTCGGAGCGTGCCAGCAGTTCCTCCAGCGTCGTCACGCGTTCGACGCCATCGATGTCGAACGGCGCATCGGAACGGCGCAGCGCGATCACCTCGATGCCCAGTGCCAGCGCGCGCAGCGCCAGCGCCTGGCCGATGGAGCCGAAGCCGTACAGACCCAGGGTGGTGCCCTGCACCAGTCCCAGCGAATGGCGGCGCCAGTCGCTGGCCTGCTGCAGCCAGATCTCCGGCACCCGCTTGGCTGCAGTAAAAATCGCCGCCAGCCCGTATTCGGCAATCGCCACCGACGCCGTGCCGCGCGCGGAGGTGACCACCGGGCCATCGAACAGCCAGTCGGGGTAATAGTCGATGCCCACCGACGCCAGCTGCACCCAGCGCACGTCCTGCCAGCCGCTGGGCGCCGGCGTGTGCAATAGCGACTGGCCCTTGGGCGCGGGCAGCGCGAACAGCACGTCGGCGCCCGGCGGCAACGCCGTCAGCGGACCGGGTGGCACATCCACCACGGCCAGGCCGGCGCGCTGCGCCAGCAAGGCGTTGACCTTGGGGTCGAACTGGCTGGCTACGATGACATCGCTCATCTGCTTCTCCTCAATTAGTTCAAGCGGCCAGACGCTGCGACTGTTCTTCACGTTCCGCGACAGCGGCGCGCACCAGCGGGATCAGTTCGCGGCCGTATTGCAGCGCGTCCTGGATCGGATCGAAACCGCGGATCAGGAACGTGGTCACGCCCAGCTCCCAGTACTTGAGCAGCGCATCGCGCACCTGTTCCGGTGTGCCTACCAGGCCGGTGGAATTGCCGGCAGCCTTGGTCAGCGCGGTAATGCCGGTCCACAGACGCTCATCGACCACCTTGCCCTGCGCCGCCGTATCGAGCAGCCGCTGGGAGCCGACGTTTTGCGGTTGCTGCGGGCGTTTGCTGAAGTGAACGTTCTGGCTGACACGCTCGGTGGCGGTGGCCAGGATGGCGTCGGCCTTGGCCCACGCCTTTTCCTCGGTTTCGGCCAGCACCGGGCGCAGCGACAGGCTGAAACGGATCTTGTCCGCGCGGCCGTGTTTGGCGGCGGCAGCACGCACGCGGGCGATGGTGTCCGCCACCTGCGCCAGCGACTCGCCCCACAGCGCATACACGTCGGCATGCTTGCCCGCCACCTCGATGGCGGCGTCGGACGAGCCGCCGAAATACACCGGCACGTTCTGGCCATTCACCGGCCGCACGCCCGCGTTCTGCCCCTTGTGGCGGTAGTTGTCGCCTTCGTGGTCGAACGGGCCGCTGGACGACCAGGTCTGCTTGACGATGTCGAGATATTCGTCGGTGCGCGCGTAGCGCTGGCCATGGTCGAGGAAGTCGCCGTCGCGCTGCTGCTCGGTGTCGTCGCCGCCGCTGATCACGTGCACCGCCAGACGGCCGTCGCTGAAGTGATCGAGCGTGGCAAACTGGCGCGCCGCCAGGGTGGGCGCCACGAAGCCGGGGCGGTGCGCCAGCAGGATGCCCAGCTTGTCGGTTTGCGAGGCGATGTACGACGCCACCTGGAAACCGTCCACCGACGCGCTGCTGTGCGCCACCAGCACGCGGTCGAAGCCCGCGTATTCATGCGCGCGGGCCACCGCGGCAAGGAATGCCTTGTTGACCACCGGGCCTTGCGGCAGCACGGTTTCGGATACTTCCTGGGTAGCGCTAAAGCCGATGAATTCGATGCTCATGATGCTTCCTTTGCAGTGATGGTTGAAATACCGGCGCCGCCGGCGGGTGGGATTTTTTTTGCTGCCTGTGCTGCACGGGCCGAACATTCGGCAAACGCCGCGCGGCCGCTGTTGACCAGAATGGTGTCGTTCTGCGGCGTGTGGATGCGGCTGCACAGCACGTCGCGGTAGTGGCGCTGCAGCGGGTTGGCGCGCGACAGGCCCGGATTGCCGCTCAGTTCAATCGCCTGCTCCACCACCTGGATGGCCTGGTTGGTGACCAGGTACTTGATGCGGAATGCATCGCTGGACGCGATCGAGCCGTTGGCGGCAGCGTCGATCAGCACCCGGTTCGAGAACAGCCAGGCGTCGAGCCGGCCCAACGCCTCCTGGAAGCGCGGCAGCGACGACAGCGGCGCGCCGAGGTTGGCCGGCACCCGCTCTTCCAGCCACGTGGCCAGCCAGTCGCGCGCGGCGCGGGCCACCGCGTCGTAAATGGCCGACAGCAGCACCGACATCCAGAGCAGAAGCGATGCGTCCAGTTCCGGCGCGGCGCCGGCCGGCGCCACTTCCACCGCGTGGTCCAGCGGCACCAGCACATCGTCGAACACCACTTCGTGGCTGCCGGTGGCGCGCATGCCCAGGTGATCCCAGTTTTCGATGACGGTGATGCCGGGCGTATCGCGCCGCACCAGCCAGCTGCCCACCAGCGGTTGGGCGTCGTCGCTGCGCGCCCATACGCCGAGCCACGTCAGGCGCGGAATGCCGGTGGAGTAGATCTTGCGGCCGCTGATGCGCCAGCCCTCGGGTGTGCGGCGGGCGATGGTGTTGGGCAGGCCGCCGCGCGCGGGGGTGCCCAGTTCCGGCTCCACCCGCAGTGCGTTGATCAGGGCGCCGTCTTCCAGTGTTTCGCGCACCACGCGGTCCAGCAGGTGCTGCGGCCACTTCGCCTTGCGGTCCGACGCGTGGTGCAGGTACTGCATCACGAGCACCAGCGCGGTGGACGGTTCGCCACGCGCCACGGCTGCCACCACGCGCGTGGTTTGCGCCAGGTCGGCGCCAAGGCCGCCCTGCGCACGCGGCACGGTCAGGCCCAGCAGGCCCAGTTGGTGCAAGCGTTCGAAGTTCGCATGCGGGAAGCTGCCGTCGCGGTCATGGTCGGCGGCGGTGGCGGCAAATTCTGCCGTCAAGGTATCGAGCAGCGCCGCAAATTCCGGGCTATCCAGTTGCGGCGTGTGGTCTGCCCGTGGCAGGCGAAGAACGGAAGTAGGCATGGTCAGATCGCTGGGTTAAATGGAGAAATTGCTGAAGTTGAACGGGGTATGCACAGGTGACGGCGCGGGCGCTGCTGGCTCGGCGACAGCCTCGATTTCCACGCCCAGCAACTGCAGCAACTGGGCGCGCACGCGCTGGAACTCGGGCCGCTCGGCGCTGCGCGGGCGCGGCTGGGTAATCGTGATGTCGGAGACGATGCGGCCCTGTTCCAGCACCAGCACGCGGTCGGCCAGCAGCACGGCTTCATCGACGTCGTGGGTCACCAGCAGCACCGACGGCCGATGCTCGCGCCACAGCGCCAGAATCAGTTGATGCATGCGGATGCGGGTCAGTGCGTCGAGCGCGGCAAACGGTTCGTCGAGCAGCAGCAGCTTGGGTTCGCGCACCAGCGCGCGGGCCAGCGCCACGCGCTGCGCTTCGCCGCCGGACAGGGTGGCCGGCCAGGCGTTTTCGCGGTGCGCCAGCCCTACTTCCGCCAACGCCTGGCGCGCCCGGTCGCGGGGCTGATCGATGTCCAGGCCCAGCGTGACGTTACGCCAGGCGCGCTTCCACGGCATCAGGCGCGGCTCCTGGAACACGGCGGCGCGGGCCTGCGGCACGTCCAGCGTGCCGGACGTGATGCGATCGAGGCCGGCCAGCGCCCGCAGCAGCGTGGTCTTGCCCGAGCCGCTGCGGCCCAGCAGCGCGACAAATTCGCCGGCGCGGATATCGAGGTCCAGCTGGTCGAGGATGGTGTTGTCGCCAAAGCGTTTGGTCAGTTGCCGGGCCTGCACCGGGCTGCCCGGCCGCGCCGGTGCAAGCTGCACCGGCTGCACCGGCGCGGCGCTGTCGCGGCTACCTTCACTGCGGGCTTTTACGCCAGGCAGATCGAGTTGGATGGTCTGCATGTTCAATCCTTGATAAAAGTCGGACGCCAGGCCAGCGCGTAGTGTTCGATGGCGCGCACCAGCAGGTCGGTGGCCAGGCCCAACAAGCTGTAGACCAGCAGGCAGACGACGATGACGTCGGTGCGCATGAAGTCGCGGGCGTTGTTGATCAGGTAGCCCAGGCCCGCCGTGGCGTTGATCTGCTCCACCGCCACCAGCGACAGCCAGCTCACGCCCAGCGAATAACGCAGGCCCACCAGGAACGATGGCAGCGCGCCGGGCAGGATCACGTGCACGATCAGTTGCGGGTAGCTGAGGCCAAACAGGCGCGCCGCTTCCACCAGCTTGGAATCGATGCCGCGGATGCCGCTGTACAGGGTGAGGTACATCGGGAACGTGGTGGCAAAGGCGATCAGCGCAATCTTGGTGAACTCGCCGATGCCGAACCACAGGATGAACAGCGGCACCAGGCCCAGGAATGGCAAGGTGCGCGCCATCTGCATGGTGGAATCGACCGCCACCTCGCCCTGGCGCGTAAGGCCGGCGATCAGCGCCAGCGCGGTGCCCAGCGTGAGCGAGACGGCCAGGCCGGTGGCCACGCGCTGCAGCGACACCAGCACGTTGCTGCCGATTTCGCCGGACACGATCAGCTCCCACAGGGTGACGAAAATTTGCGACGGCGCGGCCAGGATGCGGTCGGGCAGCACCCCGGTGCGCGACGCTGCTTCCCAGATCGCCAGCAGCACCAGCGGCCCGATGGCGCGCTTGAACAGCGGCGCAATCCGGTGGAAGCGCCAGCGACGGGCGCTGGGTGGCGGGACATTGAGGGCGGGAGCGAGAACCGACATGAGTGCTTTCCTGTGCTGGGGATCGAAGGCTGGTGCAGCCGATGAAACCTAGTATAGAAAGCAAATGATTATGATAGAACTAATCGTTTCGACTATTGATATATGATTTATCGGAATAATCTTAACGGCATACTATGCGCGGTTCGCAACATCGATGGCGGTCGCCCCGTCATCCCCGCGCAAACGGAAATGACGGAACGTGGGCCACAAAATAAAAGCCCCGCCACCATTCTAGGTAAGCGGGGCCCGATTGCTAAGCCGCTAATTTTTATATCGATATGAGGTGACCAGCAGCTGCCTAGCGCGCCACAATTTTCAGCGGCGACTGCGCGAATGCCTGCTCCACCGACTGCGCAAACAGGTCGATCGCATGCTGCACCGGCCCCGGTTGCAAAGGCTGCACCAGCCAGATGTCGAGCACCGGTTTGAAGTCGGTGACATTGACGATATCGAGTTCGTTGCGATGGCGGCTGCGCTCCAGGATGGGACGCGGCATCAATCCCAGCCCCACGCCGTTGGCGGCCAGCCCCAGTTGCAGGTCGGTGCCAAAGGTCTCCAGGTTGATCTTGAACGACAGCCCCTGCTCGGCCAGGGCCCGCGCCAGCCCGGCGCGGAAGCCGCAACCGTCCGGATTGAGCACCCAGCCTTCGCCGAAGATATCGCGCAGCTTGTACGACCGCCTGGCCATCGCATCCTTTTTCGCGACCACCACCAGTTCGATGCGCCCCAGCGTGCGCCCGCGCAGCCCGTCGGGCAGCACCTTGGTGGCCGGGAACAGCGCCACCGCCGCGTCGATTTCTGCCTTGGCCACGCGCTGCACCAGTTGCGCACCCCAGCCGGACGAGACTTCCGTCTGCAACCCGTCGAAAGCCTGATTGAGCTTTTGCAGGGTATCGAGCAGCACCACGTCGCCGATGGTTTGAATCACGCCGATGCGGAACACGCCGGTGGGCGCATGGTCTTCCTGTACCAGGTCGCGCAGCCGTTCCACTTCCAGCAGCACGCGCGCGCACTGCTCGAACACCTGCTTGCCCATCAGGCTCGGTTTCGGCGGCTTGACGCTGCGGTCCAGCAGCTCCACGCCCAGCGCCTGCTCCAGATTCTGCACGCGGCGCGTAATGGCCGACTGCGTGAGCCCCAGCGCATCGGCGGCGGCGCTGATGCTCTGGTTGCGAACCACGGCGACGAAGGCGCTGATGTCATCAATTTTCATAAGTGTTTCGGAATAAGCCATGCGGTATCAGGCGCCATCTTAACAGCATCAGAATTTATAGTTGGCCCGTACGTAGTAGTAGCCGCCGTTGAACGCGATCTGCGAGGCTGACGTATCGAAGCGATACACGCCCAGGTAGCGGCTGGCGGCCGGGGTTTCGGTCGGGTACACATCGAACAGGTTGTTGGCGCCCACGGCCAGCTGCAAATTCCTGGTCGCCGCGTAGCGCACTTCGAGGTCGGTGATGGTCTTCGGCTTGTTTTCGATATGGTTGAACACCGACGTCGAATAGATGTTCGGGCCTGAGTAGAACGTCGCTTCAGTCTCGGTCTTGCCGTAGCGCGTGGCGTGCAGCGTCACGCTCCAGCTGTCGAGGCTCCAGGTGCCGCCCACGATCAGCTTGTTTTTCGGCGTCGACGTGGTCAAATACCCCACCTGCTGGGCGTTGAGCAGCGGCCGGCCATTGCGGTCGTTGGCGATCCTGGTCACCTTGCTGTCGTTGACGTTGGCGCTGAAGTCCCAGTCGATGCGCCCTGCGCTGCCCAAATCGACGGGATAACCCGCCACCAAGTCCACGCCGCGCGTGCGTGTATCCACGCCGTTGGCAAAATAGCTGGCACTGACCGACGACAGGCCGGTGGGCAGTGCGATACCGGCGGACGTCAACGCATTGATCGCCGCCTGGCCCGTGTAGGTACCGCCCTGCACGATGCGGTCGCGGATCTCGATGTGGTACGCGTCCAGCGTCAGGTTCAGTTTATCGACCGGCTGCGCCACCAGCCCCAGGTTATAGCTGCGCGACTTTTCCGGTTGCAGCGGCGCCGCGCCCAGGGTGCGTGCGGCGTCGGAATTGACGGCCAGTTGACCGCCGGCCGTGGTGGGCGACACGTTCAGACTGGTGTAGTACGACTGCGCCAGCGACGGCGCGCGAAAGCCCGTGCTGCCGGTGGCGCGCAGCGCAAAGCGCGGATCGAATTCGTAGCGGGTGGACACCTTGGCGTTGCGGGTGCTGCCGGCGTCCGAAAAGCGCTCGTACCGGGCGGCCACTTCAGCCTCCCATCGACGGGTGAGCCGGGTGGAGAGGTCCAGGTACGCGGCGCTGATGTTGCGCGAGTGCTTGCCGGCGCTGACCGGCGACAGGCCCGGCAACGCCTGCGAACCGCTGCCGAAATACGACGCCGGATCGCCGGCGCCGATCTCGTAGCTCTCGCGCCGGTACTCGGCGCCCAGCGCCACGCTCAGTGCGGCCGGCAGCACGCCGGTCTCGAATGTGCGGGCGATGTCGCCATTCGCGGTTTGCTGGATGTTGTGGAACTTCGACAAATGGAAGCTGGTGGGCGTGGCGCCGGTGGCGGCATACAAATCGGTATTAGCGGAATCGGTCATGCCGATCTTGACGTTGTCGCTGCCGTAGCTGGCGCTCAGGTCCCAGCGCCAGCCGCCCAGGTCCGCGCCCTTGACGCCGGCGGTCAGTGCGGCGTCGGTCTCGTTGCTGGTCTCCACCGGGCTGAAACCGTTCGGATGCACCTGCGGCAGGCGCGAGGCCAGGCGGAAGTTTTGCACGGTGCCGCCCGCGCGGTGCGCAGCAGTGCCGAACGCGTACAGTTCCACGTCGCGCCCCACAGGGATGCCGGCGTTGGCGCTGAACGATTCGCGGCGGATTTTCGGGTCGCCCAGCGTGCGGTTGTCGTAACCGCCGGTGCGTTCGTCGGGGCCGCTGCGCACACTGTGCTCGTGGCGGCGGTACTCGGCGCTCAGGTGCAGAAAGCCCTCCTCGCCCAACGGCAGGCCCAAGTCGGCTGCGCCGCCGAGGGTAAAGCCGTCACCATCGTAGTACTGGCCGCTGGTGGCGGTCACCGCGCCGCCGCTGCTCGACGATTTGAGTATGACGTTGATCACACCGGCAATTGCGTCCGAGCCGTATTGGGCGGCGGCGCCGTCGCGCAGCACTTCGATGTGGTCGACCGCGCTGACGGGAATCAGGTCGATATCAACCGGCGTGGCCCCCTGCTGGGCGCCCGGATCGGCGCTGATGTTGGCGGTGGTGTGGCGGCGCTTGCCATTCACCAGCAACAGCACATGGTTGGGACTCAAGCCGCGCAGCGTCAGCGCGCTGGTGAGGTTGGCGGCATCGCCGGCCTGCGCCAGGCGGTTAATCGATGGCAGCAGCTTGACCAGTGCGTCGCGCAGATCGGTCTGGCCCGTGCGCTGCAAATCCTTGGCGCTGATGACGTCGATGGGACTGAGGCTCTCGGCAGCGGAACGCGTGATATCGCGGGTACCGGTGACCACCACGTCCTGGATCACGGCTTGCGCAGCGAGTGCGCCCTCGTCCGCCAGCGCGGGAGCGGCGGCAAACAACAGCGAAATGGCGAGGGCGAGACTTTTACGGTGCGGCTGCGAGTGTGGATGCGGGGACGGCTGCGGATACTGCAACGACAATGGCGATGGCTTCATTCAACTGGCTCCGGTAGGGGTATGAGGGGTTAGTTCTTGACGCGGGCGGCAACCAGGTCGATCTCGACCAGCGCGCCGGGCAGCGGCAGCGCCACCACCTGCAGCGCGGTGCGCGCCGGCTTGGACGGCTGGGCAGCGGTGCCGAACGACTGGCCGAAGGCGGCATTGAGTCCATTGAAATCGAGCTGGTGATCGAGCTTGGGGTCGCCCACCAGGAATACCCGCAGCGACACCACGTCGCCGAACGTCAGTCCTTCGTTGGCCAGCGCCGCCTGCAGCTTGCGCAGCACGGACAGGGTTTGCGTTTGCGTGTCGCCATAAGCGGCCGGCGTGCCTTTCGGCGCAGCGGCATCGGCCACGTCGGGCAGCACGCCGCTCAGATAAATGGTGTCGGCGCCGGCCGGCACCGTCACGGCTACCGAGATCGGGAAGTTCGAATTGGGAATGGGCGTGCGCTTGATTTGCTGGGCATGCGCGGTGGTGCAGGCGGCGGCAACCAGCAGGCTGGCAAACAGGACGGAGGTTTTCATGGGATGGCTTTCTATGTGATGAAGATCAGGTGGGGGATGCGGTGGCAACGCGGGCGGCAATGGCGGCAACGGCATGGTGGCCGGACAACACCGCGCCCTCCTGCCAGGCGCCGATCTGGCTCAGGTACTCGCCGGCGAAGTGCACGCGGCCGTCCGGTTGATTGAGCAGCACGTATTCTTTTTCGGCCGGTGTGGCCCAGTGCACCCACGAGCCCAGGCTGTACGGCACCTTGTGCCACGCCACGCTGACCGGGTGGTGCAGCGTGGCGCCCCGCCCCGGGTGCACGCGGTCGATCACGCCGCGCGACGACGCGAACTGCGCGGCCAGCGGCTTGGCGGTGAAGTCGCGCGCGGCCTGGCCGATGTTGTAGCAGCCCACCAGCACGCCGGTGGGGTTGTGATAGCCGCCGCTCGGGTACCAGATCAGCGCCGTCTCGTGCTTGACGATCGAGATGCCGCCATAGATCTGGGTGTCCGTCTCCCAGAAGCGCGGCGCCTGCCAGGCGATCTTGCTGGCGGTGTCGTAATGAACGCTGCCGATCGCCGCCTTGACGGCGGGCGCGAAGTTGTTGTCCACCTGCGCCAGCACCGGCAGCGGAAACGTCACGATGGCGAAATCGGCGGACAGCGTCTGCTGCTTGCCGCTGGACCGGTCGCGCACCGCCACCTCCACCCGGTTATCGAGGTTGCGGATGGACTTGACTTCGGAGTTCAGGCGCACCACGTCTTTCAGGCGCGCGTGGAACGCCGCGGGAATGCGGTCCATGCCCCCTACCGGCTGCAGCATGGTGGGCTGGAAGATCAGCAGTTCGTCGAAGATCAGCGACGTCCACAGGTCAGGGTCGAGCAGTGCTTCGAGCGACAGCGGTTCCTGGCGCTCGCCCACCTGGTCGGCGGTGCCGGGAAAGACCTTGTAGCCGGAACGTTCGGTGCCCTTGAACTGCGCCTCGGGCGTCAGGTCGCCATACACCTTGAGGAACTCGACCAGCCTGGTGCGGTCATCAAAGCTCAACTCCTGGTCGAGCGCTCCGTTGTGCACCGACTTGGCCAGCAGTTCCGAGATATGGCCGCGCGCATCGTTGATGGCGCGCCGCAGCTGGATCGGCTTGCCGCCGCGCGCGGGGTCGGGCAGGAAGTAGGCGCTGCGGCTGGTGTTCACTTCCGCTTCGAGCTGCACGCCGAATTCGCGGCAGTAGCCGAGGATCGCCTGGTGGTGGCTGGGCAGGCGCGCCGGCCCCGCGTTGAAATAATGTCCCGGCTCGAACTGCGCCACCTGCTTGGTGCCGTCGGTGTAGTCGATGCGGGTGCCGTTGCGGATGGTCCAGTTGCGCCCTCCCACGCGGTCGCGCGCTTCGATCAACTGCACCTGGTACCCCGCCTTGCGCAATTCGTAGGCCGACACCAGGCCGGCGATGCCGCCGCCGAGCACCAGCACCCGCTGGCCACGGCCGGAACCGGGCGCCAGCTGCAAAGGCGCGGCGCCACCGGCCGCCGCGACATTGACCGCCCCGAGACCGAGCGTGGTAATGGCAGCGGCGGCAGCGGCATAACCACTGCTCGCGGCCAGTTGAACGAGGAAATTGCGACGACTGACAGGCATAAGGGCTCCGGAAGAGATCAAGTTGGACCGATCTTATGCCGCCGTAGATTATGCGAAAACTAATTATTTATCATAATGAAATATGTTCTTTGAGAATAATGTTGTTTCGCGCCCGATATCTGCAGACGCTATATCGAAACGCGAAACCATTCGTTTCCCCCGCGCCGCACCGCGCCATACAATGCAACGACCACCATTCCTGGAGTCGTCATGACCATGCTGCGCCGTCGTACCGTGCTGTCCCTGCTCGCCTTGCTGCCATTGGCCTCGCTGGCGCAAAAGCCAACGTCCCTGCTGCGCATCGGTTACCAGAAATCCTCCACCCTGCTCACCATTCTCAAGGTGCGCGGGCAACTGGAGCAGGACCTGGCGCCGCTCGGCGTAAAAGTCAGCTGGCATGAATTTTCCAGCGGCCTGCCGCTGCTCGAAGCCCTCAACGTGGGCGGCGTGGACCTGAGCGCCGACGTGGCAGACACGGTGCCCGTGTTCGCCCAGGCAGCCGGTGCGCAGCTGACCTACTTTGCGCAGGAGGCGCCATCGCCATCGGCGCAAGCGATCGTGGTGCGCGCCGATTCGCCGATCGCCAGCGTGGCGGACTTAAAAGGGAAAAAGATCGCGGTGACCAAGGCGGCCGGCAGCCATTACCTGCTGATCGCAGCGCTCGACAAAGCGGGCCTGCGCTTCAAGGATATCGAGCCGGCCTACCTGTCGCCGGCGGACGGGCGCGCCGCGTTCGAACGCGGCAGCGTGGCCGCGTGGGTCACGTGGGACCCGTACCTGGCGGGCGTGCAGCGCCAGTCCACGGTCCGCATCCTGGCCGATGGCCGCAACGTGGCCGACTACCAGCGCTACTACCTGGCGTCCACCGCCTACGCGCAGGCGCGCCCCGACGTGCTGGCCGTCGTATTCGAAGCCTTGCGCAAAACCGGCAAATGGGTCAAACAATCGCCGCAGGAAGCGGCCGCGCTGCTGGCGCCAGCGTGGGGACTGGACGCGCAAACGGTGGAACTGGCCAATGGCCGGCGCAGCTACGACGTGCGCCTGGTGGTGAAGGATGCGCTGGCCGAGCAGCAGCGCATTGCCGACGCCTTCTTCGGCGAAGGCCTGCTGCCGCGCAAGCTGGACGCCACCGCCGTGCCGCTATGGCGCAGCAAGGCAGCGCTGTAACTCAGGCGCCATTCCACGCGGATGCCATGCGTTCGATGCGGCCATACGCCGCATCGTCGAGATAATCGAAGGACTTGATGTGCAGCGGTTCCATCGCCGCGCGCAACCGGTCGCCGGGCCACAGCAGCGCGGCGCGCAGCCGCTCCACCAGTGCGGGCGGCACCAGCCGGCCCGCGATCAGCGGCAGTCCCGGCGCCGATGCCGAATAGTCGATGACCGAGATGCCCTGCAGGCGCTCGGGATACTCTTGCGCGATGTAGCCGAAGGTGACGCAATCGATGGCAGCGATATCGGCCGCACCACTGGCCACCAGTTGCAGGCTGGTCGCGTGGCTGCCCGACCAGGTGATACCGCCAAAAAACTCGCCTTCTTTTGCAAACGGCGCCACCGCGTGCCGTAGCGCGTTCATGCCGCTGTTGGAATGGGCGTCGTTGATCGCTGCCACGTGTCCGCGCGCCTGTTCCAGGCTGGCGATGCCGCTCCTGGCGCCGGTGACGATCACGCTCGAATAGTTACTGCCCTCGCACCCGGGAAAATCGTAGGCCGGCGTGGCCAGCAGCTGCACCTGGCCACGCAACTGCGTGGCGTACGGATAACCGCACGTCTGGCTCACCAGCAGGTCGGGCCGGCGCCAGAAGTCGGGCAATGAGTCCCCCAGTGCGGCGGGATGCGCCAATGTGGCCTGGATGTCGGCATCGTCGATCAGCACCGCGAGCAGCGTCTCGTACCCCTGCTGCAAGCAGGGCGAAACGTTATACATGGGCAGGGCGATTTTCCAGTGCATGGTTCAGGTGCTGAGTGGGTGGTCGGGCATGTGCGGATGCACCGGCGCATCGATGGCGCGAAAGCCGTAACGGCGCATCAATTCGCCGTAGCCGTTCACGTGGAAGCCGCCGCTGCGGGCATTGTACGTGGCGCGCCGCGCACGGTACACGCGCGGCAGCAGGTACCACGGCAGCGACGGCAGATCATGGTGCACCAGGTGCAGATTATTATTCAGGAACAGCACGCGGAAAAACCAGCCCGCTTCATTGAGCACGATGCGCTGCTTGTGGTCTGCTGCCGGCCGGTGTTCGTAGTACGAGCGTATCATGGCCAGCGATTGCGCCGGGTACGATATCGCCAGCAGATACCACCACGCCGACACGCCGAACGCATGGTCGAGCCACCATAACATGGCCGCCACCATGGCCACGTGCGCGAGCCACATCGGCACCTGGCGCCAGTCCCCGCGCAGCGGCTGGCGCACCGCCTCCACCAGTGTACCGCCGATGGCCAGCGCCGGCCCCACCAGCACCCGGCCCCAGAATGTCTTGTTGAACCAGCGGACCAGTTGCGCCGTGCGTCCCATGCCGGCCCACACTTCGGGCGATACGTACTGGCTCTCGGTATCGAGCGCGGGCATGGTCAAGTGAAAGTCGTTGTGGTGCGCCAGGTGGCTGTCGCGATACAGCCGGTACGGATACCAGATCGCCAGCGGCGCGTAACCGAACACGCGGTTCAGCCACGGCCACGGCGTGGGATGACCGTGTATCAGCTCGTGCTGCAGCGACATGTACCACGCGCTCCACCAGATCATCAGCAAGGTAGCCGGAACGTCGCCCAGCGCGCGCCAGTTGGCCAGCGTGAGGAACCAGCCGCCGTAGATGGCGACGATCAGCAGCCAGGTGGGCCACTCGGCCTGCCACAGCGGACGGGCGCGCTCGCACGCCACTTCCGCGCGCTGGGCGGCGTCGATGTATTCCGAACGCTGGCGCGTCAGATCGGGTGCGTTCATGGCGGCCCGGTTCAGAAACGCGCCTTGACGCGCAGGCCCACGGTACGCGGGCGCACCATGTAGTGGATGTCGCCGGGCTGGATGGCGATGGTGTTGGGCGTGACGTCGCTGATCCTGGCGCCGTTGGTGAGATTGGTGCCGAACAGGCCGATTTCATACGGTCCGGTGCGATAGGTGACGGTGGCGTTGACCGTGTTCGACGATGGAATTTCGGCATAGCTGCCCTGGGCCGGCGCAAAATTGGTGTACGCCCTGCCCCGGTACGCGTAGCTGGCGAACAGGCCGATTTCGTCCGACCCTTCGAGCGGAATCGCATAGCTGGCGGTGGCGCTGGCGGCGATGCGTGGCGCATACGGCACCCGGCTGCCCTCGGGGATGTTCTGCGCTGCGATGCCGGTGACCACGGTCTGCGTGGCATGCGCATGGTTGTAGGCAGCGCTCAGGCCCACCGACGCCTGACGTGAAAACTTGAACGCCGCTTCCAGCTCCACGCCTTCGCTGCGGATCTTGCCGGCGTTCTGCGTAAAGTAATAGGTGCACGGCAGACGGTTGAACACCTGCACATCCTTCCAGTCGATCAGGTACGCGCTGGCATTGAGCACCAGCCGGCGACCGAGCAGGGTGTTCTTCGAGCCCACCTCGTAGTTCCACAGGCTGTCGGGCGCAAACGTGGTGGGCGCGTCGATGCCGCAAAAATTGAACGGCACCGGCTGGTTGTTGCCGCCATAGCGGAAGCCCTTGCCGGCCGACGCGTACAGCATGTGGTCGTCGTCGAAACGGTAGGCCGCCGCAAAGCGCGGATTGCCGCCGCGCGACGTGGCGCGGCTGGCACTGACCGTGGGCGTGCCCACCGGGGATGCGGGCGTGGCATTGGCCAGGTTGCCGAACAGGCCGGAAAAGCGCAGGTCGAAATCCTGGGTGCCACGGAACAGCCGCACGCCGGCGGTCAGATCGAGCTTGTCCCACACCGTGTAGGTGCCCTCGGCAAACAGCGCGGCCTGGCGCGACTTCACATTCTGGTAACCGGAAAAGAAGTTATCGGGCGTAAAAGCCAGTTCGTTGGTTTGCGAGTTATAGCCGGGGAAGTTGCGCGTTTCGGCGTAGCGGGCGTCGAAGCCCACGGTGGGTTCGTCCTGCAGCGTATTGCGCGTGCCGCGCTCGAAGAAGGCACCAGCGGTCCATTTCAGCGGTCCCGCACCCTTGGAGTTCACCCGCAATTCCTGGGCGAAGTCCTCCACTGCGTTGCCGATCTGGTACGTGGCCTGCATCAGTGGCGCCTGGCCGCCGAAGATGAAGGCCGTGGCCGGGTATTGCGCCGACGTCGCATACCGCGTGTCGCGGTGCAGGTACGACGTGGACGACACCAGCTGCACGCGGTCGCCGTCGTAGTTGACGCCCACGTTATACAGTTGCAGGCTGTCGGTGCTGGCCTGCGGCACCAGCGCGAACGTGGTGTACGGCGCCAGCCCCGCGTAGGCGTCGTTGATGCCGCCCTTGATATTGGACGCGGTGACGCTGGCGTCGATCAGCAGGTTGCGCGATGGTTTTACGCGCAGCGCGGCGCGCCCCTGGTTGGTCGAGACGGCGTTGGTGGTGTTGCCGGTGACCACGTTGCGGATAAAACCGGAGTCGTGGCCGGTGTAGGCAGTCAGTCGCAGCGCCGCCACGTCGTGCTGCAACGGCAGATTGACCATCCCGCGCAGGTTGTGATTGGTGCCGCCGAATTTGGACGTGTCGGACACCACCGCCTCCACTGCGCCGAACAAATCGGTGAGGTCGGGCTTTTGCGTAATCTGGCGCACCGTGCCAGCCATGGACCCGGCGCCGAACAGCGTGCCTTGCGGTCCTTGCAGCACTTCCACCCGCTCCAGGTCCAGCACCTTGAGGTCGGGATTCGATGACTTGAGCGTGACCGGCATGTCGTCGATGTACACGGCCACCAGCGACGCATCCTGCACCTCGGACGGCACGATGCCGCGCACGACCAGGCCGCGCATGGTGATGTTGTTCACGCCCGCGCCCTGCTCCTGCACCGACATGGCGGGCACCAGGCTGGCAATATCGGCCAGGTTGCCCTGGCCGTAACGAGCCAGGCTTTCCGGTTTCAGCACGCTGATGGCTGCCGGCACCTGCTGGACGTCCACGGCACTGGCAGCGCGCGTGGCGGTGACTTCCACCCGTTCGATCTGTTCCTGGGCGCCGGCGCCCATTGCCGCCGCCAGCAGGGTCCATCCTGCCAGCCCGTTCCTGCCACAAATGCCCATGTACCGTCTCCGCTGATCGTCGTCGGTCCAGTATAGGGATAGTCTGTAAACGATAAAACGAATGTAAACACGCATCGTTATGCGGTTTTCGCCTGCCGGCCTAGATCAAACCAAGGTGAGGCAGCGTACAGCGGGGATGGAGGGGGAACGGCAGAATGAAGCCATGAACACTACGCTCAACATCGCCAAGAAACCCCACCCGGCAGCCTATGCTCTGCACCGGCAGATGCTGGCCGTGCAGCGGACCATGTCCGCTGCTACGGTGGATGAATCGATGAGGGCATCGCGTTGGGCCAACGCGTGGTACAAGCTGGTGCAGCGCAAGCTCGATGAGTTACAGCAGGCGCCGAGGTATTTGCATTGAAGCGTTATGCAGGGGTGTAGCAGCCACCGGCGCGGCGTTCCATTGCGGCGCGGTCGAGTACGGTAACGGTGCCGCGACGGTAGACGATCAGGCCTTCTTCCTGCAGTTTGCCGGCCGAGCAGGTGATGCTTTCGCGGCGCACGCCCAGCATGTTGGCGATCATTTCCTGGGTTACTTTGAGTTCGTTGGACAGCGAGCGGTCCAGGCGTTCGAGCAACCAGCGGCACAGGCGCTGCTCGATGCTGCCATGTCGCACGCCGGCCACCGTTTGCGCCAGCTGGGCAAACAGCGCGCTGGTGTGGCGCATCAGCTGTTGCGCCAGGGCGCCGCCGCTGAAGAAGGCATTGCGCAGTACTGCAGCGCGCACGCGGTAGCCGTAGCCGGAGCTTTGCACCACGGCCGAGCAGTTGGCACGTTCGGTTTCGTACATCGACACGCCCACCACGCCTTCGCGGCCCACGACGGCAATCTCGGTGGCGCCGCCGTCTTCCGTGACGTACTGCAGCGAGACGATGGCATTGGTGGGGAAGAACGCATATTCCATCTTGTCGCCGATATCGAACAGGTGCTTGCCGGCTTCCAGCGGCACCAGTTCCAGGTGCTCGAACATGGAGATCAGCTCTTCACGGGACAGGGCGCGCAGCAGTTCGTTCTGCTGGGCGCCGGTGAGGCTCACCGTTGGGAGAGCATCCGCCGTGATGGTGCGACCTACGTTGCCGATGGTGTTGGCGGAGACGGAAGTTGGAGTAGCGTGGAACATGGCGGGCCTCTTCGATTAGTGTTGTTGTCTGCTGTCGCCGGTGGTACACAACCGCGACTTGATGAACAACACTATATCCCTGCTATGTTCGCTACCTTATAGGACCACCTACACGGCCAATGTAGGTTAGGAACATAACATAGTGTAAGACCAGTCCTACCCGGCTGCGCTTAAAACGCGCCCACGTAGTTCTCGGCCAGGGCCGTCGCCATCGCGCGGGACGAGACGATGTTGGCCAGCTCGGCGCGCTGCATCTCGCGTTCAAACGGCGTGGCATCGGCCAACGTGTGCAGCAGCCGCGTCATGGTCCACGAGAAGTACTCGGCGCGCCAGATACGCTTGAGCGCATCGCCGGTGTAACTGGCCAGCAGCGCGTCCTGGCCCTGCCGGTAAAACTGGTCGAAGCCGCGCGCCAGCAGCTTGACGTCGCCCACGGCCAGGTTCATGCCCTTGGCGCCAGTGGGCGGCACGATGTGGGCCGAGTCTCCCGCCAGGAACAGCCGCCCCGCCTGCATCGGCGTGGAGACAAAGCTGCGCATGGCGATGATCCCTTTCTGGAAGATGCGGCCCTCGTTGACCTGCCAGCCATCGTTGTTCTCCAGGCGCGCATGCAGTTCGGACCAGATGCGGTCGTCGGACCAGTTATCCACGTGATCTTTCGGGTCGCACTGGAAGTATAGTCGTTGCACGGTGGGCGACCGTGTGCTGACCAACGCAAAACCGCGATCGTGCTGCGCATAGATCAATTCGTCGGACGACGGCGCCGATTCGACCAGGATGCCGAACCAGCCGAACGGATACACGCGCTGGAAGTCGCGGCGCCGGTCCTGGCCCGGCATGGCGGGACGCGCCACGCCGTGATAACCGTCGGCGCCGATAATGAAGTCGGCGTCGATGCGGGCCTCCTCGCCGCGGTGGCGGAACGTAACGCAAGGCTTGGTGGTCTCCACGCCATGCAGCGCCACGTCCGCCACTTCGAACAGGATTTGCCCCTGCGCGGCCAGCCGCGCCGCCACCAGGTCCTTGATCACTTCGTGCTGCGGATAGACGGTAATCGCCTTGCCGGTCAGTTCGTGGAGGTCGATGCGGTGGCGCTGGCCGTCGAACGACAGTTCCACGCCGTGGTGCAGCGCGCCGATGCTGCGCATGCGCTCTCCCACGCCCGACTCGTTGAGGATATCCATCGTGCCTTGTTCCAGCACCCCGGCGCGGATCGTGGCTTCGATGTCTTCGCGCGAGCGCGATTCGAGCACGATCGATTCGATGCCTTGCAGGTGCAGCAGATGGGATAACAAAAGGCCGGCCGGGCCGGCGCCGATGATGGCTACCTGGGTTTTCATGAATGTCTCCGTTATTGGCGTGGTACGCGTTAGTGATCTTATGGCTGCATCGTAGCGCTGCACCGACAGAAAAAACATGGAGGAAACCGCATAAAACTTGTACTATTTGGACACACCTGTTTATCAGCCTTGCATCCCGATGACCGCCGCCACCACACGAGCCGCCCCCGCCACCATCCCCCGCTTTGCACTGTATGGCGAGCAAACACGGGCGGAAAATGCCGAATTCGTCCATATCGAGCTGATCGAAACCCGCAGCCGCGTGTACGACTGGCATATCGACCGCCATACCCATCCGGGCATGTTTCAGGTACTTTTTTTATTCGGCGGCGAAGTGCGCGCCGGCGTGGACGATGCGCTGTGGGAGTGCCAGGGACCCACCGTCATCACCATCAATCCCACCGTGGCGCACGGCTTCGACTTTGCGCCCGAGGCGCATGGCTACGTGCTCACGGTGGACCAGCACGTGGTGTTCTCGGCGGCTGAAAACCAGGCGGATTTATACTCGTCGCTGTTCATCGAGCCGCTGGCCATCGACCTGTCCGCCCTGCCCGACATGCGTGTCCGGCTCGAAGCGCTGCTGCAGCAACTGCTGGCCGAGGTGATCTGGCCGCAGCATGGCCATACGCTGATGCTCGACTGGCTGGCGCGCTGCATCCTGCTGCTGCTGGTGCGCGTGCACGCCGAGCACCGCATTGCGGATCAATCGGGCCGCAGCGACTTCGAACTGTTCTCGCGCTTTCGCGCCGAGGTGGAACAGCATTACAAGGATCAATGGCAGGTGGCCGACTATGCGATTGCACTGCGCGCCACGCCCACCCGTCTCAATCGCCTGTGCCTGAAACTGGCGGGCAAATCGGCGTTCGACATTGCCCAGGACCGGCTGATGCTGGAGGCGTGCCGCAAGCTCACGTACGTCCCGGCCAGCATTGCCAGTATCGCCTATGAGCTGGGGTTCCAGGACCCGGCGTATTTCAGCCGCCTGTTCAAGAAACGCATTGGCGTCACCCCCAAGGCGTTCCGTTCAAAGTAGTGCGTTCAATTCCACCTGTATCTTGATCAGCGCGGGCAGGCAGCGCTCCACCATCTGCTCGGGCGGCATGCGGCCCGCGTGGACGCTGATGTTCAGCGCCGCCACCACCTCGTTGCGGAAGTTCCTCAACGGGACCGACAAGGTGCGCAAGCCCAGCTCCAGCTCCTGGTCCACCAGCGCATAGCCCTGGGCGCGGGCGCGGGCAATCTCCAGCGCCAGCCGCTCCCTGCTGACGATGGTGTGTTCGGTGATCTGCTCGGGGCGCACCCGGTCCAGGAAGCCATCGAGCTGCCCGGGGGGCAGGCTGGCCAGCAGCATGCGGCCGTTGGCAGTGCACCACGCGGGCACGCGGGTGCCCGGTTGCAGCGTGGCCGATACCAGCTGGCCCGCGCTCACCGCTGCCACGCACACCAGCTGGTCGTGATCAAGGATGCCCACCGACGACGCCTCGCCCAGAGAATAGGCAAGCCGGTACAGCAGCGGCTGCGCCAGCCGTGGCAGGCGCGCCGAATGCAGGTACGACTGCCCGAGCCGCAGCACCATGGGCGTGAGCGAAAACAGCTTGTTCTCGTGCCGCATATAGCCCAGGTGCGTGAGCGTGATCAGGTAGCGCCGCGCCGCCGCGCGCGTGAGACCCGTATGCGCGGCCACGTCTGCAATCGACAGGCGGCTGCGTTCCTGGTCGAACGCCTGGATCACTTGCAGGCCTTTTTCCAGGCCGTTCACCATGTCGCGCGGACTCGGTACGTCGTCGATATCGGATGTCATGATCAGAAATATGGAATTTTGGGCGCTGTGCGCACAAAGGGTGCGCACAGCGAATATAGCATGCACGGGGCATCTTGTGAGGGGGCGGTGCATTGCATACCATCTTCTGCACTACACCCAAGGAGACCCGCTGTGAAATTCGAGACCATCGCCGCCGGCATCTACCCGGAACTCGTCTACCCGCCATACAAATCCACGCAGAAGCGCGGCCCGCAACAGCCCTTGCTGCGCATCGACGCGCCGCTGCCCGTGAGCCGCAACATCACGCCGTCGCCGCGCATCCTGCTGCCGTACGATACCGACCTCACCGCCCAGGGCGACGGCGAACCGCTTGGTGAAAAAATCGTCGTCACGGGCCGCGTGGCCGATGAAGACGGCAAGCCGGTGCGCAATTCGCTGCTCGAAGTATGGCAGTGCAACGCGGCGGGCCGCTATCGCCACAAGAAAGACCAGCACGATGCGCCGCTCGACCCGAATTTCAATGGCTGGGGCAAGATGATGACCGACGACGAAGGCCGCTACCGCTTCGTCACCATCAAGCCCGGTCCTTACCCGTGGGGTAACCACCACAAGGCATGGCGCCCCGCGCACATCCACTTTTCGCTGTTCGGCAATGTGTATGCGCAGCGCCTGGTGACGCAGATGTACTTCCCCAGCGATCCGCTGTTCGAGTTCGACCCGATCTTCCAGAGTATTCCCGACCTGGCCGCGCGCCAGCGCCTGATCTCGCGCTTCTCGCTCGACGAGACGGTGGACGACAAGATGCTGGGCTACGTATTCGATATCGTCCTGCGCGGCCGCGACGCCACGCCCATGGGCATTTAAGGAGTTACGCATGACTGCACTGATCACCACTTCACAAACCATCGGTCCGTTCTCGCACGAGGCGTGGCAATGGGCGGTGGACCTGAGCGCCGTTGCCAACGCCGGCGCTACCGGCATCACCATCAGCGGCACCATCTACGATGGCGACGGCGTGCCGATCAACGATGCGCAAATCGAGGCATGGCAGCCGGGCGCCGACGCTGCGGAAGCCGCACTCGACGTGCCCTCGTTCCGCCGCATTCCGAGCGGCGAACAGGGGAACTTCAGCATCACGCTGGCCGACGTTGCGCACGAAGGCGGCCAGCCGGCCGCTTACATCACCGTGTTTGCGCGCGGCCTGGTCAAGCACCAGTTCACCGCCGTGTTCCTGGCCGACGACGCCGACCTGGCAAAATCGGCGATACTGGAACAGGTACCGGCCGCGCGCCACGCTACCCTGATCGCCACCCGTGTGGACGACGGCAGCTACCGCTGGGACATCCGCATGCAGGGCGAACTGGAAACCGCCTTCTTCGATTATGTATAAACTGTATAGCCTGGAGCCGCAGTGAGTGTATCCATCTTCGACAGCTTTCTGACCACCACCGACATGATCGCCGTGTTCGACGACGCGGCCATCGTGCAGGGCATGTTCCGCTTCGAGCAGGCGCTGTCGCAGGCGCAGGCCGACGAAGGCCTGCTGCCGCAAGCGGCGGCGCGCGCCATCGCGGGCGTGTGCAACGCCCAGCTGTACGACATACCGGCCCTGATCACCGCCGGCCGCCGCGCCGGCAGCCTGGCCATCCCGCTCGTCAAGGAGCTGACCAAGACCGTGGCGCTGTACGACGCGCAAGCGGCCAGCAAGGTCCACTGGGGCAGCACCAGCCAGGACGTGATCGACACCGCCATGGTGCTGGCCACGCGCGACGCCCTGCAACTGCTCGACGACGGCCTGCACGACCTCACCGGCCGCCTGCTGCAGCTGGCCGGTGCGCACCTGGCCACGCCGGTGCTGGCGCGCACGCTGATGCAGCCGGCGCAGGTGACCAGCTTCGGTTTCAAGATTGCCGGCTGGTTGGCGCCGCTGGTGCGGTCGCGCGCGCGCCTGCGCGAATGCGCCGCGCGCGCCCTGCAGTTGCAGCTGGGCGGCGCGGTCGGCACGCTGGCGGTGCTGGGCGAGCAAGGCCCGGCAGTTGCCGCCCGCATGGCCAAGGCGCTCGATCTGCGCATGGCCGATGCGGCGTGGCACACGCAGCGCGACGAATGGGTGCGACTGGGACTGGAGGTGGCCGTTCTCACGGGCAGCCTGGGCAAGCTGGCGACGGATCTGAGCCTGATGGCGCAAGGAGAAATCGCCGAACTGGCCGAACCGTCCGGCAATGGGCGGGGCGGATCGTCGGCCATGCCGCACAAGCGCAACCCGGTATCGGCCATGATTGCCCTGGCTGCCGCCACCCGCACGCCGCAGCACGGCGCCGCGCTGCTGGCGGCCATGGGCCAGCAGCACGAGCGGGGCCTGGGGAACTGGCAGGCGGAATTGGCCGAGTGGCCGGGCCTGTACCTGAGCGCGCACGGCGCGCTACAGGCGCTGAACGAAGCGTTTGCTGGCCTGCACGTGGACACCGCGCGCATGCGCGCCAACATCGACGCGTTGCAGGGACTGGTGTTTGCGGAAGCCGCATCGAGCTACCTGGCTGCCACCATCGGCAAGGCCGCCGCCCACGCGCTGCTGGAAACAATGACGGCCGAGTCGCTGGCGAACAATCGCCACCTGGCCGACGTGCTGGCCGACGGCGTGCAGGCGGACCCGCAATTGCGCGCCACCGTGGACCTGCCCCACCTGCGCACCCTGTTCGATCCCGTCGCCGCCACCGCACCCGCGCACCGGCTGGCGCAAGCGCAGCTGCGCAGCCTGGGCGACGACCTGGCCCTCCTCAATACCAAGTGAGAACATAACCATGAGTTTCGATCCGATCGACCACGACTTCGAACGTGGCCTGGGCAACCGCCGCGCCATCCTTGGCGACGCGTGGGTAGAGCGCTCGCTCGCCAACGCCAACAATTTCAACAGCGACTTCCAGAACCTGATCACGCGCTTCGCCTGGAACGACATCTGGGGTCGCCCGGGCCTGGAACAGAAAACCCGCCGCGCCATCGTGCTGTCGATTACCATCGCGCTCGGGCGCTGGGAAGAATTCGACCTGCACGTGCGCGCCGCGCTGCTGGGCGAAGACAGCAACCGCCTGACGCCCGACGAACTGAAAGAAGTGCTGATCCAGTCGGCGATTTACGCCGGCGTGCCGGCCGCGAACACCGCGTTCACCCACGCGCTGGCCATCCTGCGCGACGTGGGTCCGCAGATCGGCTACGTGCTGGAACCGGCGCCCCCGATCGCCGCCAGCCATCCCGGCACGGGCCGCGAAGGCCGCAGCACTGGCCGTCCTGCCTTGCACTACACGGTGCGCGAACCGCGCAACGGCAAGGCGCCGCGCCACACGGTGGTACTCAGCCACGCGCTGGGCTGCGATCTGACCATGTGGGACGCCTTGGCCAACGAACTGGCGGCCGACAGCCGCGTGATCGCCTACGACCATCGCGGCCACGGCAGCTCGGAGTCGCCGGACGGCGCGTACGCGATGGCCGACCTGGCGGACGACGCCGCCGCGCTGCTGCGCGAGCTCGATACGGGACCGGTGGTGTGGGTCGGCTTGTCGATGGGCGGCATGGTGGGCCAGGAGCTGGCCTTGCGCCATCCGGCGCTGGTGCGGGCGCTGGTGCTGGCCAATACCACGTCCGGCTATCCAGCGCCGGTGCAGGAGGTATGGCGCCAGCGCATCGCCACCGTGCAGGCCGAGGGCATCGAGCCGATTGCCGATGCGGTGATGGGACGCTACTTCCACGACGGCTTTCGCGCCGAACATCCGGGCACGGTGGCGCGCTTCCGCCGCCGCGTGGTGGCGACCGACAGCGTTGGGTATGCCGGCTGCTGCCACGCGGTGGGCACGGTGGACACCACGGCGCGGCTGGGCGCCATCAGGGCGCCGACGCTGGTCATTGCGGGGGAGCTGGACCAGGGTACGCCGGTGGCGATGGCGCGCAACCTGGCCGAGGGGATAGAGGGAGCGAAGCTCGAGGTGTTGCAGCAGGCGTCGCACCTCAGTTACATCGAGCAGCCGGTGGCGTTCAGCCGGGCGGTGCGTACCTTTATCGCTGATTTATAAGTTATGCTCAAAACCGTCATCCTCGCGCACGCGGGGATGCGGTTTCGAGGTCCTGGGATAGCTCTAAACGCCCGGATCCCGCACGTTATCCACCTTATCGAACTCCACGTTGTAATACCCACCACCCACCGACTCCGCCTTGCGGATATAAACGTTCTGCACGATATCGCGCGTACCCGCATCGATGCTCACAGGCCCGCGCACGCTGGTCCACGCCATGCCCTTCATCGCTGCCAGCAGCTTGTCGCCGTTGCTGTCGCCGCCGGTCTTTTTCAACGCCTGGTACAGCAGATGCATGCCGTCGTACGCGCCCACCGAATGGAAATTAGGCCGCAGTCCCTTGTTCGCCTTCTGGAACGCGTTCACGTACGCCTTGTTCTCGGCCGACGGATGCGCGGCCGAATAATGGTGGCTGCTGACCACCCCGGCTGCGGCCGGGCCGATGCTGGCCATCAGGTCGTCGTCCAGCACATCGCCGGTGCAGATCAGGCGCACGCCCGCTGCCGCCAGCCCACGCTCGGTAAACTGTTTCAACACCGCCGCGCCCTCGCCCGACGGCACGAACACGAACAGCGCATCCGGTTTCAGATCGCGCACCTTGGCCAGGAACGGCGCGTAGTCCGGATTGCGCAGCGGCGCGCGCACGGTCTCCACCACCTTTCCGCCGCCTTCGGTAAAGCCCTTGACGAACACTTTTTCCGCGTCCAGTCCCGGACCGTAGTCGCTCACCAGCGTGACCACGGTGCGGATCTTGTTCCTGGTCGCCCACTGCGCCATGGGAGCGGTGACCTGCGCCAGCGTAAAACCGGTGCGCACGATGTACGGCGAGCGTTGCGGAATCACCGACGTGGCAGCGGCCATCACGATCATCGGCACCTTGGCCTGGGTGGCCACCGGCGCCGCCGCAAACGCCAGGGGCGTGAGGCCGAAGCCGGCCAGCACCTGCACTTTTTCGCGCGCCACCAGTTCCTGCGCCAGGCGCTTGGTCACGTCGGGCGACACGCCGCCATCGTCCTTGAGCAGGATTTCCACCGGCCGGCCCGCCACGCTGGCGCCGTTCTGCGCGATATACAGTTTGACGGCCGCCTCGATCTGCTTGCCGGTGGATGCGAACGGTCCGGACATCGGCAGGATCAGGCCCACCTTGACCGGATCGGCGGCAGCGAAGGCGGACAGCGGCAGCACGCCGCTGGACAAGGCGGCCGCGCCCAGCAGGATGCGGCGCCGTGGTTGGTTGATATCGTTATTCATCTTGTCTCCTTGGGTATTTTTATAAGTCCAGCAGCAGCCTGGGAGTTTTGGAACGGGAACAACACGGAGTGAACTGGTCGTTGGCGGCCTGCTCTTCTTCGGTAAGGTACATATCGCGGTGATCGGGCACGCCCTCCAGCACCCGCGTGAGACATGTGCCGCACACGCCCTGCTCGCACGACGCGGGCACGAACACCCCGGCATCCTGCAGTACCTGCAGGACACTGGTACCCACAGGTACCGTGTACGCGGCGCCGGTGGACTGGATGGTCACCTCGAACGGCTGGTCGCCGCCGGCCTCCACCACGGTGGCGCCGAAGTATTCGAGGTGCAGTTGATCAACGGGCCATCGATGTTGCGCGGCGGTCGCCTTGACGTACTCGATGAAGCCGGCCGGCCCGCAAAAATAGATATGGGTGCCGCGATCGAGTCCCGCCAGCAGCGCCGGCAGGTCCAGCTTGCGCGCTTGTTCACCACTGTCCACGTACAAATGCGCGCGGTCCGCAAACGACGACGCGGCGATGCGGTCGCGGAAAGCCATGCGCTCGGGCGAGCGCGCGCTGTAATGCAGTTCGAACTGCGCGCCCTGGGTGGACAATGCCTCGGCCATCGCCAGCATCGGTGTGACGCCGATGCCCCCGGCCAGCAGCAGGCTGCGCGGCGCCGCCTTCAATTCGAACAGGTTGCGCGGCGCACCGATCTGCAAGCGCGCGCCTGTCTCGATGGCATGCATCGCCACCGATCCGCCGCGCGAGGCCGGGTCGCGCAGCACGCCGATCACGTAGCGATGGCGTTCGTGCGGCGCGTTGCACAGCGAATACTGGCGCACCAGCCCTGACGCCAGGTGGACATCGATATGCGCGCCGGCCGTGAACGGCGGCAGGTCGCTGCCGTCCTCGCTCACCAGTTCATAGCTGCATATGTCGTCCGCTTCGCAGGTCCGGCGCTCCACCCTGACGCTCAGCAGACCGGCGCTCATGCCGGCTGCTCCGGCGCGGCTTCCTTCGTCATCCACTGCTCCAGCACCCGGCGCGACTGCATGCCGCCGGCGTCGATGTTCAGTGCCAGCAGCTTGCGCTGCGGGTGACGCAGCAGGTTGGCCTGCTGCAGTTCCAGCATCTCGCGGTCTTCGTTGAAGATCTTGCCCTGCCCTTCGCGGATGGTGGCGGTCAGTTCGTGGTCCTCGGGCTTGAAGTTGCGGGCCATGCCCCAGAAGTACCAGTGCGAGGTTTCCGTTTCCGGCGTGATGAAGTCCACCACGATGGAGGACGCCTTGAATTGCGGCGCGGCGTCGTAGCCGCCGTTGCCCGCGTGGGCCACGCCCACCTCGATCATCACGTGGCTCGGTGGCGTAAAGCGGCACACCTGCCAGCGGTCCACCGGCACGTCGTCGGCCAGGCCGTTGCCGCGCAGGGCCGCGCGCCAGAACGGCGGCGCCATGATGTTTTCCATGTAGCGGCTGGTGATTACTTCCTCGCCTTCCACGCGGGTGGTGACCGGCGCCTCGTCGATTTCCTTCTGGCCGATGCTCGACGCATGGACATAGGTTTCGTGCGTGAGGTCCATCAGGTTGTCGATCATCAGGCGGTATTCACAGTTGATGTGATACAGGCCGCCGCCGTACGCCCATTCCGGACTTTCGGCCCATTCCAGGTAAGGAATTTGCGCGGCATCGGCCAGCGCGCGGTCGCCCGGCCACACCCAGATAAAACCGTGGCGCTCCTCCACTGCGTAGCTGCCGATGCACGGAAAGCCGCGCACGCGCTGGCCCGGCATGCTGATCACCTTGCCGTCGCAGCCCATTTCCAGCCCGTGATAACCGCATACCAGTTTGCCGTCGCGGACAAAGCCGAGCGAGAGCGGCGCGCCGCGATGCGGACAGAAGTCCTCTACCGCCGCCACCTTGCCGTCCGCACCGCAGTAGAACACGATCTTTTCGCCGCACACCTGGCGTCCCAGCGGCTTGCCGTCGATTTCGTCCGGCGTGCAGGCCACGTACCACGTATTTTTGGGGTACATATTGTCTCCTTTGTTTTTAATATTCAGTACACTGAATATCGTAGAGTATAGTCCTGAAAGCGGAGAAGTAAACCACCGCGCCCAACTCTTTTGATATTGCGCTGCACCAGCGCAGCCGGGAATCCCATGCCAGAAACCGAGAGCACTTTGATCAACCTGTACGAACATCCGGGCCACCTGCTGCGCCGCGCGCAGCAGATATCGGTGTCGATTTTTTACGACGAAATGGGGAACGAACTGACGCCCATACAGTACGCGGTGCTGCGCAACCTGGCCGGTCATCCGGGCACCGACCAGGTGTCGCTGGCCGCCCTCACCGGCATCGATACATCGACCGGCGCCACCGTCTGTGCGCGCCTCGAAGAAAAGGGGCTGTTGGAGCGCAAGGTGATTCCCACCAACCGCCGCCAGCGCGCGCTCACCATTACCCGCGCCGGGGAACGGCAACTGGCCGACATGATCCCCGGCGCCCAGCGGCTGCGCCGCCGCCTGCTGGCGCCCCTCACTGGCCCGGAGCAATTGCAGTTCATGGAACTGCTCACCAAGCTGGTACAGGAAAACAACGAACAAAGCCGGGCGCCGCTCACCGCATCCACGCGCGAGGTTTGAAGGACTAATCCGCGAACAGCTCGAAAATGACGGAACGCAGCCAGGCATTGGCGCCGTCCTTGGCGAATTTGCGGTGCCAGTGCTGTTTCAGATCGAACTTGGGAATGTCCAGCGGCGGTTCCATCAGCCTGATGGCTGCGAACTGGGCGAAGCTCTCCCCCACCGCGCGCGGCACCGTTGCCACCAGGCCGCCGGCGGAAATCAGGAACGGAATCGACATGAAGTGCGGCGTTTCAAGCACGATGCGGCGGCGTATCCGGCGGCGCAGCAAAAACTGCTCGAACAATTCCTGGCTGCGCCCCTCGGCGCGGATCACGGCATGGCCCATGTCGAGAAACTGCTGCATGGTCAGGGCGCGGCGGCGGGCGTGGTGCTCGGCGCTCAGCAGGCACACGAACGAATGGGAAAACAGCCGTTGCTGGAAGAAGTTGCGGTTCTTGAGGTCGGGGAAATAGCCGACCGCCAGATCGACGTCGCCCTGCTCCAGCGCCAGCGCCAGTTCCGGCGGCGCCATGGTCACGGAGCAGATGCTGGCGCGCGGGGCATCGCGCCGCAACCGGTCCAGCAGCCTGGGTAGAAACGTCATCTCGCCGATATCGGACAGCGCCACCGTGAACTTGCGCTCGGTGGTGGCAGGATCGAACTCCACGCTGGCCAGCACGCCCGTTTGCAGCCGGTGCAGGATGTCGCGCGTGGGACTGACCAGCGCCAGCGCGCGCGGCGTAGGTTCCATGCCATGCGCGGTGCGCACGAACAGCGGATCGCCGAGCGCCCGCCGCAACTTGTTGAGCGCCACGCTCACCGCCGGCTGGCTCATGCCCAGCTTGCGCGCGGCGCCGCTCACGCTGCGATCTTCGTGGATCGCCAGCGCCACCGGCAGCAGGTTCAGGTCGAAACCGGTCATATCGCACCACTTCCTCTGGAATTATAAAATCGCATAAACATTATGCAGTAAATTCTATTTTCAAATACGTGTGGCTGCATGATGATGGGTCTCCAATAAGGCAGTTCAAACATAACGGAGACCAACCATGCACCGCAAGCCTCTGGCGCTAGCAAGCGTCCTGCTGTCCCTGTCGTTCATCGAAGTCCGCGCGGCCGACGCGCCGCCCTTGCGCATTGGTGTCATCACCTCGCTTAGCGGCGTGGCCGCGCAGAGCGGCGAGCAAATGAAAGCCGGCATCGATACCTGGCTGCGCGTGAACGGCGACACCGTGGCCGGCCGCAAGCTGATGGTCATCTACAAGGACGACACCGGCGCCCAGGCCGACGTGGCCAAACGCCTGGCCACGGAGCTGATCGGCCGCGACAAGGTGGACATCCTGGCCGGCTTCGTGTTTACGCCCAATGCCATGGCCGCCGCCGCCGTGGCGGACCGCGCCAAGAAGCCGATGGTGATCATGAATGCCGCCGCGTCCAGCATTACCACCCGCTCGCCGTACATCACGCGCACGTCGTACACCATTGCCCAATCGGTGCAGCCGCTGGCGCAGTGGGCCTATAAAACCGGTTCGCGCCGCGTGTTTTCCATCATTGCCGATTACGCGCCGGGCCAGGATGCGCACACCTGGTTTGCCAGCACGTTCACTGGCCTGGGCGGCTCCATAATCGACAGCGTGAAAGTGCCGCTGACCACCATCGACTTCAGCGCCTACCTGCAGCGCATCAAGGATGCCAAGCCGGATGCGATCCACGTGTTCCTGCCCAACGGCCAGCCGATGGTGTCGTTCATGAAGGCGTACAGGGAAAAAGGACTGGACAAGGCCGGCATCCGCTTCCTCGGTGGCGAAGGCTGGGCCGACGAGGATGTGCTGAGCGCCGCCGGCGACGCCATGAACGGCATCTACACGGCCGGCTTTTATTCGTCGTTCCGGCCCGGTCCCGACAACGCGGCGTTTACCAGGGCGTTCGCCAGTACCGTCAACAACCGCTTCAAACCGAACTTGCAGGCTGCATCGGCCTACGATGGCATGACGCTGATCGCCACCACGCTCGGCCGCACCACGGGCAACAGCGAGGCCGGCGCCTTCATGGCCGCACTCAAGGGCTACAGCGCCGCCAGTCCGCGCGGCACAGTCGCCATCGACGACGCCACCCACGACATCGTGCAAACCATCTACATCCGCCGCATCGACAAGCTGGCCGGCGGCCAGTACGGCGCCACCGAAATCGACCGCTACGACAACGTGCGCGATCCGGCCAAACCTAACTAACATCGCAAGGAGATTTGACATGTTCCCACTGAATCAATGGTATGTCGCCGGCTTTACCTGGGAGTTGGGCGACCTGCCGCTGGCGCGCCGCCTGCTCGACCAGCCGATCGTGATGTTCCGCGCCGCCGACGGCACCGTGGCCGCGCTGGAAGACCGCTGCTGCCACCGCAGCGTGCCGCTGTCGTGCGGCATGCTGGACGCCGGCGGCATCCGCTGCGGCTATCATGGCCTGCTGTACGCGGCCAATGGCCAGTGCATCGAAATCCCGGGCCAGCTGAAAATCCCGGGCAAAGCCAAGGTGCGCGCCTATACTGCGCAAGTCCGCGACGAAGTCATCTGGGTCTGGTTCGGCGTCGACGCCGCCAGTGTTCCCGACTGTGCGCCACCGCCCGTGCCGGCACACACCAATCCGCGCTACCGCTACAAGGGCGGCGCGTTCCACTACAACGCGCCGTACCAGCTGATACACGACAACCTGCTGGACCTGAGCCACGTGGGCTATGTGCACGGCAAAACCATCGGCGGCAACGCCAAAACCCACATGGAAGCGCCAACCACCGTCACGTCCGAAGGCGACAGCGTGCGCGTGGTGCGATGGATGAAGAACTCGCAGCCGCCAGCCACCTATTCCGCCGCCTGGCCGTTCAAGGGCGCGATCGACCGCTGGCAGGAAATCGACTTCCTGGGCAGCCACCTGCAAATCTTCACCGGCGCAGTGGACGCGGGCACCGATGCATTGGACGATCCGCAGCGCGGCGGCTTCCACATGCGCGGCTTCCACGGCATCACGCCGGAAACGGCCACCACCTCGCACTATTTCTGGACCATGGCCAGTTCCGCCCACCCCGGCCAGCCGGATAACCTGGAACTGGTGTACCGCCAGACCGAAGCCACGTTCGAGGAAGACCGCGTGATCATCGAGGCGCAATACGCCAATATGCGGCAGTTCGATGGCGCGCCGATGATCGACATCCACGTCGATGCGGGGGCCAACCGCGCCCGGCGCGTGATCGCGTTGCAGGTGGCGGCGCAATCGCAGCCGGATCAATCCGCGCTAGCGGCGGGCTGACGATATGGAAGCGGTGATCACTTCCATTGTCGATGCCGGCGACGTGCGCATTGTCGAAATGCGTGCGGCCGGCGGCGCGCCGCTGCCGCCCTATGAGGCGGGAGCGCACGTCGATGTCACGCTGGGCAACGGCATCACGCGCCAGTATTCGCTGTGCTGCGCCGCGCCATGTGCGGACAGCTACCGTATCGCCGTCAAACGGGACCCGCGTTCGCGCGGCGGCTCCGAGTGGTTCCATGCGCAGGCCGTGGTCGGCGGTACGTTGACCATCGGTGCGCCGCGTAATGCGTTTGCGCTCCAGCCTTCCGCGGGAACATACCTGCTGTTCGGCGGCGGAATCGGGATTACGCCAGTGCTGTCGATGGCGTATGCGTTACAGCGCGCGGGACTGCCGTTTCAGCTGGCGTATTTTGCGCGCAGCGCCGAGGATCTGGCGTTTGCCGGCGAACTGGCGACAGGGCCGCTGGCCGGCAGCGTAACGCTGGTGTGCGGGCTCACACCGGAGGGGAACGCCGAGCGCATCGCTGCCATCATGGCTGCGGCGCCAGTTGCCGGGGCTTCAGTCTACACCTGCGGCCCGCCGCCGTTCATGGATGCTGTGCTGGCACTGGGCGCGGCGCGGTTCGGCGCCAATGCCGTGCACCGCGAATCGTTTTCGGCGCCCGCCGCCAGCACCGGAGAACAGCCGTTCATCCTGCGCCTGTTGCGCGCCGGGCGCGATATCGAAGTGGCGGCGGGCTGCACCGCGCTGGCCAGCCTGCAGGAAGCGGGCATCGATGTCGATTGTTCGTGCGAAGTGGGCGTATGCGGTACCTGCCGCACTGCGGTGATCGACGGCATACCCGAACACCTGGATACGGTGCTGAGCGATGCCGAGAAGGCAGCCAATAACTGCTTCATGCCGTGCGTATCGCGTTCGCGTACGCCGGTTTTGTGCCTGGATTTGTGACCCGTCGTACCCGCGCAGGCGGGTACCCAATTTCGGCCAACCCTGCGCAATGCCAGTGCCAGCGACATTGGATCCCCGCCTGCGCGGGGATGACGTTTGCACGCTAATGAAACAAGACTTTCCGCTTTATTTCACGGTAACACCTGTATCAAGCCACCGCCACCAGCTTGTCGAGCTTGTCGCCATCGGCCAGCAAACTGGCGCTGTCCGAGTCGTGCACGATGCGGCCGCGATCGAGCACGATGGCGCGCTTGGTGAGCGACAGCGCCAGGCGCGCGTGCTGCTCCACCACGATGACCGACATGCCCTCTTCCTCCACCAGCTTCCGGATCACCCGCACCAGGTCCTGCACGATGATCGGCGCCAGCCCTTCCATCGGCTCGTCGAGCAGCAGGATGCGCGGGTTGGTCATCAAGGCGCGGGCAATCGCCACCATCTGCTGCTCGCCGCCCGACAGCTGGTTGCCCATGTTGGCGCGGCGCTCGTACAGGCGCGGGAAGATCTGATAGATTTTCTGCAGGTTCCATGGCCCCGGACGCGCCACCACCGTCAGGTGCTCCTCCACCGTGAGCGACGGGAACATGTGGCGTTCCTGCGGCACCCAGCCCAGCCCCGCGCGTGCGCGCTTGTGGGTGGTCATGCGGCCGATGTCGGCGCCGTCCCAGTGGATGCCGCCGCCGTGCAGGCGGGTGAGCCCCATCAGGGTCACCAGCAGGCTGGTTTTGCCCACGCCGTTGCGGCCCAGCAGGGCCAGGCTGTCGCCCTCGTTCATCGAAAACGACACGTCTTCGAGCACGATCGATTCGCCATAGCCGGCCGTGACTTTATCGAGCTTGAGTAGTTCACGCATGTTCCGCCTCCCCCAGGTACACTTCTTTGACACGCGGATCGGCCGCGATTTCTTCCGGCGTGCCTTCAGTCAGCACCTTGCCGCCCACCATGACCGTGATGCGGTCGGCGAAGCGGAACACCAGTCCCATGTCGTGTTCGATGAACAGCACCGTCACGTCGCGCGGCAAATGGGCCAGCACTTCGAACAGTTCCTTGCTTTCGGCCGACGGGATGCCAGCTGCCGGTTCGTCGAGCAGCAGGATGCGGGGCCTGGTGGCCAGCGCCAGCGCGATTTCCACCAGCCGCTGCTTGCCGTAAGCCATGCTGCGCGTGATGCTGTTGGCCTGGTCGGTCAGCTTGAGGGTGGCCAGCAGTTCCATCGCCTCGGCGATCACGTCCGGGTGATTGGCCACGGTCTTGTACCACACCGACTGCAGGCCGCGCCGCTCGGAAATGGCCAGCGCCACCGATTCCAGCACCGTCATCCCCGCAAACAGGGTGTTGAGCTGGAACGTGCGCGTCATGCCGCGATGAACGCGTTCATGCTGCGGCAAGGTGGTGATGTCTTCGCCACCCAGGTACACCTTGCCGCTGCTGGGCAGGAAGCTGCCCGTCAGCAGGTTGATGAACGTGGTTTTGCCGGCGCCATTGGGGCCGATCAGCGCATGGCGCGCACCGGGCTTGAACGTCAGGCTCACATCGCTGTTGGCGTGGAACGCGCCCCAGCGCTTGGACAGTCCTTCGGTACGCAAGGTGATATCGCTCATACAGCCTCCTTTTTCGACTTGAAGCCGGCCGCCAGTTTTTCCAGGCCGCCGAGTATGCCGCCGCGTGCGAACAGCACGATGAACACCAGCAGCAGTCCGATATAGAACTGCCAGTAGGCCGGGTTGAGGCCCGAGATATAATCCTGCGCCACCATGAACACGGCGGCGCCCACCAGCGCGCCGTACAGGCGGCCGGTGCCGCCCAACACCAGCATGATCAGCAGTTCGGCCGAACGCGGGAAGCCCAGCGAATCGAGGCCGACGAACTGCGTGGTTTGCGCCAGCAGCGCGCCGGCGATACCTGCGATGGTGGCCGACACGGTGAAGATCGCAATCAAACGGCGGTTGACATTTACGCCCAGCGACGGCATGCGGCGCACGCCTTCGCGGATGCCGATCAGGCTCAAGCCGAATGGCGACTTCACCATCCGCCGCAGCACCACGAACAGCACGAACAGCACGGCAAAGCTGTACCAGAACGCCACTGTGCCATTGAGGTCGAATTCGAACACGCCGAACAGGTTACCGACCATCATGCCGGACAGGCCATCGACGCCGCCGGTAAGCCACGACGCCTTGTTGGCCGCCTCGTGCAGCATCAGGCAAATGCCCAGCGTGACCATCAGGCGCGTGAGGTCCTGCCCGCGCACCACGAGGAACGAGACAATGAAGCCGAACACGCCGGCCACCACGGCAGCCGCCAGCAGGCCGCTGACCGGCTCACCCCAGCCATGCACCGCCAGCAAGCCGGCGGTGTAGGCGCCCAGCCCGAAGAATGCGGCGTGGCCCAGCGAGACAATGCCGGCGTAGCCGAGGATCAGGTCAAGCGACAATGCAAACAGGCCGATGATCATGATCTGGCTGATCAGGACCAGGTAGCCGGGGAAGGCAAAGTAGGCGATGACCGGCAACAGCCAGAACGCGATTTCCATCGGTTTCCAGCGGTCGTTGGGAAGGTTCAGGTGCGTTCTCGAAGCTGGCGTAGGCGTCATGGCGGTCTTCGCGATGGATACAGGTTGGCTGGCATTGGGGGAGACGATGTCGGTCATGGCGCTCATGCTTTCCTCCGGATCAGGCCTGCAGGGAACAGGATCAACAGCACCACCATCAGCGCGTAGATCACGAAAGCGCCGATTTCCGGCACATAGTACTTGCCTGCGACGTCGAACACGCCGAGGATGATCGCCGCCAGCAGCGGTCCCTTGATGGTGCCGGCGCCGCCCACGGCCACGACGAGCAGGAAGTACACCATGTACTTGATCGGGAAGGTCGGGTCGAGTCCCAGCACATCGATGCCAAGACCACCACCGAGGCCGGCAAGGCCGGACCCCAGCGCGAAGGTCAGGCTGAAGACCAGGCTGACGTTGATACCAAGTCCGGCGGACGCGGTTTGATTGTCCACGGATGCGCGGATCTGCGCACCGAACCGGGTGCGTTCGATCAACAGGCCCAGGGCCACCGTGACCAGCACCACCACGCCGATCAGGAACAGGCGATACGCGCCCACGTCCAGACCCAGCACGTGCACCTGGCCGCGCAGCCACTCCGGCAGCGTAACCGGCTGCTGCGTGGGACCGAAAAAGTAGGTGGCGGCAGCCACCGACATGAAGGTGAGACCGATCGAGAACAGCACCTGGTCGAGGTGGCTGGCCTTGTACAGCCGTCGATACAGCAGTCGTTCCAGCACCAGCCCCACCAGGGCGGACGCGATGAACGCCAGCGGCAGCGATGCCAGGAACGGCACGCCGAGCGCGGACAGCACGGTCACGCTCACATACCCGCCCAGCATGGCAAATGCGCCGTGGGCCAGGTTAATAAAGTTCATCATGCCCATCGTGACCGACAGGCCCACGCTGATCAGGAACAGCAAGCTGCCATAGGCGATACCGTCGAACAGCACGCCGGCGAAGTTGGCTAGCATGGCTGCCTCCGATTGATATCGAGACGCTCTGCGGCGCCATGGTTGTATCGATTGTTCATTTTGTCTCCTGCCATTCTCGAAATTACATTAAATCACACCCGCTCGATGATGATGGCGATGCCCTGCCCCACGCCGATGCACATGGTGCACAGCGCATACCGACCGCCGGTACGCTGCAACTGCCACGTCGCCGTGGTGACCAGGCGCGCACCGCTCATGCCCAGCGGGTGACCCAGCGCGATGGCGCCGCCGTTGGGATTGACGCGCGCATCGGTATCGCTCAAACCCAGCTCGCGCAGCACGGCCAGGCCCTGCGCCGCAAACGCCTCGTTCAATTCGATCAGGTCCATCTGCTCGAGCGTGAGGCCGGTCTGGCGCAGCACCTTGCGCACGGCCGGGACCGGGCCGATGCCCATCACGCGCGGCGCCACGCCTGCCGTGGCCATGCCGACGATGCGCGCCAGCGGCTTCAGGCCATGCTGCTCGGCCGCTTCGGTGCTGGCGATCAGCAGTGCGCAGGCACCGTCGTTGATGCCCGACGCATTGCCGGCGGTGACGCTGCCGTCGGGCCGCACCACGCCTTTCAGTTTGGCCAGCGCCTCGATGGTCGTCGCGCGCGGATGTTCATCCTGGGCGAATACCAGCGGATCGCCCTTCTTTTGCAGGATGGTGACCGGGACGATCTCGCGCGTAAAAATGCCTTCGGCAATCGCGGTGGCGGCCTTGTTCTGGCTGGCCAGCGCGAACGCGTCCTGGTCGGCGCGGCTTACGCCGTAATCGATGGCGACGTTTTCCGCCGTCTCTGGCATGGTGTCCACGCCGTACGCTTCCTTCAGCGCCTTGTTGACGAACCGCCAGCCCATGGTGGTGTCCTGCAGCGAGGCGCTGCGCGAGAAAGCGCTATCGGGCTTGCCCATCACGAACGGTGCGCGCGTCATCGATTCCACGCCGCCCGCGATGATCAGGCTGGCGTCGCCGGCCTGGATGGCGCGCGCGGCCGTGCCCACGGCGTCCATGCCCGAGCCGCACAGCCGGTTGATGGTGGTGCCGGGCACTTCGACCGGCAAGCCGGCCAGCAGCAGCGACATGCGCGCCACGTTGCGGTTGTCTTCGCCGGCTTGGTTGGCGCAGCCGTAAAGCACGTCGTCCACCTGTTCCCACTGCACGCCGGGGTTGCGTTCGACCAGGGCGCGCAGCGGCACCGCCCCCAGGTCGTCGGCACGCACGTCTTTCAGGGCGCCGCCGTAACGGCCGATCGGGGTGCGGATCGCGTCGCAGATATATGCATCAGTCATCATGATTCCTTTCATTGCGCAGCCTTGGCCGTTTGCAGTGGTAGCAGTTTGGCGCCGGTGGCCGCCTGCAGTTCTTCGAAGGTGAGTCCGGGCGCCATTTCCAGCACCGCCAGGCCCGCAGCGGTCACGTCGAGCACCGCCATGTCGGTATAGATGCGATTCACGCATGCGACGCCGGTAAGCGGATAGCTGCACGCCTCGACGATCTTGCTTTCGCCGGTCTTGGTCACGTGGTCCATCATCACGAACACCTGCTTGGCGCCGATGGCCAGGTCCATGGCGCCGCCCACGGCGGGAATCGCGTCCGGTGCACCGGTGTGCCAGTTGGCCAGGTCGCCCCGGCCCGATACCTGGAACGCGCCGAGCACGCACACGTCAAGGTGGCCGCCGCGCATCATCGCGAACGAATCGGCATGGTGAAAATAAGCGCCGCCGGTGAGCAGCGTAACCGGCTGCTTGCCGGCGTTGATCAGGTCTTCGTCTTCGTCTTCGGGCGCCGGTGCGGGGCCCATGCCCAGCAGGCCATTCTCGCTGTGCAGGAACACTTCGCGCTCCGCAGGCAGGTAGTTGGCCACCTTGGTGGGCAGGCCGATGCCGAGGTTGACGTAGGCGCCTTCGGGGATGTCCTGTGCCACGCGGGCGGCGATCTGGTCGCGGGTGTATCGGTTGGTCATGCTGCCTCCTTTACCACGCGCTGCACAAAAATGCCCGGCGTGACGATCGTTTCGGGATCGAGTTCACCCAGCGCCACCACGTCGCGTACCTGGGCGATGGCCACCTTGGCTGCCATGGCCATGATGGGGCCGAAGTTGCGCGCGGTCTTGCGGTACACCAGGTTGCCCCAGCGGTCGCCGCGCAGCGCCTTGATCAGCGCGAAGTCGGCGTGGATGGGCGATTCGAGCACGTAATGGCGGCCGTCGATCAGGCGCGTCTCCTTACCCTCGGCCAGCAGGGTGCCATAGCCGGTAGGCGTGAAGAAGCCGCCGATGCCGGCGCCGGCGGCGCGAATGCGTTCGGCCAGGTTGCCTTGCGGCGTGAGTTCCAGTTCGATTTCGCCGGCGCGGTACAACGCATCGAAGTGCTGCGAGTCGGCCTGGCGCGGGAACGAGCAGATGATCTTGCGTACCCGCTTGGCTTTCAGCAGTGCGGCAAGGCCCGTGTCGCCGTTGCCGGCATTGTTGTTGACGATGGTGAGTTCGCGCGCGCCCTGGGCGATCAGCGCATCGATCAGCGCCGACGGCATGCCGGCGTTGCCGAAGCCGCCGATCATGACGGTGGCACCGTCGTGGATGTCGGCCACCGCGCGCTCCAGCGATTCAAAAGTTTTATCGATCATAGTGTGCTTTCATGATTCCTTGTATTCCTTGTATTCCTTGCATTCCATTTGTGCGATAATCGAACTAATGATTGATTACCGCACAAACAGTGTATGACTTGCGAATGCGGTGGTCAAGAAAAAACGACAATCAAATCCACCGCCTGCTTTAAAATCACGCCATGTCAAAAGCCAAACAAACCGAAACCGCCCCCCTCGCGCAGAATGAGGACCGCGAACCGACCATCGCCGAGCAGATCGACGCCATGACCGATCCCAGCTTCATGACGTCGCTGGCGCGCGGCCTGGCCGTGGTGCAGGCGTTCAGCGATTCGCGCAAGCCGCAAACCATCGCCAATATCAGCCAGAAGACCGGCATCCCGCGCGCCGCCGTGCGCCGCTGTCTGCACACGCTGCGCGAACTCGGTTACGTGGATGCGGAACTGAACAATTTTTCGCTGCGCCCCAAGGTGCTCACGCTCGGCTACTCGTACCTGTCGTCCACGCCGCTCACGGTGTCGGCCCAGCCCTATCTCAACAGCATCAGCCGCACGCTCAACGAATCGAGTTCGCTGGCGGTGCTCGACGATGGCGAAGTGCTGTACGTGGCCCGCGCCGCCACGTCGCGCGTGATGTCGGTGGCCCTGAATACCGGCAGCCGCCTGCCCGCCTACTGCACGTCGCTGGGCCGCGTGATGCTGGCCCACTTGCCGCCGGCGGAGCTGGACGCCTACCTGGCCAAGACCAAGCTGCGTGCCATGACCAAAAACACGGTGGTCAGCCAGAAGGGCCTGCGCGACATCCTGGCCGGCGTGCGCGCGGACGGTTATGCCGTCAACGACGAGGAACTGGAACTGGGACTACGGTCGATCGCAGTGCCGGTGCGCGGCGCGGCGGGCACGGTGGTCGCTGCCCTCAACGTCGGTGCGCAGGCCGCGCGCGTCAGCGTCAAGCAGCTGGAAAATGAGTTCCTGCCCGAGTTGCTCAAAGGCGCGCAGGAACTCTCGATTTTGCTTCCATAAGCCAGGCTGCTTCAGCGGCGCCAGGGTCAGGCGCAATGCCACCATGGCGCCGCCGAGATGGCCGATTAAAAGTAGTGGCGCAGGCCGGCCATGACGCCGTTTTGCGTTTTGCCCGCGCCAACCGTGCCGCCGGCATCGAGTGCGATGGCCGACAAGCCGCTGTTTTTCATGCGGCCGATGCCCACGTAGCTGGCGGTGCGCTTGGAGAAGTAGTAGGTCAGGCGCGCGACCAGCATGGTGGCGTCGGCGTTGCTGTTTTTCAGGTCGCGCCGCGCCACCTGGGTGTCGAGCGTGGTCAGTGGCGTGACCGGGTAGCTCACGCCCAGGAAGTACAAGTCCGATTCCGACAGGCCGGTGGCCGCGCGCGTGGTGCGTTCCACCACGCCAGCGCCGATCTTGCCCTCGCCCACCTTGAAATAGCCGTTGGCAGTGACCCGCTTGTCGCTGTTGTCGCTGCTGGTGAGGCCTCCGGCGGCGCCGGTGTTACCGTACATGATGTCGTACGAGGCGTTCAGGCCCCATGCCGGCGTCTCGTAGCCGAACAAGCCGGTGATCTGGCGGCAGGCCTTGGAGTTGCCGGCCACTTCGCCGGGGCAGCCCGTCGCTGCCGGACCGCCGGCCGACGACACATCGCGCCCGGTGCTGTAGGTGGCGCCGATGACGAAATTGTTGAAGTTGCCCAGATAGCCGATGGCGTTGTCGCTGCGCGCATTGGGCAGATAGGCGTCGATACTGCCGATGGCGAACAGGTTGGGGCCCATCACGTCCGACTTCATGCCGGCGATATACGTCATGTTGATCTGGCGGCCAAGGGTAACGGTACCGAAGGCGCCCTTCAGCCCCACCGATGCCTGGCGCCCGAACAGGCGATTGCCCTGTCCCATCGAGCCGCTGTCCATCGTCAGTCCCGCTTCCAGGGTGAACACCAGCTGCAGGCCATCGCCCAGGTCCTCGGCGCCGCGGAAACCGATACGCGACGGGAAGGAGCCCGTCAGCGACGGCATCTTGGTGACCGAGTCGCCAGCCGCATTGGCATTGGTGGTGTGTACCAGGCCCGTGTCGAGCAGGCCATACACGGTCACGCTGCTTTGCGCCATCGCGGCGGACGCGCCAAGTGCTGCCATCAGCGCCACGGCGCCACGGATACTGTTTTTCATTGCTTGTCTCCTGTTGTTTTATGTATTTTCATATTGTGCGATTATCGAACAACTGGTTGTTAATCGCACATAAATTGGATACTATGATCGTGGCGCGGCGATGTCAAGGAGCCTGATATCGCCGAGACGTGGCAATGCGACTACCATGCAACGTTATGAGCAGCGCCACGCGGTTCATCTCATAGATAAAACAGGACAGAACAGGAGACCGGCATGAACAGGAAAAATTTTGTAAAGACAGGACTGAAAGTGTTCGCACTGGCGGCGGCCACGCTGGCCATCGGCCCGAACGCCTACGCGCAGGACACCATCAAGATCGGGGTGATTGCCGCGTTCTCCGGCCCCTTTGCCGACTACGGCAAGCAGATCGAAGGCGGCATCAAGGCGTACATGGCGCAAAACGGTTCCACCGTCGCCGGCAAGAAGGTGCAGATCATCGTCAAGGACACCACCGGCCCGTCGCCGGAAATCGCCAAGCGACTGGCGCAGGAACTGGTGGTACGCGACAAGGTGGATTTCCTGGCCGGTTTCGGCCTCACGCCCGAAGCGCTGGCCGTGGCGCCCATCGCCCAGCAGGCAAAAAAGCCGATGATCATCATGAACGCGGCCACGTCGTCCATCACCACCAAGTCGAACTACATCGCCCGTTTTTCGATGACGCTGCCGCAAATTTCGGCGCCCATGGCCACGTGGGCCGTCAAGAACAACATCAAGAAAGTCGTCACGCTGGTGGCGGACTACGGCCCCGGCATCGATGCGGAATCGGCGTTCAAGACGGAGCTGGTCAAAGGCGGCGGCACGGTGACCGAATCGATCCGCGTGCCGCTGCGTAATCCGGAATTTGCGCCGTACATCCAGCGCATCAAGGACGCCAAGCCCGACGCGGTGTTCATCTTTGTGCCGGCCGGCGAGCAAAGCATCGCCTTCATGAAGGGCTATCGTGAACGCGGCCTGGCCGAAGCGGGCATCAAGGTCATCGCCACCGGCGACCTCACCGACGACCACGTGTTGCCGGCCATGGGCGACGCCACGCTGGGCGTGATCACCACGTTCCATTATTCCGCCGCCCACAAGTCGCCGGAAAACGCCGCCTTCCTGAAAAGCTTTGCTGCCACCAACCCGGGCGGCGGCCGTCCCAATTTCATGGCCGTTGCCGCCTACGACGGCATGGCGGCGATCTACGAAGTGGCGCGCAAGTTGAACGGCAAAATCGATGGGGACAAGGCGATGGAGGTGCTCAAGACCATCAAGCTCACGAGCCCGCGCGGCCCGATCGCCATCGACCCGGCCACCCGCGACGTGGTGCAGACCGTGTATGTACGCAAGGTGGAAAAAGTGGGGAACGAAGTCTATAACATCGAATTCGACCAGTTCCCCAACATGAAAGACCCCGGCAAGTAAGCCTACATGCTGGCCGGGGGCGGCATCGATGCCAGCAGCACGGCGGCCAGCATGGCGCCGGCCAGCATCGCCGACTCCAGCCGCAGCAGCGCTACCGCGCGCGTCAACCCGCCCGTGCTCCCTTCGCGCGCGGCGGGAAAGCCGGCAAACTTGTTGTAGCCACCGGCAGCTGCGGCCAGTACGACCAGCAGCAGCTTGGCCGCCAGCGTGGTTTCGTACTCCCCCGTGCCCACGTTGTGCCAGGCGCCGAACACGCGCCAGCCGTTGTACGCGCCGCTGGCCGCAATACCTGCCAGCGCGTAGGTGGCCGCCGTTGACAACGCCTCCATGTAACGTAGCGGCGGCCTGCCGGCATGATGCGCCGCGCGCGGCAGCACCAGCCAGCCCGCCACCGCCACCGCCCCCACCCACCAGCACACCAGCAGCAGGTGCAGCCATTCGACCAGCACGCCCACGCTGAACACGCCGTGTTCGGCCGCGTGACTGTTGGCGGCGCGTGCCAGCGCCACGCCGGCCAGCAACGCTACCGCCGCCCGCTCGCGCCACGGTGCGGCTCGGGCGGCGCCGCGCGCGTACAGTACTGCCAGCAGCAGCAAACCGATGCAGCCCACCGTTCCTATGTGGCCATAGCTGCTGTGCGCCAGCAGCATCGCGCATGCCTCGGCGGCGTCCAGCAGCGGCACGTCCGCCATGGCCGCCGCCGCGCTCCACAAGGCGCAGGCGCCGGCCAGCACGCCCAGCAACGCGGCCGGCGCGATCGAGCGCCGCAGCATCGTGCGCGCGCGGGACATGCCGGCACCATGCTCGGTAGCGAGCGACCATGACGCCGTGAACGCTGCCAGCAGCCATGCCAGCGCCAGGTTGAACAGCAGCGCGCTGGCCGCCTGCAGCGCCGGCACGGCGTCCATTTACTTTACCGAGAAATTGTATTGGCCGGTGCGGCGGTGGCCGTCGGGACCGATCGCCACCCAGCGCACGATGTAGCCGCCCGCTTTCAACGCCGGCAGTTCGGCGCTCAGCTGCTCCTTGCCGTCGCCGCCCACCACGGCCTTGGCCACGCCGGGCACCGGCTTGCCGAAGGAATCCTGCAGCACGATGGAACTGAACGCGGGATCGATCGCTTCATTGAACGACAGCTTGATGGCGGCGGGAGCCTTGGCCAGTTCGGCATTGGCGGCCGGCTCCGATGCCTGCACGGTGGCGTGGGCGTACACCTGCGGTGCGGCCAGCGTGGCGGCAGCCATTGCGGCAACGGCAAACAGCGATGCGAGACGTTTCATGATGATTCCTTCGATGAAGTTGGACAGGTAGAACGCGGCCACTGTACAACCTTCACCCGTGGGAACGTCAAGCGCTTTACGGGCCGCCGGACACACTTGCAAGGAATGGGAAAAAATGCCCGGCGTTTCGCTACTTTGTGCCGCCGCGACGGGTTGTGCCGGGACTTCCTAGCGTTCTGTCGGCGGCGCTGGCGCGCTGACGCCGGACTGGGTTAGCATGAATCATCGCCGCACCTGTCCGTGCGGCCCATCCACAGGGAGATATCTTGGCCAGCCCCACCACTACCACTGCGGCAATCCGCTACCGCCGCATCACCGCCGACGACGCCGAAGCGGCGCACCGGCTTTCGCTGTCGGTACGCTGGCCGCACCGGCGCGATGACTGGGCCTTTATCCTGCGCCTGGGCGCGGGCTTCGTTGCCGAAGACGACTCGGGCCTGGTCGGCACCGCCATGTGCTGGAGCCACGGCACCGACTTCGCTTCGCTCGGCATGGTCATCGTCGATGGTGCGCACCAGGGACTGGGCATAGGCCGCAAGCTGATGTCGATGGTGATGACGGAACTGGGTGAGCGCAATGTGCTGCTGCATGCAACCGAATCGGGCAAGCCGCTGTACGAAAAGCTGGGCTTCCGCCAGACCGGCGAGGTACACCAGCACCAGGGCACCGTGTTCAAGTCGCCGCTGATGCCGTTGCAGCCAGGTGAACGTATCCGCCCGCTGGGCACGCGCGACGGCGCGCTGCTGGCAGCCCTCGGTGCACGTGCTGCGGGCATGCCGCGCGCCACCGTGCTGGCCGCTCTCAAGGATGCGGCGGAGACGGTGGTCATCGACCGCTACGACGAAGTGATCGGCTGCGCCATGCTGCGCCGCTTCGGTCACGGCTACGCCATCGGCCCCGTGATCGCCCCCGATATCGACCGCGCCAAGGCCCTGATCAGCCACTGGACCGGCACCTACGGCGGCGCTTTCCTGCGCATCGACGTCAATGCTGCCTACGGACTGGGACCATGGCTGACGGAACTGGGCCTGGTGCAGGTGGACAGCGTGGCGTCGATGGTGCGCGGCGATGCGCCACCGCAGGACGCCGGCATGCGCCAATTCGCCATCATCAGCCAGGCGCTGGGGTGATCCGGCATCGTCTCTAAAAACGGCGCAGCACAAAATGCCGTCGCCGCAGCAAATTCGCAATTAACACGTCCCGGCAGGGGCGGTTCCGCAAGCACCCGCTGCGGCATCGGACCTAAGATGGAACCATACCACCACATGGATTCCATCATGACTGCCCAAGCTCCTGCCAATCATCTCTCAGACCTCGATCGCCAGCACCTGATCCACCCCGTCTCCAATTTCCGCGCGCATGAAAAACGCGGCCCGACCATCCTGTCTTCCGGTCGCGGCGCCTACCTGACGGACGACCAGGGCCGCGAACTGCTCGACGCCTTCTCCGGCCTGTGGTGCGTGAACACCGGCTACGGCCAGGAGAGCATCGTCCAGGCGGCCACCGAACAGATGCGCCGCCTGCCCTACGCCACCGGTTATTTCAGCTTCTCGTCCGAACCGGCCATCGAACTGGCCGCCAAGCTGGTGGAACTGGCGCCGGCGTCGCTGCGCCACGTGTACTTCACGCTGGGTGGATCGGATGCGGTGGATGCCGCGCTGCGCTACATCAGCTACTACAACAACGCCCGTGGCCAGAGCCAGCGCAACCAGTTCATCTCACTGCAGCGCGGCTACCACGGTTCGTCGTCGGTGGGCGCAGGCCTCACGGCGCTGCCGGTGTTCCACCGCCACTTCAATCTGCCGCTGAACAACCAGCATTACCTGCCGTCGCCGTATGCGTACCGCAGCCCGTTGGGCGACGATCCGCAGGCGCTGATCGCCGACTCGGTGGCGGGCCTGCGCGCCAAGGTGGCGGGACTGGGCGCGGACCGCGTGGCCGCGTTCTTCTGCGAACCGATCCAGGGTTCGGGAGGCGTGATCATCCCGCCCAAGGGCTGGCTCAAGGCCATGGCCGACACGTGCCGTGAGCTGGGCATCCTGTTCGTGGTTGATGAAGTGATCACCGGTTTCGGCCGCACCGGCCCGCTGTTCGCCTGCGCCGCCGAAGGCGTGGAGCCGGACATGATGACGGTGGCCAAGGGCCTGACCGCCGGCTACGCGCCCATGGGCGCGCTGCTGATGTCCGACGCCGTGTACCAGGCGATTGCCGACGGCGCCGGCCCGGACATCGCTATCGGTCATGGTCAGACGTATTCCGCGCATCCGGTCAGCGCCGCCATCGGCCTGGAAGTGCTGCGGCTGTATCACGAAGGCGGCCTGCTGGCCAACGGCGAGGCGCAGGCGCCGCGCTTCGAAGCCGGTCTGCGCGCGCTGCTCGACCATCCGCTGGTGGGCGATGCGCGCAGCCGCGGCCTGCTCGGCGCGCTGGAACTGGTGGCCAACAAGAATACCAAGCAACAGTTCGATCCGGCGCTCAGGCTGCACGAACGGATCGCTGCCGCCGCATACGAGCAGAAGCTGATCTTCCGCGCATTCGGCGACAACATCCTCGGCTTCGCGCCGGCGCTGTGCTACACGGCCGACGAATTCGAACTGATGTTCGCCCGTCTGAAGTCCACGCTGGACCTGGTGCTCGAGCAGCCGGACGTGCGCCGCGCGCTGGGGTGAAAACTGCGGCTAACCGCAGTTGTGCCGGCAAAAATCGTCATGCTACAATCAAGACGGTACCCGCATCCTGGGTGCCGGCCGAACAAGGGAGATCATGTTAGAAGGCGCGTTTAAACTGGATCGTATCGACATCCGCATCCTGTCCCACTTGCAGCAAAGTGGCCGAATCGCCAACGTTGATCTGGCCGACGCCGTGGGCCTGTCGCCCAGTCCCTGCCTGATCCGCGTCAAGCGGCTGGAAAAAGCCGGTTACGTCACCGGCTACGGCGCCCACATCGAACTGGAAAAAATCGGCAATGTGCAGCTGGTGTTCACCCAGGTAACCTTGTCCGACCATCGCCGCGAAGATTTTCTGAAGTTCGAAGCGGCCGTGCGCAAGATCGATGAAGTAATCGAATGCCACCTGGTGAGCGGCGGCTTCGACTACCTGCTCAAGTTTGTCACTACCGGCGTGGTGCATTACCAGACCATTATCGAAGGCCTGCTCGACCAGCACATCGGCATCGAAAAATACTTCAGCTACATCGTCATCAAATCGCCGTTCACCAAGGGTTACTACCCGGTCGACAAGCTGTTTTCACAAACCACCTGATCCCCGTTCGCCGGCGCGGCATATTCTGCCGCCGCCGCGCAAAATTCGCAATTTCTTCCGCTTCGCACCCGCATCAACGGCTGCCGCAGCGAGGCCCGCCGTCCTACCATGTACGTCAGTCCACTACACTGAGCGTACCCCATGACCGATACCTTCCTGGCGCTGACGCTGGAGCGGCCCGACCTGCTCTGCGACGGCAATTACATCAACGGCGGCTGGCAACCCGGCCACGCTAACACGCGCTACGACGTTGCCGATCCCGCCAACGGCAGCATCTTCGCCCAGGTGCCCGACAGCGGCCCGCACGATGCACGCGCCGCCGCCGACAGTGCTGCCGCCGCGTTCCCCGCCTGGCGCGCACGCAGCGCGCGGGACCGCGCCGCCATCCTCAAGCGCTGGCACGCGCTGATCCTCGCCAACCAGGAAGACCTGGCGCGCCTGATCTCGGGCGAGCAAGGCAAGCCGCTGGCGGAGGCGCGCGGTGAAGTGCTGTATGGCGCCTCGTACGTCGAATGGTTTGCAGAGGAAGCCGTGCGCACCTACGGCGACGTGATCCCCGAGCCGGTGCGCGGGCGCAAGCTGATCGTATTGAAGGAGCCGGCCGGCGTGGTGGCCGCCATCACGCCGTGGAATTTCCCGCTGGCGATGATCGCCCGCAAAATCGCGCCGGCGCTGGCCGCCGGCTGCACCGTGGTGGCCAAGCCGGCCGAGGATACGCCGCTCACCGCGTTGGCGCTGGTGCAGCTGGCGCACGAAGCTGGCCTGCCAGCGGGCGTGCTGAATATCGTTACCGCCTCGCGCGCCGGCACGCCGGCCGTGGTGGGTGAATGGTTGATTGATGCGCGGGTGCGCAAGATCACGTTTACCGGCTCCACCGCGGTCGGCAAAAGCCTGGCGCGCGATTCCTCGTCCACGCTCAAAAAACTGTCGCTGGAACTGGGCGGCAATGCGCCGTTCATCGTGTTCGACGACGCCGACGTGGAAGCCGCAGTGAATGGCCTGATGGTGGCCAAGTTCCGCAATGGCGGTCAGACCTGCGTCAGTCCAAACCGGGTGTACGTGCAGGACGGCGTCTATGCGCGCTTTGCCGAACTGCTGGCGCGGCGCGTATCGGAACTGGTGGTAGGACCGGCGTTCGACCCGACCTCGCAGATCGGGCCCATGATCAACCAGCGCGCGCTCGACAAGATCGCCGCCCACGTGGCCGACGCCCGGGCGCGCGGCGCCGAAGTGCTGTGCGGCGGACGCCCGGTGCAGCCGGCAGGCATGACAGGCACCATAGGTACCACTTATTACGCACCGACCGTGCTGTCGGGCGCCAGCCACGACATGCTGCTGGCGCAGGAAGAAACCTTCGGTCCCGTGGTGCCGCTGTTCCATTTCCACCACGAGGCCGAAGTGGTGGCTGCCGCCAACGACACGCCGTTCGGCCTGGCCGCGTATTTTTACGCACGCGACATCGCGCGCGTGTGGCGCGTGGCCGAGCAGCTGGAAACCGGCATCGTGGGCATCAACGAGGGTGCACTGGCGGCGGAGGCGGCGCCGTTCGGCGGCGTCAAGGATTCCGGCTACGGGCGCGAAGGTTCGCGCTATGGCCTCGACGATTACATGCACACCAAATATCTCTGTATGGGAGGATTACAGCAATGACCATGGAAGTCTATCCGATCGAAGTCACGTTCCCCGACCTGGGCCCCTACGCCAAGGGCAATACCGGCATCCCTTACGTGTACAGCTACGACAGCGGCGTGGCCGGCCCGCACACGATGATCAGCGCCCTCACCCACGGCAACGAGGTATGCGGCGCGATTGCCGTGAAAGCGCTGATCGACAGCGAGATCCGGCCCAAGCGCGGCCGCCTGACGCTGGTCTTCGCCAACATCGAAGCATATCGCCGCTTCGACGCGCAATCTCCCGACGCGTCGCGCTTCGTGCACCAGGACCTGAACCGAGTGTGGAAGCCGGAAACGTTGGACGACTTGTCGCAGGACAGCTCGGAGCTGCAGCGCGCGCGCGCCCTGCGGCCATTGCTCGACACCGTCGACTTCCTGCTCGACCTGCATTCGATGCACGAACGCAGCGCACCGCTCACCGTGTGCGGCCCGCTGCAAAAAGGCATCGACCTGGCGCTGCGCCTGGGCGTACCGGAACATATCGTCAGCGACGCCGGCCACCCGGAGGGACGCCGCATGCGCGACTACGGTCCGTTCGGCGATCCGGAACAGCCGCAGAACGCGCTGCTGATCGAGTGCGGCCAGCACTGGGAAGCGGGCGCGGTGGACGTGGCGCGCAATTGCTGCGCGCGTTTCCTGCTCGTGTGCGGCAACCTCGATGCCACGGACATCCCGGCGGGCTGGCTCAAACCGCACCCGCCGTCGCAAAAGGTGATCCGCGTGACCGACCCGGTAGTGGCCAGCAGCATGGACTTCCGCTTTGCCGGTACCTACACGGGGCTGGAAACGTTTGCGGACGCCGGCACCGTGATCGGCTGGAACGATGGCGAACCGGTACGCACGCCGTACCCGGATTGCGTGCTGGTGATGCCATCGCTGCGGCAGTTGCGGGCGGGGGTGACGGTGGTGCGGTTCGGCCAGTTGATCAACTAAAAGACAACGGCGCCATCGGCGCCGTTGTCTTGTTACAGGCCGACCAGTGCGGCCAGGCCGCCGATATCGGCAATCTCCTGGTACTGGTAGAACGACGTACCCGGCTCGTGGCCACGGTTGACGAAGGCCTTGTTCTTGATGCCGATATCGTGCGCCGACATCAGGTCGTAGCGCATCGACGACGACACGTGCAGGAAGTCGTCCGGGCTGGCGCCCAGCTGATCGATCATGTATTCGAACGCGGTCAGTTGCGGCTTGTAGGCCTTGGCCTGCTGCGCCGTGTACACGCGGTGGAACGGCACGCCGAGGGCTTCCACGTTATGCACCAGTTGCGCGTCCATGGCGTTGGACAGGATCACCAGCGGGATCTTGTCGGCAATCTTGGCCAGGCCTGCGGTGACGTCCGGGTGCGGGCCCCAGGTCGGCACGGCGGCATAGATCTCGGCCACGTCCGACTCGCGGAACGGCACCTTCCAGCGGTTGGCGGTGCGCAGCAGAGAGTTGTACACGATTTCGTAGTACGGCTTCCAGGCGCCCAGCACTTCGTCATAGCGGAACGCCGAGAAGTCCTTGCAGAACTGGTCCATGTGGTCGGCGGGAATGCGGTCGGCGAACAGCTTGCGCGCCATCGGCGCCATCTGGAAGTAGATCAAGGTGCCGTAGCAGTCAAAGCTGATGTATTTCGGTCGGATGATGGTGCTCATGGTTGCCCTTTGGTTGGTAAATTCTTTGAGGAAGTTCGGATACCGCGACAGCTTCATGATAACGAACCGGCGCCAGGAAGGATGCCGACTATGCCCCTGCCAGCGCAGCAAAACCGCTTTTATCGCCGGCGAATCAGCATGATTTGCCGCGTGCGCACCGCCAGAACCGCACCGCGTGCGGCACGCCGTCCCTATACTGGATGTTCACATGGAGAGTCCCCGAATGAGCATATTGTTTCGATCCGACGCCGCGCGCGCGCAGGCCTGGAAGCTGTACTTCACCACCCACGCACCCGACATCGATTTTCGCACATGGCCCGACGACACCGGCGACCTGGCCGACGTCGAATACCTGGTGTCGTGGCATGCCTCGGCCGATTTCCTGGCCTCGATGCCCAAACTGAAGGTGCTGTTCGCCTCCGGCGCCGGCATCGACCATATCGATTTCAACGCAGTGCCGCCGCAGGTGAAGGTGGTGCGCATGGTGGAACCGGGCATCGTCAACGGCATGATCGAATATGTGACCATGTCGGTGCTGGCCCTGCACCGCAACCTGTTCGACTACGTGGACCAGCGCGCCCGCGCGCAGTGGCAGCCGATCATGGTCAAGCCGGCGACGGCGCGCATGGTAGGCGTGATGGGACTCGGGGTGTTGGGACAAGCGGTGCTGGACCGATTGGCGCCGTTCGGCTTCAATCTGGCGGGATGGAACCGCTCGCAAAAAGCGCTGCCCGGCGTGCAGTGTTACGCCGGCAGCGAGGCATTGCCGGCATTCCTGGCGCAATGCGATGTGCTGGTATGCCTGCTACCGTTGACGGATGCCACGCGCGGCATTTTAAGCGCGGAACTGCTGGCGCAGCTGCCGCCCGGCGCGGCGCTGATCAACGTGGCGCGCGGTCCGCACCTGGACCAGCAGGCGCTGCTCGACGCGCTCGAATCGGGCCGGCTGTCGCGCGCCATTCTCGACGTGGCGGAACCGGAACCGCTGCCGGCCGACCACCCGTTGTGGGCGCATCCGCGCGTGATGATCACGCCGCATATCGCCAGCATGACGCAACCTGACACCGCCGCGCCGGTACTGCTGGCCAACCTGCGCCGTCACCTGGCCGGCGAACCGCTGCACGACGTCGTGGACCGCCAGCGCGGTTACTGACCTGCATAAAAAAACGGCGCCATCTGCATGGCGCCGTTTTTTTATTCGAACCTGATCAGAATTTGTAGTGCAGGTTCAGCGTGATAGTGCGGTCGATGCCCGGCGACACCCACAGCTGGCTGTACGAACTGGCGTAGTACTGCTTGTTGAACAGGTTATCCACGTTGAGCGCCAGGCGCAGTTTTTTGGTCGGCGACCACGACGAAATCAGCTTGGCCGTGGTGTACGACGGCAGCATGAAGTTGCTCGATACGGCCACGTCGCCCAGGCGTTCGCCCACGTAGTTCAAGCCACCGCCCAGGGTTGCCGTGCCATCGCCCACCGCGAAGCCCTGCGTGAGCACCACGCTGCCGCTCTGCTTCGGTACGTTGGGGAAGCGGCTGCCGGTCAGGATCGCATTATCGCCCTTGGTGACGGTGGCATCGGTGTAGGCGTAAGCGGCCGACAGGCGCAGGTTTTTCGCCAGCTCGCCAGACAAATCGAACTCGAAGCCCTTGCTGCCCACTTCACCGGCGGAGATCGAGAAGTCGGTATTGACCGGATTGGTGGTCAACACGTTTTCCTTGGTGATCTTGTAGATGGCAGCGGTACTGGTGATCTTGCCGTCTGCCGACTCCCACTTGGCGCCCAGCTCGTACGACTTGCTCTCTTCCGGCGCGAACGCCTGGTTGTCGATGCTGATGCCGCTGTTGGGACGGAAGCCTTTCGACGCTGTGGCGTACAGCGACAGCACCGGCAACGGCTGATACACCAGGCCCACGCGCGGGCTGGTGGCCGTCAAGCTCTGGCTGTTGGAGGCGACAGTGCGGTAGTTGATCACGGTCTGGTCGTAGCTGTCCCAACGTACACCCAGCAATGCCTTCCACTGGTCCGACAGGTCGATCTGATCCTGGCCGTACACCGAGTGCGCGCGCTGCTCTTCCTTGGTGTCGATCGACAGCGCCAATGCGGCCGCCGCGCCGCCATAGACCGGATTGTAGATGTCGATGGCGTACGGGCTGGCGGCGGTGGGGTTGCGGCGCAGCTGCACGCGGCGGTCGTCGAACTTGTAGCCGTCCACGCCGACGAGCACATTGTGCTTCATGCCGGCCAGTTCCAGCTTGCCCAAAACTTCGAAGCGACCCGAAACGTCGATGGCGGAAAAATCGCGGTGACGGCGCTGGCGGCGCAGGGTGCGGCCGTCGGCCTGCAGCGCGCTCGCTTCGGTGGAAAAACCTTTCATTTCGCTGTCGCGGTACGACAGGCCGGTTTGCAGCTTCCAGTTTTCGTTGAACTCATGTTCGACAAACACCTGCTGGCTCACCGACTTGACCACGGTGGGACCGTCGGACGGCTCGCCGTAGAAACGCGAGTTGGGCACCAGTCCCAGTACGCCATTCACGGCCAGCACGCCGCGGTCGAACGGCACGCGCTGCTCGCTCGCTTCGAGCTCGTACGACACCTTGGTATGGTCGCCGATCAGCCACATGAACGACGGCGAGAAGAACGAGCGCTCGGTTTCCACCGTGTCGCGGTAACTGTCGCCTTTTTCATACGCGGCGTTGATGCGGTAGGCCAGGTTGTCCGTAACAGGGCCCGTCAGATCGAGCGCCGTGCGATAGGTATGGAAGCTGCCGATCGACAGGTCCAGTTCATAGCCCGGATCGAAGCGCGGCTTCTTGGTGGTGATGTTGACGGTGCCGCCAGGTTCTCCGCGGCCGTACAGGGCGGACGCCGGACCCTTGAGCACTTCCACGCTGGCGGTACTGGCCGAATCGCGCAGGCCGTTGTAGCCGCGGCTGGAGCTGAAGCCGTTGACCAGGTAGTCGGAACCGAAGTTGGGGTCGCCGGTGAAGCCGCGCATGGCATAGCTGTCCCACAGGCCGCCCAAGTTACTCTGGCGCGAGATGCCGCTGGTGAGATCAAGCGCGCTGGCCAGGTTGGTCACGCCCACGTCGCGCAGCAGATCGGCCGTCAGTACGCGCACGCTTTGCGGCAGGTCCTTGAGCAGCGTATCGGTCTTGGTGGCGCCGGTGGCCGACAGCGCGCGGTAATTCTGGCGCGCGCCCCGCACCACCACTTCATTGACCGGCGCAGGCTCCGCCTCTGGCGCTGCAGCCGGTACCGCTGCGTCGGCGGAATCTGCGGCCACGGTATCGGCAGCAACGGCAGCAACGGCGACAGCAGGTTCGGCTTCCACGGCGTGGGAGGCTAGCGGATAGCTTGCGGCCAGAAACAGGGCCAAAGGAAGGTGACGATGGGGATACATGACGAACTCCTGGTTAGGTGTGGATGTACTTGTTGATGCGTCTACTGGAGTTGATTACATCATGCGCATCCGACCGGTTTGTCCTGTAATGATCCTGTCACAAAACAGATATGGCGGTTTTCAAACCCCGAATCAGCACGCCTTGCTGCCGACGAAAACGGCGCACCGGCACGGTGCCGGATATGCCGCAATGCGCCAAAGCGGCGCGCTGCACGCCCGCAATTGGAGCACGCTCTCGCGCTGCAAGTGGAACGGAAACTGCATAGCTGTTAAAGCTGCACCGGCACGGCATTTTATGCGGCGCTGCGGCGCCAGGCAAGGTCCGACATATATAGTTACCCAGTGCGCGGCCTGGCCGCCACAGTGCGTGGCCGGAATTTACCCCGTAAATGGACGCAGCAATGTGTGCTGCGCGCGGTGCGCAAAACCGCGCATTCTGTCTCCGCAGCGCGGCAATTCAATATTTTGCGCAGTCGCCGGCATGGTGTAATGGATTTAACAGAACGTGCCTAAAACAAGGGATAAACGCATGAAGCTTGAATCGTATTGGCTCGACACCGCACCGCCCTTCCTCGGCGCCGCCCAGGGGCCGGTTCCCGCGCAAGCGGACGTGGTAGTGGTGGGTGGCGGCTTTACCGGCCTGTCGGCAGCGCTCACGCTGGCGCGGCGCGGCGCCTCCGTGGTGCTGCTCGAAGCGGGCCGCGTGGCCGGCGAAGCGTCGGGCCGCAACGGTGGTCAATGCAATACCGGCCTGGCGCACGACTACGCCGACCTGGCCACGCGCCTGGGCGAAACCCGCGCCCGCGCCTATTACGAAGCCTACGATGCCGCCGTCGATACGGTGGAGCGCATCATCGACGAAGAATCGATCACCTGCGACTTCCAGCGCTGCGGCAAGCTGAAACTGGCGGCCAAGCCCGAGCACTACGAAAAGCTGGTGCGCGTGCACGAACGCCTGCGTAACAGCGTCGATCCCGGCGTGGAGCTGGTCACGCCCGATCGCCTGCATGACGAAATCGGCTCGTCATCGTTTTACGGCGGCCTGCTGCAACGCCAGGGCGCGCAGATGCACATGGGCCGCTTTGGCGTGGGCCTGGCCGAAGCGGCAGCCCGCGCCGGCGCCGGCGTGTACGAAAACGCTGCCGTCACCAATATCGAACGCCAGACCGGCGGCTTTCGGCTGACCACCGCGCGCGGAACGATCCGCGCCGGCCAGGTATTCCTCGCCACCGGCAATTCCAGCCTCGGGCCGTTCGGCTGGTTCCGCCGCCGGCTGGTCTCCGTCGGCAGCTTCATCATCGCCACCGCACCGCTGGCGCCAGGTCTGCTCGACGAGATCACGCCCACCCGCCGAAATTACGTCACCACCAAAAACATCGGTAACTACTTCCGCGTCACGCCCGACAACCGCCTGCTGTTCGGCGGACGTGCGCGCTTCGCGCTGTCCAACCCCAAGTCCGACACCAAGAGCGGCAGGATTCTGATCGACACCATGACGCGCCTGTTCCCGCAACTGCAAGGCACGCCCGTCGATTACTGCTGGGGAGGACTGGTGGACATGACGGCCGACCGCCTGCCGCGCGCGGGCGAACATGACGGCATGTTCTACTCGCTCGGCTACAGCGGTCACGGCGTGCAGATGTCGGTGCACATGGGCCAGCAGATGGCCGACGTGATGGCCGGGAAGCAGGACAGCAATCCGTGGCGCGATCTGGAATGGGCAGCAATACCCGGTTATTCCGGCAAGCCGTGGTTTCTGCCCATGGTGGGCGCGTACTACAAGCTGCAAGACATGCTGCACTGAGGCTGGCCATGAACCTCACTATCGGAAAACTTCTGCTCAGCCGTCTCGGGCTGGGGGTGCTTACCCTGCTGCTGGTGTCCATCGTCGTCTTCGGCATTACCAACCTGCTGCCCGGCGACGCCGCCGAAGAATCGCTGGGCCAGGCCGCCACGCCGGAAGCCGTGGCGGCGCTGCGCGCACAATACGGCCTCGATCAGCCGGCGCCGCAACGCTATGCGCAGTGGCTGGTCGCGCTGCTGAAAGGCGATGCCGGTACCTCGCTGGTCAACGGCCAGCCGATTTCCGCGCTGATCGGCAACCGCCTGCCCAGTTCACTGGTGCTGGCCGCTGCCACCGCCGTGGTCTCCGTGCCGCTGGCACTGGCGCTGGGGATCTTGTCGGCCATGTACAGCGGCTCGCGCTTCGACAAGGGCATGAACATGCTGGCGGTGTCGCTGGTATCGTTGCCAGAGTTTTTGATCGCCACGCTGGCGGTGCTGCTGTTCGCGGTCAAATTACGCTGGCTGTCCGCGTTGTCGCACACGGCCGATATCGAAACGCTCTGGCAGTTCATGCGCGCCTACGCCATGCCGGTATTTACCCTGTGCTGCGTGATCGTGGCGCAAATGGCGCGCATGACACGCGCCGCCGTGGTCGATCAACTGCGCGCACCGTACGTGGAAATGGCGCGCCTGAAAGGCGCCGGTCCGGTGCGCATCGTGCTGCGCCACGCGCTGCCCAACGCCATCGGCCCCATTGCCAACGCGGTTGCCCTCAGCCTGTCGTACCTGCTGGGCGGTGTGCTGATCGTGGAAAGCATTTTCAATTATCCCGGCATCGCCAACCTGATGATCGACGCCGTCACCACCCGCGACATCCCGCTGGTGCAGGCGTGCGCCATGATCTTCTGTGGCGCCTACCTGCTGCTGGTGATGCTGGCCGACGTCTGCGCCATTCTGTCCAACCCGAGGTTACGCAAGCTATGAACCGCACCGTCCTGTTATCCGCCCCGCCGCTGCGCGCGCTGGCGTCCCTCGGCAAGATGTCGCCGGGCGCCCTGCTTGGCCTTGCCATCGTCGTGTTCTGGCTCGTGGTCACCGTGGCCGGCCCGTCGCTGTCGCCGCACGACGCCGCCGCCATCGTCGACCAGGATGTTTTCGGCAGCATCAGCTGGCAATTCCCACTGGGGACCGATTACCTGGGCCGCGACATCCTGAGCCGCATCCTGTACGGCGCCCGCTATACGGTGGCCCTGGCGCTGGCGGCCACCGTGCTGGCCAGCACCACCGGCACCCTGCTGGGACTGTGCGCCGCCGTGTCGGGCGGCTGGTTCGACGCCACGCTCTCGCGCGCGCTCGACGCCCTGATCTCGATCCCCAGCAAGATGTTCGCGCTGATGATGGTGGCGTCGTTCGGCTCTTCGGTGCCGCTCTTGATCCTCACCGCTGCCGTGGGCTACATGCCCGGCGCGTACCGCATCTCGCGCGCGCTGGCCGTCAACGTGCAGGCCATGGACTATGTGCAGGCGGCCCGCTCGCGCGGCGAGCGCATGGCGTACATCGCCTGCGTGGAGATCCTGCCCAACATCATCCGCCCGGTGCTGGCCGACTTCGGCCTGCGTTTCGTGTTCACGGTGCTGCTGCTGTCCGGCCTCTCGTTCCTGAGCCTGGGCGTGCAACCGCCCGATGCCGACTGGGGTTCGCTCGTGCGCGAAAACATCGGCGGCCTCAGTGAAGGCGCCCCGGCGGTGCTGATGCCCGCGCTGGCCATTGCCAGCCTCACCATCGGCGTCAACCTGCTGATCGATAACCTGCGTGGCAAACGGAAGGACGCCTGATGAAGCCTCTGGTAGAAGTAACGGGATTGCGGGTGGCCGCGCGCAACGACGCCGGCGCCGAATTCGATATCGTCAAGGGCGTAGACTTTGCCATCAACCAGGGCGAGGTGCTGGCCCTGATCGGCGAATCCGGTTCCGGCAAAACCACCATCGCGCTGTCGCTGATGGGTTATGCGCGCAGCGGTTGCCGCATTTCCGGCGGCAGCGTGCGGGTGGGCGAGCAGCAGGTGCTGGGCCTGGACGACACCGGCCTGTCGCGCCTGCGCGGCCGCACCGTAGCCTATATTGCGCAAAGCGCATCGTCGTCGTTCAACCCATCGCGCACGCTGATGGACCAGGTGGTGGAAAGCGCCGCCATTCATCGCACCATGACGCGCGCTGCTGCCGAAGCCAAGGCGATCGGCCTGTTCCGCGCGCTGGCGTTGCCCGATCCGGACAACATCGGCAAGCGCTACCCGCACCAGGTGTCGGGTGGTCAGCTGCAGCGGGTGATGGCGGCCATGGCCTTCATTACCGATCCGGCGCTGGTGATCCTGGACGAACCCACCACGGCGCTCGACGTCACCACCCAGATCGACGTGCTGCGCGCGTTTCGCGACGTGGTGCGCCAGCTGGGCACCACCGCCGTCTACGTGTCGCACGACCTGGCCGTGGTGGCGCAGATGGCCGACCGCATCGTGGTGCTGCGCGGCGGCGAGATCCGCGAGAATGGCACCACCACGCAAGTGCTCAAAGCCCCCGCCAACGACTACACGCGCTGCCTGCTGGCGGCAGCCGAACCGGCGCCGCGCGATATCAGCATTCCCGAGCCTGAACTGGTGCGGCTGCCGGTGCCGCTGCTGCAGATCCGCGACCTGGTAGCCGGTTACGGCCCGATCGGGCGCGACGGCCTGCCCGCCAAGCGCATCCTGTCCGACATTCATCTGACCATCGAACGCGGCGCCACCGTGGGCGTGATCGGCGAATCGGGTTCCGGCAAGACCACGCTGGCGCGCGTGGTGGCCGGCATGGTGCCGCTGGCGCGCGGCGAGGTGCTGCTGGACGGCGCGCCGTTACGCGACGACGACCATGGCCGCACCCACACCGAGCACCAGCGCGTGCAGTTCGTGTTCCAGAACGCCGACACGGCGTTGAATCCCGCCCACACGGTGGGCGCCATCCTGGCGCGGCCGTTGAGTTTTTATCACCATATGCGCGGCGACGCCCGCCGCAAGCGCGTGCTGCAGCTGCTCGACCTGGTAAAGCTGCCGGCGGCAATTGCCAACCGCCTGCCGGGCGAGCTGTCGGGCGGCCAGAAGCAGCGCATCAACCTGGCGCGCGCACTGGCGGCGCAGCCGGATCTGATCCTGTGCGACGAAATCACGTCCGCGCTCGACACCGTGGTGGCCGCCGCCATCCTCGACCTGATGGCGGAGCTGCGCCGCGAACTGAAGGTGTCGTACATGTTCATCAGCCACGACATCAATACCGTGCGCGCCATCTGCGACCAGATCATGGTGCTGTACGCGGGCCGCATGGTGGAATTGCGCCCGCGCGAAGCGCTGGCCGATGCGCCGCATCATCCGTACACGCACCTGCTGGTGTCATCGGTGCCCAAGCTGGAAATGGGCTGGCTCGACGAAGTATGCGGACGCAGCGCGCGCCACCTGCCGCCTTTGTCTCCCGTCGTATCCGACGCCGAGTTGTGCCCGTTCCTGCCGCGCTGCAGCGTGCGCATCGACGGCCAGTGCAACCGCAGCGCACCGCCGCGCCAGTCGCTGGCCAACGGCGGCGAGATCCTTTGTCACCATACGCCTGCTGCGCTGGCCGCGTTGCAGGCGCCAATCGTTCAGCCTTTACAGCGTTTTGAGGAAGTCGCATGAATTCACGTTTTGTCCGCCTGGCGGAAACCAGCCGCGTGCCGGTTCACTTTTATATCGACGGCGCACCAGCGCAGGCGCTGCATGGCGACACGCTGCTGGTCGCCATCATGGGCGCTGCCCGTACGCTGCGCAGCTCCGAATTCGACGAGGGCCGCCGCGCCGGCTTTTGCCTGATGGGCGCCTGCCAGGACTGCTGGGTATGGACCGAGGACGGCGCGCGCCTGCGCGCCTGCTCCACCGAAGTGCGCGACGGCCTGCGCATCGTTACACGCAACACGGAGGCGGTATGGCTGAACCAGGCGTAATCGTGATCGGCGCCGGCCCGGCCGGGGTGCGCGCCGCCGAAGAACTGGTGGCGGCAGGACTGCGCCCGATCGTGATCGACGAAGGACGGCGCGACGGCGGCCAGATTTATAGGCGCCAGCCCGAACACTTTACCCGCGACTATGCGGCGCTGTACGGCAGCGAAGCACAGCGCGCGGCGTCCGTGCACCGCGGCTTCGACGCCCTGCGCGGCAAGATCGACTACCGCCCCGAAACGCTGGCGTGGAATATCTTCGACGGCCACGTGCACGCGGTGCGCGAACACCGCACCGAGAAGCTGCCCTACTCCGCGCTGGTGATCTGCTCCGGCGCCACCGACCGCCTGATGCCGGTACCGGGCTGGGAACTGTCCGGCGTGTACAGCCTGGGCGCGTCGCAGATCGCGCTCAAGTCGCAGGCCTGTTCGATCGGCAGCCGCGTGGTGTTCCTCGGCAGCGGGCCGCTGCTGTACCTGGTGGCGTACCAGTACATGAAGGCCGGCGCCAGTATCGCGGCGGTGCTCGATACGTCGCGCCTGCGCGACCGCGTGGCCGCGCTGCCCAAGCTGCTGGCGCGCCCCGGCCTGCTGAAACAGGGCGTGGCGTACCTGGCGGCATTGCGCCGCGCCGGTGTGCCGGTGCACACGGGCGTGGAGCCGGTGGCCATCGGCGGCGACCCGGCGGACGGCGTGCGCAACCTGACGTACCGCGACAGCAAGGGCCAGCAGCACCAGATCGACTGCGATGCGGTGGCGCTGGGCTACCACCTGCGCCCGGAATCCCAGCTGGCCGACCTGGCGGGCTGCAAATTCGTGTACGACGACACCGCGCGCCAGTGGTTCCCGCAGGTGACCATGGAGGGCCGCAGCTCGGTGCGCAATGTGTACCTGGCCGGCGACGGCGCCCGCATTCTCGGCGCCGAAGGGGCGGAAAATGCGGGCCGGCTCGCTGCACTGTCGGCCCTGGCCGATCTGGGCAAAACCGTGGACGCCACGCGCGTGGCCACGCTGCGCCAGGCGCAGGACAAGATGGAGCGCTTCCGCCAGGGACTGGTGCAGGCCTTCCCGTGGCCGCAGGAACAGGCGGCCAGGCTGCCCGACAGCGCCATCGTGTGCCGCTGCGAATGCATCACCGCCGGCGAGTTGCGGCGCGTGGTGACCGACATGGGCGCGCAGGAAGCCAACCGCGCCAAGGCCTTCAGCCGCGTGGGCATGGGCCGCTGCCAGGGCCGCTACTGCGCCGATGCCGGTGCGGAGGTGATCGCCCATGCGGCCGGGGTGCCGCTCGAACAGGTGGGCCGCTTGCGCGGCCAGGCGCCGGTCAAGCCGCTGTCGTTCCAGACCATGGAGGAGCCGCAATGAAGCCGGTTAACCAAGCAGACGTATTGATCATCGGCGGCGGCATCATGGGCGCGTCCACCGCGTTCTTCCTGCGCCAGCGCGGGGTGTCGGTGATCCTGCTCGAACGCTGGCTGGTGGGCCAGCAGGCCAGCGGCGTCAATTTCGGCAATACCCGGCGCCAGGGCCGCTTTCTGGAGCAACTGCCGCTGGCCAACCGTGCCCACGACGTGTGGACCCGGATGCCAGCGCTGCTGGGCGAGGACGCGGAACTGCTGCGCGCCGGTCACCTGCGCTGCGCCTATCGCCAGGACGCCGCCGACAAGATGGAGGTGTACGCCCGCGAGGCGCGCGAATACGGGCTGGAACTGGAGCTGCTGTCGAAAGCCGCGCTGCGCAGCCGCTACCCGTTCCTCGGTCCCGAGGTGATTGCCGGCTCGCTGTCGGCGCAGGATGGCCATGCCAATCCACGCCTGGCAGCACCCGCGTTCGGCCGTGGCGCTGCGCGTGCCGGCGCCCATATCTACGAGAACACCGAGGTCACGTCGCTGGCCAAGGATGGCGAAGATTTTCGCGCGGTCTGCGCCGACGGCCGCGAGTTCCGCGCGCCGGTAATGCTGGTGTCGAGCGGCGCGTGGGCCAGCAAGATGTCGGCGCATTTCGGCGAGCCGGTGCCGCTGGTGGTGCGCGGCCCGCAAATGGCCGTGACGGAACCGGCACCATACGTGATCGGACCGTCGCTGGGCGTGGCTGGCGGCACACTGGAGGAAACCTTGTACTTCCGCCAAGTGAAACGCGGGAACATCGTGATGGGCGGCTGCGGACGCGGTCCGTCCACCACCGATCCGCGCTACGCGCCCGTGATCCCCGCGCACACGCTGACCCAGTTCCGGCAGATGGCGCGGCTGGCGCCCGTGGTCACCAAGCTCAATATCATCCGCGTATGGAGTGGCGTGGAAGGCTATATGCCCGATGATTTGCCCATCATGGGGCCAAGCGCCACCACGTCCGGCCTGCATTACGCGTTCGGTTTTTGCGGCGCCGGCTTCCAGGTGGGACCGGGCGTGGGCGAGACGATGGCGGAACTGATCGCCACCGGCGCCACCAGCACGCCGATCGACGCGTTCAGCATCACGCGCTTCGAATCGCAGCTTGTGGCGGCAGAACCACACGCGGATGCAGAGCCGTAGGGCAACATTCGTGTCAACCGATCGTCCGCGCCACGCGTTAAGGACTTGTCTCGACATCGAAAGCCAGCAGTGGCACAGTGTAACGGTGACGAGACACCCTTTCGTAGCCTGGAGCTGGACGATCATGCAAGCATATACAAACGACAAAACCGAGACGCATTCAGTCACCACCACCCATCAGGGTTTCATCAATCCCAACCGCGTGCAGGAAGTGCGCTACTGGGCCGAGGAATTCCATATTCCACCGGCCCGGCTGATCGCCGTCGTGCGCGAAGTAGGCCGCAACCTCTACGAAGTCCGCAAGCGCCTGGCGATGTAAGCGCCCGCCAGCGCCACGCCCACCAGCATCAGATCGACGCCAGCGACCGCGTACCGCCCCTGCGCCAGGGTGCGATACAAATGGTCACCGGTGCTGGCCCAGTTCAGCGCCACCGCCAGCACGGCCAGCGCCGCAATCGCGCCTGCCTGCCCGCGCCACGCGGTGCGGCCGCGCCACCAGGCATGCGCAAAGCTCAGCGCCCAGGCGCCGTAAAACGCCTGCACTTCCAGCGCTGCGTTTTCGCCGTGCTGCCCGTCTGCCGGCAGCAGCCGATTGGCCACCATGAACACCTGCGTGGCCAGCACGATGCCGGTCACGCTGCCGATGGTCAGCCCTTCCACCACGCGCACGCCTGCCAGTCCTTTTTTGGCATGCTGCGCCCGCCGCGCCTCGATCCAGAATAAAAACCCGGTGCAGATCATCACGCAGCCGGCCAGCCCGCCCGCAAAGTACAGCCAGCGCAGCAGCGCATGGTCGAAGCGGATGAAGTGCAGGCCCGAGATGAAGCGCTGCGCCGTCATCACCGGTCCCGCTTCGAACCGCGCCAGTACCTTGCCGGTGGCGGCATCAAAATACACCTGGTCCAGGTTCATGGTGACGTCGTTCGCGTACGAGCGGCGCAGTTCCACGTAGCTGTTGGCGTCACCAGGATGGAACACGCGCACAAAATACGGCTGGCCGCCGCCCCACTGCTGCTGCGCCGTCGCGCGCATGGCGTCGAGTGATGCCAGCGGGCCCGGCGCCCCGGCCGGCTTGCGCGCGTACTTGCCGTAGGCGTCCGCCATGAACGCGGCCTTGGCCCTGGCGTCCGTGCCATAGGCGCCCGCATGCAATTGCGGGAAGTAGATCGTGATGAAGATGACGAGTCCCGACAGCGCGATCATGAAGTGGAACGGCAGCGCCACCACGCCGGTCAGGTTGTGCAGATCGAGCGCGCTGCGCTGAAGGCGCTTGTGCGGGCGGAAGGTAAACAACTGGATGAAGATTTTCTTGTGGATGACCACGCCCGATACCAGCAACGCCAGCATCGCCATTGCAGCGAGACCCGCCAGCCATTTGCCCAGGTCCAGCCAGGCGATGTGCAGCATGTAGTGGAACGGCACGAAGAAGCCGGTGGCGCCGTGCGACTGCTGCGGCGCCAGCAAGCTGTAGGTGACAGGATCGATCAGGCGCGCGTGTTCGTCACCGCCTGCACCTGCGGTGCGCCAGGTCAGTTCCGCCGTGGGGTTGCGCGCGGTGGGCAGGTCGATGCGCCACTGTTTGGCTTCTTTCGGTATCTGGGGAGCGGCCAATGCTGCCAGGCGGTCCAGCGACAACGGCGCAGTGGCATGCGCGATGGCTGGAACAATGCGGGTTTGCGGCAGCATCCAGCGGTCGATTTCGCTGGCGAACACGCTCAGGGTACCGAACCAGAACATGGCAAACAGCACGCTGCCAATGATGACACCAACCCAGGTGTGGAGCAGCGCCATCGACTTGGTGAAGGTATCGCCCATCTCAGGCCACCGTCCACCACAACGCGGCCAGCAGCATCGCGCCACCCGCCAGCGCCAGATACAGCCGGCCCACGCTGCGCACGCTACAAGCCCACAGCACCAGCACCAGGAACAGCACGAAGCCCAGCATGGCGCATAGCGCCACCGCCTCGGCGCGCGCCATGCCGGCGCTGGCCAGCGCGGCGCTGCAGGCCGCTACCGCCAGCGCGGTCAGCGCATAACCGCCGGCGATGGCGCCGGCGATGCGCAGCGCCATGCCGAGCCACGCCGGCAGCCCGCGTGTCGACACGTCAGAACCGCAGCGCGTAGCCAAGGCTCAGCGTGCGACCGCGTCCCGCGAAATAACGCTTCGGCTCCACCAGTGCGCTTTGCGAGTAATAGGTGATGTAGCTGCGGTCGAACAGGTTGGCCACGGACAGACGCAGCTCCCCATTACCCTTACCCAGCTTGTAGCTGGTGGTGGCGTCCACCAGCGAGTAGCCGCCGAATTCCTTGGCCGCTTCGTCGAACGACTGGCTGAACGCGTGCTGCGCCTGCACGAACGTGGACCAGCGGTCGTTCCAGTCGGCGTTCCAGGTGGCGATCACGCGATTGGGCGCCACGTTCAGGCCATCGAGCTTGCCGTCGAGCGAGCCGTCCTGGTTGGTGTCGTAGCGGCCCTTGGTGTACGCGTACGATACCTTGGCGCGGTGCGCTGTGTTGATGCGGTAGGCGGCGCCCAGGTCCAGTCCTTCGGTGCGGGTCTTTTCGCGCGCCATCATGAAGGCGCCGTTGACCGCAATGACGCGGGTGCCGAAGTCGGAATCGGCGCGGAAGTACGCGGCGTCCAGGTCCCAGGCGCCCCGGTGATAGCGGCCGCCCAGTTCCACGCTCCGGGTGAGTATCGGCGCCAGATCGCGCATGTTGGACACGCTCTGCCCCGCCGTGTTAATCGAGCGTAGCACGCGGCCGATGTCGGGCATGCCGAAGCCTTCCGAGTAGCTGGAAAACAGCGTGAGGCCCGCTGCCGGGTTCCATACCAGGCCGGCGTTGTACAGCTCTTCGCTGAAATCGAGCTTGCCGCCTTCCACCAGCACGCGCCGGTACTGGGCCAGCGTGCGGTACGTGTCCACCGTCAGATCGGCCTTTTCCTTGCGCGCACCCGCATGCGCGGTCAGGTTATCCGTCAGCTTGTACTCGCCCTGCGCGAACAGCGAATAATTGCGGTACTTCGAATTGGGCACGTAGGTGCGGCCGGTCAGGTACAGGTCCTGCTTGCCCTTGTCGAACAGCGTATCGAAACCCACCGTGAGTTTCAGGCGGTGGTTCAGCAAATCGTCGCGGCTTAACCCCACCTTGCTGCCGTACTTGGACGCGACGGAGCGCGACTGGTCGTACAGGGTGCCGCTGGGTGCGATCAGCGGGTCCTGGAACGTGGCGGAGATGTCGGCGCCGAACAGGCCCTCGAACTCCTGGTTGAACACCATGGCGGTCAGTTCCATGCCGGCCAGGTTGGCGTGGCGGTAGCTCAGGCTCGACGTCCACACGTCGTTCCACGGCGGCGTGCCTGCGGGCGTGAGCTTGACCGACGTGCTGGGGATGCCCAGCGCGCGGTCGCCGGCCACCACCTGGTAGTTGGCCTTGGACTTGATCTTGTAGCGGTTGACCGCCAGCTGCAGGCGCTGGTTGTCGTCGAACCAGTAGCCGAGTTTGACCAGCGCGTCGTAGCTGCGCGAATCCATCAGGTCGCCCTGGGTGGTGTCGGCGCCAATCGAGCGGCCGCGGCCATCGAGGTACAGGCCCTGGTCTTCGTAACTGAGGCCGAACAGGTAGTCGAACTTGTCGTCGCGGCCACTGACGTTGTACGAGGTCTTGTAGTTGGCCGTGTCGCTGCCGATGTCGGTGGTGGGCAGCGTGGTTTGCACGTCCACCGACTGGTTGAACGCACCCTTGGCCGGGCGCTTGGTGATGATGTTGATGGTACCGCCGGTGGCGCCCAGGCCATTGATGGCATTGGCGCCCTGGACGATCTCGATCCGCTCCACCATCGAAAAATCGATGGTGTGCGCCTCGCGCCCGGTGGGGCGCATCGGGTTCGATTGGGGCACGCCGTCCACCAGGATCAACGGCGTGCGGCCGCGCAGCGTCTCGCCCGAGCCGTTCATCTTGCCGCGGCTGGGCGTGTACGACGGCAGTATACTGGACAGCACATCGGACGAATTACCGGAGATGGCCAGCTGCTTTTCGATGTCTTCCTGCTTGATGATGACCACCGTTTGCGGCGCCTGGTTGGCAGCGATATTCGAGCGCGAGGCGGAGACGATGACGGTGGCGTCGAGATTTTCCTGGGCCTGGACGGCAGGTGCGGCCCAGGCGGCGAGTACGGCGGAAACAAGCACAGCGAACGCGCGGGGGTTCGGCGCGGAGTACGGAGAAGTCACAGCTTGGCCTTGTTACTAATTGAGAATGATTGCTATTATCAAGATAGCTTGGCCTTGCGTCAAGAAAACATCCGGTATATTCAGTTATGTGAGCAACTGCACAGTGCTGGCGGGACCACGGTGCGAAGATGATCGCCCAAGAATTATCGGAACGACATCATGAACACCCAACACCATACCAATACCGGAGACTTTCGCCACCAGGCATACATCAACCCCAACCTGGCGCCTGCCGTGCGTTACTGGGCGCAGGAATTCCGCGTCACGCCATCCAGGCTGATCCAGGTCGTGCGCGAAGTGGGCCGCAACGTGGGCGAAGTGCGGCGGCGGTTGTCGATGTAAATTCGCTTTTGCTGGAAGCGAAGACGCGTGTTTGAACGAGTGATATGATGCGCATTAAGGCATCTGCGATGTAGTCAGGTCAGCATTTGCTGACAGGAGGATCTCATGACGACCATACCGTTCGACACGTTGAAAATGATGGAACGCCTCGAAAATGCGGGCTTTACCAATGCACAAGCCAAAGTCCAGGCCGAGGTGCTGGCCGAAGTGATCAGCAAAGAAAATGCCTGTGCTACCGAGCGCTACTCGAGCAAGCAGGACGTTACGCAAGAGCTGTCCGCCATCAAGGCCTCGATTGACACGCTTGGCACCACCCTGAACTCGAAAATCGTCCAGAGTGCTGCGGAGGTGAAGAGCGAATTGATACGCTGGGTTGTATCTGTTGGCGTATTGCAAATGGCATTAATTGCCGGATTGGTTCTCAAGCTCACTCATTAAGTATCGAAGTGGCCGCGCATTGAGCGAGGGTCATTTCGTCGGCGCCGGCGACGGCACCCCCGCCCTGCCGCCACCCGGCACCAGCCAGCCGCCATCGGCCAGCCAGTCCGCCAGCCGGTCCGGCCAGTGCACATCCGACAGCCGCTCCGAGCGCTGCCCCATGTTGAAGGCGTGGCCGGTGTCGGCATACAAATGCAGCTCGGCCGAGACGCCAGCGGCGATCAGCTGCTGGTACAGCGCAATCGACGGCGGTGCGCAGCAGGTGTCGTTCGATCCGGCCACGATGAACGCCGGCGGCGCGTCTGCCGGCGCAGTGGCCGGCACGCCCAGCGGCCCCGGATACACCAGCACCTGGAAATCCGGCCGCGCGCTCAGGTGGTCGATGGCATCGACCTTGCCGGTCAGCGCCGGGGCGCGGTGGTCGGCCACCAGCGTGGCCAGTTCGCCACCGGCCGAAAAGCCCATCACGCCCACGCGGGCAGGGTCCACCTTGAACTGCGCCGCATGCGCCCGCACCCACCGCACCGCGCGCCGCAGATCGGCTGCCGCATCGGCTTCGATCGAATAGCCCGAACCTTCGTCGCGTGCCAGCCGGTACTTCAGGACGAAGGCCGTCACTCCCATGCGATTGAGCGCGCGCGCCGCCACCATCCCCTCGTTCATCCACACCAGCATGCGGTGGCCGCCGCCGGGCGCGATGATCACTGCCGCGCCGTTGGCATGGCGCGCATCGGCCGCCATTACCGTGACCGACGGGTCGTGGATGTTGGAGACATAGGTGTCGACGACCTTTTCCGCTTCGCCGTGGCGGCGCTCGGCACCGGGCGCGCCAGCGGGCCACAACAGGTGCGACTGCGCTGCCGGCTGCGCGGCCGCCACCGCGCACCACATCCACGCTGCCAGCAAAGACAGATGCCAACCACCGGTGCGCATCGCTATTCCTTAAAAGTTATAGCGCAAGCCGGCGCGGTACACGCGGCCCAGCACATCGTACAGTTGCGGGTTGATGCCGAAGCTCAGGTTGGCCTGCGGCGCCGGCGCCGGATCGACGTCGCCGATGTTGTCGATCTTGAAGAAGCCGGTCAGCTTGTCGGTAAACTTGTAGCTGCCGCCCAGGTCGACGTAGAACGCGCCCTTCATCTTGTTGTTGTAGATGGTCGGATGGATGATGGTGGACACCGGGCAATCGGTCTGGCACTCGATGTACTCGTTGCTGTACACGCCCTTGCTGATCCAGCGCTGGGCCAGCGTCAGGCTGTAGGTATCGGTGTCCCACGATTGCGACGCCAGGCCTTTCCAGCGCGGCGTGGTGCCGATGTTGTTGCCCGCGCCTTCCGACGGAATCGTGCCCACCACCCCCGGATCGGTGAGGAAGCTGATGTTGCGGGTGACCAGCGCGCGCAAGGTCAAACGGCCCGGCAAGCCCCAGTCCTTGAGGTTCATGCGGTACGACGCTTCGGCATCATAGCCCTTGCTGCGCAGCGAGGCGAGATTGAACGCCTGCACCGTCACGTAGTTGTTGGTGGGAATGGCGTTCCCCAGCGACATGGCGCCGCAGATTTCCTGGTTGCCGGCCACGCACAGGTCCACTTCCTGCTGCGCCGTCAAAGCCGAGATCACGCCATTGACCTTGATGTCGAAGTAGTCGACCGAGGCGGAAAAGCCCGGCGCCCACGATGGCTGCGCCAGCACGATGCCGACGATGGTATTGCGGGCGATCTCGGGACGCAGGCGCGTATTGCCCACGCTGCGCTGCTGGATCGCCACCGTGTTGCCCTGGTATTGCACCACATTGTTGACCACCACCTGCGCCGCATACAGCTCGCTCAGATTGGGGGCGCGCACGTCTTTCGAGGTGACGGCGCGCAGGCGCCAGCCGTCCAGGCCCGTCTTCCAGTTGGCGCCCAGCTTCCAGCTTTCCACGTGGCCCGAGGTGCTGTACTTGGTGTGGCGGTCGGCCAGGTTGACGTTCGCTTCGCCCCACGTGGCCGATTTAAGCACCGGCACGTTCAGCTCCACGTACGCTTCCTTGACGTGGTAGGTGCCCTGCGCGTTGTGGTAGTTCCCCGCGTACCAGTTGTTGCCCACGGCAGTATTGAGCAGCGGGTCGGCCGGGTAGTCGGCGGTGTTGGGGCTGTCGGCAAAGATGCCGTTGCCATACGGGTCGCCGGTCACCTGGTAATGCTCGCGGCGGTATTCGGCGCCGGTGGCAATGGCAATGGGGCCGGCCCACGACGAGAAAGCTTCGCCGTTGAAGTTGATGCTGGCCACGTCCTGGGTCTGGCGCGTGTGCTGCTGCGGGCCGTTGGCGGGAGCGATGTAGCGCCATGCGGCCTGGTCCACCGGCACGTCGCCGATGATGTTGAACGGCCGGCAGCCGGCAGCAGCCGCCACCGCGTTGCGGCACACGATGGTGCCGTCCGGCGCGCGCACGGCGTCGATGGCGGCGTTGTAGCGCGCATTGAGCGTCATGTCGTGGACGATGATGTCGGTGCGGTTGACGCCATGCTCGGCATAGGTATCGTACGACCACTCCTTGCCGCCGAGCTGGAACTTGCCGTTGGCGCCCACTACCACCCGCTTCATCTCGCGCGTGGGATGGACATTGATATTTTCCGGGAACACGGCATTGGCCACGCCGTACTGGAAGCTGGTGATGTTATTGGCGGCGCAGGCAGCGACTATCGACGCCGGCAGATATGGGTTGCTGCACTGGATGGTCAGATTGGCGTTCTTGGCCGCGCCGGGGTTGGGCGAAAAATGCGATTTCACCTTGCCATAGTTGGCGGTGAAGTAGATTTCGTGGTCGGGGCTGATGTCGAAGCCCACCCGCGTGTAGCCCACCTGGCGCGTCAGGTCCATTGCCAGGTTGGTGCCCGCACCCACGCTGCCACTGAGGTCGCCGCCCACGCAGAACGGGTTGACGCAGTTGGTCACGGAGCCGGTGCCGGTGGGCACGCCGTTGGAACCGTAGTTGAACTGGTACGGCTGGCCGTTGACGCCGAATGCCGTGCCTTGCAGCGGGCCGTTGGTAATCAGGCCGTATTTCGCATACTGGTACTGCTGCGCGTGTTCGATGGCCGTGTACTGCGGCTTGCCGTCGCTGGTCTGGTTCAGGGGGCGAATCTGGAACGCCGGGTTCTTGTACCAGGTTCGGCCGTTCGGGCCCACTTCGCCAAAGCCGGGCGACTCGATGCCCTTTTCGCGGCCGTACTCCACGCTGGCCGTCACATGCAGGCGGTCGTCCATGAACGCCTTGCCCCATGCCGCTTGCAGGGTGCCGTTCTTGTCGTCGTGGTATTTGGTCATGCCGCCTTCGACATTGGCCTTGAAGCCTTCGAATTTTTTATCGGTGATGAAGTTGACCACGCCGCCGATGGCGTCCGAACCGTACGAGGCCGATGCGCCGCCCGTCACCACGTCCACCCGCTTGACCAGCAGTTGCGGGAACTGGCTCACGTCCGTCACGCCGGTCACATTGGCCCCCACCACGCGCTGGCCGTCGAGCAGGGTCAGGGTGCGGATCGGCCCCAGGCCGCGCAGGCTCAGCGAACTCAAACCCTGCACGCCGCTGCTGGTGCTGTTGGTGCTGGTGGTGCGGCCGGTACTGCCTTGCAGTGCCGGCAGTTCGGCAATCGCGTTGAACAGATTGGGCTTGGCGGTTTTGGCCAGGTCTTCGGCGCCGAGCGACGTGGTGGGCGTGGGCTGCGTGAAGCCGCGTGCGGCGATGCGCGAGCCGGAAACCGTCACCACGTTTTCCTGCGGCAGTTCGGCCGCCGGTTGATCTGTCAGTTTGGCTGTCAGTTCGGCTGCGGGTTCGGCCGCAGAGGACGGCGTGGCCGCAGCCTGCGCTGCTGCCGGCGCTTCGGCAGCGACCTGCTGCGCGTGCGCCGCCAGCGCGATCCAGCTGCAGGCGCTGGCCACGGCCAGGCGCATGATGGTGTTACGGTTTGGTGCGGTCATATTGTCTCCGTTTATTCGAGTAGTTTTTGTGTGTGTGGTCTGTGTGACGCTGCGCGCGGTACTGCTGACGGTCCGCTACGCCTTGCTGCGGCCGGCCCGTCAGTCCCGGCTTGTCAGGGGTACGCTGGCAACGATCAGCTGCACCAGGTCGTGCGGCGGCGCCGTAATTGCCAGCGTGATGCCTGCCTCGTCGGTTTGCAGCGGCTCCAGGTCGCGGAACTGGCTGTCCAGCAGCGATGGCGGCATGTAATGCTCGCGCCGGGCTTGCATGCGGCTGGCAATCAATGCACGGGCGCCGTCCAGGTGGACAAAGCGCAGCGCCGGATCGCCGGCCCGCAGCACGTCGCGGTAACGCCGCTTCAGCGACGAGCAGGACACCACCAGCCCCACTCCCTGGTCGCTGGCAGCCCGCAGCTCGGCCTGCAACGCCAGCAGCCAGCCGGCCCGGTCAGCGTCGTCCAGCGCCAGCCCGGCCGACATCTTGGCCACGTTGGCTGCCGGATGGAATTGATCGCCTTCCACGAAGGCCACGCCGTAGTGGGCGGCCAGCGCCTGGCCGATGGTGCTCTTGCCGCAGCCACTGACGCCCATGATGACCCAGCGCATAGTGCTTACGCCGCGCATGCTAGCTCCAAAGTTAGCGCTATCATTTTTAATGTAAAAGCTTGTGCATGCATGGAAGGGACTCGATTCGTGATATTGAAAAATGGCTGATGCGCGCTGGGGAGCATTAAGTTAGCGGTATCATTGGTGCTTGAACTTTAGCGCAATGCCGGATTTTGTAAAGACTTATCCGTATTGCATCGCAACATAACAGGTACGTGACTATGGCCGCCAGGGGCCGCGCGCCGGGGCGGCAACGCAGGGAACCACGGTGTCGCGCGGGCGCGGCATCCGTGGCAAATCAACAACATCAAAGCATGTACTTGAAGCGCGAGGCTTCCTCGGCCAGCGTGTGCTCGTCCTTGCCGCGCAGGCGCCCCATGTTGCGGCGCTGTGCCGGTTCGGACAGCACCCGGTTGATCACAGGCTCCAGCACGCCGCGCCCGCTGAGGTAAGCGGCAGCGCTTTCCGGCCCCTGCTGATCGGCCAGTTCGATGCCGGTTTGGACGATTTCCGACGACACCAGGTCGGGACGGTAGGTATGGCTGCTGGACATCGGAGTCTCCTTGAGAAGACGTCGATTGTCGCACCACATGTGTCCCGCATAAGCGCGCTTTCTCACATTTCAACAAGAATGCAACGACTTTATTTTCTTCTTGTTATTCCAGCGTTTGTGGACGTGTCCGCTACGTTCATGCAAGGTCTTCGTGGTGGGCCAGTGCGCCTTGTTTCCAGTAGGCAGAAATACGGGCCGCATCGCGCGAAAAAGCTTTCTCCACAAAGATGATGTCGCGCACCTGCTTGGCCACGGCCGCCTCGCCTGCAAACCAGACGAAGCCGTCGCCGGCCGGCAGGGACATGTCGCGCAAGGTGCCGACCAGTGCCTCGGCACTGTCCACTATCTGCAGGTGCACCCGGGCCGCGCCGGTAAATTCCAGCGCTGCGGCGGCTTGCCCGGTAACCACCACGTGCACGTCCACGCCGGCCGGCAGTTCTTCCAGGCGGCGGCGGATGGCGGGCAGCGCGGTGTCGTCACCGGCCAGCAGGTGCCAGGTGTAATCCATGGGAATGATCATCGAACCGCGCGGGCCGGCGATCAACGCCGGCTGGCCCACTGCGGCGGTGCGCGCCCAGTCCGAGGCGGCACCGGTGGCGTGCAGCGCAAACTCGATGGTGAGCTGGCGGGCGGCGCGGTCGTAACGGCGCGGCGTGTAGTCGCGCATGACTTTTTCGCCTGCCACGTGCTGCACGAACTTGACGTGGTCGTCGTAGGAGGCCGAGACAAAATCGGCCAGGCTCTCGCCTTCGAAGGTGACGCTGACGAAATCGGGTGCCAGCTGTTCCACCCGCGCCACGGTCACCTCGCGCATCTTGATTTCGTGGCGTACGCGCTGAATACGCTTTACTGCCTCGCCAGATGCCGTAGTATGCTCACTCATGTTGTTCACCTTAGTTGATAATGTCCCCCAATTTACCGAAACAAGTTGATCTTGTCAACCAATCCGCGCCCACCCCGGGCGAAGTGGTGTTCGACACCGTTCACCACGTCATGCACCTGTATCGCGCACGGCAGCTGCGCGGGCTGCGCGACACGCCGCATCCGTTCACCCACATGGAATACAAGGTACTGGGATTTTTTGCCCGGCACCCGGGCGCCAGCCAGAGCGAACTGGTGGCCCATTCGGGGCGCGACAAGGCGCAACTGGCGCGCCTGATCAAGGGATTGCGCGACCAGCAATTGCTCGACGCCCAAGTCGATGATACCGACCGCCGCAGCACGCGGCTCCGCCTGACTGCACTGGGGCAGGCGATGATCGGCGAGCTCGAAGGCATGGGCGCGCAGGTGTCGCACCGGGCGGTGCAGGGGTTGAGCGCAGCGGAATGCGCTCAATTGCTGGCGCTGCTCGCTCGCATCAAGGGCAACCTGGAAGCCGACCCGGCGGTCGACTGACGTTCCTGCCAGCGCGGTGCCAATACGCGGGGTCCGCCCCCGGCCCTGGCAGCGCCGGGCCTAGCGCTTGTCCGCCGGCTTGGCGTGCTGGGCTTTGCCGGCCCCGGCGCATGCCTTATTGTCCTTGCTGGACGAATTGATGTTCTCGCCACCGCTGGCGTCCACCCCGCCCTGCGGACGGCGGCAATCTTCCTTGGCGCCTTTCGGCGGCTTGTTGTCGAAGCCCGGTTTCGACGCGGACTGCATGCCGGCCGTGCCGCGGCTGTTGTCGGTACTGGCGGTATTGGCCTCGGCCTCGCCGCGCTGCGCGCCCGCCGGCTGGAAGGCGGTGGCGCCGGTGGTACCGGTGGGGTGGGTGGGCGTCTGGGCGCCAACGGCGGTAGCCAGGCACAACGCAGCGAAGCCGCAAGCGGCGCGCAATTGATGGGTTTTCATGATCGATCCTTGCAGGCAGGTAAACCCGTATTCTGGCACCGGCGTGCGCCATGCCATGTAGGAATGCACGCAGTGCGCGGGTGGGACCGGGGATTGCCTCAGGCCGCTGCAGCGCCCAGCGCCAGCGCCTCCAGCTCGGCCACCGGCATCGGCCGCCCGAACAGATAGCCCTGGTAGTGCCGGCAGCCCAGCCGGTACAGCAGGTCGCGCTGGGCAGCGGTTTCCACGCCCTCGGCAATCACGTCGAGTCCCAGGCTGCGCGCCATGGCGATGATGGTGGTGACGATGGCCTGGTCGCTGCCGTCGTTGACCAGGTCGCGCACGAACGACTGGTCGATTTTCAGCTGGCTCAGCGGCAACCGCTTCAGGTATTGCAGCGACGAGTAACCGGTGCCGAAATCGTCGAGCGAAATACGCACGCCCATGGCGCGCAGCGCCTTCATGCTGTGGGCGGTCACCTCCACGTTTTTCAGCACGATGCCCTCGGTCAGCTCCAGCTTGAGCAGGCGCGGATCGATGGCGTGGCGCATCACGGCGCCGCGCACCTGCTCGCAAAAATCGGGCTGGTGGAATTGCGCCGCACTGACGTTGACGGCCAGCGTCAGGCGGCGCAGGCCCGGGGCTTCCTGCCAGGCGCGCAGGCGCGCACAGGCTTCTTCCAGCACCCAGCTGCCCAGTTGCAGGATCAATCCCGTTTCTTCGGCCAGTGGCACGAACTGCGCCGGCGACATCATCTTGCCGCCGGCGCGCCAGCGTACCAGCGCCTCGGCGCCGCGCGGCCGGCCGCCGTCGTCGACCTGGATCTGGTAGTACAGCTCGAACTGGTGCAGGTCGATGGCAATGCGCAGCGCCCGTTCCAGGTCGGCGCGGGCGTTGATATTGTCCTGCATGCCCTGGTCGAAGAAGCGCATGCCGTTGCGCCCGCCCTGCTTGGCCTGGTACATGGCGATGTCGGCCTGCATCAGCAATTCGTCGGGATGCGGCGGATGGCCGTTGTGGAACAGCGTGACGCCGATGCTGGGCGTGCTGTGGCAGGTGTGGGTGCCCAGCGTGTACGGCAGGTTCAGGGCATTGCGGATGGCGCCGCCCAGCACCTCGGTATGGGCGGCGGCCTCGCGCTGGTCGCTGCTCAGCCCTTCCAGCAGCACCACGAATTCGTCGCCGCCCAGGCGCGCCACCGTGTCGCCGTGGCGCAGGCTGGCCTGCAGGCGCCCCGCCACTTGCTGCAGCAACAGGTCGCCCACGTTGTGGCCGAGCGTGTCGTTGAGGGTCTTGAAATTGTCGAGGTCGATGAACATCAGCGCGCCGTAACGGTCGTGCAGGCGGCTGGTATTGAGCACCTGGCGCAGCCGTTCGAGCAGCAGGCGGCGGTTGGGCAGGCGCGTGAGCGGGTCGTAGAACGCCAGCATTTCGATTTCCTCGCTGGCCGCCTTGCGCTGGGTGATGTCGGTGAGCACGGCCACGTAGTTGGTCAGCCGGCCCTGCTGGTCGCGCACGGCGGCAATGCTCAGGTGCTGCGGATAGTGTTCGCCGTCCTTGCGGCGATTCCAGATTTCGCCCTCCCAGCGATCGTTGCGGTGGATCGCATCCCACATCCGGCGATAAAACGCGGCATCGTGCCGGCCCGAACTCAGCATGGCCGGACGCTGGCCTACCGCGTCCTCGGCCGGGTAGCCGGTAATGCGGGTAAACCCGCAGTTGACGCGCAGGATGACGCCATGGCGATCGGTGACCAGCATGCCTTCGGCCGTCTCGAACGCGGCGGTGGCTACGCGCAGTTCCGCCTCCAGCCGCGCGATGCGATTATTCAAGGAATCGACGACCGCACTGGACATGGCTGCGGGCGCGCTGTCGCTGGCGCTCGCCGCGGCGTCGGCTGGCAGCATTGAATTCATAAATATTTCCTGACCACAAATAATCAACGGGCAAAGGATAATGACTTTTATCAATAATAAAATTGATCCAGATCAAATTTCTCCGGCTCGGACATCACCGGGCCTAACTTGACGTAGATCAAATATTTTTCAGTTGGGCCTTGCTAGTCTTGGTGCATCGAGACTCAAGTGCCCCCTATGTTGACTTCCCCCAGTTCCACCAACGGTCCGCGCTACCCGCAGCGGACCGCCGCCGTGCCGCCGTGCTGCCGCGAGTGTGCTACCCGCACGCATTGCCTGGCCGCCGGGCTCGACGCCACCGCGCTGGAGACCTTCGAACAACAGGTCGTGCTGCGCCGGTACGAATTGAAACGCCACGGCCAGCTGTACGCCAGCGGCACCCCGTTCGAAACGCTGTTCTCGGTCCAGCAGGGCCAGCTGAAAGCGGCGCGCGCCATGCCCGACGGTCGCCCGCAAGTGATCGGCTTTTATCAGCCGGGACAATTACTGGGACTGGAATCGCTGGCCGCCTCCAGCCACCGTTGCGACGCCGTGGCCCTGTGCGACAGCACCGCGTGCGCCATTTCCTACACCGGGCTGACGCGCATGATGAAGCAGTATGCGGCGCTGACGCGGCGCTTCCACCAGTTGCTCGGGGCCGAACTCGACCGCCAGCAAACCAGCATGCTCATGCTCGGTAACGCCAAGGCGCCGCAGCGGCTGGCGGCATTCCTGCTCGACCTGGCCAGGAGCGAGGACGGCACGCCGTCCCGCATGGTGGAGTTGCGCATGTCGCGCGACGACATCGCCTCGCACCTGGGCCTGGCGCTGGAAAGCGTGAGCCGGCAACTGACCCAGTTTCGCGCCGCCGGCCTGCTCGACGTGCAAAACCGCCGCATCGAATTGCTCGACCGCGAAGCACTGCGCGTGATCGCGATTTCCAGTTAGCTTTAAAAACTCGCCAGGTGCGCAAGCGGTTGATTATTTGTAAAAACTCGCCAGGGTCAGTGCCGACATTCGGACACGCGAACTCGCCAGGGTCAGTGCCGACATTCGGACACGAGCTCAACCGCAAATAGTTCAGTTCGTGTCCGAATGTCGGCACTGACCCCGAAGGTGCGCAAGCGGTTGATTATTTGTGCGGGGTCCTTGCACTGGCGTGGCGTCGGCCTACACTCAGTGCTCCCACATTAATATATTAGCGCATCAATAGCGGATTGATAGCGCATAGGAGACCAAGATGAAAGTCACGATGGGTATCATGCTTGCCGGTTCCATGCTGGCCGCCTGCGGCGGTTCTGGCGATGACAGTGCCGCCACCAGTTCGCCGGCGCCCAGGTTGCTGGGCAGCGCCGTGGTGTTGGGCGCAACGGTAGGCGATAGCGCCGCCGTTACCGCTGCCACTGCGCCGGCGCCGCGAACCATGGAGCATCTGGGGCGCGGCCTGGTGGCCGTGCGCGCGTCTGCGACATCGGTGTTCCTGAGCTGGCGCCTGCTGGGGCTCGATCACGACGGCATCGCCTTCAACCTGTACCGGTCCGCCAACGGCGGCGCGCCCGTCAAACTCAACAGTACGCCGCTGGCCGGCGGCACCAACTTTACCGACACCACGGCCGACCTCACCGTGACCAACACGTATGCCGTGCACCATGTGACCAAGGGCATGGAATCGCGCACCAATGCCGGCCGATTCGTGCTCACCGCCAACCACGCAGTGGAACCGGTGGTGCGGGTGCCGCTGTCCGCCCTGCCTGGGGACGGTTACCGCACCAAGTATGTGTGGGTGGGCGACCTGGACGGCGATGGCGAATACGACTACGTGCTCGATCGCATCGCACCGTTCGATCCCAGCAACGACGATATCGGTCTCGGCAACCAGTACCTGGAGGCATACAAGAGCAACGGCACTCGGCTGTGGCAAATCGACCTCGGACCCGGCAGCCGCAAGACCTACAACATCAGCCCCGGCCCCACCACGCTCAGCATGGGCATGTACGATGGCGCCACCGTGTTTGACCTGAACGGCGACCGCAAGGCCGAGGTGATACTGAAAATTGCCGACGGCGTTACATTCGGGGACGGCACCACGTTTACCCACGCCGACAGCCAGCAGCAATTCATCGCCGTGCTCGACGGCATGACCGGCACGCCGCTCGCCACCCGCCCGTTTCCGGCCAATTTCTATACCCAGGCCGGGCCGTACGGTACCCAGCTCGGCATCGGCTACCCCGACGGCGTGCACCCCAGCATTTACTTCTGGGGCCGCAACCGCAACAAGAACAAGAGTTTCAACGACGTGTTCGCCTCGTGGTCGTGGACCGGCGGCAGCACGATTGCCGAAAACTGGGTACTGCCGCTCGCGCCCGACAGCGCCAAGGAAGCGTCGCACCAGATGCGCATCATCGACGTCGACGGCGACGGCAAGGATGAAATGGCGACCGGCAATTTCATGATCAACAGCGACGGCACGCTGCGCTACATCCTGCCCGGCGTGGTGCACGGCGACCGCTTTTTCCTCGGCAAGCTCGACCCGGCCGCGCCCGGCATCCAGGGCTACGGCATCCAGCAGAACAACCCGAGCGGCCTGCTCGAGTACTACTACAACGGCACCACCGGCCAGATCATCTGGTCACACAGCACCACGCCTGGCAATATCATCGACGTGGGACGGGGCCTGGTGGGCGATGTCGATCCGCGCTTCCCCGGCTTCGAGGTATGGTCGTTCTCGGGCCTGAAGAACGCGGCCACCGGCGCGCTCACCGAGCCCGACGCCACGCTGTCCCCCTACCCCACGCACTCGATCTGGTGGGACGGCGATCTGCTCACCGAAGGCTTGAACGACTACAAGATCGAAAAGTGGAACCCGCTGGTGCCGCGCAAATCGAACGCGCTGCCGCGGCTGTTGACGATGTCGCAGTTCGGCGCCCGCATCTGGGACCATAACCCGATGTTCTTCGGCGATCTGTTCGGCGACTGGCGCACCGAGGTGGTGACGATCAATGCGGCGCAGACCGAGCTGATTATCTTCACGACCAACCAGCCCACGGCCACCCGGCTGTACACCATGGCGCACAACCCGGCGTACCGCAATCACATGACCATCAAGGGCTACATGCAGTCGGGGCTGCCCGATTACTACCTCGGTGAAGGGATGAGCACGCCGCCAAAACCGAACATCCGTTACGCCACCGCCGCACCATAAGGTGCAGCACCTGCCGTCACTGCGGTGGCGGCAGCACGAAGTCCGGATATTTTTCGCGCAGCGCGTCGATTTCGGACAGCGTACCCGACAGATGCAGGCGCACCGCTTCGCGCGCCTGGTCGGAGTTGCCGGCAGCGATAGCACTGGCAATCGCGCTGTGGTCGTCGAGGATGCGCCTGGCCTTGCTGTTGAGCGGCAAATGCAGCCGGCGCAGGCGGTCCAGGTTGCCGCTGAGGCGGCGCACCAGGCTCCACAGTTCGCTAATCTCGGCGGCCGCGTACATGGTGCGGTGGAATTCCAGGTCGATGCGGGCGAAGCTCTCCAGGTCCTGGCGTTCCAGCGCCTGCCGCTGGCGCGTGATCAGGTCGGTCAGCGCGCCGTCGAGGTTGGCCGGGCGCTGGCGCGACAGCTGGTGCGCCATTTCCAGTTCCACCGACAACCGCAGCACGTGCGCCTGCCGGGCCGAGGTCAGGTCGATGGCGCTGACACGCGTGAGGTGCTGCGGGTAGATGTCAACCAGCCGCTCTTCTTCCAGGCGCAGCAGGGCATCGCGGATGGGCGTGGTGGACAGCTTGAAGTAATCGGCCAGTTGCTGGCGCGCCAGCACCGTGCCCGGCTCGAGCGCAATGGTGACGATCAGGTCGCGCAAATGTTCGAAGACCTGGGCGGTCGCATTGCGCGAACGGTCGAGGGAGAAATTGCCAGGCAACGATTGCAAAGACATGCTGAGACCGGGTTGTTGGGTGGTCTCATATATTAACATATCAATATCGCAGGAGGAGTGATATTGGGGCGCGAGATTGGAGCCCCGCGCAGGCGGGAATCCGATTCCTCAAGGCGCCCGGTAAAACTCGATCTCGACGACCGACAGCGTCCCCTTCGGCGTGGTATTGGCGCCCGTATCCACGTTGGCCTGGTTGGCCACCTCGGTGAGCTTGACCTCGTTGCCCTCCTCGGCTGCCCCCACCAGCGCCACCTGCACCACGCTGCCCTGCTGCGGTTTCAACGGCAAGGTGACATAACCGAGGCTGCGCGGCGTCATGCCATTGAAGACTTCCACGCCATCGACCGCGATGCGCAGCGGGTAGCTGCGTTCCTTCCAGCCGGACAGCTTCATGGTCACCTCGGTCAGCGTGGTCGCGGACGGCAACCGGTAGCTGATCGACGGCGCGCCGTCGCCCGGCTTGCTGGACCAGCGCGTGGTTTCGTCGTCGTCGATCGAGTTGGCGGCGTCCACCGCGTTGCTGTCGGCCGCGTCCACCGTCACCGGCACCGCCACCCGGCTGGCCGTAAAGGACGGCGTGGGCGGCGTGGGTCCGCGCTCGAGGTACAACGGCAAATCGACGCCGGGCAGGCGCGCCGACAGGCCCGCCGTCACCGGCGCCGGCGTCGATTGCAACGTCACCTGTGTACTCTTCAGCCCCGGCGCGCTGGCCTTGAGCACGATCCGGCCGGCCCGCGTGCTGCTGCGCACCAGCACCCGGTTGACGCCCCCCTCCACCGGCAGCGCCGTGTCGAGGACATGGTTGTTCGGTCCCTGGGCAATGCCGCCGCGCCACTCGGCCGGGCCGCTCAACTCGAACTTGACGGTGTCAAGCGCAACCGGGTTGCGCCGCCCCTGGGCATCGACCACTTCCACCTGCACCAGCGCCAGGTCGGCGCCGTCCGCCTGCAGTCCCTGCGGCGAGACCATGGGCGTCAGCTGCAGCGCCACCGGGGCGCCGGCCGTGGCCAGCGTGGTCGTGCACACCTGCTGGCCGGCCGCGTTGTAGCCAATCGCGGTCAGCTCGCCCGGTTGCCACGCCACGTCGTCGAACGTGAACAGGAAGCGTTCGCTCTGGCGCACCGTGGCCGCGACCGGTTTGCCGTTCAGGCGCAACTCTACCCGGTCGGCGCTGGAGATGACGGTGACGTTCTTGCGCGTGCCCGCCTGGTAGTTCCAGTGCCCGATGATGTGGGCGCGCGGGCGTTCCACGTCCACCCAGCCGTCCCACATCACCTGGTGCGCGTAGTAGCCGTCCTTGGGTATGCGCATGGCATCGACTTCGCCGCTGCGGCGGTAATTGTCGGCGCCGCGGTGGTGGGTATTGCTGTCCGAGAAAATGATATTCACGCCGCCCGACGACACCCGGGTGCCGGTGCCGGGCCGCTCGCGCCAGTAGTCGTACCAGCGCTTGACGTTTTCGATCGCGTGCGTGTCCTGGTTGCGGTTGTAAGTGGCGGCGCGCTGGCCCTTGTACTCGGGGCCGTCGCCATCCTGGTGGAACGGCGGCGAGAGGTTGTCCCAGAATTTGCGGGCGCCCTCGTCGCGCGAATATTCCATCGCCCACAGCGGGATGCGCGCGCTCTTGTTTATGTACAGCATTTCACCGCCATATTCGGCCACGCTTTGCAGCGTGCTGCTCAACATTTCTCGGCTGCCAGAGGCGCGCCCGCCGTGCGGATCGTACCGGTCGCGCAGCGCCTTCATTTCCTGCATGTGCGCCGCGCTCACGCCCTTGTTGCCGCTCTCGTAAAAAATGATGCTGGGACTGTTGCGGTTGTAGATGATGGCGTCGCGCATGACCTCGATGCGCTGCTCCCAGCGCCGGCCCGTCACGTCCGCTTCCGAGTCGCCGGGTGGCATGGCCTGCATCAGGCCGATGCGGTCCAGCGATTCGGTATCCTGGCGCCACGGCGTGATGTGCATCCAACGGATCAGGTTGGCGTTGCTTTGCAGCGCCAGCCGGTTGCTGTAGTCGCTGAGCCATGCCGGCACCGACATCCCCACCGCCGGCCATTCGTTGGACGTACGCTGCGCATAGCCCTTCATTTGCAGCACGCGGTCGTTCAGGCGCACCATGCCGTCGGTAAAGGCGGTCTTGCGGAAGCCGGTGCGGGTCACCACGCTGTCCACGGCCTTGCCGTCCACGGTCAGGGTGGTGGTGACGTCGTACAGGTAGCCGTAGCCCCAGCTCCAGAAATGCAAATCGGCCACGCTGGCGCTGGCCTTGACGGTGGCGGTGGCGCCAGGCGCCACCGTTTGCGCGGGTGCCGTAAAACTGGCCACCTGCTTGCCGTTGCGGTCGCGCAGCTGCACCGCGTAGCCGAAGGTGCGCGGCGCAGTGCCATCGTTTTTTACCTGCGATTCGGCGTGGATGGTGGCGCGGCGCCCGGCAATGTCGAAGTCGGTGGCATACACGTACACGCCGGTGGTGCCCAAGCTGGAGAACAGGGGCAAGGTTTGATAGAGCTTGTCGGTCACGTGCAGGCGCACGTTTTTCGGCAGGCCGCCGTAGTTGGCATTGAAATTCTTGTCCGACCACTGGTAGCGCTGGTTGGTGGCCTGCTCGCGGTAATCCCAGCGGTTGTCGGTACGCACCGCCACCGTGTTGTCGCCGTCCACCAGAGCGGCGGTGACATCGACACCGAACGCCGTAATGCCGTTTTCGTGCAGCGCCAGTTTCTTGCCGTTGACGTACACCTCGGCCGCCTGGCGCGCCCCTTCGAATTCCAGGAACACTTTTTGACCCCGCGCGTTGGCCGGCAGGCGGAAGTGCTTGCGGTACCAGGCAATGCCGGTCGAATGGGCGACGATGTCCTTGCCAAACGCATCGTCCTCGTTCCAGGCACGCGGCAGCGTCACCGGCTTCCAGTGACGGTCGTCAAACCCGGGAGCGGCGGCGTTGGCCGGATCGGCCACGGCCAGGCGCCAGCCGGGATTGAAATTGAAGGTCTGGCGCTCGGCGTGCGCCGCCAGGCCATGGGACAGCAACAGCGCGATGGTCATCGCCTGGAAACACCGAATCGACATAAACACTTTCAAGTATTGAGCACTAAAATATTAGCATTTCAAATCGGTGCAGGACCGCCAGGGTGCGCATTGCTCAACAACCTGACCAAAGGCCGTCGCTCAGTTGACACACTAATATATCAATGTTTTACTGCTGCGGTTACTGTTCACCCGACCATGCCATGACCTTGTTTCCCCGCCCGTTGCGCCGTTTGCTGGGCACTGCCGGCTTGCTGCTGATTGCCGTCTCGGCCGGCGCTGCCGTGCGCCTGCCGTCGGTACTGTCGGACCACGCGGTACTGCAGCGCGCCGCCAGCGTGCCAATATGGGGCTGGGCCGCGCCGCAGGAAGTGGTCACGGTCGAATTCGATAAACAGAAGATGACCACCCGCGCCGACGCCGATGGCCGCTGGCGTGTGGCGCTCGACCTGCGCCAGGCGGCTGCCACGCCCGCCGTGCTGCACGTGCGCGGCGCCGCCAGCGCGCTGGCCGTGGACGACGTGCTGGTGGGCGAAGTGTGGCTTGCCTCGGGCCAGTCGAACATGGAGAAGCCGCTGGGCGAAAAATTCGGCCAGCAACCGGTGCCCAACCATGTACAGGAAATTGCCAACGCCAGCTACCCGGAGATCCGCCTGTTCAAGGTGCTGCGCAAAAAGGCCGGCCAGCCGCTCGACGACGTGGCCGGCGTGTGGGAGCGTTGCGCCCCCTCCAGCATCGGCCGCATCAATTTTTCGGCGGCCGCGTATTTCTTCGGCCGCCGCCTGCACCAGCAATTGCGCGCGCCGGTCGGCCTGATCGACGCCACCTGGGGCGGCACCCGCATCGAACCCTGGACGCCGGCCGCGCCGGAAGCCGCCAGCCAGGCGTCGCTGTTCAACGGCATGATCGCCGGCCTGGCGCCGCACGCGCTGCGCGGCGCCATCTGGTACCAGGGCGAATCGAATATCGACCACACCGACCTGTCGCGCTACACGGGCCGGATGGAAGCGCTGATCACGGGCTGGCGCCGCCACTTCGGCCAGCCCGACCTGCCCTTTTATTATGTGCAGGTAGCGCCGCATTTTTATCACCTAGTACGGCGCCAGACGGTGCTCGATCCGCAGGCGGCGCCGCGCCTGTGGGAAGCGCAGGCCGATGCCCGGCGTATCCCGCATACCGGCATGGTCGTCACCACCGACCTGGTGGACGACCTGTACGACATCCATCCGCGCGACAAGCAGACCGTGGGCCTGCGCCTGGCCAACCTGGCGCTGAACCAGACCTATGGCCGGCAGGACATTGCCGCCTTCGGCCCCACGTTCCGCGCGCTGACCATCGCCGGCCGCCAGGCGATACTCAGCTTCGACCACGCCGACGGCCTGGCTGCCCGCGACGGCAAACCACTGACCTGGTTCGACCTGGCCGGCGCCGACGGCCGCTACCACCCCGGCGACGCCACCATCCGCGACGGCCAGGTCATCGTCACCAGCGAGCGGGTGCCGGCGCCGGTGGCCGTGCGCTTCGGCTGGGACGAAGCGGCGCAACCGAACCTCGTCAACCGTGCCGGCCTGCCGGCCGTCCCCTTCCGATCGCACCGCGATCCTTTAACACAGTGAACCCCGCCATGACTTCCATCGCCCATACCGACCATTCCGACCATTCCGACCATTCCGATTCCGCCCCCCGCTCTGCCGCAACGCCGGTCGTCACCGCGCTGCGCGTGATACCTGTTGCCGGACGCGACAGCATGCTGCTCAACCTCAGTGGCGCGCACGGCCCCTGGTTCACCCGCAATATTGTGCTGGTGACCGACAGCGCCGGCCATACCGGTGTGGGCGAAGTGCCCGGCGGCGAAGCCATCCGCAAGACGCTGGAAGACGCGCGTCCGCTGTTGTTGGGCCAGTCGATCGGCAACTACAAGGCGATCCTGAACGGCGCCCGCCAGGCCTTTGCCGACCGCGACGCGGGCGGGCGCGGCCTGCAAACCTTCGACCTGCGGGTGGCCATCCACGCCGTAACGGCGCTGGAATCGGCGCTGCTCGACCTGCTGGGCCAGCACCTGGGCGTGCCGGTCGCGGCCCTGCTCGGCGACGGCCAGCAGCGCAGCACGGTCGATGTGCTCGGCTACCTGTTCTACATCGGCAACCGCCAGGCCACCGACCTGGGTTATGACACCGCGCCCGATGCCGCCGACGACTGGCTGCGCCTGCGCCACGAAACGGCGATGACGCCGGACGCCGTGGTGCGCCTGGCCGAAGCGGCGTTCCAGCGCTACGGCTTCCGCGACTTCAAGCTCAAAGGCGGCGTGCTGCGCGGCGAGGACGAAATCGAAGCGGTCACCGCGCTTGCCGAACGGTTTCCCGACGCCCGCGTCACGCTCGACCCGAACGGCGCCTGGTCGCTGAAAGACGCCATCCGCCTGTGCCGCGACCAGCACGCCGTGCTGGCCTACGCGGAAGACCCGTGCGGCGCGGAAAACGGCTACTCGGGCCGCGAGGTGATGGCCGAATTCCGCCGCGCCACCGGCCTGCCCACCGCCACCAACATGATTGCCACCGACTGGCGCGAACTGGGCCACGCCGTGCAATTGCAGGCGGTGGACATTCCGCTGGCCGACCCGCATTTCTGGACCATGCAAGGCTCGGTGCGGGTGGCGCAAATGTGCCACGACTGGGGCCTGACCTGGGGTTCGCACTCGAACAACCATTTCGACATCTCGCTGGCGATGTTTACCCACGTGGCCGCCGCCGCACCGGGCAACATCACCGCCATCGACACCCACTGGATCTGGCAGGACGGCCAGCACCTGACGCGCAACCCGCTGCAAATCCGGGGCGGCAAGATCAGCGTGCCAACCGCTCCCGGCCTCGGCGTGGAGCCGGACCTCGATGCCATCGCCGCGGCGCACGAACGCTACCTGAACATGGGCCTCGGCGGCCGCGACGACGCGGTGGCGATGCAGTTCTTCTTCCCCGGTTGGAAATTCGACAACAAACGGCCGAGTTTTGTGCGGTAAGGACAGGGGCCGCCTGGCGCATCCGCAAATAAATTCCACAAAGCAATAGCTTGCGGTTTATACTGACGGATGGCCGCCGCCCAGCCCCCGTCGCGGCCGTTCACCTGGCCCAAGCCCCCGCCGGAATTGTTGTGCGCCCATGGCGCCAGGACATACCGTGCGGCCCTTACTCCAGATATTTCACAGCTTTAAATTCAAGATCACCGCCACCGTCACCCTGATGGTGCTGGTGGCCGCCATCGGCGTGGGCAGCGCGTCGCTGGTCATTTTTGAAGAATCGATGCGCACCGTGCTGGCGACGCAGGAAATGGCGATGCTGACCAGCACCGCGGCCTTCATCGACAACGACCTGCACAGCAAGCGCCAGGCGCTCAAGTCGCTGTCGGAGGAACGTCCCGGCCACCGGATCGCGATCGACCAGGTGCAAAGCCTGCTCGAAGCGCACAGCACGCTGCGCGACGATTTTTATAACGTCCTGGCCATCGACGCCGAAGGCAACCTGATCGCCAACCTGAACGACCGCCGCACCATCGGCCAAGGCAATTTTGCCGAGCGCGATTATTTCAAGAACACCATGGCCGCCCGCGAAGGCGTGATCTCGGCGCCGTTTCGCAGCCGCCTGAGCGGCAAACCGGTGGTGGTGGTCACCCAGCCGATCGAGGCCGAGGACGGCACCATCGTCGCCATCCTGGTGGGCGCGCTGGACCTGACGCGGCCGTCGCTGGCGGGCCAGATGCAGCAGCTCGATGCCAAGACCGGCGGCGACCTGTTCATCGTCGCGGCCGACGGCACCCTCATCCATCACCGGAACCGGCAATTGATCCTGCAACAGGCGCCGGCCGACATGAGCGCCATGGTGGCCGCCGCGCTGGCATCGCCCGAAGGCTGGCGCGACGACGTGCTGGACGACGGCGAGCCGGCGCTGCTGGTGCACCGGCAGTTGCGCCGGGTGGACTGGACCGTGGCCATGTCGCGCCCGCTGGGCAGCGCGTTTGCGCCGTTGTCGAACGTGCGGCTGCGGGTGCTGGCGGCCATTACCCTGATAACGGCGTTTGCCGCGCTGTTCGGCTGGCTGATCACCAAAAAGCTGATCAGCCCGCTCAAGCGCTTGCGCAGTCACGTGCTCGACATCGACAGCGGCGCCGCCACGCTGGCCGTGCTGGAGGTCGAACGCCACGACGAATTCGGCCTGCTGAGCCGGGCGTTTCACGCGATCGGCGAGCGCCGCAACCAGTTCGAAAAGGACTTGCAGCAGATCGCCACCACCGATGCGCTGACGGGCGTGCACAACCGCCGCATGTTCGACGCCTTCTTCCCCACCGCGCTGGCGCGCGGGCAACGCAACGGCCAGCGCGTGGGCCTGGCCATGCTCGACGTCGATAAATTCAAGGACATCAACGACACCCACGGCCATGCCGTGGGCGACGCCGTGCTGGTGGAGTTTGCGCGGCGCCTGGCGCACAGCGTGCGCGCCAGCGACACCGTGGCGCGCCTGGCCGGCGACGAATTCGTGGTGGTGTTCGAGCAGCTCGACTCGCACAGCGAAGCCGGCGTGCTGGGCCAGCGCATCGTCAGCGCGATGGTGCCGCCGTTCCAGATCGGCGACGTGCGCCTGACCGTGACCGCCAGCATCGGCATTGCCGTGGCCGTGCGGGTGGACGACCAGGTACAGGCGCTGGCGGCCCAGATGCTGCAGGCGGCCGACGAGGCGCTGTACCAGGTCAAGGCCCAAGGCCGCAACGGCTGGCTGCTGCACGCGTCGGCGCTGCCCGCCTGCCGCGAACGGCCACGGCTAGTGGCAGTGTAAGACCGGGTTACACCTGCTCCAGCAAGCGCGCCAGCGCGGCAAAATCGACGGGTTTCACCAGGTAATGGTGGAACGGCGTATCGTCCTCCTGCGCATTGGCGTAGCCGGTGACGGCAATCCGGGTAGCGCGTGCCGTGTGCGGCTGGTCGCGCAGGCGGCGCGCCAGTTCGCGGCCATCCATCTCCGGCATGCCGATATCGAGCAGGAACACGTCCGGCGTTTGCGCCGGCGGCAGCGCCAGCGCCGCCTGTGAACTGTTCAGTTCCACCACCTCGTGGCCAATCGCGCGCAGGCACGTGGCCAGGGTCCACGCGGCGTCGACATTGTCATCGACCACCACCACGCGCAAGGCGCGGTGGGCATCGAGCCGGTGCGGGGCCGGCGCGGCCGGTTCGTCTGCGGCGGGCCGCTGGCGCGGCAAGCGCACCGTGAAGGTGGCGCCCATGCCCTCGCCCGGACTGGCAGCGCTCACCCGGCCGCCGTGCAGCTCGACCAGGCTGCGCACCAGCGCCAGCCCCAGGCCAAGGCCGCCCTGGGCCCGGTCCGGCGTGCGCGCCGCCTGCACGAACAGGTCGAAAATGCGCGGCACCAGGTCGCCCGCCAGGCCCACGCCATTGTCGGCCACCGACACCGCCACTTCGTCGCCGTCCACCCACAGCGTCACCGCGATGCTGCCGTTGATGGGGGTATAGCGGGCGGCATTGCCGAGCAGGTTGGCCAGCACCTGCACCAGCCGTTTTTCATCGCCCTGCAGCAGCGCAGCCTCGTGCGTGATGGAGGTTTGCACGCGGTGGCCGCGCTGTTCGATCAGCGGGTTGACCTGTTCCAGCGCGGCAGCGACCACGTGCTTGGCATCGATGACCTGCAGGTCGAGTTCGACGATGCCGCGGGTCACGCGCGACACGTCGAGCAAGTCGTCGAGCATGCCCGACATGTGGCGCGCCTGGCGCGACAGCACTTCGCTCATGCGGGCGATGCGCGCGGGGTCGGGCGGCGCCAGCGCCAGCAGGTCGGCGGCAGCGCTGATCGGCGCCAGCGGGTTGCGCAGTTCGTGCGCCAGCATGGCCAGGAAATCGTCCTTCTGGCGGTTGCTGCGCGCCAGCCCGGTTTCCACCTGCTTTTGCGGGCTGATGTCGAGCGTGATGCCGTCAAAGCGCGTGGGCGCGCCGTGCGCATCGAAATATGCGCGGCCCTTGGCGCGCAGCCAGCGTTCGCGCCCGTCCGGCGCCAGCACGCGGTACTCGATGTCGTACATTTTCCGGGCGCGCACGCTCGCGTCCACCGCCTGCCGGGTACGCTCGCGGTCTTCAGGATGGATCAGCTCGTAGAACAGCGCGAAATCGACCTCGGCGTCGGGCGGCAGGAAGAAGTGTTCCTTGCACTTGTCGTTCCAGTAGATTTTATCGAGCGGCATCGGGCAATAAAACGTGCCGAGCTCGCCCGCCAGCACGGCCAGGTCGAGCCGCTCGCCCGCTTCGATGGCGCGCGCTTCGGCCGCGCTGCGGCGGCGCTCGCCCTCCTTCACCACTTCGATCACCCGCTTGAGATCGTCGAACGAGCGCTTGACCTGGTCCGACGGGTCGCCGCTGTGCAGCAGGGTATCGCCGTTGACCAGCGAGGTCATGTCGTACACGCGGTGCAAGATGGCCGTCACGCGGCCGTCCGCATCGAGCACCGGCAAGTTGGTGGGCAGCCAGTACTTGACGATGAAGCCCTGCCCCCGGCGGTCGGGCACGTCGTAGCGCTGCAAGTCCATGGTGTGCATGCGGCCGGTGCGCAGCACCTCGTGCAGCGACGCCCGCAGCCGGTCCGGGCCATCGGCCTCGCTCGATGCAGCGGGGAACATCTCGAACATGGGCCGGCCGATGGCATCGGCGCGCGCGGTTTGGGTGGCCGAAAAATACTCGTCCGAGCCGTGCAGGATGGTGAAATCGGGCGCGACATCGAGCACGAGTATGGCAAAGGGCAATGCCTGGACTACAAGGGAAGTTTCAACGGTCATCGCGCATGGGGGTCGGTGTGATCGGGCGATTCTAGCATCCGTACGCTAGCGCACGTATGGATGAGCGTAACGCGCACGCGGCTGCGCACTCGAAATGTGTCGTACCGACATAGACCATGTACACTGTGTGTAACAACGAACAACTTTATTCCTACATGCTCAGATCCAGTTCCCTCACGCCGGGCCGCTTGCTCACTGCCGCCCTGCTCGGCGGCCTTGTCACGCTGCTGCTGATCCGCACGCCCAGCCTGATCAACGCCATGCCGGCGCCCGTGTACCACGCGCTGGTGGGCGGCCTGTGGGCTGCGGCGGCCACGGCGGTGGGAACCTTGCCGGTGCTGCTGTCGCAAAGTTTTTCGGCCCGCACCTACGACGCCGCGCTGGGCCTGGGCGGCGGCATCATGCTGGCCGCCACCTCGTTCTCGCTGGTGCTGCCGGCAATTGCCGCCAGCAAGAGCGCCGGTTCCACGCCGATGGAAGCGAGCCTGATGGTCGGCGGCGGCATCCTGATCGGCATGCTGATCGTGATGGCGCTCGAACGGCTGGTCCGCTCCGACAATGTACTCGGTGACGGCACCGGCGGCACCCGCGACGCCAACACCCTGATCCGCGCCTGGCTGTTCGTCGGCGCCGTGGCCATTCACAATATTCCCGAAGGCATGGCGATCGGGGTGGGGTATGCCGGCGTGGACCTGAGCAAGGCCAACGCGCTGACCACGGGCATAGCCATCCAGGATATTCCGGAAGGCATGGTGGTAGCCATGGCGCTGCGCGTGGCCGGCTATGGCCGCCTGTTCTCGGCCGCGCTGGGCACGTTGTCCGGCATCGTGGAACCGATCGGCGCTGTTATCGGCGCCATGCTGATCGAGGCCTCGGCCGCGCTGCTGCCATGGGGCCTGGCCGGTGCGGCCGGCGCGATGCTGTACGTGATCTGCCATGACGTGGTGCCGGAAGCGCAACGGCGCGGCAACTACGGCACGGCGTCGTTCTCGCTGGTGATCGGCTTCATCATCATGATGGTGCTCGATACGGCGATGGGATAGGTTCCCGGTTCGCTTCCATCGCGCTAGTAATGCTTTGACGCAATAATGCAACGCGGCATGCGGTTTTCCGTTGCTCCTATGGCAGCTTTGTCCCCGCCGGGCATGGCGCGGCGCTACACTGGGTCACCCGGAAGCGGCCGCTTCGCAACCCACTGCCCCCATGAAGACTTCTACAGAAGAGCTCACCTGCGTAGACCAGGAAACCCGCCTGGCCACGGCCATGTCGGTCCTGGACGCCATCAACCGCGTGCAAGCCGTGATCGAATTTGCGCTCGACGGTACCATCCTGCATGCCAACGCCAATTTCCTGGCAGCCGTCGGTTACCAGCTCGACGACATCGTGGGCCGGCACCACCGCATATTTGTCGATCCCGACTATGCCGCCTCGCTCGAGTATGCCGAGTTCTGGAAGCACCTGACCAACGGTGAATTCCACTCCGGCGAGTTCAAGCGCAAAGCCAGCGATGGCCGCGATATCTGGATCGCGGCGTCGTACAACCCGGTGCTGGGCCCGGACGGCAGGCCGACCAAGGTGATCAAGTTCGCCACCGATATCACCGCGCAAAAAATTGCTGCCGCCGAGTTCAAGGGCAAGCGCGACGCCGTCAACCGGGTGCAAGCGATCATCGAATTCGATCTGCACGGCAGGGTCCTCACCGCCAACGACAACTTCCTCAACGTGATGGGCTATGCGCTCGAGGAAGTGCAGGGCCAGCACCACCGCATGTTCTGCGACAGCACCTTTGTCCACTCGCTCGAATACCAGGCATTCTGGGAGCGCCTGGGGCGCGGCGAATTCAATGCCGGCGAGTACCGGCGCATCACCAAGAGCGGCAAGGATGTGTGGATCCTGGCGTCGTACAACCCGATCTTCGATGCCGAGGGCAAGCCGGTCAAGGTGGTCAAGTTCGCCACCGACGTCACCGAGCAGAAAATGCTCAGCGCCGAGTCGCGCGGCAAGCTCGAAGCGCTGGGCCGCTCGCAGGCCGTGATCGAATTCGACTTGCGCGGCCACGTGCTGTCGGTGAACCGTAATTTTCTGCGCACCATGGGATACACCGAGGACGAAGTGCTGGGCGCGCACCACAGCATGTTCTGCGAGGAAGAACTGATCAGGAGCGCCGAGTACCGCAACTTCTGGGCCGCGCTGGGCCAGGGCGAGTTTCAGTCGGGCCTGTTCAAGCGGCGCGGCAAGTACGCTGCCGACATCTGGATTTTGGCGACCTACAACCCGATCCTCGACATCAACGGCCGCGCCTACAAGGTGGTCAAGTTTGCCATGGACGTCACCGAACAGGTGCGGCGCGAGATGCTGGTCAGCGAAAAGGTGCAGGCGATTTCCAGCGTGCTGGCCGACCTGACGCGCTCGATCGGCGTGATTGCCGACGGCTCGCAGCAAACCGCCGGCCTGGCGGGCCAGACCCAGGCCGAGGCCGCCGACGGCAGCAAGCTGCTGGCGCGTTCGAAAGATGCCATCGTGGCGATCCAGAAATCGTCGGGCGACGTGCACGACATCATCGACACCATCAGCGACATCGCCAGCCAGACCCACTTGCTGGCATTCAATGCCGCGATCGAAGCGGCGCGCGCCGGCGAGCATGGTTACGGTTTTTCGGTGGTGGCCAACGAAGTGCGCAAGCTGGCCGAAAAATCGGCAGTGGCCACGCGCGAAATCTCCAAGCTGATCAACGAAACCGTGAACCGGGTGGACGAAGGCACCCGCCTGTCCGGCGAGGTGGAAGCGGCGTTCGAACGCATCGTGCGGTCGGTGGCCAAGACCAGTGAGTCGATCGGGCACATCCACGAATCGACCTCGGCCCAGGCCAGCGCCACGCACGACGCCTCGTCGCTGCTGACGGAGCTGGAGTCGATCACGCCCAAGCACTAAGCCATGGCAGCCGCATCCGATCGGGTAACGTCGATGGTCCGGCTGGCAGTGGCGACCGTGGGTGCGGTCACCGTCGCCATGCCGGTCGAGGCCGTCTTGCACGCGCTGCCGCTGGACGGCGCCCTGCACCCGCTGCCGCGCCGCCAAGGCGCGCTGTGCGGGGTGATCGAGTACGCCGGACGGCTGGTGCCGGTGGTGGACCTGGCGCGCTGGGTGGACGTGGGCGAGCGCGACGACTCAGCCACGCCCAAGACGGCACGCATCATGGTGCTCGGTGACGGCCGGCGCAGCATCGGCTTGCGCGTGCACGCCGTGCTGGGCCTGACCGACGTGCCCGCCGTCGCGCTGGCGCGCATGCTGCACGACAGCGATCCGGAAGAAGTGTTTCATACGGCCGTCAAATCGGACGAGTTCGATCGCGTGCTGAGCATGCTCGACGTCGAGCGGCTGATGGCGCTGGCGGCGGCGTGGCAGCAGGCCGGCGACGACGCCAGCACGGGCGCGGCCCCGGCAACCAGTCGCGCGACCGCAGACCGGGCAGCGCCGGCGGACGGCGTGCTGCACGCGGTGCTCGCGGTGGGCTCCAGCACCATCGCCGTGCCCGCATCGGAACTGGCGCAGGTGATACGGATGCCCGCGCTGCGCGCGATCGGCCCGGCAGGCGGCAGCAGCTATTGCCATTGGCGCGACCGTAACCTGGCGGTGATCGATGGCGCCCGGTTGCTCGGCGCGCCGACGCTGCCCGCAGTCGCACCAGCCGCGCCGGCCGCTCCGCTATTGGCCATCCTCGAGCGCGGCGACCTGGCGCTGGGGGTGAGCGTGCGCGCCGCCGTGGAATTGCGGATGCTGGCGCCACCGGGCAGCGGCACCGGCGCGGCGGACGAAGCGCTGGCCACCACCGTGTTCGACAGCGACGGCGCCGCCATCGAGGTAGTAAACACGGCGGCCCTGTTTGCCCGCACGCCGGAAGCTTCCATCAGCAAAGCCGGCGCGCGCGCGACGGCCGATGCACGCGCCGCGCAACGCACCAACGACAATGCGTACATCGTGTTCCAGACCGACCAGCACCATGCCACCGCGATCGAACCGATCGCGGAAATCCTGGCGTTGCAGGCAGCGCACGTGGACGCGCAAGAACAGTTGCTGCCCACCATAGCCTGGCGCGAACAGCCGCTACGCGTGGTGGACCTGCGCCCGCCGGGCACGCCCACCCCGGCCGGTTGCGGCGCCCGCATCCTGGTCGTGCGCCATGCCGACGGCTGCACCGGCTACGTGGTCAAGCACGTGGTGCTGCTGATTCCACCCCATACGGGCAAGCTGTACCGCATGGCACTGGCCGGCGCCGGCCTGGTGGAATTCATCACCACCGGCGCCGCCAGCGAGCAGGTGAGCTACCGCACCATCGACCTCGCAGGACGGGGCGCGCCGGGCTGAGCGGCCATCTGAGCGGCAATCCGGTGTTACCCGTGCGGCAGCCAGCGCGGCTTGGTATCGGTGTACAGTTCGCGCTCGACGGCGCCATCGTATTCCGGCTCCAGCGTGCCGAGCGTGACGGCGATGCGCTCCGGTGTTTCGGTGCTGCGCCAAAACAGCGTGGACCCGCACACGCGGCAAAAATCGCGCCGCCCATGCGCGGACGAGGCAAACGAGGTGACCAGGTCGGCGCCCTGCTCGACCACCAATCCCGCACTGGCCACATTCGCATACGACCCTGCGCAAGCGCCATGCTGCTTCTGGCACATGGTGCAATAACAATGGCTGGCGCTCTCCACCGGACCACCGGCCCGGTAGCGCACGCCGCCGCATAAACAGCTTCCTGTCAGCATCGCGTCCTCCCTGAGAAGTTCGCGCCAGTGTAGCACCGGCCGGCCAGGTTATTGTTCCATGAACGCGTCCAGCATCCTGGTTGGCTTGCCCTTGTAGTCGAACGCCCCCATCGGATAGCCTTTCCAGTCGTACGCTTGCGGTTCCCAGTAGAACGCGCCCACGCCCTGGCCGCCATGCACCGAGCGTACTTTGGCCAGCAGGTCGGCAATGATGGCCTTGCCGTCCGGATGGTCCCATGGCGCGCCCACTTCGGACAGCATCACCGGCTTGTGGTAGCGCGCGGTGACGTCGTTCATGGTGTCCAGGCACGCGGCGGTGGCCGCCTGCCAGGTCATGTTCTTGGCCGTGGTGGGGTAGGACGAGGCGCCGATGATGTCGAACTTGCCGCCGTTGTCCACCAGGCCGTCGAAATTCCAGCGGAACTGTTTGCCATCGTGGCAGTTGTCGACGTGGACGATCACCAGCGCTTGCGGGAATACCTGCTTGACGGCGTCGTAGCCGGCGGTGACAAAGCGTGCGTAGTTGGGCATATTCTTGCTCGCTTCGCCTTCAGGCCACAGCATGCCATTGGTGGTTTCGTTACCCACCTGCACCCACTCGGGCGTGATGCCGGCGTCGCGCAAGGCCGTGAGCGTGGTGCGCGTATGGTCGGCCACGGCGGTGGCCAGTTGGTCCACGGTGTAGTTCTGCCAGGCGACCGGCTTGAACTGCTTGGCCGGATCGGCCCAGTCGTCGCTGTAGTGGAAATCGATCATCAGGCGCATGCCGGCCGCTTTGACGCGTTTGGCCTTGACCAGCGTATCGCGCAGGTTGTTATAGCCCTCCACCGGGTTGACCCACACCCGCAGGCGGATCGAGTCCATGCCCTGTTCCTTCAACGTGGTGAGGATGCTCTGGCGCTTGCCGTCGCGGTTGAGCAACGTGCGGCGGGCATCTTCCATCTCGGTGATCCAGCTGATGTCGGCGCCCTTGGCAAAGGTGCCGGGGTTGCCAGCGCAGGCATGGTGGGTGCCGGCCAGCAGCAGGCTGGCCAGCGCGGCGCGGATGATTTTTTGCATGGCGTCTCTCTCTCGATGTTGTGGTTGAAGCTGGCAACATGCTACGGACCGTGGCCGCGCGGGACCAATCATTTTTGCGCTTGCACGCATACAGAAATGGAATGACGCAGCAACCCGCACCGCCAGGCCGGGATGCGGCAGGCGTCGCGCAGCGGACATTGCCGGGGTAAACGCCAACGGCCCGCAACTGCGGGCCGTATCGGTCACGGAAGCGTCAGGACATCAGTCGTGGAACGCTTCCACTACCTTGCGCTTGCCCAGCATGAAGGCGTCGGCCACGTGGCGCAGCGGGGCCACATCGACGTCCGATTTACCGGCCTTGACCAGGTCGGCAAACACGCGGTACAGCGACGGGTATTCCGCTTCTTTTTCCAAAGGCTGCTCGACGTCGTCGATCCACAGGCGCGAACCGCCGTCGGACAGCTTGACCTGGCCCTTGGCGGTTTCCACCAGCACATCCCAGCTTTGCTTGCCGGTCTGGCGCCAGTCGAATTCGGCGTGCACGCGCAGCGCGCCGGCGTTCTGGAAGTGCAGGTCGGCGGCTATCGGCGCTTCGCGGTTGTCGGGGAATTCCAGGCTGGCGCTGCTGAGGAAGATGCCGGTCGGCAGAATCTCGGTGACGATCGACAGCGCATTGATGCCCGGATCGAACACGCCGAGGCCGCCCGCTTGCCAGATCCATTCCTGGTTCGGATGCCAGTGGCGCACGTCTTCCTTCCAGATCACGTGCATGCTGGTCGGTTCATTTTCGGCCAGAAAGGCCTTGGCGGGTTGCACGCCCGGCGCGTAACGCGAGTGCCAGCTGGTAAACAGGGTCAAGCCTTTCGATGCGGCCAGCGCTTCGAGGTCGGCCACTTCCGACAGCGTGGCGCCGGGCGGCTTTTCCAGGAACACGTGCTTGCCGGCGGTGAGCGCAGCGTGCGCGGCGGCATAGCGATACTGCGGCGGCATGCACAGCGACACGGCCTCGATTTCCGGCACCTGGGCCAGCATTTCCTCGATCGACTTAAAGCCGGGAATGCCATCGACCGTGTTGTTGCGGCTGGCCGATGCGATCAACTGGTAATCGGAATTGGCAGCGATGGCAGGCAAGTGCTGGTCGTGAACGATCTTGCCGACGCCGACGATGGCGAGTTTGATAGCGGACATGTGTCTCTTTCTTGATAAGTGTAAGGCGCAGGGGCGTAGCGCTATCCTAAGGGAGCCATCGATGCCAGACCAATTACTTTTATGGAGTTATACATAACCAAATTGACATATCAAAGCCAAACGCAACCTTCGGGGTCAGTGCCGACATTCGGACACAGCCTCAACCGCTAAAGGATCAGCACGTGTCCAATTGTCGGCACTGACCCCGAAGTTGCAGCTTTTGGAAAACGTTGCTACAATAGCGCCCCATGCGGGAGTAGCTCAGTTGGTAGAGCGCAACCTTGCCAAGGTTGAGGTCGAGAGTTCGAGACTCTTCTCCCGCTCCAGTTTCCTTCCGGGACTGGGTTGGCGCAGTAAAATACACTCCAATGCGGGAGTAGCTCAGTTGGTAGAGCGCAACCTTGCCAAGGTTGAGGTCGAGAGTTCGAGACTCTTCTCCCGCTCCAGTTTATCCCCCCCTCCCCGTTTTCAAATAAATTGTTCGCCCTGCTAGCCGGGTGGTGCCTTTTTGCGTCTGTCGCCTGTACATTAACTAAATTTAATCAATCGCACACGCCCATTTAAGCCGCGACCCGGCATAGTGCAGTGCAGCGAAGACTACTTCGACCATCTTGCCACCTGGACCGACCCATATGCCCCTGATCAACCTTCCGCGCCGCACCCTGCTGGCCGCCGCCGTAGCCACCGTTGTACTCTCCCTCACCGCCTGTGGTGACGATAAAAAGCCCGCCGCGCCTGCCGTGCCCGAAGTCACGGTGCTGGCGGTCAAGCACGACAGCGTACCGCTCAAGGTGGAGCTGCCGGGCCGAACCGCGCCGTTCCTGCTGGCGGAAGTGCGCGCGCGCGTGGATGGCATCGTGCAGGAACGCCGCTTCGTGGAAGGCGCGGACGTCAAACAAGGTCAGCCGTTGTACATGATCGATCCGGCGCCGTACCGCGCCACGCTGGCCAGCGCCGAAGCATCGCTGCAACGCGCGCAAGCGAACCTGACGTCGAGCACCGCCCAGCTGGACCGCTATAAAGTACTGGTCGGCGGCAATGCCGTCAGCAAGCAGGCCTACGACAATGCGCAAGCCGCGCAACTGCAGGCCGCTGCCGATGTCGCTGCCGCCAAGGCCACCGTCACCACTGCCAAGATCAACCTGGGATACACGAGCGTGACCGCGCCGATCAGCGGCCGCAGCAGCGTCTCGGCCGTGACCCAGGGCGCATACGTGCAGGGCGGTTCGGCCACCCTGCTCACCACCATCCAGCAAATCGATCCGATGTATGTCGATTTGCAGCAGTCGAGCGTGGAAGGACTGGCGCTGCGCCGCGACATCGCCGCCGGCGCCCTCAAGCTCGACGGCTCCAACCACGCCACCGTGACGCTCAAGCTCGAAGACGGCACCACGTACGCGCGCACCGGTGCGCTGGAATTCTCGGGCGTGACGGTCGACCCGGCCACCGGTTCCGTCACGCTGCGCGCGCGCTTCCCGAATCCCGATCACCTGCTGCTGCCCGGGATGTTCGTGCGTGCCTCGGTCAGCCAGGGCGTGCGGCCCGACGTGATGCGCGTGCCGGCACCGGCCGTGACCCGCAACGCCCAGGGCGAAGCGACCGTCATGCTGGTGGGCACCGACAACAAGCTGGAACAGCGCACCATCGAGACCGGCGCGCTGGTCGATGGCCACTGGCTGGTGGAAAAAGGCTTGAAGGACAACGAGCGCATCGTCACCAGCGGCATCCAGAAGCTGAAACCGGGCGTCGTGGTGAAGGTGGTGACGCCGAAGCCTGCCGCTGCTGCCCCGGCGCAAGTGGCCGCCACCGCCCCAGCCGCGCACTAAGGGACGACCGACCATGCCTAAATTCTTTATCCAGCGCCCGATCTTTGCGATCGTGATTGCGCTGCTGATCATGCTGGTGGGCGGCCTGTCGCTGCTCAAGATGCCGATCGAGCAGTACCCACCGGTCTCACCGCCGACCGTGCAGATCCAGGCCACCTACCCTGGCGCCTCGGCCGAAACCATGCAGAACACCGTGGTGCAGGTGATCGAACAGCAGATGACCGCGATCGACAACCTGCTGTACATGACGTCCACCACCGACGACACGGGCCAATCGACCACCACCATGACCTTTGCCGCCGGTACCGATCCGGACATCGCCCAGGTGCAGGTGCAGAACAAGCTGCAGTCGGCCGTGCCGCGCCTGCCCAACGAGGTGCAGCAGTCCGGTCTGCGCGTCTCTAAATCGACGTCGGACTTCCTGATGGTGGCCGCCTTCGTCTCGGACGACAACAGCATGACCAAGTTCGACATCGCCAACTACGTGGCGTCGAACATCCAGGATCCGCTGTCGCGCATTGCCGGCGTGGGCAGCATGAACCTGTTCGGCACCCAGTACGCAATGCGGATCTGGATCGACCCGGTGAAACTGCGCAGCTATTCACTCACCCCGCTCGACGTGAACAGCGCGATCACCGCGCAAAACGTGCAGATTTCCGGCGGCCAGCTCGGCGGCTCGCCCGCCGTGCCGGGCCAGACCCTGAGCGCCACCATCAGCGAATCGAGCCTGATGCGCACGCCGGAACAGTTCAAGCGCATCCTGCTCAAGGTGCAGCCGGACGGCTCCAGTGTGCGCATCGGCGACGTGGCCCGCGTGGCGCTGGGCCCGGAAAACTACAACGTCGACGTGCGCATCAGCGGCAAGTCCGCTTCGGGCCTCGGCATTTCGCTGGCGCCCGGCGCCAATGCGCTGGCCACGGCCGATGCGGTGCGTGCGCGGCTGGAAGAACTGTCGGCGTTTTACCCGCACGGCTTGCGCGTGGTGTACCCGAACGACATCACGCCATTCATCAAGGTCTCGATCCACGAAGTGGTGAAAACCCTGATCGAAGGGATCGTGCTGGTGTTCCTGGTGATGTATTTGTTCCTGCAAAATATCCGCGCTACCTTGATCCCGTCGATCACGGTGCCGGTCGTGCTGCTCGGTACTTTCGGCATCATGTCGGCGCTGGGCTTCACGGTGAACACGCTGTCGATGTTCGGCCTGGTGCTGGCGATCGGCCTCTTGGTCGATGACGCCATCGTGGTCGTGGAAAACGTGGAACGGGTGATGCACGAGGACGGCCTGGAGCCGTACGAAGCCACGGAAAAAGCCATGGGCCAGATTTCGAGCGCGCTGATCGGCGTGGCGCTGGTGCTGTCGGCCGTGTTCGTGCCGGTGGCGTTTTCCAGCGGCACGGTGGGCGCGATTTACCGCGAATTTTCGCTCACCATCGTGGCGTCGATGCTGTTGTCGGTGTTCGTGGCGTTGACCCTGACGCCGGCGCTGTGCGCCATGCTGCTGAAAAAGCCGGACCCCGATCACCACGAGAAAAAAGGCTTCTTCGGCTGGTTCAACCGCAGTTTCGATAAAAGCCGCGACAGCTACCTGAATGGCGTGTCGTCGATTATCGGCCGCCGTGGCCTGTGGATGACACTGTACGTGGTGCTGATCGGCGCGGTGATCTTCCTGTTCCTGCGCCTGCCGGGCGGCTTCCTGCCCAAGGAAGACCAGGGCTTCATGTTCGTGCAGGTGCAAACCCCAGCCGGTTCCACGCTGGAGACCACCGGCAAGATCCTGGACGAGATCAGCAACTACCTGTTGACCGATGAAAAAGCGATGGTCGAATCGACCTTCATGACCAACGGCGCCAGCCAGCCGCAGCGCGGGCAGAACCAGGGCCGCCTGTTCGTGCGCCTGAAGCCGTGGGAAGACCGTGCCGACAGCGACTTGAGCGTGAGCGCGCTGAGCGCCCGCATCACGGCCCGCTACGCCAACCTGCAAGGCGCGCAAGTCAATGCCGTGGAACCGCCGCCGATCCGTGGCCTCGGTTCGGCTGCCGGCTTCTCGCTGCAACTGCAGGATCGCGGCAACCAGGGCCACGACGCGCTGGCCCGCGCCCGCGACCAGCTGCTGGAACTGGCGAAGAAGGAACCGGGTCTGTCGCGCGTGCGCTATACGGGCCAGGCCGACAACGCCACCTATAAAATCAATATCGACCGCGAAAAAGCGGCGGCACTGGGCGTGAGCCTCACCGACGTCGACCAGACCTTCTCCACGGCCTGGGGCGCCAAATACATCAACAACTTTTTCGATACCGACAACCGCATCAAGCGCGTGTATGTGCAGGCCGACGCCCAGTTCCGCATGAACCCGGATGATGTCAAGCTGCTGTACGTACGTAACAAGGCCGGTGACATGGTGCCGTTCTCGGCGTTCGCCACGGCCCAGTGGTCGTGGGGCGCGCCGGCCATGTCGCGCTACAACGGCATCGAGTCGGCCGAGATCCTCGGCCAGCCGGCGCCGGGCCACAGTACCGGTGAAGCGATGAAAATTATGGAGCGCCTGGTGAGCCAGCTGCCGGACGGTTTCGGTTCCGAGTGGAGCGGCATTTCGCTGCAGGAATCGCAGGCCGGTGCCCAGGCGCCGCTGCTGTACGCGCTGTCGATCCTGGTGGTGTTCCTGAGCCTGGCCGCGCTGTATGAAAGCTGGTCGATCCCGGTCTCCGTGATCATGGTGGTGCCGGTGGGCGTGCTTGGCGCGCTCGGTGCAGCCACCGCGTTTGGCCTGGAAAACGACGTGTTCTTCCAGGTGGGCCTGCTGACCACGATTGGTCTCTCGGCCAAGAACGCGATCCTGATCGTGGAATTCGCCCGCGAACTGCAAATCCAGGGTTACACGATCCTCGATGCAGCGATGGAATCGGCCAAGCTGCGCCTGCGCCCGATCATCATGACGTCGATGGCGTTCGTGCTGGGCGTGCTGCCGCTGGCAATTGCCACCGGCGCCGGTGCGGCCAGCCAGAACGCCCTCGGCATCGGCGTGATCGGCGGCATGCTGACCGCGACGTTCCTGGCCACGTACCTGATTCCACTGTTCTTCGTGCTCATTGCCGGCAAGATCAAGCAGCGCAAGCCGAGCGCGGACGCTGCGGGAAACACCGCGCCCGCCGTGATACTCGCCAAGCCGGAGGCACACTGATATGCATACCACCGTTAAAACCCTGATCCTGGCCGTGAGCGCGGCGCTGGTGTCCGGCTGCGCACTGCAGCCGCCGTACCAGCAACCGGCCACGTCCGCCACCACCACCACGCCCGCCTACCCGGCCGGCCCCGCGTATGCGGCGCAGCCATCCACCAATGCGACAGCGGCAGCCGACACCGGCTGGGAAAATTTCCTGGTCGACGAGCGCCTGCAAGCGCTGGTCCGCCTGGCGCTCGCCAACAACCAGGACTTGCGCGTGGCCCTGCTGCGCGTGAGCCAGGCGCAGGCGGCGTTGCAATTGCAGCGCGCCGCTGCCCTGCCCACCGTGGGCGCGGAAGCCTCCGGATCGAGCAGCCGAAATAATTCCGGCAGCACGGGCGACGCCAACCGCAGCCACACGACCAGCCATAACAATTTCGTCGGTCTCAACACCACGTGGGAACTCGACGTGTTCGGCCGCCTGCAAAACCTGAACGATGCCGCGCGCGAGCAATACCTGGCCAGCGCCTACGGCCGCCAGGCTGCGCACATCCTGCTGGTGTCGCAAGTGGCCGAGCAGTACCTGACCATGCTGGCATACGACGAACAGCTGAAAGTGACCGACGAAACGCTGGCCGCCGCGCGCGAGTCGTACCGCATCGTCAAGCTGCAGTACGACACCGGCACCACGTCCGAGCTCGACGAATCGCTGGCGCAAGTAACGCTGCAACAGGCCGAAGCCAACCACGCGGCGCAAATCCGCTTGCGGGCCCAGGCCGAAAATGCGCTGGTGCTGCTGCTGGGCCAGCCGCTGCCTGACAACCTGCCGGCCGCCACGCCGCTGTCCAGGCAGACCATGCTGGCCGATATCCCGGCCGGCTTGCCGTCGGATCTTCTGCTGCGCCGCCCCGACTTGCAGCAGTCGGAAGCATTGCTGCGCGCCGAGTATGCGAATATCGGCGCGGCCCGCGCCGCGTTTTTCCCGAAAATCAGCCTGACGGCAGCGGCTGGCACGGCCAGTTCGTCGCTGGGCGGCTTGTTCAAGGCCGGTTCCGGCGCCTGGTCGTTCGCGCCCGAGCTGCTGTTGCCGATCTTCGATGGCGGTGCGCGCCAGGCCAACCTCGATACCGCCCGCATCAGCCGCGACATCGGCGTGGCCGAATACCGCAAGAGCGTGCAGACAGCGTTCCGCGAAGTGGCGGATGGCCTGGCCGCGCGCGGCACCTACGATACGGAACTGGCCGCGCGCCAGCGCAACGTCGATGCCCAGCAGCGCCGGGTGACCCTCGCCGAACTGCTGTACAACAACGGCATCAACGACTACCTGAGCGTGCTGACCGCAAAGACCGATCTGTACAACGCCCAGATCAGCCTGATCACGGCGCGCCAGAATCGTCTGAGCTCGCTGGTGGGCCTGTACCGGGCGCTCGGCGGCGGCTGGATCGCACAGACCGGCGATGCCCCGGCGGCGGCCGACAGCGGCACCGCGCAGGCAGCCGAAGCGCCGGCATCGTGACGGGCAGCGGAGGACAGCGGTGAAATTACTACTGGTGGAAGACAATGAACGCGTGGGCCGCTTCGTCAAGAAGGGGCTGACCGAGGCCGGGCACACGGTCGATCACGCCGACAACGGCAAGGACGGCATGTACCACGCGGTGAGCGCATCATACGACGCCATCATCATGGACCGCATGCTGCCCGGCGGTATCGACGGCCTGTCGATCATCGAAGCGCTGCGCATGCACGGCAACCAGGTGCCGATCCTGATCCTGTCCGCGCTCGACGGCGTCGATGACCGCATCCGCGGCCTGAAAAGCGGCGGCGATGATTACCTGATCAAGCCGTTCGCGTTTGGCGAGCTGCTGGCCCGGCTCGACGCGCTGATGCGCCGTTCGCAAAGCGTATCGGTGGACACCACGCTGGCGCTCGGCGATCTGTCGATGGACCTGCTGGCGCACAAGGTGGTGCGCGCCGGCAAGCAGATGGCGTTGCAGCCGCGCGAATTCAAGCTACTGGAATACCTGCTGCGCCATGCGAACCAGGTCGTCACCCGTACCATGCTGCTGGAAAATGTTTGGGATTATCACTTCGATCCTCAGACCAATGTGATCGACGTTCACATCAGCAAGCTGCGACAGAAAATCGACGCCGGCTTCCCCACCCCGCTGCTGCGCACGGTGCGCAACGCCGGCTACATGCTGACCGACCGCGATTAACAACGTTCACGCTATGCTGAGACTGCCCAGCTTTTCCGCCCGCACCATCGCCTTCGGCTACGCCGCCATCAGCCTGCTGGTGCTGGGGATGTTTGCCGGGCCGCTGTGGTGGGCGTGGAATACCAATATCGAGCAGGTGCGCACGGAACTCTTGATTTCCGACTCGCGCCGGCTGTGCAACCTGTTCGGCCGCAACGGCCCGTTTGCGCTCGCAGCCGCCATCGACAGCCAGGTGGTGGGCACCAACGATGGCGTGCGCAAGATCATGCTGTTCACCGCGCCAAACGGCGTCAAGCTGGCCGGCAATCTGCCGCGCTGGCCGGAAAACCTCGATCATCGCGACGGCATCAGCTCGGCCACCATCGAGGTCGATGGCAAGATGCGCCGCATCGAAATGATGCAGGTGACCATGAAGGACGGCCACCGGCTGCTGGTCGCCAGCAACCTCAATCGCTTCGATGTGCTCGAGCGGCTGTTCATCTACGGCTTGCTCGGTTGCGCCATCGCGGTACTGCTGGTGGCCGCGCTCGGCGGCGTGCTGATCCGCCGGGCGCTGCTGGCGCGCGTGCAAAGCATCAGCCAGACCACGGCCGCCATCATCGAAGGCCAGCTCTCGCGCCGGCTGCTTGAGCCCAGCGACGGCGACGAACTGCAACTGCTCACCCAAACCGTGAACCGCATGCTGGACCAGATCGAGCATTTGGTGACCGGCGTGCAGGACGTGTCCAACGCCATTGCCCACGACCTGCGCACGCCGCTGTCCGAACTGCGTGCGCGACTGGAAGAACTGTCGGTGGCGCGCCCGTCCGACGAAGAAACCTACGCGGAAATCGACGCCGCCATCAACGACGTGGACCGCGTGATGAGCATCTTCAACGCCCTGCTGCGGCTGGCCGAAATCGACAGCGGCAGCCGCCGCGGCGGCTTCGTGGACGTGGACGTGGCGGGCCTGGGCGCCGAAGTGGCCGAGTTTTATTTGCCGGTGGCCGAACTCAAAGACATCGCCCTGAGCTTCACGCCACAAGGCAACCTGCACACCGTGGGCGACCCGGTGCTGCTGGCGCAGGCGCTGGGCAACCTGGTGGAAAACGCGCTGAAATATGCACCGGAACACGGCGTGATTGCCATCTCGGCCCGCCGCTTGCCTGACGAAACGCTCGAACTGACCGTGGCCGACAACGGCCCGGGCGTGGCCGAAGACGAACGTGCCAAGGTGGTGGAACGCTTTTACCGCGGCGATGCCAGCCGTGGCACGCCGGGCGTGGGCCTGGGCCTGTCGGTGGTCTCGGCCGTTGCGCGGCTGCACGGCGGCAGCCTGGCGCTGGCCGACAACTTGCCGGGGTTGCGGGCGACATTGCAGATTGCGGTGCAGCGGGTGTGAATTTGCCCGCCAGGCTATCTATCGCCGATCTGCACCTGTCGCACGCTTTGCGCGGAAAAAATCCCACGCTGCCTCGGCCGTTTCCAGGTCGGCGTTTTGCAATCCGGTCAGCCAGTTGACCAAACGCGGGTAGCGCTTGAGGCGGCTCGGTTCCGCGTGACCCGCGCCATCGATGCGGTACAGGCCCACTTGCACACCGTCCGATGCCTGCCCCCACAGGTAGCGGGTAACGCTGGTGTTGCCGCGCGGGTCGCTGACCGGAAGCTGCTCAACGGTCGGGGCGTCGGGCAGGCCCGCCAGCTCGCGCCAGCAGTGCACCGTGTCGGCGATGCTGCGCACTGGCTCGGCAAAGCCGAACGCATACCAGGGTTTGCCACCGTGATAGTAAATCAGCGGGTCGGCGGTGCAGCCGAAAATCAGCGCCGACAGCGGCGCGGCCGGTGCCTCGGTGCGGCCCGATGGCGGCATCCCGGCCAGCACCACCGAGAATGCCGCCAGCCGCTGCGGGATCGCAGTCGCCACCGCATACGCCATCCAGCCGCCGCGCGACACGCCCATGACATACACGCGCTGCGGATCGACCTGGCGGCCCACTATCGCCTCCGTGATCAACGCATCGATCAACGCAACGTCATCCTGTTTCGCCGCCCGCTGGTCCGACGCGAAACAATCGGTCCAGCCGTTTCTGCCTGCGTCCGGAGCGATCACGACCAGCTGCTCACGCGCTGCGATCTCGAGCCACACCGCCAATGGCGAAGGCGGAAAAGCCAGTCCCAGCACCTGGTCCGCCGATGCACCCGCGCCATGCAGCAACACGACCAGCGCCCTGCCGCCAGGTGTCGCCTCGGGCGGCGTTGCCACCAGGTAGCGGCGGGCACCCTCCGGGCGCTCGATCGTTGCCGGGACCGGAACCAGGCCGGCGCCGCCGCTATGGCTGGCGCCGCGCAGGATAGCGTTTAAATTCGACTTGAAGCTGGCGTAGCTGGGCATGTCCATTTATTTTTCTTCCTCAGCCAAACCGCGTATCAATATATCGACCCCGGCCAGAAAATCGTCGCGGTCGTCATGGGCCAGCAAGTGCCCGGCCACGCTGCGGGTGAACGCGAACTGCACCGCATCGAGCCCCAGCCACTCGGCCGACACCGCTGCGAGGAACACGCCACGCTCGGCGCCCTCGCTGCGCGCCCGCTGCGCGTTGGCAGCGTTCTGGCCGCTCACCCCGAGGATGTAATTGACCAGTGCGCAGACGCCGGCCCAGCGCGCCGCTTCGGGCACGCCCAGCGCGCCGAGCTGCCGGCCCACACTTTCGAGAATGCGCACCACCGGCATTTTGCCGCCGGCCTGGATCAGCGCGGCGCCGGCCCACGGGTGGGCATCCATCGCGTCAAAGATGGCCAGCGCCAGGGTTCTGATCGCGGCTTGCGGCGTGGCGCCGGGCGCATCGGGGGTGACGGCACGCGCCACGATCGCATCGCAGGCGGCGGTCAGCAAATCGGCCTTGTTTGCGATGTGGCCGTAAATGGCGCCCGGGCCCGTGGCCAGGTGCGCGGACAGCGCCTGGAAGGTCAAGCCGCGCTCGCCATCCTGGTCGAGGATGGCAATGGCGGCGTCGATGATGCGCTCGCGCGACAGCGAGTCGTCGCGCCGCGCCCGTGGTGGCGTTTTTTTATCCATCCCGCATCTTGACACAGTTGGAATAACATTCCAATATATTGGAACGCCATTCCAAAGGAATTCTCATGTCATCACCCATCACGATTATCGGCGCCGGCCTCGGCGGCCTGATGCTGGCGCGCGTGCTGCACGTACACGGCATTGCCGCCACCATCTACGAGGCCGAAGCGGGGCCGGACGCCCGGGTGCAGGGCGGCCTGCTCGATATCCACGAGTACAACGGCCAGCTGGCGCTGAAAGCTGCGGGCCTGCATCGGCAGTTCCAGGACCTCATCATTCCCGGCGCCGACGTCGCGCGCGTGGTCGATACTGCCGCCAACGTTCTGCTGGACGAGCTGGCCCGGGACAATGCCAACGGCAACGGCCGCCCCGAGGTGGACCGGGGGCAACTGCGCCGCCTGCTGCTTGATTCCCTGCCTGCCACGGCCATCCGCTGGGGCCACAAGGTGACCGCCTGCCGCGCGCTGGGCGGCGGCCGGCACGCAGTGACGTTCGCCCACGGCGCCCAGGTCACCCACATCGCTACCACCGTGCTGGTGGGCGCCGACGGCGCCTGGTCGCGCGTGCGCCCGCTGGTGACCAGCGAAGTGCCGGCCTACACCGGCACGTCGTTCATCGAGACCACGGTCGGCAACGTCGACACCAGGTTGCCGGCCAGCGCCGCAGCTGCCGGCAACGGCACCATGATCGCCGTGGCGCCGGGCCAGGGCATCCTGGCGCATCGCCACGCGGACGGCAGCGTGCAGAGCTATGTGTCCCTGAACCGGCCCCGGGAATGGTTCGCTGCCCTCGATTTTGCGCAACCGGCCACGGTGCTGGCCACGCTGGCTGCCGAATTCGCCGGCTGGTCGCCCGCTCTCACCGACTTGATCATCCATAGCGACAGCGCGCCGATCCTGCGCCCGGTCCACGCACTGCCGGTGGACCACCGCTGGGAGCGGGTGCCGGGTGTGACCTTGCTCGGTGACGCCGCGCACCTGATGTCGCCCTTTGCCGGCGAAGGCGCCAACCTGGCCTTGTACGACGGCGCCGAACTGGCCCGAGAAATCGCTTCTAGCCCGCACGACCTGGAAGCGGCGCTGGCCGCTTACGAGAACGCGCTGTTTACCCGCAGCGCGGCAGCGGCACATGAATCGGCGCAGAATATGGCACTGTTTTTCGATGAACGCGCCCCGCTGGGGGTGCTGGAATTGTTCGGTAACTTTTGAATGACAGCGCCATGCCATCATGGATCGCCCTTCACGTCGGTCGAAGCCGGATTTTGTTCCGCGATGCCAGCCGCCGGAGCAGGGCCGATGCCAGCCAGCATGGCCAGCAATTCGCCGCATCGAACATGGCATGTGTTCATGTTTTCCTCCTCTGAGATTGCCAGGCTATCGCCATCGCCACCAGCGCCACACCCACTGCCGCCGCCGACCATTTGAACCACGCACTGCGTTCGAAGCCGGACAGCAGCAACCACACCGCCGCACACCATGCCATGCCGTTGATCGATTGCAGCACGCCGCCGATACCGCCCGTGCTGTGGCGGTTGAACTGGTCGCGGGTGCCGGGGCGGCCGCTCCACATGACGATGCAGGCGGTGCTCACCGTCGCCAGCAACAAGCCGGCCACGATCACCGTTCCCATCAGCGGCCGCTGTACGGCCAGCCACAGCGCGGGCGCGGCCACCAGTGCCACCGCCGGTATCACCGCCGCCGCCAGCTTGGCGCGCAGCAGCACGCCGGCACGGTGCGGCGCGCTGAACAGCAGGTCTGGCGCATCTTCGGCCACCACGATAATCCATGCCAGCGCGCCCGCCAGCGATGCTGCCACGAACACCAGCGCACAGCCGGTCAGATAATCGACCGTCTGCGCGCGGTTGAATACCACCAGTCCCAGCGGCACCAGGTACAGCAAACGCAGCAGCACTTGCGACAGCAGCCGGGTATCGCGTGCGATCAACCGCCACTCCTTGACCATGGTGCCCCAGGTGAGGCTGCGGCCGAAATTGAAGCGTACCCCGCCACGGGGCGCACGCGCCGCCCGGCCCGACCCTGCCGCCTGCTGCACGCCGCGCACGAAAAATTTCCTGGTATATCGGGTGGTGAAGAAAAACAGCGCCAGCCCCGCCGCTGCCATGGCCAGCAGCGGCTGCGGCCGCCCCAGCAGCGCATGGCCGAGCCACAGCGCTACCGGCCAGTCGGTACCGAGCAGGCGCGCCTGCAGCCACGCACCGATGGGCGTGCGGCCGCCCGCCAGTTGACTCACCAGGAAAATCAGCGCCCCGAACACCGCGCTCAACACCTGCACCAGCACCTTGGTGCGGCGCGCGCCCAGCAGCCTGACCAGGCCCAGCGTCAGCAACATCGCAGCGGACGATGTCAGCATGGCCAGCGCCACCACCACCACGTAGATCGCCAGCCAGCCCGGATGACCGGCCATGCATCCCATGTTGGCAAACGGCGCTAGTACGAACAGGAACATGCCGGTCACGCTCACCACGATGCCCAGCAGCCGTGCAAAAAAGATGCTGCCCGCCGGCAGCGGCGACGACAGCAGCAGATCGAGGTCGCCCCGGTCGAACAGGGCCGACACGCTGCCCCGCAACGCCGTGGCCAGCATCAGCGTGATCATCAGCACCATGGCCGCCAGCGACAGCACGGCGTCCAGCTGCGGCGCCAGCACTTCGCCATGGAGCTTGGGCACCATGTGGTACGCCACCCAGTGCAAGACGACCTGGATTACTGCCAGCACCGCCAGGTTCAGCCAGCGGGAGCGGATCTTGCCGTCGGGCCGCACCTTGCGCAGGCCGCTGAAATACATACGCACCTCGTGCTGCAGCAGCCACCACGTCGTGCCCGGCCTGGCCGTCATGCAGGTTCCCCGGTCAGCTGCAGGAACACGTCCTCCAGCGTGCCATCGGCCGGCAGGCCGGCCAGCGCCCGCAACTCGTCCAGCGTGCCTTCGGCCACGAGGCGGCCGGCGCGGATGATGCCGATGCGCTGCGCCAGCCGTTCGGCCACTTCCAGGATGTGGGTGGTGAGCACCACGGTGCCGCCGTCGGCCACGTGCTGCTGCAGCAGGTCTTTTACCTGGCGCGCGGCGGCGGCATCGAGACCTGTCAACGGCTCGTCGAGGATCAGCAGTTGCGGCGCGTGGATCAGGGCGCCGGCCAGCGCCAGCTTTTGCTTCATGCCGCGTGAAAAACCTTCGGCCAGTTCGTGGGCGTGGGCGGACAGGTCGAGCCATCCCAGCAGGCGGCGGGCGCGTGGTTCGGCCTCTGCGGCGCCGATGCCCCACAGGCCGGCGACGAATTCCAGGTATTCGGTCGGTTTCAGTTTGCCGTACACCATCGGCTCGTCGGGCAGGTAGGCCAGGTGGCGCTTGGCGGCGGCCGGGTTGGCCAGCATGTCGACGCCCAGTACCTCGACCTGGCCGCCGTCGGGCGCCAGCAGGCCGGTGGCCAGGCGCAAGGTAGTGGTCTTGCCGGCGCCATTGGGACCGAGCAGCGCATAAAACTCGCCGCGGCGCACGGTGAGATTCAAATGATCGACGGCCGGGCGGCCAAACGATTTGACCAGCGATTGCAGCTGGAGTGCAGTGTCGGACATGGGGTAATTATTTAATTGGCAATGCTGCATCTTGTATCTCGTTGCCAATCTTGTCCAGCAGAAAATATTGACCAATCACCCGGTTGAGCGGATCGCCACGCTGAACGTTCTACGGTTTTTCACTTAATTAATTATCATAGTTATATTTATCACCCCTCTTCCGGCACGGAATTTACACAAATTACACTAGGACAGTCTAAAATATTCGTTTGGGTTAGAAACGATTGACCGCTAACACTTCCGCCGTCTGGCACCGATCCGATTTGGTAATGAACTGAGGGACTCAACATGGCAACAGAAAAATCTAAAATCATTTACACCTTGACCGACGAAGCGCCGCTGCTGGCGACGTATTCCCTGCTGCCGATCATCCAGAAATTCACCGCGCCGGCTGGCGTCGACGTTGTCGCCAGCGATATTTCCGTCGCCGCCCGCGTCATTGCTGAATTCCCCGAATACCTGACCGAAGCCCAGCGCCTGCCCAACACGCTGGCCGAACTGGGCGCACTGACCCAGAACCCCGACACCAACATCATCAAGCTGCCGAACATCAGCGCCTCGGTGGCGCAGTTGCAAGCGGCGATCCGCGAACTGCAAGGCAAGGGCTACGCCCTGCCCGACTACCCGGAAGATGCCAAGACCGACGAAGAAAAAGCACTGAAAGCCCGCTACGGCAAGTGCACCGGTTCCGCCGTCAACCCGGTGCTGCGCGAAGGTAACTCCGATCGCCGCGCACCGAAAGCGGTCAAAGAATACGCGCGCAAGCACCCGCACTCGATGGGCGAATGGAGCCAGGCATCGCGCACCCACGTGTCGCACATGCATGCCGGCGACTTCTACCATGGCGAAAAGTCGATGACCCTCGACAAGGCCCGCAACGTCAAGATGGAACTGATCACGGCGTCCGGCAAGACCATCGTGCTCAAACCAAAGGTCGCGCTGCAAGCCGGTGAAATCATCGACAGCATGTTCATGAGCAAAAAAGCGCTGCTCGAGTTCTACGAAAAAGAGATCGACGACGCGTACAAAACCGGCGTGATGTTCTCGCTGCACGTCAAAGCGACCATGATGAAGGTATCGCACCCGATCGTGTTCGGTCACTGCGTGCGCATCTTCTACAAGGAAGCGTTCGAGAAGCACGCCAAGGTGTTCGAAGAACTGGGCGTGAACGTCAACAACGGCATGGTCAACCTGCTCGACAAGATCGAAAAGCTGCCAGCGTCGCAAAAAGACGAGATCCTCAAAGACCTGCACGCGTGCCTCGAGCACCGTCCGAAGCTGGCCATGGTCGATTCGGCCAAGGGCATTACCAACTTCCATTCGCCGAACGACGTCATCGTCGATGCGTCGATGCCTGCCATGATCCGTATCGGCGGCAAGATGTGGGGCGCCGATGGCCGCACCGCCGACGTCAAGGCCGTGATGCCGGAATCGACCTTTGCCCGCATTTACCAGGAGATGATCAACTTCTGCAAATGGAACGGCAACTTCGACCCGACCACCATGGGCACCGTGCCGAACGTGGGCCTGATGGCGCAGCAAGCCGAAGAATACGGCTCGCACGACAAGACCTTTGAAGTGGCCGAAGGCGGCATCGCCAACATCACCGACCTGGAGACGGGCGAAGTGCTGCTCACGCAAACCGTGGAAGAAGGCGATATCTGGCGCATGTGCCAGGTGAAGGATGCACCGATCCGCGACTGGGTCAAGCTGGCCGTCACCCGCGCGCGCAACTCGGGCATGCCTGCCGTGTTCTGGCTCGACCCGTACCGTCCGCACGAAAACGAAGTGATCAAGAAGGTGCAAACGTACCTGAAAGACCACGACACCAGCGGCCTGCACATCGAAATCATGTCGCAAGTGCGCGCCATGCGCTACACGCTGGAACGCGTGTCGCGCGGCCTGGACACCATCTCGGTCACCGGCAACATCCTGCGCGACTACCTGACCGACCTGTTCCCGATCCTGGAACTGGGCACCTCGGCCAAGATGCTGTCGATCGTGCCGCTGATGGCCGGTGGCGGCATGTACGAAACCGGCGCCGGCGGTTCGGCGCCTAAGCACGTCAAGCAGCTGGTGGAAGAAAACCACCTGCGCTGGGATTCGCTGGGCGAGTTCCTGGCGCTGGCCGTGTCGCTGGAAGAGCTGGGCATCAAGCAGGGCAACAACAAGGCCATCGTGTTGGCGAAAACCCTGGACGCGGCCACCGGCAAACTGCTGGACAACAGCAAGTCGCCATCGACCCGCACCGGCGAGCTGGACAACCGTGGCAGCCACTTCTACCTGTCGCTGTACTGGGCCCAGGCCCTGGCCACCCAGACCGACGACGCCGAACTGCAAGCGCACTTCGCGCCGCTGGCCAAGGCGCTGTCGGAAAACGAGACCAAGGTCGTGGATGAGCTGGCCAAGGTGCAGGGCCAGGCTGTGGATATCGGCGGTTACTACCAGCCTGATCCGGTGAAGACTGCGGCAGCGATGCGTCCTAGCGCCAGCTTCAACGCGGCGCTCGATACGATCTAAGCTATAAAAAGGGGCTTGCGCCCCTTTCGATAAAGCCCCGTCAGCGTCAGCGCTCACGGGGCTTTTTTATCGCCAGTACCGCTCGCACCGTCATTCCCGCGCAGGCGGGAATGACGACTTTGCGGTCCCGGGCCTCTTATTTCAACACCCACATCCACGCACTGAGCGTGAAGAACGACGCCACCATGCACATCAGCAAAGTGGTGGCGCTGCGATCGGCCTCGCCATACGCCTGCCCCAGGATCGGATAAATGCTGAGCATGGGCATGGCCGCCATCATCAGCGCGGCAGCGCGCAGTGGCGGTTCCATCGGCGTGATGCCCAGCGCGGTGACCACGGTCAGCACCAGCAGCACCCACAGCGGATGGCCCACCAGCTTGCCCAGCACGATGGGCAGCGCCGCCCGCCAGCCCGCCGTCAGCGGCAAGCCCACCAGCATGCCGCCGATGGCAAACAGCGACAGGCCGCCGCTCGCTTGCGCGAACAGGTTCACCGTGCGCAGCACCGGCTGCGGCAAGTCCAGCTGCGCCAGGCTCACCGCCAGTCCCGCCGATACCGCCAGCACCAGCGGATTGCGCGCCAGCCGCCGCAGCGATTGCCGCAGCACCTGGTGCCACGGCCCGCCCTTGCCGCGCGCGCTTTCGGCCAGCGCCAGCAGCAGCGGCAACATGACCAGGTTTTCGATGAGCACGTTGAGCGCGAGCGCCACGCCAGCGACGGGGGCGACCATCAGCAGCAGGATCGGAAAACCGATGAAGCTGCTGTTCGAACACGACACGCCCATGGCCAGAAAAGTGCTGCGGGTAGCATTGAAGCCGCACAGGCGGCGGCCCACCTGGTAGGCCACCGTGAGCGACAGCAGCGAGCCGCCCAGGTAGGCCAGCAGGTAGGCCGGGTGCAGCACGTCGGCAATGTGGCGCTGCGCCAGCGCATTGAAGATCAGCGCGGGCAGCGCCAGGTTCAGCACGAATTTGCCGAACACGGCCATGTCCGCGCGGCTGAACACGCCGGCGCGGGTGGCCAGGTAGCCGGCCAGCACCACCAGGTAAATCGGGCTGGTGATCGCCAGGATGCCGAGCATCAGCGCGCCGGCATCAGGCCTTGCTGCGCTGAGCGATCAGCGTACGCAGCCAGGCGATCACGCCCGGCATGATCGACAGCGCCACGATGCCCAGCACCACCACGGTCAGGTTATTGCTGACCCACGGGATGTTGCCGAACAGGTAGCCGGCCAGCAGCAGGCTGCCTACCCAGATAAAGCCACCGACCACGTTGTACATGAAGAATACGCGGGCCGGCATCGAACCGAGCGCCGCAACGAACGGCGCCAGCGTGCGCACGATCGGCACGAAGCGGGCCAGGATGATGGTCTTGCCGCCGTGGCGCTCGAAGAACTGTTGCGTCAGCGCGATGTGCTCGGCTTTCAGGAACGGAATGCGCGACGTATCGACCGCCTTGCGCCGCACGTAGCTGCCGATGGCGAAATTGAGCGCATCGCCGGAAATGGCCGCAAACAGCAGCAGGAAGAACAGCAGCCACGGATCGAACAGGCCCTTGGCCGCCAGCGCGCCGGCAATGAACAGCAGCGAATCGCCAGGCAGGAAAGGCATGATCACCACGCCGGTTTCGATGAAGATCACCGCGAACAGCAGCAGGTAGATCCAGGTGCCGTACGCCGCCACCAGCTCGGACAGGTGGACGTCGAGGTGCAAAAACCAGGCGCTCAGCAAGGTCAGGAATTCGTGCATGGATTGTTTCTTTCAAGGCAAGATGTTGGCGTAGCCAACATTCTAATATAGCCGGGCTGCCACGAGGGTATTGTTCAGAAAGTAAAACCTGCCGGACGGCTGGCACCGCCCGGTAGCCTCTTGCTTACTTGCTTGCTTACTTGCTTACTTGCTTACTTGCTTACTTGCTTACTTGCGTGCCGCAGCGCGTCGTTCCCAGAAGGTGGCGTTCTTGATGCCGAGCTTGAGCGGATCGAAAGTGATCGGTCCGCCAGCCTTGAGTTGCGCTTCATAGTCGCGCAGGCAGGCAATGGTCGGGCGCGAAATGAAGAAAATGATCAGGATGCCGATGATGTTAATCCAGGCCATCATGCCCACGCCGATATCACCGAGGTTCCAGATGTACCCGGCGCTGTTGATGGTGCCAAACACCACCATTGCCATGATCAGCAGCTTGACCACCACCAGCGGCACGCCGCGCTTGAAATACTGGTTCAGGTAAGCGACGTTGGTTTCGGCGATATAGTAATACGCCACGATGGTGGTGAAGGCAAAGAAGAACAGCGCCAGCGCCACGAATACGGGGCCGAAACTGCCGAACGTGCTTTGCAGCGCCATCTGGGTGAACGCCGCCGAGCCGATCTCGGTGCCGGCGGGCAGGTGCTGGACAATGAATTGGCCGTCGGGCAAGGTGCCCTGTACATTGTACTGGCCGGTAATCAGTATCATCAGCGCGGTGGCCGAGCATACCAGCAAGGTGTCCACGTAGATCGAGAACGCCTGCACCAGGCCCTGCTGCGAGGGATGCTCGGTTTCGGCCGCAGCGGCAGCGTGGGTGCCCGTGCCCTGCCCCGCTTCGTTGGAATACACGCCGCGCTTGACGCCCCAGCCGATCGCCGCGCCCATGCCGGCCTGCGCCGAGAATGCGTCACTGAAAATCAGCGAAAAGACGCCCGGCAACTGGTCGAGATTCATGCTGATAACGATCAGCGCCAGGATGATGTAGCCGAGGGCCATGAACGGCACCACGTATTCGGTAAATTGGGCAATACGCTTGATGCCGCCGAAAATAATAAACGACAGCACGACCAGGATCACGGCCAGGCCGGCCAGCTTGTGGGTGCCCACTGCCCCCATGAAGGTCTCGACCATGGTACCGTCGCCGAAGATCTGGGTCACCGCGTTGCCGACCGCGTTGGCCTGCACGCCGGGCAGGAAAATCCCGCACGAGATCACGGCCGACACCGCAAACAGCGCACCGAGCCACGGCCAGCCCAGGCAACGGGTAAAGAAGTACGCCGAGCCGCCCCGGTACTGGCCGTTCTCTTCCACCTTGTACAGTTGGCCCAGCGTCGATTCGGCGTAGGCCGTGCTGGCGCCCAGGAAAGCCACCAGCCACATCCAGAAGACTGCCCCGGGACCGCCATAGCCGATGGCGGCGGCCACGCCGGCGATATTACCCACGCCTACCCGGCCCGAAAGCGACACGGCCAACGCCTGGAACGACGAAATACCGGAATCGACACCGCGCGGCTTGAACAGCAGGCGCAGCATTTCCTTGAAATGGCGCACCTGGGCGAAGCGGGTCTGGACCGAGTAGAACAGGCCGGCGCCAAGGCACAGGTAGATCAGCGCGGGACTCCAGATGACACCATTCAAACTGCTGATAAAAGCTTCCATCGATTTCCTTTCGTGTGGGTGCCGCGTGGGGCAGGCGCAGGCAAGCGGGGGCATTGTGCGACACGCCGTACAAGATTGCAACTTGGATACGGCAGTAAATGCCGCAGATATTTGCGGGAACAACAGAGTGCACCGCCGGGGTGCGGGGATGCGTGGGCGCGGTGCGCAAATGCACGCCGCGCACCAAAGGAGAACGCGCTGGGGGACGCTATTTTTCCAGGTCGGGATACCGTTCGAGCAGCGCGCTGGTCACGCCATTGGTCCAGCCGAAGCCGTCTTGGGTGGGGTATTCGCCCCCGCCGCCGCTCTTGCGCTCCTCCACGTCGTACTTTTCCAGCAGCTTGCCGGTCTCGCTCCAGGTGCGCCGCACGGTGCTCACCCAGCGCCCGGCAATCTCGCGCGCCAGCGCCGCGTGGCCGTAGCGCGCCAGGCCATCGACTGCGATCCATTGCAGCGGCGCCCAGCCGTTGGGTGCATCCCATTGCTGGCCGGTGCGCAGCAAGGTGGTGCGCAGCCCGCCTTCGGCCAGCAGCTGCTGGCGCGCGGTGTCGGCCACGGCGGCGGCGCGCACCGGCGTGGCAATGCCCACCCACAGCGGGTACAGCGTGGCCGCGCTCAGTACCGGCGTGGGCCGGCCGCGCTGCAGGTCGTAGTCGCCATAGCGCTTTTCGTCCGCCACCCAGAACAGCCGTTCGATGGCGGCCGCGCGCGTGGTTTGCGCCTGCCGGAATTGCGCGGTGCACGCGGTGTCGTGCGCGGCGGCGCAGCGACGCGCCACCTCGCCTTCCAGTTGGTACATCAGGCTGTTGAGATCGACCGGCAGGATCGCCGTGGTGCGCACCGTGGCCAGGCGCTGCGGATCGTCCTGCCAGCGCGACGAAAAGTCCCAGCCGCTTTCGGCGGCCGCGCGCAGGTCGCGGTACAGCATTGGCTTGTCGCGCGCGGTGTCGCGGGCGGTGTCGAGGTCCGGCTGCGTGGCTTCGTCGCGCGGCGTGTCTTTCGCGTCCCAGTAACGATTGAGCACCGTGCCATCGGCCAGCCGCGCCACGTGCTCGCACGCGCCCGGCCCCGTCCTGGGCAGGCAAGCCGCGCCGCGCATCCAGTAAGCGTGTTCGCGCTTGAGCGCGGCCAGCAGGCGCGCATCGTCGGCGCCGCCCAGCGGCTTGAGCTGGGCCATGGCGGCAAAGAACGGCGGCTGCGACCGGCTCAGGTAATAGCTGCGGGTACCGTTGGGAATGTGGCCATAGCGCTCAATCAGGCTTTGAAAGCCGGCGAGCATCGACTCGACCAGGTCGCTGCGATGGTCCGCCTGCAGGCCCAGCATGGTGAAGTACGAGTCCCAGTAATAAATTTCGCGGAAGCGCCCGCCGGGCACCACGTAGCTGGCCGGCAGCGGCAAGGCCGACGACCACCGGGGCGGATCGAGCGGCGGCCGCGTCAGGACCGGCCACAGCGAGGCGATGTGCTGGCGCAGCGTGATCACGGCCGGCGCCGGCAGCTGGAAATGGCGTTCGACAAACGCCTGCAGCGCGGCCTTGTCTGCCGGTTGTTCCTGCCGATAGCGCGCCAGGATCGCGTTCGGTGCAGACTTCGGCACGGCATCGGCAAAGGTTTTGGCGTCCGGATAAATGTGCGCCGTCTGCACCGCCTCGTATAACGGCCCGAACAGTTCTTGCGGCGTGGGCACCTCCGCCGGTGCTACCTGTTGCAACTGCGCCGTGGCCGGCGCGCCCAGCGCCAGCAGCAAGGCGCCGGCGAATAACAGTGTGGTCGGTTGAACGGTGTTGCCCTTCATCTTGTCTCCTCGATCGCGCGTCAGGCCTCGATAGTACTCCGGGAGAAGATTCCGCCTTGCACGGATGGCGCCCTATTTGCCGGCCGCCGGCGTCAACACCTGCAAGGCTGCCGACACGTACACCAGCGGCGCATTCCAGTTGATGGCAATCTCGTTGCTGGCGTACGAACACGCATCGTCGAGATACGAACGCGCCGGCAGCCGCGAGGCATACGCCACCTGGCAATCCTTGGCGTCCTGCTGGCCCGGCTGCGGGCCGCCCACCACCCAGCCCGGCACCGGCGCCACGATGCCATCGGCCGCCGACGGCCGGTGGTGCGGATGCAGCGCGGCGCGCGCGCCGAAGCCGGTCACGAACGAGATGTCGACCGCGTTGCGACCGAGGATGTAATCGATGTCCGCCTGCGCCGCATCGAGATACGCGCGCTTGCCGGTCAGCCGGTAGCCGTGCACCAGCACCATGGCCTGATTCAGCACCACCGCGTTGCTGCCCCAGACGTAATCGGCAGTCTGCATGGAGGTTCCGTACGGTGAGCGTTGCTGGACTGCCGCCAGCCGCGCCGACAGTTCGTCGAGGCGGCTGACAATCAGCGCGCGGTCGGCCACCGCGCCGAGCCGGTCGCGATGGCGCGCCAGCGACAGCCATGCCAGGCCGTTGACCTCGCTCCACGACGGCACCGTGGCTTTCACGTCGGGTGCGTGCATGGCCCGGTAATAGGCGGCATCGCCGGTGGTGATGAACAGCTCGGCGGCGGCCCACGCGAATTCGTCGCGCACGTCCTGGTCGCCATACTCGCCGGTCTTGATGTCGGCCGGCTGGCGGTAATACACGGCGGGGTTGGCCCGGGCCCACGCCCATGCCCCTTCGGCGGCGGTGCGCATGCGCGCGGCCATGCCGGGCAGCTGGCGGTCGTACGGCGCCAGCACGCGGCTGGCCGTGGCCATCACGGCGGCAAAGTCGAGCGCGGCGGCGGTGGTTTTCTGCACCACGTAGCGCTGCTGTTTGGCGTCGGCCGGCATCACGTAGCCATCGAAGCTTTTATCGGTGAGCTTGTGATAGACGCCGCCGTCGTCGGGGTCCTGCATGGTGAGCATCCATTCCAGGTTCCACAGCGCCTCGTTGAGGATGTCGGGCAGGCCGTTGCCGGTCTCGGGCAGGTTCAGCGTCTGCTGCTGGTAAAAGGCGGGAAAGTCTTCCCATGCCGCCAGCAAGGTGTACGTGGAAATGCCCGAGTTGACGATGTACTTGTTGTAGTCGCCGGCGTCGTACCAGCCCTTGGGGCTGGACAGCACGGTGCCGGCCGGCCGCGCAGCCGACGCGGCCGAGGCGTGCACCTGCACGCTGGTATCGGGGTGGCCGGCCGCGCGCGCGTACGCGCCGGCATGCCTGGCGTCGAGCGCGATGCCGGCGCGGTTGAAGTAATAGGCGCGCAGCGCCCCCGCATTCAGGGCCTGGTAAGCATTGCGGCCAATGTCGAACGGCAGCGAATCGGGCACGCCCGCCACCTGCAGCCGGTAGCGGCCCGGCGCCGTCAGCGCGGAAAAGTCGGCCAGTTTTACCGTGTCGCCCGAATCCGGCGCTGGTGCCGCTGCGCCCAGGTCGCCGCGCTGCACCACGGCGCCGGCGTCATCGATCACGGTAAACGTCGTGGCAGCTGTCGCTGGCACCACCGCCACCTTGGCCGCGCCGGGCAGAAATCCAAGCTGGTTCAGTTTGGTGCCAGGTGCGGCAGCAGCCGGGCCGGCGATCACCGCCACGGTGGCCAGGACGATGGCTGGCGTACGGAAAATCAGCAAAGATGGCATCGAGGTCTCTATTATGAAAACGTTTTCATTCGATCATCGCCGATTTTCCGCGCGCGGTCAACGCTGCAGTTACAGTGTGCGCACCCAGTTGCCCTTGTAAAGGATGGGACCGGACGGGCCGTTCGGATCGCGCGAACCGCCCTTCGGTTCCAGCGACACGGCCAGCAACGCCACGTCGTCGCCGATGGCGCGGCCCAGCGCCAGCTTGACGTCGCCATTGGGATCGACCAGTCCCAGCGAACGCGGTGCGCCCGCCTTGGGCACCGCCCACAGTTGCAGCGATTTATCGGCCGGCACATCCGCGCCCCCCACGACGCGTACCGTCAGCAGTTGTTTATCGCGGTCGGCAGCCAGCACCAGCGCCGGCTGTGCCTTGTCATCGGTGAGTGTGGCGAGGTAATCATGCTGCGGCGTCTGCAGCGACTGCGTGGCCAGCAAACCTGCCAGCACCAGCGCCACGACCGACGACGCCAGCGCCAGCGGTCGCCAGGCATGGGGTGCATCGCTGCGCCAGAACTGCCAGGCCGGCGCAGCGGGCCGCAAGCCGAGCCGGCGTTCGATGCCGGCCCACACGCGCCGGTGCGGCGGCTGAGACCGGGCAAACTCGGCCAGCGGCACCAGCCGGTCCTGCCATTCGGCCGTCGTGCGGCGCAGTGCAGCGTCGCCATGCAGATAGCCTTCGAAGCGCCGCCGCGCCCCGCCCTTCAGGGTGCCCAGCACGTATTCGGCAGCCAGCTTCTCCCGCAGCACAGGTTTGTCGCGCAGGTTCATGGCCGCTCCTGCTGCGCCAGGCAGAGTTTGAGTTTTTCAAGGCTGCGCCGTATCCAGGTCTTGACGGTGCCGATGGGTAGCGCCATCTGCGCCGCCACCTCGCTGTGCGACAGGTCGTGGAAGAACGCCAGTCCCACCACTTGCCGGTGCAACCCTTCCAGCGCCGACATGCAGTGGGCCAGCGCCTTGGCATCACGGCTCAGTTGCAATGCTTCGATCGGCGTCGCGGCCGGATCGTGCAAGGCGTTGGCCACGTCGGCGGCAAACGGTTCGCCGTCGATCTCGGTGGCCTGGTCGGCGCGGCGCAGCGCATCGAATGCCTTGTTGCGCACGATGGTAGTCATCCACGTCATGGGCGCGGCCAGGTGGCCTTGGTAATTGCCTGCGTTATTCCAGATCGCCACGAAACTCTCCTGCAACACGTCTTCGGCCAAGTCCCGCCTGTTCAATATACGCAGCGCAAAGCCGAACAGTTTCGGCGACGTGGCGTCGTACAGCGCGCGGAAGGCCGGCGCGTCGCGGCGGGCGGCGCCGGCCAGCCAGGCGCGCAGTTGCTGGGGATCGGGTATCGAAGTGTCGGGCACGATGACCTTGTCTGTGTGTTGGGAGTGGGAACGATGCAGCGCCATGAAAATACCACACCAGCCGCGCGCACGATACGAAAGCTGAATCCGGTTTCATGCGGACTACGTAGAATCGTGAGCACAAAGCCAATACAGCGCGGCGGCAACGTTAGCGACTTCAGGGGACAGGATGAAAATGAATACCGTAAGCGGCGGCCTGGCGGGCGCATGGATCGCCCTTGCCGCACCATGGGCAAGCGCCGACGACAACCCGGCGGCACTGAACCGGGTGACCGTGGTGGGCCACTACGATAACGCGGTCGGCACGTCCGATGCCGCCAGCCAGGGCACGGTCACGGCCAACCTGATTGCCAACCGCCCCGCGCTGCGTACCGGCGAACTGCTCGAATTCGTACCCGGCATGATCGTCACCCAGCACAGCGGCGACGGCAAGGCCAACCAGTATTTTTTACGCGGCTTCAACCTCGACCACGGCACCGACTTCGCCAGCTTTGTCGATGCGATGCCGGTCAACCTGCCCAGCCACGCGCACGGCCAGGGCTACTCCGACCTCAACTTCGTGATTCCCGAACTGGTGCAACGGATCGACTACAAGAAGGGCCCCTATTTTGCCGATGAAGGCGACTTTGCCTCGGCGGGCGCGGCCCACCTGCGCCTGGCCGACAGCATCCCCGGGGGACTGGCCAGCCTGACCCTGGGCAGTTACGGCTACGGGCGCGCCGTGCTGGCCGATTCGCTGTCCGTGGCGCAAGGCACGCTGCTGTATGGCATGGAACTGGGCCGCAACGACGGTCCCTGGGATACGCCGGAACACGTGCGCAAGGCCAGCGCCCTGCTGCGCTACAGCAGCGGCGATGCCGGGCGCGGCTACCATGTCACGGCCATGGCCTACCGCAACCGGTGGAGCGCCACCGACCAGGTGCCGCAGCGCGCCGTGGACCAGGGATTGATCGGCCGCTTCGGCACCATCGACCCCGGCGATGGCGGCCGGGCCGACCGCGCCAGCCTGTCGTGGGCCATGCACGACAAGACCGCCACCCGCACCACCGAAGCTGCCGCCTATCTCGTGCGCTCGCGCCTGGACCTGTTCAGCAATTTTACTTACCTGCTGAACGATCCCGTGAACGGCGACCAGTTCCAGCAAAGCGAGCGGCGCACCATGGGCGGCGTCACCGCCAGCACGGCGTGGCTGGGCAACTGGGCCGGCATCGACGTGCGCAACAAGATCGGCATCCAGACCCGGTATGACCGGATCTCGCCGCTGGGGCTGTACGCCACGGTGGCGCGCCAGCGCCTGGCCACGGTGCGCGAAGACCGGGTGCGGCAGGGCAGCGCGGGACTGTACTGGGAAAACACGGCGCACTGGCAACCGTGGTTGCGCACCGTGCTGGGCGCCCGCCACGACGCGTACCGTTTCGACGTCAACGGCGACACCGTCAGCGCGCACCGTACCTCGCCCAAGCTGGCGGTGATTGTCGGGCCATGGGCGCGCACCGAGTACTTCATCAACTACGGCGCCAGCTTCCACAGCAACGACGCGCGCGGCGTGGTGCAGGCGACCGATCCCGCCACGCCGCTGGTGGCCACGCGCGGCGCGGAGCTGGGCGTGCGCAGCGAGTGGCTGCCCGGGCTGCAAACCTCGCTGTCGCTGTGGACCCTCGACGTCGATTCGGAACTGGTGTTTGCCGGCGACAGCGGCCAGACCGAAGCGAGCCGCCCGAGCCGCCGGCGCGGCGTGGAATGGAGCAGCCATTACATTGCCGCGCCATGGCTGCTGTTCGACCTCGACTTGTCGGCCTCGCGGGCGCGCTACCGCCAGGACGATCCGGCCGGCAACTACGTGCCCGAGGCGCTGGACCGGGTGGCGTCGTTCGGCGTCACGGTCAAGGACCGGGGACCTTGGCATGGCGGCCTGGAAGTGCGCTACTTCGGCCGCCGCCCGCTGCTGGAAGATAACAGTGTGCGGTCCGGCTCCACCACGCTGGTGTACGGCCGCATCGGCTACCAGTTCACGCCGCGCACCCGCGTCACGCTCGACGGCTTCAACCTGTTCGACCGCCGGGCCAGCGATATCGATTACTACTACGCATCGCGGCTGCCGGGCGAACCGGCCGAGGGCGTGGATGACGTGCATTTCCACCCGGTGGAGCCGCGCACCGCGCGCCTGACCCTCACGCACCGGTTTTAAAAAATGTAAAAAAATAATTATCAAATGTGAATCCGGTGGCAATCGTGCGCCGTATAGGTAGGTGACGTACCGCAGCATCCGTGCAGGACCAAGGCAGTTAAACCAATGGGGAGAATACGATGCACACTTTTGTAAAGCATGCGCTCGGCATGGCAGTTCTGGGCACCCTGGCCGGGGCGCTGGCGCCGGCGGCGCTGGCCTCGAGCCACCGCGAAGCACCGTTCGTCACGCAAAGTCCGAAGGTGGACGGCACCGACTTTTACATGTTCCGCAGCTATGAGAGCGGCCGTGCCGGTTTCGTGACCCTGATCGCCGATTACGTGCCGCTGCAGGACGCCTACGGCGGTCCCAATTACTTTGCCATGGATCCCAACGCGCTGTACGAAATCCACATCGATAACAATGGCGACGCCAAGGAAGACATTACCTTCCAGTTCCGCTTTACCAATACCAACAAGGACACCAAGCTCACCATCGGCGACAAGTCGGTGTCGATCCCGCTGGTGATCAACGGTGGCGCCATTGCCGGCCCCAATGCGGCTGGCGCCAATGTGCGCGAAACCTATACCATCGGCGTGGTGCGCGGCGACCGCCGCACCGGCACCAAGGGCTCGGTGACCAATACCGCCGGCGGCGCCGTGTTCGACAAGCCGCTCGACAACATCGGCAACAAGTCGATTCCCGACTACGCCGCCTATGCCGCCGCCCACGTGTACAGCGTGAACATCCCCGGCTGCAGCACACCGGCGCGCGTGTTCGTGGGCCAGCGCAAGGATCCGTTCGTGGTCAACCTGGGCGAGACGTTCGACCTGGTCAACATCAAGGCCCCGGCCACCGAGTTTGCGGCCAATGCCGAGCAAGCCGCCCGCGACGACCTGGCGCAAAAGAACGTGACGTCCATCGAGATGGAAGTGGCCAGCGCTTGCCTGACCGCATCGGCCACCGGCGGCGACCCCGTGATCGGCGGCTGGACCACGGCCAGCGTGCGCCAGGGCCGTCTGCTCAACCCTACCCCGAATACGTCAGCGCCTTCCAAGGAAGGCGGCGCCTGGGTACAGGTATCGCGCCTCGGTGCGCCGCTGGTCAACGAGGTGGTGATCGGCCTGAAGGACAAGGACACGTTCAACGCCAGCAAACCGTCGGCCGATACCCAATTTGCCACGTACGTAACCAACCCCACCCTGCCCGCGCTGATTGAAATCCTGTACGGCAGCGCCGGCGCCAAGGCGCCCACCAACTTCCCGCGCAACGACCTGGTGGCGGCGTTCCTCACCGGCGTCAAAGGCCTGAACCAGCCTGCCACCGTCACTGCGTCGGAAATGCTGCGCCTGAATACCTCCACGCCCGCCGTGGCAATGGGTGCGCAAAACCGCCTGGGCGTGATCGGCGGCGACAATGCCGGCTTCCCGAACGGCCGCCGTCCCGGCGACGACGTGGTGGACATCGCGCTGCGCGTGGTCATGGGCAAACTGTGCACGCTGAGCCTCGGCTGCGTGCCCACCGACGCTCCCGCCGGCGGCCTGCACTTCACCGATGGCGCCTACCTGGACGACAGCTACTTCACCGCCGGCTTCCCATACCTGAAAACGCCGATCGCCGGTTCGCCGCAGGGCGCCACCGTGGCACAGTCGGCAAGGAGCACGCGATGAACAGACTGCTCGCAATCCTGGGCGCGGCAGCCCTGCTGACGGTGGCCGGCTGCGGTGGCGGCAGCCACCACGGCATCGATAACCACGGCCCCGGCACCCCCACCACGCCACCGGTAGGCATGGTCGACAGCTTTTATAACGCCGTGCTGGCGCTGATCGGCGACGGCAGCGAAACCACGACCGAGCCGGTCGCCACCGATACCGTGGCCGCCACCATGCCCGACGACACCGAGCCGGCGGCCGTCAAATAACCCGCGTTGACCGCACCACGGCGCCGTTCCCGCAAGGGACCGGCGCCGCTTGACATTGCAGGATGCATCGAATGAAAAACAACTGGTTCCTCCTGGTGCTGCTGTGCGCCACTGCGCACGCGGCGCCCTATTTGCCATCGAACGGCAGGCAGGTGATCGAAACCCTGCCGCGCCGGGGTGACCCGGTGCAGCAGGAATTGCGCCGCTTGCGCGCCCAGCTGAACGCGCAACCGAACGACGTGGCGCTGGCCACCACCCTGGCACAGCGCTACATCGCACTCGGTCGCAGCGAGACCGACCCGCGCTACCTCGGCTACGCCCAGGCGGCACTGGCGCCGTGGTGGCCGCAGGCGGCGCCGCCGCCGGCCGTGCGCCTGCTGCGCGCCACGCTGCTGCAAAGTACCCATCAATTTCCCGCCGCGCTGGCCGACCTGCAAGGCGTGCTGGCGGTGGAGCCGAACAACGCGCAGGCGTGGCTCACGCTGGCCACCGTGCAAACCGTGCAGGGCGACTACGCCAACGCCACCGCCAGCTGCGCGCGGCTGTCGTCGCTGTCCACCGAACTCATTACCGTCACCTGCATTGCCCAGGTGGGTGCGCTCACCGGCCGCGCGCAGGCGAGCGAGAACCTGCTGGCACTGACCCTCGAGCGCAGCGGCGCCACCGCGCCCGAACTGCGCGTGTGGGTGCTGACATCGCTGGCCGAGATGGCGCAGCGGCGCGATGCCGCCACCGTGGCCGAAGCGCGCTTTCAACAGGCGCTGGCGCTCAGCCCCAACGACAGTTACCTGCTGGGCGCCTATGCCGACTTCCTGCTCGAGCAAAAGCGCCCGTCGCGGGTGGCGGCGCTGCTGGCCGACCAGACCCGCATCGACGCGCTGCTGCTGCGCCGCGCGCTGGCGCTGCAGCAGCAAGGCCACACCACGGCGCTGGCCGCCGACGTGGCGGAGCTGGCGGCGCGGTTCGACGCCGCCATGCTGCGCGGCGACACCGTGCACCAGCGCGAGCAGGCGCGCTTTGAACTGCTGCGCCGCAATCCAGCCAGCGCCTTGACCCTGGCGCGCAAGAACTGGGCGGTGCAAAAGGAACCGGCCGACATCCGCCTCTACCTCGAAGCGGCGCTGCAAGCGGGCGAGCGCGATGCCGCGCAACCGGTCGTCAACTGGATGGCCACCCACAAGCTGGAGGACGCCACCGCCACGCGGCTGATCCGCCAGCTGGAGCAGCGCACGTGACGGCGCGCTCGCTGCTGCGCTGCCTGCTGATGCTGTGGCTGTGCGGTACCTGGCACGTGGCGCAGGCGCACAAGCCCAGCGACAGCTATCTGGCGCTCGACGTGCAGGGCGCGCAGGTAACGGGCCAGTGGGACATCGCGCTGCGCGACCTCGATTTCGCCATCGGCCTCGACCAGGATGGCGACGGCAAACTGACCTGGGACGAAATCCGCGCCCGCCACGCGGCCATTGCCGCCTACGCGCTCGACCACCTGGCGCTGGCCACCGCCCATGGCCCCTGCACCGTGCAGGCGGGCGAGCAGCTGATCGACCATCACACCGACGGCGCCTACAGCGTATTGCGCTTTGCCGCCACCTGCCCGGCGGCCGTTACGACGCTCGATATCGGCTATCGCCTGTTCGCCGACGTCGATCCGCAGCACAAGGGTTTGCTGCGCCTCACGCACGACGGCAACACGTCCACCGCCATCTTCGATCCGCAGCACGCGCGGCAAACACTGGCCGTGGCCGCGCCCGACCGCTGGCGCCAGTTCGCCACCTACGTCAAGGAAGGCGTATGGCATATCTGGATCGGCTACGACCATATCCTGTTCCTGCTGTCGCTGCTGCTGCCGGCAGTGCTCCTGGCGCCGCCCGCCAACAACCTGCGCGGCGCGTTCCTCGACGTGCTCAAGGTGGTGACCGCGTTTACGCTCGCGCATTCGCTCACCCTCACGCTGGCGAGCCTGTCGCTGATCGCCTTGCCCTCGCGCGTGGTGGAGTCGGCAATTGCGGCCTCGGTGGTGCTGGCGGCGGTCAACAACCTCTATCCGCTGTTCCGCGGCCGGCGGCCGGTGGCGGCATTCGTGTTCGGCCTGATCCACGGCTTCGGCTTTGCCAGCGTGCTGGGCGACCTCGGTTTGCCGCAGGGCGCGCTAGTGGCCAGCCTGCTGGTCTTTAACCTGGGCGTGGAACTGGGCCAGCTGTGCATCGTGGCCGTGTTCCTGCCGCTGGCGTATCTGCTGCGCTACACGCGTTTCTATCGCGCCCTGCTGGTCGGCGGCTCGGCGCTGATCGCACTGCTGGCGCTGGTATGGCTGGTAGAGCGGGCTTTCGATGTGCAGCTGTTGCGGGCGTGATACATCGTCGCTTTTTATTGCAATCTTTATAACTACAGCTGTTATGATGTCGGCAATCTGTGCGCAAGGTGCCGGCATCGAGATCACATCAGCGCTGCGTATCGCCAGCGGCCCTCCGATCTTCTTTTACGCCCCCCTCATGAAAATCCTCCCTGCGCACCTGAAAAAATCCGTGACGCCGCTGCTGTTGGCACTGGCGGTCAACCAGGCTTATGCGATTGAAATCATCTCCCTCGGCATAGGCGACGACGGCGCTGCCGGCCTGGCTGGCGCCGGCCCTGGCTTGCCTGGTACGGCCGGGGCCAACGCCGCCGACCTTCTCCTCGAACTGACGCTAGGCCAGCGGCTGGACCTGACGGTGCGTGGCGGTCAGGGTGGACGCGGCGGCGACGGCGGCCTCAAGGATGCAGTCGCCGCCCCCGGCAACGGTGGCAATGGCGGCAATGGCGCCCTGGCCGGCGGCACCACCATGGCCGTTGCCGATGCCGGTCCGGCATGGGCGCAATCGGTTGTGTTCGGCGGCAACGGCGGTGATGGCGGCGTGGCGGGCGGCCCTGACGGATGGCCCAATGGCGCCGACTACGATCCGCCGTTCGGCCAGGGCGGCGTGGCTGGCAACGGCGGCGCCGCTGTCAGTACGGCGCGGGCCACCGCCAGCGGCGCCGGCAGCGCGGAAGCGTACGCTCTCGCGGTCGGCGGCAATGGCGGCTCCACCTTCAGTTACGCTGGCCAGGGCGGCCAGGGCGGCGACGCCAGCGCCACCGCCTACGGCCAGTCCGAGACCGGCACGGTGCGGGTGCGCGCCGAGACCATCGGCGGCGCCAGCGGCCAACGCGATATGTTTCCCAGCAGCGTAGGCGCCGGTGGCGTCGCGGTAACGTTGTCCAACGCCGTGGCAGGCCGCACCCAAGGCGACCTGGTGCTGGAACAACGGGCCGTGGGCGGCGCGGCCGGTAACGGCGCCGCGGGCTCCATCCAGGGCGGCGCTGCGGGTTCGCGCCTGGTCGTTATCGACGACGACGCCAGCAGCCTTACTGCCAGCGTCGCGGCGCAAGGCGGTAAGGCAGGCAACCGGCTGTATGACAACGCCGAGCAATTCGTGTCGGTGGGCGGCACTGCAATAGCCGAGCTGGGCCTGGTGTCCAACCGCGCCGGGGCCGCGCTGAACGGCTCCGTCACGGCAACCGGGGGCGCCGGCGGCTACGATAGCTTTTTGGTCGGCGGCGGTGGCGGCAATGCCAGCGCCATCGGCCAGTTGACGGGTACGGCTTCGGTGACTGGCATTGTCACCGCGCTCGGCGGCGACGGCTTTGTCGATGATTCCGGTATGCACTGGCGTGGGTTCGGCGGCAATGCCTACAGCGCGTTGGACCTGGTTGCCGGCGGCCTGGCAACGGGTTCCGCCAGTGCCGTCGGCGGGCTCGGCAGCCGAGGCTACTACAGTCAGCCGGAAGGCACTGCCGATGCCGTCCTGACGCTGATCGGCAGCGGTGCCCGGGGCAGCGCCAACGCCGAGGGCAGCGATGCCGCCAGCAGCATTGCCGTCTCCAGCACCGGGGCGCTGGGCGTCGATGTCCGTGCGGATGCCATCAGCAGGTCTCCCGGCCAGGCCGATGCCACCGTTACGGTCGCTGCCGGCACCGGACCTGCAGCCGCCGGCACGTCGGCGGTCCGCGCCATCGCCAACGCCGCCAGTGGCGACGCTGCACGTTCGGCAGCCGTCAGCGCCACCGTTGACGTCAGAGCGTCGGGCAATGTCGACGGCGCGAGCACGGCGCGCTCCGGCAACGCCTACAACAACCAGCCATCCGGTGACAGCTCCTCGGGCTCCGCGCTTGCCTTCGCCAGTGGCATCAGCAGCGGCCACCACTCCGTGAACCTGAGCGCTGGCGCGGCGGGCGGCTCGACCGCCGGCGGCTGGGAGGCCCCGGGCGCCGCAGCGCAAGCCACGGCATACGGCCAGTCGGGCAACGGTCCGGTCACCGTGCTGGCGCAGGCGCAGGCGGGACGCGGCAAGCTCAATTACGGCGCCGAAGACAGTTATGGCATCGGCATTGCCGTGGCCCGTGCCATCAATACGGCTTACCAGGGCGCGGGCAAGGCCGAAGCGCGCGCCCTCGGGGGCGACATGTCGGCGCTGGCGCAGGCTCAAGGGGTAGACCGCCTCGGCGGCGCGCTACGTGTCACGGCGGCCACCACGGGCACTACCGGCTATGGCGCCTTCCTCACGGGCAGGGCCGAAATCTCGGGCCAGGCAGTGGCCACCAACTACCTGTCCCCGTCGGCGTACACACCGGCGGCGTTGCCCGATGGCGTGGCCGCGGTGTCGCACGTCGGGGCGGAGCCGGAATTGTCCGCGCTGGACGGCATGGGCACGGGCGCCATCGGCACCCTGGCAGGTGCTGGCACGCAGACCCTCGGCGCCAGCTATGCGGTGCCGGACCAGACTACCTGGCTCGGCGCCAGCGGCCAGTTCGAGTTCACGGCCATGGGTGGCGGGCATCTGTTGATCGACCTGGTGTCGGCGTCGTTCGTCAACTCCTTCAGCATGCTGGAACTGACGATCACCAATCATGGGGTGGCGCTGTTCTCGCAGGCGTTCCTGTCCGCCGATGACGCAGCGCTGTTCTTCAATGGCCGCGTGCTCGACTTGGGCGTGCTGGGTGACGGCCTGCAGGACGTGACGGTCACGTCGCGCTATGGCTACGACAACGCCAGCGCATTTGCGTTCAGCTACCTGGTGGGGACCGGCGCAGCCCTTGCGGCCGTGCCAGAACCGGCCACGTGGCTGATGCTGATGCTGGGCATGGGCGTGGTGATGCTGGGCGCCCGCGCGCGGCGCCAGGCCTGAATCGGCGCTGCGTAAAAACGGGGCCGGTTGCCTTATACTCGGGTTCACCCGCTTACGGAGGCGCTGTCCCCATGCCCATCAATTATTCGCGCCGGCTCACCGGTAAAATCCGCAGCCGGGACGCCAACCGGCAACTTGGCTGCATGCTGGCGTTTATCGCCGGCGCGGTCAACGCGGGCGGCTTTCTGGCGGTGCAGCACTATACGTCGCACATGACCGGCATCGTCTCGGCGATGGCTGACCAGCTGGTGCTGGGCATGTACGGTTTCGTGCTGGTGGGAGTAAGCGCGCTGCTGTCGTTCCTGCTGGGGGCCGTGGCGTCCACGCTGATGGTACGCCATTCGCGCCAGCGCAACCTGCACAGCGCCTATGCGCTGCCGCTGGTCGTGGAAGCGGGGCTGCTGCTGTGCTTTGGCCTGCTGGGCAGCCAGATCAGCGGCTTCAACGGGTTTTACGTGTCGGCCACGGTGATGCTGCTCAGCTTTATCATGGGCTTGCAAAACGCCGTGATCACCAAGCTGTCCAACGCCGAAATTCGCACCACCCACATCACCGGCGTGATCACCGACATCGGCATCGAACTGGGCAAGCTGCTGTCGCACGGCGCCACCACGGTGGCGCCGGACTCCGCCCGGCTGCGTACCCTCGCCTGCCTGGCCGCGAGTTTCTTCGTGGGCGGCGTGCTCGGCGCGCTCGGCTTCAAGCACCTCGGCTATTCCGCCACCGTGCCGCTGGCGCTCACCCTGATGGCGCTGTCCATCATCCCGATCGCCGACGACCTGCACGACTACCTGCGGCGCCGCCAGCGCTGACGCTGCGCAGTCAATCCGGCACCAGCACCACCTTGCCGGCAAAGCTGCGGTCTTCCAGCCGGCGGTGCGCATCCGCGCCGCGCGCCAGCGCAAAGGTTTCGATCGCAGGCAACTGCACCGCAGCGCTGGCAACCAGGGCAAACAGGCGCCCGGCCCGCTCCAGGCGCGCCGCGTGGTGGTCGAGGTAATCCCATAAATCGCCGCCCGCCAGCGCTTTCGAGCCGTTCATCAGCAGCCGGGGATCGATGGACGGCGGCATGCCGCCGGCCATGCCGTACGTGACCAGCGTGCCACGGGTGCGCACCGCGCGCAGGCTCGCTTCGAGGGTAACGCCCACCGCGTCGTACGCGACGTGCACGCCGTCACCGGTCAGCTCCAGCACGCGCGCCACCCAGTCGTCGTCATACCCCAGGCTATGGTGCGCGCCGCGCGCGGTGGCGATCGCCCGCTTGGCCGGCGTGGAGGCCAGCGCGATCACGGTGGCGCCGCGCGCCACGGCCAGCTGCACCAGGTACTGGCCGACGCCGCCGGCCGCCGCGTGGATCAATACGCTGTCGCCGGGCCGCACGGCATATGTGTCCTCGACCAGGTATTGCGCGGCAAGACCTTGGAGCAGCAGCGCCGCCGCATCCACGTAACCGAGCCACGGCGGCAGCGGCAACGCGTGGGACACCGGCACCGTCACGCGCGTGGCATGGGCGAACGGCACGTCGGCAAAACCGATCCGGTCGCCGATGGCGATGCCATCGACGCCCTCGCCCACGGCCACCACGTCACCAGCGCCTTCGTAGCCGGCAATATGCGGGGCGGCGCTGGCCAGCGCATAATGGCCGCGCCGCCGGTAAATGTCGGCGAAATTCAGGCCGCTGGCGTGCATCGCCAACTGGATATGGCCGGGCGGGACGGCGGGGTCGGGCAGTTCGCGCCAGGCCAGTACGTCGGGGCCGCCGAAGGTGTCGAAAGTCAGTGCGTGCATGCGGTGCTCCATGGTCGAAATAAAACCATTCTAGGGAGCGGGGGCGGCCACGACCAGCGATGAATATTGCGGTAACATGTGAGCCGAATTAACGGATCACGCCTATGACACATCTGCCCCCGCTCTCCGCGCTGCGCGCGTTCGAATCCGTAGGCCGCCACCTGAGCATCAGCGGAGCCGCCCGCGAACTGCACCTGACGCACGGCGCCGTCAGCCATCAGGTCAAAAACCTCGAAGCGCAACTGGATGTGCAACTGGTCGCGCGCCAAGGGCGCGGCATCGTGCTCACCGCCGCCGGCGCCGCGTTCGCCGACCAGCTGCGCGCGGCGCTGGCGCAGCTGGAAAGCGTGGTGGCGCAAGCGGCTGCGCAGGACGTCAAGGCGCCACTGCGCATCAGCGCCCTGCCCTCGCTGGCCGCGCGCTGGCTGCTGCCACGGCTACCCCGCTTCCAGGCGCTGCATCCCGAGGTGGAGGTGCACCTGCAGACAACCACCGAACTGATCGCGATGGGACGCAGCGGCTTCGAGCTGGCGCTGCGGTATGGCGCGGGTGCGTGGCCCGGCGCCGTGGCCGAGCAACTGATGGAAGAACAGATCATCCCCGTGTGCAGCCCGGGGTACCGCGCCGGCCAGCTGCCGGATGCACCGGCCGCCATGCTGGCCGGGCCGCTGCTGCGCGACATCCACGTGCAGTGGGCGCGCTGGTTTGCGGCGATGGGAATGGAGGTGCCGGAGCCGGCCAACACTGTCGTGTACACCGATTCCGGCCTGCTGGTGCAGGCCGCCGTGGCCGGCCAGGGCGTAGCGCTGGCACGTGCAGTGCTGGCGCACGACGACCTGAGCGCGGGACGACTGATCCGCCTGCCCGGCGCCGCGCTACCCGCCGGCCAGGCCTACTACGCGGTGCATGCGGCGGACGCGCCGCTGTCCGCCAACGGCAGCGCGTTCCTGGCGTGGGTGCGGTCCGAAGCTGCCGCTACTTGCGTGGCGCGGGCCGCGTGACCACGTTCGGCGCCGGTGGCTGCTGCATGCCGTCGCCGAGATAGAAGCTCGGATACGGCGGCTGGTTGTAGGCGGTGTTCTGCCAGGCCACGGCCACCCGGTACTGCGGGTCGTGCATCAGCGTGACCAGCCGCCGCTCGGTCGGATACGGCGTGGTGTAAATGCGCAGGAATTTTTCATCTGGCGTGTGCCAGATCACTTCCTCGCGCCAGTCGCCCAGCAGGTCGGCCGACAACGCCGGCACGTTCTTGGTGCCGTTCGAGGCCACGACGCCCTGTGCTTCGAGCAGCGTGTGCGATTTGCCGGCGGTCCAGTCCCACTTGTTGATGCGGTTCTTGTCGAACAGTTCGCGCAGGTCGTCGCCGTCCCACCACACGACAAAACTCGCTTCGCGCGGATGCTTGACGCCCTCGATGGCCTTGCCCTGCGCCGTGTACAGCACATCGCTGTTGGTGGCCCACGCTTCCATGCCGGGGAAGCGCGGGTCGATGTCAGCCGCCACGCCACGGCCGGTGTCCTTCTCGGCCGCGGTGCGCCACAGGATCTGGCCGGTCTTCGCATCGAGCATGGCCGAGCCGATGCCGCCGTTGCCGCGCACATCCTCGTGGGCGCCGAATTTTTCCAGCCCCGGGCGGGCGGGATCGAGGTCGCTCACGGCCATGGCGTCGCCGTGGCCCAGGCCCGAACTCCACAAGCCTTTGCCATTGTCGTCGAGCGCCATGGCGCCGTAGATGATTTCGTCCTTGCCGTCGCCATCGACATCGGCCACGCTTAACTGATGGTTGCCCTGGCCGCCGAATTTTTCATTGCCTGGCTGGGCGCTGTCGAACGTCCAGCGCTGCGTCAGTTTGCCGTCGCGCCAGTCCCAGGCCGCCACCGTGGTGCGCGCGTAATAGCCGCGCGCCATCACGATGCTGGGGCGCTGACCGTCCAGGTACGCGGTGCCGGCCAGGAAGCGGTCGGACCGGTTGGCATAGCCGTCGCCCCAGGTCTCCTTCATCTGGTCGAACGTGGGGGCGTCGGTGCGGTTGTCGCGCGCGGGCCAGTACGGTGCGCTGGCCAATGCCTTGCCGGTAAGGCCGTCGAAAATGGTGAGGAACTCGGGGCCTTTCAGGATGCGGCCCTGCAAGGGCGCAACCATGGTGCCATCGGCCAGGACCTTGCCGCCGGTGCGGTCGCGCGACGGCACTTCGCCGCCCTTCTCGCGCCAGTCGGCGCTGGCGTTGCCCAGTACCGTGCCGGCGCCGTCGACGGTGCCGTCGCTGGTGCGCACCGCCAGTTCGGCGCGGCCGTCGCCATCGTAGTCGTACACCTGGAACTGCGTGTAGTGGGCGCCGGCGCGGATGTTTTTACCGAGGTTGATGCGCCACAGGCGCTTGCCGGCCAGCGTGTAGGCATCGAGATATACTTCGCCGGTGTAGCCGTCGAATGCATTGTCCTTGGCGTTGCTCGGATCCCATTTGACGATGATTTCATACTTGCCGTCGCCATCGAGATCGGCCACGCTGGTTTCCTGCGCGCTGTACGTGTACGCCTGGCCGGCAGGCGTGACGCCACCGGGCGGCTGCTCGATCGGCACATTCAGGAAACCGTCGCCCCATACCGTGACCGGCGCGCTGGCCGCCACTTCCTTGCCGCCAGCCAGGGTGCGGATCACGTAGGTGGACTTCGGCGTACCGGCTTTATCGAGCAGGTTGGTGGCGCCGGCCAGCGGTTGGGCGTTGACCTTCTTGCCGTCGCGGTAGACGTCGAACGTGGTGCCCGCCGCATCGTCGGCCAGCAGCCGCCAGCTGACCAGGTTGCCGCCGTCGCTGGCCGGCACGGCTACGGCGCCCCGATCCAGCGCCTCCACCCAGCGCGGAGTCATCACAGCTTGTGCCGCATGGGCGACAGTGCCCAGCGCCAGCGTGGCCGCCACCAGCGCCGCCGTGCGGCGCAGCGAAAACATGGTCTTCATCAGCGCGGGCCCTGGTACATCAAGCCGCTGTCGTTCAGACCGAACTTGAATTTCTTGTTCATCTCGATGATCTCGGCGCCGGCCAGCAGTGCCGGACCGTAGCCGTGCGCCGCCTTCACGCTGGTGGGACGGTACGAGTAAAACGCCGGATCGAACGCCATGCCGGTGCCCACGCAAATGCCCTCGATCTGGCCGTTGGCCAGCACCTTGGAGGCGGTGGCGTTCCAGGCCAGGTTGGCCATCGGGCCATACGCTTGCGCTTCCACGTAGCCGCGATTGACGGCGCGCGCAATCGCATACGTGTAGATCGCGGTGGCCGAGGTTTCCTGGTACGTGTCGGGACGGTCGATCAGCTGGTGCCAGAAGCCGTCGCGGGTCTGGTACGTGGACAGTCCCTTGATGTGGGCGCGCAGCTGCTTGAGGATGGCGTCGCGCTGCTTGTGATTCTTCGGCAGCACTTCCAGTACTTCCACCATCGACATCACGGCCCAGCCATTGGCGCGGGCCCAGTGCATTTCCGGATGGTCGGCCTGCCCTTCCACGTAGCCGTGCATGTAGATGCCCAGCTGCGGATTGAACATGCGCTTCGAGAACTGCAGCACCTGCTTGGCGGCGTCGTCGAAATGCTTGCTGTTGCCGGACACGGCGCCCAGGTAAGCGATGGTGGGCACGCCCATGAACATATCGTCGAGCCACACGGTGTTTTTCAGCGGACGGGTTTTGAAGCCACCGTTGCCATCCGGGCCGCCACGGGCAAAAGTGCCGTCGGGCAGGCGGTATTCCTTCTTGGTGACGAAGTCGCCGCAGATGCCCACCATCTGCGTGTAGTCGACTTTCGAGCCACCCAGCTTGGCTTTCAGGAAGCTGTGGCACAGTGCACCGGCATCGTCAAGCGCGTGCGGATTTAAAAAGCTCTTGTGCGGCGCGTGCGAATTTTTCAGGTCGGCCTGCACGGTCGGGTTATACAGCTTGGTCAGATCCGCCAGCAGCTGGTGGCGCTTGATCGTGTAGTCGGTGTAACGCTGGTCGCCGGTGGCGGCCCCTGCGGCCAGCATGCCCAGGTACGTCACGCCCCACTCGTAGCTGGTCAGGCGGAAGTCGCCCGGCTTGAACACGGCGTCCGGGTCGGCCGTGGTGAGATTGGCGATCGGCGTGCCGTCGGACTTGTGAATCAACTCGGCAGGCGTGGTGCGCTCCAGGTACGTGTACACGCGGTCGAGCACCGTTTTGACTTCTTCTGCGCTCATTGCGCGGTACGGGGTCGGGTAGTCGACCACCAGCGCGTGCAGCATGGCGTCGGCCGGGGCCGGGCCTTTCTCCTGCGCGGCCGGGGCGTCTTGCGCCGTTGCATTGAACACCACCGGGAACAGACCGGCAACGAGCGCACCGGTCAGGCAGCGGCGCAGCGTCGAGGAATTCATCAAGTACGTCTCCTTCGTTTGAGTTGTTTTGATCGGGCCGGTTGCTTGTTGATGCAAGTAACTCCGGTCGCAACGGCAATAGTAACCGCCATAAACCACGCAAATGCGTCAAGCTGGTGATTGTTACACCACGCAAACGCTCAAAATGCGTGTCGCAGGCCGATCATGATGACGCTTTGCCGATTATTCGACGACGGCGAGCCGGCCTGCGAGTCGCCCACCACGGCTACCGCGTCGACAATGGTCACGCCGTCGGCGCCCAGCGTGGCGCCGCGTGCCCGCTGGAACGATTCGAGCACGTAGATGGCCGTACGCGGCGACAGCCAGTACGCCTGCTGCAGCGCCAGCTGGCGGTAGTTCGCGGTATTGGCGATGCCGTTGGCGGCCGTGGCGCGCGTGTAGTTGGCGGCCGCGCCCAGCACCCACGGCGTGGCCGTCTGCCACGTCGCCACCAGGCCGGCCGTGTTGAAGATGGCGGCATCGCGGAACCGCGAGCCGCCGTCGGGGCGGTACCGGACGTTGGTCAGCGTGCCGCCCACGCTGACGGCGCCGATCTGGCGGCGGGCGCCGGCGGCCAGGTAGCGCACGTCGCCGGCCGTCAGGTAGCCGGCATTCACCGGCGACCGGGCAAAATTGCTCGACGCGGTCGGGTCCCACGCGGTGCGCTGGGGGCCGTTCCTGAGCAACTGATAACCGAGGCCGAAACGCCAGGCCGCGCCATCGTACTTGAGCGCAGCGCTGCGGGCGCCGCCCGTACCGCCGAAACTGCCGAAACCGCCGCTGCCGGCCTGCTCGCCGCTCGCCGTCATCACGCCCAGGCGCACGCCGGACCAGTCGGGCGACACGTAGCTGACCGCGTTGCTGTTGCGGATGATGATGCTCAGGCCATCGATATCGCCGGCGGCCGCGCCGGCCGCGCCGGTCACCGCACCGAGCGGCCCGAGCGGACTCATAAAGGTGAAGTACGGCGCGTACTGGCGCCCGGCGGTGATGGTGCCCAGGCGCCGGTCGGCCAGGCCCACGTAGGCCTGGCGGTTGAACAGGCTGCCGGCCTGCAGCGAGCTGCCGTCGTCGAGGTTGAAGCCCGCTTCCAGCGTGAACAGCAATTCAGTGCCGTGGCCCAGGTCTTCGGTACCGCGCAGGCCGAAACGGCTGCCGTCCTTGTTGCCGCTGCGCAGATAGGTGTTGGCGCGGCCCTGCTGGTTCGACGTGTAGGCCAGCGCGGCATCGACCGCGCCGTACAGGACGACGTTCGATTCGGCGGCAAGGGCCGGGAAGGCGGACAGGCCGCACAGGGCGACGGTGATGGTTGTAAATACTAGTTTGGATGTCATTGCTTGGCTCTGGCAAACCCGCACCCTTGGCATAAAGTTCGGAATGCGAATTAAAGTTCGAATAAAGCAGCAATGTTACCAAACTGCACGTGAAAACGGGGCCTGCCGGCCCCGTTTTCACGTGCAGTTCCCGATGCTTTCCCCTAGCGCCCCGCCACTTCCTTCTTCATCCACGCCAGGAAACCGTCGCGATTGCGCGAGCAGATGTGGATCTTGCCCTGGCCGCTAAAGCGCAGCACGATGCCTTCGCCGCTGGTCTGGCTGTTGATCATGTTGCCGATCATGCCGCCAATGCCGCCGCCGGTACTGCCGGTGGTGACGCTGATTTCGTAGCGCAGCGTGCTGTCCCAGCACACCACGTGCGAGTTATCGATGATCACGTCCTTGCCCGGCACCACGTCGAGCTGGAACATCGAGCCAAAGCCCGATACCACAACCTGGCCACGGCCGGTCGCCTCCATCACGAAGAAGCCGCCTGATTGCGCAAACAGCGCATTGCCCAGGCTCTGGGTGCGGGTTTTCAGTTCCACGCCGTCGCTGGCCGCCACGAAAGCGCCATCGTTCAGCGTGTAGCTGGCGGGGCCGATATCGACCACCTGCATGGCGCCGGGCAGCGTGGGCGACAGCAGGCAATCGCCGTCGCCGCGCACCGCTTCGATGTGCTGCTGGAAGAACGATTCGCCATTGGCCATGCGCCGCATGAGCGAGCCCATGATGCCGCCGGTCATGCGGCCTTTCAGGTCGAGGTTGGTCTCCATCATGACCATGGCGTCGGACTCGCAATAGATTTTTTCGCCGCGCCGCAGCGCCACGTGGAGGAAGGGATCGACGTCCCCGGTTACGGTAAAGGTAGGCATGGTAGTGGTCAGTTCAAAATCAGTTCAGTATGCCGGCGCCGCGCGCAACCTTGACACCCACCATCAGCACCCGTTACGACGCGAAATCGGCGCCGGCAAATGCGAAGTGCACGAAGTCGTCGCCGGCAGCCTGCAGCCGCAGGTAGCCGGACTGCACTGCGCCATCACGGCGCCGTTGGCGTCAGTGCAAAACTGGCCCGGGCGAGTGCCAGTCCGTGCTGCATGCCGCGCGGGGCCGTGCCGCTTAAGCGTTGACGCCGAATGAACGGGCCAGCGGACCGAGGCCGCCCTTGAAGCCCTGGCCGATGGCGCGGAACTTCCAGTCGCCGCTGTGGCGATACAGTTCGCCGAAGATCATCGCGGTTTCGGTGGAGCCGTCTTCCGACAGGTCGTAACGGGCCAGCTCGGCGCCGTTGGCGGCATTCAGGCAGCGGATGTAGGCCTTGCCGACCATGCCGAAGTTCTGGCGCCGGGCGTCAGCTTCGTGGATGGTCACGCCAAACGACACGCGATCGATATCGGCAGGAATGGCGGACAGGTCGACGTTCAGCGATTCATCGTCGCCATCGCCCTGGCCGGTCTGGTTGTCGCCGGTGTGCACGACCGAGCCGTCGGTGGATTTCAGGTTGTTGTAGAAGATGAAGTCGGAATCGCCGCGGACCTTGCCGTCCGCTTTCAGCAGGAAGGCGCTGCCGTCGAGGTCGAAGGCATTGCCGTCGGAAGCACGCGGGTCCCAGCCCAGGCCGATCACGACCTTGGCCAGGCCAGGCGCCTCTTTGCTCAGATTGACGTTGCCGCCTTTTTGCAGACTAATTGCCATGTTCGTTTCCTTTCAGTTCCAAGTAAGAGTCAGTCGAGCTGTTAGTATCAATCTTAAATAATAACAAACAGGTAGCCGTTGTGGTCACCCTCGCTGAAAATGTTTTTTCGATGCAATATTGTGTGTAATATACCTCGAGAAAAGCAATTGTAAAGCGGCCGACTTATTTTTCACTTAGTTTCAACTGTACTCGTCGCGTACCGAGGGCAGCTTCCGTCCCGACAACCACCGGCTGATGGTGTATTCGAACCAGTCGCTATTCCCCTTGAACCAGTAACCCCCGGTTGACGCCCCCGCCGCATGGATGCGGTCCGCGCCAGCCGCTCGCGAATGCGCCGATGCCGGCCCGCTTCCGGCCTTTCGAATGCCACCCACTCCGCCGAGGCGCCCGTAGCAGGCAAGGCGCTTTACTCACCAACATGAGTGGCCGGCGGGTCCATGCAGCGACGAAACTTTGCTATTGTCGGATCCATCCGCTAATCGACCGGTCGCGACCTTCATCTTCCATGCCAGTTTTCCGCCCTGCCTGCCTGTACCTGCTCTTCCTTGCCGCGCACATTGCTGCCGCCGGCGCGACTGCCGCAGCGCCCATTGACCGCCAGGCCGTGGTGGCGCGCCACGCGCCGCATCTGACGGCCATCGACCCGCTAGCACCGCTCACCATCGGCAACGGCCGCTTCGCGTTCACCGCCGACGTGACCGGGCTGCAAACCCTGCCCGACCTCTACCACGCGCAGGGCATTCCGCTGGAAACCCAGGCCCGCTGGTCGTGGCATGAAGACCCCAATCCGTCCGCGTACACGCTGGCCGATGCCAATCTCGACTACACGGCCCACGGCCGCACGGTGGGTTATCCCACCAACGCCAAGTCCGCTGCCGGCCAGTGGCTGCGCGAAAATCCCCACGTGCAGCCGCTGCCGCGCATCGGCCTGGTACTCACCGGGAACGATGCGCACGCCATCACGGCAGCGGACATCACCGGCATCGACCAGCGGCTGGACCTGTGGCGCGGGCGACTGCACAGCAAGCTGGCCTTGCTGGGCCAGCCGCTGGACGTGGACAGCGCCGTCAGTCCCGACAGCGACACGGTGGCCCTGGCGATCCGCTCGCCGCTGCTGGCGCAGCGCCGGCTGGCGGTGCGCATCGCCCTCCCCTATGGCTACGCGCGCGCCAGAACCCACCACAACCCGCCGCTCGACTTTACCGGGCCGGACCGCCACCGCAGCACGGTACTGGAACAGACCGACCGCAAGCTGGTGGTGGAACACCTGCGCGATGGCGCACGCTATGCGATGACCATTGCCAGCGACGGCAAGCTCGTGATATCGCAGCCCGCGCCGCACGTGGTTGAGATTGCGCCGGCCGCCGGCGCTGGCCTCAGCTTCACGGTCTCGTTCGCGCCGGAAGGCAGTGCGGCGGCAGCCGAGCCGCGCACCGTGTTCGACGCCAGCGCCCGCCACTGGCAACAATTCTGGCGTAGCGGCGCGGCAGTCGATTTTGCCGGCAGCACCGACCCGCGCGCAGCCGAGCTGGAACGGCGCGTGGTGCTCTCGCAGTACCTGACCGCAGTGCAGATGGGCGATACCCTGCCGGCGTCGGAAAGCGGTCTCACCACGTCCACCTGGTACGGCAAGCACCACACGGAAATGGTGTGGTGGCACACGGCCCACTTTGCGCTGTGGGGCCGGCCCGCGTTCACGGCCCGCACCCTGTCGTGGTACCAGCGCACCCTGCCCGCCGCGCGCGCCGTGGCCCGCGCGCGTGGTTTGACCGGCGCGCGCTGGATGAAAATGACGGGACCGGGCGGGCGCGAAAGCCCCGGCGGCAATCCGCTGATCGCCTGGAACCAGCCGCACCCGATCCACCTGGCCGAACTGCTGTACCGCGCCGACCCCACGCCGGCCACGCTGGCGCGCTTCCGCGAACTGGTGTTCGACACCGCCGAAGCCATGGCCGCCATGCTGCACTGGGAAGCGGCCGGCCAGCGCTACGTGCTGGGACCGCCGCTATGGATCGCGCAGGAAATCTACGACCAGCGCACCAGCATCAACCCCGCCTACGAACTCAGCTACTGGGCGCGCGGCCTGGAAATTGCGCAGCAATGGCGCGAGCGCCTGGGCCTGGCGCGCGATCCGGCGTGGGAGCACCGGCGCACGCACCTGTCGGCGCTGCCGGTCAAGGACGGCAAATACGTGGCGCTGGAGTCGATGCCCGACACCTGGGACAACGTGGACAGCCGCCACGATCACCCGTCGTTCCTGATGGCGCTGGGCCAGTTGCCCGGCGATGGTGTCGACCGCGCCACCATGCGCAACACGCTGCACGCGGTGCTGGGCAGCTGGGACTGGAAAACCAAGATCTGGGGCTGGGACTATCCGATGATTGCGATGACGGCAGCGCGCCTGGGCGAAACGCAGGCGGCGGTCGATGTATTGCTCAAAACGGACGGCCCCAACAACAGCTACACGCGAGCCGGCCACAACACCAATACCAACCTGCCGGTCTACCTGCCCGGCAACGGCGCGCTGCTGGCGGCGGTGGCGCTGATGGCCGGCGGCTGGGACGGTGCGCCGGCCGGCAACGCGCCCGGCTTCCCGCGCGATGGCACGTGGGTGGTGCGCGCCGAAGGCTTCCAGCGCCTGCCGTGATGGCTACGGCAGCGCGGCAGGCACGAGGTCGAGCATTTCCCCCACCCGTTGCCCCAGGCTGTCGGTGGTAAACGGCTTGGTCAGCACCTGCATGCCGGGATCGAGGTCGCCGTGGTTGAGCACCGCATACTCGGCGTAGCCGGTAATGAACAGCACCGGCAACTGCGGCAGCCGGGCGCGGATGGCGTCGGCCAGCTGGCGCCCGTTCATGCCGTTGGGCATGCCGACGTCGGTCACCAGCATGTCGAGATCGTCATGGCGGGCGAACAGTGACAGGGCCGCCGGCCCATCCTCGGCCTCCAGCACGTCGTAGCCCAGGTCGTGCAACACCTCGACTGCCACGCCGCGCACCAGCGGTTCATCATCGACCACCAGGATTTTCTTGCGGGCCGGCGCCGCCGGCGTCATCTGCGGCGCCTCGGGCGCGTCGGATGCGGGCAGCGGGCCGCCGTGGCGCGGCAGGTACAGGCACACCTCGGCGCCCTCGCCCGGCTCGGAATAAATGCGCACGGCGCCGCCCGACTGGCCGGCAAATCCGTACACCATCGACAGGCCCAGGCCGGTACCCTGGCCCATCGGCTTGGTGGTGAAAAACGGGTCGAATGCGCGGGCGATGACGTCGGGCGCCATGCCCACGCCGGTGTCGCTCACGCTCAAGGCCACGTAGTCGCCGGCAGCGAGCCCGCGCGGGGCGGCGGCGTCGTGGTCGAGCTGCAGGTTCAGGCAGCGGATGATGATGTGGCCCCCGTCGGGCATGGCGTCGCGAGCATTCAGGCACAGGTTGAGCAATGCATTCTCGATTTGCCCGACGTCGATGAAGGTATTCCACAGGCCGCCGGCCATGTCGGTCTCGACCGCGATGCCCGGCCCCACGCTACGGCAGATCAACTCGCTCATGCCATCGACCACGCGGTGCAGATTGGCCGGTTCGGGCGCCAGCGTCTGGCGCCGCGAAAACGCCAGCAGGCGCTGGGTGAGCGCCGCCGCGCGCTTGACGCCGGCCTGGGCGCCGCCCAGGTGCCGTTCGACGTCCGCCGGGCGGCCCTGCGCCAGGCGGATCTTCAGCAGCTCCAGGCTGCCGCCGATACCCGCCAGAATATTGTTAAAGTCGTGCGCCAGCCCGCCCGTCAGCTGTCCCACCGCGTCCATCTTCTGCGCCTGGCGCAGCGCCGCCTCGGCCTCCAGCAGCGCAGCGGTGCGTTGCTCCACGCGCTGTTCGAGGGTATCGGTCAGGGCGCGCAGCGCGGCAATTGCGCGGTCGCGCTCGGCCTCGACGGCGCGCCGTCCCTCGATGTCGATCAGCACACCCGGGAACTTGCTGCCGGTGCCGTCCGGCGCCAGGTCCACCCGGCCATTGGCTTCCAGCCAGTAGTACCGGCCGTCGCGCCGCCGGGTGCGGTACTGGTGGGCATACGCGCCGCCGCGCGCGATCGCTTCGCGGATGGCAATGGCCAGGCCCTCGCGGTCGTCCGGGTGGACGGTTTCCACCACCTCTGCCAGGCTCAGGCCGGAGCGCGCGCGGGCGGGGTCGAAGCCGAAGGCCGTGGCAAAGCCTTCGTCCACGCTGAACTGGTCGGTGGGCAAATCCCAGATCCAGGTGCCGATGATGGCGCCGGCCGCCAGCGCCAGCTGCACCCGCTGCACATTGTCCACCAGCGCCGCATCGGTTTGCTTGCGCCGGGTAATGTCGCGAAACAGGACCGACACCTGCCGCAGCTGTTCCGAGCCCACGCGCCGGGCCGACACTTCGATATGGCGGCCCACGGCATGGAATTCCTGCTCGAAACGGGCCGGTTCGCCGGTGCGCAGCACGGCGCCGTACAAATCGAGCCATACCTGGGCGTTGACGGGGTCGATCTGGCGCAGGCGCTGGCCGACGATATTGGCAATCCCGGTGTGGCGCTGGTAGCCGGAGTTGGCCTCGATATGGACATAGTCGCTGAGCGGACCGTGCGGGCCGTCGATGAACTCGATGATGCAAAAGCCGTCGTCGATGGCTTCGAACAGGGCCAGGCGCTGGGTGAGGTTGAGCGCCAATTGTTCTTCGAGCGCGGCGCGGCTCAGCGATGCAAAGTCCAAGATCATGTCTCTCGTAGTGGGCGTTGGGGCGTGCGGCATGTGGCTGGTGGCTTGTGGCATGCCAGTGTACCACCGGCTCGCGCCGGCAAAGTGCGCCATACGTGGGCAAGGCAACCGATGGCGCTGAAAATCAGGAGTACGCTGAAGTTTTGGTCAGGAACTGCGTATGTTGCCTAACGCCCAATTTCCGGTTGTCGAACGGCGCCACGACGGCCCGGCGGAAGCCGTGGACACGGGCCTGGTGGTCGCCGACCACGAAGGCGTGGGTCCGGCGCTCGAATTCATGCTTACCCACGGCGTCGACCGCCACACGGCGCTGCGGGTGCTGACCGGTCCCGAGTTCCACCGGTCGCTGCGCACCGCCGCCGACCGCCGCCTGCACGCGCGATAATCGGGCAGCAACCGGTCGCAAACGTGGCCGGGTCGTACCCGTTTCGTCGATTTCTGGCACAGTAGAGGGTCTCGCGTCGCCACCGCTGCCATGCAGTGTGTCGCAGCGCGCCCGTATCAACCACCTGACCGGAGATCCCCAACAATGACCACCACCAGCTACCCCGATACCCGCCTCCTGATCGGCAACGAATGGAGCGACGCCACCGGCGGCAAGACCATTCCCGTGATTAATCCCGCCACCGGCCAGCCGATCGGCACCGTGGCCCACGCCAGCATTGCCGACCTCGACCGTGCTCTGGCGGCCGCCCAGAGCGGCTTTGACGCCTGGCGCAAGGTACCGGCGTTCGAGCGCGCCGCCATCATGCGCAAGGCCGCCAGCCTGCTGCGCGAGCGTGCGGACGCCATCGGCCGCCTGCTGACGCAGGAGCAAGGCAAGCCGCTGGCCCAGGCCAAGGCCGAAGCGACTGCCGGCGCCGACATCATCGACTGGTTTGCGGCCGAAGGCATGCGCGTGTATGGCCGTATCGTGCCGTCGCGCAATCCCGCTTCGCAGCAACTGGTGCTGAAGGAACCGGTGGGCCCGGTTGCCGCTTTCACCCCGTGGAACTTCCCGATCAACCAGATCGTGCGCAAGCTGGCCGCGTCGCTGGCTACCGGTTGCTCGTTCCTGTGCAAGGCGCCCGAAGAAACCCCGGCCTCGCCGGCCGCGCTGCTGCAATGCTTCGTCGACGCCGGCGTGCCGCCCGGCACCGTGGGCCTGGTATTCGGCGATCCGGCCGAGATTTCCGGCTACCTGATTCCGCACCCCACCATCCGCAAGGTCACCTTTACCGGCTCCACCCCGGTGGGCAAGCAGCTGGCCGCGCTGGCCGGCGCCCACATGAAGCGCGTCACCATGGAGCTGGGCGGCCACGCACCGGTCATCATTGCCGAAGATGCCGACGTCCAGCTGGCCGTGGAAGCGGCCGGCGCCGCCAAGTTCCGCAACGCGGGCCAGGTGTGCGTGTCCCCTACCCGCTTCCTGGTGCACAACAGCATCAAGGAAGAATTCACGCGCGCGCTGGTGGCGCATGCCGAAGGCCTCAAAATCGGTAACGGCCTCGATGCCGGCACCACGCTCGGTCCGCTGGCCAACCCGCGCCGCGTGACCGCCATGAACCAGCTGGTGGAAGATGCGCGCGCCAAGGGCGCCAACGTCGCCACCGGCGGCCAGCGCGTGGGCACCGAAGGCAATTTCTTCGCGCCCACCATCCTGGCCGACGTGCCGCTCAACGCCAGCGTGTTCAACGACGAGCCGTTCGGCCCGGTTGCCGCGATCCGTGGTTTCAATACCCTGGAAGAAGCGATTGCCGAATCGAACCGCCTGCCGTTCGGCCTGGCCGGTTACGCGTTCACGCGCTCGATCAAGAACGCCCACCTGCTGATGAACAATGTCGAGGTCGGCATGTTGTGGATTAACCAGCCGGCCACGCCCAGCGCCGAGATGCCGTTTGGCGGCGTCAAGGATTCCGGCTACGGCTCGGAAGGCGGTCCCGAAGCGCTGGAGGCGTACCTGAACACCAAGGCCGTGGCCATGGTGGGCATCTAAGCCGGTACCTAGCCCCCTACGCCGCACGGAGGATGGACGGCAGCTGGCGCCGGATGCGATACTGATCCGATGAACAACTTCCCTCCTCCTCCCCCATGACCCACGGCTTCCTGCTCCACATGGTGTTTTATCTGGTGGCGGCCGTGGTGCTGGTGCCGCTGGCCAAGCGCGCCGGCATGGGCGCCGTGCTCGGCTATCTGGCGGCCGGCGCCCTGATCGGCCCCTGGGGCCTGTCCCTGATCGGCAACGTCGACGACGTATTGAGCATCTCCGAATTCGGCGTGGTGCTGATGCTGTTCCTGATCGGCCTCGAACTCGAACCCAAAAAACTGTGGTCGCTGCGCCGTCCCATCTTCGGCTGGGGCGGCTTGCAGATGATCGTGGTCAGCGCCGCGCTGGCCGGCACCGCCATCGCGTGCGGCATCGACTGGCACATCGCGCTGGTGGCGGGGCTGGCGTTGTCGCTGTCGTCCACCGCCATCGTGCTGGCCACGCTGGGCGAGCGCAAGCTGCTACCCAGCCCGGCCGGCTCGGCCAGCTTTTCGATCCTGCTGCTGCAGGATATCGCCGCCATCCCGATGATTGCGCTGGTACCGCTGCTGGCCCTGGCCGGCGTGGCTGCCGGGCACGACGGACAAGGCTGGATGAAAGCCGTCAAGCTGCTGGCCGTGCTGCTCACCCTGATTGCGTGCGGCCGCTTCCTGGTCAATCCCTTCATGCGCTTCCTGGCCCGCACCGGCCTGCGCGAACTGTTTACCGCGTTTGCGCTGCTGCTGGTGATCGGCATCTGCCTGCTGATGGAATGGGTGGGCCTGTCGCTGGCGCTGGGCACCTTCACGGCCGGCGTGCTGCTGGCCGACTCCGAGTACCGGCACCAGCTGATCAGCGACCTTGAACCGTTCAAGGGATTGCTGCTGGGCCTGTTTTTCATGGCGGTGGGCATGTCGGCCGATTTCGGCGTGCTGCTGGCGCAGCCGCTGCTGGTGCTGGGCCTCACCTGCGCCTTGTTGCTGGTAAAAGGCGGCCTGCTGTACGGGCTGTCGTTCTGGTTCGACATTCCGCGCGGCCAGCGCCTGTTCTTTGCCCTGTTGATGTCGCAGGGCGGCGAGTTCGCCTTCGTGGTATTCGGCACCGCGGTGGACGCCCGGGTGCTGCCGCCCGCCACTTCGGCGCTGCTGGTGGTGGTGGTCACCTTGTCGATGGTGGCCACGCCGCTGCTGTTGCTGGCGCACGACCGGCTGGTGGCGCCGCACCTGCGCACGGCCAGGAAGAAGCGCGAGGCCGACCAGATCGCGGTGGAAAACCCGGTCATCATTGCAGGCTTTGGCCGCTTCGGCCAGATCATCGGCCGCCTGCTGTCGGCCAACCGCATCGGCGTGACCGTGCTCGACCACGACCCCGACCAGATCGAACTGCTGCGCAAATTCGGCTACGAAGTCTTTTACGGCGACGCCACCCGCATCGACCTGCTGGAAGCGGCCGGCATCGGCAAGGCGCAGGCGCTGGTGATCGCCATCGACACCGTGGACGAGAGCCTGCAGCTGGTGGACGCGGTGCGCGAACGCTACCCGGCGCTGACCATCCTGGCGCGCGCGCGCAACGTCAGCCACTATTACGCGCTGCTCGACCGCGGCGTCACGCTGATCGAGCGCGAAACCTTCGAAGCGTCGCTGCAGCTGGGCGCCAGGGTGCTGCAGCAGCTGGGGTACGGCGCCGAGCGCGCGGCGCAGGCGGCCAGCATCTTCCGCACCCACAACCTGAAAATGCTGATGGAAGTGTATCCGCACCAGCAAAACCAGGACGAAGTGGTGTCCATCACGCGCAAGGGACGGCAGGAACTCGAGGAAATGATCGCGGGCGACGCGGCGGCGTTCCGCGATGCGGAAGCGGCCGGGCTGCTGGCGCCGGACCAGGCGCGGCCGGCGGTCAGCGCGCCGCCGGCGCCGTGATGCGCCGGTGCGCCATGGCCAGCCGCGCACTATACAATAGGGCCACGGGTCGGGCGGTGCATCAGACGTGACGCCGAACTGTTCAACTTACTCAGCTAAAGGATCAACATGAGCAACGATCAAAGCCCATCGAAGTGTCCGTTCAGCCAGGCCAACAATGCCGGCACCAGCAACCGCGACTGGTGGCCCGGCCAGCTGCGCCTCGACCTGCTGCACCAGCACTCGTCCCGGTCCGACCCGATGGGTGCGGACTTCGACTATCGCAAGGAATTTTCCAGCCTCGACCTGGCGGCCGTCAAGCGCGACCTGGCGGCATTGATGACCGATTCGCAGGACTGGTGGCCGGCCGACTTCGGCCACTATGGCGGCCTGTTCGTCCGCATGGCTTGGCACAGTGCCGGGACCTACCGCACCAGCGACGGCCGCGGTGGCGCGCGCCGTGGCCAGCAACGTTTTGCCCCGCTCAACAGCTGGCCCGACAACGTCAGCCTGGACAAGGCGCGGCGCCTGATCTGGCCCGTCAAGCAGAAATACGGCCGCAAGATTTCGTGGGCCGACCTGATCATCCTGACCGGCAATGTCGCGCTGGAAACCATGGGCTTCAAGACCCTCGGCTTCGGCGGTGGCCGGGTCGATACGTGGGAGCCTGACCACGATGTGTACTGGGGCCGCGAGACCACCTGGCTCGGCGGCGATTTGCGCTATGCGCACGGCAGCCACGGTGTGGACAAGGACGGCGGTGTGCTGGTATCCGACGACGATGCCGATGGCGACGTCCACAGCCGCGACCTGGAACAGCCGCTGGCGGCCGTGCAGATGGGACTGATCTACGTGAATCCCGAAGGCCCGGACGGCAATCCCGATCCGCTGCTCGCCGCGCGCGACATTCGCGACACGTTTGCCCGCATGGGCATGGACGACGAAGAAACCGTGGCCCTGATCGCGGGCGGCCACAGCTTCGGCAAGACCCACGGCGCCGGCCCGGCCGACAACGTGGGACCGGAACCGGAGGCGGCCGATATCGCGGCCCAGGGTTTCGGCTGGCACAACAAGTTCGGCACCGGCAAGGGCGGCGACACCATCACCAGCGGCCTGGAGGTGACGTGGACCACCACGCCGGCGCAGTGGAGCAACGATTTCTTCACGCACCTGTTCGGCTTTGAATGGGAACTGGGCAAGAGCCCGGCCGGCGCCCACCAGTGGTTTGCCAAGGATGCGCAAGCGATCATTCCGCACGCCCATGACGCCACGAAAAAACTGCTGCCCACCATGCTGACCACCGACCTGGCGCTGCGCGTCGATCCGGTATACGAGCCGATCGCGCGCCGCTTCCTGGCCAACCCCGACCAGTTTGCCGACGCGTTTGCCCGTGCCTGGTTCAAGCTCACGCACCGCGACATGGGCCCCAGGAAGCGTTACCTCGGCAGCGAAGTACCGGCCCAGGATTTCATCTGGCAAGACCCGGTGCCCGCGCTCGACCATCCGCTGATTGACGCGGCCGACGTCGCTGCGCTGAAGGCCGCGGTCCTCGCTTCCGGCCTGACGGTATCGGAGCTGGCCGCCACCGCGTGGGCGTCCGCATCGACCTATCGCCGCTCCGACCTGCGCGGCGGCAGCGATGGCGCCCGGGTGCGCCTGGCGCCGCAAAAGGACTGGGCCGTGAACCAGCCGGCGCAGCTGACAACCGTGCTGGGCACCCTGGCGACCCTGCAGGCCAACTTCAACGGCAAGGCCGCTGGCGGCAAGCGCGTGTCGCTGGCGGACCTGATCGTGCTGGCCGGCGCCGCTGCCGTGGAACAGGCGGCCAGGCTGGCCGGTCACACGGTGACGGTGCCGTTCACGCCGGGCCGCACCGACGCCACCCAGGCGCACACCGACACCGCCGGGTTCGCGGTGCTCGAACCGCTGGCCGACGGCTTCCGCAACTACCAGTGCGCCCGCTACGCGGTGCCGGCCGAAGCGCTGCTGGTGGACCGGGCCCAGTTGCTGACGTTGACCGCGCCCGAGATGACGGTGCTGGTGGGAGGGCTGCGGGTGCTGGGCGTGCGCGGATCGCCTTCGGACGCCGGCGAATTTACCAGCCGGCGCGGCACGCTCAGCAACGACTTCTTCGTCAATCTGCTGGACATGGGCACGGTGTGGACGGCGACCTCGCCTGCAGCACAGGCATTCGAAGGCCGCGACCGTAAAACCGGCGCCGTCAAATGGCGCGCCAGCCGCGTCGACCTGGTGTTCGGCGCCAACGCGCATTTGCGGGCGATTGCCGAGGTGTACGGCAGCGCCGATGGCGAACCACAATTCATCGGCGATTTCGTGGCGGCGTGGAGCAAGGTGATGGAGCTGGGGCGCTGATCACGGTTGGGCTGGTGTCCAAATGCCGGAACTGACCCCGACGGTGGCGCAGGTTAGAACACCTGGGTGGTGGGACGCAGGACGATTTCGTTGATGTCCACGTCGCCCGGCTGCTCGATGGCAAACGCGATGGCGCGTGCTACCGAAGCGGCCGGGATCGCCTGTTTGTAGAAGTCGAGCACGGTTTCGGTCGCGGTGCCCGAGGTGCTGTGTTTCAGGTCGCTGTCCACGGCGCCCGGGGCGATCGACGTCACGCGGATCTTGTCGCCCACTTCCTGGCGCAACCCTTACGAAATCGCGAGATGAACTGGTTCACCAGGTAGCCATCGGCGGCGTGGATTTCCACGCCATCGAAACCGGCCGCGAGGGCGTTGTGCGCGGCGCGGGCATACAGCGCTACCACGTCGGCAATCTCGAGTGGTTCATCGTGGTTCCGCGTAAGCCAGGTAAAGGTGGGGCGCCGGCGTAGCGGTGCGCTGCCGCGCCGGCAGGCGGTTCAGCCCAGTTGCTGCAGCAGCAGCGCGGCGGCGGCTTCCGACGAGCCGGGGTTTTGGCCGGTAATTAACAGGCCGTCACGCACCACGTAGGAGGCCCAGTCGGGGCCTTTCGAGTAGTCGCCGCCGAGTTGTTTCAGCTCGTCTTCCACCAGGAACGGCACCACGTCGGTCAGGCCCACGGCTTCCTCTTCGGTGTTGGTAAAGCCCGCCACCCGTTTGCCGGCCACCAGCGGCTGGCCACCGGCCGCCTTCACATGGCGCAGCACGCCCGGTGCGTGGCACACCAGCGCCACCGGCTTGTTGGCGGCAATGAAGGCTTCGATCAGGGCGATCGAGTGCCGATCTTCGGCCAGGTCCCACAGCGGACCATGGCCGCCCGGGTAAAACACGGTGTCGAAGTCGGCCTGGTCGATGCTGTCGAGGCGCACGGTGGCGGCCAGCTGTGCGGTAGCGGCCGGGTCGGCTTCGAAGCGGCGCGTCAGGTCGGTCTGGAACGAGGGCTCGTTGCTTTTCGGGTCCAGCGGCGGCTGGCCGCCGGCTGGCGAGGCCAGCACGATTTGCGCGCCCGCATCCTGGAAGGTGTAATACGGCGCCGCCAGTTCTTCGAGCCAGAAGCCGGTTTTACGGCCGGTGTTGCCCAGGGTGTCGTGCGAGGTGAGGACCATCAGTACTTTTTTCATGGTATTGCTCCTAAAAGATTTCACTATTAGACCGGTCGTCTAAAATCAGGTTAAAAAAGAAGGCACTCGCGTGCCATGCATCGGTACTGCGCCCTTCCCTTATTTCGGGGAGAGATGAAGCAGGTGCCCGGTAGTGCTCATTGCCGTGGCAAACGGCGCCACGTCACGTTCGATCTTGACCATGATGCTGGCACCCAGCCACAACTGGTACAAGCTGTGCGCCGTGTCGCTGGCGTTGCCGTCGATGGTGAGCGAGCCTTCGGCCACGCCGGCATCGATGGCTGCCGCCAGACGGCTGACGATGCCTTCGGTGCCGCGCCGGATCGCCAGCCGCATGGCCTCCGACAGGTCCGCCACTTCGGCCGCCATCTTGACCGCCAGGCACTTGCCCTGGCAATCGAAAAACGATTGCGTCTGCTGCCAGATGTCGAAATATGCCACCAGGCGCTGGGCCATGTTCAGGCCCGGCTGCGCCAGCGTGACGTCGAGTTCGGCCAGGTAGTCCTCGAAATAATTCTCGAGCAACGCCGTGCCAAATGCATCCTTGGAACCGAAATAATGGTAGAAGGACCCCTTCGGCACGCCGGCGCCGGTGAGAATTTCATTCAGCCCCACCGCCGAATACCCCTTGCCGGCCATCAGGCGCTGGCCCGTGGCAAGAATATGGTCGCGCACAGGGCTGGAATCGGCGTGAATGGTCGTGTTCATGAACACCACTATAGCAACGATTAGACCAGTCGTCTAGTGTTTTCTCAGAGTTCGGCAGGGGTGGAGGGAGACGGCGCATTGTCGAGCATGCGCTGCAACAGCGATTGCAGCAGCAGCGCCTCCTCGGCCGAGAAGCCTGCCAGGAACTGGCCGTACACGTCAGCGATGACCGGCATGATTTGCGGCGACAATTGCTGTCCCTTCTCGGTCAGTTCCACCTGCACCTGGCGGCGGTCGGCATCGGCGCGCACGCGGCGCACGATGCCCTTGCTTTCCAGGCGGTCGAGCAGGCGCGACATCGCCCCCGGCTCCACCCCCGCGTAGGCGCAGAACTCGTTGACGGTGCGCGCCCGGCCGCGCATGGCGGCAATCACCACCACGAACTGGGCCGACGTCAATTCCAGCGGCGCCAGTTCGGTTTCCAGCGCCGCAAAAATCGTGTTGCGCACGGTATTGACCAGGTAACCGAGGCCACCGCTGGTCAGATAGTCGATGCCGTTATCGGCCCGTTGCAACATGCTCGCCTCCAAAAAAGAAGCCGCATGATACTTGCCTAGGCAAATACATGCAAGCTTCAGGCCGGTGCATTACAAGGCGATATCGGGCACGCGCTTGAGCTGACCCGGTTGGGTAGCTGGGCCGGTGCCAGGCGCCCAGCCTTCCAGGCTAGGCGAGGCAATCGTCAGCTGCAGGGTTTCGGCGGTGGCAGCCCAGGTAGCGGCAAGCAGTTCCGGATTCGTATTGAGCTTGGTGCCGTACGACGGCACGATCTGGCGAATCTTTTCCTGCCAGGCGCCGGTCTTCATCCGGTCCGGGAACACTTTTTCCAGCAGCGACAGCATGATCGCTGGCGAGGTCGAGCCGCCTGGCGAAGCGCCCAGCAAGGCCGATACCGAGCGGTCTGCCGATACCACGACTTCGGTACCTAGCTTGAGCACGCCACCCTTGTCCGGCATGTTCTTGATGATCTGCACGCGCTGGCCCGCTTGCCACAGGCGCCAGTCTTCATCCTTGGCTTCCGGCATGTAGTGGCGCAGCGCTTCCATCTTGTCGGCGTGCGACAGCGACAGCTGCTGCGCCAGGTATTTGACCAGCGCAAATTCGTGGGTACCCACTTGCAGTTGCGGCACGATATTCGACGGCGTGGTGGCCTTGGCGATATCGAAGTACGATCCATTCTTGAGGAACTTGGTCGACCAGGTGGCGAACGGTCCGAACAGCAGCACGGTTTTGCCGTCGAGCACGCGGGTGTCGAGGTGCGGCACCGACATAGGCGGCGAACCGGTATCGGCCAGGCCATACACCTTGGCCAGGTGGCGCGCGGTGATGGCAGGATTGTCGGTCACCAGGAACTCGCCGCCCACCGGGAAGCCGCCGTATTGCTTGGCTTCCGGGATCCCCGACAGTTGCAATAGCGGCAATGCGGCGCCACCGGCACCGATAAAGATGTGGCGGGCATCGATGGTCTGGATCTTCGAGCTATCCTTGATGTCGAATGCCGAGACGCGCCACGAGCCGTCGTCGTTGCGCGTAATCGAGCGCACTTCGTGGCCGGTGGAAATTTTGCTGCCGGCGTTTTCGCTCAGGTGTTTGTAAAACTGGCGCGTGATCGAACCGAGGTTGACGTCGGTACCGAGCGGCGAACGGGTGGCGGTCACCATTTCGTCGGCCTTGCGGCCTTCCATCATGATCGGGATCCATTCCTTGATCTTGGCGGTATCGGTGGTCATTTCCATGCCGGCAAACAGCGGCGACGCTTTCAGTGCTGCCACGCGTTTCTGGATGAACTCGCGGTTCTGCGGACCGAACACCAGGTTCATGTGCGGCGTGGAATTGATGAATTCGCGCGGGTTGCCCAGCACGCCCTTGCGTACCTGGTGCGACCAGAACTGGCGCGAAATCTGGAAGCTCTCGTTGATTTCGATGGCTTTCTCGATGTGGACGACGCCCTTGTCGTCCATCGGCGTGTAGTTCAGTTCGCACAGTGCCGAGTGCCCGGTGCCGGCGTTGTTCCAGCCGTTGGAGCTTTCTTCAGCAACCTTATCGAGGCGTTCGAACACTTCGAAGGTCCAGCCCGGCTCCAGCTCGGACAGGTAGACACCGAGCGTGGCGCTCATGATGCCGCCGCCGATCAGCAGCACGTCCACCGAGCGATCGGCCTTGTCGGCGCGGAACTGGCCGCCGAAGAACACCGAGTAACCGCCCCAGACGGCGGCGACGCCGACCGCAGTGGCGCCCATGAACTGGCGGCGGGAAAAGCGCCTGCCGGTGGCCGGTGCTTGTTGATCTTTATTGTTGGCTTGACTCATGGCGTTGCCTCTTTCTGTTCTATACGGACAGCTTTGATTATATTTGCCTAGTCAAATATCCTCAAGCAATTTCCGGCTAGCACAGATTGTGGATAATACCAATGGATTAGATCAAGAATTCGTATCTTTTTATCTGAAGATGAACATTTTTAGTTTGTAAATACTTGCCAAAAACGTCAGGTCGGCGCGCCAGCGGATCTGCAACGTACCGATATCATTGCCAAGAAGTACAAAATAAGTTGACAGAAATTTACACAAACCTACATGCTGGCAGGGTTTTGTTGCTGCGATCTATGAGGCATGTGCCGAACTGTACGAGGCTGTATCAATCGGTAATTGTCGGTTAAGGGTTTCCCTTACGCTGCTAGTCTGGGGCCCTGCATCCATACCGAGAGGGCATATGATATTGATATTTTGCGGCTTGTCCGGCGCCGGCAAATCGACGCTTGCCAACAGCGTCAGGGACCGGCTGACGCGGCGATCGATTGCGGTGGAAGTCATCGATGGCGACCCATACCGGTCCCGCCTGTTTACCGACCTCGGCTTTTCTCGCGCCGACCGCAGCGAAAACCTGCGCCGCCTCGGCTACCTCGCCAACAAGTTCGCGGCGCACAACATCGTCACCATCATCAGCGCAATCAGTCCGTACGACGACGTGCGCCAGGAACTGGTGGCGCTGTACCCGAGCGTGAAAATCATGCACATCGACTGCACGCTCGACGAACTGAAACGGCGGGACACCAAGGGCCTGTATCGCCGCGCCGGCCTGCCCGACGATGCACCGGACAAGCTGGCGTGCCTGTCCGGCGTCAACGATCCGTTCGAGCCGCCGCTCGACCCCGACCTGTACTGCGATACCGGCACCAGCACCATCGCCGAGTGCACCGCGCGCATCTGCGACTACGTGGTGCGCCACACGGCGTTCGCCCAGCGCCGGAGAGCATGACGTGACCAACCATGTCCTGGTGGTGACCGGCATGCACCGCTCCGGCACGTCGCTGATCACGCACTGGCTGCACGCCTGCGGTCTGCAGGTCGGCGAAACCCTGCTTGACGCGGGCAACGGCAATGTCGAAGGCCATTTCGAAGACCTGGAGTTTCTCAAGCTGCACGAGGAAATGCTGGGCGCGCGCGGCGCTGGCACCGACGGCCTGCGCGCGCCGTACGAGATCCGGCCCACGTCGTATGAAAAGGCCAAGATGGCGGCGGTGATCGCGGTAAAAAACGCCCGCTTTGCGCACTGGGGCTGGAAGGAACCGCGCACCTGCCTGTTCCTCGACACGTATGCCGAACTGCTGCCGCAGGCCCGGTACCTGGTGCTGCTGCGCGATTATGACGAGGTTGTCCAGTCGCTGCTCAAGCGCGACTTCGCTTACGTCGATGACAAGTACCGCGCGCGCAGCTGGCCGTACCGCCTGGTGTGGCAATACCTGGCCCGCGCGCAGCGCCGCGACAAGCACCGGCATCACCACTACAACCGCTACCTGAAGGCGTGGGTGGTGTACAACCAGATGATCGTGGCAGCGCTGCGCCAGCTGCCGGCCGAGCGCTACCTGGTGGTCAGCTACGAATCGATGCAGCGCCAGTGCGCCGCGGTGCACGCATTCCTGTCCACCCGGTGGTCGTTTCCGCTGCGGTACCGGACATTCTCGAGCATCTACCGCAGTGAGCTGATCAGCCGCCAGGCCGAGGCGCCGCCGCCCAACGTGGACCGCGACCTGCTGGCCCAGGCGCGACAAGTGCATGCACAGTTGCAGCACTACTTGCAGGCGAGCCAGCACAGCCTGGCCACCGCGCCGGGCGCCGTCCAGGTGGCCGAAAAACTGGACTAGCACGACAGTGCAGCTTGATCGAAGCGAGTCGAATCAAATTCAAGGAAGGATTCCTCGCGGGAGCGAGCCACATACGAACTGCGCAGCAGAAGCAAAGGCTATGCGGCAAGGGACAATTTCTGAACCAGCGTGATGCCGCCAAGTACGATGCGTGGCCGATGCCCCAGTTGCGCTGATTATTCGCCAGGTGCATCAGCCAGTCGGCGATGGCTTCATTTTCAGAATTGCGCTCGGCCTGATAGCGAAAACAGGTCTGGCTGGATCCAAGCCATGCCAGATCCAACTGAATATCAGCAGAGATAGCATAGCTCGCCACTCGCCGGCCCGAGTTTTTCTTTATAGAATGACGCGCACGGTAGTCGCGCAACGTTCCCGCCACAGCAGCTTATCGCCGCCCACAAAGAAGTTTTACGTGGTTTTTTTATTCGGTGCGCCGCCGCGTGAATAGAAACTCGCGGCGAGACAGATAGCAACATGACTTCATTTCAGCTTCCCCAACCGTTCGTCCTCGACCGTTCGCGCAGCGCCTCCGCTCAGGTCTTCGACTTCCTGCGCAAACACATCATCAATCTGGCGCTGCCGCCCGCCACGCAGTTGCCCCGACCGGCGCTGGCCGAGCAGTTCCATTTGTCTCAAACGCCGATCCGTGATGCCTTGCTGCGCCTCGAGGAAGACGGCCTGGTAGCGATCTATCCGCAGCACACCACCGTGGTCAGCGCCATCGATGTGGGCTCGGCGCAGCGCGCCCATTTCCTGCGCAAATCGCTGGAGACCGAGGTAGTGTGTGCATTGGCCCGCAATCCGACGGCCGATTTACTGGCGCGGCTGGAGATGAAGCTCAAGCAGCAGGACGACGCCCTGAACCGCTCGGACTGGGAAGAATTCGTCCTGAAAGACCAGGATTTTCACCGTACCATGTATGCCGCCGCTGCAGTTGAACCATTGTGGGAAATGGTGCGCCGCTCAAGTGGCAACCTCGACCGCTTGCGCAATCTGCACATTCCCATGCCCGGCAAAGCGCAAAGTGTCATGGTCGATCATCGCCGCATCGTGGACGCGCTGGCCGCAGCGGATGTCGATGCTGCCGCCGCTGCGGTGCGCACCCATCTATCTGGCACGCTGAGCAATCTGACGCACATCCGTGCGCGTTACGCGAGCATGCTGACCGATGCCAAGGCTGACTGAGCGTTCGGAGACTGTCTGCCCCGGTCATAGCAATTGGACATAGGTCGCGTCGCAATCAGCATAGGGATGCTTACGCCCATTTCAGTATCATTTTTGGCACGGATTGATAAACATCAAGCCGCATAAAAATGTGCAACTCTGGAGGCATATCTACTACTAATGTATTAGTGTTTTAATAGATTAATGGATATGAAGCATGTGCATTGGCAGGCATGCAGAGTGCAGTCGTTACCCGAAAAAAACAGGAGATGGTATGAAGAACAAAACGCAATCTGGCGCGTGCCTCGCAGCCAGGCGTCCGCTGATGTGCGGCTTGACCGTGCTGGCGGCGATGATCAGCCAGGCCTATGCGCAGGACGCAACGCCGCAGGCGGCGCCCGGGCCAGAGACTGCCGTGGTCGTGGTGGAAGGCTACCGGGCCAGCCTGCAAACTTCGGCCAACGAAAAGAAGAAGTCGGTCGGTTTTCAGGACGCTGTGTTTGCCGAAGACATAGGCAAATTTCCCGATGCAAATATCGCCGATTCATTGTCCCGCATTCCCGGCATCCAGATCACTCGTGAAATCACCGGTGAAGGCCTGAATATTCAAATCCGCGGCTTGGGTCCGAGCTTTACCCAGACCCTGCTCAACGGTGCACCGGTGGCAACTGCCTCGGGCGGCCGCACCGACGGTGGCGGCAATCTGAACCGCGAGGTCGACCTCGACATGCTGCCAACCGAACTGTTCACCAAGCTCACCGTGAGCAAAAGCCCCACTGCCGCCCAGGTGGAAGGCGGCGCGGCTGGCGTGGTGGACCTGCGCAGCGCGCGTCCGTTCGACAACCCGGGCAAGTACGTCGCTGCCAGCGTGGATGGCAAATACAACTCGGGCGCAAAGTCACCGGCTGGCAAGGCATCGCTGATCGCCAGCCAGACCTTCGGCGACACGTTCGGCGTGCTGGTGGGCCTGTCCGGCGCGCGCAACAAGATCGGCACCCGCGGCTTCGAAACGGTGGGCTGGACCAACCCTGCCCTGTCGGCAGCACAGAATACCGGGCCGGGCCGCAATACCACGGGCGGCGGTAACTGGACCATTCCCGCCACCGTCCCGGCTGGCGCCGGGAATGGGCTGGTACCGGGCACCGTCATCGACCAGGCGTTTCTGCTGGCGCGCAATCCCGGCCTGAACATTGCCCAGATCGACAACGCTCTGTTGCCGCGCCTGTTGCGCAATATGTCGGAAACGGGCACCAAGGATCGCGGCACCGGCATTGTCAGCCTCGAATACCGTCCGTTCAAGGAACTGCAGTTCTACCTCGATACGATGTACACAAAGAAGGAAAACCAGTACGACCGCGCCGACATGAACTGGGTGCTGCGCAACAGCGGCGGCATTCCGCTCAACATGACGGTGGACCGCAGCGACTGCACCAATGGCTGCGTGGCCACCGGCGCCACGTTTGCCAATACGCAGAACTTCCTGGAGTTCCGCCGCTACAACGACGATGCTTCGCTGAGCAGCATCAATCCCGGCATGCAGTGGAAGCTCACCGACAAGCTGACGTGGACGGCGCAGGCCAACGTCAATAAATCGTACAACCGCAGCTCCAGCCCAACCGTGTTGCCCATCACACCGCTGGGCAACGGCAATACCATGACGTACGATAATACTGGCAACCGTCCCGTTGCCACCAGCAGCATCGACCTCAACGATCCGGCCAATTTTGCCTGGACCGGCGGCCGCGTGAACATCCAGAGCAGTACCCGCCTGATCCGCACCAACGGCCTGCGCACCGACCTGAACTGGGGTGACACCGATTTCAGCGTCAAGGTAGGCGCCGCCTACGACACGTTCAAACGCCGCACCACCAACTACGACAATTCGCAGTTGTGGCAGAACGCCGTGTGCGGCAACAACCCGAGCCCCAACCTGCCAGCTCCCAACAGCTCGCCGGCATGCACCGGGGCAGTCGCCCCCGGCAGTGCAGCGGCGCTGTACCCGGCCTACGGCACCGGCGCGACCGCCGGCGCGACCACCCCGGCGGTGTACACTGGATCGCTGATCCCGAACCCGTCGGCCTACCTGGATCGGGGTCCGGATGGCTTTGTCCTGCTCGACTGGGAACGCTTTGCCCGGGACAGCAACTACAACGCCTACCACGCGGCCGAAGTCCCGCAGAGCAACTCGGGCTATATCAGCGAAAAAACATCGGGCTTCTTCGTTGAAGGGAACGGCAAAACCGAGTGGCTGGGCTATGGCGTGCGCTACAACGGCGGTGTCCGTTATGCCCGCACGCGCCAGGTCGTCGGCTCGATCAATACCTCGGCCGATCCGCGCAATACGGCAGCAGTCCTGAGCGGCGCCCGCTATCCCGACCTGATACGCTGGACCTACCTGGACAAGCAGTACAGCAAGACGCTGCCGTCGGCAAGCGTCGCGCTCGACCTCAGCAAAAACCTGATCGTGCGCACCTCGCTGTCACGCACGATGACACGCGCCAACCCTGACCAGATGCGCCCCGGCATTTCATTCTTCCAGCCATCTGCCGATACGGGCACGATCGGCAATGCCAACCTGGCGCCCTACATCTCGGACAATCTGGACCTGGGCCTGGAGTGGTACACCGGCAAAGAAGGCTATATGAGCGCCACCTACTTCCACAAGAAGATCGGCGGCTTCACGGTCACGGACAACATCACCACGCCATTCCGCGACCTGGCTCAATACGGCGTGACCTACGACTCCATCACGCCGCTGCAGCGACAGGCCATCGACATCCGTGGCGGCCCCGACGTGGCCACCACCATCATGGCGCAGTCGCGCAACGCCAGCGGCAAGCTGATCGTGGACGGCGTGGAGCTAGGCTGGGTTCAGCCGCTCGACAAGTGGCTGCCGATCCGGGGTTTCGGCTTCAACGAAAACATGACGTTCGTTCACCAGCGCGCCAGCGGCGAGGGCGCCAGCAGCTTTGTCTCGCTGGGCGTGCCGAAAAAGAGCAACAACCTTACCGTGTATTACGAGCGCGACGGTTACATGGCACGCTTCTCGCACACGTACTCGGATGGTTTCCAGACCACGGGCGCCAACCAGAACGGTGTGACCAGTGCAGCATTGTTCCAGGACACGTACAAGCAGCTCGATTTTTCGGCAAGCTTCGAACTCGACCGCATCCTCGACAAGGACGGCTGGCCCACCATCACGGCCGACGTCAGCAACGTCAACAATGCCACGCAGCGTACCTACTTCCAGTACACCAATGCGCCATACACCAACTACCAGGCCGGCCGCACCTTCGGCCTCGGACTGCGCATGAAGTTCTGACCCCTGCACCGTGCCTCGAACGGCCGGCGGATGGTGCCCAGGCGCCATCCGCCGTGCCTCCACTTACGTACGCCCCCAAGCGCCCCGGCCTGGCGCGCTGACGGCCGGCGCCGCGGCGCCATTTTTGAACCACCCATGCCCAAGATCACGATGAGACCATTGACACTTCGCGCGCTGATCGCGCTGAGCGCCTTCACCGCGCTGGCCGGCGCCACCACTGGTGCCGGCGCCGCGCCGGTGCGCCTGCTGGGCGCCAGCGGCGCCGCGCCCACCGTCCTGGCTGACGACGATGAGCCGATCCGGATCGCTGCCGCATTGCTGCAGCGCGATTTGCAGGCCGTGACCGGTCAGCCGTCCGCGCCCATCACGCAGCTCGCGCAATGCGCGCAAGTATGCTTCGTCATCGGCCGCCACGATGCGCCCCTGATCACCCGGCTCGCGCACGACGCCGGCCTCGATTTCAGCCAGTTGCGGGGGCAATGGGAACGCTACGAACGGGTGTTGATTCCCGCCCCGGGCAGCCGGGGCGGCCAGCTGGTGATCGTTGCCGGCTCGGACCAGCGCGGCGCCATCTATGGCGCCATCGACGTCACGCGCGAGCTGGGTGTGTCTGCCTGGGAATGGTGGGCCGATGTGACGCCGCAGGTGCGTACCGATGCGACCATCAGCGGCGACCGGGTGAGGTCGGCTGCGCCATCGGTCCAGTACCGCGGCATTTTTCTGAACGACGAGGACTGGGGCCTGCAACCGTGGGCGGCCCGGCGCGACCCCACCGGCGATATCGGACCGCAGACGTACGCGCGCATTTTCGAACTGATGCTGCGGCTGAAGGCCAACCTGATCTGGCCGGCCATGCACGAATCGACGCGGCCGTTCTACCAGGTCGCCGGCAACGCCGCCATGGCCAGGCGCTACGCGATCGTGATGGGCACCTCGCATGCCGAACCCATGATGCGCAACAACGTGCGCGAGTGGGACCATGGCGCCAATGGCGATTTCAACTTCTTCACCAACCGCGCCGCGCTGCTGCGGTACTGGACTACCCGGGCCGACGAAGTGAAAGGCTACGAGAACATGGTGTCGGTGGGCATCCGGGGCGTGCACGACAGCGCCATGGAAGGCGCCGCCACGGTGCGCCAGGCGCGGGACGGCGTCGAGCAGGTCATCGACCTCGAACGCCAGATCCTGTCGCAGTCGCTGGGCAAGCCGGCCAGCCGCATCCCGCAAGCGCTGACGCTGTACAAGGAAGTGCTCGACATCTACAAGGACGGCTTGCGCGTGCCGGATGACGTCACCCTGATCTGGCCCGACGATAACTACGGCTACCTGCACCAACTGAGTACGCCGGCCGAAGCCAGGCGCAGCGGCGGTACCGGCCTCTATTACCACCTGTCGTACTGGGGCCGCCCGCACGACTACCTGTGGCTCGCCACCACCCATCCGGCCCTGGTGCGCGACCAGTTGCAGCGCGCACTGGCCACCGGGACCAGGAAAGTCTGGGTCGTCAACGTGGGCGACATCAAGCCCGGCGAGTACCTGGCCGACTACTTCCTCGACGCGGCGTTCGACGCCACCCGGCTGCGCGCACCGGCGCAGGCGCATCTGGAACAATGGCTGGGGCGCCAGTTCGGCGCGGCTTACGCCGGCCGGATCGGCGCCGTGCTCAAGGAGTATTACGATCTGGCGTGGGAGCGCCGGCCGGAATTCATGGGCTTTAGCCAGGTGGAGTCGATCACCCCGGTCGATACCAGCGCGTATGTACGCACCGGTGGCGAGGAAGCCGAGCAGCGCATCGGCCGGTACCAGGCCTTGGCTGCCCGCGCCCAGGAGATCGGCGACGCCATGCCGCAAGCGCTACGCGACGCCTACTTCCAGCTGGTGCTGTACCCGGTACGTGCCAGCGCCAGTCTCAATACGCGCATCCTCAAGTCCGACCTGGCGGCGCTGTATGCACGCGGCGGCCGGCCGGTGGCCACGCTGTACGCGGCCCAGGCCACGGCTGCGCAAGCCGACATCGCGCGCGACACGCAGCAGTACAACGATCTCGGCAACGGCAAGTGGCGCGGCATGATGGACGCCGCGCCACGGGCACTGCCCGTGTTCGTGCCGGGCTTGCAGACAGTGTTCGGCGCCCCCACGCGCACCGGTTGCGCACTGGTGTACCCGGCGCAGTTTTCCAGCGACAGCGAAGCACTGACGTTTACCAATGGCGTGCCCGCTGCCCTCACCTTGACCATCGTGAACTATGCCGGCCAGGCGCAGCCGTGGTCGCTGGCCGCGCGTGCCCCCAGCATCACCGTAGACCAGGAAGGCGGCGCGTTAGACGCCGCCAATGGCTATGAACAGCGCCTGACCGTGCGCTACGACGGCCACGGCGCCGCTGACAATCTACGGTTTGCCTGCGGCGCCACCGCGCTGCCGGCGCGGATCGAGCTCGCTGCCGCACCCGCGCGCAAGCTGCCGGGCGAGCGCGAACGCATCGTGGCCCTGCCCGCCGCCACCGGCGCGGCCGGGCCGGGTTGGGAAACGCTTTCCGGCCTGGGCAGCTACGGCGACAGCATGCGCGCTGCGCTCGACCTGCCGTCGCGCCAGCTGGCCGGCGCCGCTGCCGCGCCGCAGCTCGCGTTTGAATTTGCCACCAGCACTGCCGGATCAGCCCGCCTGGCCTTCGTCGGCATCCCGGTGCACGCCCTGACTTCCGCGCACAAGGTCCGCCTGGCGTATCGCCTCGACGACGGCCCGCTGCAGCTGGTGGATTTTGAAACCTTGGGCCGCAGCGACGAGTGGAAGGCCAACGTGCTGTCCAACACCGCCGTGCGCGTGGAATCGGTGGCCGCGCTGCCTGCGGGTGCGCACCGGCTGCGCGTGTACGCGCTCGATCCGGGCGTGATCCTCGACCGCATCGAAGTGCGCCTCGACGGCGCGCCCCGGTATTATGGCAAACCATTGTGAGCGGGACTGCACCCGCCGAAAATTTGATGAGACCCGCAACCATGTCCAAGACAATTTCCTACCACCGTATCGCCTGGCTCCTATGCTCGTTGCTGGCCCTGCCGGCCATGGCCGAACAACGCAGCCTGTCGCAGGGATGGCTGTTCCACGCCGGCGATGCCGCCGGCAGCGAGCGCCAACAGTTCGACGATGCGCAGTGGCGCCCGGTCGTGGTGCCGCACGATTACAGCATCATGGACCACGCCGATGGCACCCCGCCGTTCGATGCCAGGGCCGTGGGCGGCCAGGACTCGGGCTATCTGCCAGGCGGCACCGGATGGTATCGCCACCACCTGAAAATTGATGCCGACGCCGTGCACAAGGTCGCCAGGCTGCATTTCGAGGCCGTGTACATGGATGCCGACATCTGGCTCAACGGCAAACACCTGAAGACACACCACTACGGCTATACCGCGTTCGACGTGGACCTGACCGGGCAATTGCAGGCGGGCGACAACGTGGTGGCGGTACGGGTGCGCCACGCGGCGCCGTCGTCGCGCTGGTATGCCGGCTCCGGCCTGATCCGCCCAGTGCGGCTGGAGCTGCTCGACCCGGTGCACGTGGTACCGGACAGCACCTTCATCACCACCGAGACGGCCACGACCGAGGTGGGCGCGCTCACGGCGCGCGGCACCGTTGCCAACCGCAGCAAGCGACCGCGCCGGGTGGAGGTCGTAACCACCGTGCTTGACGCCCATGGCGCCGTGGTGGCCAGCGCGCGCCGGCAACTGACGCTGGCCGCGAACGCCAGGCGCGACGTCCGCGAGTCCCTTAACGTCCCGCGCCCTACCCTGTGGTCGCCAACCATGCCCAACCTGCACACGCTGGTGCAGGAGGTCCGCGTGGACGGTACGCCCACCGATGTACGGCGCACCCGCTTCGGCATCCGCACCGTGACGGCGGATGCCCGCAACGGCTTGCGCATCAACGGCACACCGGTGCTGCTACAAGGCGGCAATATCCATCACGACAACTACATGTTGGGCGCGGCCGGCGCGCCCGACGCCGATGCGCGCAAGGTAGCCTTGATGAAAGCCGCCGGCTATAACGCAATCCGCAGCGCCCACAATCCCGCCAGCCAGGCAACGCTGGATGCGGCCGACGAGCTGGGCATGCTGGTGATCAATGAAGCATTCGACATGTGGCAAAAGTCGAAGAATACGCTCGATTACGCGCGCTTCTTCGACACCGACTGGCAGCAGGACATCGACAGCTTGGTGCTGTCGGGCCGCAACCACCCCAGCGTGCTGTTCTGGAGTATAGGCAACGAAATACCGGAGCAAGGCACGGCGGAAGGTGCGGCCATCGCGCGCAAACTGGTTGCCCGCGTGCGCCGGCTCGACCCAAGCCGGCTGGTAACCCAGGGCGTCAACATGGACAGTCCGCAAAACGCCATCCAGTTCGCCGAGCTGGACGTGGCCGGCTATAACTACCGCGCCCACCTGTTTGGCAGCGACCACCAGGCGTTTCCCCAACGCGTGATGTACACGTCGGAGTCCACGTCGAAAGACGCCTTCAGGTACTGGCAACCGACCGCAACCATGCCATGGGTGCTGGGCGACTTCGTGTGGACCGCCGTCGATTACCTGGGCGAGACCGGCATCGGCTGGATGGGTTACAGCCAGGACTGGAAGCAACTGGGTCCGTATCCGTGGCATCTGGCCTACAGCGGCGAGATCGACGCCACCGGGCGCAAGCGGCCCGCCGCCTATTACCGCGAAGTGCTGTGGAAAACCGGCATCGACCCGATTTCCGCCTTTGTCCAGCAGCCGCAAGGGACCGAGGAACTGCCCGATCGGCGCATGTTTACCACGGTGCAGCCGCACCTGGACTGGTCGCTTGACGATGTCCACCCGAGCTGGACCTGGAGCGGCCAGGAGGGCAAGCCACTGGACGTGGTGGTGTACTCCGAGTTCCCCGAAGTCGAGCTCCTGCTCAACGGCAAAAGCCTGGGCCGCCGCCAGGTGGGCGTGGGCAGCGAATACAAGGCATTTTTCACGGTCGATTACGCGCCCGGCCGACTGACGGCAGTCGGCTACCGCGACGGCAAGGCCGCCGGCCAGTGGGAGTTGCGCACGGCCGGTTCCGCTGCCGCCATCCGCGCCACCGTGGACCGCACCCGCCTAGCCGCCAACGGTGAAGACCTGGCCTACGTGAGCGTGGAACTGGTGGACGCCAACGGCACGCCGGTGTATGCCCGCGACAGCGATGTGGCGGTCCAGGTCGCGGTGCATGGCGCGGCCAGCATGGCGGGCATGGGCAACGGCAATCCGCTGGATGCGGCGAGTTTGCAGCGCGGCCAGCGCACCACGTACCATGGCCGCGCAGTGGCCGTGCTGCGCGCCGCCACCGTGCCCGGACCGGTGGTGCTCGACATCACCGCGCCCAACCTGCCTGCCCGGCGGCTGCACTTGAACACGGTTTCGCGGTAGGACCGGCTGCCAGCATGGAACCGTCCGTCCGATCAGAACGTGTGGGAGCCGTCGCTTCGAATGTGCGGGGAACTGCGGCGTGTATCCCGTACGCCAGCCTATCGGCGCTTGCGCGAGCCGCCGTCGTCATTGCCAGTCCCGTTGTCGCCGTACGCATTGGACGCCACCACGAATTCGGCGGCGACCGCTTTCAATATCGTCGCCGCGTAGCACTTGCTACCGGCACCGTCCGGTGTCCTCGCCCATCTCGCCTAGGTTGCCGCCAGCAAGGTCGTGTAAAGGAATGTCGAGCCATTGTTCTTCATTCGCCCCCGCTATTACAAGTCTGTTCCGATCTACTGCGTGTTTTCGTAATCGGATTTACCGCCCGTCAGCTTGCCGACCTTGACGTCAATGGCGAAGACGATTCCCCCTCCATCTGTGATGATCCGCAGTTGTCCATCCTTATCGCCGTACAGACTGCCTCGGTCCTCAAGAAAATGCTCTTGGTTTCGGGGCAGGATCAACGTGCGGGGAACATATAATGGTTCCATCAGCTTGCCGAAGTTGGCCTGATGACAACCAAATTGGCTGCAAGACGAGGAAACACACAACGGTGCTTTGGCTTCGCAGTTTGGCAAGACCTGGTATTCCCCCGGGTGTGCGTTGGCTCGGCGTGCGTACTGGCGGATGCTGCAAGCCCCTGAAAAGGCCCGCTATGAGCAGTCTAGAAATGAAAAAACCCGCCGAAGCGGGTTTTTAAGGTTCTGGCGGAGACGGTGTCCGTCGAACCCTCCTATGAAAAACGGGTCAAAATTTTTTTCTACCCCCCACCCTACCCCCCATTGCTCAGATTGGTGAAAAAACAGGCGTGCTTTGCAATAAAATAAATATGCGTGGTTGTGCTTGACAGGGGGCCGGTGTGTGAGCGTATTGCGACTGGTGCACGGCGCAGGCCGGCAGTGGAAAAATGGCGTCGAGGTCGCCGGGAGTCTTGGCGACGGAGCCGTCTGGCGGCCTGAGCATGGGGGTTGGCGCGCTCTGCCGGGACCGACCCAGCCGCAACATGCGTGGTAACTTTTGGTTTTTACGGACGCGGCTTTTGTTTCTGTTTTGCCCTTGACTTCAGAGCGGCCGCCTGCGTCTGCGGCGCATCCGGCGATGGCCCGGACTGCCTTGCTGTCGTTGACTCTCGCAGTGGAGCCAGCAGCACAGCTGAAACGCCGCTTGAAGTTTATTCCGCGTTCCAATAGATCAGTTCGAGCGGTGGGCTGAGGCCATACCGTTTTCTCCGGCAGTTGCTGCTCGTAGTGTAGAGTTATTGCTATTCACATCGACCAGCACGGTTCATGGACATCCAGGAAGCATATTGCGTAGAGCTCGACGAGGTCGTCGATATCTACGAGGCCCAGAACGCATACTTCGACCTGCCGGAGAAAAATCGGAAGCGCTTTACATTCCGCTGCGCGGATGAGGAGTGTCGTCGCGTCAAAAACCCGCTGGTTTCCGGCGTCAACTACGACAAGCTCGCGGAAGAAACCAAAAAGTACCGCCAGCCGCACTTTCGCAGGCCTGCTGCGAACGAGCATCTGCCGACCTGTATCTGGTACGAATCCGCCAGTGAAAAAGCTGTGCCTGGTGCGGTGGATAGCGATGGAAAATCCCGCGTGGAGCGGGCGAAGAGCACTGACGTTATCGACATTTTTCAGCCGGGTAAGTCCGACACAGTAAAGCGTGCAGATGGGAAGTCGAAGCCTGCAGCCGCAAAAACGCCGGCCGGCGCGGCACATGCGGGTGAGCAGAAAGACAGCGCGTCCAGCAAGACCGGGGGCGGCTACAACAAAGCACCAAGGCTTGAGCGCTTCATCGACTGCTGGCTGCAATTCCAGGGAGATGAGCTGAAAGTTCACGAGGTAGCCATTGAAGGAAAAACCCTCAGCTATCGCAGCGCGGTCACCAATCCGGCCTGGATCAAACCAGAGCATAACGGCCAGCGCATCCTCTACGGCCTGGCAGACATCAATTTCTGGCCGCCTGCCAAGCCGACGCACCTCTTCCTAAATTTTCGTGACGACTGCCAGCAATTCGAGGAAAACCTGGGCGGTAAATCATTGACCATCCAGTTGTCTCTGGCGCGGATCGACCAACATCGCGGCGGGAATGTCTTGCTCAGCAAGTTGACGCAGGCGCAGCGCCCCGATCATTACCTGAAGGTTTATTGCTGGGGCAGCATCGTGCCCCGGGAGCGGCGGCCAGGATATCTCGTGGAGATCGTTTCGCTCAATAATCTGGTTTTGAAACCCGTCGTAAAGAAGGCATCCGGTCGAAACGGCGCGGCAGCGGATTAGCAGAAATGGTCTCCGCAAACCCGAACAATATGACGGGTAAGAGAGCACTTATTTCACTTCCTGCTGACCGTCTGGAAAATGCGCCCTTCCGACGCTCTGCTGCTAACACCACTGCGCTATCAGGGTGGCCGGACCGACGACGCTTCATTTGGCAGGCATCGGTTCCAGGTGGCGGGAAACGTAGCGCAAGCGGCGGCGCTCCACATAAACGCTATCGCGTGAGGCGTTTCTTTGCATCTGGATGTGTGACCTTGCCGCTATCGTGGAGAGTGAATTGTTTCCCCACCTCCAGATCTTTGCTGGGAAACTTGTGCCGGTCCCATACGACATGCTTCCCGCCTCCGGCATCCTGGATGATTTCCGAGTTGGACATTGCGACGATACTGCCCGTGCATTGATAGACGCCGGGCACGGCTTGCCATTGCTGAGCCAACATTCCAACGGCCTTCTGCGATAGCAAGCCATTGTAAATTTCCAGCGAGCGCAGCACCGCATCAGCCACCAGGTCGGTGATGAGGCCGTGATCGCCTGCGAGGCAAGCCTCGTCGAGCGCATCGTAGTAGGCCAGCCGGTCTTCCTTGCGTATGACCGCCGGTGGGTATCCCTCTTTCATCAGTTCGAAGTTCATCAGCAGGCGGCCGGTTCGTCCGTTGCCGTCCACGAACGGGTGGACCTTGACGAACCTGGCATGCAACTCCGCTGCGCGCTCGATGACGTTCATGGGCGCAGATTGCTCGTGCCAGTGGATCAACTGCTGCATCTCGCGGTCGAGGTGCAGAAAATCAGGTGGCGTCGTACTCGCACCCGAAATGACGACGTTCTCACGCCGGTAGCGTCCTGCCTCTTCCTGAACAATGCCCTTTATGATCAGGCTGTGGATGTTCTTGATCTGCCACTCACTCAGGGTTTCCTGCTTCGCAACGATGTCCTCGACATAAACAATGGCATCGCGGTGATTGGTAGCTTCCAGGTGCTCGCGCAGCGACTTGCCGCCGACCGTAATCCCTTCCAGCACGACCTTGGTCTCGCGGAGGGTGAGCGTATTGCCTTCGATCGCGTTGGAATGGTAGGTCCATTCCAGCATCATCTTTTCCCTCAGGGAGGTGACGGTATTTGGCGGCAGTGGACGTTGCCGGTCAAGTTTGGCTTTCTCGGCATCGACTATCTGCAGCTTGGATTTAAGTTCGGAGGGCATGATTTGTAACGTCGGTTCCATGTATAGGCGTGGATCACCAAGCCTTCGATGGAGAATCCTATCATGGCTTGTAAACCTCGGCGGCATCGTCTCCACGGCCAGCTGTCGTGCGGTTAGCTGCTAAGGAACTTGACTGTGATTTTTTAGAGCAATAGCTGTACAATTTTGTAATTGCAGGCTTACGCTGTCTTCTTTGCTGAGCTTGTATTTCACATTTTCATTAAAGCGAAGAGGATCTATGCCAGCCAAAGCGCGGCCAAATGCTGCAGACGTTAATCGAATCGTTACCACAAGACTGGCTGCGCTCGACGAGCATAAGGATGCACAAGAAACAGTCAGCGTTGAATGGCGTGGCTCGTCAATCTACGTCCCGGTCATTTCAATGCCAGTAGACTTGGTTGCCTACAATCCAGACACGCACCGCATACGCGCCCAGCGCTCGGTCGACGCCGCAGGCTCCAAGGCGCTTGAGGATGACCCATGGGGTGGCGAGGCACAGAGCTATTTGCACAGGCTTCTGATGGGCGACCCCGCTAACCCATCGAAGCTTGACCCAAGCTTCGATGCGCTCAAGGAGGACCTGCGTGAGCACGGCCAGAACGAGCCCGGCATTATTACAAGAGGCGGGGTCTTGATTAACGGGAACACTCGGCGGGCAGCATTGAAAGAGCTGGGCCAGGACCACATCCGAGTCGGTGTCTTGCCCTCGGATGCTGGAAGCGAAGATATCCAGGGCATTGAGCTTTCGCTGCAGCTGAGGAAGGACCACCGGAGAGACTACTCGTTCATGAACTTCCTGCTGGCAATCGATGAGCAGGTCCAGGAAGGGCGGCAGGCCACAGTTATCCAGAAAAGCTTTCGGATTAAGCCTGCAGTCTTTGACCGATCGCAATGGATACTAGTGTTTATTAGGGACGCCATAAAGCGCAGCATAGTAAAGACTGAAAACGGCGTCATCGCCAGCCTCAACCTGGTGGACTTCGAATCCCAGCAGGGCAAGCTTGAAGAGCTCTACAAGGCATTCGTGGCGGTTGCACAGCGCTCGCCTGATGATGCGAAGGCGCTGTGCGAACAGCGTCTTCTGGCAATCCTGCTCAACAAGGCGAAAACGGACGTGCGCCTAATTGAGCACGATTTTACTGAAAGGTATATGAAGCAACTTCTGCCCACGCCAGCCGCCTCGCCGGCGCTGAGTATCCCAGGCACATCAATTAAGGTTGCAGGCGACACAGAGAAAGTACGGTCGCTTCAGCAACTGACTGACTCAGCTCTGCGGGCGAAGGCGGTTTCAAATGCCGGCACGCGGGTAGCGCCGCAGGAAGCGGAAGCTGCGAACAGGACGATGATTGATCTTGACGCTTCTGTTGATAAGGCGCTGGACCACGCAGGAAAGCAGGCACGTCTGCAGAAGCGGAAAGTTGCGGCTGCCGATCGCATCGCAGACGCTCGCGAAGATCTCGACCTTGCGATTGATGAAGTGGCACGGGCACGGGCAGTGTCGCAATTCGCTGTAGACGACATTGACGAGGCGCTGCTTTCATTAAAGCATAGCTTGGAGAAGCTTGGCGCTATGATCTCACGCGGCCATAGCGGCGAGTCGGATGGCGCAAAATGGTTAGCGGCGCTGACCAGCATCAAACTCTAGTTAAGGCAGAACTGTGCTTAATCTCCGCTTCTCTACTACAGCAGGAAAGGTCGCCATCTCATGCAGCGAGGAGCGCAGCGATGCGCTACAAGTTCTTCGGCGCCATTTCCATTCCGCGACTAGTTTGAACAACATCGAGTTCGAAACCGAGCTGGACGACTTTCTAGTGAATCTGCGCCAGCTTGCGGCTTGGGCCGAGTTTGACACTGATTTCCGCTGGCAAGACGAGCTAGTAAAGCTCGTCGAAAGCAATGCGCACGACGCAGGCGTGCTGGAAGCGGCACTGTCCAAGGGTATTCAGCCGTCAATTGACATAGATATTGTGGAAAATGGAAGCTGGAATGCGCCACTTACCGGGTTCCAAAGAACAAACATCGCGAAGCTTCTCAGTATGGAGCACGGCGCCAATTTTAGTGTACCCGGCGCTGGCAAGACCAGGGTAACGCTCGCGGTATTCCACGCCCGGCGGGCTGCTGGAGCAGTGAGCCGAATGCTTGTGGTATGTCCCAAAGCAGCCTTTGAAAGCTGGGAAAACGAGGCCCGGGAATGTTTCAAAGTTACGCCAGTACACGTTGCGGTCATGGATACGGGAGCCCCGCCGCCAGGGGACATCATCCTTGTGAACTATGAGCGGCTGCCTATTGCGCGAGCAGCGCTCATAAACTGGCTACGCCTGCAGCCTGCGCTGCTTGTCCTTGACGAGGCCCACAGAATGAAGCTTGGCCCCTCTGGGGCCTGGGGCGCCGCTTGTCTTTCTTTGGGCCCTTACGCTGCGAATAGGATGATCTTGACCGGAACTCCTGCGCCGAACGGCGCGAAGGACCTTGAAAATTTGTTTACATTTGTTTGGCCTGGACAGGGGCGCCGCACAGTAGCAAACGCGCTCGCTGCGAACGATCTCGCTGCCGCCAGCCGGCAGCTGCGCCCGCTATTCTGCCGAACAACTAAGTCCGACCTCTGCCTTCCGCCAGTCGAAGTTGCTGTCCGGAGGATTTCGCTCCCGCCCCTGCACCGCGAATTGTATAACGCCCTTCTTGGCCAGCTTTCGGGAAAGTGGCGTGGCGGCGAAGCCGATATGGAGGAGCTCGGAAAGATAATGCTCTACCTCTTAATGGCAGCCACGACTCCAGCCCTGCTAGCAACTGGCGCCAGCCGCCATGAACCGCTGCCCTTCCGCGTTCCGCCGATTTCTCCACCCACAGGATCGTCGCTTGGCGAGCTAATGAAGGACCTGCCGCAGTACGAGCTATCTCCCAAGTATATGGAGGTACTGAAGATCGTCTCCGAAAACGCGGCGGAAGGTAGGAAGACCCTGGTTTGGTCTACGTTTGTCAGAAATCTGAAAACGCTCGAGTCCCTGCTGTCGCGTTTCGGACCAGCATTGGTACATGGCGGGTCGCTGGACCGCGCCGAGCAGCTCCACCGGTTCAGAACGGATCCCCGCTGTTTCGTCCTGCTCTCCAACCCGGCGACGCTTGGCGAGGGCGTCAGCCTGCACCACGAATGCCATGACGCCGTGTATGTCGATCGTGATTTTTCCGCAGGACGGTATTTGCAAAGCCTAGACCGAATTCACCGTCTGGGGCTGAAACCGGGAACGAGGACACGAATCCATGTTCTAGTAGCAGAGGAAACTATCGACGAGCTCATAGAACAAAGGCTTGCAACCAAGCTACAGTTTATGGGCGGCGTACTCGACGACCCTGCGGTCACCGAGCTCGCAGACCTGGTTGAAGAGCCTAGCGAAACAATCGGCATGGATAGCAGAGACCGGCAAGAGCTGCTGCGCTACCTGAGCGTCCATGCTGCCGTCTAACTCAGTTGTAGCAGCAAGCCTGAGGCTGCTACAACTGCTACGCACATCATCCATATCGCACGTATGGCGGATTCTCCGCACAGATCCAGCGTACACAGACCTGACGCAAAGCCAGTACGCAACAGCATTCGATCTGCTTAGGGACGCGGGTGTGCTAATAGGACATACTTCTTCGCTGGCATTAGCAGGGCAGTTCGCGATGCTCCCTGAACCGGAAATGCGCAAGCAGCTATTTGAATGCGTCATCAGGCACGTTTCGCCTGCCTGGCTTCGGGATGCGGACATTCTTGTTCCTGCTTCCGGCGAGATTCCAGAGGACGCAGCTAAGCTAGCAGCAGAGCTTGGACTGCAAGAGAACGAAGCCTTCCGGGCGGTGCGGAACGCCCACACACATGTCGACCTGGAAAAAAGACAGCTCATCGGAGGCGCCGGCGAGCGTGCCCTGCTGGCCTACCTTGAAGCGAACTGGCCAGGGAGCACCATCCATGTTGCTGCCCTTGGCGACGGGTTCGGCTACGATATCGCGTTCATGCAAGGCGGACGGGAATGGCACCTGGAAGTAAAAAGCACCACCCGCCGTGGGCGGTTGAACTTTTTTCTGAGCCGCAATGAATACGAAACTGGCCTTGCCGACCCGTCATGGCGCCTAGTCGTGGCAGGGCTCAGCGCAGACCTCAAGCTGATGGCTCTTGCAACCCTATTACCGGGCCACCTGCAGCCTGTTGCTCCAATAGACGTAGGACCGAACTCCAGATGGCAGAGCGCCATGTTCGAAATAGGTGGCAGCAGCTTCGTAAAAGGCATATGTCTTTCGGGCAGCAATTCAGACACATCGGAATTCCATCGCTATCTTCATGCCGCCGGCTGCCATGATTCGTGGTTCGCCTGGCTGCCTTGAATGCTAGCCGATATCCCGCGCCGCGACCAGGTCCTCGAAACGGAAAAAGATACCCACTAGCTCGGCAGGAAGGGACTGGGGCCTAATGGCTTTTGCCAGCTCATATCCATCAACAAGATGGTAGCCCCCCTGCTCTAGCCAAAGGTTCAATTTCCGGAGAACCGAATTGCCACTTATAAGCCGCACGCGGCTGGTTGGGTGGTCCCACATCTGGTCAAATTGAGTACCCGCTTCGTCCAGGGCCGCCGACATATCGGTGCCGCCAGATGACTGAATTCGTCCGGAGATAAAAGCGCCACGGGCCTCGCCGCGCAACTCTTCGTATATCTCAGGCAGCAGCAGCGATAGCGTGTCCGGCGACGCGCCAGATGCACGGGAAATCGTACTTGGATCAAGCAAATAGTTCTCGATTTCGGGAAATACGCATATCTCCACAATTACGTCAGACGCGGAGAGGACGCTAGCGATACGGTCGTTAACCGCCTGCGGCCGGTAGGCCGACTGCAGGAAGACCGCCGTAGGCAAATTCGACGGCAGTACCGAGCGCAAGCTGTCGCCGACGCTTTCGATGCCGGTCCACCTTGCTGCATTCCTGAGCGACAAGATGGTGACGCGCTGCTCGTCTCCAACGGCAGTCGCGCCAACCTGCCTAGCAAGTACGCGAATTATGCGGGGATCGTCGCAGTCCACCGCCAGCACCAGCTGGGCGCGCATGCTGCGGGCGAGAGCGATATTAAAACTTGTTCCTAAGCTGGTGCTGAGATCCGACAGCACCCGCTTCGACTTGGCGCGGACCGCTGCCCCGGCACGGCGGTCTACCCACAAAATGCCGTTTGCAGGAGCCTCCGCTACAACGTCCGTAGAATGACTTGCAAGGATAATCTGCGCAGAAGTTGTTCCTAGCAGGCGCACCAGCCTCCGTTGAAGGTCCGGATGCAGGTACACTTCCGGCTCATCGAGGACAATCGTTGCTGAGTCCTGAGCCCGGAACACATGCCATAGCAGCTGCACCCATATCTGCATACCGTCGCCTGCCCAAGAAAGCTCCTTTGGCGCCCTGCTTCCATTTTCGGAATAGAAAACCACCAGCGTATTTTCTCCAACATTAAGAGAAACATCGAGCAGCTCGATTTCGGGCAGCCAAGGCCTGCAAAATTCGCGGAACCGTTCCCATTCGCCGGATTTCGACATGAGCCAGGCGTTGTTGCGAAAATGCCGGCTCGCTAGGCGGGACTGGCTGTGGGCTTCGATATATACGGCGGTCTTCAGCTCTTCATGCCGCTCTAGCGGAGTAACAACCGGAACAATGGTCGTCTTTCCGAACAGCGACCGCACTGCAGCGAGACTCGATGGCTGGCTTCCCTTTGCGTCCTGAAGGTAGAAGTAGCCCGCCTCGTCCTCGTCATCGTTTTCGGGCCAGACGATGTGGATGCTAGCGCCATTCGACCATTGCACGCATATCCTAGTCTCATCGCTGCCAAAGTCGTAGCGGACCGGATCATTGCCCTTGTCAAAAGCTGAAGGAAGGGAATAGGCTGAAACCCGATACCCGCTATCGGTCACATTAATTGTAGGCCGCTTGCGGGAAGCTGTGCGGAGGCATTGCTCGGCAAGAGCGATTGCTTCCAGCACTGTGCTCTTCCCTGCACTGTTTGGACCTACGATAAATGCATGAGGAGCCAGCTCTGCTTTTAGCTTCTTAAACCCGCGGAACCGCGTAAATGTAACACTTTCGATCATTCTTGCCTGCTATTATTAGTGGAAGCATAAAAGGTAAAACTCCGCAGCCTAAATTATAAAATGACTTCAACTTTTGATAGAGAAATTCTTCCGCGCTGGGATGATCCCGCTTTGAAGGCTGGTACCAGGATTAGAACCGCGCTTTGGCTGCTCTGCGAAATCGGCGTAGGAAACGTCTTCACCAAGGAGCAGCATCGCCAAGCTTTCCCTGGGATTTCGCAGGCGGACCGCCGGCTTAGGGACCTGCGCCCATTCGGATGGATTATCCACACGAACCTCGAAGATGCAACGCTGAACTCCAGCGAACAGCGTTTTGTAGCAGCAGGGCAGCCCATATGGAAACCGTCTTCACGAGATAGTCATGGCTTGCCGACTCTAACAGCAAAACAGAGGAGGGAAATCTTTGCCGGGGCGGATTACCAGTGCACTGTATGTGGCATTGCCGGTGGAGAGCGCTATCCCGATTCCCCATGGATGTCGGCGACCCTATGCATAGCGAGGCGTGTCCGCACTAGTCCGGAAGGACGCAGCGATCAGCGCTTCGCGGTCGAATGCAAGCGGTGCCAGTCCGGTAGCAACAGCCGGAGTGAAGACCTAGCTGGACTAGTCTTGCTGATTTCCTCGCTTTCGGCAGAGGATAAGATGGCAATATGCCACCTGGCCGCCCAGCTTCCTGGCAGTGCGCTTCTAAAAGCATGGGCCGCATACCGGGACCTTCCCGCTGACGCTAGGCTCGAGATAATTTCCTGGATGTCGAAAAACTGCGCGGAAAGCTGAGGGACGGCTATGCGGCTTGCTTTGGCCCGTGCTTGCGTGCGACCAGCGACATGCTCATGCCTGGCTCGTACGTCTCGCGCACCAGCGCCGCTTTTTCCTCGGTTGACCAGCGCCTGCGACGCTCCTAGCTCACTGTCACCACTTCGATTTTTTGCTTATTCCTAGTCATATGCACAGTCCTATTCCAGTCTGTAAGAATAACGCATATGCTGTGTCCGGGAAAACAGGGGCTATCTTACGATGCTCCTCGCTCGCTGTCACCATTTCGATTTTTTGTTTTTTGAGTCATATCTATAGAGCTATTCCTACCTTTAAGTACAATGCATCCGCTGTTTCCAGGTAGTCAGAGATCTTACTCATTGGCACATTAAACCACTATACAGAACGATCGATATTTCTAATGTGAATATACGACAATAACTTCAATGACGAAGAAATTCCCCTCTACAAGCGGCTGTATGAGATAGTTTGTCTTAGGTCACCATTGTAGTAGACGCCTTCTCATCCATTATGCTACTCTAAATAAAATTTTAACAAAGAAACTTTTCACTATGCTAGTCGGCTTATTTCTGCGTCATTACAAGGTATATAAAAACATAAATTTTGTACCGATCACATCGGGGGCAGGTTTATGTGCTTATCTCGGCGCTAATGGTGTCGGCAAAAGCTCGATTCTTGACGCGCTCGACAAGTTCTTTAATGGAGGTGACTGGAGTATTAATGCGCAAGCAAAAAGTGAAGGCGGATTGTCCGGCGAGGACAAATTGCCTTATATCGTCCCTGTATTTGCGATCCCAAAAGCTGAGCTAAATACTAGCATGCACCCTACGGCTACTGTTGTGAGCAACTACCTTTGGCAGGCCACCCTTAAGACAACAGACGCGCTAACCGGTTTTTACAACATTCGATCAAAGCTCGATGCTAATGGGTTTAATTCAGATACTCACTTTCTTTTAGCTATTGGCCGTCAGCTGAACAAATCAACTGCTTATATGGGATCGTTTCAGAAAGATGCGGATTTATGGAAATCGCTAGAGGAAAATTCAATAACCCAAGTATCCTTAGATTCACTCTTGGCTAATGTCGTTTCTATATATTCCTATTTCTATATTCCAGTCGAAGCAGATCCAAGCGTCTTTTCAAAGCTTGAGTCAAATCATGTTCAGAAGCTTCTTGACGAAGATATTCGCGATAAAATTCAAAAAGCTATAGGAACCAGTACAGTCGCGACAATCAATACTTCGCTCCAAAAATTCGTGACGGAAATAAGCACTAGCTTAATTGATTACAAGTACAAAGGGACGCACAAAGATCGATTAACTATGAATGATCTAGTCGAAAAAATATTTGAAGCATACTTTTCGATTAAAATTCTCCACCGTACTACTGGTTCTTCCTCTATTCCAATACGCGACCTCAGCGCTGGAGAAAAACGGCGGGCCCTGATTGACTTGGCCTATTCACTTTTAGCACGTAGCGCGGCAAGACAACATCGCGTCATTTTAGCAATTGACGAACCGGATGCATCGTTACATTCTTCAGCTTGTCACGACCATTTCACCCGTCTCGCGAAAATTCCGTCATTAACCGTTCCCAACAGCCAAGTCCTCATTACTACCCATTGGTATGGATTCCTTCCAGTTGTACAGGATGGTATCGCGCACTCGATAACCGAAGGGTGCGATCGGATAGAGTTTTTTACATTTGATCTTTATAATTTTAGGGAGCAAATTAAACATGCTGTAAAGATTAGCAACGGAGAGTTGCCGAGGGATGTTGAATTGAAGAGCTATAACGACATGCTACAATCTATAGTTTCATCAACTGTGCGGCCTGTACCGTATAATTGGATTTTATGCGAAGGGTTGTCGGACAAAATATATCTAGATTTTTACCTGGCAGATCTGGTTACTAGTCAAAATTTGCGTGTCGTTCCGCTCGGCGGTTTCAAAGAGGTGCGACGAGCATTTACGTATCTAAAGACTCCGCTTGACGATCCAGAGTATAAAATTGCGGGGAAAGTTTTGTGTTTAGTTGACACCGACGCGAAACTTGAAAAAGTTGATTCAAAACCTGAGAGCAAGGCAATAGATTTCTTAAGAATTATTTACGATGAGAGCCTTGCTGACGTAACATTAGTCAAGATTGACGACCAACTCGTCGCACCTGCCACAGAAATTGAACATGCATTGGAAGCGGACCGGTTCCTCCGCACTGTCGCGTCTTTGCCTAATAAGAATGGCGGAATAGCCATCAAAGACATCGTTGAAAAGTCGACTCCAGTCGAAACCTTACTGACATCGTACGGATATTTGAATCTTACGCCTTCCGCCAATAAGCGAATGATGGCTGAATATTTCGACTTAGCTGATAACAAAGTTGCATTTGCTAAAGCGTATGTCGCTGAGGACGGCGCCTCGACTTCGCCGCCCGCATGGGTAGCTAAGGTTCGAGGGTATTTCGCGCCACCGCCGAAAAAGACAAAGAAAAAGTAATGGAAGGCGTGACTAGAAGCAAAGGACCTATTGAATACAATCACTAGCCCCTAACGCGTCGTGCAATCTGTATCAAATTTGAGGAGGTCATGGACATCTATTTGGTCAGTTCGACGCTATTTCTAACGAAAATCGAAGCTATCACTTCTATTGCATTGATCTTAGAGTTGCCGTAACAAATGGCGAATCGGCATACCGCGAAAAATTCGCCATCATCCCAATAGGAAGTATTCTATTTCAAGGGGAATGTTCAGATGTCGTTGAAACTGGAATTGTCTTTCATGGCTAATCCTTATGGTACTGTGAGTCGCGCGAGGACGAGGATTTTCACCCCAATGTATTGTAGTACGCAACTTAATCAAAAAAACCTTATGCTAAAAGTTCTAAGGAATTGATAAAGACTTGGAGTTCTTACCACCGCCACAGTAAACCTAATATCAAACAACGGATCCTTTGTTAGATTTGATAATGCAAATACAGAGATGGAGTAAGTTTACTGGCCAACAGGCGCAACAAGCTCCGTTACTGGCTTTGTTTTGAGCAGTTCTTAGTTTAAACTGCAATATTAAGAGCTTCCTTGTCCTGGATATGCCTAGGTGTTGTATATAGAAATCAGCAAATATCCCAATCGCCTAAAGAATTTTCGAATTGCCTGTTATAGTCCGTAAAGCAGCTTCATCATTTTTGCACGCATCCGACAATGATCGAAGCACCAATCCCGACAAAGCGTACCGCTCATCAAGTCCTATTCTGGCATATTTTAAGGTACATGTTGGCTAAAGTTTCCTGACTTTTTATAACTCAGCAATATTCATGAAAATTCTCTTTGCATCAAATCCACGATTAGCTATAAATTGCAAAAATAGTGTTCCACGGTCACATACCTGTTTACTAGCTCGTCAAGTTAGTAGATTTCTCTCCTTTCTCATCGGATTTCGCAACGCATGACTATCACAATTAAAAAATCTGTAAAGTCATCAAACTCCAATATTGGTGTAGTCGCTTATCTCCGTAGCGATAACTGGGATGATTATAATTACAAAACTCTATTTCACGTTTGGATTGAAGATGAATTTAGGAACCATTATGAGATCGGCGACGTGAAAATTGGATATTTATCACAAACAGAAATGTCTCGGACTGAGGATGCATTTGGCGACTCACTATCAAGCTTCGATGAAAGTTTTTTTTCTGTTGGTCAAGATGTTAGCTATTACGAAAATATCTATTCATTACCTCAAAATATTCGTCTTTCTTTCCTGAAAGCCATGCAAGATGTAGTGCACGATTCCCGAATTTTGGAAAAAGCCAAAAATTCTGCGGTGTTTGAAATTTCGCTGCTTAGACACTTTAAGATTGAAACCATTGAGAATCAATTTTCTCTTGCTTTGCGGGGTGAGGCTTCACTAACCGAATTCAACTTTGGATATCAGAAACCTCAAAGCAATAACAATGCTGGAATTTCTCTGTCCTTCACAGTTATACCAAATTCTTTACCATCCACAAATATTCACGTGCTAATCGGAAGAAATGGAATCGGGAAAACTACACTGCTAAATAATATGATCTCGCGGCTGACTGATAGGTCCGAAAATATCACGAGTTTTGGAGACTTCTATGATCTTCAAAGCGGCACTCGCACATTAAATAATGCATATTTTACAAATGTCGTGTCAGTTTCATTCAGTGCTTTCGACCCTTTCACCCCGCCTTCCGAAGTGATTGAGAAAAGTGCACCGGTCAAGTATAGCTATATTGGGCTAAAGGATATCAACCCCGCTGATGAAGTTACTTCAGTATCAGATGACGAAGATACCTGGCATTCGGAAGACTACTTAGTAAGACCTATCGCACGTCATCAAGACATGCAAGACTTTGCACTTGTTTTTATCAATAGTTTAAACGCGTGCCTAACTTTTCAATCCAAAAAAGCACGCTGGATTTCTGCAATTACTACTCTGGAATCAGATTACAATTTTGCAGAAATGAAGTTGACCCAGTTTGCTCTCAAGCCACCAGGAAAATTGCGAGACGAAGAAGCACAGAAAATATTTGAAAAGATTAGCTCTGGCCATGCTGTAGTATTACTTACTTTAACCAAGTTAGTGGAGCGTACTGAAGAAAAGACGTTAGTGATTATGGACGAACCCGAATGTCATCTGCATCCTCCCTTATTGTCTGCTTTTATTAGAGCGATTTCAAATCTCCTGATAAACCGAAATGGGGTGGCGATTATAGCAACCCACTCGCCTGTGATTTTGCAAGAGGTGCCTAAAAATTGCGTCTGGAAAATTTCTAGGAATCAAATGAGTTTTTCCACTGAACGTCCTGAAATTGAGACATTTGCTGAAAATGTGGGGACTTTGACACGTGATATATTTGGTCTCGAAGTGATTACGTCAGGTTTTCATCAACTCCTTCAGCAAGAAGTTCATTCAGGTGCGACTTATGAACAAATCGTGAAAAAATTTAATGGCAACATCGGGTTAGAAGGTCGCTTAATGCTGCGCGCCCTTGTAAAAAATCGAGATAGAAGTTAATTATGAGGAAAATTGCGCGCCCTTCATACGACAGTGGAGAAGTTTTTCGCAAATGCGTTAGCACAACTAGATCGCCAGCAACTCGCGAAAATCTACTTTCTCTTACTACACAACTGGAAAAAATTTATCAGGATTATGCAGCCAAAGCCAGCATTGGGAATTTGTATCAGATTGAACCAAATTTCTGTGGCGACAATGAAATTTATTTAGGGAAAGTGAGCAAATTAAATTTAAAAAGTTTATATACTCTGCAGATGGCGGATAATAGAAAACCTGCATACGAGTTTCGTTCTAAAATCCTGTCTGCCGCGTGCAATTCTAGGTGTCCTCTTTGCGGGCTTGGACATGTCAAAGAGATCGACCATTACCTGCCAATATCTACGTATCCGCAATTTTCGGTTTTTCCATCCAATCTAATTCCGGCTTGCAGCCAATGCAATTTTGCGAAAAATGATATTTCCACTAAAAATAAATCCGAGCAAACCATTCACCCTTATTTTGATGATGAGTTGATGGAAGACCAATGGCTATTTGCACAGATATTCCCCCGTTCTTTAACTGTTGAATATTATGTAAATCCACCAAAACATTGGCCTAAAGAAGAGAGGAGAAGAATACACTCACACTTTAATCTATTTGATCTGGAAAATAGATTCAGGGTCGAATCAAGCGATTTGATTTCGGTAACATGTGCCGAACTGCAGAGTCTGGATTTTGAATCCGGGATAGATTCGTCCTTCATACGAAAACATCTGGAGGATGTGGCGCAAATCAGATATAAGATCCATAAAAATTGGTGGCAAACCGCTCTGTATCAAGCTTTTTCCACAAGCCATTGGTTCTGCAATATAGGCTTTCGCATCTGGAAATGATCGAGCTACGCTTGCGACTAATAGTTCACCCCCGCCTTCCGAGGCTCTCGGAAGACTAAACATCATATCAAGAGGGTGGAACTGAGGATTGTCGCCGACAAGTTGATTCAGGCCGAACGGCTCCGACGGAACTACGCGAGAAAAGTGTCGAGGTGCTCTGGACCAAAAAGCATGGCAAGTACTATTCCGCTACAAGCTCTCGGGCGGCGCTGACAAGCATCACAAGCTCATTCTCAAAAGTTAGGTCAGCAGTGCCAGCGAACGTAACTCGCAGAACTTTGAAGCGGTGAACGATCCAGAACTATATGTCAGGACATATAGGTTGGCAAAAGCTATATCGATGGCGAACGGGAGCGTTGTTTAAGAGCGAAGCCTTTCGCATGAATATCCAGCATAAAAGCAGCAAGGACAGAGCATGGTCAGAGCGCAGGAGCGACGCATTCAAACCCATCGCTCTGCTGCAATGCCCACGGATTGAGCTTGTTTAAACTCTTCGGGCACTACGCGTGGGAAAATTTTTAAGTCCTTCATTGAGCAGGAGTGTTATCCTACAGAACATTCAGCCGAACTTGATCAGACATGAAATTTCCTCAATGATGCGGTGTAGCGCGAGCGTTAGCGCCCGCTGTAAAAATTAGAAGCTTTTTTCTACGTGACTAAGATTAGACACTATAAGCATTTATCTAAATTATGAGATTAACGTTTCCATTGAAGCTCGGTAGCGTCGGACAATATGAGTTGAGCAAAGCCGCGTTCGATCACATTATTGCTGGTGATTTCACCGACCGGCCGGTTAAGACACCGGCGAAAACAGTCGTAGAAAAAGTGCTTGCAGGTGGATTGCACACATACGAAGGATGGAAAACATTTGTTTGTAAATATCCGAAGATAGTCCACCTGTTGCAGTTCATATCTGGCATCGATGAGGGCTGGTGGTTTGCGCGCGAATTGCAAAACGGGGTGATCACATTGAAAATTCCTCGGCGTTTGTTTAACAAGTCTGCTGCAAGCATTACACAGCAACCGGATACCCACTACAAGTCCGGATATCTCTGGAAGACTTTGTTTCCACGCTCCTATTCCTATGACAATATTGCCAGCTCAATCGGCGAGGCTCTTGAAAAGCTTGATAAAGAGCTTTCTGACGATCTGAGCGTAGAGAAACCTGATGGCGTACTTTACGGATACTCGGCGGTCGATGACCCGTTTACTGCGATGCTGATACGCATTCAGGTACGTGGCAATCAGGTCATGTCCGCATTTCCCGCATGGGATCAGCCGTACACGGGCAACAATGGTAAGCCGTATTCACATGGCCAATCGATAAGCTTCCTGATCGCCGAATCGGTAGTAGAGTGTTCAGCATATCGAAGAGCCTATGGGCCTGTATTTCCCAGTCAAAATTTGGACGTTGATGCATTGGTGGCAGCGACGCCGGAGTTTATCAGGAGGCGGCGGCGAAGGAACCCGGCGGCCATTGTGAACATCCGACATGCCGCACGCGCGGAGGAGCTTAAGAGGTTCGCATTCAGGGCAACGACTACTGATTTGCATGTTATCGATGCATATCTTGCGGGCTACCCTTGCGCTAAGGACCCATTTGCAACACAGGCCGCAGTGTATGAGCGCTACCTTGTTGAACTAGATCGCGATCTGGCCATCTTCAATGCAGCGCAGGTTACTGAAAATATAGGTGAATGCCTCTGGGTACTTGCGGTGGGTGATCAGAAATTTAATACCCGCCGTGCAGTGGACGCTATGGTGCGGTTTCTTGGAATGGCCCTGGTGCACACTGGGGGATTGAACACATTGATGTTTAAAGCCTTGATTGGTGACATGGTGTCTCTGGCCAAAGACCATCAGGATCCAACAGCACTTCGCGATGTCTTAAGTGCCCTTGCGAATTCTCCATGTCGTGCCGCTCTCTACACAGAGTTCGACATAGCACCTTACGCGTGGAAGAGAGACGGTGAAAAATTCGATCCGTCAGCGCCTATTGAAATCGTATTGACTGTCGATCACCTGCTTGATTTCGTTGCGTCTAGTCTGGGGGAAAACTATCTAATAATGTTCGACAAAGAGCGGCGGCTCGAATTTGCACGTGCATTCCTTGATGTCCATCACCAGTGGCGCCTTTCCGCAGACGTTATGCACAAGTTATCTGGACGCGACTTCGATTTCTTTATGCCCACTGTGCTCGATCTGGCCAAGCTAAACACCCAGACTCCGCCAGAGGAAAAGGACCTGATCGACATCATCTATGACTATAGCCGGATGATGGTCATGATGCGCCAGCGTATCGTGCTTGAAGACCCGGTTGCTTACTCCACTAGGCTAGAGGACTTAGATGAAAACCAACCAGAGCAAGCATGTTTAATACAGCAGAAACTTAAATATCTCAACGTAAGATTCATGCATCTTGAGATGCTAGAGAAAGCCAGAGCATATGCTAATCGCGTCGGATATACCAAACTAATCAAATCATGTGATGATGCAATCCATCGTTTACCCAAAGAGCGAATCCCGATGCCAAAATCGATTCCTGATTATATACCTAGTTGGAGAGGAACGATTAAGCCAGATCATCCATTGCTGGCCACCGGATTGGCGGAGATATTTGGTCAAGAGCCAGATCAAGCTCAGTGAAAAATTATCTACTCGTCTTTTATAAGTAGTCTCCATCGTTGCCGCAAACGTTCTCATAAGTAGTCGGGCCTGAACAAATCCTAACCGCTTGATTCTACTGCCGAAAGATCGAAAAACAGTAGCTGGGATTTGCAAGCTTTCGCTAAAATGGAGTCAATTCCTTGCAAATTTCAGAGGACTGAATGGGACCGAAGCCAGCTGGATCACAAAGCGCAGACATGTTCCGCCAACGGCTGGACGAACTGGTCAACCTGAAGCATCCGCTGGCACAGCTGGCCACCCACATCGACTGGAGCGTTTTCGAG
>Ga0308164_10000138_pt1 | contig 201097 bp, 179 predicted proteins | sample PhyTR2_FD_201031 | JGI IMG/M metagenome (GOLD analysis project Ga0308164, IMG submission 201031) | Phyllosphere microbial communities from UC Gill Tract Community Farm, Albany, California, United States - DLSLT.R2 | ecosystem: Host-associated > Plants > Phyllosphere > Unclassified | place... | reverse complement strand
TTGTAAGAGGTATTCACACGCGCGGACAATCGCTTAAAATTAGTCAGCTTTACAATGCCGTCATTGTCATAATATCCCATAGAGAAATAGTACGATCCTTTGTCAGAAGCACTGGAAGCAGATACATCCAGAGAATTGGCCACACCAGTTTGGGAAACTTCATCATACCAGTTGGTATTGGCAGATTTGATGGTTTTCGCAGCATCCAGATATTCCGGGACGAAACTGTTGTAAAGTGTAGGTGTACCATTCTGAACGCCCCAATCGAAGTTGTAGCTGAGATTGTTGCTGTTAGGATTCAGGCCATCGTTAATATTGGCGCGCCAAAGCACTTCTCCAAATTGTTTTGCATTAAGAACCTCTGTTTTTTTAGCATATTGCGAATAAGCAGAATAATAATTCAGGTCGATTCTCATCTTCCCTTTTTTTCCTTTTTTGGTGGTGATAATGATCACTCCATTGGCAGCCCTGGAACCGTAGATACTTGCTGAGGATGCATCTTTCAGAACCTGCATCGATTCTATATCACTTGGGTTTAGCTCGTGCATTCCCGCTTTTGTGGGTACACCGTCAATTACGTACAAAGGATCTGTATTGTTGAGGGTACCAACGCCGCGGATCAATACTTTTGTATTTCCACCGGAAGGCGATCCATCTGTTGAGATATTAAGTCCTGCAACTCTCCCCTGCAAAGCTTTGATTGGATTGGGTTCGGCCTGTTTGTTCAGGTCTTTCATATCTACTATGGAAACTGCTCCTGTGATATCGGCTTTTTTCTGCTTGGTATAACCGGTGACCACAACTTCTTCAATGCTTTTTACTTTTTCGGAAGAGAGCACAATGTTTAGGATGGTTTTTTCGTCTACCAAAACTTCCTGTGTAGAATAATCGGGATAAGTAAATACCAACGTATTACCTCTCTTTAAATCATTGATTTGAAATGCACCGCTACTATCGGTTGTCGTTGCAGCACCAGTTTCTGAAACGGTTACAGTGACACCACTAAGGGGTTTCTGATTTGGCGCCAAAACCTTTCCCTTAACGATTTCCTGTGCAAAGACGTAGGAAAAAGGAAGAAGGCAAAAGGCAACGGCTATTTTATATTTCTTCATAATATAGTTTTTTTATTTGATGTTAATCTGATGTGCGCTGATGCCGATTGTAGTTCCTTTAGTATTGGTGGACAATCCCAGTTCGGAGAAATTCTCGTTGGGGAAGAAGATTTCGGTCATCACTTTTTCGCCGTCATTAAAGAAAATTTCGATCGAAGTTTTGTCAAGTACAATCTTAAAAGTCGCGTTTTTGTAGCTTTTTGCCAACGGTGCTTTAGAAATCCTATCTGCAAAATTGTTCTTAAAATCGGTCTTTCCAGATTTTGTACGGTCAATAAAAAGCTCCTGCTTATTGTTATCAATTCCGAAAACTACCTGTTCACCTATTGAATTTTTTAAGGTAAAAGTGTATTTTCCTTTTTTCATCTTTTTAAAATTAGCATCAACCACTGCTTTGGAAAGATCCACATCTGCTTTGCTGATGAGCTTCTGATCAGAAACAAGTTTAATTTCCTTTTTTACAGCATTTCCCTCATAATTTTTGAGTTGCTGCACCGGGATATTTTTCAACGTATAGCCTTCTCTTGACCTTGTCAAAGTCACCTCACGGGGAATGGTAGAACTGCCTCTCCATTTGTCTGTGGGCACAACCGGCGAATAATCCCAGTTGGACATCCATCCGATGATCACTCTTTTATGATCCGGTACATTATCAAAGGAAACACTTGCGTAGTTATCGCGCCCCCAATCCAGCCAGGCCACTTTTTCTTTTTCCAGCTGTTTGGTAAAAAGAGCATCCATTTTGAAGGTGGTCCCATCGAAGTCGCCTACGAAATACTGGGCAGCAGAACCACCATTGGGACCACCTGGATTGATATTGACGATAAGAACCCATTTCTCTTCATTTGTTCCTTCAACTTTGATTGGGAAGAGATCCGGACATTCCCAAACGCCGCCGTGTCCGCCTACATTTTTCCCAAATTCTGACAGGAAAGTCCAGTCTTTCAGATTCTTTGATGCATAAAAGTGCTGTCTGTCCTGTGCTGCCAATCCCATCACCCATTGTTTACGTGCGTCATCCCAGAAAACCTTCGGATCCCTAAAATCTTTGATTCCCGGGTTTTTCAGGACGGGATTGTTGCTATACTTGGTCCAGGTTTTTCCTTTGTCTAATGAATAGGCGATTGCCTGAGACTGTGCATCGATTTCTCCGGCTTTCTCTTTTTCCATATTGTGGTAGGTAAAAATGGCCACCACCGGTACATTTTTGCCATCACCAAAGCCAGATGTATTGTCTTTGTCTACAACAGCACTTCCCGAAAAAATGGCACCTTTGTCATCCGAAGCAATTGCAGGAGACAGTTCTTCCCAACTGATCAAATCCTTGCTGATGGCGTGCCCCCAACCCATCTTGGAAAAATCCGGAATACTCTGGAATGATGTATACTGGAAAAATAAATGGTAAGTTCCATCGAGATAAAAAAGTCCGTTTGGATCATTCATCCAGCCTTTTTCCGGACTGAAATGATAGTTGAGCCTGTAAAGCTGTTCTTCTGAACTCTTGGCTGTCTGCTGCGCACTAAGCTGCTGCATGAAGGCGGCGGCGATGGTCATCAATGTTATAAATCGTTTCATAGTGTTATTTGGTAAGGGTTTTACTTAATTTTTCCAGGGAGATTCCTTTCGTTTCCGGCATCATAAAAATCACAAAGATTAGTTGAAAACACATTGCGATGGTAAAGACTAGAAACACCGTCCCTGCGCCAATGGTTGAGAATAATGTGGGTATTAATGACGGAATAATGGCTGCCAGCACCCAATGTGTAGAACTTCCAAAAGATTGCCCGGACGCCCGAAGATGATTGGGGAAGATTTCTGAGATGAAAACCCAGATTACTGTGCCCTGACCAATTGCGTGCGCCGCAATAAAGAGAAAGAGAAATACAGGTATTGCCAGGCCCGACCAATGGAAAAAAAACGCCATCGAAACCAGTGATAAAGAAATGATATAACCTATGGATCCAACAAACATCAGTGTCCTTCTCCCAACTTTATCAATGAGATTGACTCCTACAAGGGTGAACACCATATTGACAATGCCAATTCCTATACTGCTCAGCAATGCCGTTTTTTCACCTAATCCCGCTTCTCCAAAAATTCTGGGAGCATAATACAGAAAAGCATTGATTCCTGACATCTGATTGAAAAAGGCTACCAAAAAAGCCAGTATAAGCGGAAAACGGTATTTCTTCATAAAGATATTTTCCTTGGGAGAATCTGCGTTGTCATCTTCCATCTGTGTGATCAAAATTTCAGAATCTTGGTCGGGGCTAAGGATTTTCATCACTTTTTTAGCTTCTTCTATTCTGGATTGGGAGACCAGCCATCTCGGACTTTCAGGAATGGTCAACACACCCAAAGTATAGATAGCTGCGGGAATTGCCTGTACGCCGAGCATCCAACGCCAGTCGTTGTCGCCGATACCGCTTAACAGATAATTCGATAAAAATGCAACCAGAATCCCCAAAACAATATTAAACTGATACAGGGAGACCAGTCTGCCGCGGTCTTTTGCAGGTGCAATTTCTGAGATATACGTTGGCGCAGCAATTGTAGAAGCACCTACGCCAAGCCCGCCCATAAATCGGAAGAAGGCAAAAGTGTAGGGATCATTGGAAAGCGCCGTTCCTATTGCAGAAAAGGCGTATAGGATTCCAATGGCAATCAGTGTTTTCTTTCTGCCAAATCTGTTGGTTGGAATACCTCCGAAGATAGCGCCGATAACTGTTCCCCACAATGCCATTCCCATTACTACTATCCCGTGGAAGGCATCTGAACTGTCCCAGAGCAATTGCAATTTTTTGTCGGCGCCAGAAATTACCACTACATCAAATCCGAATAGAAAACCGGCTAATGCTGCGATAACAGACCACCTCATAATTTTGTTCATCTGTCAATTATTTTTTGATTGAGGCTAATATATTGACAGATGGAAATGCGGTGGTTTAATTTTGTTTCAAAACATTTCGGTAATGTGAACGGATTGTTAATTTTAATGTAAATAACTGATAATAAGCTTTTTAAAAATCAATATCAATATATTTATTTTTAAAACATACAAAATTGTTGCACACATTTATAAAAATGTTACATCAGATCGATGGTTGCGAAGGTATGATTTTACTTAATCCGGATTGGGTGCTTTCCGAAAAGCATTGGGCGTCAATCCAAATTTGCTTTTAAAAACTGTAGAGAAATAATTGGGCGAAGAAAAGCCTGTTTTGTATGCAATTTCAGAAATAGTGAATCCCGGATCCTGTAACATCACTTTTGCCTGCTCCAGGCGGATGTTGTTGATGTAGTCATTCACGCTGATATTGAAAATTGCTTTGATCTTCCGATAAAGCTGTATCCGTGAGATATTTAGCGCATCGGCCAGATTTTCTACTGAGAAATCGGGATTGTCTACATTGTTTTTCACCACATCATTCAGCTTGCTCACAAAAGCCTGTTCCAGATTACCAAAAGACCTGCTGTCCAATATTTTACCGATATTATTGGTATAATAGTATCTCAGTTTTTCTCTGTTATAAAGCAGGGATTTGACAGACTGGATGAGTATGGGATAGCTGAAAGGCTTCGTGAGATACAGATCTACACCGGCGCGCAGGCCTTGCAGATAGGATTCCTTATTATCCAGAGCAGTAAGAATGATGACAGGAATATGTGAAGTCCGCAAGTCATTTTTGAGAATTTCGCAGATTTCAAAACCATTTTTATCAGGAAGGTTGACGTCACAGACAATGATGTCCGGAATTTCGTTGACAGCCTTTTCAACAGCATCTGTACCGTCAGAAAGAAGCATATCAAATTCATTCTGCAACTTGATGTTGAGGAAATAAGACAGATCGGTATTGTCCTCAATCAACAGCAGAGAATAGCGTTCGCCGTCTGGGCTGACGTCGGTCACAACGGTCTCATCAGCCTCAAAATCCAGATATTCTCCTGTGGAGATTGCTTCAGTTTTGACGACATCAATTTCTCTTATAATTTGATCTTCATTAAAATGACGGTTACCTTTAAAAAGTGTCAGAACAAATTTGGTTCCCTGAAATGAGGACACTTCTATCCTGCCAAGATGAAGTTCTATAAACTGCCTGCTGAGGTGCAACCCTATGCCGGAACTGTTCTTCCTGTTGTTAGAGGCTTTGAAATAGGCCTCAAAAACGCTCTGAATTTCCTGTTCCGGAATTCCTATACCACTGTCTTTAAACGTTATAAGAACCTGATTGCCTTTGTCCTGAATAATAATTTCAATTTTTCCGTTGTCCGGCGTGAATTTGAATGCATTGGACAGTAAATTGAAATAGACCTTATCCATCAGGTTTCTGTCTATATAAAGTTCAATATCTTTATTCTGAGCTATAATTTCAAAGCTGATACTTCTCTTTTTGGCCTCGCTGGCAAAATCACGAAAGATGGAATACGAAAAGTCATAAATATTGGTTTTGGAAACTCTCAGGTTGAATGTCTGATTTTCGACTTTTCTGAAATCCAACAGATTGTCTACCAGCCGGAGCAATCTACCGGAGTTTCTGTTGATCAGCTCCAATTCATACAAAGGTTTGCTGCCGCTGCTTTTGTGAGTGTCCTTCATAGATTCTACAGAACTCAGGATCAACGTAATAGGTGTTTTGAACTCGTGGGACAATCCGGTGAAGAAGTTGACTCGTGCCTCATTGCTCTCTTTAAGTTCTGTCGCAATTGTTTCGATCTGATTTCTTTGGATGGTGATCCGCTCATTGGTTAATGTGAGCTGTTTGTTCTTAACTTTAATTGTGAAAACCAGATAAATGGCGTAGGCAGCGAGACAAAACATTAAGACCAGCAAAATGACAGAATACCGGAACAGCACTTTCTGTGAAGAGTAAAGCTCTGTCTGCATCCTGACGGCGTGAACCTGATTTTCTATAATGCCCTGCTGCTCTATGATTTTATCAAATTGATTGCGCATAATTTCCGCATTCATCCTGTCAATGATTGTGGTATTGAGTTTAATGCGCTTTGGAACAGCTGCCCCGTGATAAATCTTTATGGCAGTTTCTATCGCTTCCGATCCGCCGGTGGGATACAGCAAAGTAGCATTGAATTTACCATCCAGCACCATTTGGATGCCGCCCTCTTTGGTATTGAGTCCGTCTACACCTATGAATTTAATCTGTTTTTCCAGGCCACTGCTTCTGGCAATTTCCCACGCCTGAGTCGCCAGCTCATCATTGAATGCAAATACATACAAATTCTGACCTCCAAGGGAATCTATCGTCCTGCGAAACGCGTCTGACGGCAAACCTTTGAAGGATTTTATAAGCTGTGTCGTAGGATTATTGCCTATAGCCTGCTGAAAACCCTGGCTCCTCTCTACAGACGGTGATGAGAGATCATCGCCTTTGATTTCAATGATTTTTTTTGGTAACCTGCTGTCCGAAATAATATATTGAGCGGCCTCTTTACCAATTTCTGTATTGTCTCCACCAATATATGTCGCGTACTGTTCCGAGTTTATTTTGCGGTCCAGCATAATGACAGGAATTTTGTTTTCAGCCGCTTTCTGTATCATTGGAACCAACGCGTTGGGATCCAGTGGCGAAATAATGATGACATCTACCTTCTGGCTGATCATTTTCCTGATATCGCGGATCTGTTTCTCTGCAGAGCCATCCGCTTTTTGGATTTCCAGCTGCACTTCGGAATGCAAAGAGGCCTGAATTTCCATAGAATGGTTCATAGATTCTCTCCATGGGTGATTTCCAAGACCCTGGGAAAATCCGATTATAATTTTGTCAGACTTCTTTCCAGATTCTTTGCAGGACCAGAATATTAGTGAAAATAAAACTAAAAAAATCTTATAAACCTTTTGACAATCAGAACATTTAAAGTATTTCATGATAAAGACAATAACGCAATATTAATGAAGTAGATCCACTCCGACAATTTTTTATTACACAATTTTTTGGATAGATTTGCTATTGTGATCCGATTCCATTATTTTGTGGTAACATAAGTATAAGTCTTGTTACAGGATTATAATTCTTCTTAAAAATGAGGATTAATGAATATTTATGGTCTATTATTATGTTAATATAAAAAAACAATTATAGTAGTTTCCAGAAAGAAAGGTTCGAGGTTTGCTGCGTTAAAATTTAAAAATTACAGAATGAAAAAAAGACCACACTTTACGGGAACGCTCACCTATCTTGCCGCAGAAGAGGGCGGAATTATAACGCCGGTTTCTTCGGGATTCCGGTGTATTGTGAGATTTCCTTATGATAATACAGAATTTTTGGCCAACCAGACTTTTATAGATACAGAATTGGTTTTTCCCGGAGATACCATCAATGCCGATATCAATTTGGTTGGCAATCCAGAAATTTTAGGCAAAATATATGAAGGAATGGATTTCGATCTTTTTCTTAATGACAATGCGATCGGAAATGGCGTAATTACTAGTATTTATGATAAAGAAAATGACTAATGAGGTCATTTAAATAAACTAAAACACTTTCATTTTCAGTTCAGGGAATTTTGCTGTCAAAGCATTTAAAGTCTGCGATGTCTCTGCAAGAAAGTAACTTGATAAGGGCGCAAAACCTCTCTGCATACCAGTTTTATATCTTCGCCGATCGTTGTAATAGCGCCATAAAATGCCTGCTAAATATCGGATGTAAAAAAAGACGGAATGCGGTTTTGCTAAAATATAAAAGTCCGAATTGTCATCCAATGTCAATCTTATAGTGCTAATCCTCCATTTTACTACGATGGAATCAGGATAAATATTCTCAGTCTTTATTTTCATAATCTGTGCAGGGACAATCGCCCTGTCATTGAGCATAAGATGATCTTTAAGAACCAATTTGTTGAGTTTAGCACCAAATTTCCCGAAAATAATTCCTGCATCTACCAGCCAGACGGTTACCAAAATAATCCCGCCCAGGACAAAAAAAGTGCGAAGGTGATCACTGGACAGGAGTCCGGAAATCAATCCGCCACAAAAAGCCGTGGGCAGTACATTATACCATAATCTGTCTAAATAATTTCCGCTGATTCTCATTTACAGATTATTAATAATAATGGTTTATGAAAGTTTTATCAATATTGGATTAGGATCTTAAATAAGCAGAGATAACTTCCATCACACCATAATCATCGTTGGAACCGGAGGCAAAATTTGCAGCTTCTTTTACGGAAGGATGCGCATTCTCCATCGCGTAAGAATATTGTGATTTTTGCAGCATCTGTATATCATTCATATAATCTCCGAAAGCCATCGTCTGAGCAGGGGAAATATCCAGCAGAGTCTGCAGTTTTTCGAGTGCCTGTCCTTTGTTGATACTTCTATTCATAATATCTAACCACGATTTTCCCGAAACTACAATTTCCAGATTGTATTTTTCAAACACTTTTAGATGTGGATAGAGGAATTTTTCTGCACCTTCCGGATGGTAAACTGCTATCTTGAAAGCATCATCTTTTACCTCTACGGTCAGATCGTCTACTTTCTGATTTTCTGTGTAATATTTCGTAAAATAATCAATGAATTCCTGATCGTCGCTTTCATAATAGGCTTTTTTCTTGGCCGAAAGAACTGCTCTGGCGCCGTCAATTTCACGGACTGCAGAGACTATCTTTTTTATCAGCCGGTGTTGTAGCTTATCTGCAAAGATCTCCTGATTTTTGTAGACTACATAACCGCCGTTCTCGGCAATAAAGCCAATTTCGCATTCTATATCTTTAAAATACTGTGTAATTCCCGGCATCTGCCGCCCGCTTGCAGGCACAAAAAGGATATCCCGCTTTTTCAGTTCCTGGTAAACGGCAGGAAATTCCGGACTGATTTTATATTCAGAATTGAGGAATGTCCCATCCATGTCTGTAACAATCAGTTTTATATCTTTCATATATTATTATTAATCCTAATTTGATAATGAAATTATTTTGAGCTTTAATTAATTTTGAGCATTAGTTGAATTGGCCTGCATTTTATAATGAACCAGAGATAAGATTTTTAATATCTCCGCGCTCTGCTCGGAACTGGTGGAGTATGAAATGTAATCTTAAAAAGCATTGCAATTTTACTATAGTTTAAAAAGATACGGTTTTTCAGGTAAATATTTATCAGAAAGTTTTTTTTATTTTCTCAGTAAACTTGCGACAATTTTTTTATTAATACATTTATAAAAAAAGTAGTCTTCGATATGAACTTTAAGGTAATTTTTGTTTCGTAAGACTCTGTATAAGGATTTGTTTTTATAATTTTTAATTCCGAGTTTCAAAACGGGTCAATCTCCTCTTTATCTGTCAATTATCTCAGTTCATAAAAAGATCATTTCTTTGCTCATCTTTACTACTTTACTACTTCAATATATTTGCCAGAAGATATTTAATAAGCTACTTCTGTTCTTCTGATCCTTTTGTAGTACGACCTTAAGACTACAAAAAAGCAGAATGAACTGCAAAACCATAGACATAAAGTCTCTTGCTGTTCTTATGATGATTGGCATCCTGAAAGTATAGACTATCAAAACGGCGAGAAAGAAAAAAATAAGTTATAGTTTGTTGTTCTGTAGCTAGTTGCAATATAATGTAAAAAAAATCAGGATTTTCATCATTCAACTATTATCAGGACTATGAAGTAGAAATTGCACTGGTTATTTTTTTTTTGATACTGTCATATTTAGGTATCAGATTCTTCGAATTACGGCTTGTTTGTCAAAAATATCTTCTAACATCAATCAGCAATTCCATTATTTTTTTAAGTCATCAAAGCTAAACTCATTTTTTCTGAATTGCCATCAGGAAGATCGGTACTATGATTCCAAAATTCGTTTTTGACTGAGGTCCCAATGAAAAAAACCGCAGATCTCTGCGGTTTTCAACTTTAAAAATTATTCTATAAATCGAAACAAAATTTGGTACAATATTTTGCAGTCAGATTAAAGTAAATTTAGAAACCATTATACCAAGCTATACCGTTGTAAAATAAGAAACTAAAACGGTAAGCGCCCCCGTAAGCAGCATAATTAAAACCGGGAAGTTGTGAACCATCCTGTAAAATGATAGATTTTCCATTACCATCAATAGATCCATTAGCATTGGCACTAACTACATAAACTAACTGACCATTTACAGGAGCACTTGGTAGACTAACGGTAAAATTACCGTTTAGATTTACGATTTGGTTAGCTGTAGAGAGTGTTATATTAGAATTAGCTGAAGTAATTATAAATCCATTTCCTGCAGAAGATGAAGGTGTAGACCAAGTGCCATCACCTCTAAGGTAGGTTGTTGAACTTGCTGTACCGGAGGTTGTACCGATCTTGGTAACAGTTATAGCAGCGTCAGCAATTTTAGCTGTAGTTACGGCAGCATCAGCAATTTTAGCTGTAGCAATTTTGCCATCACCTACAGTTGTTACGCCGTTGCCGGCCAGAGTAACATCGCCCGTCAGTGTTACCGGTGCAGTTGGCGCAAATGGTGTTGTAGAATTGGTAAGATACACTTGTGCTCCTGCCGTGCCATTTGAAAAACCGGAACCTTGAGCCCCTGTTGCGCCATTTGCCCCTGTAGCGCCTACTGCTCCAGTTACACCTTGAGGTCCCTGTGCGCCTGTAACACCTGGCACTCCTTGAATGCCTATCGGGCCCATAACACCTTGTATACCCTGAGGTCCCTGACTACCGTTTGCTCCGGTAGCGCCTGTGAAACCTTGCGATCCTGTTGCACCTGTAGCTCCAGTTATGCCTTGAACTCCCTGTGCTCCTGCTGCACCTGTAGCTCCAGTTAGGCCTTGAACGCCTGGCGATCCTGTTGCACCTGTAGCTCCTGTAATACCTTGAATTCCTTGTGATCCTGTAGCTCCAGTGACACCTTGAACGCCTTGTGCTCCTGTTGCACCTGTAGCTCCGGTTAGACCTTGAGTTCCTTGTGCTCCTGTAGCTCCTGTAACACCTTGAATTCCTTGTGCTCCTGTAGCGCCAGTTACACCAGTAGGTCCCTGTGCACCCGTAGCTCCTGCAGGTCCTGTAATCCCGGGAATACCTTGTGGTCCCGGAGTTGAACTCCCTGAATTCTTTGCGTATAAAGCATAAGGTACACTCAGCAATTGTGATATTCCTGTCAGCGTATAATTATTGGAGCCATTTGGATCAGCTTCCATTTTTAAAAAGTAAGTATCTGCTCCCCAGTTGATATTGGAGTAAGAACCACTAAGAAGATTACCAGCTCCGATCTTGACCGTAATCAATCCATTAATGTTAGTGGGCTGTAATTGTGTTTCAGAATAAACGACTGTTCCGTTTGCTGATCCTTTCAAAATCGAAAAACGCAGCGAAACACTTTGGTTCTTTACCAACTGGTTGCTTGAATTTCGAATTATTGCCTGGTAACTCATCGCATCTTGTACTTGCGAAAATGCCATGGCTGAAGCCAAAAAGGCCGCTAAATAAGAAAGCTTTTTCATAGGTTATTATTTTATGTTACTGATTATTTATCTGATTTTACGACTTTAAAGATTTTGATCACTTTGCCGCCAAGTGACACTTTAAGATAATAAATTGCTGCTGGGAGTGCTGCCATTTGTATAGAAGTTTTTGCCTGACTGATTGTCTTGCCGGTAATTAATTTGCCGCTGCCGTCAAAGAGATCGTAGCGGTAAATGTTGTAGTTTTTAAAATCTAAAGTGAGGTTTAGGACATCCTGTGTAGGATTGGGATAAATGTTTAGGCTTAAACTGATCTCGGCTATCTCGGTACCAAGTGTTTCTATAATTTCGTAAGGCTGTTGTACACCTGCCGAAGCACTTCCCTGTCCGGAAAAAGAAGTTTCATAAAAAGTCTGGCCAACAGATGCTGTCATACTGCCGGAATTATTAGAAATATCCGCACCAGCGGTATTAATGCTTTCCTGTGCCGACAGTGAGGCAGAGATTCCTATCAAAAATAATGGGTACAGAAATAATGTAGTTTTCATAGCATATATGGTATATATTTATTAGTTTTTCACTATAAAACAAATATATACAATACTTTAACACATCATAATTATTTATATTAAAATATTACAAAATGCAGATTAATCGCGGCTATCAAGCTACTGATTGTGTGAAATACATAAAAATAACGCAGTATTGATAACAATAAATGCTACAATTACTGCAGTCATCCGCTGCTTTTTAATTTAATCTAAGTTATTTTATCAAAAACGGTCTTAAATATTCTCGATTTTGCAATACGGCAGGACAATCCGGTTTCGACTTGCCAGCCCATTCATTGTAATCGTTAGCCAGGATATAATCTTTTAGAAAACTGAGGCAGACGCAAGCTTCAATATTGGGAATATAGCCCGAGTAATCCGGAGAAACAAATCCAATCGAGTTGCTTACAGGCAGTTTTGTTGCAAGATCGAACCACTTAAATGCCTGGAAATAATTCTCTATTTCTTTGTAATAATATCCAATTTCGCAGCAGATTTCTGATCGCGGAATATCATATTCCAGTGTTTTAAGAAGCGTCGGTAAGATCTTTTGGACATCACCTCTTTTTTTGTATTCAATAGAAAGCTGCTGACAGGTGGCGATCACATCTTCTACCCAGCCAGATCCCGACTGCAGAAATCTTTCGTAGTATAAAACAGCTTTATCTGACTTTCCGTGGTCCCTTAATTCTCTTGCATAATAATACAGTTGCCTTGGCGAAAATTCGGCTCCGGATTGTTCGAGATTGCTGTAAATATCTATATTTCGTGTGGACAGTACTTCAGTTTTTGTTTTCTTATGCCAAATTTCAATCTGTGAATAATACAGATTTCCGAGTAAGGGAATGCATTCATGAACCGGATCAATCCATTGATAGTTTTTACTTCTTTTAAAAATTCTTTCTCTTGTCGAAAAATAAGTAGGACAGTCATTCTGGTCAAAAGACAAAACATATTTCATGGTAATGATATCGACTGTGGCGTCTAACGATTTTTTCAGGGCATTTATCTCTGCCGTTGATTTTTCCGGTACAACATCATCTGCATCCAACCACATCACATAATCCTCAGTAGCCTTTGAAAAAGAAAAATTCCGTGCGGCAGAAAAATCATTGATCCAATTAAAATCATAAATGTGATCTGTAAAACGTTTTGCGATCTGTCTGGTTTGGTCTGTCGAACCCGTATCTACAATAATAATTTCATCTGCAAAACTTAGAACACTTTCCAGACAACGGGCCAAAACCGCCTCTTCATTTCTTACTATTAGACAAAGACTTATGCGCATATTTTTTAAGATCTTAAATGAAAATAATGATAATTCCAGTAATAATGACCGCTTTCAATCTTGACAAAAACTCTGGTTTTTCCGGTATCAATTCGAATTCAAATATAATAAATAATTACGCTCTGTTACTTCTTTCTTCCCTCTCATAGTTCCCACTTGTGGAAGTCACTGCATTGATACGCCAATAAATTACAAAAAGATTGAGAACCTGGATATTGCTTTTATTGATGGCCTGATCTACGAAGGCAAAACAAGTAAAGACTGGCTGGGGTCCATTTTGATCATTGATCTGGCTAAAAAGAAGATATTTTGTTGCAGATTAAAACAAGATAGTGGTTGATCTAAGCCCAATTTTATGTTCCAATTCCTGAATAAAAATCTAAATTTTAATAAGGTAGAATTGATCTGTCTCTAATTAAAACTTTGCCTGAATTCTAAAGGACTAAGTGTGGTTTTACTCTTAAAGAGTCTGGTAAAAGACTGTGGATAGTCGAATCCCAAATGATAAGCAATTTCTGATACTGAGAGCTGAGTGGTAGACAGTATTTCTTTCGCCGTATCAATCAATCTGTTATGAATATGCTGTTGCGTATTAGAACCTGTCAGTGAGCGGAGAACATCACTTAAATAATTGGCAGAAACATTCAGTTGTTCTGCAATATTTTGTACCGAAGGCATCCCGTTTTGTAATTGGTGATCAGCATTAAAATAAGAATCCAAAACCGCCTCGAACTGTTGAAAAAGATCATCGTTGACCGCTTTGTACGTAATAAACTGCCGCTTATAAAATCGGCTGCTGTAGGTAAGAAGGAGTTCGATCTGCGAGATCATAACATCTTGGCTGAAGTCGTCTACCCTGCTGTTGAGTTCCTCGTCAATAATTTTGAATACAGAAAAAAGGGTTTCTTTCTCCTTTTCAGACAGATGGAGCGCTTCATCAGCTGCATAGGAGAAAAATCCGTACTGCCTGATCTTTTTAGATAAAGGATACGAAAGGAAAAAATCAGGGTGAATCAGCAGAAGACAACCTTTGCCTTTATTGCTTTTCGGTTTTTCAAAAAGCTGACCGGGTGCTGTAAACACCAATCCGCCTTCGCCAAAATCGTAATGATGCTGACCATACTTAGCCTTTCCAACATTATCCTTATAGGCGATTTTATAGAAATCCAAAACCAGAAATTCGGGCAGTGTTTCATCCGGCATTTTCATTTCCTCCAGACGGATAAAGCTGACAAGCGGATGCTCAGGCTTTGGCAATCCAAACAGCACATGAAAATCTGATAAAGACTTGAATTTATGAATCTTGCTTTGTTTACCTCTCATTTTCACTTCTAATAAAATGTTGGATACAACATCGGGAATTACGTATCCGGATGTTATGTCCAACAAAAATAACAAATTAATTACCAAGGTGTTCCGCCTGTTTCAGGGTTATGTTCTTCACTGATAAACGTGCCGGTCGGTCCTTCTGCTCCTATCATCGCATATTTTGCAATGCGCATGCCACCTTCCTCCACGGTGCCCGTCCCTCTGTGACCGTTAAAATCAGTCGCCACAAATCCCGGACAAACTGCATTAATTCTGAAAGCCGAATCACGAAGTTCATACGCCAGATTGATGGTGTACATATTCATCGCAGCCTTTGATGCAGTATATACAGCGGCTTTATGGCTGTAATATTTCCAGCTCGGATCGCAGTGCAAAGTGAGTGAGCATCCGCTGGAAGAGACATTGACGATTCTTGGTTCATCTGACTTTTTAAGCATATCTATAAATGCCTGCGTCACTCTTACAACGCCGTAGAGATTTGTCTCCATTACATTATGAAAAGCTTCAGCCGAAGCTTCCAGAGCTGCTTGAGGAAATCCACCATTGATTCCTGCATTATTGATAAGAACGTCCAATATCTCGATTTTATTTCCAATCTCAAGTCTTGCATTTTCTACAGATTCCATATCGGTAACGTCAAGCTGAATGGCTTCTGCATTTTCAAATCCTGCTTCGTGAAGCTGTTGGACAGCCATTTTTCCGTTTTCGAGATTTCTGCTTCCTATGAAAACAAAATAACCGTTTTCCAAAAGCTGTTTAGCTGTTTCGAAGCCAATTCCTTTGTTAGCTCCTGTGATGAGTGCATTTTTCATTGTATTAAATATTTTGATTGTGATAGATTTCAGCGAATTCTTTGGCAAAATCGCTCAGTTTTGTTTCGCCGAGCTCAGGTTTATTTAAATAAAAATCTTCGTACAGACTTCCATTTCCTTGTGCCTGTTGCATTGAGACCATTCCATTGGCAATCCATTCATTGATTCCGGCAGACCGCATTTGATTTAATAATTCTTCTGATGAAATCACTTTCCAATGCAGATCGCTTTTTGCGATAGCTTTACTCAAAGCCTGTGCGATTTCATTCGGAGAAACCTCATCACTTGCAACATATTGTACCGTTTTTCCATTAAAGGACTTTTCCATTTCAGAAGCAATTGTTGACGCGATATCATAAGGAGACACCCACGGTTCTTTCTGATCGCCACCATAGCTTTGAATGATTGCTCCCTGGGATTTGATCATCGGCAACCATCGGTAGATATTGCTGAAAAAACCGACCGGCCGCATAAACTTGACTGATACATTATCAGGAAGTGTACGAAGGATATTTTCAACCTGGTGATGAACCTGCAGACTTCCTGTTCCCTTATCCGAATGCGCACCAATACTGCTCAGATGAATAATTTTGGTAACGCCTGACTTTTGAACAGCCTGCACATAGTTATTCGCTATTTTTTTAAATTCATCTAAAAAGTTGATGTTTTGATCAAAAAGGCTTCCTATACTTTCCCAGGCCTCCATCAGATAGACGGCATCAGCTCCTGTAAATGTTTCAGCTAAAAATTCTACATCCTGAATAGTCCCGATTGCAGGTACTGCACCCAATTCCTCTATTTCAGAGCTTCTTTCAAGATTGCTGCTGATCACAATAACCTGATGTCCTTTTGCAATTAATAATTTTGTAAGCGGTTTCCCGATGTTCCCTAAAGAACCTGTAATTACGATTTTCATTGTACTTATTTTATGAGTACAAAATTGCGTCAAGCTGAAGAAAATAAAATAACAGAATCGGGGGATTTGTAAACGAAAACGTGGATCATGGTCATAAAAAATATATCCTTTCAATAGACCGATCAAAGGTTTAAGCTTTTGAGAACGGCCGGTTCTTGAGAAATGAAACTTTAATAGATATGGCTTGTGGAATAGGAAAATACGCCATAAGATTCCTGCCAATTAAATTTACCAATGATCTATTCTGTTTCGTTGATGAATTTTGATAAACCTGCCTTACTATCTCTTACTATTCCGAAATTTAAATATTAGGACAGATGCTCACCAGCAAATGCAAATGATCTGGCATTGCGAAGACAGCGAATAACTTCTGACCTCTGGTGGCAACAATGCCGGTTATGAATTGTGTAATTCTTCCCGATGTTCTGTTGGAATCAAGTTTTGCCTTCCTTTCACTGCGAAAAATTATCTGAATATAAATTTGAGTGTACGTGTTTGCCATATTTGAGTTTTAGGAGGTCGCTCCTACGAAGTTGGTTTTAAATGATATTCTGTTTCTATTAACAGGTTGCCTCTGCGAGGCGTATTTTAAAACAGTTTCATTCTATAATTTTATTTTAGTTCCCGATTCTTTATGTAAAAACCACCTCCACCCACTTCACAAGTGGCTAAAGGTGTTTATCCAGTGGCTGCGAAGGTTCAGAATATTTCATTTTCATTGCCTCATAGAGGCAACCTGTTAATAGAATTGCAGGTCTACCGTTTGCAAAAAGCTCCGTGGGAGCGGCCTGTTAATCGCAGTTTTATTCTATCCATTCGAACAAATATTTGTCATCATATTTAATATCAAATTTTCTTAGAAAATCTAAATATTCTTCTTTGAATGTTTTCTTTTTATGGTGTTCCTCTTGATTCAAAATATATTTGACGACATTGTCAACTTGGCTTTTAGAATACGAAAATGCGCCATAACCTTCCTGCCAATTGAATTTACCAACAATCAATCTATTATCGTTTATAAATTTTGATGAACCTGCTTTTATATCTCTTACCAAATCTGAAGTCAGAATATTCGGGCTTATGCTCAAAAGAAGATGAACGTGATCCGGCATTACAAAAATGGCAAACAATTTCTGACCTCTGTTAGAGACTATGCCTGTAATGAATTTATGCAATTCTTCCCTATGCTGTTTTCGAATTAGGTTTTGTCTTCCTTTTACCGCAAAAACTATTTGAATGTAAATTTGGGTATAGGTGTTTGCCATATTTTGTGTTTTTAACAGGTCGCTCCTACGGAGCTGGTTTCAAAATAATATTTGTTTTCTATTATCAGGTTGCCTCTATGAGGCAGATACAATCCTTTTCTTATATGATAGTCTTAAATATTTTGTTATAATTTAATCGTGAAATAGTCCTTTTGCGGATGTAAAGTAACTGCTACAGAAAGGCAGCATAATGCTGTCGTAATCATTGGAATATCATTTGTGTGTATCACAAATATATCCAAAATAATGATGCGGCAACATACAAATTTTAATGCACGAAAAACTGTGAACTGGTAAGTCTTAAGCTTCAAAATCAATAAAATTAAGCAATAAAAAAAGCACAGAAAATGATTCTGTGCTTTGATTTTATATAAGGCTTTGCTGCTTTTACAACATTTTCAGCAGCTCTTCTGCCACTTTTTCGGAGGATGCAGGATTTTGCCCTGTGATCAGCCTGCCGTCTACAACTGCGTATGGGCTCCAATCTCCTAGTTTGCTATAGTTTCCGCCGTTTTCTTTCAGCATATCTTCTACCAGAAACGGGACAATATCGGTCAGTTGCACCGCTTCCTCTTCGGTATTTGTAAATCCGGTAACGTTTTTACCGTTGACCAGATATTCGCCATCCACTTTCACGTTTTTCAGAACCCCGGGTGCGTGGCATACGAAGGCTACTGGCTTTTCTGCTTTGTAAAAATCAACAATCAGTTTTTGAGAGGTTGCGTCCTCTGCAAGATCCCACAATGGGCCGTGGCCGCCGGGATAGAACACCGCGTCATAATCCTCCATTTTGATGTCGGATAATACGGTGGTATTGCTCAATTTCCCAAGCAATTCTTTATCTTCTGCCATTCTGCGAGTGGCGTCGGTCTGTGCATCGGGGTCTTCACTTTTAGGATCTATTGGCGGCTGGCCACCTTTGGGTGATGCCAGTGTGATCTCTGCGCCCTGATCTGCGAGTGCATAGTATGGTGCTGCCAGTTCTTCTGTCCAGAATCCTGTTTTTTTACCTGTGTCTCCTAAGTCTTCGTGGCTTGTAAGCACGAATAAGATTTTTTTGTTCATTTTGATAAATTTTAAATTTGATAGGACAAAATTGCACCAATTTCAAACGCAATCACAGGACATAGATCACAAAACGACTGTGACAGAGATCACGGTTTTCTGGTAATACGGCTCAGCGTCTCCCGCGAAATCCCGAGATAGGCCGCGATAATGGTCTTTGGCACCCGCTGATTAAGTGTCGGATACTGTAAGGAAAACTGTTCAAACCGTTCCCGTGCATCGGTAGTCAGCAGAGAAAGAATTCTTTTTTGAAGCGCCACATAGCCAAGACTGTTTTTGACCCGGAAAAAATGTTCCACTTTATGGTTCTCGGCACACAGCTTTTCCAGATCAGATTTGGACAGCGCATACAGCTCCACATCCTCCAGACACTCGATACTGGTGACGGCCGGCACCGCCGTATAAAAAGCCTGAAAGTCCGACACCCACCAGTTTTCCATCGCAAACTGCATGATGTGCTCCTTGCCGTGCGCATCTATATAACTGGCCTTTAGAAGACCTTTGACAACAAAGTAAATCTCCGAAACCATTTCGCTGTCGTGGATCAGGTACTCGTGTTTCTTTAATTTTTTAAATTTAAAATAAGAACTGAAGCCCGCAAACTCTTGGTCTGACAGAAAGACAAGTTCTTCAAAATGTTTCCGTAGTTCGGTGCTCATAGACCATTTTTTTTGACTGCTGCCAAAGATAAGCATTGTTTTAGGTAGGCCGCATTTCTACAGTTCCCTTTCCCAAACCTTGACCGCAGGAAGATTCTCTGTCACTTTGCATCAAAATAAATCATCGGAGAATGAAGCTATTACGTAAAACAAATACTGAGAAGGGTTCAAAGGTCTGAAAATTGCTGACAGACTCAGCTGAATTAAAATAGAAAACCAGTATTCATCGGCATCTTCCAATTGTGACCGTGAAACTGAAATTTCTTTAACCGATGAAAAAACCTTAATACAAATAAATTATGCAAATCTTCAGCAAAACGTTGACTACCGTCTGCGCTCCGGCCTTACTGGTGATCTCCTCACTTTCAATGCAGTCCTGCGCAGAGCCGGCAGACAAATTCTTCTCGACTGCCATTCTCAATACCAATACGATTACAGATTTTGCCACACCGGCGCTTGCAAAACACATCGAGGACGAGACGACAGAGTTTCCGGATGTACCTTCCAGCAAAAAGAAAGGCAATGAGGCGGTAACAATGGTGCAGAACAACATCCTTTACATGGAAAAATCCCTCAACGACATCAAAGCGCTCAATGCCAATTCTGATGACAGAAAAGCCATTAAGGAAAAATCTATTGCTCTGTATGAATTTGTAATTCCTGTCTACAAAAAAGAGTATACCAATTATGCCAAACTCTGCGACAGCAAGGCAGATCAGGCGCAGAAAGATGCTCTGGCCAATTCCATTGAACAGAAATATGCTGCGAAATTCGAAACCATTTACACCAATCTTATGAATGCCGGTAAAGCATTTGCCAAGGAAAATGACCTGAATGTGGACTGGAATTAATGCATATCCTAAATACAATTATACCCATGGAATTTTACAGAGACAAAAAGAAATCAATGACTATGATCCTGATCTGCGCAGGACTTTTGATTGTGATGGTAGGTGTATTCCTGTACAGCATCGGTTTGTTTGATGATCGGGTAAGTGCGAAGCTGGCGGGCGTGTCGGGCTTATTCGGTGTCATTTTGGCTATTATCATTGTCAATAAATTGCTGACTTTGCGGGATAAATCGCCTCTGGTCATTCTCAATCATGAAGGTCTCATTTCAAAAACCACAGCGGTAAGCAAAGCGGCGGGATTAATTCTTTGGAAAGACATTATTGCAGCAGATCTGGAAAAAGTGGGCGCCGATACTTTGGTAACACTGACGGTAAGCAATGCCGAACATTATCTCTCATTAATCAAGAAAAAATTATCAGGAATGGTGACCAATGGACTGGTGACCGCGGAAGGAAACTTACCGGTAAGCCTCACCGCTTCGGAACTGAATATTGGTGCGCAGGAACTTTTTTCAGCAGTGAACAGCTTCTTGGAAAGCAAGCAGTAAAAGCTGGTTCTAATGCTTTCAATTACTATTAATTATCATTAATAAAATTAATTTATTACAGAAAAATTTCGGCAATGCGCGCAGTGTGGAATATGGATTGCTTTCCAATCAACATCAAATCAATTATTAACACCAAATTATAGTTATTATGGACGAGCAAATTACAAGACGAGAAGCACTTGACAAGTTGGTAAATATCATTACACCTGATGAGTCGAATGACAATCAGGAATTCACTCAGGAAGACACTATTAAAAACCAGAACCCATCGTTTTTGGAAGATCCTACTTCCAAACATCCTAAACCGCCCTTCAACAAACAGTTTCAGCCTTTTCCAGGTTTGGCTGCCAAAATGGATCCGGTTCCGGATCACGGGGAAGAAAGTTACGTAGGCAATGGACGGCTGACAGGTAGAAAAGCACTGGTAACCGGCGGTGACTCGGGGATTGGACGTGCAGCGGTGATTGCATTTGCAAGAGAAGGCGCGGATGTCGCAATCAATTATCTTCCTGAAGAAGAATCGGATGCGCGGGAAGTGATAGAACTTATCGAAAAAGCGGGTCGAAAAGCAGTAGCTATTCCGGGAGATATCCGGGATGAGGCATTCTGCAAGCATTTGGTATCCGAAGCAGTCAGTCAATTGGGAGGCCTGGATATCCTGGTCAACAATGCGGGACATCAGAAAAGCAATCAATCGATTCTGGATATCAGTACCGAGGATTTCGACAGAACGATTAAGACCAATCAGTATGCACCTTTTTGGATCATAAAAGCAGCGCTTCCGCACCTGAAGCCGGGTTCCAGCATCATTGGACTTTCGTCGGTACAGGCTTATGATCCTTCTGCAGATCTTTATGATTATGCGCAAACTAAGGCAGCGACGACAGGTTATGTTAAATCATTAGCTAAACAATTGGGACCAAAGGGAATCAGAGTCAACGGTGTTGCGCCGGGACCCGTTTGGACAGCATTGGAAGTAAGTGGCGGACAGACTCAGGAAAAACTCGTGGAATTTGGTGGTGACACACCTCTGGGAAGACCGGGACAGCCTGCAGAGCTAGCTTCTATATTCGTGCAGTTTGCAGACAACACAGGAAGTTTTGCAACAGGACAAATCTACGGTTCGGCCGGTGGCAGCGGGCAACCGTAAGATCATTATGTTGATCATATATATTAAAAAGACCGTAATTTTTGTTACGGTCTTTTGTTTATGTCTTTTACCGAGCTTTAGCCCATTATTATGAATAGAAATACGGCTAAAGATATAAAAGCTGTGCTTGTGAAAATGATTGACAGAAGTATTAGAATATCTTTAGTTTCGGCTTCGAGATGCGTTAATTTCCTTATAATCAAATATAAACTGTAAGAAAATCCAATCGCTATAATATCTATAAAAATAGCATAAACAATTTTTGCACTGATTATCTTGGTGTAATTTTTTTGTAAAGGATCATTTGATAATATGATAAAATTGATGCTGACAAAAATGAAAATACATATCACAACCACGCTAGCAAAATAAAAAATGTGATTAAGTTCTTCGGCATAATTTAAATTAAATCACACTCAGAAAAGCCATCGTATCCACATCATCCGCATAAGTATCCAAAGAAGGATTCTGCGTTTCTCCAAATCCTATTGAGTCTAAACCCAACTCCGGCTTTGCAACAATGGCCTGAATTTCATTTCTGTTATTTTCCACAAACTGTTTGGCCTCATCCAATTTTTCATAACGTGAAAAGTTAACGACTGATAAAGGACTGAATAACTTTTCATCTTCTCTCAGCATCACAAAATTATTATCCCAGAAAAGATCCTGGTTTAAAAGATAAACAGCGCGGTTGTAATCGTAATTGTTGGCGTATTTGTTATGATTGATAACTTCCTGATATTTTACAAAATTCTCAAACAATCCGTCCACTTTCATATCTTTGGGCAGTAGAAGTTTGGTAACATTTCTGCATCCCAAACCGAAATAGCGGAAGATATCGTCTGCCAGCAGCTGGAGTTCTTCGGAGGTCTCGTCACCTTTCAAAACAGCGATTGATGTTCTGTTTTTTCTAATGATACTAAGATGATTTTTGAAATAATATTCCAGATATCGCGCTGTATTATTGCTTCCTGTAGCAATTACGGCGTCAAAATTTTCCAGTCTTTCGACTATTTCATATTCAATTTCATGATTAGAAAATTCTTTCCACAATTCCAGTAAAAACGGCAGCATCAGTTTATCTTTAGAAGAAAGCTTAATGACAGGAATGTGATTGCTCAGAACCACAGAAATAATATCGTGAAAGCCGACAATCGGAATATTGCCCGCAAGGATAAGTCCTACCCTCTTCGGCGTTTCTGCCAGTTGATATTTTGACAGCCAGTTTTCAATATTAGCTTTGGTGAAAAGACCTGCCCACTGTTTCAGATTATAAGTTTGATTTTCTATGGTAAACCAAGGATTTTCAATCTCGGAACGCTTCATCAGATATGCCATCCGTTCTTCTTTTTCACTATAGGAATCCTCATTTTTTGATATGAAATCATTAATAAAATTCCCTAACATTTCGAGTCCCAAAATTTTGTTTTCGTTCAGCATAGCTGGCTTTTTTTTTGTAATTTTGTGCAAAATTAAAAATAAAATAGCAATGGCTATCAAGATAACTGATGAATGTATAAATTGTGGCGCCTGTGAACCGGAATGTCCGAACACCGCCATCTATGAAGGAGCAGTAGACTGGAAAGCATCCGAAGGAACAGACCTGAAAGGAATGGTGGTTCTCTCATCCGGACTCTCTGTAAACGCAGATGCTGCACAGCAACCTGTTGCAGACGATTATTACTTTATTGTAACCGATAAGTGTACAGAGTGCAAAGGTTTCCACGAGGAGCCGCAGTGTGCTGCCGTGTGCCCTGTAGACTGCTGTGTTCCGGATGAGGACCACGTGGAGTCTGAGGAGCAGCTGCTGGCGAAAAAAGCCTTCCTTCACAACGAATAGTCATTTCCAATAGCTTTTGGCCAATGGCTTCTTGCCCGTATGATTATTTGAAAATCTAATTTCTAAACTCTAACATCTAATTTCTAATCACATCATGAAAAAACATAATTTCAGCGCAGGTCCAAGTATTTTACCTCAGGAAGTTTTCCAGAAAGCCTCAGAAGCCATTCTTGATTTTAACGGTTCAGGATTGTCACTTTTGGAAATCTCTCACCGAAGCAAAGACTTTGTAGCTGTGATGGACGAGGCACGTGCTATCGTAAAAAGGCTGATGAAATTAGGCGATGATTATGAGGTTTTGTACCTGCAGGGCGGCGCAAGTCTTCAGTTTCTGATGGTTCCGTACAATCTGCTTTCTGTAGAAGGGAAGGCAGCTTATACCAATACCGGAACGTGGGCGGCCGGTGCAATCAAAGAAGCCAAAATGATAGGAAATGTAGATGTTGTCGCGACTTCAAAAGAAGCCAATTACTCTTACATCCCAAAAGAATTCAAAGTAGGTGCGGAATACGATTACTTCCATTGCACCTCCAACAATACGATTTTCGGAACGCAGATGAAGGAGTTTCCGAAAGTGGACACCCTGCTTGTTTGCGATATGTCTTCGGATATTTTCAGCAGAGAACTGGATTTTTCTCAGTTTGATCTCATCTACGCCGGAGCTCAGAAGAATATGGGTCCCGCAGGCGCCACTTTGGTTGTCGTTAAAAAATCAATTCTTGGAAAAACCGGAAGAACTATTCCTACGTACTTAGATTACGCAGTTCATATTGATAAAGAATCGATGTCCAATACGCCACCTGTTTTTGCGGTTTACGCATCATATCTTACACTGAAATTTCTAGAGGAGAATGGCGGAATAGCGGCGGCGGAAGCCAGAAACAATGCGAAGGCAAAATTGCTTTACGATGAGATAGACAGCAACCCAAACTTCCAGGGTGTGGCTGCATTGGAAGACAGATCTTTTATGAATGTCACTTTTACGCTGACAGATGAATCCAAGGAGCAAGCTTTTGATGCGGCCTGGAAAGCTGCCGGAATCAGTGGTCTTGCCGGTCACAGAAGTGTTGGCGGTTACAGAGCAAGTATCTACAATGCGATGCCAATCGAAAGTGTACAGGTTTTGGTAGATGTGATGCGAAATCTTTAAAAACATTACATCTCAACAATACCTTCAAACAGAAATATATAAAACGTCTTCAAGCAGTTGAGGACGTTTTTTTGTTAAATGAATGTTAATTTGTGAAAATATCGTATCTTAGCACACCTTGAAATTTAATTCAAACATTTCAGGGAAACTCAATTATAAAAGCATTTTTGAATTAAACATGATTGTATTAGCCAATGATGGGATTTCCGAATCGGGAATTCAACTTTTAAAAAACGCAGATATTACGGTTTTGGACAGCCGCGTATCGCCGGAGCATCTCAGCAGATTCATCAACGAAAACAACGTGGATGTCCTTTTGGTACGAAGTGCTACGCAGGTAAGACAAAGCCTGATGGATGAATGTCCGAATCTTAAGATTGTAGGCCGCGGTGGCATTGGGATGGATAACATTGATGTGGAATACGCTATCGATAAAGGTATTTACATTATCAATACACCAACTGCATCCTGCAAATCTGTGGCTGAATTGGTTTTCGCCCATTTCTTTTCATTGGCCAGATATCTCCACGAAAGCAACAGACTGATGCCTTTGGAAGGTGAAACCCAGTTTAATGCACTTAAAAAAGCCTTTAACAATGCTTCTGAACTTTCCGGTAAGACACTTGGCGTCATTGGAATGGGAAACATAGGAATCGAAGTCATCAGAATTGGTATTTCTCTGGGAATGAAAATATTAGCCTACAACAGAACGCCTAAAACCAGCAATATTGAAATCACTTTCTTCGACGGACAATCTGTCAGCTTCGAGATTAAATCTGTAACTTTAGAAGAAGTTTTAGAAAATGCAGATTTCATAAGCCTCAATACAGGCAAAACAGAAGAATACATTATTGATACCAATGAGTTTGCATTGATGAAGGACGGCGTTTTTATCGTAAACGCTTCAAGAGGCGGCGTGATGAATGAGGTAGCTATGATAGATGCTATAGAAGATGGTAAATTGGGCGGCGCAGCGCTGGACGTTTTTGAAAAAGAACCAAATCCCGAGGTAGAAATCCTGATGAACCCCGGAATGTCGCTTTCTCCGCATATTGGCGGAAATACCGTAGATGCGCAAAACAGAATTGGGGAAGAATTAGCAATACAAATAATCAAACTGAAAGACCAAATATAAATGCCAGTATTTAAACCATTTAAAGGAATCAGACCAAACCACGATTTTGTGGATATTTTCCCGACCTATTCTCTGGATAACTTTACTCAGGAAGAAATCAACAAAAAATCGCAGCAGGACAATTCATACATTCAGATGATAAAGCCTGCTGTCGTTAGCAAATCTAAAGATGTAGACAGAAATCTGAGAAAGATACGGTCGAACTACGAGGAATTGCTGGAAGAGAAAAAACTGACGCAGGACGATGCCGCTTATTATTTATATGAGCAGACATTGCCTGATAAAAGTACTTTCCGAGGTCTGATGGGACTTGTAAGTGTGGATGATTTCTGGGACGGCAAGATCAAAAAACACGAATCTACGATCACCGAACGCAGGATGAAAATGGCGCATTATCTCGAAAAAGTCAATGTACAGGCTGAACCAGTTCTTCTGACCTATCATTCTAACTCCAAGGTAGAACTTCTGATGACGCACGAACAGAAAAATGTGCCGATCATCAATTACAAAGATGACCGCGGCATCAAGCATAAAATCTGGCGTATTGACAACAGGCTGAAGCTTCAGCAATTCAAGGAAGTTCTGGATCCTATTGACTCTTTCTACATTGCAGACGGCCATCACAGAATTGGTTCCGTCGCAGAATATGCAAAAAAACAACGAGACAAATACAAAAGATCTCACGGGACAGAGCATTACAATTTTGTTTTCAGCTTCATCGTTTCCAACCAATCTATCAAAATCAACGATTACAACCGTGTTCTGACTGATCTCAACGGTCTTTCTGATGGTGAAATACTTGAAAAATTAAAAGAAGATTTCCAGATTCACGATAAAGGCACAGAACCATATTTTCCTTCTCAGAAGTTCCACATCAGTATGTATCTTGGTGGCAGATTTTACAGTCTTCACGTCAAGCATAACATCCGAGAGGAGCAGAAAAATGAGAATGATCTGGATCATCATCTTGTAGACAAATATATTTTCGAAAAGATATTCGGTATAGAAAACGCAAAACATACAGACAAAATCACTTATCTGAAAGGTACTTCTGATACCAAAGGAATTGTAGACATCAAAGAAAAAGTAGATTCAGGCGAGTATAAAGTCGGTTTTGGAATCTACCCGATCAGCTTCAATGATCTTTTGAAAATCTCTGATAAAGAAATCAAAATGCCACCAAAATGTACACTGATAGAACCAAAATTGATCACCGCATTAATTATGTATGATATGAAATAATAAAATGACCAACTTCCAAAAAGACGCTAATCTAAACTGGCGTCTTTTTTATTTATACTAAATCAAATCAGCAACGTAAAGACTGTGCTGGTAGATAGTTAGGACGACGTCAGCACATCCTGCTGATGATAAATAAATAAAATTAGGATCAATTTTATTCTTATCTTTACCAAATTAACATAAGTATATTTTTCTTTCATTATTATTAAAGAAAATTATTAAATAAGTAAGACTAGATGTATCCTAAGGAATATATTAATTGCGATCAGGAACCAATCCATGTATGTGGAGAAGTTCAGAAATATGGATACCTGATCGGTACAAGAGGCTCTAAAATTAACTTTTACAGCGAAAATATTTTAGAGTTTTTTTCCCTTTCTTCGGATGCTGTTATTGGGAAAGATATTGCGATATTGTTTAAAGATCTTGATATCAACTGGGATAATGTCTCAGACAATCACGAACTAGCTATTCAGCATATCAGCTTCAAAAAAGAAGAATATACGCTATCTATTCACGCAAATAACGGATTTACTTTTTACGAAATAGAGAAAGTGCTTCCCAATCACAAGATGAATCAGGAATATACGGCGATCCAGAATATTCTGAAGCTCTCCAATGATGAAAATATTTGGAAAATCCTCCTGACAGAAGTTCAGAAAATAATCGGTTTTGACCGCGCCATGATCTATCAGTTCCTCTACGATGGCAGCGGAGAAGTGATTGAAGAATCTGTAAGACCCGGTCTGGATAGCTATCTTCATCTTCATTATCCGGAATCTGATATTCCGGCGCAGGCCAGAGCACTTTACCTGAAAAATACAGTTAGAATTACGCCTCACGTTTCCGGCGAGACCTTCCCTATCCTGGGCGTTCAGAAGGAAAATGTGGATCTTACTTACAGTACAACAAGATCATCATCACCTGTTCACCGCCAATATCTTAAAAATGCAGGTGTAGAATCCAGCTTCAGTGCCTCTATTATTATCAATGGTGAACTTTGGGGAATGGTTGCCTGCCAAAATGCGGAGCCAAAACACCTTGACCTTCAGTCAAGACTTCTGGTAGAGACGCTTACAAGGACTTCTGCTAACGCATTTGCATCGTACAGATCTCTGCAGACTTTAGAAGATTATCAGAAAATTAACCTTAACAATATAGAACTCCGTCAAAATCTACTCAGTGGAGAAGATTTTGGGAAATCTCTGGAAAATAACATTACGGATATTATGGACGCCTGTACCGCAGACGGCATGATCATTAAAATCAATAATGAAATCCGCACGGCAGGGAGTGTTCCCGGGCCTGCTGACATAGAAAAGATCATCCAGTGGAGCAAGGATAACAACCAGCATTTTGAAGAGAATATCTTCATCTCCAACACTTTTTGCAGAACAATCAGCAAAGACAATGTAGCGCTGGAAGACCCCGAGAAAAGCTGTGGCATCATCATCAGTGTATTGGGAAACAATACGTCGGATATGCTGATCTGGATGAGAAAAGAACAGAACCAGAAGATTACCTGGGCAGGCAATCCTGAAAAAGAAACGATATCTGAGATAAAAGACGGCGTAGAAATTATCAAATTCTCTCCAAGGAAATCTTTTGAAGTATGGCGCGAATTTGTAAAGGACACCTCTCTGCCTTGGCAAATTAAGGAAATTGAGTCGGCAAAGTGGATTACGTCTGTCATTCTTAAGGCCTCGCATACCAAGTCATCCCAAATTTCGGATCTTAATGAGCAACTGAAAGAACTTAATGAAGAGCTGGACTCGTTTTCCTACACCATCTCTCATGATCTCAATACACCGTTGACTGTCATAAAGCTGAACGCACAGCTGATGAAAAGGCTGGCTCCACCCGACGAGAATTCTCAGAAATTTCTGGATACCATCATTACTCAGGTAGATGCTATGAGCGACATGATCAAGAATGTGCTGGAACTTAGTAAAATAAAAAAATCTGAGATCGAGCTTAAAAGAATTGCTGTAGATTCTCTGATCAACAAGCTGGCAGAGGATTCTAAAATCAGTTTTGACTCTCCTGACACTCAGATTATTATCGAAAATACACCTGAAGTTTTGGGAGATCCGACAATGGTCTATCAGGTTTTCGGAAATGTGATTGGAAATGCGATCAAATACTCTTCAAAATCTTCCCAACCGATGGTGAGAATTATTGGAGAAGTATATGAAAATGAAGTGATGTACAAGATTTCTGATAACGGTATCGGCATAGATGCAGAGGATGCAGGAAAAATGTTCAAAATATTCAGCAGGATGAGCAATGCAAAAGCATTCTATGGAAATGGCGTTGGCCTCAGCATCGTGCAGCATTTAATGGAAAAGATGGGCGGACAGATTACTTATGAGAGCCAGAGCGGAATAGGAACTACATTTATTTTAAAATTTCAGAAACCTGACTATGATTTCAGCATATCTTAAAGAAAAAACAAAAAACCACCACGACGAAACTGAAGAAAACCTGCAGTCGCAGAAAATATTTGACAAATCTTACACGATTGAGGATTATAAAAAACTTCTGATTCATAATTATAAACTGATCAGTAGATATGAGCCTCAAATATCGGAACAGCTGAAAAATCATTCGGATCTCAATCTTCATTTAAGAAAAAAGATAGATGCTTTAAAAACCGATTTACAAAATCTGAATATCTCCACCGAAACAGATCAGCTAACGCAAAATCTTGATAATGAAGCTGAGGCATTTGGCGCACTGTATGTGATGGAAGGCTCTACCCTTGGTGGCAATGTGATTGCAAAGCAGCTAAAAAAGAATCCGAATTTTGAAGATGTAGAGTTCAATTATTTTGGAATGTACGCGGAAAACACGGGCACTTTCTGGAATGAATTCAAGACTGTTTTGGACAGGGAAATAGCAGAAGATCATTACGAAGACTGCGTGAATGGCGCAAAGAAAGCTTATCAATTACTATTGTAATTCGTAAAATAAAAAAGGAGTGAAAAATTGATTTCACTCCTTTTTTTATGATAAAATAATCTATTCAGATTACTTTTGGATACTTACCAATTCTACATCAAAGATCAGCCAAGAGTTAGGTGGAATGACGCCTCCAGCGCCTCTCTCACCGTAGCCTAACGCTGGTGGAATAAGCAATGTAGCAGTCTCACCCTCCTTAAGAAGAAGGATGCCTTCGTCCCAGCCTTTGATCACCTGTCCTACTCCAATCGGAATGTCGATTGGTGCATTTCTTTTGAAAGAGTTATCAAACTCTTCACCGTTGATCAGTCTTCCTGCATAATGCACTGCAACAGTTTGTCCGGCAGCAGGTACAGCACCGGTAGTCGTTTTGGTGATTTTGTAGTACAATCCGGATTCAGTAGACTGCATCCCGGCTTTCATATCATTGACTAACTTTTCCTGAGTTGCGATAAACTCGGCCAGTTTTTTAGCTTTTTCTTCCTCAGCTTTCGCTAGATAAGCTTTGTTGTTAGCCTCAATTTTTGCTTTGCCTTCAGAAAATATTTTTGCAGCATCATAATGTTTGTAGGCATCACCTTTACCAAAAACTGCTACTTTCGTCAAGACAATGTCTGTTTTAGGTTTGTCCTGAGGTCCTTTTTCAACATTTGCAATAGCATCAATTGTCGCTTCTCCGCCTACTACTTTTCCAAAAATGGTGTGTTTGCCGTCTAGCCAAGGTGTTGCAATTTCTGTAATGAAAAACTGAGAACCATTGGTATTAGGACCGGAATTTGCCATAGACAAAATTCCTTTTCCCGTGTGCTGCAGGTCATTTCTCTCATCACTGAATTTGTATCCAGGATCGCCCATTCCGGTACCCTGTGGATCTCCGCCCTGAATCATAAAATCTTTGATCACTCTGTGGAAGATGGTTCCGTCATAGAATGGTTCACCTTTTTTCTTGGCTTTGTTCTCAATCTTACCTTCTGCAAGACCTACAAAGTTGGCCACTGTAACCGGTGATTTCTCATCCTCGAATTTTACTAAAATCTCTCCTTTGCTTGTTACAAAATTCGCATAAAGTCCGTCTGGCAGACCTTTATAAACTTCTTTGTCTATTTCCAATGTTTTACAATTTAATAATGTTAATAATGTTATAGAAAGTGCTATAATTTTTTTCATTGCTTATAATAATAGTTTTTTATAATACTTTTACCTTAATGATGAGTGGCATATCATTGCTGATTCTTTTACCGTCGCCATAAGTGCCATAAGCCAAAACGGACGGTACCAGGATTTCTGCCTCCTCTCCTTTTTTCAAATACCGGATCACATCTTCTACGGCATCCATCTCCTTAAAATGTCCGAAAACTACGTCTCTGTTACCTATTGGGCTTTGGTATAATTTAGTTCTGTCAAAATCATAAAGATCGTATTGATAAGACACTTTCTCACCGTTATTTTTTCGTGGCAGATCGGCCAGGTTTTCAATATTTACCCAATAGTTCATTCCCATCGGATAATATTTGGTATCCTGAGTTTTGATCCAATCCTGTATCTGAAACCGTTCCATTGTATTGAGCTCTTTAGTCCGGTTTTTAGAAACCTCCATTTCATTTTCTGAGATGACAGCGCCACCTGAATTGGCAGGGACAGGATTTTGCTTCGCACAAGATGCGAGTAAAGCTAAAGATGAAAGGTAAAACAGTTTTCTCATGACAGCAGTTTTTTTAAAGTCAAATCAAATTGATCTTAAAAACTCCTGCAAAATTAAGAATTTTCACAGACTTAACAGGTATCAAAACAAAAACCGGAAGATAATTTCCGGTTTTTGCATTTTCAATTTACTTTTTATTTAATTCTATACGCTGTATACATTCTCTTCTACCAGATATCTCCACCCAAAAGGATCTTCAGCATTATTGGTCTGGATATTAACCAGGTCATTTTTCAGCTGTTCTGCAAAGCTCTCTTCAGGAGAAAGCTTTGGCAATGCAAGATGCTCACCCTGATAGCCCAGACCTTCAAAGATACTGGTAACAACTGCAGTCCCAACACCCCAGACTTCTTTAAGAGTTCCATTTCTCTGTGCTTCTACCACATCAGAAACTTTCACATCTCCGATAACAAGGTTTATTCCCCTTTTTTCCGCCAGTTTGATGAAGCTGTCTCTCGTAATACCGTCAAGGATTTTGTCAGACGTCTTAGGTGTGTAGATGGTATCATTGATTCTGACAAAAACATTCATCGTCCCACTTTCTTCAAAATACTCGTGGGAGCAGTCGTCTGTCCATATTACCTGGTCGTAGCCTTCCTCTATCGCCAACTGAGTTGGATAGAATGATGCAGCGTAGTTCCCTGCCGCCTTAGCAGCGCCTACGCCTCCACTTGCAGCTCTGGAATAATGATCAGCAATCTTAACAGATACCGGAGCTGTATAATAGCTCTTTGCAGGCGTAGCAACAATTGCGAACATATATTTTTCTGAGATTCTTGCTTTCAAAGCTTCTTCTGTGGCGAATAGCAGCGGTCTCAAATATAAAGACATTCCTTCTCCTTGCGGGATCCAGTCTCTGTCTATATCAACCAATGCCTTCAGACCTCCGATGAATATCTCTTCGGAAATCTCAGGAATCGCCAATCTTTTTGCGGATTTGTTAATGCGTTCAAAGTTCTTTTCCGGACGAAAAAGGAACACCTGACCATCATTATCCTTATATGCCTTCATTCCTTCAAAACAAGCTTGTCCGTAATTGACCCCCATCATAGCAGGGGTAAAACCGATCGGACCATAAGGAACAAGCTGCAGCTCCCCCCATTTTCCGTTCTCGTATTCGCAAATTATCATATGATCTACAAAAGTGTTCCCAAATGAGAAATTTTGCGGATCAAATGTAGAAATTCTTGGGTTTGAAGATTTTTGAATTATCATTTTTTAAATTTTAATTGACGTATTACAAATATATAATAAATATTTAATAATCAAAATTTATGTTAAATTTGTATAAAAATAATTTGAAAAGAGAATTAATAACAACAGGTGACGGAAGTAAGACTTTACTAATCAATGGATTAGAAGAGACTTACCACTCTAAACATGGCGCTTTACAGGAAGCAGTCCATGTATTTATAAATAATGGACTTAATTTAAAGAAAGGTTGCGATATTAATATTTTAGAACTCGGTTTTGGTACAGGTCTTAACGTTTTAGTAACAATTGATGCATATTTGAAAAATGATGAAGAATCAAAAATCAAATATTTCAGTGTAGAGAAATATCCGGTTTTATTGAAAGAGGCTGCAGAATTATCTTATTCTGAGTTATTTTCCAATCATAATGTTAAAGATTTGTCTCTGAAAATCCACGACTTAGAATGGGACGTGGCCAACGAATTGACTGCCGGCTTTTCACTCACAAAAATTGAAAGAGACTTTTTTGATTTAAAATCAACTGAACTGCCACCTATTGATCTGGTTTACTTCGACTGTTTCGGAGCGCGTGTACAGCCGGATCTGTGGGAAATGGAACTCTTGGAAATAGTTGCTGATAAAATGAATTCTGGTGCTCTACTCACTACTTATTCCTCAAAAGGCAGCGTAAGAAGAAATCTGATCGAGCTTGGCTTTGAAGTTGAAAAAAAACAGGGACCTCCGGGAAAAAGGGAAATGATGATTGCCTGGAAAAAATAATTTTGCCTAAATTAGACTTTCCAAATTACAGTTATGATAGATAAGATCAACATCCGCGTCTATGCGCTTTGTATCAAAGACCAAAAAATTCTAGCCCTTCACGAGGAATACGCCGGAGATTTCCTGATCAAACTGCCCGGCGGCGGCTTGGAGTTCGGAGAAAGCACGATTGAATGCCTGAAGCGGGAGTTTATGGAGGAGCTGAACCTCGAAATCAAAGTTACCGAGCATTTTTATACACAGGATGATTTTTTAGTTTCCAGATTTCGTGACAACGAGCAGTTGATTACGATCTATTATCTTGCTGAAATCCTCAATGAAGAAGATCAATTAATTTTAGATCCGTGTATAGAAAAAACTGAATGGTTCCCGCTGAATGGCGAAAATCCCTTTGAACTGCCGATTGATCAACGTGTATTCGAGTTGGCAAAAAGTAAATTTTTATAAAAAATCTAAATATTCCAGAGTAAATCCTCGTATTGCTTTAATATAATATCTTTTGAAAAACGTGACTTGATAGAGGCTTTGATGTTGTCTTTATCGTTGGTTTTGTGAAGAATCTCTTTTACCTTTTCTGCAAAACTGTCATAATTTTCAATGTTTGCTATTTCGCCGTTAACATTGTCAATAATAATTTCATCAATACCGCCGGGACAGCTGTTGGCCAGAGAATAAATCCCGCAAGCGCCCGCTTCCAAAAGCACGTTGGGAAAACCTTCATACCTCGAAGAAAGTATAAAAAGATCTGCAAATTTGAGGTACTGATAAGGATTGTTTTTTTTACCGTGAAAAATCACGTGATCCAATCCTAGCATTTCTTTCATTTCCAGCAGCATTTCTTTATCTCTGCCGTCGCCTAGAATATGCAGGAGAATATTCTGATTTTTCAGCCTTGAAAAAACCTTTAGGAGATTATCAAAACCTTTCCGGGCTGAGAGATTCCCAATAGCTACCACGTGCTTATACTGGTGCGAAAATTCTGCCGGCCTCTCAGATTCCTTCATTTTTTGCTCTATGAATGCAGTGTCTACAGGGTTATTAATTTTGATCAATTTTTCCTTTCTGATTCCAAAATTGCTGATAAGATCGTTCTTCATATCATTACTTTGTGCAATGATTCTTTCGTAATTATTATAAAACTTATAAAAAAAACGGATTTCTTTTCTCGTCACGTGCTGAGAAACCACATTCGTCTCTCTTGCTATGAATTTTGTTTTCGGAAAAAGCCTGATGAAAAGTGACAGATATGCATTCACTTCACCAAAACCTGAGAAAACGATATCGGGTTTGCGGCGTTTAATTTCCAGTAAAATAGGTTTCAGAGAATTTCTGATTCTGGGAGTCTGGATATCAATTATTTCGATATCAGGTTTCAAAAGGTCAAGATATGCACCTTCTTTCCTCAATAAAAGGATAGCCGGCGAAAATCTTTCTCTGGGAAGATGATTCGCAATTGTGGTGACGATACGTTCTGCACCGCCAGTTTCCAAATCTGGCAATATGAAAATAATGGATTTTTTCATCACTCAAAATTACAAAACGAAACGCTACAGTATACTATAAAAAATTCCGAAATTGATTTTCGGAATTTATATTTAATTGGCAATATCACTTATAAACTTGATCCTGAGGATTCTAACTTCTTCATCCGTCAAGTCATCACCATATTCTGCTAGAAGCGTTTTCATACTGTCGCTTTCAGAATTTTTCATAAAATCCATAAACTCCTCTACAATATCCTCATCAAAGTTTTCATTGACGTAGTAGTCAATATTCAGTTTTGTACCTTGATAAATGATGCTCTCCATCTCAGAAAGAAGATCTGTCATCGATATATTTTTTGCTTTCGCTATATCTTCCAGGTCTATCTTTTTATCCGTATTCTGAATGATGAAAACCTTATGACTGGATTTATTTGCTACCTGTTTGATAACCGTATCCTGAGTTCTTTCGATCTCATTCTCTTCAACGTATTTTTTGATAAATTCCGCAAAGTCTTTACCATACTTCTTCGCCTTTCCTTCGCCTACACCGTAGATCTTCGCAATTTCCTCTACCGAAACCGGATATTGCACAGTCATATCCTCCAGGCTTGGATCCATAAAAACGGTGTACGGCGGGATACCGTATTTTTTAGCTACTGTTTTCCTCAGTTCTTTAAGCTGGCCAAATAAAACCTGATCCAAACCGCCGCCAGCCTGAATCTGAACTTGCTCATTATCAGCTTTGGTCTTAGACTGTGCGAGATCATATTCTCTGTCTTCTGCGATGTGGAAAATGTTTTTTGATTTCCCGCTGATGACCTCCTGCCCTTTTTCCGAAACTTTCAGAACGCCATAGGTTTCAATATCTTTTTTCAAATAATCCTGAACTGTAGCCTGTCTGATGATTGATTTCCAATAATTGTCGCTTTCAGATTTGCCAAAACCAAAATATTCTGTCTGCTCCAGTTTATAGGATTTTGTAACGGCGGATTCTTTCCCAGTAATCAGCGAAATAAGATCTTTTGTTTTGAACTTTTCGCCTAGAATTTTTATCATTTCCAGGACTTTTTTAAGATCTTTAGTAGCATCTTTCAACGTGGGCGGATTCTGAGAATTGTCGCACATTTTTGCGCCTTCACCTGTTACAGGATCAAATAACTCACCGAAATAATAAAGTAAATACTGCCTTCTGCTCATTGACGTTTCCGCATATCCAACTACTTCATTCAGCAGCTGAAGACCTATTTCTCTTTCAGAAACAGGCTTTTGAGCCAGGAATTTTTCTAATTTTTCAATGTCTTTCGGATCATAGAATGCTAGGCAATAACCTTCGCCGCCGTCTCTTCCTGCGCGTCCGGTTTCCTGATAATAACTTTCCAGCGATTTAGGAATATCATAATGGATGACAAAACGGACGTCTGGCTTGTCGATTCCCATCCCGAATGCGATGGTTGCAACAATAACGTCTGCTTCTTCCATCAGAAATTTATCCTGATGAAGCACCCTGGTTTTTTGATCGAGACCAGCGTGGTAAGGCAAAGCGTTGATGCCGTTCACCTGCAAAAGTTGCGAGAATTCCTCTACTTTTCTTCTGCTGAGACAGTACACAATTCCGGATTTCCCTTTATGCTGATTGATAAATCTTACAATTTCCTTATCTACATTCACTTTGGGACGGATCTCGTAAAAAAGATTCGCTCTGTTAAAGCTTTCCTTATAAACAAGTGCATTGTTCATCCCCAGAGTTTTCTGAATATCATCCTGAACTTTAGGTGTTGCTGTTGCGGTAAGTGCGATCACTGCAACATCTGCAATTTTATCAATAATACCTTTCAGATTCCTGTATTCCGGGCGGAAATCGTGTCCCCATTCCGAGATACAGTGCGCTTCATCGATGGCTACAAATGATATTTTGACATTCTTGAGAAAGTCAACATATTCTTCTTTTATTAATGATTCAGGCGCTACGTAAAGTAATTTGGTTTTACCGGCAGTGATGTCATCCATCACCTGCTTGGTCTGAGTTTTATTGAGAGATGAATTGAGAACGTGAGCCACGCCTTCGTCGGAAGACAAACCGTTGACCGCGTCTACCTGATTTTTCATCAAAGCAATCAGCGGAGAAACTACGATGGCAGTCCCTTCTGAGATCAGCGCAGGCAGTTGATAGCAAAGTGATTTTCCGCCGCCGGTAGGCATTAGAACGAATACATCCTTACCGTCTAAAAGTTCGGTTATAATCTGTTCCTGCTGGCCTTTAAATTTAGAAAATCCAAAATATTTTTTGAGTTCGGCAGATAAGTTGATGTCTTTTGTGTCCATCCTTTGATATAGTTTGCTAAATTTGCATATTGTTGAAGCTTATACAAATTATTTAAATAGATTTCTTAGATTTTTTAGATAAAAAAATGAAGCCTAAAACTTCATTTCGTGATTTCAAATTATTGAAGTGAAGATACAAAATAAATATTATTAAAAAAAATAATTAAACATTTTAAAATTTTGAATCCAAAAGAAATTCTGTTTAATGCGCATCAGGCGCTCGATATCGAAATAGATGAACTTAAGAATCTCCGAAACCGTCTGAATGACAGCTTTATAAAAAGTGTTTTAACCATCAACGAAGTTCAGGGAAAACTGATTGTCGTCGGGATTGGAAAATCGGCTCACGTCGCCAATAAGATTGTTGCAACGCTCAATTCTACAGGTACACCTTCCCAATTTCTGCACGCTGCAGAAGCCATCCACGGTGATCTGGGCGTGATTCAGAAACAGGACGTTGTTTTATGTATTTCTTATTCCGGAAACTCTCCAGAAATAGTTAATCTCATACCTTTTCTTAAAGAATATTCAGCCGCACTGATCGCTATGACCGGCAATCCGGAGAGCAAACTCGCGAAAGCCGCAGATATCGTTCTGGATACTCATGTTGATAAAGAAGCATGCCCAAATAAGCTGGCGCCGACCAGCTCTACCACAGTTCAAATGGCTTTGGGAGATGCTTTGGCGGTCTGCCTTATGGATCTGAAAGATTTTAAAGAGATAGATTTTGCCAAGTTTCATCCGGGCGGCAGTCTGGGTAAAAATCTTACTGCAAAGGTGGAACAGTTTGTTTCCAAAAACAAGCCGGAAGTGACGTCGCAGGCTTCTATCCGCGATGTTATTATTTCCGTAAGCGGATCCAAACACGGCATTACGGTCGTTGTGGAAAACGGTGATATTATAGGCGTGATCACAGATGGAGATATCAGAAGAATGCTTTTGGATCAGGACGATATTTCGCAGGTTAGAGCGTCTGACATCATCAGCAAAAACCCAAAAACAATTGATAAAAACAGTCTTGCAAAGGAGGCGATGCTGATCTTGAAACAGTATAATATCGGTCAGTTGGTAGTCACAGATCAAAACCAGTATTACGGTATCATAGATATTCATAAATTGCTGGACGAAGGAATTAATTAAAAACAAAGAAATAAGCGGGATAAAAGATTAAATTTGGAATCATTTATCAATAAGCATTTATCATTTATAAACTAAGAATGAGTGAAGAAAAAGAAATGTCCTTTCTTGGACATATTGGAGAACTGAGATCGCATCTGGTGCGTTCTATTTTAGCGATTGTAATTCTTGCAATTGTAGTCGGTTTTAATATCAACTGGGTGATGGATCATATCTTTTTTGGCCCCACGAGAAGTGATTTTTTAACCTTTCGGATTGTCAATCACTTTTCCCGAGAACTCACGGGAGCGGACAGTTTTATTATGCCCGCAAAATTCAGCGTACAGCAGAAACAGCTTTTTCAGCAGTTCAACGTGATGATGGCCGTTTCTATCTTTTCAGGATTGGTATTGGCTTTTCCTTATCTGGTATGGGAAATCTGGAGATTTATCAGTCCGGCTTTGATGCCTGCCGAGAGAAAGAATTCTATCTTTTACATTAATTCTGTGTGGATTCTATTTATGTGCGGCGTGCTCACAGGATACTTTTTGATATTACCATTCGCCATCAACTTTGGTTTGCTGTTCAAGGTTTCGGATAATATTGTTCAGTTATTTGATTTGTCAGATTATACAACTCTGTTTTTACAAGTAACAATGGGAATGGGCGTAGTTTTCCTCTTTCCAATTGCCGTTTATATCTTGACATCAATTGGAATTTTAACACCGAAATTCCTGAGAACTTACAGAAGACACGCTATTGTTCTTATCATGGTAGTTGCGGCAATCATAACGCCTGCCGACGTTTTGAGTATGATGGCAGCGGCGCTTCCGCTGGTGCTGCTTTATGAAGTGAGTGTCCTCATGTCCAGCGTAATTCACAAAAAGATGCTGAAGAAAAATATGAATAAAGATCTTACAAAACTATAATTGTCAAATACATTAAAAATAAAAAATCAGCAATATTAGATTATTGCTGATTTTTTTATTTTGCTTAGTTAGCCTTTCATAATTTCTTTTCTGATTCTGCTGAGCGATGTGTCTGTGATGCCTAAATAGGAAGCTATATTTTTAAGCGGCGCATATTTTAGCACTTCCGGCTTTGCTTTAATTAAATCCAGATACCGTTGTGTAGCTGATTTTGTTATCACTTCTACAGATTTCTGTTTCAGATAAAAAAGCTGGTAAGACATCCACGCTCTTCCCCATTCTGCAAGCGCCGGAATAGTCCAGAATAACTCCTGAAAATCGTCAAAATTAATCTTCCAGGCAACACAATCTGTCTCTGCCTGAATGTTCTCTATTGAAGGAATCCTTTGGAAAATAGAAGATGCTTCTATCACAATATCAGATTCTGTGAAGAAGTTAATAGTGATGTCATTGTTATCAACATCAAAAACGAAAGAACGCGCAACGCCAGATTCCAAGACGAAATATTCGTTTGAAACTTCACTTTCTTTGAGAAAAAAATCACCTTTTTTAAAGATCATTTTCTGGTGACTATTAAAAATCAATTCCAGATCTTCCTCGGAAAACGCGGGATGCTGATAGATGTTTTGTAATGTATCCATAAAAAAAACGGAAAATCTAAATTAATAGATTTCCCGTTATGTTTGTGTTTAATTTCTGAAATTATTTCAAAGCACTGATAGCCTGTGCATAATTTGGCTCCTGTCCTATTTCCGGGATTTGTTCTGTATAGATCACTTTTCCTGTTTCGTCTAGTGCCACTACAGCTCTGCTCAATAAGCCCTGCATAGGAGAATCAATCAAAGTCACGCCGTAATCTTCCCCAAAATTTCCTCTGAAATCTGACAAAACTTCTACGTTCTCAAGACCTTCTGCTGCACAAAATCTGTTTAAAGCAAATGGAAGATCTCTTGAAACATTAATAACAACCGTATTTTCCAAAGAACTTGCTTCCTTGTTGAATTCTCTTGCAGATGCCGCGCAAACGCCCGTATCAATACTTGGGAAGATGTTGAGTAGCACTTTTTTTCCTGTGTAATCAGCCAAATGCTTTTCTGAAAGATCTGCACCAACCAATGTAAATTCCTGAGCGATAGTTCCAACTTTCGGCAAATCGCCAACGGTATTAATAGGATTTCCTTTGAATGTAATCTGTGACATAGTTTAAAATATTTTTTTCAAAGTTAGTTGTTGCTTGCTGATCTGTCAAAACTTTGATTCTACTTTAATAAAATTTAACTTTTACTATTAAATAAAGTTGAATCCCTAGTTTTATGAATAAAAATCATACTTGCCCTACCTCAAAATCATTATAAAATATGTATTTTTGTGATTCAATACGAAATAAAATCAACTAAATAATGTCAGAAAAATCGAAAATTATTTACACGCTTACAGACGAAGCGCCAATGCTTGCAACACATTCTTTTTTGCCTATAGTAAAGGCTTTCACAGCAGTTGCAGACGTTGATATTGTGGCCAAAGACATTTCTCTTGCAGGCAGAATTCTTGCCAACTTCCCTGAGTTTCTTTCAGATGATCAAAAGATTGGCGATGCCCTTGCAGAACTGGGTCAACTGGCTACGACACCGGAAGCGAACATTATTAAATTACCAAATATCTCGGCTTCTGCACCTCAGTTGGAGGAAGCAATTGCAGAATTACAGGCTAAAGGCTTTGCTCTACCCAATTATCCTGCAGAACCAAAAAATGACGAGGAAAAAGCAATCAAAGCTAAATATGCAAAGGTTCTTGGATCTGCAGTAAATCCCGTTCTCAGAGAAGGAAATTCTGACAGACGTGCGCCGAAAGCCGTTAAAAATTATGCTAAAGCAAATCCACACAAAATGGGCGCTTGGGCAGCTGACAGCAAGACCGATGTTGCCAATATGGAACAAGGCGATTTCTACGGAACAGAAACTTCTACAACACTAGAGAATGATTCTAAATTCAAAATTGTGTTCTTCGCAAATGACGGTTCTGAAAAAGTTTTGAAAGATCTGTCGCCACTCAAATCCGGTGAAGTAATTGATTCTTCTGTATTGAATATCAATTCATTGAAAGCTTTTGTTCAAGAAGCAATTGAAGAGGCTAAACAAAGAGGTGTGATCCTTTCCGCTCACCTTAAAGCAACGATGATGAAAGTTTCTGACCCGATTATCTTCGGAGCAATTGTTGAGACTTTCTTCAAAAATGTTTTCGATAAATACAAAGAGACGTTCAGGGAATTGGACATCAATCCAAACAACGGATTGCAAAATCTTTACGATAAAATTGCCGGTATTCCACAGGAAGCAGAAATTAAAGCTGACATCGACAAAACCTTTTCCGAGGGTCCAAAAGTAGCGATGGTAAATTCCGACAAAGGCATCACCAATTTCCACGTTCCTTCCGACATCATCGTTGATGCTTCTATGGCAGCACTCATCAGAAATGGCGGAAAAATGTGGGACAAAGCAGGCGCTGAGGAAGATACTGTAGCAATTATCCCAGACCGTTCTTACTCCGGATTCTACCAGGCGGCAATTGATGATATGAAGAAGCACGGCGCATTGGATCCGAAAACAATGGGTTCTGTTCCAAACGTAGGATTGATGGCTCAGAAAGCTGAAGAATACGGATCTCACGACAAAACTTTCCAGGCAGAAGCTGACGGAACCATCAAAGTTCTTGATGAAAACGGCAATACTTTGCTGGAACAAAAAGTGGAGAAATCCGACATCTTCAGAATGTGTCAGACCAAAGATGCACCGATCCAGGATTGGGTAAAACTGGCTGTCAACAGAGCAAGATTATCTGACACACCTGCGATTTTCTGGCTAGACAAAGCCAGAGCGCACGACAGAGAAATGATCAAAAAAGTAGAAAAATATTTAGCTGATCACGACACAAATGGACTTGATATCAAAATCCTGGATGTGAAAGATGCTATGACCGAAACTTTGGAAAGAGCAAGAGAAGGTAAAGATACAATCTCGGTTTCCGGAAACGTATTGAGAGATTATCTGACAGATCTTTTCCCTATCTTGGAACTGGGAACTTCTGCAAAAATGTTGTCTATCGTTCCATTGATGAACGGCGGCGGATTGTTCGAAACCGGAGCTGGAGGTTCTGCGCCTAAACACATCGAGCAATTCATAGAAGAAGGCTATTTGCGTTGGGATTCTCTTGGCGAGTTTCTTGCGCTGCAGGCATCTCTGGAGCATCTGGCACAGACTCAAAACAACACTAAAGCGCAGATTTTAGCTGATGCTTTAGATGAAGCAAACGCTAAATTCTTAGCAGAAGACAAATCTCCGGGTAGAAAATTGGGAACTATTGACAACAGAGGTTCACACTTCTATCTGGCAACATATTGGGCGGAGGCTTTAGCAAAGCAAACTCAGGATGCTGAAATCGCTGCCAAATTTGCGCCTGTTGCAAAGGCATTCACAGAAAACGAAGCCAAAATCAATGAAGAATTGATAGGTTCTCAAGGTCAGCCAAAAGAAATCGACGGCTACTACAAACCGGATTTCCAGAAGACAGATGTGGCGATGAGACCGTCAGAAACACTCAATACGATTGTAAACGGCATCTAAACCGTGTTAAATATTACATAAAACCCTCGACAGATGTTGAGGGTTTTGTCTTTTAGCTCTATTTTTGGGCAGCTTTTCCGTCTTCCGTTCCCAATCTTTTTTGCCAAAGCTTTTCCAGCCACAAAAAAGGATTTCCACTCAAGCCGGGCTGCAGTTTCAAAGCATTGTCAAGTTTTGACAACAAAACGAAATTTTGTCATTTTGCATTAAAATCATCAGTCGAACATAAAGCGCAAAATGCCTTACAACAATTTAAAAATCAATGATAACAAGCTTCTTGATATGAAAAAAACACTCCTATTTTTTCTGTATATTTTTGGAATGTCACAACTGTCCGCACAGGATAAGATAGATCAGGCCATCCAAAACCTGGAAAATAATTATACCCAGGAAAAAGTCTTTCTGTTGATGGATAAAGACAAATATGTTGTCGGCGACAATATGTATTTCAAAGCTTTTGTATTCAATGGCTATGGTCGTTCTGCCATTTCCAACACACTGTTTGTGGAATTATACGACCACAACAAAAATGTAGTAGACAAAAAAACCGTCTTCCTCAAAAACGGAGAAGGTGACGGCACTTTTGCACTCAGCGACTTTCTCAATGAAGATATCTATTTCGTAAGAGCATACACCACCTGGATGGGTAATTTTCCGGAAGAATTCAACTTTATGAAGCAAGTCCCGATCTACAATCCTGCATCAGAACAAAAACTGGTGCTCGATAAAAACACAAAGTGGTCCGCTGATGTATTTCCGGAAAGCGGCACTTTAGTAGATCAGATTCCGACAAAAGTAGCTGTGAGACTATATTCACAGGGTATACCGCCAGCATCCTGGAGCGGTTATGTTGTAGACGCTGCAAAACCCAATGAGAAAATTATCAGTTTCAAAAACCTAGATCAGAATGTAGCTGTATTCAATATCACGCCTGCTGCCGGGAAAACTTACAAAGCCTTCATCGAGGACAATAAAGGAACCAAGCAGACTGTGAATCTACCCGCAGTTGCAACCTCAGGGATCAGCCTACAACTGACAGGCGACGAGAAGGGCATCAATTATAAACTAAAAGGAAATGGCCTACCACAGGGACTTCAAGGATATAGTGTTGTCGGAACAATCAATAATCAATTGGTTTACCGAGCCAATATGAAAACGACTACAAATGAAGCCGCCAGCCAGATTCCAAATAAGGTGAGCAACGATGAAACAGCCGTATTAAACCTGACAATCTTTGATGAAAAGCAAAATGTGGCAGCACAACGCCTGTTTTTCGTCAATCCAAAAAAACTAAATCTTGATGAGCCCCCACTCGCCTTTTCTATGAATAATGAGCCGCGCGCTTTCAACAGTTTCGATATTGAGCCTGACGGAGATTATACCAATTACACCGTTCTGGTAAGGGAAAATCTGCCTTCCGAAAATAAAAATGACAATACAATTCTAAGTGCAAAATGGCTTACTGGTGATTTCACTTCAGCCATCTTCAATCCTTCACAGTATTTTGAAAAGACATCCAATCCTGAGGCTCTCGATGCTCTGCTGATCTCAGAAAAATGGCAGCGTTATGACTGGAAAACCCTTCTGGAAGGAAAAACACCTAACTTCACTTATAAACCTGCGAAAAACCTTTCATTTAAAGGAAAAGTGACCAACAACGGTCGTTTCATTCCGAATAAGAGCGTAAATCTGTTGCTAAAAACAGAAAGTTCTGAAAAGAATTTCGTTCCTGCAGTCACCGATGACAACGGCTTCATCTATCTGGACAATATTTATTTTGATGAGCCGCTTACGATTTCCTATTACCTTAATAAAGACAAAAAACAAACCTCAGACACAGACAATGTGAATATCGTATTTCAGCCCTTGATAAATAATATTCCTTACAAAAATCCTTTGCCACAAACCAACTACCGATTGGTAAATGATAAAAATACAACACCGGAACCTTCCATTGCCAAAGCGCTTCAGAATAGAAAAAACCGACAGGGAATCGAAGATTTTGGAAAAGAAACCCTGATCGAGGAAGTAAAAGTGACGGCAAAACCAGTGGATAAAAAGGCGGAACTAGACAGGGAATTGTCAAGCGGTAGATTCAGCAGTATGAACGCTACCATTTTTGACTTTGTGAATGAAAATAAGGAAGCAAGAGGCTCCCAGAATATTCTGCAGTGGCTTCAGGGCCGTGCTGCAGGACTTACTTTTACAATGGACCAGTCCGGAAATCTGGTGCCCAGCATCCGCGGTTCTCAGGCCAGTCTTTTCCTTAATGAAATGCCGACGGATCCAAGTATGATCAGTTCTTTGCCAATCAGTGATATAGCGATGGTAAAAGTGCTGAAAAACGACGGTCTGGTCGGCAACGCTATTGCAATCTACACGCGCCGTGGCAATATGGTGGCGGAAGAAGACAAAAACACCGAAAAAGTAAATAAACTGGTATTGAAAGGCTACGATAAATCCACAGAATTTGAATTGCCGGACATCACCGGTGATCCTTATAAAAGAATTACTAAAGACACGCGCGAAACGCTTTACTGGAACCCTTCTATGACCGTTGACGGCGGTCTCGCACCAAGAGCAAAATTCTTTAATAATGATGACGCAAAAGACCGTCAGATTATTATCATCAGTTTCGATAAAGACGACAGAATGCTTTATTACCATCAAATCGTTAAGTAATAATGTTAATTAAATATAAAAAAGACTTTCCAACCGGAAAGTCTTTTTTGTGGTGTGATGTTTGGTAAAAATATTCAAATATTAATATAAAAAATCAAATTATGCCTTACATCAACAAAGCCATTGACAAAGATTACAGCGTTTATTATGAAGATTTAGGACAGGGACAGCCTGTGATTTTAATCCACGGCTGGCCATTGAGCAGCAAATCCTGGGAGCCGCAAGTATCTGCGTTGCTGGATGCTGGCTACCGCGTGATCACCTATGACAGGAGAGGATTCGGGAAATCGGGTGCCAGTCTTGATGGATATGATTACAATTCACTGACAGCTGATCTGGAAGAATTGATCTCAAATCTTGACCTTCAAAACGTAGTCCTCGTCGGATTCTCCATGGGTGGCGGTGAAGTGGTACGCTATCTGACCAATAATGGCTCTGATAATGTTGCGAAAGTAGCGCTGATCTCCTCTATCATTCCACTTGTAAAACAGAAAGAAGACAACCCTGACGGCGTACCGGAAGGCGATCTCAACGAAATCCTTGAAAATGTAAAGAAAGACCGTGTTACTTTTCTGGAGAGTTTTCACAAAAATTTCTACAACTACGGTCTGTTGTCTCAATCCGTAAGCCAGGCACAACTGGACTACGACTGGAGCATCGCATCGAATGCATCACCGATTGCAACACTGAAATGTGCGGAGAGCTGGGCGAATACAGATTTCCGTCCCGAACTGAAGAATGTAACAGTTCCTACGCTGATTGTTCACGGTGATGATGACAAAGTAGTGCCAATTGCAACTGCAGGTGACCAAGCTGCGAAAGGTATTGGCAATAGTGAATATCACATAATCGAAGGTGCACCACACGGTTTGAATGTGACACACGCAGAGGAATTAAATCAGATTTTGATCAATTTCCTTAACGTTTAAAATCAATTAAATATATTTAAAGCAGCATTTTTTAAAGTGCTGTTTTTTTGTTTTAAAATTCTTCATATCTTGAAAAGACTAAACTTAACAGTAATTCAACAGTCATAATTGATAATTTTATGAAGGGAATATTTACAACAATTCTACTGGTATTCGGTTTTTTAATAGTCGATGCTCAGAGCAAATTAGACCAAGCTATAGATAATCTTGAAAAAAATTATTCACAAGAAAAGCTTTATATTCTCTTTGATAAAGATCAATATGTTGCTGGCGATCAAATTTATTTTCAATCTTTTATTTTTGATGACTATAATCTGTCTTCAATTTCGAAAACGTTATTTGTAGAATTGTACGATCAAAGTAAAAATCTTATTGATAAAAAAACGATTCTGATTAATGACGGTAAAGCTTCCGGAACTTTTAATCTAAACAAAACTTTGAAGGAAGACATTTATTTCGTTCGTGCTTACACGAATTGGATGGCAAACTTTGACAACGAATGGAATTTCATTAAACCAATTCCAATTTACAACCCAACTTCGACGAAAAAATTAGTTTTGTCAGAAACCTCAAATTGGACTATTGCAGCATCTCCGGAAGGCGGAACATTTGTAAATCAAGTTCGTACGAAAGTTGCTGTGAGATTATTAACTCACGGAAATTCACTGAAAAATTGGAGCGGCTATGTGATCGACTCTGAGTTCCCTGATAATAAAATTGAAACTTTCAAATCGCTTGATGACAATCTTGCATTATTTTCTATGACTCCAAAATTTGGAAAAACTTACAAAGTTGTGGTAGAAGATGGTGATGGGAATTCTAAAATTAATACTTTGCCACCAGTTATAAACCAAGGTGTAAAGCTGCAAATCAATTCTGAAAAATTGGGAATCAGATATACCATTGATGCGATTAATTTAGAAAAGAATGTCCAAAATTACAGCGTAGTTGGAACCGTCAATAACCAATTGGCGTATAAAGCGAAAATAAAATCTGCAAATCCGGAAGTTTCAAGCTTGATTCCGACAAAAGAAATCGGGCAAAATGGAGTGATGCAGATTTCGTTGTTTGATGAAAAAGATAATCTTGTGGCGCAGAGACTTTGTTTTTTAAACCAAAATTCTACAAATCCTATCGTCTTAGAAAGTTTAAATCTCAATAATGATCCGAGAGCTCTCAATCGTTTTGAGATAAAACAAAATACTGAAAATGTAAGCTACACAGTTTTAATAAAAGATTTGACCGATACTAATTCTGCTTCAAAAGAAAATATCCTCAGCAGTTTATACCTGACTGAAGATTTTAAAAATCCGATAAAAAATCCGGCTCAATATTTTTCTAAAAATGTAAATCTGGAAGCATTAGACGCGCTTCTAATCTCAGAAAAGTGGAAACGATTTGATTGGGTAAAGTTGTTGGCCGGTCATAAACCTGTGATTAAATACAGTTTGACTGACAACGAGTTCATTTCTTACAAAGCACGACTTGCGCTCAACAGCCGACCTTTGCCCAATACACTGGTGACTTTGGTTTTCAAAAGTGATGATGGTGAACCAATTCTATCTCAAATGACGACGGATCAAAACGGAGATATATTCATCAATAATTTGAATTTTCAAGATTCTTATTTTGTGAACTACTTCCTAAATTCGGACAAGAAACAACAAGAAAACATAACATTGAAATTTAAACCTTTGATAGATAACAACATTGAAAAATTAAACTTGTCTCAAAGTGAGTATAATTTGATGGAAGTTGGGGACACTTACACTTTACCTACCTCAATAGCAAAAGCTGTGGCAATCGCAAAAAATAACGAACAAATTAATCGAGAAGAAACAATTATCGAAGAAGTGAAATTAATACAAAGAAAGAGCGACGCAAAAAAGAAACTGAATGATGACATAGCATCCGGAATGTTTGCGAGTATGAATGCAACCGTTTTTGACTTCGTGAATGAGAATGAGGATGTACAATCGTATCCGAATATTATGCAATGGTTAGACGGCAGAGTCATCGGATTGACATTTAAATATGACAATTATGGGAATCTAGTTCCGTATATCAGAGAAAGTAGAGCGACCATTTTTCTGGATGAAAAGGCAGTGGGTATTGATGCTATAAATTCTATTAATGTGAGCGATATTGCAATGGTTAAAATATTTAGAGTTGCTGGACTTATATCAAACGCAGTCGCAATATATACTAAAACAGGAAATTTTCTAAAAAAAACGGAAACGAAAAGTGATGTCAACAAGGTAGAAATCAAAGCTTATGACAAAGTGGATAATTTTAAAATAATCGATTATTCAAAAGAAAAATACAAATCATTGATTAACGATACTCGAGAAGTTTTATATTGGAATCCAAAAGTAGGCTCAAACGTCACTTTCTATAACAATGACAATGCGAAAAACCGAGAGGTCACAATCATCAGTTTTGATAAGGATGACCAACTTCTCTACTATAATGAGATTCTGAAGTAGTGATTTTCAACATTTTTGGCAATAGGAAAGTCTTTTTATCTGGAAGATTTTATTAAATTATAAATAATATTCTGAATGCCTTCCGCTCGATTCACCGTCATAAAATGGCCTCCACCGTCAATTACAAAGTCTGCTTTTACATTTTTTATCGGAATTATTCTATCCTTATTTCCGTGAATGTGAATCAGATTTTCTGGAATTGTTTCATTTTTCCAATTCACAATTTCGTTGATGGCCCAAGCGAAAAAATGTGGATCTGTATCTTTTAGAATGTTTTTCAGAAGTTGTTTTTCAGCTTCACTTTCAATTCCGAAAAGCCAATTCGCAATGAAGTTTTGTTTTTTGAATATAGCTTTAGGAATTAATTTGTTGAGTTTCAATTTGCCTGAAAATCGGTTAAATATTGGTAGTTCAAATCTGTTTTTTGCGGAAGCAATCAGGATTATTTTTTCTGTTTTAATGATTTTAGAAATCTCAACGGCTACCATTCCGCCAAATGATAAACCTATCAAGATCGGATTTTCACTAATTATTTTTCGCGAAATTCTTTCCGTATAGTTTTCTATCGCTTCATTCGTCAAAGGAATGATCCAATCAATAAACTCGACATTTAAGTCTCCAAAGTCAATATTATCAAAAACTCTTCTGTCGACACCTAGACCACTGAAAATATAAATCTTATTCATTTCTCAAGATTTGAATTTCTAATTAACAAAAAAGACCGAATTTCTCCAGTCTTTAATCTTTATATGTAAACTTAAAGCCAACTGCAAAAAGCAATAATCTAAAGTCTGATTACAACATTTTCAAATTGTTTACCTCCAGTTCCGTTAGGATTCGCCAGTGGCCTCTTTTAATATTTTTCTTGGTAAGTCCTGCAAACATCACTCTGTCTAGTGCTTCGACTTCGTAACCTAATTTCTGGAAAATTCTACGCACAACTCTGTTCCATCCGATGTGAAGCTCTATACCAACTTCATTCTTCGGTGATCCTTCGATGAAAGAAATGCTGTCTATCTCTGCAATGCCTTCATCCAGTCGGATGCCTTCTGCGATCGATTTCATATCATCATTCGTCAGTTTTCTGTCGAGTGTCACGTGATAGATCTTTCTCATAGCAAAAGACGGGTGCGTCAGCTTTTTCGTGATATGACCGTCGTTTGTCAGTAGAATAACACCCGTTGTTTGTCTGTCCAATCTTCCAACTGGGAAAATTCTGTATGGCGACGCGTTTGCAGTCAAATCCATCACAGTTTTTCTCGCTTTTTCGTCTTTGGTTGTTGAGATATAGCCTTTAGGCTTGTTTAGTAAAACATAAACCGGCTTTTCCGGTGTAATGTTCTGGCTGTCAAATACAACGCGGTCGGTTTTCTGAACCTGATAACCCATTTCCGTCACCACTTTTCCATTCACTTCTACCAGTCCCTGCGCAATGAGCTCATCGGCCTCTCTCCTGCTGCAAATCCCGGAGTTAGCAATATATTTGTTAAGTCTGATCGTATCTTTATGAACTTCTTTACTGATTTTTTCCAGTCTTCTACGTTGGATAAAAGATTTGGTTTTGTCTTCAGCTGTTTCCGGTCGAATGTATGGCTTCTTGTTGGATGGCTTTTTGCTAAAAGGTTTCTTGTCGCCGTTTTCGTATTTCTCTCTGCTGTCAAAATTACGGTCGCCGCCTCTTGTCGTCTTTGGTTTGCGCGCGCCTCCTGCTGAAGGTCTGCTTTTGGACGTTCTTTCGCCAGAGCCACGGGAGTTTCCAGAAGGTCTGCTGCTGCCAGCACTTCTTGGTTTTTTGTCTCTTTCTGGTCTTTTTCCGTCTTCGCTCATTTCTAAAATTTTTGCAAAGATAGTGAATTAGTTAAGAGTTACGAATTCTGAGTTTAAGAATTGCGAAAATTGAGAATAATGTAACGTTTGATTCCGAAATTATTAAAGCCTTTTGTAAAAAATATAATCGGTGTTGATTGGGTCCAGTCCTGCCTGTTTCATCAGCATAGCCAGCTGGCCGCGGTGATATGTGGAATGGTTGATAAAGTGAAAGAAAATCTCCCGTACAGAATTTTGAAACCGTTCGCCTTTAGAGTTTTGATAGCTTATAATTTCATCAGGCTGTTTACTCTCGAGGATTTTTGAACTATTTAGGAAATTATCACTATTTAGAGTTAATAATTGATTATCACCATTGATTTGCCAAACGTCAAATTGATTTTCATTGAGGATTCTGGCATTCCAGATCTGCTGTGCATTGATAATATGATTGAGAAGACTGCGGCTTTTCTCAGACCACGACGATTCATTCTGAAGCAAATTCTGAATCAGCAAGTTGTTGTAATGTTGATTGTATTGCAGATAATCATCAAAATTTTCCTTCATCATTCAAACATTTCAGATAATCTTACCGGTTTTATTTTGGCAGCATCATAAAGTTCTGAAACTGATTTTTTTGCTTCCGACTTTGGATATAGATTTACTCCTATAATCTTAATTTTCCCAGCTTCTACGCAAGTTTGTTCGTTGACAGCTTGTTCGAAAATCATTTTTTGAATTTCTCCGGATTTTAAAAGTTCACGATAACCACCCTTTTCCTCGATTTCAAGAAACAATTTCCAGGATTTCTCACAAAATTGCTGCGTGATAGCTTCCACAAAATAACTTCCAGAGGTGGCGTCTTCAAAAACGTTGATGATACTTTCGTAAGCCAAAACAATCTGCTGTTTGAAGGATATTTCTTTGGAAAGTTCCGTCGCATTTTCGATTTTATAATTATTGGCGAAGACAGCATCTGCACCGCCGACCATTGCCGAAGCCAGCTCCAGCGTAGACCGGATCAAGTTGTTATCCTGGTCGTTCTTAGATTTATTTCTTAACGATGTTTCGACGAAAATGTAAGGAATCAGATCTTTACCAAACTCTTTGGAAAATTGATTATACAGATATTTGAACGCCCTGATTTTTGCAATTTCAAAAAAATAGTTGCTTCCTACAGCAAACTTAAACATCAATTGATTTAGAATTTCAGAATCAAATTTCTCCACCAATTCTTTCGCTTTTGCTAATGCAAAACTCAATTGTTGGATGATGGATGCGCCGGAATTCTGGTGCAAGCTGACGTCAATACAAATATGCCGTTCAAAGGATTTTGACAGTAATTCCTGCGTCAGATGCTCATCAATCTCTCCTGCTAAATCATCAGAAAAAACATCAACCAGAGAAAAATAGCGGTTGGATTCCTCAGTAAGAATGTGTTCTGCTAGGTCTGAATTGTTGATAAAAATTGCTTTTTCTTCAAGATTCTCCACATTTTCATTGAGGAGAAAAGCGAAAGCCTGATCACTCAGACCATCTTGAAACTCTGCAACAAGATGTGTACTTTCCTCTATTTTCGGGAGAATTTTGTATTCAGAATTGTTGTAGTAGTAAGGTTTTACATCAATATTCTCGATGTTTTCCTTTTGGAGAATCTCGTAGATGTTTTCTGTTTTGAGCTGCTTTTTTACAAGCTGTTCCCAATCTTCCAATTCACTCATTCTGATATGATTTTAACGCGAGATTTTTTTATTTTATTGAAATAGTTTTAAGTTCGCAATGTCGCTTACTAAACAAATTCAAAAGTATTTTAAAACCACCAGGGATTTTCTATTTTTTAGCAATTTTGGAACTGTCCACTACCAAAATGAATATCTCTTCATTTGGTTTTTTCATGAAGTAGTTTTCTCTGGCGTATTTTTCTTTTTCGTCCTTATTATTCATCAGTTTACGGTAGAATTTGTCATTCTTCTCATATTCTGTTTTGTAGAAATCGAGCTGGTTTTCGTAGCGTTTGATCTCGCCGTTTAATTCGTTGATGACCAAAAAGGAGGTGCTGTCAAAGAAAATCATCCAGACCAAAAATCCGACCAGTGTGAGCAGATATTTGTTGAATACGTAAGTCTGAAAAAACTTCATCGTAGGCGATTTTTTCTTGATTTCTTTGATAAGTTCTTTCATAGTCTAATCCTGATATTGGTTACAAATCTGCAGCCCGGCTTGAGTGGAAATCCTTTTTTGCTTGTCGTGACCTGTTATTGATTACTAACTGGAAGCAAAAAAGATTGGGAACGGAAGACGGAAATAGCTGCCATAAATATAATATTAATTAATGGACTTTTTTGAGTGAATTGTTGATAACTGTGGTCAAAAAATCGATGGCTACAGAGTTCTGACGCATATTGGGGACAATAAGATCGGCTTCGTTTTTGGAAGGTTCTATAAATTCCTGATGCATCGGTTTGAGAGTCGTCTGATAACGGTGCAAAACTTCCTGCAAATCCCGTCCTCTCTCCTGCGTATCTCTCCTTATTCTACGGATCAATCTCTCGTCGGAATCTGCATGGACAAAGACTTTCAGATTGAATTCCTTCAGCAATTCTTTGTTGGTCAAAACCAAAATGCCTTCTACAATCAACACATTTTTGGGCTCCACAGTTACGTGATCGCCTGTTCTGGAGTGGGTCACAAACGAGTAAATCGGCTGTTCTATGTGCTGGCTGTTTTTGAGCGCTTTTACATGCTGCAGCATCAGTTCAAAATCTATAGACTTTGGGTGGTCATAATTCAGAACTTCTCTTTCAGACAAAGTCAGGTTTGGATTATCGTGATAATAATTATCTTGAGAAAGTACGTTAACACCTTCTATATTAAGTTGTTGTAAAATTTTATTAACAACAGTAGTTTTTCCGGAACCTGTTCCACCGGCAATTCCAATCACGAGCATCTTTACAATTTTTACAAAAATAATATAATTTTTATAGACACCCGTTTTTAATATCAGAAATTTGAAATCAGAGCATAAAAAAAGCTAGTAAAAACTAGCTTTCATTGTTATCTTCTACCGCTGGATCGCTGGCCGCTATTGTCCTGCTGCACCTGCGGCTGCACTCTCACTGCGTTTTGAGATCCAGATCTCGTATTCTGAGGCTGAACGCGAACGCTATTCTGGGACTGATTTCTGGTTCCACTGCCAGCATTGGGCTGTACCCGAACGTTGTTCTGATTCCTTGTACCACTATTCTGAGGTCTGGAAGAACTTTGATTGGTATTGATTGTCGGCATCGTACGCTTTGTAGTCGCTGTACTTCTTCCGGAATTGGAATTGCGGTTTCCTGTAGAGCTGTATCTGTATACGTTTCCATTTCTGTAAGCGTTACCGTTGTAATCCGAATATACGACATTTGGTGCATACCAATTTCCGTCTGGAGACTGGTAATATCCGTCGCGATATCCGGCAGAATAACCTTGGTTATAAGAATCGTTGTAGCCATAATTATCCGTGGCTGTTGTCGCCATACAAGACATCAGAGACATTGCGATGAACGACGGAACTATTATTTTAAATAGATTTTTCATTGTTTCTACGTTTTTAAATATTACCATATCAGTAACATTAGTATGATTACAAAGAAGCTGCCAAGTTAAATTACAGCAGCTGTATGGCATTAAAAACGGAATCGGAAAAAATTATTCTTCAGGAGAAATCCCAAGTATGTAATAGAAAACAGCGAGATCTCGGGCCAGAAACTCGCGGGTGTGATTTCTGTAGAAGCTTTCGTTCTTGGTAACGTCCTGAGCATCGAATCCCAGGGCATTCATTCCATTATTACGGGCAAAAAACAGAGCCCTGAGATTATGAAATCCCTGAGAAACGATGATCACATTTTTCTGCTTATAGGTATTTTTGCAGTTGAGAATACTTCGGTGTGTGTTGAGGCCTTTTGGATCTTTGATGATGATTTCCTCGGGCACGCCTTCATTGTACACCAGAAAATTCTTCATCGCCTCGGTCTCGTCGTAGTTTTTGCTCTTCTCTCCGCTGACGATGATTTTTTTGATCTTCCCGTGGTGATAAAGTGTCCCAACAGCGTCCATCCTGGCTGTAAAGTACGGATTGGCAACGCCTGATCTCATTTTGGGAGATGTTCCGAGTACCAATGCGCAGTCTCTCGGCGGTACCTGGCTGATCTTGGTGTAAGTTCGCCCGCTGGTAAGCGCATAAACCCAGAAATTCGCTAAAATCATCAGCAAAATTCCGAATTCCAAAAGCCGGTAAGCTATTTTGAAAAAGTTGGTAAACGCCCTAAGCATAATTAAATCATATCAAAATCTAAGAAAATCTCTTTACTCATTGCAATAGCTGTACAAGGTAAGATTTTTCCCTGATGTTTTTCATTATCTGTCAGATATTCATCTTCCGTCATATCAACTTCTCCGGTTTTCAAATAACAGAGACAGCTGCCGCACACGCCCGATTTGCACGAGTAAGGCAGTTTGTAACCCAGATCCAAAAGCTGATGGAGGATTTTTCGTTCGTTATTTTTCAGGATAATGCCGTCTTTTTCGATATGATTGAATTTGATTTTCACTTCCACATTTTCGATCAGCGGAAATTCTTTTTCCGTTGGATAGATATCTTCATTGTAAGCTTCGAAAAGCTCAAAATGGATATTCTTTTTTGGAATACCGTGATTATAACAGGCATTCGCAACCGATTTTATCATCGCTCCGGGACCGCAAATCAGAACTTTGTCTGTACTGTCCCAGATTGTAGATTCCTCGTCGTCCTCGTCCAGATGAAGGATTTGATTGATAATAAGAGAGACTTTCTTCTCATCAATTCTCCCTTGAAACAGCTTGTCTTTTACAGGTTCCTGAGAAATGAAATAGAAACATTCCAGTTTTCCTCCAAATGTTATTTGAAGATGTTCCAACTGATCTTTGAGGATAATATCTTCGTAACTTTTATTGCCATAGAAAAGAAAAATTCTGGTGTTTTTTTCTTCGGCCAAAATATTTTTAATATGACTGATGATGGGCGTGATTCCAATTCCGGAAGCAAAAGCGATGATGGTACGCTTCTCGTTCGGCTTAGAATTGAGGAAAAACCTGCCCAAAGGTTCGCTCACAGAAATCTCGTCGCCCACCTGATAATGTTCAAAGAGAAACTTTGTAGAACTTCCCTCTCCGTTTATTTTGATTGCCAACGACAACTTGTCATCTCTCGGCGCAGATGTGAAAGAATAATCGTTCTGAATTTCTTTTTCATTAAAATGATATTTCAGCGTCACATATTGGCCTGCACGGAAGTGATACAGTGATTTCAATTCTTCCGCGACTTCCAGTTCCAGCGCAAAAGCCTGTTTGGTCAGTTGTTGTTTTTTAGCTATTTTTAGCCTGTGAAACTGAGGTTGATTGGCTACTGTTAATTGGTTCTCCATTGTTAAGAATCAAATTTAATGAAAATTAGCAAAAGAAAAAATCTAAATCAAATACAAGCTCGTAAATTCATTATAAATTAAAATTACATGAAAAAAATAATAATATATTCAGTCCTGTCAATCAGCTTCTTAGCTTGCAAAAAGAATGACGAAAAAGTCGCTGAAACTCAGGCAAAAGAAGATTCGATAAAAGTTGAACCTTCAAAATCCGAAGCCGACGTTGCACAACTGGTGGAATTCTCTCCTGAAAAAATGTCTGCATACATTCAGAATAAAAATTCTGACACCTTATATGTGACCAACTTTTTTGCCACCTGGTGCGGACCGTGTATGCATGAGATTCCTTATTTCCGAAAGAAAATGGACGAATTGAAAGGACAGCCCGTAAAATTTACATTCGTAAGTATTGACAATAAATCCGACTGGCCAACCAAAGTCAGCGATTTTGCAAACGAATTTAACATCCGAAAAAATGTAACATTGCTGGACGGCAGTCTGCTGAAACCTGAATTTTTCAAACAGAATTTCAAAACCTGGGACGGCGGTGCAATTCCATTTACTTTAATTAAAAAAGGTGATAAAGTTGATGAAACATTGGGATCCATGACCGAAGAGGCTTTGAATCAAAAGCTTACTCAGTTTTTATCTGCAAAGTAAACAAGCCATCTGAAATGACTAAATCTTGAAAAATAATTTCGGAATTATTTGCTTTTTTATTATTGTCGGAATTATCATTTCGTTCATTATCAATTTGAATGTCGGTTATGCAAAACTTACTTTTTCCGACTTTTTAAATTCCGAAAGAGAAAACTTTGAAATTGCCGGATTTCGTATTAATCGTGCTTTAGCAATGATTTTGGCTGGAATTGCAATTCCAACCAGTGGATTTCTTTTGCAGGAATATTTCAAAAATCCTTTGGCTGGTCCTGATGTTTTGGGAATCACTTCGGTGGCCAGTCTGTTTGTGGCTTTTTATATTTTCTTTTCTCAGAATATTGTGATTCCGGATTTTCTGCAGAATAGTTTCATCAGTTTATCTTCAATTCTCGGAAGCCTGGTTTTGATGATGGTTTTACTGCTATTTTCCAATCGATTTCGGGACAGAAGTTTCATTATCATCTTCGGCTTTTTGATTTCGGCTTTGGCAGGAGCTGTTGTATCGTTTCTACAGTTTTATGTGGAAAGTCAGAGTCTCAAAAATTATATTTTATGGACTTTTGGAGCGAATAATCAGGCTAATATTTCTCAGATATCCATCTTAGCAATTTTAGTAATTATTGGATTATTTTTCACTTTTAAATCCATAAAACCTCTGATTGGGAATTCTCTGGGAATAGCTTACGCGCAGAGTTTTGGCGTCAGTCAATCAAAATTGAAAATCACTATTATTCTAGCTTCTTCTATCCTTTCGGCTTCTGTCACTGCATTTTTGGGTCCTATATTATTCATAGGTGTTGTTGTCCCGCATTTTTGCAGAATGCTCTGGAATCCTGCTCAGCTTTGGCATCAGTGCATTTTGAATATTGTATTAGGGATTTTTATTATGCAGGTTTTTTCGATTATTTCAGAACTCAGTCAGTTTCCGATAAATATAATTACGACGTTTTTTGGGATTCCGGTGATTTTGTTGATGTTGATGAAAAAGAAATAGGTTGTCCAATCTGATAAGAAATAATAAAACATAATTTGTCATTCCGCAGTAATCTACACTGTTGAGATTCTTTCAGAATGACAAAGACAATTCATAAAAATGAGCTTCTTAGAAATACAAAATACATCAATCGGTTATTCAGAACCATTAATTTCTGACATCAATACTTCTCTAAACTTAGGCGAAGTCTGCCTTCTGATGGGAAATAACGGCATAGGAAAAACAACTTTAATCAAATCAATTCTGGGTCAAAATCCACTTTTGAATGGCGATATTCTAATCAATAATAAATCAATTCGAAAGCTAAATCCAAACGAAATAGCATCCCACATCGCCATCGTTTTTTCTAAAGCTGAAATTCCCGACAATTTCACGGTCATAGATTTGATTGCGCTCGGCAAATACATTCATTATCCTTACTATTTCAAATTGAATAAAGATGATCAACACGAAATCCAGGATATCATTGAAAAGCTGAATCTTAAAGAATTCGCGCATAGAAAAGTGACCGAACTATCTGACGGTAATCTTCAGAAAGCTTTTATTGGACGGGCTTTGGCACAAAACTCACCATTCATTATTCTGGATGAACCGACAACTCATCTTGACGAAGAAAACAAACTGATGATCCTTTCATTAATAAGAACTATGGCCAAAAACGAGAACAAACTGATTCTTTTTTCGTCCCACGACTGGCGACTGGCAAAGGAATTTTCAGATAAAATATGGTGGCTGAAGAACGGAAAACTAATAAGCGGCATCTCTGAAGAAGTGATTCTCAGAAATACAGAACTGATACAGCCGAAAATATTGAAATTCAGCAAAAACTTCCATCCGCCTGCTATTGATGCTCCGAAAATCGAAAAAGAAATGATGTTTTCTTTTCTTCAGAAAAATTTTGCCTCAGATCTTACAAATTTTAAATTGACGTTTAAAAATGAGAAATGGGAGCTCAATTTGGATGATTTTTATGATAATTGTCATAGTTTGTCAGAAGTTAAACGGTCGCTGCAAAACCTTATTAACAAAGGCACTTACAACTAAATAGACTTTTTATTTTTTTAATTAATGAGATCAGCATAGCAATTAAATAACTGATTAACAACTACTTATATATTTTACATTGATAATACTATGCATGCATAGTATTTTTTTTATATTTGTATATAACACTTCATTTAACAACTTATGGAAAAGAAAAATTCAGAAAAAGTCGAAAGTGTTGACTTGATGCTGAAGTCGGCTTGGTTAGCAGTTTCCAAAATGTACTCGGATCAGGCTTCCCTGTACAACTCTACTGCTGTACAAGCACTTACATTGCTGAAGATTGATCCTAAAGAAGGTACGCGCAGCACCAACCTCGGTCCTAAAATGGCGATTGAACCTACATCTCTCACCAGAATCATCAAGCTTTTGGAAGACAATGGATACATATATAAAGAGAAAACGACTGCAGACAAAAGAGAAGTAATTATCAAGCTGACAGATAAAGGTATCAACTCCAGAAACCTGTCGAAAGAAGTTGTTCAGAACTTCAACAAAAAAATTGTTGAAAGGATAGAGCCGGAAAAATTTGAAATCTTCAAAGATGTGATGGCTGATATCCTGAAAATTGCAAACGAACTTAATCACAAAAAATAAATTTTAATAATGAACAGAAAAATAAAACACGTTACGGTCCTCGGTTCCGGTGTGATGGGCTCCGGGATTGCCTGCCATTTGGCTGGTAACGGGATTCAGGTTTTGATGTTGGATATGCCTCCGAAAGAATTGTCTGAAAAAGACAAAGCGACGGGCGTAAAACCAGAAAGTAAGAAATTCAGAAACAGTGTTGCGCAAGGTCATCTGGACAACGCTCTGAAAAGCAGTCCTTCACCAATCTATGACAAATCATTCGCTTCCAGAATTACGGTTGGAAATTTTGAAGATGATTTGGAGAAAATCAAAAATTCGGATTGGGTGATTGAAGTGATTGTGGAAAGATTGGACATCAAACAATCGATGTTTGAGAAAGTGGATAAGCTTCGCAAACCAGGAACTTTGGTGACGTCTAACACATCAGGAATCCCGATTCATCTGATGTCAGAAGGAAGGTCAGAAGATTTCCAAAAGCATTTTTGTGGAACGCATTTCTTCAATCCGCCGAGATATTTAAAATTATTTGAAGTAATTCCGGGTCCGAAAACGGATAAATCTGTAATTGATTTCTTTATGTCCTACGGTGAGAAATTCCTTGGAAAAACGACTGTTCTTTGTAAAGATACACCAGGTTTTATCGGAAACAGAATCGGTGTTTATTCGATGGCAAAAATTATGGAACTGACCGAGGAAATCGGTTTGACGATTGAAGAAGCAGATTCCTTGACAGGTGATTTGCTGAATCGTCCAAAAACCGGAACTTTCAAATTAGGAGATTTGGTAGGATTGGATACAGCTTTCAACGTTACGAAAGGACTTCAGGCCAATTTGAAAGACGACGAGATGGTTCAGGCTCTGAAAGATTCCAAGACTTTGAATCATTTAATTGAAAATAAATTCCTTGGTGATAAAGCTAAAAAAGGATTCTATTATAAAGAAAAAGATGCTGGCGGAAATGTCAACCGTTTTGTTCTTAATTATGAAACGCTTGGATACGAACCGACGAAACAGCCAAAACTTCCAATCGTAAAAGCAGCAAAAGAAGCCGGAAGTTTGAAAAATCGTCTGCCAATTTTGTTGAAGGACCAAACCAAAGCTGGTGAATTGATTAGAAAACATTACGCTTCACTTTTTGCTTATGTTTCTCAGCGAGTTCCAGAAATTACCGATGTATTCTACTCTATCGATGATGCGATGAAAACCGGTTATGCGTGGAAATACGGACCATTCGAAAACTGGGATTTCTTAGGAATTCAGAAAGGAATCGATTTGGTTGAAAGCGAAGGTTACAAAGTTGCTGATTGGGTTAAGGAAATGCTGGCTTCCGGAAACGAATCTTTCTATAAATTGGAAAACGGAAAACAGCTATTCTACAATCAAAACACGAAAACTTACGAACCAATTCCAGGTTTGGATGCGTTCATTATTCTTGAAAATATCAGAAAAGAAAAAACCATCTGGTCAAATTCCGAATCTGCATTAATCGACCTTGGCGACGGAATCCTGAACTTCGAATTCCGTTCAAAAATGAATTCTCTTGGTGGAGGCGTTTTGGAGGGTCTTAATAAATCCATCGACATTGCTGAGAAAGATTATAGAGGTTTGGTTGTAGGAAATCAATCTGATAATTTCTCTGTCGGCGCCAACCTTGCGATGGTAATGATGATGGCTGTTGAGCAGGATTGGTACGAGCTGAATATGGCCATCGCAATGTTCCAGCAAACATCAATGAAACTCAGATATTCCTCAATTCCAGTTATTGCCGCACCGTTCGGAATGACGCTTGGTGGTGGTTGCGAATTCTCTATGCATTCAGACAAAATTGTTGCGACAGCAGAAACGTATATCGGACTTGTGGAAGTTGGCGTTGGTTTGATTCCGGGCGGTGGCGGAACGAAAGAGTTCGCATTAAGAGCTTTGAAAGGCGCACTTCCTGACGACGTTAAAACCAATCATTTGCGAAATTATTTCATGAATATTGCAACGGCGAAAGTAGCAACTTCGGCGCACGAAGCTAAGCAAATGGGAATTTTGACCGATAAAGATATCATCGTCGTCAACAAAGACCGACAAATTGCAGAAGCAAAACGTCAGGCGATTGTTTTGGACGAATTAGGATATACAGCGCCAGTTCCGGAAAAAATAAAAGTTCTTGGAAAAGAATCAATGGGAATGTTCTACGTTGGGACAGACCAAATGGTTGCCGGCGGTTATGCCTCAGAACACGACAGATTGATTGCCAACAAAATCGGTTACGTCATGACCGGAGGAAATCTCTCCGAGCCAACCGAAGTTTCCGAACAATACCTTTTGGATTTGGAAAGAGAAGCATTCCTTTCACTTTGCGGTGAGAGAAAAACGCTTGAGAGAATTCAGACTATGTTAACAACAGGTAAGCCACTTAGAAATTAGATTTTTTGTAAAATGTAAAAAGTATTAATGTATTAACGATGAACAATTTTAGAGATTTAGAAGTTTGGACAAAATCGATGAAGCTTTGTAAAGTATTTTACTTGGCTTCTAACAATTTTCCAAAAGATGAATTGTTCGGATTAACTTCTCAAGCAAGAAGAAGTTTAATTTCAATTCCATCTAACATTGCTGAAGGCGCTGGTCGTGATACAAATGCTCAATTTTCTCATTTTCTGAATATTGCTTTAGGCTCATCATTCGAATTTGAAACTCAAATATTAATCGCAAGTGATTTGGGATACTTCAAAAATGATGATTTTAATAACATTTATTCCGAAATCAAACACATCCAAAATATGTTGGCAAAATTGAAGCAGAAATTTAATACTCAAACATTTTAAAATCATAAATACATTTTACATTAATACGTAAATACAACAAAAACAATGGAAGCATATATAGTAACAGGATACAGAACAGCAGTTGGTAAAGCGCCGAAAGGTTCTTTGCGTTTCACCCGTCCGGATGATATGGCGGCAACTGTGATACAACATCTGATGAAAGATGTTCCAAATCTTGACCCGGCTCGCATCGACGATTTGATTGTCGGTTGTGCAATGCCGGAAGCCGAGCAAGGCCTTAATGTCGCAAGACTGATTTCACTAATGGGATTGGACACCGACAAAGTTCCAGGCGTGACAGTCAACAGATATTGCGCATCAGGTTCAGAAGCGATTGCGATTGCGGCGGCGAAAATCAAAGCCGGAATGGCAGAATGCATCATCGCCGGTGGTGCAGAAAGTATGTCTTACATCCCGATGGGCGGTTACAAACCTATTCCAGACACGGATTTGGCAAAGAAACATCCCGATTATTATTGGGGAATGGGATTGACGGCTGAAGCGGTTGCCAACGAATTTAAAGTGAGTCGTGAGGAGCAGGACCAATTCGCTTACAACTCGCACCAGAAGGCAATGAAAGCCATCAAAGAAGGAAAATTTGAAAACCAGATTGTTCCGATTGATGTAGCGTATAATTTCCTTGATGATAATGAAAAAGTTCAGACTAAGGAATATGCTTTCAAACAGGACGAAGGTCCAAGAGCTGACACATCAATTGAAGCTTTGGCAAAACTTCGTCCGGTTTTCGCAGCAAATGGTTCTGTGACAGCTGGTAATTCATCTCAAACTTCTGACGGCGCTGCATTCACAATGGTAATGTCTGAAAGAATGGTTAAAGAATTAAACCTGACGCCGGTTGCGAGACTTCTCTCCTATTCTACTGTTGGTGTTCCGCCACGGATTATGGGAATTGGACCGATGTTCGCCATTCCAAAAGCATTGGAACAGGCTGGTCTTAAGCAATCCGACATCGATTTGTTTGAACTGAATGAAGCGTTTGCTTCTCAGTCGGTTGCAATCTTGAGAGAATTGGATATCAACCCGGAAATCGTCAACGTAAACGGAGGCGCCATCGCACTTGGACATCCACTTGGCTGTACAGGAACTAAATTAACCGTTCAACTTCTTGACGAAATGAAACGCAGAAACAGCAAGTATGGCGTTGTGACAATGTGCGTGGGAACTGGTCAGGGCGCAGCGAGTGTATTCGAACTTCTTTAATTATAGATTTTAAATTATAAATTTTAGATGAAATGAGCTTCAAAGAAGATAATTTGATTCAAAATAAAACATTTGACTTTGCATTAGGCATAATTAAATTTTATACTATTTGTAAATCTCAAAATGAATACATTCTTTCAAAACAGATTCTTAGAAGTGGAACATCAATTGGAGCAAATGTGGAAGAAGCAATTGCCGCTCAATCTAAAAAAGATTTTATCCCCAAACTTTCCATTGCAAATAAGGAAGCGAGAGAAACAAAGTATTGGTTAAAGCTTTATCACTATTCAAATCTTGTGAAGGTTGAAGTTGATTCTTACTTAAAAGAAATTGAAAGCATCATTAATATTCTAACTAAAATCATCAAAACGTCATCTGAAAATTTATAACAGCGAATCTTACATCTAAAATTTATAATCTAAAATTTAAAATCACAATAATATGTCAACCGAAACTAAAACAACACACGGTGGGGAATTCCTCATCAAAGAAATAACAACAGAAGACATTTTCAGTCTTGAAGAACTTTCCGAAGAACAAAAAATGCTTCGCGATTCTGCGAAAGAATTCATAGATAAAGAAGTGGTTCCGAACAAAGAACGCTTCGAGAAAAAAGATTATGCTTACACGGAAGAAGTGATGCGTAAAATCGGAGAAATGGGATTCCTGGGAATCGCTGTTCCGGAAGCTTATGGCGGACTGGGAATGGGATTTGTGACCACAATGCTGGCTTGCGATTACATCTCCGGAACCACTGGTTCATTGGCAACTGCTTATGGCGCGCACACTGGAATCGGAACACTTCCTATCCTACTTTACGGAAGCGAATATCTGAAAAACAAATACCTTCCGGACTTAGCGGCTGGAACTAAATTCGGTGCTTATTGTTTGACTGAACCAGACGCAGGTTCTGACGCCAACAGCGGAAAAACTAGAGCCAAACTTTCCGAAGATGGAAAACATTACATCATCAACGGACAAAAAATGTGGATTTCGAATGCAGGTTTTGCAGACACTTTCACTTTGTTTGCGAAAATTGATGATGACAAAAACATTACCGGATTCGTCATTAACCGTTCAGAATTAGAAAATCCTGAGAGTATGACTTTCGGAGAGGAAGAGCATAAATTGGGAATCCGTGCGTCTTCTACGCGTCAGGTTTTCTTCAATGATATGAAAGTTCCGGTTGAGAATCTTTTGGGCGAAAGAAACAACGGTTTCAAAATCGCTCTTAATGCCCTAAACGTTGGCCGAATCAAATTGGCGGCGGCTTGTCTGGATGCACAAAGAAGAATTCTGAACCATTCATTGAATTATTCAAATGAGAGAAAGCAGTTTGGCGTTTCTATCAACACTTTCGGAGCAATTCGCAAGAAGTTGGCAGAGATGGCGACTGGCACTTTCGTGAGTGAGGCTGGCTCTTACCGTGGTGCAAAAGATGTCGAAAACAAAATCGAGGAATTGGTTGCCGGCGGAATGAACCACGAGGAAGCGGAACTGAAAGGTGTGGAGGAATTCGCTGTTGAATGTTCCATCCTGAAAGTTTTCGTTTCAGATTTAGCACAACATTCAGCGGACGAAGGAATTCAGGTTTTCGGCGGAATGGGCTTCTCAGAAGATACACCAATGGAATCTGCCTGGAGAGATTCAAGAATTTCAAGAATTTACGAAGGAACCAACGAAATCAACAGACTTCTTGCTGTTGGAATGCTCATCAAACGTACAATGCAAGGGAAAATCGACCTCTTGACGCCTGCAAAAAATGTAGGAAAAGAATTGATGGGAATTCCGTCTTTCGACATTCCGGACTATTCAGAATATATGTCTGAGGAAAAAGAAGTCATCAAAAATCTGAAGAAAGTATTCCTGATGGTTTCCGGTTCTGCCCTTCAAAAATATATGATGGACATCGAGAAACAGCAGCACCTTCTCCTGAACGCCTCCGAAATCCTGAACCAAATCTATATGGCAGAATCTGCTATCCTGAGAGCGGAGAAACATTTCGATACAGATTCTGTAGAAGCATCAATGGCAAGACTGAATCTTTACAAAGCCGTTGACATCATAGCAACCAACGCCAAAGAAGGCATCGTGTCTTTCTCCGAAGGCGACGAGCAAAGAATGATGCTGGCTGGACTAAGACGTTTTACAAAATATGTGAACACACCAAATCCAATTGCTTTGACGGAAAAGATTGCCGAGCATTTTATTGGGAAAGGTTCTTATTAAATAATCAATTTGATATAAACAAATCCCGTTTCAAAAATTGAAACGGGATTTTGTATTTTATTTATCGTCGTAGTGTCCCCAAAGTGAAAGAACTAAAACAATAACTTTTTCATTTTCGATTCTGTAAACCATTCTATGTTTATCCGAAATTCTTCTGGACCAAGTAGTCAACCTATAATGCTTCAGTATCTCTGGTTTTCCCGTTCCTAACATTGGATGTTTTCTTAATTCTTCAAGGAGTTTGTCAATTTTAATCAACACTTTCTTATCTCCAGACTTTTTGTGTCTGTCAACATCAGAATTGGCTTCATCTGTCAATTCAATCTCAAAACTCATAAACCTAAGAATTCCTTTTGTTTATCTTTTGGAAGATTTGTGGTTCTTCCAGATTCTGCCTGTTCAATAGATTTATCAATTTTCTTATAAAAATCCTCCTCAGAAAGTAAAGCCTCATCATTTTCGCCAATTTCAAAACGAACTTTAAGTTCCTCTAACAAAGATTTAAGCAAAGATTTTTGCTTTTCGTCTTTTGGATAAATCGTTATACTTTCCATAATTTTAATATTAATTGCTAAACAAATATAAGAATTCTGATTAAAGTTTTTTAAGAAAGATTCTTACTAAATAATCAAGTTAATTGAAATAATAAACCCTCTGAATTTTTTCGGAGGGTTTTTAGTTATTTAAATTTATCGTAAAATTTATTCGAGTTGATTTATTTCTTAGGTTTATTAAAAAGTTTTCTAACTCGCTCTAAGTTTAAAGCATACGTGTTTCTTTTTGCTCCACTAGCGTTTTTATCAAGTCCACTAGAATTGTTATCAAATTGAAAATTAAAGTAATATCCTCCAAATGTTGAATAATCAAAATTTAAATACATCTCACCTTCAGGAAAAGTCAAGGTAATAGTTTGAATTTTTCTTGCCTTCAAATTTTTAACAATTATCTCATATATTTTATCTAACGTGTCCGGTTCAGTGGAAAACTCAAATTGATATCTATCAGTTGGTGTATACAAATTATTACCCATAATAGCACCAGTGTCTACATACTTTATAATTGCTTTAGTACTATCTTTCTTAGTCAATAATTCAATAGCAGCATAATGTTTTCCAATAGTTTTCCATTCATTAGAATTCCCTGAAACAGTAAACTGTCCAAAAGTAAATCCTGAGATAAGAATAAATAAAAAGATAAATTTTTTCATAGCTTAATTTTGTTAAAGGTATAAAGAGTTAGTAATTTTCAATTATGGGAATCCGTATTAAGAAAATAAATTTTGTATTTAACACATACTCAAATTTTAATACTCAACTCCAACCGCCCACCAAATCCAAGTTCGACAATCTTTTGAAGCGTCGAGATCCGGTTTCTTTTAGATTATTTTCAATTTTGGAAATGTAGGATTTGGTCGTTCCAACTTTTTCCGCTAATTCTTCTTGTGTCATTCCCAGTTCCAAACGTGTATCGTGGATGAGCGCTCCCATTCTAAAATTTTCGTAACCATTTTCAAGTTCGTCACGTTCTTTTGTCCCACGTTTGCCAAAGTTTTTCTCTTTGAACTCATCAAGAGTTGTTAGATTTTTATTTGCTGTCTTCATATTCTTTTTTGATTCCTAAAAGTCACAAGTTTTCTTCATATGAGAAAAACCGATTAACCGATTATTTGTCATTCCGGAGGAATCTAGCCGAATAAGGTCCATAAAGTTGTTTAGATTCCTACGGAATGACAAAAAGGAATAAAAATTTTAACTCTACTGGTTTCTCTACAATCATTATAAAGATAACAAAGTTTCACTAAAGTGAAACAAAAAAATAAGACAATTTAGATTAATTATAAAAAAAATATCATTCTTAATCAAAACAAACTTAACTGAATCCCACCATTCCCTTTCCCCGGCTTCGCATCACCAAAAACCGTTTTCCCACCAAACCGCCACGAGTTTTGTCGCTCCTCTTCTATCACTTCTTCAAGATTAAAATCCGGCGTAAAGTTAGCTTCCGTTCTCAAAGCAATCTCGTGAAGTTTCTTGATGGCTTGGCTCTTATCGGTGTTTCCCAACTTAGATTTCTCGATGCCCGTTCTTAGGATAGAAATGGTTTCGTCATAGGTTTTGGTAGGCACAGGAAACGGATGACCGTCTTTCCCGCCGTGTGCAAAAGAAAACCGAGCCGGGTCTGTAAATCTCGACGGCGCACCGTGAATCACTTCGCTCACCAGCGCCAGAGACTGCATCGTTCTGGGACCAACGCCTTTCAGCATCAGCAATTCCTCAAAATTCTCAGGCTGATTTTCCCTCGCAAGCCAAAGAATATTTCCGAGCTTTTTCATATCCACATCACTGGCCAAAACCTCGTGATGCGCCGGCAAAATCAAGCGTTGGAAATCCTGCATCCACTTCTCGGAATCGGTTTTTGTGATGTCAACAATGCCGTTTCTGCTTTGTTCGGCTTGGGAAGAAGTCAGATTTAGAATATTCCCACGATTCACACCGGAAATTCCCGTATGAGGCTCATTCACAAAAGAACTGACATTTTCGGAAAGCCAATGGTAACGCCTCGCAGTCCCATCAGAATCGTGCATTCCTTGCTGAACAACCGCCCAATTCCCTTGGTCCGACAAAATAAAATTATGAAGATAAAGCTGATAACCATCTTGAATAGCGGTGTTATCAACCTTCGCAGAAAGTTTACTGCATCTCACCAGTTCATTCCCATTCAATCCGGTTGAATCAGCAATTTTAAGAAGTTCGTTCGGCGTTTCTTTGGAAAACCTTCCCTTTCCACCGGCGATGTAAATTCCCAAAGATTTAGAATTCGGATTGATGGAACGTTTCAAAGCGCCCATCACAGAGGTCGTGATTCCGGAGGAATGCCAGTCCATTCCCATCACCGCTCCAAAACTCTGAAACCAAAACGGATCGGCCAAACGTCTTAGAACTTCATCTTTACCATAATCGGCAAGAATCACTTCCACAATCGCAAGCCCAAGTTTGGACATCCGCTCATAAAGCCAGGGCGGAACCTGACCGTAATGTAAAGGCAAATCTGCAGTTCCGGAACGTTTCATTATGTGAAATTACGACTAAAATTTGTTTTTCGCATTCAAAATTCTAAAACCAGATTTAGAATTAGAATTAAAAAACAGCTCGCAGATTTTACACATTCAGGAGATTTTTTCCAATATAATAAATCTGCTCAATCTGCCGAATCTGCGTGAACCAAAAAACAAAAAAAAATCCGAAACGATAGTCGCTCCGGATTGATTTGCTGTACAAATTTTATCGCTTAATTTTCTTTCTTAGAAAGGAAATAATCTTTTAATTTACCAAGATTTATTTTGTCGCTGCCAATGAAGATTTCTTCTTCGGTAAGGAATACAGGACGTTTCAGGAACGTGTAATGATCCAGTAACAATTCTTTGTAATCCTTTTCCTGAAGGGCTTTTGGGTCTAGCTCCTGCAATTTGATCTGGTTAGATTTCTTATTGAAGAGTGCTTCATAAGAACCGGCCAATTTGTACATATCTTCTACCTCCTCCTCAGTGATTGGGTTGATTTTGATTTCACGCATTTCCCAATCTCTAGTATCATATTGTCCTAATATTTTTCTACAGGTATCGCAAGTTTTAAGATAAAATACTTTTTTCATTTGGCGAAAATACGGATTTTTTTTCACATGAGCGCTATGTCATTGTATTATCTTATATTACGAACCGCCCCAAGGTCTCATATTCTGCATTTTAAGTATAAAAATTTAACTTTCGTTAAGGAATTCATTTTTTATGCGGTTAACTCATGATGCTTCATATCGCTGTAAAAATTTCGGTATTTGATTATTGCAGTTTATAAATTGCGAGCGATTTAAGTATTGACAGCGCAGCAGAATTCTTTATTCCTTAAGAAAAGCTTACTTTTATAAAAATTTATACAAAAGATGGATAACAAACCAATTACTTTCCAGTTTATTTCAGAACCAACGGACGTCAACTTTGGCGGCAATGTGCACGGTGGCAGCGTGATGAAGTGGATAGATCAGGTAGGCTATGCCTGCGCAAGCAATTGGTCATCCAGCTACTGCGTAACCGTTTATGTAGGCGGGATACGGTTTTATCAGCCTATTAAAATCGGTGAGATTGTAAAGCTGGAATCTCACGTCATTTACACAGGCAGCTCCAGTATGCATATTGCCATAGATGTGTATTCCCGCAATATCAAAGAAAAACTTTTCGAAAAGAAAACGCATTGCATCATTGTTTTTGTAGCGGTTGATGAGAAAGGTAAATCTGTGCAGGTTCCGAAGTGGAATCCAACGACAGAGCAGGAAATCCAAATGCAGGAATATGCAGTAAAGCTGATGAATCTCCGCCGCGATATTGAGGACGAGATGAAACCATTCTTATAAACAGAATCCACAAATAACATCGATTATTACACCACTGTCAGTAAAAATAATAGAGATTAGTTGAAATAAAAATTAACAATTCAAACTATATTTATCCCGGCAACAATACATACTTTTGTTCGGAAATTAAAAATATATTTAAATTGAACAAAAAAATTATCAGTTTATTGGCCCTTTCTCTTGTGGCTAATATCAATGCGCAGGTCTTCAATGCAGGTTTCGAAAACAATAACGGAACACCTTTATCACAGTTCAAAACTATCAATGCAGACGGATTGCAGGTTCCGGAATGGGGACAGGTACCGGAATTCAACACAGAAGCCTGGATTCAGTTTTATGACGGCTACGACAGCAAAATTGCTTTCAGTACCTCCAATTATGATCCAGCGGGTCAATCCGATGATTTCCTGATTACCCCGGCGATCGCTATCCCGCAGGACGGAAATCCCACCTTGTACTGGAAAGGGAAATCCTATGATTTTGAGTTTACAGATTCTTACGCAGTTAAAGTTTCGGAAACCAATAATAACAAGGAATCTTTTACAACTACTCTAGCCCAGATTGATGGCGAGCAGCCGTACGATTTTGCGAGCCACACCTTGGATTTGTCTGCCTACAAGGGAAAAACTATTTACATCGCATTCATAAACAATACTACTAACGGATTATATTTAGCGCTGGATGATCTTTACATCAGTCTGTCAGCAAACTGTCAGATGCCTTCTTTAAGCGGATTTTCTGCTTCAGATTTAAAACCAAATTCCGTGACCATCAATTGGTCTTCTACTTCCGGAATTACCAGCTACGACACAGGACTTACGACTTTTGACACTTCGGTTTCCTCAACAGGAACAACTACCTCTACAACAAAAAGCTTTAATAACCTGCAGTCCGGAAAAAGATACCAGTTTTTCCTAAAAAATGCAGATTGCGGATCTGGCTGGGCCGGGCCAAAATCGATTTTCACACCTTCAGAACTTCCTTATGCCTATGACTTCGAAACAACTGCGGAGAACTACGGCGAATATGACTCCGACGGTTGGGCGTCTTCAACATGGCTGAACGGTGAGAGCAATACAGCCGCGCAGACGGGAACCGGCTACATCTTCAACAATACGAGCAAAACCACCGCAAAGAACGACTGGATGTTTTCCTATCCTATCTATCTCAAAAAGAATGAAAGTGTTACCGTAAAATATTATGCTGCCATCGGAAGCGCAGAGGCAAGCCCGGCAACCCTGAAATTTGCAGTTGCAAACAGTCAGGACAAAGCGGATATCATTGAAAACTTGAGTACCGATATTATTTCCACGAACAGTTACACAGCATTTACGAAAACCTACACGGCAACTTCGGACAATGTTTACTATTTTGGCTTTGGTAATACAACCGCACCTGTAGCGATCAATACTTCTTTGAGAGTGGACAATGTAACGTTTGTGAAAAACACATTAGCGGTGGCAGATGTCAATAAAACTGCTGTTAAAATCTATCCGAATCCGGTAGTTGATCAGCTTAATATCATCACTGACGACACTTTAAAATCGGTCGAGATCTATTCTCTGGACGGCAAATTACTTCGGAAAATAGACGGCAGCAGTACAAAAATTGACTTTAGAACTTATCAAAAAGGTTCTTACCTGGTAAAGATAGCAACTGATAAATCAGTCACTTCTCAGAAAGTGATAAAATAAAAATTGAATTAGTTTAGAATTTTTTCAATAAAATAGTTGTAGAATTAAAAATCATTTCTAAATTTGCCCCAATGAAACTTATGAATACAAATAACTGGTGGTGGCTTTCAAACTCTTTGTCGGGTCTGAAAGGCTTATCGGTATTCTAAATTCTGAACGTACTATAACTCAATCATAATAAGACTTCGACATTTTCTGTTGAAGTCTTTTTTTTATTTAATTTTAAAATTATTCTGATGAAATTCAGTAAAACCATAAAAGTAAAAACTACCGTAAAGTCCCAATTGGCAGACCTTTTCACGCCAATAGGAATTTACCTGCGACTACGCGACAATTTTCGTGATACTATTCTTCTGGAAAATGCCGGCAATCAAAATTCGGAGAACTCATACTCGTTCATTTGTGTCAATGCCATTGCAGGAATCGAAATCAGAGATTATCACGAAGCTGAATTTAAGTTCCCGCTTGAAAATCCAGAAAAAATAAAATTGGAAAATGAAAAATTATCTGGTTTGCTTCAGGAATTTTCGGAGACTTTCCAGTGCGAAAAACCAAACCAAGAGATTGGAAAAAGTGCGCAAGGATTTTTCGGATACACGAGTTACGATGCGATTCCGTTTTTTGAGAATATCAAATTCAAAGAACTTTCTGAGGACAATAAAATCCCGTTGATGCGTTACAGATTGTACCAATACGTCATCGCCATCAACCATCACAACGACGAAATGTTCTTAATTGAGAATAAAATCGATGGCCTAAAATCTGAGCTTTCAACAATTGAGAATTTCATCAACCAAAAAAATGCGCCGGTTTTTCCATTCGAAATTACAGCGGAAGAAACTTCAAATTTGAAAGATGAACAATTTTTGGAATCGGTAGAATTTGCGAAGAAACATTGTTTCCGAGGCGACGTGTTCCAGTTGGTTTTGAGCAGAAGATTTGAGCAAAAATTCCAAGGTGACGAGTTTAACGTTTATCGTGCTTTGCGTAATATTAATCCTTCGCCTTATCTTTTTTTCTTCGATTACGGCGACTATAAATTGCTCGGTTCGAGTCCGGAAAGTCAGTTAATTATCAAAAACGGAAAAGCCATAATTCATCCAATTGCAGGCACTTTCAAACGTACAGGAACCATCGAAAAAGACTTGGAATCTGCGGAAGAACTAAAAAAAGATCCAAAAGAAAATGCGGAACACACGATGTTGGTGGATTTGGCAAGAAACGATTTGAGCATTCACGGGAAAAATACAACGGTTTCAAAGCTGAAGGAAATTCACTTTTTCTCCCATGTGATCCATATGGTTTCGGAAGTGGTTGCTGATGTAAAAGAAAATCAGAATCCTTACGAAATGATTGCAACCACCTTTCCACAAGGCACTTTAAGTGGTGCTCCAAAATACAGGGCAATGCAATTGATTGATGAACACGAGAAAACCTCCCGAAGTTATTACGCCGGTTGTATCGGTTTTGTAGGTTTTGACGGAAGTTGTAATCAGGCGATTATGATCCGGACTTTCCTAAGTAAAAACAATACACTATTTTACCAGGCCGGAGCAGGAATTACAGCCAAATCCGTTGCAGAAAGTGAGTTGCAGGAAGTTAATAACAAACTAGGCGCTTTGAAGAAAGCCGTTTTAAAAGCAGAGAAATTATGAAAATATTAGTCTTCGATAATTACGACAGCTTCACGTACAATCTGGTTCAAATTATCGAGCAGATTGTTGGTTCAGAAGTAGATGTTTTCCGCAACGACAAAATTGCTTTGGAAGACATCGAGAAATATGATAAAATCATCCTTTCTCCAGGACCCGGAATTCCTGAAGAAGCAGGAATTTTGCTTGAAGTCATTAAAAAATATGCATCAACAAAATCAATTTTCGGTGTTTGCCTTGGTCAGCAAGCGATTGCGGAAGCTTTCGGCGGGAGTTTGATTAATCTTTCAGAAATCTACCACGGCGTAGCAACAGAAGCCATTCAAATCAATGCGCACGAGATTTTCGACAGCTTGCCGGAAACGCTGGAAGTCGGAAGATACCATTCCTGGGCAGTAAATGCTGACGATTTCCCTGTAGAATTAGAAATCACAAGCGTAGACAAAAATGGAATGATTATGAGTTTGAGACACAAAACCTACGATGTTCACGCCGTACAATATCATCCGGAAAGTATTTTGACGCCCGATGGCAGAAAGATTTTAGAGAATTTTTTAAATAGTTGATAATTGACTGTTGTCACATCACAGAAAAACCGACAACCAGCCACCATCAACTAACAACTATATTATGAAACAAATACTACAATATCTCTTCAACCACCAGACTTTGACACGAGCCGAAGCCAAAGCCATTCTGACAGAGATTTCACAAAATAAATTCAATGAAAGCGAGGTTACAGCTTTCGTCACCGTTTTCCTGATGCGAAGTATTACCTTGGAAGAACTTACAGGTTTCCGAGAAGCATTACTTCAATTATCAAAACCTATCGATCTGGGCACGAACGATTTGGTTGATATTGTCGGAACCGGTGGCGATGGAAAAAACACATTCAACATTTCAACTTTAGCAAGTTTCATCGTTGCAGGAACGGGGCAAAAGGTGGCAAAACAGGGAAATTACGGCGCCTCGTCTATTTCAGGTTCGTCCAATGTTTTGGAAGAATTAGGCTATCAATTCAAAGATAATTCCGAGGATTTGAAAGCAGATCTGGAAAAAGGCAACATTTGTTTTATCCACGCACCGCTTTTTCACCCGGCTTTAAAATCGGTTGCGCCTTTGAGAAAACAACTGGGTCTGAAGACGTTTTTCAACAGCCTTGGCCCGCTTGTAAATCCTGCGAAACCAAAATTTTCTATGATCGGCGTTGCCAATCTGGAGACGGCCAGAGTCTACCAATACCTTTTGCAGCAACAGAAAAGCGAGTTTATGCTCGTTCACGCTTTGGATGGTTATGATGAAATTTCATTGACTGGCGACACAAAAATCATCAACAAAAATGGCGAAAAAATTTATTCCGCAGCAGATTTGAAATTCAAAAACATAGAACCGGAAAGTATTTTTGGAGGCGACACAAAAGAACAAGCAGCGAAGATTTTCGTTAATATTCTGGAAGGAAAAGGAACTGAAGAACAGAATTCTGTAGTTGTGGCAAACGCTGCAATCGCCCTTCAAAACACAGAAAAATACGGCAATTACGACAACTGTCTAGCGCTGGCGAAGGAAAGTTTAGAAAGCGGAAAAGCTCTTCAAAGTCTCAAGAATATTATTAACTAGAATTATTATGGCGACTTTTCCGTCTTCCGTTCCCGCTTTTTTGTACCAATGCTTTGCCGAGGCTTACAAAAAGAGCTCCACTCAAGCCGGGTCGCAGATTCAACATCAATATAAAATTTAGTCCAGAAAATGACAATTTTAGATAAAATAATAGAACGAAAAAAACAGGAAGTTGCAGATTCAAAATCTGAGATTTCTATCAGTCAGCTGAAAGATTCAGAATTTTTTGGAAGGCAAACCTTTTCACTGAAAGAAACCTTGAAATCAAAATCCGGGATCATCACAGAATTCAAAAGACAATCACCGAGCAAAGGAATCTTCAATGACAAAGTTTCGCCAGTGGAAGTCGTTACTCAATACGAAAAGTACGGCGCAAGTGCACTTTCTATTCTGACCGACAAAGACTTTTTCGGTGGCAGTTTTGAAGATATTTTAAGCGTCAGGAATCACATCAATATTCCGATTTTGAGAAAAGATTTCATGATTGATGAATACCAATTCTACGAAGCAAAATCAATAGGCGCCGATGTTATTTTGTTGATTGCGTCGTGTCTTTCGCCAAATCAGGTTTCCGAATTTACAGATTTGGCTCATCAATTAAACCTCGAAGTTTTATTGGAAATCCATTCCGAAGAGGAACTTATTCACATTAATAAAAATGTAGATTTTGTCGGAATCAATAATAGAAATTTGAAAGATTTCAAAGTTGATTTACAACATTCGGTCAATTTAAAAAACCAGCTTCCAGAGGATATTTTGTCCATCGCAGAAAGCGGCATTTATAACGAAGAAGATTTCAGATTCCTGAAAGAAAAAGGTTTGGACGGCTTCCTGATGGGTGAATATTTTATGAAGGATGACAATCCCGGAAAGAAATTTGGACAGTTTATTTCCAATGTAACAATTTAAAAGTCTAACAATTTACCAATGATGGACAGCCAAAAGCCAAAAGCGAAAAGCCAATTGCAAATTAAAGTTTGCGGATTGACAAAACTTGATCAGATTCAGGAATTAATTGGTTTAAAAGTTGATTTCCTCGGCTTTATCTTTTACGATAAATCGCCAAGATTTGTCCTGAATCATTTGAGTCTGGAGCAGATTTCAAGCATTGAACATTCAGCAAAAGTTGGAGTTTTTGTCAATGAAAATATAGAAAGAATTATAGAAATCTCAGAAAAAGCAAACCTAAACTTCATCCAGCTTCACGGCGATGAAAATGAAGAGTATGTTTCAGAATTAAGAGAAAAACTGAATCCTGAAATTAAAATTATAAAAGTAATCCGAATCGGAAATCAAACATCTGACGAACTTCAAAAAACCATCAGCCATCAACCAAAAACCATCAACTATCTCCTATTTGATACGGATTCAAAAACATTTGGCGGAACGGGACAAACCTTCGATTGGAATATTTTAAATAAAATCGAAATCCCAATTCCCTATTTTTTGAGTGGCGGAATTTCATTAGAAAACGTCCATCAGCTTACAATCATCAACCATCACCCAATTGCGCTCGACATCAATTCAAAGGTCGAAATGGAGCCTGGAAATAAAGATATAGAAAAAATAAGAGAATTTAAAAAATTATTAAAAATTTAGATTCCTAAGGAATGACAGAGTGTACATTTATCCAAACATAATTTTGGTCATTCTAAAGAATCTCAACAATAAAATTACAGTTATGAACTTTCAAAACCCAGATAAAAACGGCTATTACGGCGATTTCGGCGGCGCTTTCGTTCCCGAAATGCTTTACCCAAATGTTGCCGAATTACAGGAAAAATACATCCAGATCATCGAATCCGACGAATTTCAAACGGAGTTTCAAGACTTGCTGAAAAACTACGTCGGGCGTGCAACACCACTCTATTTTGCTAAGAATCTGAGCGACAAATACCAGACTCAAATTTATCTCAAAAGAGAAGATCTGAATCACACCGGAGCGCACAAAATCAATAACGCTCTTGGCCAGGCTTTGCTGGCGAAAAAACTGGGAAAGAAAAGAATTATCGCGGAAACCGGAGCCGGTCAACACGGCGTTGCAACTGCTACAGCGTGCGCTTTGCTTGGATTAGAATGCATCGTATATATGGGCGAAGTGGATATTGCGAGACAGTCACCAAACGTGGGCCGTATGAAAATGCTTGGTGCCACCGTAATTCCCGCAACTTCAGGCTCCAAAACGCTGAAAGATGCTGTAAATGAAGCATTAAGAGATTGGATCAACAATCCCGAAAGCACCCATTACATCATCGGAAGTGTCGTAGGTCCGCATCCTTTTCCAGATCTGGTGGCGAGATTCCAAAGTGTGATTTCGAAAGAAATTAAAGAACAACTGAATGAGAAAATTGGCAGAGAAAATCCAGACTATCTGATTGCCTGCGTTGGTGGCGGAAGCAATGCTGCTGGCACTTTTTATCATTTTGCCAATGACGAAAACGTAAAACTGATTGCCGCAGAAGCAGGCGGTTTTGGCGTAGATTCCGGGAAGTCTGCAGCGACTACTTTCTTAGGAACTTTAGGCATTCTGCACGGCAGTCAAAGTTTGGTAATGCAGACCGAAGACGGCCAGGTTATCGAGCCACATTCTATTTCTGCAGGTTTGGATTATCCGGGAATTGGACCTATGCATGCGAATCTCTTCACCTCCAACAGAGCCGAATTTTTCAGCATCAATGATGATGAAGCTTTGAAATCTGCGTTTGAACTTACAAAAATTGAAGGCATTATTCCAGCGCTTGAAAGTGCGCACGCTTTGGCAGTTTTGGACAAAAAGAAATTCGAGAAAGATGATGTGGTCGTGATTTGTTTGAGTGGTCGTGGCGATAAGGATATGGAAACTTACTTAAGTGAAATTAGAAGTTAGAGGGGAGAAATTAGAACTCTCAATAAAATCTAAATTCTAAATTCTAACATCTAACATCTAAATTATGAAAAAACTAAACATATACTTCACAGCAGGCGTTCCAAAGCTGGAAGATACCGGAAAGATTGCCAAACTGATCCAGGATTCCGGAGCGGATATGATGGAAATCGGGATTCCGTATTCTGATCCTGTTGCCGACGGCCCTGTCATTCAGGAGGCGCATTCTTTGGCTTTGAAAAACGGGATGAGCATCAAAAAACTCCTCGAACAGCTGGCAGAAGTCAAAGATTCTGTAACAATTCCTAAAATCCTGATGGGCTATCTCAATCCTGTTTTACAGTTTGGCTTCGAGAATTTCTGTCAGAGATGTTCAGAAGTTGGCGTTTCAGGACTGATTATTCCTGACCTTCCTCCAATTGCCTTTGAAACAAAATATGGCGAAATACTTAAGAAATACAACTTAAACTTCACTTTTCTTGTAACGCCGGAAACGTCGGAAGACCGCATCAGATACCTCGATTCTCTCAGTTCGGGCTTTCTCTACGCGGTAAGTTCTTCCAGTACAACAGGAAATGCAAATGCCGTTTTGAAGAACGAAGATTACCTTAATAAACTGGCTTCTTTAGAACTGTCAAACCCTGTGTTCATCGGTTTCGGAATCAAAGACAAAGCAGATTTCGAGAATGTAACTGAGAAGGCGCAGGGCGGAATCATAGGAACAGCATTCGTAAACGTTCTCCTCCAAAATGATAATTGGGAAGAGAAAGGGAAAGACTTTATAGAAAGTATTAAAATCTAAATCAAACATAAAAAAAGAGTTTCAGATCACTGAAACTCTTTTCTATTTTTATGGTGAATATTAATCGTTGCTTTCAAAAATCGTTGAGAAGGCAGACGTCACCAGTGACAGCAGAATACTGAACAGAAGTGCCCACCAGAAGCCAGCCACCTGCATACTGTCCATCAGATAATCGGCCAGTAAGATAATCAATGCATTGATAACGAATGAGAAAAGTCCCAATGTGATAATCGTTACCGGCAAGGATAGGATAGATAAAATCGGCTTTACAATCAGATTCAGAAGTCCGAGCACGACGGCAAAAATAATAGTAGAGCCAAAGGTGTCAAAATGTACGCCTGTAAGGACTTTGCTGAGGATGAAAGCTGATATCGCGGTGATCAGTAAACGGATAATAAAGTTCATAGTTTTTTGTATTTAAAAGTTACAAATTGGTATTCAAAAACCAGACCTAATACTGCGGTTTCTTATAAACTTTCACCTCCCTGTACTGCAAATCTTTCTCATTCTGCAACTTATCCGAGATCAGAATTCCGGAGAGATGATCGATTTCATGCTGGCAGATCACGGCTGTAAAACCTTCCACCATCTCGTCGTGTTTCTTATTTTCCAGATCAACATATTCCAGGCGGATGCTGTAGCTTCTGTAAAACTCACCACGGAAATTCTCGATAGACAGGTCGCCTTCCGGCCCTTTGTTCAGCAGTTCAGACCGCCAGACAATCTTCGGATTGATAAAATATTCAACCGGAGCACCCTCTTTATCAAACCTCTGCACCAGCACTACCCGCCTATTGATCCCCACCTGCGGCGCCGCAATCCCCACGCCGCCGCCCGTCGCAGCCAGTGCCAGACGCATCCTCTCTATCAGTACCGCCAGATTTTTGTCTTTGGGCGAGATCTCCATAGACTGGCTCAGCAGCACCTGATGCTGATCTGCCTGATCTGTCTGGAATATCGGAAGTGCCGTTTTCGGATCTCCGGCGAGGATCCGTTCTTTTTCTTCTTTTGAGAATTTCTGGGAAAAAGCGAAGGTTCCCAAGAACAATAATATTAAAACCGTAAAATTCCGCATCGTTTATTTTTATTTCAAAGATAATCATTTGGGCACCTTTATCCGTGCTCCGTTCCCGCTTTTTTCTGTCGTTGCGGCAGACGTTTGGCTCTTTGTTGAAGTTGCCTACAACCGCAACAACAGAAAAAGAGCTCCACTCAGCCCGGGGTGCGCTGCGCCTCTTAGAGATGTTCGGATTTCAGAAGAAGATTCCGTCCAATACACCGCTTTTCCAGCCTTTAAAATCGATCCTCGCCAAGTACCATCAATAAAGGCTTCACAAGCCAATAGAAAACACACGTGTCTTTTGAAAGAAACACACGTGTCTTTTTACTAGAACACACGTGTCTTTTAATTAAAACACACGTATCTTTTTGATAAAACGCACAGTACATTATTTCAAAACACATTAGTCTCATATGACTATCGTCTGTTAAATACAAAAAAAACGTTCTCCCAAAATAATTCGGGAGAACGCTGAAGAAAAATGAAATAACAACTATAACTTAGTTTTTAGAAGTCTTCGAGAGCCTCATCGGCCCTGCGAGTTTAATATTATTCTATACAACTATTGCGATTGGCATTCTTAAAAAAAATCGCAAAACGCAATTGATACGTTGTGAGAGATTAACTATATAAGGAATTTTAGTTTTATATGTCTTCGGGAGCCTCAGACTGACAGTGCTTAGCTTATCGTTGTCATCCTGAGGCTCTCGAAGGACTAACTGTATCTTAATCAATCATTTCATTCTTACGTCTGTTGAAGATCCAGAAGATAATCGGGAAGATCAGCAGCGTGAGGACCGTTGCCGTGATCAGGCCGCCAATGATGACGATGGCCAGCGGTTTCTGCGACTCAGACCCGATGCCGGTAGAAAGAGCCGCCGGCAGAAGTCCGATAGAAGCCATCAGTGCCGTCATCACAACAGGCCGCGTCCGCACCTTCACGCCCTCCATAATAGACCGGTCGATAGCAAGTCCGTTTTTGAGATTCTGATGAAACTCCGAAATCAGAATTACCCCGTTCTGGATGCAAATCCCAATCAGCGCAATCATCCCGACGCCGGCAGAAATCCCGAAGTTCATATTGGTAAGATGCAGCGCTATAATGGCGCCTATCAAAGCAAAAGGCACATTGGCAAGCACCAGAAGTGAATCCTTCATATTACCGAAAAGGATGAACAGCAGGAAGAAAATCCCAATGATACTGATGGGTACAACCTCCGTAAGCCGGCTGGTTGCCCGCTGCTGATTTTCGAACTGTCCTGTCCACCCCACCGAGTATCCGTCGGGCAGTTTGATCTTCTCAACTTTCTTCTGGGCATCGGCAATGGTTCCGCCCAAATCCCGGTCGCGGATCGAGAACTTGACGCCAATATAACGTTTGATATCGTCTCTGTAGATGAACGCGGCACCGTTTTCCTTCTCGATTGTACTGATCTCTTTCAACGGGATTTTTGCACCGTCCTGTGTGGGAACCATCAGGGAAGCAATATCGGTTTCGTTCTTTCTGTATTCCTGGGCGTAGCGCAGTCGGATAGGGAATTTCCTTTCACCGTCAAACATTTCCGAGGCTGTTTTCCCTCCAAAAGCCATTTCCAGAACTGCCTGGGCGTCGGCAGGCAGTACGCCATATGCTGCCATTTTGCTTCTGTCCAGAACGACGCTGATCTCGGGCTGACCAATATTTTTTATAATTCCCGGCTCTTTTACACCGTCTACATCTTTGATAGCAGCCAATACCTCGTCTGCTAGCCTGTCCAGCGTATGCAGGTTGTCACCGTAGATCTTAATCCCGTTTTCCGCCTTGAAGCCTGCCACCGCTTCTGCAACATTATCAGAAATCGGCTGGGAATAGTTGAAGGTGATACCCTGATAGTTCTTCAGTTTTTTATCAATCTGCGCAATAAGCTCATCATAAGTGATCTTCCGTTTCCAGTCTTCCCGGGGCTGAAGACTGACGGCAAACTGTACAAAGCCGAAACCGTTCGGGTCTGTCCCGTCATTACTCCTGCCCGTCTGCGCAAGAACGTCTGTGACTTCCGGGAAACTCATAATGTCTTTTTTGAGCTGGTCTGCCGTCACCAGAGATTTGTCCAGAGAGGAGCTCATCGGCATCTCCGCTGTGATCCAAAGGGAGCCTTCATTCAGTTGCGGCAAAAATTCGGTTCCCAGAAATGTTGCAGAGAACAACGTCACTGCAAGCGCCGATGTGGCTGCTATCAAGCTGAGCTTCTTGTATCTGAATGTGAACTTCAGACCCTTCATCACATATTTGTCCCAGAATTCTACGAATGGGTTGTGTCTTTCTTTTACATTCTTCTTTAATAACAGATGGGACATCACCGGAACCAGAGTCAGCGTGAACAAGAGCGCCCCCACCAAGGCAAAACCAAGCGTGAAGGCCAGTGGAGAAAACATTTTGCCCTCTACCTTCTGGAAGGAAAAGATGGGTAAAAGCGAGGTAATGATAATTAATTTTGAGAAGAAAATGGCTTTGCCCAGTCCCGTTCCTGTCTGTTTTATCCAGCCCGCTTTGGCCATTTTGTTGAAGCGCTCCATTCCATATTTCTTTGCTTTGTGATCCAGCATTACAAATAACCCTTCTACCATCACCACGGCGCCGTCTATTATAATTCCGAAATCCACTGCGCCCAACGATAGTAAGTTAGCACTCATTCCAGCCATCTTGAGACAGAAAAAGGCAAACAGTAAAGACAAGGGAATGATGATGGACACGATGAGCGTTGTACGCCAGTCTGCCATAAATATCAGGACGATGACCGTGACCAGAATAATGCCTTCCAACAGGTTGTGCATCACGGTGCTGGTGGTAAAGTCCATCAGGTTCTGGCGGTCATAGAAAGTTCTCATTTTGACATCCTTTGGCAGGATTTTATGGTTGAGATCATCTATTTTGGCCTTTACCAGCTTGAGCACTTCCTGAGCATTCTCGCCTTTTCGCATTACCACGATGCCTTCAACCGTGTCATTTTCATTATTGAGGGAAGCCTGCCCGACTCTCGGCAAAGAACCTTCGTGCACGTCTGCAACATATTTTACGAGGATAGGATTGCCACTGTCGTTATGAACCGTAATATTTTCGATGTCTGCAATAGATTTCACCAGTCCAATTCCACGGACTACATACGCCTGACCGCTTTTTTCGATCACATCGCCGCCGACATTCAGGTTGCTGTTGGTGACGGCTTCCAGGACTTCTGTGGGTGTGAGATTATACTTATCCAGTTTTCTGGGATCGATACTTAGTTCAAAAACCTTATCCTGACCTCCGAAGACATTGACGTCTGCCACGCCTGGAACACTTCTCAAAGCTCTGTCTACCACCCAGGTCTGGAGCGTAAGAAGGTCTCTGGAATCCCGGTCTTTGCTTTCCAGAGTATACCTGTAGATCTCACCGGTCGGCCCATATGGTGGCTGAACTTCGGGATCTATGCCATCCGGAAGGCTCACTGTCCGCAACTGGTTGTTGACCATATTCCGTGCGAAAATATCGTCTACACCATCCTCAAATAAAATCTTGACGATGGATAGGCCAAACATAGTGGTGCTCCGGACACTGGTTTTCTTCTGAACCGGACTCATTGCCAGCTCGATCGGTGTGGTGACAAAGCGTTCTACTTCTTCTGCACTTCTGCCGTTCCATTGTGTGATGATGACAATCTGTGTATTGGTCACATCAGGAAAAGCCTCGATCGGCATATTCTTGAAGCTGATGAAACCTGCCACTGCGAGAATCGCCACCCAGATGAAGGTAAAAGCTTTATTTTTAAGGGAAAATCCTATGATACTTTTTATGAATTTGTTCATATCTGATATTTTGAATCGCCGGTCTGATGCCGCGATTATTCATATTAATATTGGTCCGACAGCAGTACTGACGGGAATTGTAGGAACCTTGCGGTTTGTCGTAAAGTGAGCTGGTATCAGTTATTCAATGATCGGTAGATCAGCAGCTGATTGTTGGTAACAACCGTTTCGCCTTCGGATAGGCCGCTTGCGACGTAAGTATTCTCGGTGTTCTGTTTTAATATTTTGATTTCCTTTACCTTGATATCAGTTTGTGACTTGTAAACCACTACAAAATAACGGTTGTCATCAAAGATTACAGCGCTGGACGGAATGGCAAGGGCAGTTTCATTCTCTGCGGAGGAAACCCTGATGGTTGCTTTACTTTCCGGGATCAGGAGGCCTTGAGAATTGTCTAGTACCACTCTGGCCTGCATAGAATTGGTCTCGGGATCTATGATTTTGAAAATCTTATCTATCTTCCCGAAAAAAACTTTGTCCGGATAGGATAATGTAGAAACCTGAGCTTTCATCCCCAGGTTTATTTTATCAATATCGGCTTCATTCACGTTCATAATGGCCCAGACATTTTTTGCATTGGCAACGTCGAAGATATTTTCACTTCGGTCACTTCTCAGTTCCATATCCTTGTTGATATCTTTATGAACAATGAAACCGTTGATGGGCGAAATAACACTGTATATATTTCCTTTTTTTACGTTGTATACCGTGCTCACGGAGTTGGACCGATGCAGGGCGTCTTTGGCTTTTTGAACGTCGCTTTGTGCTTCCAGAATGTCTTTTTCGGTGTTCAGCTTCCCTGCGTACATTTCTTTGGCGACGCGGAGATTATTCTGGGCAACCAGCAAATCGGTTTTTGCATCGCTGACATCTTTTTGAACTTCTGCCAATTCTGTACTTCTGATGGTAGCCAGAACCTGGCCCTTGCGGACGTAATCTCCCAGTTCTACGTTCACACTCAAAACATTGCCGCCGACTAACGGGAAAATATCAATATAAGTATTCTTGTCTGCCGAGATCTTACCATAAAAACTGTATTCGTCTTCTATGAATTTCTTTTCTGCTTTTGCGAAAGTTGTAGACTTCAGCATCGTTTGGCTCAGTTCAAAACCTTTCGTTTCTTCCTGCACCGTTTTTTCCTTTTTGGAGCAGGAGAATAATGTAATAGCGAGGATTATTGGAATAATTATTTTTTGCATTAATAAAAGATTTTGGTTTGTACTAGTTGATTGAGCTGTTCTGCAGAGACCAGAATCTGCTTTTTCATATCATAAATCTGCAGGACGGTCTGTCTGTAACTTTCCAGGAAATCTGTGAAATCCATCAGGCTGACGTTTCCGATTCGGAAGTTTTTCTGGATTCCGTTGTAAACCGTGTTCAGATTTTCAACATCCACAGGTTTCAGTTCGAAGTATTGGTCATATTGATTTTTCCAGGTCTGATAAGCAGATTCTACCTGGGTTTCTAGGTCCAGCTTCTGAAATTCTGAGTTTTTTTCACTTTGCTGAATGGCATATTTTGCCCTTTCCACATTACCTTTATTTGATTTCCAGAGCGGAATTGGAATGCCGACTTTCAGATTGATCTCATTTCTGAAGGTGCCGGAGTTCTGATCGTATTCCGCTCCCAGATTCAGGTTCGGCGTATTGAGCGACTTCTGCCATTGTGCGAAGAGCTTGCTGTTATCGATAAGTCTTAGATTATAAAGGTAATCTGCGTTATTAACTAAGGCTTTTTCTTTCAATATCTGCAGATCTCCGAAAGGCTGTGAGGCCAGAAGATCGTTCTCGTCCAGCTTTGAGATATTGGGAAGAATATTGTCTGAAAGGCCTGTCAGAAGCTTCATATTTTGCTGAAACGTCAGGATATTGTTGTTGATTTCAATCTTATCATTATTGAGCTGGATCACGATGCTCTGAAGTCTCACATAATCTTTAAGAGAGATATTTCCCTTGTCTGCCTGGATTTTGTAAGCGGCAAGAAGCTCATTCATATAAGTCAGCTGACCATCTATGCTGCTCTGCTTCTTTTTCTCGTAAATCAGGTGGTAATAAGTTTCCCGAAGCTGTGACCGGAGCTCTACCAATAATTGATTGAACTGCAACTGTGTCAATTCTTTGTTGGATTTTGCGAATTCGATTTCGTTTTTCTTTTTTCCGCCGAGGTAAATCAGCTGTGTGATTTCTGCGCCTTTTGCTCGGCCGACATCAAAAACCCTTTTGTCTTCGGGATTATAGGCATTGACGTAACCGCTAATCTGTGGAAGTTCCCAAATCCTGGCCTGAATAATATCGGCATCTGCCATATTGATATTGTACTGTGCGGCGAGAATCTGAAGATTGTTTTTCTGAAAAGCCAATTCGCAATCCTGAAGAGACATCTGCTGCTGTCCGGAAAGACATACAAATGCCGAAACGGATAACACCAGCGTTGTTATTTTATTCATTTTTATCTCGTTTTGGTTTTGCAAAAATGCTTCACCCCGATTAAAACGGACTTAAATGAGACTTAAAAAAAGCTTAATTGTGGTTTTGAGAATAGATGAGAGACGGATAGATGAGAGACTTTAAAATACTGACATCTCGCAGATTTACCAGATTTAGCAGATTTAAAACGCAATATTGTTCCCTAGAAATCTTAGCGGTTTAGATTCCTGCGGAATGACAAAATAGTGTTATGATGGAATTGTAAATCTTTGCGAAGCTGCAGCCCGACTTGAACGGAAATCCTTTTTTGCGTATACAAGAGTTCTATTTAATGTAGAATCGTTGTGCAAAAAAGATTGGGAGTGGAAGGCGGAAATAGCTGCCCAAATATTACTATTTATTAAAAATAACGGTAAAAAGATTCTCATTGTCCGCAACCGAACTGTAGGAAATCTCCGCTTTGTGGTATTCCAATATACGTTTGACGATACGCAAACCAAGGCCAGAACCGGATTTGTTCTGTGAATTGCTGCCGCGCATAAAGGCTTCAAAAAGTTTGTCGCGCTCAGAAACGGGAATGACGGCGCCTTTGGAAATGACCGTCACAATGATTCGGAATTCGGTTTCTCTGATGCTGATATCAGCTTCCTGACCGTCGGAATATAGCGCGGCATTTTTAAAAAGATTGATGAAGGTAATCTCCAGCAGAGACTTCACGCCTTTTACCGTGAGAAGTGCATCATCACTACTCTCTTCATCGATTTGAAAGTCCATTCTGAAATCCGGAAAATTGCGGCGGACAGATTCGAAGGCGTCAAAAACCACTTCATCTATCCGGACTTCCTCGTAAACGGTTGCAATGCCTTCTTTGTCGAATCTCGAGAGCAGAAGCAAAGATTTGGTAAGGTCTGAAAGCTGATGAACGTCCTGCAGCATCTGCTGCAGCGTAGTTTTTGTCTTCGGCGAATGATTCTCAAGCTGAATCAGATTCTCCAGCTGAAAAGCCATCCTTGTAAGCGGTGTCCGCATCTCGTGGGCCGCGCTGGAGTTGAAATCCTTCTGCGACTGGAAGACATCATTCAGACGGTTGGTCATTACATTGAAAGACGCTGCCAAAACGCCAATTTCATCTTTTTGATTTTTGACCAAAACAGGAGTTGTCAGACGGTGGACACTGATCTCTGAAATGTCTGACTTGAGGATTTCCAGAGGTTCCAGGAATTTTGAAACGATATAATAACTGAAAAACCAGATCAGAAGAATGCTGACGACATAGGAGAAGATCAGCATATATTTTAAAAAGTCCAGTTTGGACTGTCCTGTAACATCCTGGGCGCTGGTAAGAATATAATAATTCTCGCCGTTAATAGTTCTGAGAGCAGCATAAATCTCGGGCGCAGAATGTTCGATGTAGAGCGTCTTTTCACTGTCGAGGCGTTGCAAAAGGCCTTGATCCCAGGTGATTTTTTTATCTTTCAGTGTGCTGTAAACCAGATCTTTTTCTCCGTTGAAAATCATAATATTTTCATTCAGCAAGACATTGTCTGAATTTTCGTCAAAGAAAATGGGTGCTTCCTGCTCAAAGTCTCTTGATTTCTCTATAAAATTGACCGTGAAAACCAAACGTTTCTGAAATCTTTCTTTGAACTCATCTCTTCTGAAATCATTAAACGAAATGTACACCACAAACATCATAATCCCGAATATCAGGGAGAATGCGATGCTGAGGCTGATAGCAATCCGGCGTTTCAGAGACATAAATTATATAATAAATGATTTATTAATGATAAACGATTACTGATAAATAATAATCAAAGAAGTAAAAAGCAATAGCTATAATGGACTGAGGTAATATCCGAATCCGGGTCTTGTGTGGATGAGTTTAGTTTTAAAATTTTTGTCGATTTTTTTTCTGAGGAAGTTAATGTAAACTTCTATCGCATTATTGGTGGACTGGAATTGGTTTTTCCATACTTCATCGGAAATATACTGCTTGGAAAGCGTGCGCCCGTTGGCTCTTGCAAGTAACACCAGGAGCTGAAATTCCTTCACCGTAAGGCTGATTTCTTCGCCGGAACGGAACACTTTGCTGTCTTCCGGGAATATCTCCAGATCTTCTATCACTATTTTTTCTACCTCTTCCGTTTTTGGTGTGTGCCTCCGCATTTGCGAGTTGATCCTTAATAATAGTTCCTCCAGCAGAAATGGTTTTACGAGATAATCATCTGCTGCGTGCAGGAAAGCTTCCTTTTTTTCCTCGATGCCGTCGTAAGCAGAAATGATGATAATGGGCGTTTCGGCATTGGTTTCTCTGATGGTTTTGCAGATCTCCAAACCATTGATTTTAGGCACGTTGATGTCTAGCAAGAAAATATCATAGTCTTTGCTGGTAAACATATTCAGGAACACTTCGCCGTCTTCTGCTTTGTCGGTTTTAATTGATTTTGACTCGAGAAAAAGTGCAATTTCTGAAGATAGAACAGAATCGTCTTCTAAAAGTAATGCCTGCATTTGATAAGAATTTTTTACAAATATGGGAAAAAGTAAATTGGGAGAATTAAATGAAGCCGAAATTCTGTCATATTGTATTATTATGAATTGAGAAATTGAAAACCGCCTAATAAGTCTTCGTCATATCAATCGGAACCACGAGATTGAACTCTGTCGGAATAAGATCTTTTTCAGGCAAAATCAAGTCCGGTTTTTCAGATTCAAAAACAGAGATCACGGCGATTTTTAAATTTGGGTTTTTCTTTTTCAAATACCAGTAAATTCCGCCATATTGTTTGCTGTGATAGTCGCCGTTATAATGAATGAAGGTCTTTCCTTCCTGCCAATTGTTGATGATAGATTCTGCCATCGTTGCGTCTTTGATGGCTTGCGCTGATATGAAATTCATCAATTTTAATTCATCCACGTGGTCGCCCATCAAAGATTTCATTTCTTTGTAGCCCGGCGTTTCCAACGTGACTTCGATTGGTAGTTGAGCAATAAATTTCTTTTCCTGTTCCGGCAATTCATTCAAAGTTTTGATGCCTTGTTTAGAAGTTTGGGAAGCATATTTTCTTGGAACATTGGTAGCGATGAATTGCAGTTTTTTGTCTTTAGCAAAATCGAGCAACGGCTTGTAATCGGTCTCGTAATTGTTCCAAAGTCTGACGGAATCTTTAAGATTTTCACCTTCTATTTTGCCGGCGAGGTAAGAGTCTAATGCCTGTTGATTATCTCTTTCGAACATCTCTGCGCCCAAAATGATCCGCCCGTTTTTCTTTTCAAAAAGTGCTTCTGTAATCTTCTTTTCCAGCCAATGGTTTATAGAATTATTATGGTGCTCACCGATCAGAACGACATCATAATTTGCAAGGTCCACAGTCACTTTCTCCGGCGTAACCGTTTTCGACTTTTTATCAAAAAACTGATAGGCACGGAAATCCTGAGCGTCTAAAAAATTTAGACTTATAACAAAAATGAACAATACCAACTTTTTCATATTCAAATATATAAAAAAGCCGTCTTAAAGTAAATTAATACTTTAAAAACGACTTCGTAAATAACAACTAAACTTTAATTATAAACCGGCTATAAGATCTTTCCAACCTTGTAATTCCGGGATTCCGGGCTTTCTTTTTCCAAAAAACTGAACGATGAAATCGCCTTCTTTGTTGAAGACTTCTACCGAAGTCACTTCGCCGTCTTCCGTAGGTTTTTTAGTAATCCACGTTTCGGCAATTTTGGTGGTGTCCAGATGAAGATTAAAATCCGGATCCATCACATTGAACCATTGCTGGTGCCAAAGTGTCTTGTTGACTTCACCCGTGTGAATCTGGATAATGCCGCGATTTCCGACAAAAATCATAATCGGCAATTGCTGTTCTGATGCGTCTTCCAAGACATTAACAACTTTAGAATTTTCGATTTTCGTCGCATAACCTTCCGGCGCCAGCCTCAACGCCTGAGTTCTTGTAACGCCGAATTTCCTCAGCATCATAAAGAAATCGTGTGTGTCTTTCAGGTCTTTCCAAGCTTGTTGGAAACCTGCAACATCAATCTCAGAATCCGCTTTTTCTTTAGCTTTGGCAGGAACAGTTTCAGTGACTATTTCCGCGGACTGATTTTCGGCTTTGTATTTTTCGGTCAAGACATCAAATTCTGCTTCATTGCTGTCTTTCGTTAAGTAAATTTTATGAAGAGCAAGTCCGTCTTTTCCGAAGAACTGTAAGCTTTTTCGGTCGCCTTCTGCCACAGAAAAACCAAATTTCCAGGAGCTGATGAAAATCCTCAAATCAATATCTTCGCCCACGAAAAGCTGTGCGTGCGGACTGCTGAAATCGGGATTCAGATACACGCCTTTTCTCTCGTGCACGCATTCGTCATTTCTTGTCAGTGCCATTACTTTGTTCAGTTTCACAACTTCCTGAAGAAGATCTGAAAAATCAGATTTCAGGACTGTAACGCCGTTTCCAACGTTGGTGGCCAGTAATTCGGCTTCGCTTACGCACAACTGTTCTGCTGCATTCCGGATTCTAAGATGCGGGTTTTCTGCTTTTAGAGTTTCCCATTTTTCTTTTAATTCATTAATTAATGTACTCATATTAATTTATTTTTATTGTAGTTTTCAGGCCTTCCCCAAGGCTCTTTTTTTTGTTTTTTATCCAAATAATATCATTGTATTGTCGTGCACAGGATGTTTGCAGATGGTGCACGGGAAATTGTAGGCTTTACTTATTTTCTCTGCCGTGAAAACTGTTTCCGGAGAACCGTGCGAGAGAATCTTTCCCTTTTCCATCAGCAGAATCTGATCTGCAAACTGCGCTGCAAGGTTGAGATCATGCAAGACCACGATTGCTGTATTATTATTCCGAGTGAATTTTTTGATCAGTTCCAACGTTTTATACTGGTGTTTAACATCCAGATTGTTAAGTGGTTCATCCAACAGAAGTAAAGTATTTTCTACATCGTTGTCCAACTGTGCCAGAACTCTTGCGAGGTGGACGCGCTGCTTTTCACCTCCTGAAAGTGAGTTATATTCTCTATCTTTAAAATTCAGAACATCAGTTTCTGTCATCGCATTTTCTACAGAACTAAAATCTGCTGCGCCAGGCTGAGACTGAAAATAAGGATAGCGGCCCATCATCACCACATCCTGCACGAGAAGCGGAATATCCTGCGCATTGTGCTGAGAAAATTTGGCCTTGTGTTTTGACAATTCTTCCAGATTCCATTTCGTCAGTATTTTATTTTTAAACTGAATATTTTGTCTGTTATCCGTCTTGATTTCATTGGCAAGAATATTGAGAAGGCTCGATTTTCCTGCACCGTTTGGCCCTACGATCGCAAGAAATTCACCAAAGCCAACGCGGATATCAACGTCAGTTATAATACTGACTTTCTGACTTTTATAATTGATATTATTTCCAGTGATCATCTTAAAGTATTTTTAAATTTAATGAGAATAGCGATGAAAATCGGACCGCCAATCAGTGACGTCAAAATTCCAATCGGCAATTCTGAAGGCGCCACAATGGTTCTGCTAACCGTGTCTGCAAACAACAACAGAATACTTCCGCAGATGGCTGACAGTGGTAAAATGAAGTGGTAATCGGAACGGAAAAGCAGTCTTAAAATATAGGGAACAATCAAGCCTACAAAGCCAATTGTTCCCGAAAATGCCACGCAGGTACCGACCATCAGGGCTGTTAGAACCACGATCTGCTTTTTCAGACTTTCTACATCGATTCCCAAATGCTCTGCGTCTTTTTCGCCCAGCATCATTGCATTCAGTGCTTTTCCCTTTGGTAAAATAATCAGGTATGAAAGCACTAAAACGGCGGTTAAAATATAATTTTTTGTCCACGTTGCAGCCGCAAGACTTCCGAGATTCCAGAAGGTGAGATCTCTGAGCTGCTCGTCTTTTGAAATATAAATCAGAAAACCTGTAATCGAAAATCCAATTGATGTGATGGCTACACCGCTTAAAAGCATCATTACCACATTGGTTTTCCCTGCAGAAGTTGAGATCCTGTAAACGATGATCATGGCCAGCAACGCGCCGATGAATGCGGAAACACCAACCAGAGAATTCCTGACAATTTCGGGAAGATAACTTTCAAAAGTATGGCCTAGTACGATTGCAATGGCTGCCAGAAGTGTGGCTCCGGACGTCAGACCGATCGCCTCGCCCGTGGCCAGTGGGTTTTTGAACATTCCCTGCAGTGTGGTGCCCGAAACAGCCAGCATACTTCCGATCAGAACGGCCATTACAATCCGCGACGCACGTACTTCCCAAATGATATATTTCTCGCCCAGAGATAAGGAAGTGTCGCCTGTCAAGAATCTCCAGAAAACCTCGTACGAGCTCGATTTTCCGAAGTCGTAAACACCTGTATTCAGGGAAAGAGCCATCATCAGCATTAATAAAATAATACCGATCAGTGCGTAAAATGTTAGACTTTGTGATTTCAAAATTGATAAGACTTATGGAATGCAGACGCAGAATCCTGGATTGAGCGCAGTTACATTTCTGGAATTTTATTTTGTGCTTTCGATCAGCATTTTGTTCAGGCTCAATGCAGCTTCGCCGACTCTCGGGCCAAATGATGACAGGAGACCGCCATCCAAAGCAATTATTTTTTTGTTTTTACCGGCATTGGTCTGTGAGACGCCCGGCATTTTGAGCGCGCCTTCTACTCCACCAGAACCTTCCAGGCCGCTTGTAAAAAACATCAAGACATCAGGATTGGACTGTACAAGAGCCTCGGGAGTCATTGGTTTGAAATCCTCAAAATCGTCAGCAGAATTTTCGCCGCCGGCAATTTCTATCATCTTTGCCATAGGTGTATTTTTTCCCGCAACCATCAGCATATTGCCTCTTGCGTAGATGAAAAGGACTTTCGGCTTTTTAGAAATGGGCTGAATTTGTTTTACATCGGCATCAATCTTATCAATCAAAGCTTTTTGGTTTGTGTTCCCGAGAGCTTTGGCCACCTGATCAATGAGTTGCTTGGTTCCATCAATCGTGAATTCCTGTTTGAATAATTGGGTCTGCACGCCGGAACTTTTAATCTTTGCCAAAAGATCAGGATTGATGTCCTTATCAGACGCAAGGATCATCGATGGATTGAGTGCCAGCAGCGGCTCTATGGTCATAGAACGAACGTGGCCGAGTTCTTCTGCCGTTTTTTTCAGGCTTTCCGGATAAGTGCTGGTGACGTCTATACCAACAATTTCTTTTTCGTGGCCCAGAGCCGCTACAATCTCTGTAACGCCGCCGCTGATACTGACAATCCTTTGGTTGGAAACTGGTTTTTCGGTTTTTGCTTCTTTATTTTCCGCTACTTTGGGATCTTCTTTCTTACAGGAGATTCCTGCTAATAATATGATTGATAGAGCTGTTATTTTTATTGCTTTCATAATGAATTATATTAACTGAATTAATAATTAAGGAACACTTAAAGAGGTTGATATTCGAATTGAGGATGACCGCGGACACCTTTCTCATTGGTCATTCTCAGGAATTTGAGTTTAAAATAAAAACCTTCCGGATCTTTAATAATGTAAAATCTGTCTCCATAAGTTTCCAAACCATTTGTACCAACCGGATTTCGCCAGTTTGCACCTATCGTCCTCTGATCTGTAAAATTGAACTTTGACGTCTCGATATCAGCCAGCTTAAAATTATTATAATACTCTGATGCCGAAACATTTGCAGGAATATCGACTTGGTAGGACGCTGAGCCACCAACAATATTATCTGTCACAAAATCTGCGTAGATGTACGTTCCGGCGCCTTCTATCACATTGGTAAAAACGGTGAAACAGAGATCCCATTTCTCTTTTAGCGGCTGGATCATAATCTCTTTATTATTAATCAGACTGAAATAATTGAAGTTGTAATCCGGCTTTTTATTGACCGTATATTCTTTAAGTTCTGTAGATGAGATCTCGCCATATTTTATTTTATAAGCAGAATTCCCGGCTCTGGTAATCTGCAGCTTCATCCAGCCTCTTTCGGTACCACCTGTCACTACGGAGCCAATAGGTACGCTGCCTTCGTAGACATTTTTACCCATATTGATCAGGTAAACTGCATTATCAGAATCGTTGATTGCAATTTCTGAAATAGCGGTATAACCGGTTGGGAAATGACCTTTGACGTCATCTATAAAAGTGGTATTCTGTGGATCAAAATTTGCGACCTGCACCTTTTTTTTAAGTTCTGTAACATCGGATTCTTTGACCTGGCTGATATCAGTGGCATTTGGTATTTTTCCCGCAGCCATCATCACCGAAGAATTTATGATCACTTTGAACTGATCGCCGGCATAAAATGCCAGATCCCAGTCGGTTCTTCTATTTTGTGTTTTCTGACCGGAACTGAGGTCGTACCAAACCTGATTTGGCTCTGCAGCACCACCAACTTCTGCACTGTCCAGTTTGCCCATTAAGGGTGAAACAGCTACAGGATCTTCATTATCACGAAGACAGGATTGAAAAATTAAAGATGTACTTATGAGTAGAAATAATAGTTTTTTCATTTCTAAAAGTTTTTAAAAATTGTAGTTGACTCTGGCAAAATAACTTCTGCCATAGAAAAGATTCTGCAGATCTGCCGCGGCATTGTGGCCGTCTCCCGATTGCGCAGAGTTTCTGATCGTGGTAACATCGAATATATTTTTAACACCAAGACTCACTTCAAAATGATTGTTGAAGAATGGCTGACTGGCGGTAAAATTCATCATACTAAAATCACCTATATCACCTAATACATACGTCCCTTGATCTGCAGCACCCGAAGATTCCAAGCTGTATAGTTTACTTTTGCCCGTATATTTATAGTAAAGTGCAAGAATTGTTTTCGTTTTCGGAAGCACATAATTGGCACTGGCGTTAGCTTCCACATAGTAATTAAAATCATCATCAGAATCAACATTTCCTGTCGTAAGATTTTGAGAGATTCCCATTGCAGAAACACCGGCATTGAAGGAAAAATTGTCTTTTCTCGCATTGAAACTCATTCCAAAAATGACAGACTTATAATTTTCGACATTCAGGTAAGTGTATTTCAAAGGAATATTGCTGACTATTACATTTTCTATCCTGTCTTTTACATCGAGGTATAAGCCGCTCGCACCTACGTTATATTGCCATGCATTGGAACTGGTGGTGGCATAATCCCAGAAAACACCGCCGGAATATCCATTTTCAGGTTTCAGATTCTCATTGCCGCGGATATCGTGATTGTTGTCCACTACAAAAGTGTATAGCTCGTTATAGACAGGAAAACGGTTTGCGGAACCCAGCACAACACGGATATTTGATTTTGCCGTTGTTACAAATCTGGTGGTCAAGGCGTAATTATACTGCCTGTCAAACTTATCGCTAAGTGCAAGGCGAACGCCCGGACGGAAGGACAACCAATGTAAAGGATTCCATTCGGCGGATAAAAAGTTGGCATAGTTAAAAATTGAACGCGTTATACTCCTGCCATTATTATTAAATTCAAACGTATCGGAATCTGCAAAACCTTTGGTGTGATCCAGCTCATATCCCAACTGGAAATTGATTTTTTTACTATCCAAAAAGTTACTGAACATACCTCTGGAATACAAAACTTCCGACTTGTAAAAGGTCTTTTCCGCTGCTTCCGACCGAACGAACCTGTTAGGAACATCGTAAATTTTTTCTGTAAAATTCCTTTCCTGAATCTGATAAGAAAAGTCACCGTTATAATTGATTTTCGAGCCTATTTTGGATAGAATATTAAGCTGGTGAATCCATCTGTTGGAGGTATATTCTCTGTCTTTTGCTGTAAAAGTACGCTGTCCTCCGGGAAATGCGAGCACTTCAGTTTTGGGATTGTAATAATCGATATCTTCCGTCAGAAAATTGACTTTATAAAAAACAGATGTATTATTTTTCGAATACCTCAAAGCTGCGTTGGCGATCAGAAGATCTTTGGGCTGCCATTCATATCCTCTCTGCCCATTAGTATTCTCATCAAAAAATCTGTAACCTTTCTGAACGCCTTCAAAACCCTGAAAGTCATTATGATTGATATCTGCCGTGAGCGATAAATTTTCGGAAATTCTGTAGCCCAAATTTAGACTCTGCATGTGACGTCCAAAGCCTTTTTTCTTCCAGTCATAATCCTTACCCACCGTTTCCTCCTGCAGAGATGCATTGATACTGATTTTCTTCTGATAGGTTTTTTTTGTGATAATGTTGATAACACCAGCCATCGCATTATTCCCGTATTCTACGCCCATCGCACCTTTTACAATCTCGATGCGCTCTATATTATTGACATTAATTTTTGTAAGGTCTACAAGATTACCCATTCCTTTATCGCTTACAACAGGGATGTTGTCTATCAATATCTTGGTATATTCCCCACTGAGTCCCATGATGTTGGCGTTTGAATCTCCCGAACTGGAATTGGGAGTAATGAGGATATTTAAATTTTGATTGATCACATCAGCAACATTGGTAGCTGCCATATTTTTGATTTGTGCAGCGTCTATGACTTCAACTTTGTAGATGGACTTATTAATGGACTGCGGGGTGTACTGTCCTGTGACCACTACTTCCTCAATATTTTTTTGACTGAGTGAATCCTTTTGAGCGTAGGCCAAATTGAGGATTGCTAAAGAAAAAAGACTCATCGTTCGCTTCTTCATCGAAAAATAATTTTTGCGAAGATATGTTTTATTTAGAATAATTAAAAATAATTTTATAGTTTTGTAGAATAATTCTAAATAACGATTTAAGTTTAATATTATCCATTATGAAAGCAAAACTATTTTTGGCAGCTTCTTTATTTGCAGTTGTTGCAAACGCCCAGGTATCAACAATCAATGAAAATTTCAACGCCTTCACAGCGGGAAATACTACCTTTCCTCAGAATGGATGGTCTGCAATTATTGCTGCCAACCCGCTTCCCTTCCCTCCTGCACCTATGATGCTTGTTACAAATACTGCTGATAAAGCAGTTCAGGCCTATTCCGGGAACAATACGAGCGCACCGTCTTACCTTATTGCACCCCAGATTGTAGCGCCGGCTGGTGACAAAGTTCTGACATTTGATGCCTCAAAGGCCGTTGGATCCGGTGGTAACGGTAGTTTAGAAGTAGGTTTGGCTTCCAGCCCGAATAATATGACAACTTTTGTATCGTTGAGAACTGTAACTCTGTCTTCAGAGACCGTACAGACTATCAGCGTACCAGTCAGCGCTTCTACCAATTCTTACATCGTATTTAAATTTACGCCGACAGTTGCTCACACCGCATTGCAGATCGACAATGTAAAATATGATACCAATCTTGCCGTATCTGAAAATGGATTCTCAGCCAATGACGCCAAATTTGCGGTGACAGCAGACAACCATGCTTTGAAATTTGCATCCAACAACACTTTGGAAAGTGCTAAAATCTACTCCGCTGCAGGGCAACTGGCTGCAGAAGGGAAAATCAACAATGATTCATTTGATATTACAAGATTAAAAACAGGTGTTTACTTCATCATCATCGAGAATAAAAAGGGACAGACTGTGAAATCAAAGTTTATTAAAAAGTAAGTACATCAGAAATCTCTGCAAATCACTGAGAGAAAATTCAGAAAAGGACAATCTCCATTAAGATATATCATTTTTTCAGATTTTATTCTTTATTATCAGGCCACCTTCGGGTGGTTTTTTGCTTTGTTGCCACTTGGTCAAATAATGATTAAATTTGTATAAATAATTCCAAAAAAGTGAATGCTCTCATCAATAAAAAAGTAAAATTTCAGGATCTCGGAACCAAGGATTATCAGCCTTCCTGGGACTATCAGGAACAATTGCTTAAACAGAATCTTGATATCAAAGTTCATAACCGGGAGAATCGGGATGATCTCAGGAAAACAGACAACCATTTGCTTTTCGTAGAGCATCCGCACGTTTATACTTTGGGAAAAAGCGGACACGAGTCCAACCTTCTGGCGAATGAAAATAAACTCAAAGAAATCAATGCGACGTACGTAAAAGTTAATCGTGGCGGCGACATTACTTACCACGGCTACGGGCAGATCGTTGGCTATCCTGTTCTGGATCTTGAGAATTTCTATACAGATATCCACCGATATATGAGAGATCTGGAGGAAGTAATTATCCGCACACTTGCAGAATATGGCCTGCACGGCGAAAGATCTCCTGGTGAAACGGGCGTTTGGTTTGATGTCGGAAAACCTTATGCAAGAAAGATTTGCGCATTGGGAGTGAAAGCTTCACGCTGGATCACCATCCATGGTTTTGCATTAAATGTAAACACCGATATGCGGTATTTCGACTATATTATTCCTTGTGGAATCACCGATAAACAGGTTACTTCTATGAAAAGAGAGCTGGAGACGGAAGTTGATTTTGAAGAAGTAAAGAACAAAATCAAAAAACATTTCCAGGAAGTTTTTGCTTGTGAACTGATTTAAATTCCCATCGTTGTCCACTTACAGGAATTTGACGGTTTACATTGTCATTCCGATATCAATTCCTTTAATTTTTCTGTAAAGATCTGTCGCGAAATTATCTGTCATTCCGGAGACAAAATCTACCACGCCCAACACTTTTTGATAGTCTGTCCCATTCTCATAAAAGAATTGTTTGGGAAGCAGTTTGAGTGCTTTTTTGTCATAAGATTTCATTTCCTGATCGGGCTTCAAAATAGAGGGAATAAAATGATCAAGAAGCTCATACATCACGTTATAGCCTGCATTTTCAATCTCTACAACCGCTTTGTGATTGTAAATCTTGTCTACGGAAAATGTGGTAATGTCCTGCAGTATTTTATTTTCTGAATTATAAATATCAAGAAGTCCCTGATCCAGCGTTCCGTTCAGAATCTTATCAAAATTACTTTTATAAAGTGCTACCGATTTGTTAATTAACGCATTGATCACTTTGGCTCTCAGATACGATATCTGCTCATTTTCATTTGAAATAGAAGCCAGCTTTGTATCAATTCTTGCGACGTCATCGGTTTCGGACTTCACCAGCTCAAAGAAGAGATTTTTGCAGTCTGCGGTGGAGACGATGCCAAGCCTGTGCGCATCCTCCATATCAATAATATTATAACAAATATCATCTGCTGCCTCTACAAGCCAGACAAAAGGATGCCTTTTGAAAATCTGAGGATCCTCGCTTTCCTGCATCATACCAGAACCTTTAGCTATCTGCAGAAAGACCTCTTTTTCGTTTTGAAAAAAGCCAAACTTCTTGCGGTGCAGAACACCTTTCTTTTTGGCAATTGCCTCGCACGGATATTTGGCAATGCTCGCCAGAGTGGCAAATGTCAACTGGATGCCGCCGGCGTCTTTACCTTGTTGCTGCTGAGCCAAAACACGTATCGCATTTGCATTTCCTTCAAAATTAACAAGATCTGCCCATTCTTTCTCATTAAATTTTGGTTTAAGATCGTTTTCATTTCGGTCAAAATAACTGGCGATGGCATCTTCTCCGGAATGTCCGAAAGCCGGATTTCCCACATCGTGACAAAGGCAGGCTGCAGCGATGACATTACTGAGGTTATGCAGATAAAAACTTTTAGAATCTTCAGTCAGTTCGTCTTTAAAATCTTCGTAGATGAATTCACCGATGACGCTTCCCAAACTTCTGCCTACGGAAGAAACCTCCAGAGAATGCGTTAAACGGTTGTGAACGAAAACACTGCCGGGAAGCGGAAAAACCTGGGTTTTATTTTGCAGTCTGCGGAAAGCTGATGAAAAAATAATCCGGTCAAAATCTCTTTGAAAATCTGTTCGTGAAGCCTTTGTGTGTGGATTATTGCCTGTCCGCTGATTGTTGTAAATCTGGTTTAAGTTCATCATTTTTCAAAAATACTTCAATTTTTATTTTTAACGGAATAATATTTGAGATTTTATCAAAAAAGTCATTATGCCAGAAGGTCCGTCTATCTTTTTGATGAAAGAAGATCTCACCAAATTCGTTGGAGAAAAAGTGACCGCAGCCAGCGGAAATGCAGCCATTGAAACGGAACAACTTATTGGGGAAAAGCTAAAAGAAATCAGACTCTACGGGAAACAGAGCTATCTCATTTTCGAACATATAAACATCAGAATCCATCTGCTGATGTTTGGCTCCTACGAGATTGATGAGCAAACAAAGCCCGACAGATCTCTTCGGCTCGCACTTACTTTCAAAAATGGAAAAGCCCTTTTCTACACCTGTTCTGTAAAGGCAGTTACAGACGATTTCCTGAAAACTGTAGACTGGGAAGCAGATGTAATGAGCGACGCGTGGAATCCGAAAAAGGCTAAAAAGAAACTGAAAATCCATCCGGAAATGATGGTTTGTGATGCGCTAATGGATCAGGATATTTTCTCGGGCGTTGGCAACATCATTAAGAACGAGGCTCTTTTCAGAGTCGGCGTCCATCCGGAAAGTCTTGTTGGAAATCTGCCTTTAAAAAAGCTCAACAATCTTATCACAGAAGCCAGAAATTACAGTTTTGATTTTCTGAAATGGAAACGAGTTGGTGAACTCAAAAAAAACTGGCAGATTTATCACAAAAAGAAATGTCCGAAATGTGGCGGCGATGTTTCTAAAAAAACAACAGGAAAAGGAAAAAGACCGAGTTTCTTTTGCGAAAACGATCAGAAACTGTACTGATTTTTAGACAACAGATCATTTCTGCCTTCGCTATTTTGATAAAAAATAAAGACCTTACAATTTCATTTTTTTGATATCAATTGAAAACGCAAAAATATTGAAGACGAATTGTAGAATTATCCTGACAAGCATTCAGTATTGGCGAAATTCACATGATTAATAAAACTGGTTACTTTAACAAATATAAATACTACGTCTAAAAAGTTCTTTGCAATAGCTATGCAAACTTCAACTTAAAATAAAAAGGTTGACTTCACCTAATTTTCAGTGGCGTTTCTAAGTGCATTGCTGACAAGTTCTACTCGACTTAGAAAAAAACGGTCAGACATTCATAAATATTTCTAAATTTATTGAAAGTAATAACAATGAATAAAAAACTGCAAATAATTAAAATAATATTTCTTCTGGCATTAATATTCTTCATCTGTTCGTGCGGTAAAAACATATCCGACTTTAAAATAGAAGAAACCGAGCACAACTACGACTCTGATTTTAAACTCATTGAAAATTATAAAGATGCATTAAACGCAGAAATAGTGGATACAACTAAAAATAACAAAGCCGGTTATGAAAAATACTACGCCCAAAATGCCGATTATTTATTTAGTATGGGAAATGGGTGTTTTACGCCTAAAATTGAGGAATTGTATGCACAGCAAAGCAGTGATACGATAAAAATTTATTGGGAAAGAAAATTCTGGAAGCCTTGTCCGTCAACTGGAAAGCACAGGCGTATTTCTGCGAAAATAACCATCAATAAAAAGAAATATCCAAATTATAAAAAATTGGTTTTTATCCCGATAGATGATAACTAAAAGTACAATTATCAATTTATGAATGTAGACGAATGGCATAGCAATCAAATGCAATTATATTGTCAATAGGTGAATACGATCCGGCTAAATTTTGTATGGACTAAGAGCTTTTAAGAAAAAATCTTCTTCCCAAGGCTTTTTCAGCTTGCTTCGGACTTTGTTTTTCATTTTTAATTTCTTATCATTGGCAAAAATTATTTTATGAAGAATAAATACTTATTGATGCTTTCTCTATTTTCGTCTTTTGCTTTTGCGCAGCAGACCGTTTCTTTTGAAACATCGGAAGGCTATACACTTGGTTCTGTACAGGGCCAGAATGGGTGGGAAGTCACTTTGAATAATGACGAACTTCCTATCAACAATCAGGTGATTTCAAGCGAACAGGCTTCTACCGGAACTCAATCTCTTAAAATAAGCGTTGATACGAACGAAGATTTTGGTTGGTTTCCTATTTTTGGAGCAGCTAAATTTTTCGACAATGTCTACAGTTACCAAACAACGACCGTAGAATTTGATGTTTACATTACTGAACTCGAAGGTTCTACTTTTGAATTTGGAACTTTTGGAATCGTGGAAACGGACGAGTTTATGCCTATTTCTATTTACTCTTTCAACTACACAGGAAATCTAGAAGTGGTAGCGAATGAAGATTATGATTACGAAAATGCCAATTTTACCTGGGAAGCCAACAGATGGTACAAACTGAAATCTGTAACTTCAGAAAATAAAATCGACTTCTATATTGATGGCGTTTTGATCCACTCTTTGGAGAACTTTGCCAAAACCAACATTGCGGGGATCAACTTTGTTCATGATAATTTCGGAGGCAGTGCGTACATTGACAATTTGAAAATCAATGATGAAGTGCTTGCTGTGAATGATGTGACAAAAGGTAATATCAAGCTTTATCCAAATCCTGTAAAAGACATTTTAAAACTCAATCTTCCGAATGGCGAAAAAGCAGCAACAATCGATGTGCACAACGCGGTTGGACAGAAGGTTGCTGATTTTAAAAACGCAGAGGAAATTAACCTCAGTCAATTGAAATCCGGTGTTTACATCATTAATATAAAGAACTTTGACGGCAAGACGTACGGTTCCAAAATTATTAAAAAGTAAGATCACTAGATCAAATCCCGCTCAGTGAGCGGGATTTTTTTTGTTGAAATAATCTTAGAATTAAATATCTTTATCCTAAATTATCAAAGCAATGCGAGCAACTGTCAATAAAGAAACCCTTAATTTCCTGTCCACGCTTGAAATCAATAACAATAGAGAATGGTTCAACGAAAATAAACACCTCTATCTGGAAGCCAAAGCGAATGTGGAGAATGTCGTAAATGAGATCATATCCGAAGTTGCTGAATTTGATCAAAGCGTTGAAAGACTGGAAGCCAAAAACTGTATTTTCAGGATTTATAAAGATACCAGATTTTCCAAAGACAAAACGCCGTACAAAAATAATCTGGGCGCATCGCTTGTGGAAAAAGGTCCGAAAACACTGAATCACGCCGGCTATTACATCCATCTTGAGCCAGGGAAATCCTTTCTGGCAGGTGGCGTTTATATGACCGAACCAAAGAACCTGAAAGCCATCCGCGAGGCCATCAGTTCTGACCGCGAAATATTCCTTAAAATCCTCAATAAAAAATCTTTCAAAAACATTTTGGAATTACAAGGAACTAAACTTGTGAAAGTGCCGCAGGGTTTTGATAAAGAAGACCCAATGGGCGATTATCTGAAATTCAAGCAGTTTACCGTCTTCCACCCATTGTCTGATGCTGATGTTCTGGATAAAGATTTTGTTATGAATACAGTTAAGGTCCTGAAAGAAATATACCCGTTTAACCGGTTTTTGAACGAGGCCATAGGAAAATAGTTAAAAAGTTAACGATTGATATAAAATCAAGGATGAAAACCGACCACAAAAAAATAGAATTATTTGGGAAAACACTGATCCAGAAATTGGTGTTGGAAGCTCCTTTCGAAGTTGATATTGAGGTTGCTGAAAAAGCCTGTTTTTTCTTTGTAAAGGAGGGTGAATTTCAATACAAGACTGATGATGAAAAAGTCAATATTCCAACCAATTATGCCTTGTTTTTAAACTGTGTCAACTTTGACAGGCAACTGCACAATTCCAGCGCGGACACCGATTGTGAAATTGTCATCGTAACGTTCCATCCCGAGATCCTTAAGAAAATCTACGATCGCGAACTGCCCATAATCCTTCAAAAACCCAAAATTGCAATCTCCAATAAATCGAGCGAGAAGATTAATAACGACTTCCTGATCCAGAAATACATTGAAGGACTTCTGTTTTATTTTGAAAATCCGACACTCGTCAATGAAGATATTCTGATCCTTAAACTGAAAGAAATTGTTCTTCTGCTTTCGCAGACGCAAAACGCAGAAGCCGTACAGGTGATCCTTTCTCAATTGTTTTCGCCGGCTACTTATACTTTCAAACAAATCATAGAAGCGCATTTATATTCCCAATCGTCTATTGAAGAATTGGCAAATGCGAACAACCTGAGCCTGTCGTCATTCAAAAGGGAATTTGCCAGGTTGTACAATGACACGCCCGCCAATTACATCAAAACCAAAAAACTGGAAAAGGCGGCGGGGCTGCTGTTGGTTTCTAATGAGCGCATCAGCGATATTGCCTTTGACTGCGGTTTCAACGACATTGCCAATTTTACCAAGAGTTTCGGTGAAAAGTACCACACCACGCCGACCAATTACCGGCTGAACCAAATTACCAAGTAATTGGACTGATCTGCAAATCCTTTCACATTTTTCAGTCGCATCTTTGTCCTGTCAATAACGACAAACAATTTTAAATAAAATTATCAAGATGAAACTATTAAAATCAATGATTGCTTTTGTAATCCTTTTTTTAGCTGCCAATGTGAACGCTCAAAACCAAAACAAGACTCAAAAACCAACCATCATTTTTGTCCACGGACTGTTTGCAGACGGCTCCAGCTGGAGTGAAGTGATTCCTACCCTATTATCAAATGGCTATGAAGTCATTTCCGTACAAAACCCAACCTCGTCTTTAGCCGAAGATGTGGCCTACACAAAAAGAGCGATTGACAGAGCTGCTGGTCCGGTAATTCTGGTCGGCCATTCCTGGGGCGGCTTCGTCATTACCGAAGCAGGTAACGACCCTAAAGTGAAAGGTCTGGTTTATGTAGCCGCACTGGCACCTGACAAGGGCGAAACACTTGCAGGCCTGTCTGCAACAGCACCGGCCACAGAATTGGGAAAATATCTTGTGCAAAGTAACGGCTATATGACTTTATCAAAAGAAGGCGTGCAAAAAGTATTTGCCGAAGATCTGTCTCTAAGCCAACAGGATGTGGTCTATGCCACACAGAATGCTGCCAACGGAAAAGTGTTTGCAGATACTGTAACTGAGGCTGCGTGGAAAACAAAACCAAGCTGGTTTGTAGTAGCAAAAAGCGACAAATCCCTTCACCCGGACTTACAACGCTTCTTTGTAAAAAGAATGAAAGCAAAAAGCACCGAAGTAGACGCCAGCCACGTGGTAATGATTTCAAAACCAAAAGAGGTGTTGAAAATGATATTGGAGGCTGCTAATAGTAAATAGTATGAGGCCACAGGTATATAACCAGATCAAAGTTTAAAATAAATGCATTAAAAAAGCCAACCGTTTTGGGTGGCTTTTGTCATTTTGACATATCATTTTTATAGGCTATCGGTATAGGGTCGGTATACGCATTGTATACGCAACGCTTGGTTCTGGTTTTTAAAGCATCTGGGTCATTTCTGTCATATTGGAAGATTGATCGATTGCTGCTACTTCTGTAGGCCTTGCCGTCTCTCTGGCTGAATACGATAAGGTCTCCTATTTTACCGCTAAGGCCATGTTTGATGATGTAGTTTTTGCCTTCTGCCATGTTTTGTGTTTTTAAATGTTGATAAAAATTGAGATTCTAAAATAAATATTTTATTGATATTAAACGGTTTTTATAGGATTAATTTTTTTCTTATAATTATATTATATTACAATAATTTCTAGTAAATGTTTTTTTATAAAGAAGATTATGAAGTTTTAAACTCAATAAAAAACTGCTTGATGATTTGTGATAATTAATTGTTATTTTAGTGAAAAATAAACCCGTTGAGATTTAAAGCATATCACTATGAAGTTAGGTGATTGTGCGTTATAAAATAGAGTAAACTATTTTAGCGTATTTTTAATAAAAATAAAGCAAAAAAAAACAATGACAAACAGACAGTTACAAAATATTAGGAATGCATTTGATTCTATTCTACGAGCAGATTATATAACACTTGACCAAATTAATGAACTTGAAAAGCTTGAAGATTATTTTGTTGATTTTTTTGGAATTATGCAAAGTCTTTTGCAAAAACAAGATAATTTTGTAGCGGGAAGACGAGGAACAGGAAAAACAACAAACTTGCTAAGAGCGTACTATGAATGTCTTAAAACGATTTCTCCTAAACTTAAAGACAAACCTAGTGTTTTTGATAAAGAAAAAGTTTTACCTATTTATGTTGATTTGAGTACTTGCAATGATTTATTTGATACAGAAGATAATTTACAATTAATTGAAGTTCATTTTATCCGACAAATTATTGAATCACTAAAACGCCAATTGGAATTGATGTTTGACGACAAATTTTTATTATTGTTCAAAAAAGAAAATCCAGCTCTCGAAGACTTAGAATTTATTGAAAAGGTTTTAGTTGAAGGAATTGCACTAAGAAATCAGACAACTACAAATATTTCAACTAAGAAAACTGAAAGTGAAGAAGTTGAAATAAGTTCAAAATTAAATTTATCAGAGCTTGAAATAGGTGGTAGGATTGGAGCAAATACTTCGATGGAAACTGGCCAAACATATTCCCAATTACGTGGAATTAATGTTCAAGATTTTCTAAACAAAATTAACGACATTAAGAAAAAAGCTAAAATAGATAATATTTTTGTATTTATTGATGAATACTCTGATTTAACTGTAAAATCCCAACATAAATTTGCAAATTTATTAAAAACTTTTCTAGGTTCTCGTATGGGTATGTTTTTCAAAGTTGGAGTTATAACTGACAGATATGACTTTGGAGATAAAGTAATTATTGGACGTGATATTTTTCCAATACCATTAAACTTTAATGACTATGCAGATAGATATGGCGGAACAATTGCTGCAATAAAAAAAATGCAAGAGTTTGTTGAATCATTAATTATAAAAAGGATTACTATATTTTGTAATGACGTCAATTTTCAAGATATATTTAAAGCATCTCGAGAACAAGTTTTTTCTAGAATTACAAAAGAAGCAATTGGAGTTCCTAGAACAATTGGAATTATTTTACAACAAGCTTTCATACAAGCTCAAACAAATTCACACGATAAAAAAATTGGACTTTCTGAATTAAACTATGGAATATCAGCTGCTCGTAAAACTTACCAAAGACAGTTTGAGGGCAGTATAAAAAGAAAATTATTACCTGGGTTTTACATGGATATGTGGAATGCCATAATTACAAAAGCAATTAACGAAAAAAACAAACATCCAGATAGACCTGCAAGTCACATTTTAATTGATCCAATTAGAAAAGAATATTTAAATATTCTTTGTGAAAATTTTCATCTCCATTTTCTTTCAGAAAATATTGCATCTAAAGGAGGTGGTAGTTACAACTTATACAGTATTGATTATGATATTTGTAACGAATATAATATAAGATATGCTGAAGAAAAAGATGAATACACAGCGATTAGATTTATATACGACAATGTAATTCGAGAATTTGACCCTTATTTTACTAAAGAAAAATCAAAAAGTTATCGCTGTCCGAAATGTAATACAATCTATGAAGAAACGGAAGTTTTAAAATCGAAAATTAAAAGGTGCTTTGAGGATGATGAAGTATTAGAAGAAATTGTGCATATGAATTTACCAATGACAGAGGGTAATTATGCGGAAGTAGAAATAAAAATATTAGGGCAAATATCTTCTTTAAGTAAAGTTGAAGCAATGAACGCAAGGGAAATTGCAGATGCAGTTGGTTGTACAACTCAAAAAGTATCTTTATGGGGATCTAGTGTATTAGCAAAAAAAGGACTAATAAGTATTGACTCACGGGAAAAGAATTACTACTATTCTATCGATTAAACAATCTTTCAACATATATCTTTGTAATTGCACATTTAGTAGGATTATCATTTTAATTAATATTTCATTTTGCTGTAAATATTGCTTATTAAAATCCGCAACATTTAAAAGTGCAAGAAAGTTAGATATTTAATTATATTTAACTGTTTTTTTTTAAAAACCAAATCCATGCTCAAAAAAACAACCCTCACTCTCCTCTTCCTCATCCTAACCGCCTGCACCACCCAGCAAAAAACCTGGACAGAGAATGACTGGTACGCCTACATCAAAACAAGTTCTGAAAGATTGGAGTCCGCCAAAATATATGAGTTCTCAGATGGTATCATCAGAATGCACGGCGAAAATGTGGGCTATCTGATGTCTAAAAAAAGCTATTCCAACTTTGAGCTGACCTTGGAGTACCGTTGGAACCTTGATGAGCAATACAAAGGAAAAGGCAAGAAAAACAGCGGTGTGATGTACAATATTCCGACCGACTCGCCGGACAAGGTTTGGCCAAAAGGGATTCAGTTTCAGATCAAAGAGAATACAGCCGGGGATTTTGTCTTTCTGGATCAGGTGACTGCCAAAGTGAATGGCAAACTGGTGGAGCAAGGCGCAAGCGTGACGTCGCCCAAATTTCTGGACAATGAAAAACCCTACGGCGAATGGAACGCTATCGTCATCAGATCTTTCAATGGCAAAATTACACAATATCTAAATGGAAAATTGGTGAACGAAGCTACTGGCGCAAGCTCTCGTGAGGGTCGTATTTCTCTAAATTATGAAGGCTCGGCGATCGACTTTAAAAATATAAAACTCAGAAAGATTTCGAAGTAAAAACCACTCAAAAACCGCAGACCAAATGAAGAAATACCTGCTGAATTTCCTCCTTGCTATCGTTATTTTTGCAGTTCTGACTTATTTCACCGTCGATGATATGCGGCCGGTAGACGGTCCGTATTATGTCGGTTTCCCGCTGGCATTCTACATTAAGTACAGCGAAATGACGTCTCCGAGTCCAACAAGTTCTGCGGACATGTCCATCACGAAATACTGGTTTTTGATCCTGGATATTTTATTCGCAATCCTGCTGTCTGCGATAGCACTGAAAATCTTCAGATTTGGACAAGGCAAAAAAAACAGGGAATAATACAAATCTTAATTTGAGAAGTTTGTTTAAGCAATCAGAACATAGCAAATAAAATTAATTAATTACAATACTAAAATGGAATTACTGATCGGTGTGATAGTTCTCGGCATTGTTGGCGGTGGATTGCTCTGGTGGCAGACCAAAAACCGGAGATACCTTATCATTTATACCGTGATCCTTTTTTTGATCATCTTACTGCCGTGGATTTTACTTTTTTTAGCCTTTGCAAGCGATGCCGAATTTAAGGACTGATTGATAGTCGGCTGTTAATTGCTTATTAAATTAATATCAGATTAATGATTTGGCGGTAGATTTGATAAAGTATCAGTACAAATAAAACAGCCATGAGAAATACCCTTACAATTATTACTTTGACGATCTTCAGCCTGTCATTTGGCCAAAAGAAAAAATCAAATAAAGTTCCGCCTCCCATCATGCCGCCGAAAATCATTCCTGTGCCACAGGAAAAAACACCGGACTATCCAGGCGCCGACAGATCAAAAAAATGCTTTGTTTACACTGCCACGTCAGAAAAAGATTCCAGAGTGTATGTCACCGAAAATCTTTTTGAGTACGGATGGTCATCAACCAATGCTAGAATGATCACAACAACTTATGACTATGATGCTGCAAAAAAAAAGGAGAATGAATCGGCTTATATTTACTCAAAAATCTCGCAATATGTGGACGGCGATTTTACGGAAGCCAAAAACAAAGTGATGTTTTCTCCAAGCAAATCAGAAAAATATCCAAAGAAAACTTTCAATGTTTTTTACAAATCCAAAAGCAAAACCATAGATCATCTGGAGGACGAAAATCAGAACAAATATAAAAAAGGTGAATGTCCGGAGCCAACGGTCAGTATTTAACTTTAAAAAAATAGACTGTCGATATGATGAATATGCTGTTCAGATTCTGGATCTTCAATGTGTTTTTGCTCATACTGCTTTTCTTCGGCTACCGTATGGCTATTTCGGAAACCGATCCGCACGGTCCGACTGCTATTGATAAAGTCATGTATATTTTTGAGCTTCTTTTAAATATCGGCTTTTCTCTGGTTTACGTTATCGGGCTGTTGCTTTCCTCTCTTACCATATTCCTCAATTGCATCGCTGCAGTCAGGAATAGTCCGTTCTACTCTTTTCTCTCCTTTTTAGCAATTCCGATTATCAGTTTGATTTATACGATGGTGGTTTTACAGTTCAGTTTCAGTTCGAACAGGATTTTGATGACGTTTGTTATCTTTTCAGCAGCCTACATCCTTATAACAGGACTGCAGTTCTTACGATTTAGAACTGCAGTCAGGAAACTTGTTGTCGTTAAGGAATAAATGTATTACTCAGAAGACAGATATTCTTCGATTTTCTCTTTTGGAATCAAATCGAGCACTGCTCTTACATCTATGATCTTGTGTTCGTCGATCACACTTTTCACAGCGTTTGCAGCTCCGGGATAATTAATCAGACGTTCCAATAGGCCGTAGACATTAACCATTTTTTTGTGCGTATTTTCTTCATCACCGCCAAACCAGGAACCGCTGAAATGGTGACTCACATAATTTTTCTGAAGATCCTGTGAGAAATAGACTGACGGATACAATGTAACGCCGTGTTTCAACTTTTGGATCGTGTCACTGTAGCGGTCTGCGCCATATTCCTTTTCCAGCATTTCTGAAAATATATCTGTGTTGATGCGCTCTACGAAGCCATCCTGCCTTTGATAATAATCTACAAAATCTTTGGACAACTGGTGCTGCGGTTCTGCCATCCAGAATGCGGAGTACGGCACACCTTTGACCTCGAAACCACAGATCGCTTCCTCGTTCAGGAATTCGTCCAGAGGATGTTTCAGTTCCATATCCGTATCCATATAGATGCCGCCGTGTTCCAGCATCACTTTGGACCGAACATAATCGGATACGAATGCCCATTTCTTCTGCTCATAAGCTTCTTTGACGTAATTGTTGTCTTCCAGTGGGGAGTTTTCATCGTTCCATTCTACAATTTCAAAATCGGGATGGATCTTTTTCCAGGATTCGATGCAATGGGTCGCCAACTCTGTTTTCGGTTGTCCGCCAAACCAGCAGTAATGTATTTTTTTCGGAATCATAACTATATATTTTTAATGTATTATCAAAAGACTGTCACGCGTCTTTCCCTGCAAACATCAAACCTAAATAGATTTCTCACTCAATTTTTCTGCTATCCGTTTAAGATTTTAAAAGATTAATATTCTCTTGATATAAAATTTGAAGCTAGGTATGATATTAGTTATGATTATTTTTGTAACCTCGACAACAATATATGGAACAACAGCATTACGACCAATATCAGCCAAAGAAATATGTTGAAATTACCACACCGGACTGGGTGAAAAATGCAACACTTTACGAACTTAATATCCGCCAGTTTTCAGAAAACAGTTCTTTCCGTTCGGTAGAATATCAGCTTCCCAGGCTCAAGAAAATGGGCATCGATATTATATGGCTGATGCCCGTGCAGCCTATCGGCGAGCTTCATAGGAAAGGCAGTCTCGGCAGTTATTATTCGGTGAAAGATTATTGGTCCGTAAGCCCGGAATTTGGCACCGAGGACGATTTTAAAAGTCTGGTTACAGCAATTCACAACCACGGTATGTACGTGATCATCGATTGGGTGGCCAACCATACCAGCTGGGACAATGATATGGTGATCAAAAATCCGGACTGGTACATGAAATCCCGAAAAGGCACTTTCCAGTCGACTCGCTGGCGGGATTATGATGATATCATCGAACTGGACTACAAAAACCCGGAACTGCGAAAGTATATGACAGAAGCGATGAAATTCTGGGTGGAAAAATACGATATTGACGGTTATAGATGCGATATCGCCAGCTTTGTCCCCATTGATTTCTGGGAAAATGTAAGGAAAGAGCTCGATGAAATAAAACCCGTTTTTATGCTCGCCGAAGCCGAGGACAAAGAACTTCACAGAAGGGCTTTCGACGCTACTTACAACTGGACTTTGTGGAATATTCTGCACCGCATTTTTGTGAATGAATTGAGCGTAAAGACGCTAAGCGAAGCTTATATTGCGGAGCACGTTTCTATTTTTCCAAAGGCGGCCATCAGAATGAATTTCATTGATAACCACGATAAAAACTCCTGGGAAGGCAACCAATACATCAACTTTGGCGAATCGCTGAAAGCCGTTACTGTTTTCACAGCGATGATGGACGGCATTCCGTTGGTCTACAGCGGTCAGGAAGCGGGACTGGACCGTTCGCTCGCCTTTTTTGAAAAGGACGCTATCAGTTGGGATCTTCATGAGAGTGAGGCGCTCTACACCACCCTATTTACATTAAAACATCAAAATCAGGCGCTCTGGAATGGTGATCGTGGCGGCGAAATGGTAAGGATTATGAATGACCGTATGGATCAGGTCATCTCCTTCGTGAGAGAGAAAAACGGTGACAAAGTTCTGACCTTTGTTAATCTTAGTAAAGAGCTGATCATCGTCCAGTTCGATACTTCTTTTGATACAGGAACTTACATTAACCTTTTTACAAGCAAGGAGCAATCGGTTTCCGGAACGATGATCCTGACGATGAATCCCTGGGATTATGTGATTCTGCATCAAACTAATTCAACCGTCGATTCTGACTAAGTTTTTTATCATTAACTAAAAACAAAACATATGAAAACTAAAATCACAGCCGGCTTTTTGCTTTTACTCACTTTCAGTCTTTCTTTTGCACAACAGAAAGCAATTGGAGAAGCACCTTTGGACCTGGAAAACTTCAGTTTTAAAACAGATATCTCCAGCCTTTTACCAGAAAAGTATAAGAGTAAAGATTACCCTAATGCCTACGAAATCAATATAGAAGGTGGCAGGGAACGCTCGGTGATGCTTACGAAAGAGGAAACATTTTTGAATAATTATTCTCCGGACAAGAAAAGAATCGGATTTAAATACAGTCAGATCAACTGGAGTAATATGGATAAGATGGCAGTATTCAAAAACACTTACTTTCAAAAGATCAGTATAGCAACTACAAATGACGGCAAAATAAAAGCGATTGGCGTTGTTGCAGACGAAATTACGAAGAGTGATTCTCAAAATATTTTGAAGCTTCTCACTGCAAAATTCGGAACTTCGCAAAAGAAAAAGAGCAGCTGGAACCAAAAACTGACGATCTATGAATGGACAAAACCAGATCGTATTATCCGATTTGTAACTGCCTACAACGACGAAAGCACTACTTTGAAAATTGTTTTGGACCAGGAAAAAAATACGATTGAAAATGGAGCAAAGGAACCACATTTTGTAAGCTATCTTTTCCTCATCGATCCAGCCAGTAAAGCTGAAGTTTTCGGTAAATTGAATTCCGGAGATTTTGTCTATCTCAATGAAGAAGGTAAATAAAGACTGAAGGCGTTCAAAATTATTGTTAAAACCAGTAATCTTAAAATGGATTATCAACAATTTTCAGACATCATTTTTGATCTTCAACAGAAAGACTTTGAGCTCAGAAACCACCTCATTTCAACTGGAAAATTGGGAGAAGGATATAATGCCGAGATGGCAGAGCTGCACGACAGTAATGCTTTAATACTGGAGGAGATCATTGTCCGACCGTTGAAAAATTAGGTCCAGAAGCAGCTTATTCAGCTTGGATTATTATTCAGCATTCAATTGGGAAACCCTACTTTATGAAAAAATGTGCAGAACTTTTAGCAACAGAAGTTCAAAGAAAAAAAGCGGATCCACGTAACCTTGCTTATCTTACAGATAGGATTGCAGTCTTTGAAAATAAACCGCAAAACTATGGAACGCAGTTTGACTGGGATGAGAAGGGTGAGCTGAGCCCTAACCCGGTTGATGACATTAAAAAGGTGAATGACAGAAGAAAATCGCTGGGTCTGAATACACTTCAAGAACAGACCGAAATTATCCGAAATCAGGCAAAAGCCGAAAACCACCTTCCACCCGAAGATTTTAAAAAAAGAAAAGCAGAAATGGAAAATTGGAAAAGAAAGGTGGGATGGATTACATAAAAAGGCTAACACAAACTAACCGTAGCAATTAATATTAAAGAAAACCCAGCACATACGGATCGATCAAAAAAAAGCAAATATTTTTTTAGAATAGATAAATTGAGATTATTTTGGCAAAAATTTTGCTGTTAATAAATCAAATAAACCTAATTCATAGTTTATTAGATTTATTGATAAGGAGGGCAATTTTGCCCTCTTTCCCAGACAATCATACATCAATTATATTTAATTAAAGAAAGGGAGGCAGCTCAAATTTGTCTCTCTTTTTTTATGTGTAATAGCGAGCGTTTCCCCTGTCTTTAAGTATATTTACACTTACGAAATCGAAAAGTGATGACTAATAAAACTACTGAAACTCCAGACACTTTTTATGCGGAAGATTCCGGTCAGTGGCGCAATTGGCTTAAGGAAAATCACAGCAGGGAAAAAGGAATTTGGCTTATTCAATATAACAAAAAATCCGGGAAGCGTTCTGTAAGTTGGAGCGAGGCTGTAGACGAGGCGCTCTGCTTCGGATGGATAGACAGTCTTAAGAAAAAATTGGACGAAGACTCTTCCATTCAGTATTTTGGAAAGCGAAAAGCTAAAAGCACTTGGTCTAAAATCAACAAACAGAAGGTTGAAAAACTTATTTCTGAAAACCGAATGTCTCAGGCGGGTACTGAGATCATCGACACTGCGAAAGCTAACGGCTCCTGGGAAATCCTGGACGGCGTAGAAGAACTGACCATTCCTGAAGATCTCGCCACTGAACTCAGAAACAGAGAAAATGCGGCAGAATTCTTTCAAAGCCTTAGTAAATCCGTTAAGAAAATGATGCTCCAATGGATTGTCCTCGCCAAAAGACCGGAAACCCGACAGAAAAGAATTCTTACCATTGCAGAAGCCGCTGAAAAAAAAATAAAACCGAAGCAGTTTTAATATTATCCGTACAAATATTCAAATATCATAACCATTCTGCAATTACGGCACAGCTTTTAATCTAAAGCTAATATTAAACCCTAATTGTATTCAGATAGCTATGAAGAAAAATTACATTGTATCGACTATGGTACTTTGCAGCGCAATTATTCCAGTGAAGGGATGGGCGCAGCAGAGCACCAGCAAGCATTTTTCACTTTTCAATCCAACTCCGAAAGCACAAATGCGGGAAATGGAAACAGACCGTCCCGATGTCACGGAGTCACCTTTTACAGTGGATGCAGGACATTTTCAATTTGAGACAGACCTCATAAGAACCATCCGTGAAAAGACAGAAACACAGGAGACCCACAACTTGCTTATCAATCAGATGAACCTCAAAATAGGCATCACTGGTTCCACAGCGATACAAATTGGTTTCCAGACCTATGGCAGGCAGACCGAACGGGAATTTGGGTCAAATGAAAAAAGTGTTACGGAAGGCCACGGTGATCTGACATTTAGGATAAAGCAGAATATTATCGGAAATGACAGTGGTGATTTTGCACTCGCAGTGTTGCCTTACCTTAAAGTTCCGATTTCAGAATACGAAGACAGCCAGTTGGAAGGCGGCCTGATTGTCCCGATGCAATATAAACTTCCCGGCGAATGGCAATTGGGATTTCAGGTGGAAGTCGACCGTCTGAAAGATGAAGACGCTCCAGCGATGCATACAGAATTTTTGCAGACGCTTACCGTAAGTCATGCCATCGTGAAAGGTTTGGATGGTATTGCCGAAACCTATTACACTTATGATTTCAAGGCGCATCAGTTTTCTAATTATGTGAATGCAGCCGTCCAGATGGAAGTTGCAGCAGATTTTAAACTGGACGCGGGTGTCAACTTCGGCATTAAGCATACTGCAGCAAAAAATTTCTTTTTTGGCGCTTCCTACCGATTATGATCAACAATTAATTTGAAATTATAATAAAAATATTCATTAAAAAACATCATAAAAAAAACCTCTCAATTTTTCGAGAGGTTTTGTTTTGATGTTCATCTCATTTAACAAAAAATGAACTTAAATTTTACGTGATTAGCTGATACCTTCTAAAGTCTCAAATTTAGCGTAAGATGATCTCAGGTGGTGCAACTGATCTGATACCAGCGTTGTACTTTCTGGGCACAGATCACCACTTTCCAAAGCATTTTCATAAGCTTCTATCGCAGCTTTTTCGCCGAATACAACATTCTCCAAGGTAGACTCATCCTTGTCTGCAGCAAATGCATTTTTAACATCGATCCAAGCTCTGTGGATAGCCCCAGAGACACTAGTAGAATTGTCGGCTTCTCCGCCTTTCAGGCTGATGAGGTTAATCAGATCGTTCTTCATATCAACAGATCTGGAGACCATATCGTCATAAACTGCTTTTAGATCAGAATGTGTTTCCCACACTTTGTCTTCAACTTTTGAAAAACCTGCTATTCTGTCGTTTGTAATGTTTAGCAGATCATTTAATACCGGAATTGATTTGTCGTTGTTCATAATATTTTTATTTTGGTGTATTTATAGTTTTGCAAGAATAATGCCCGATACGGCTTCAAAAAGACTTTAAGAAAAGTTTATATTTTTTGATTGATTTAATTTTGCAAATCACAGATTCTGCTTGTATTCATCAGCCATAGCTGCATAGGTACTTAAAAAAATAAGGGCGTTTAAAATTACTGTCAAACTATCAAAATCAATTAATTCTAAGTGAGCCGCAAAGTGTTGATGGCCTTCACCCACTCTTCCTCATTGCATCTACTGCAAGTGTGATTTCCCGGCTTCAGTTTCTCGGGATTTCCGCAGTAAGTACAGGCATAAATTCCTTCGTTTTTTATTTCATTCATCTTTTTCTGATAAGGCTTTGGCAGGACTGGCAAACCGTATTTTACGTCTGCATCTTCATAATAATAAAAACTGATATTTCCAGTGGTTTCAAGAATTGCAACTTTGATCTGACCGACGTGTTCTATAGATTCCTGCCTCATTTCGGAGAAAAACTCGTCTCGTGCAAAGGTGTGATCTTTCCGGGCGCCCAGTGAGAATTTCCCATCTTCTATCACATAAAGAGGTTCACCTTCAATGATTTCTTCAAACTTCTCGCTTTTCATTGCAAAGTAGGTGATGATTCTGTAAAAAATGATAATGGCTCCAAAAACAATAACCGACGGAACGATAGCAACATCTCTGCTGAACATCGGATCTCCGGCTGCCGATCCCAGGGCAATAATGATGGCCACTTCAAAAAGCGAAAGCTGCCGAACGCCCTTTTTGCCGGAAAGCCTCATTATTAATAAAACCATACTGAACATAATCAATGTCCGAATGACGATTTCCAGTGCGAATGTAAAGTTAAGGTCTCCTATAAAAAGTTGTTTCCAGTCCATATCCATAATTCATTTTTTTATTTGAACCTTTAGGCTACAAAATTCCCGCCAAGCCAATTTTGTATGAAGCGCTGAAAAAACGAAAATTGTGAATGTTTTTAACTTACTAAGAAAAACATACTTTTGATAAATTGGATAACAAAAGACAATTTATCGTAATTTAAATAATGATTTAATAAAAATATGATAAAATAAGAACAAAAAAAAGACTGCCAAAATTGGCAGTCTCAGAATAGAAAATTAATCTTTATTTTGCTTTAAAATACACTCTTCTATTAGCTTTATTTTTCCACTCAGGGCATTTAGAAGCTGGATCACACTCAGGATATTTTAGGTCTAATTTACCATTACCTTGAGATTCCAATTTCGTAGGTGCAACACCATTCGTGATTAGATATTCTTTTACGTTGTTTGCTCTTTTCTCAGACAACATTTGGTTGTAACTTTCAGTTCCTCTAGAATCTGTAGCACCTACAACAGTGTAAGATCCGTTTGAAGAATTGATATAGTTTACAGCGCTGTTAAGAATTGGCGTGTTGCTAGGAAGGATTCTGTCAGAGTTCAAATCAAATTCGATTGCGCTGATTGCAGTCTCGTCGCCAGAAACCATTCCGGTTCCGTTGTTTGTAAGTGGACAACCGTTGTTTTCAGCAGGTCCCGGAACTGTTACACATTTATCATTAAGATCGATTACACCGTCCAAATCAACATCTAAAGCTACACCAGCACCGTCAACTCTAGCACCTGCAGGTGTATCAAGCTGTCTGTCCCAATCGTCGCAAACACCATCGTTGTCAGCATCTCCGGATTTACATAATTTGATTTCGTCAATCTTAGTTTCCAACTCATCCATTTTTGTGTATACTTCCTGCAATGGGTCATGCCACATTACGTTGGACGCGTTTTTACCAAGGTTGATTGTAAGACCCAATGTCGGGTTGAAGAAATTATCAGAAGTGTGAGAACTGATTCTGTTCACATCACTGTACTGATCTCCACCTCCATCAAATGAATCGTCACCAGTCATTACATACATTACACGACCTTCGATGTCTACTCTGTTGCTGATTTTATATTTCAAACCTGCACCAGCCTGTCCGAATAGAGAGTTAAATTTGAAAGGCTTAACTTCAGTCATCAATCTTTGTCCGAAATTATCTTTCTGGAATGCTCTGTAAGATAATACACCAGCACCTGCATAAGCGTGAAGCGCCCATCTGTAAGAAGATTTGTTATCAACTCTTCTCAACAAATTTGAAAGGTTTACATCTCCTAATAAAGAGATCGCATCGTATTGCGTTCTACCTGCTACCTGAAGTGTAGCTGCTGAATTTGCAGGAGCTGCATCTTTGGTATTAAAGTAACCTTGTCTAGTTTCTCCACGGTCATACTGCAATTTTAAACCAAAAGCGTGAGAAATAGCCTTGTCTATACTGAAATAAGCTGAATACCCTACAAGTGTATTTCCACTGTTGATTGATTTAAGATCTGCATTTTGCATCAATGGCACACCACCACCGAAAGATACAGACCAGCTGTTGAATCTTGGAGATGAATCTGTTGAGTTTACTGATGTAGTTTCAACGGAATTTGTACTTGTAGTCGTCTGCATTACCTCTTGCGAGAACATCACTGCCGGACAAGCCAGTGCCAATGATAAGATTGTTAATTTTGATTTCATAAAAAAGAATTTAATTGTTTTACATTTTGAATCCAGACACCAAAATATCTGGAGGCGACCATTCCTTATCCAATTACCATACCAATAAATAATGACCTATATTATTTTGAATAATTCAAAATAACGAATTCAGTGTTTCACGCTATAATTACGAAAAAAATACACTTATGATCTCTCTCATTATCAATACTTTTACGTGATAACATCAAAAAACCCCTCAATTTCTTGAGAGGTTTAATTTTATAACTGTCATTGAAAAGCTAACATTTATCAGCTTTTTAACACAAATTGTTACCTTTTACATGTAAGCCTCAATTGGTTCGCAAGTACAGATTAGATTTCTATCACCATATGCTTCATCAATTCTGGCAACTGTCGCAAAGAATTTATGCGTTCTCACCCACTCCAATGGATAAGCTGCTTTTTCTCTGCCGTAAGGCTTGTCCCAGGAATCGGAGATGACCAGTTGCTCTGTATGCGGCGCATTTTTGAGAACGTTGTTTTCTCTGTCTGCTTCGCCGTTTGCAATCTCATCAATTTCTTTTTTGATGCTGATCAATGCTTCCGCAAACCTGTCGATTTCATCTTTGTTTTCAGATTCTGTAGGTTCTATCATTAATGTTCCTGCAACCGGGAAGCTGACCGTCGGTGCATGGAAACCATAATCCATCAGTCGTTTTGCGATATCAGCCACTTCAATACCTAATGACTTGAACTGACGGAAATCTACAATACATTCGTGCGCTACTCTGCCTTTTTCGTTTGCATAAAGGATTGGGAAATGCTCAGCCAGGATTTCTTTCAAATAATTAGCATTGAGAATTGCGTGCTCCGTCGCTTTTTTCAATCCTGAAGTACCAAGCATTTTGATGTAAGCATATGAGATATTAAGGATAAGTCCGGAACCGTAAGGTGCTGCGGAAATTCCTTCAATAGCTTCTTTTCCTCCAATTGCAATATTGGCGTTGGTTGGTAGGAACGGAACAAGATGTTCAGCCACACAGATAGGTCCAACGCCAGGACCGCCGCCGCCGTGAGGAATAGCGAAAGTCTTGTGAAGATTCAGGTGGCAAACGTCTGCACCGATGTTACCCGGACTTGTGTAGCCAACCTGAGCATTCATATTGGCACCGTCCATATAAACCTGTCCGCCGTGCTCGTGCACCAGCTGTGTAATTTCCTTAATATTGGCATCAAAGAATCCGTACGTCGAAGGATAAGTAATCATCACAGCAGAAAGATTTTCTGAATGCTGCTCCGTCTTTGCCTTAAAATCTTCGAAATCGATCTCACCGCTCTCCAGGTTTTTTACCACAACAATCTTCATCCCGGCCATCGCTGCAGAAGCAGGATTGGTGCCGTGTGCGGACTGCGGGATCAGCACAATGTTTCTGTGACCTTCGCCTCTGTTTTTGTGGTATTCTCTGATGACCATCAAACCGGCATATTCTCCCTGCGCACCAGAATTAGGCTGAAGAGAGGTCCCGGCAAAACCGGTAATTTCTGCAAGATCCTTTTCCAACTCCTTTATCATTTCCTGATAACCGCCCGCCTGCTCGGTTGGCACAAACGGATGGACGCCGCCCCATTCTCCCCAGGATAGTGGAATCATCTGGGTTGCAGCATTCAGCTTCATTGTACAAGATCCAAGCGAAATCATGGAATGGGTAAGGGACAAATCCTTTCTTTCAAGACGTTTGATGTAACGCATCAATTCTGTCTCTGTATGGTATTTGTTGAAAACTTCTTCCTTCAATATTTTATCTTCTCTCAACAATTCAGAAGGGATAGAATATTCTTCCTTTAGACTCACTTTGTAGCCTTGCTTACCTTTGAATTGAGCAAAAGCTTCTATAAGATGATTCAGCTTATCTACAGTTGTAGTTTCGTTAAGCGAAATACTTACAATGCCTTGCGAAAAGTAATTAAGATTGATCTTCTGATCCCTCATTTTCATACGGAGAGAAGCTTTTTCCTCCTCGTGCAATCTGAATTTAACGGTATCAAAAACAGGCTCGTCTACGATATCGTAACCCAGAATATTAAGTGCATCGCTAAGTGCATTGGTCTTATAATGGATTTGATCTGCGATAAATGCAAGACCTTTAGGTCCGTGATATACAGCATACATACCTGCCATCACTGCAAGCAATACTTGAGCTGTACAGATGTTAGAGGTTGCACGCTCTCTCTTGATGTGCTGCTCTCTTGTCTGCAATGCCATTCTAAGTGCACGTTTGCCATACATATCCTGAGACACCCCAATAATTCTTCCTGGAATATCCCTTTTGTAATCTTCTTTACAAGTGAAAAATGCCGCGTGTGGTCCGCCGTAACCCATTGGAATCCCGAATCTCTGAGATGTCCCGACCGCACAGTCAGCACCCATATCAGCCGGTGATTTTAACTTAACCAAAGCCATAGGATCGCACGCAACAACTACCTGCAGATTAAATTCTTTATAATAATTAATGTTCTCTGTGTAATCCAGAACAATACCGTTTTTACCCGGATATTGCAAAAGAACACCGTAATAACTTTCATTAAACTGATGGTTGATATGATTACCTACAATCACGTCAATACCAAGACCTTCCGCTTTAGTTTTCAGAACAGAAATGGTCTGTGGAAGAACAAGGTCTGAGATAAAAAACTTAGTTGCTTCTGCTTTCTTCTGATCCTTGGTCCTGTTGTTGAAAAACATATGCATTGCTTCAGCAGCCGCAGTAGATTCGTCCAGCAGAGACGCATTGGCCAACGGAAAACCAGTGAGGTCAGAAACAACCGTCTGGAAATTCAGCAAAGACTCCAGTCTGCCTTGTGCTATCTCAGCCTGGTAAGGTGTATAAGCGGTGTACCAGCTTGGATTTTCCAGAATATTTCTCTGAATTGGCGACGGCAAAATAGTATTATTGTAACCGAATCCGATATAATTATCAAAATTAAGGTTTTTGGCAGCCAGTTCCTTGGAATGGTTCAGCATTTCAAATTCTGAAAGTGGCTCAGAAATGTCCAGATCTTTTTCTAATCTAATAGAATCCGGAATGGTTTGCGAGATCAGTTCTTCTATACTTCCTGCCCCGACTTTCTTCAGCATTTCCTCTTTATCAGATTCATTAAGGCTGATGTGACGATTGACGAATTGTTGTGTATTCATTTATAAAACTTCAAATTAGATTTTCATTAATAAGGTTTGTAAATTTAATTATTTCAAAAAATACTTACCATAGCGAATATTACCGAAAGTTCATCCTAAAACTGATTTTAACTTTCAGCAATCCATTTTTTCGATCTATTTATTATAAATTAAATCGATTTTGTCCGAATATTTTTCGAGAACGATATTTCGTTTTATTTTTAAGGTGGGTGTGATCTCACCGGACTGTATTTCGAAATCTGCGGACATTAATATAAATTTCTTAATTTTCTCAAAGCCCGAGAGATTCACCTGGATATCATCAATTAATTTCTGATAGAAAGCCTGAACTTTTTCATTTTCCACCGCGGCTTTCCAATTTGTAAATGTGATTCCCATAGTTTTCAATTTCTCTTCAAGTGTCTCAAAATTTGGGACGATTAGGGCTGAGACAAACGGTTTATCATCTGCAATCAGCATTATCTGACTGATGTAGCTGTTGTTGGAGAACATATTTTCTATCGGCTGCGGCGCAATATATTTACCATTTGAGGTCTTCATCAGATCTTTGATCCGGTCTGTAATGGTCAGATGACCCTCACTGTCGATAATTCCTGCATCTCCTGTCTTCATCCAGCCATCTGCAGTGAAGATTTTGGCCGTTTCATCAGGATTTTTATAATAGCCTTTCATCACGCCGCTGCCCTTCACAAGAATCTCGTCATTATCTCCTATTTTGATTTGAGAATCGCCAATCAATTTCCCGGCTGTCCCGTACTGATATTTGGTCAAAGGAAAAGCTGTGACCGTGGCTGTAGTCTCGGTCATTCCGTATCCCACCGTGATATGAATTCCCATTGCGTCAAAAAACTGCGTGACTTCTTTTGAAATAGAAGCGCCGCCACAAGGCATAAACCAAAGCCTTCCACCCAATTTGGTTTTGATTTTATTAAAAACCAGAGCGTTGGCAATGTTATATTTTTGGTTTAAAAGGAAAGGCACTTTTTGACTGTTACGCTTAATCTCGGAGACCAGACTTCCTGTTTCTACAGCCCAGGAAAAAATCTTTTTCTTGGTTGGAGAGGCCGTAGAAAGCATTTCGTGAATACCTGCATAGATTTTCTGATAGAACCGCGGAACCGAACACATCGTGGTAGGTTTTACTTCCTGCAGAGCACTCGCGATCATTTTTGGATTTTCCAGAAAGCTTACTTTGGCGCCTTGTGAAAGGCAAAACAGCGTCCAGCATCTTTCAAAAACGTGGCTTAGCGGTAGGAATGCAAGAGACTGTTCTTTCTCAAAATCTTTAAAATTAAAAAAGTCAACGTGGGCATCAAATGCTTTTTGAAAATTGCCGTGTGTCAGCATCACCCCTTTTGGAATACCTGACGTTCCGGAAGTGTAAATCAAAGTTGCCAGATCATCATCTGCTCTATTTACAACCTCAAATTTCTCCGATGCTTTTTCGATAAAGTCGGCAAGAGATGTAGACTTATCACTTAAAGTAAAATTATTCTTAGCAGCTATAATCATTTCTACACCAGATGTTTTAGTCATCAAATCGTAGCATATCTTGTACTGCTCTTCGTCACCTGCCAGGATAATTTTTGGCTCGGCATGGTTGATAATATATTCCACCTGATCTGTGCCGTTGGTAGAATAGATTGGGACCGTAACTGCGCCGATGGCCAGAGTTGCGACATCCATAATGATCCATTCGGGGGAATTGTCGGCATAGATGGCCACCTTATCATTTTCTTTCACACCAGCCTCTACAAGGGCATTGGCTGTTTTGAAAACCATCTTTTGGAATTTCAAACACGTCAGTTCGTGCCACTCATTATTTTTTTTGAAACCTACAGAAGCTTTCTGTGGAAATCGTTTGGTGTTCTTATAAAGAAATTCCGCAATGTTCATTAATCAGATTTTATGGGCACTTTCAAGATAATTTTTCAGATGAAAATCTACGCTTTCTTCTGTCGTAATAAATTGATAATTAAGGTATTCTCTTACTTTTTTATTTGAAATCCTAGAGTCTATTTTCAGAGAATCCAGCGATGTTTTTTGCAATAATCTAAGGATTGGAAAAATCCAACCAAAAATAGAAAAAATCGGCAATATATCGAGAATATAATCCGGCAATGCTTTGGCCTTTGACTTTCCTAATGCCGTCCGTACTTTATCAGAAATCAAACTGAATTTAGAATTTTCTGAAATGATGATAAAACGTTTACCAAAAGCATTTTTCTCCATCAGCTGCAACGCAATAGCTGCAACATCTCGTACGTCTACGAAAGCCGTTCCGCCCTTGTAAGTAAATGGATAGGCGGATTTTGCAAACAAATCGCCGCTGCTATTGCCCCAATTTCCTGAGCCTAAAATCATTCCCGGATTGATGATAACGGTATTTAGACCTTCCGCCGAAGCTCTCCAGACCTCGATTTCAGAGAGATGCTTGGAAATAGCATACGACGAATGATCAAGTTTTGGATTGAAATCTGAATTCTCATCCATCATTCCCTTATCGTTGAAACCATCCAGGACAGCAATAGAACTTACAAAAAGGAATTTTTTAACAGATGAATTTTCAATAGCGAAGAGCAGATTCTTGGTTCCTTCCACATTGGTTTTATAGAGTTCCTTATCATCTTTCGGCTGGAAACTCACTTTTGCAGCGCAATGATAAACTTCCTCCACGCCTTTGAGCACAGTAGCCATCGAATCTATATCTTCGAAGTCTGTATCAATCCATTCGATCTGATCAAAATAGAAATCGGGCTTATCGGTATAGAATCTGAAAGAATCCCGGACCTCTTCCAGCTTGCTGGTTTTGCGTTTGGTCGCGCGCACTTTCGATCCTTTTTTTAAAAGTTCCAACGCGATCACTCTGCCCAGAATTCCGGTTGCACCTGTAATTAAAATCATTCCTCGGTTAGGATTTCAGGTTCTACTTCTATTGCTTTTTTAAAAAACTGAATCAAAAAATAAATATTGCCCAAACAGTAAGCGGCAACTATTCCTACAAAATACCAAAAACTCTTCCCTTCCAAACGGTAATCACCTTGCTGTGAAAGTGAATCTCTAAGGACAAGAAATAATATGCCTAAAAGAAAAACATTGATAACAACAGAGAATACGAGAATGTACTTGAAGATATTTTTTTGATATTTGATCATTTAAGATTTTTACAAAGATAATTTAATTATGTAAAAAAACTTTCATTCTAATGTTGAAATCTGTCATAAAATCAATGCGTATTCCGCTTAATAAACTCCAGCATCTTTTGCAGCATTATTTCGTGTCCTGCGTCCTCATTCAGACCGTGATTTCCTTTATCAATCGGTACAAGTTCATTCACTACTCCATTTTTATCGAGTGCTTCTTTCAGCAATTCGGATTGAGAATAAGGAACCACTTTATCTTTTGTCCCGTGGATAATGAGTGTAGGAACAGAATTTTGATTAATGTAAGTGACCGGAGAAAAAATCTTCAGTTGATCGATTGCTTTTTCTTCCTGTTTTTTAATATCAGCCGACGTAATACCGAAGATCATATCGTTCCGCATTTTGTAGATTTTAGGAAGTATTAATTTGAAAATGAAGATCTTGAATCCGGCCTCCTGCGTGCGAAAAAGTTGGTTTAGATCTGTCGGTCCAAAAAAATCCACGAAGTAATTCACTTTTGAAGAATAACCGGGCAAAGCCGTGTTTTCTGAGAATTCGTTTTCTGCGGAATTGGCAGCAATCAAACCGATCTGCGCGCCTGCCGAAGCGCCCCAGATTCCAATATTGTCGCGGTCAAAATTGTATTTTGATGCATTGGCACGGATCCACCTGACTGCTTCTTTGCAGTCTTCCACAGGTTTTGGAAAGTGTGTATTTTCATCCAGCAAGGTGTAATTGATGCTTACAATGGCATATCCATCTTGGACAAGTTTCAATACAAAATCATTGAGGTAATGGCCGTCACGAAACGCCTTGTCACCTTTGTTCCATCCGCCGCCGTGCGCATAAATCACCACCGGGTGAATTGTCATCGAATTTTCGGGAAGATAAATGTCCAGTTTTTGCTCTGCTGTATCAGCCTTTTTGTAGGTGACATCTTTATACATCAAAACCTCGGAAATAGTATCCTGCGCTTTGAAAAATGTTAAAAAGACAATCAGGAGCAGCGATAACTTCCATTTCATAATAGTGCATATTTTAAATGATCGAACAGTACAATGCATGTACCATTATCAGATCATAAAAAATATACAGTTATCTATGACAATATAAAATCCTTTACAGCTGCATTGAAATCTACTGGATTGTTTGCCTGCACCCAATGTTCTGCATTGGCAATTTTTATAATTTTAGAGTTCGGGAATTGCTGTATGATCAGTAATTCATCCTGAGGCAAAATATAATTGGAATTGGCTCCGGCAACGAACAAAGTAGGACCGTTGAAAACACCAAACTTGATGGCATTGGAAACAAATTCCGTATATTTTTCCGCTAGTGTGTTGAGATTGAATCTCCACGCTAATTTCTTATCATCAGTCCAATAGAGATTTTTCATCAGAAACTGGATCACAAATTTCTCGTGAATGTATTCGCCCAAAACCTTTTCTACATCTTGTCTCGATTCTACTACCGAAAAATCGACGCTCTGCAAGGCTTTAATAATGCCTTGATGATGCGGCGGGTAAGCCTTTGGTGAGATGTCCACAACGATTAATCTGTCCAGTTTTTCAGGATATTTTATTGCAAACTGCATCACCGCTTTTCCACCCAGAGAATGCCCCAGAAGATTGGCTTTTTCAATTTTGTGATCGTTCATATAATTAAGAATATCATTTGCCAAATCATCGTGCGACATAGATTCGGAATGGAAACTGCGGCCATGATTCCTAAGATCAATCAAATGTGTCGGCATCAATTCGCCAAATTCTTTCCCGAAACTTCCCCAATTGTCCAGCATTCCAAATAGGCCGTGAAAAACCAAAAGCGGCGTTTCCGTACGTTCCTCTCCGTATATTTTTGAGTGTAAAATTTCCATTAATAATATTTTATGTTTATCATTTGGCTAATCTTTTAAGATAAGCCTGAACTGTATTTTCCAATCCTAAATATAGAGCCTCCGAAATCAAAGCGTGGCCGATGGAAACTTCCAATAGATTAGGAATATTGTCTGAAAAATATTTCAAATTGTCCAAACTCAAATCGTGTCCGGCGTTGATTCCCAATGCAAATTTCTCCGCTTCTATGGCTGTTTCAACGTATGATTTTATGGCTTCTTCTCTATTTTTAGGATAGTTTGTCGCGTAAGCTTCGGTGTAAAGTTCGATCCTGTCTGTTCCTGTCTGTGCAGCAAATTTTACCATTTCAGGATTTGGGTCAAGGAAAATTGAGGTTCTTATACTAGCATTTTTAAATTCTGCAATTACAGACTTCAAAAAGTCAAGATTCCGTTCGCAATCCCAGCCTGCATTGGACGTGATGGCGTTATCCGCGTCCGGTACCAGTGTTACCTGCTCCGGTTTCACTTCCAAAACCATATCTATAAAAGGTCTGTGTGGGTTGCCCTCAATATTAAATTCTGTAGTTACAAGCGGTTTCAGGTCGTAAACATCCTTTCTCGTAATATGTCGCTCATCTGGCCGCGGATGGATTGTAATACCTTGTGCTCCAAATCTTTCCAGATCCACAGCCACCTGAGTTACACTTGGAACATCGCCGCCTCTGGCATTTCTAAGCGTTGCGATTTTATTGATATTGACACTTAATTTTGTCATTTTGATGAATAGTTTTTAAGTTAAACTTTTAGATTGATCTGAGTAATTTCCAAATCAAACTCCTTGGATGCTACCAAAAGATGGTCAAAAATATCAGACTGGATGCGCTCAAAATGCTCCCAGTTGGAATCGTTGGTAAAGCAGTAAATTTCCAGCGGAAGGCCTTGAGGCGTGATCTCCAGTTGTCGTACCAGCACCGTTTCTTTTTGGTTGATATGAAGATTGTGTTTCAGATATTCATAAGCATATTTCCTAAACGTTCCGATATTTGTAAGCTGAACGCCGTTTATCATTTTATCAGAAGCAGTTGTGTCGATTTTTGACCGCTCGATTTCCTCTTGCTTTTCGGATAGATAAAATTTGATCAGATTGATATCTTTCAGCTTTTCAATAGAAGTACTGTCCAGAAACTTGAAAGAATTGATATTGAAAATGATTGATTTCTTGATCCTCCTAGTGTTGCTTTCGCTCATCACCTGGATATTTTTGATTTCCGTAGTCAGTAAATCGTAAGTGGGAATCGTTGAAAGGGTTTTGTCAAAATTCCTGATTTTGGTCGTGAGAAGATCTATATCTTCAATATTACCCTCCATAGAATATTTTGGAATAGCCACCCAGTCACCAACTTTCAGGTTTTTGGATGTTGCAACGTGGATACCGGTTACAAAGCCCAAAATGGTATCTCTAAACACCAAAACCATGACGGCAGTTATTGCCCCAAGACTTCCTAGAACCGTTGTACCGCTGATGCCAAAGAGCACGCAGATCGCAATGACGCTGAAAATAAATGTTCCAAAAATCCGGACGGTCTGTGAGATGGAATTGATGGCAATAATCTTATAATAGTCTTTTTGAATAAGATAATAATTCTGCAATACTTTTATGAATTTGAAAGCCATGTTGGCAATCACAAGGACGATGAGAATACCTATCAGCCTTTCGAGAAAGACAAAACTTTTGGGATGTCTGTAAAAAATTGAAAACAGTGCATAATTACCAAACGCAAGAGCGAGAATATTGGCAACGGAATTGGTTACTTTTGCCTGATAGATAGACTTCATCACTGGATATTTCTCTTTGTCAAAAAAGAATCTGAAGACCAGATTGATAAAATTACGAAGCAAAAAAGCAACTACAAATATTAAAACAATGAGTAAAGCAAACTTCAGCGAAATCTGGGCGAGCAGAATGAAATCTTCCGGCAGGTAATCTTTGCAGAAGAAATGAATTTCGTCGCTGATACGTTGGAGAAAATCTTTATAATTTATTAGTTCGTCTTTCATTGCCGTTGTTCTTTTGCATTTAGTCCTCATAGAATTGCTGCTCTCCTACTTTTTGAAAAGGTGCTTCAATTCTGCGTTGTAAATAATAATCAACAAATTTAAGCATAATAAATTTTCTGTTTAAGACAGAAAAATGTATTTTTAATAAAATTATAAATATTGGATTCAACATTAATAAACATTGTCGTTTTAGCACTGCTCCTGGTGGGTCTTATCGGCACTTTTCTTCCCGTTTTGCCTGGATTACTTTTAAGCATTTGCGGCGTTTTGATTTTCAAATTCGGGACAGAGAACGACATGCCGATGATTTACGTCTGGATCTTTGTCCTTCTTACCATTGTTTCTACAGTGATCAACTACGTGATCCCGGCCAAAACGAACAAAAAGTACGGCGGGACGAGGTATGGCAGCATCGGATCTTTTATAGGAACTATTTTAGGCCTTCTGTTTATCCCGCTTCCTTTCGGTTTTCTTATTGGAATGATGCTGGGCGTTTTCCTCGGCGAATTGCTGCACGACGTGAAAGACACAAAAAAAGCCCTCAATTCTATGAAAGGTGCCTTCATTGGTTTTCTTTACGGTACAGGCTTCAATTTTATGGCCGGACTAGCGATGTTTCTCGTCGTTGGCTATTATATTTTCTTTTAAATAAATCAAAAATGATGAACGTAAAACCATTAATAATGCTGCCGCTCTTCTTAATAATGAGCAACTGCAAAACAGAGACTGCGACGGCGCAAACTGAAAATCAAACCGGAAATACTATTTCTATTGAACTTGGAAAAACAAAGACAATTCCGGGATCCAAATTGAGTCTGCAGTTTAAAGAAGTGGTGGAAGAAAGCCGCTGCCCAGTTGATGTCACCTGTGTTTGGGAAGGCATTGCAATTGTTGATATCGCAGCAACTTCAGGAAGCGAAAAAGCAGACTTACAGATTGCGACAAGAGATTTCGAACAGAAAAACGTGAAAAAATCTGCCAGCTTCGCAGGCTACAGAGTGACATTGGTTGAACTGAAACCACAACCCGGCGCCAAAGAAGAACCCGTGACAGCTACTTTTAAATATGAAAAAGAGAAGTAACACATGATCTCTTCTTCAGATAAATTTATCCCCAAACAATAGTCTCTTTTCCATTTTCATTAAGGTAATTGTTGATTTTAGAAAAAGGATGGCTTCCGAAAAAACCTCTGTAGACGGAAAATGGAGAAGGATGCGCAGATTGTATTATAAAATGCTTGGTCTCGTCTATTAGCGAGGCCTTTTTTTGTGCAAATGCGCCCCAGAGCACAAATACAACGTTTTCCTTCTCTTCAGAAATCTGCTTGATGATGTAATCTGTGAAGACTTCCCAGCCTATTTTTCTGTGAGAATTAGGCTCGTGCGCCTGAACTGTGAGTGTAGCGTTGAGGAGAAGAACGCCCTGCTTTGCCCAATCCTGAAGATCTTTTTGCTTTCTTTCTACGCCAACATCATCTTTGAGTTCAATAAAAATATTTTTAAGCGAAGGCGGCGCGGTTACATTTTCAGAAACCGAAAAACACAGTCCGTTTGCCTGTCCATCGTTATGATATGGATCCTGCCCTATGATCACTACTTTTACGTCGTCAAATTCTGTGAGTTCCAATGCCCGGAAAATTTCTTTCTTAGGAGGAAAACATTTAGAGGTGTTATATTCCGCCTTTACCTTTTCCCAAAGATCCTTAAAATAATCACTTTCTTTTATCGGTTTCAATACATCGGTCCAGTTCATAGCAAGATTTTTCACAAATTTAAACGTACGAAGTGACAACCGCAAGAATTATGCGTTTTTTGGGCGTATAAAGTTAATTAATCACAAATATCGTTTGGCTTAATTTTTTATGTGATAAATTCGCGCAAAATATACAATTTTCCCCGTTTATTAAAAATGAAAATCTGGAGCAGTTTTATCTTTTCAATTATTTTTATGACCAATACATCAGCACAAAACACCATTATTGTAGGAACATACACCAACAGCGATAAGTGTAACAGTGGCGGTATACACATATTTGACTTTGATGAAAACACCTACAAACACAGTCTGAAATTTGTAACCGAAGACGTTATCAATCCGAGTTTTGTAAGTCTCAGTCCTGATAAAAAATTCCTTTTTTCTGTGAATGAAGATGGCGAAAACAGTACCGTATCATCTTTTTCCATTGATGAAGAAGAAGGAAAATTAATCAAAAAAGATACAAAAAAAACACAGGGTGAAGATCCTGCCTTTCTGATTTCTGATGAGCAAAATGTGATCACTGCAAACTATTCAGGTGGCAGCATCAACGTTTTCAGGCGTTTGGAGGACGGGAAGTTATCAGAGGTTGTCCAGAATATCAAATTTGAAGGCATTGGTGTAAATCCTAAACGTCAGGAGAAATCGCACATCCATCAGGTACAGTTTTCCGTAGATCATGAGTATGTACTGGCAACAGATCTGGGACTCGATAAGATTTATGTTTTTAAATATAAAAAAACTGGAGGAACGGTTTTAGAAAAAATCAGCGAATTTGATGCAAAGAAAGGCTCCGGACCGCGACATATTGCGTTCGATAAAACAGGAAAACTGATCTATCTCGTCCAGGAACTGAGCGGCGATCTGTCTGTTTTAAGTTTCGATGAAGGTAAAATAGAATTGATACAGGAAGAGACTTTATTGTCCAGAAAAGCGCGATTCAACTTCAGGGCTGCAGACATCCATCTTTCAAATAATGAGAAATTTGTATACGTAACCAATCGTGATGATGCAGACGATATTACCGTTTTTAAAAGAAAAAAAGACGGCAAAGTCAAAAGAATTCAGCAGATCAAAACAGTGGGCAGAAATCCTCGAAACTTTACCATCAGTCCAAACAACAAATTGGTTCTGATAGCAAACCAGGATACCAACAGGATCAATATCTTTGCCCGCGACCTCAAAACAGGCTTGCTCACAGCAACGGGAAAATCAATACCGGTTTGCAGTCCGGTCAATATCATCTTTTATGAAAAAGGAAAATGATTTTACTTCAAAACAATATTTTAAAAAAAACACAGTTACTAACAGTTAATGCTTGATGAAATCGATGCTTGATAAAAAATTTATTCTCTCCTTTTTTCTGATTTTCGTTACCGGTTTGCTTTTTGCGCAGACTGAGAAGGAAAACGAAATTGAAAACGTCGTGATTCAGGGCGTAAAAAAATACAAAAACAAAAAGGAAAACCCAGCTTACGCCATTATGCGTGAAGTATGGAAAAAAAAGAAATCCAACGGTCTCCTGCTCCACAAGGATTACCAATATAAAACCTACGAAAAGATCGATTTCCGTCTGGACAATATCGACAGCACTTTTACCAAAAAAAGAGCGTTCAAAGGAATGGATTCTATTATTTTCAAATATAACGACTCTTCTGAAATAGCAGGAAAAGCCGTTCTTCCGATCTTCATTACAGAAACTATTTTCCAGACCTACGGCAAAAACAATCCAAAAAAAGAGCGCAAGGATATGGTGGCCACCAGACTTTCCGGTCTCAAGAATAACCAGATTGTAACCAAGACTTTGCAGGGTATGTATCAGGATATTAATATTTATGACAATACTATCAATTATCTTAATATAGGTTTCGTAAGTCCGGTTTCAACCGATGGTTTCGGCGTTTTTGATTACAATATTACAGACACAATTGAAGTCAATACCGTCAGAAGCTACGAGATCCGTTTTACGCCAAAAAATACAGAAGCACTTGCACTGAAAGGCAGACTGTACATTTCTATGGACAAATATAATGTGATGAAGGTGGAAATGGAAACGAATAAAAATATCAATATCAATTTCGTAAAAAAGATTGCTACCGATTTGGAATTTGATAATCCTGACGATTCTACCTTTATTCCTACCAGAAATGAAACCACTATCAATCTCGTTACGAACGACAGAGAAAAGGCTAAATCCATTATTGCCAGGCGCACCGCTGATTACTCTGAATATACTTTTGACAAAGGACTGACAGACGATTTCCTGAACAAAGTGGTGATTCCGGAAGACGAATTGGTGTCCAAAGACGAAACGTTTTGGGAAGCCAACAGGACTGAAGTTCTGACAGAAAGTGATCAAAACATCTATAAAATGTATGATGAACTGGCAGAAAATCCCAAATACAAAAAAGTAGTTAAGATCATAGAAATCGGGAATTCCGGTTATTTTCACGTAGGAAAGGGTATCGACATAGGTAATATCTTCCAGTCATTTGGCTATAATGATATCGAAGGAGTGCGACTCCGCGGCGGTTTCAGAACCTACAGAGGCAAAAATGATATGTGGCGAATCCAGGCCTACACCGCCTACGGATTCCGAGATCAACAATGGAAATTTGGGGGCGAAGCCAAATATATGTTCAACAAAAACGACCGTTTCCAGATTGGAGCAGGCTTCAGAAAAGATGTTCTTCAGCTTGGCGTTCAGCTGACTACTGATGAAGGTATTATGACCAGATCATTTGCGTCTTCTTCTGTGCTGAACAGCGGCGCAACAACTTCTATGAGCTGGGTGCGACAATCCAACGTCTACACCAGCATCGAGCCGTGGAAGAACTTTCAGATCAGATTGGATGCCACCGTACAAAATATAAAATCTGCAGATTCGGATCTCTTTAACATCAATTATTACAGAGGCGGGATTTTGCGTTCGGATCTCAACGACACCAGATTCACCACCACCTTGATTTTCAGACCAGGCATCAAATTTTCCACGTATGGCGTAGATCGCTATGAAATGACTGCCCTGGCCAAAAATCCAAGCCTTATTCTGAAATATACAAAAGGTGTCGGCGGCGTCTTCAATTCAGATTATAACTATAACAAACTGCAGTTTTACTATTACCAGCCGGTGATCATCGGAAACTGGGGAAGGCTTTTTGCCAATGTTGAAGCAGGAAAAAACTTCGATGCTTTGCCAATTGCTTTGCAGAATGTGATGCCTGCCAACCAATCTTACGGCTTGGTACGCGGTGTTTTTTCACTGATGAATTATTATGAATTTGTTGCAGATTCTTATGCCGTTTTGTTTCTGGAACACCATTTTAACGGAAAAATCCTTTCACAAATTCCTCTTATTAAAAAGCTTAAGTTGCGTGAAGTTGCATTTTTCAGAAGCGGTGTCGGAAGTCTCAGACCTGAATCTATTGCTATCAATGCAGGTAATATCAATCTGACCGCACCAAACAAACCTTATTACGAATATGGATTTGGGATTGAAAATATTGGCTGGGGCAACTTCAGATTGTTGAGACTGGATTTCAACTGGAGAGGAAATTACCTTAATCATAATACCTCTGCAACTTCTGAAGTCAGAAAATTTGGTGTACAGTTTGGATTCCAGGCGAATTTTTAAGAGATTTGTAAAAGTGCCGGCGCAAATCCGGCATCAAATTAATACTTAAAAATCTCACCGATGACCATCAGGAAAATTGCTTTATTTTTTAGCTTAATAATTTTTGCGAGTTTATATTCTCAAAGGGAATTTGTGTTCTTTGGTTCCTACAATTGGGCCAAGAATTCCGAAGCAGTAAATGTTTATGAACTAGATAATGAAAGCGGAAAACTGACAAAAGTAACGGCATCTTCGGATGTGATTAATCCTGGTTACATCACAATTTCAAACGACGGAAAATACGTTTACGCGTCGTCTGATGCCAAGATGCCAAACGGCACAGTGAGTGCTTTCGCTTTTGATGCTGACAAAAAATCACTGACTTTCCTCAATCAACAAAAAACAGGCGGCGAAAATCCCGTTTATGTGAATGTCGACAAAAGTGGAAAATGGCTCATCAATGCAACCTATAACATTCCAACGATTTCAGTTTTTCCGCTTCTTGAAAATGGAAAAATTGATTCGATAGCACAACATTTTACATTCACAGAAGGAAGCGGTGTTGACCCAAAAAGACAGGATAAAGCGCACACTCATTCTGCCGTTTTTTCACCAGATTACAAGACTTTGCTCGTCGCAGATTTGGGCGCTGACAAAATTCTGCAGTATCCCTTTGATGCCAATTTGAAACAACCTTTGATCGACGCTCAAAGTACTTTTACACAGACAAAACCTGGCAGCGGACCAAGACATATAACTTTCAGTGCCGATGGAAAAAAGGTCTACTCTATCGAGGAATTGGCGGGAATGGTTTCGGTTTACGATTTCTCCGAGAACGAGTTGAAAGAAATCCAGAGAATTGCGACACATACAGACAAAGTCAAAGAAGGATTTGAAAGTTCTGACGTTCATATTTCGCCAGACGGAAAATTCTTGTACGCGAGCAACAGAGGGAAAGAAAACAACATTGCTATTTTTAAAATTAAGGAAGGCGGCACTCTGGAATCTGTCGGCTATCAATCTGTGAAAGGGAAACATCCGAGAACGTTTGCTATCAGCGAAAGTGGAAAATTCATTATTGTGACCAATGTTATTTCTCAAAATGTAACGGTTTTCAAAAGAAATCTGGAAACAGGAATGTTGAAGCAAGTGGGGAAACCAATTTTTATTAAAAATGTGACTTGTGTGAAAACGAAGATGTATTGATTTAAAAAACTTGAATCAAAGACACTTCGACTCCGCTCAGTGTGACAGTTTTAATACCAGCTGTTAAAACAGTGTCAGTCTGAGCGGAGTCGAAGACTTTTTAATATTATAATTCCATTTTATCAAGTTCGGACATTGCTGATAATTACCTTATCTTTGCAAAAAATCGGAATTGGACGTTAGAGCAAAAAAACACCTCGGTCAGCATTTTCTTACAGACCAGAATATCGCACGTGACATTGTAGATTCGCTTTCTTTGGAAGGTTACAAAAAAGTTTTGGAAGTTGGTCCGGGAATGGGCGTTCTCACAAAATTCCTTCTGGAAAAAGACGTTGAAACTTACGTTGCTGAGATTGATAACGAGTCCATCGATTATCTTAAAAAACATTATCCTAAATTAGAAGAACAGCATTTCACCGGCGATTTTCTGAAGACTGATATTCCAACAGTTTTTGGTAAAGAACAGCTTGCTGTGATTGGGAATTTCCCTTATAATATTTCGTCTCAGATTTTGTTTAAAATTATTGATAATTTCCAGTATGTTCCGGAGATGAGCGGAATGTTTCAAAAAGAAGTTGCAGAGAGAACTTCTGGCGTTCCACGAACTAAGGAATACGGGATTTTGTCGGTTCTGGTTCAGGCTTATTACGATGTGGAATATCTTTTCACGGTTCATGAAAACGTGTTCAATCCGCCACCAAAAGTGAAATCGGGTGTTATCCGAATGACCCGAAATCTGAAACCCGGATTGGCTGGAAATGAAGTGCTCTTCAAGCAAATCGTGAAAGCCGGTTTTGGACAACGCCGCAAAAAGATGAGCAATTCCCTCAAAGTTCTTGGGATTCCTGAAGCTTTGAGTTCACATCGTTTTCTTGATATCCGTGCAGAGGAATTGTCTGTGGCCGATTTCATTGCTTTTACGAATGAGTGGAAAGAGAGTTTAGCTAGTTAATAATGACTAAAGTAAAAGGATTTTTAATATCTGTAATAAGTTTTATTATGGGTTTTATATTAAATGGACTTGCTTGGACAGTTTTACCTGGTCCTGAATTAAATACTTTAGCTTTAGTAGGTGGACTATTTCTAATGGCCTCTGCTTTTGTCTTGTTTATTGCCAGTTTTTGGATGAAAGATTAATTTTCATTCTGAAAATTCCTACTTCCAAAATTCCATAGCCCCGATTGCAACGGCATCCTTTTTTGTTTTTGATTAAATTTCGATTTTATAACAAAACGTGATAAAACAAAAAAGATATAGTGGAAAGCGGGAAACAGCTTCCAAAAATTACATTTAAAATCCTTATTTTTGTGTTATGGAAAAAGTGGTATTGGTAAATCCAAATGACGATGTTTTGGGGCAAATGGAAAAAATGCAGGCGCACGAAAATGGGCTTTTGCATCGTGCATTTTCGGTTTTTCTGTTCAATGACCAAGGTGAAATGCTGCTGCAGAAAAGAGCGAGCGCAAAATACCACTCGCCAAACCAATGGACGAACGCCTGCTGCTCGCATCCACGCCTGAATGAATCGTATCTGGACGGTGCCAAACGACGAACAAAAGAGGAATTGGGAATCGATTGTGAGTTGACGGAGAAATTTCATTTTATCTACAAAGCAGACGTTGGTGACGGGCTTTGGGAACACGAATTGGATCATGTATTTACGGGGAATTTCTCGGGCGACTTTGATCTGAATTCGGATGAAGTTTCGGAGATTCGTTATATTTCTATTGTTGACCTGGAAAGGGAAATCACTGAGAATCCCGGGCTTTTTACGGAATGGTTTAAGATTATTTGGGCGGAATATCGCAATCAGCTGAATTAGTTAGAAGCTGGAAATTAGACGTTAGAATTTAGATTACAATTAATCTCTGTTCAGCCTCATTTCAAAAATTATCCTTAACTTTATTATCAAATCTTAGAATTATGAAGGCTTTGGTAATTGGTGCAACTGGCGCAACGGGGAAGGATCTCGTGGATCAACTCTCTCAGGATTCTGAATTTGAGCAAATTGACATTTTTGTGCGGCGACGTTCTGATTTTCATAATGAAAAGATCAATGCTCATATTGTAGACTTTGACAGGCCGGAAGAGTGGCAGCATCTTGTGAAAGGAGACGTAGCTTTTGCCTGCCTGGGAACCACACTAAAAAGTGCCGGAAGTAAGGATAATCAATGGAAAATAGATTATGATTATCAATATAATTTTGCAAAAGCCGCGAAGGAAAACGGTGTTGAAGATTTCGTTCTGGTTTCTTCGTACGGCGCAAATCCTGATTCTAAAATATTCTATTCCCGGATGAAAGGCGAACTGGAGCAAGCCATCAAAAAACTGAAATTTGATAAAACAACTTTCTTCAGACCCGGAATGCTGGAACGAAAAAACTCAGACCGAAGTGGTGAAGTTTTTGGATTGAAGGCTTTAAAATTGGTGAATAATCTTGGCTTCTTTAAGAATCAAAAACCGCTGCCTACAAATGTTTTGGCAAAAGCGATGATCAACGCCTCCAAAATCAAATCCAATAGTTTTTCGGAAATCAATCTGCATAATATTTTCAGTTTTGCTGAGAAATCAAAATAAAAAAAACCAATCAAATCTGATTGGTTTTAGTTTTAGTGTGTTCTTTGTTTTAGATATTTTTGCCATTCCCAGGTTGTTCTGAGTGCTTCTTCCAGCGTTGTTTCGGATTTCCACCCGAGTTCTGATTCCGCTTTGTCTGCGTTGGCATACGCCACTGTGATATCGCCTTCTCTTCTTGGGCAGATCTGATACGGAACGGCAACATCGTTTGCCAGTTCAAAAGCTTTCACGACTTCCAAAACCGATGATCCTTTGCCTGTGCCTAAGTTGTAGATATCAAGCATAGTTTCTTCCTCAGAATTCAATAATTTCTTAAGAGCTGCAACGTGAGCTTTCGCCAGATCCACAACGTAAATGTAATCCCGAATTGCGGTGCCGTCTTCTGTGGGATAATCATTTCCCCAAACGTTTAACTTTTCTCTTATTCCGGCTGCCGTCTGCGTCACATAAGGAACCAGATTATTGGGAATCCCGGCCGGCAGTTCGCCCAACAATGCTGTTGGATGTGCGCCTATGGGATTGAAATACCTCAGTAAAGTGACCTTTTTTTGATAAGCTTTTGAGAAATCTTTCAGGATATCCTCGCCCATCTGCTTGGTTTTACCGTAGGAGGATTCTGCTTCTTTCAGGGGTGTATTTTCGTCAATTGGCATTTCGTCAGCTTGTCCGTAAACTGTACAGGAAGAGCTGAAGATGAAGTTGGAAATATTCCTCTTTCTCATCTCCTGAAGAACATTAATCAAAGAAAACAAATTATTCTCATAATAATCCAAAGGCTTTTCCATGCTCTCTCCTACTGCTTTGAAGGCTGCAAAATTGATACAACCATCAATGATATGTGCATCAAAAACCTGAGTCAGAAGTTCTTTCCTTGTTAAATCGAACGGATAAAAAATAGGTCGTTTCCCTGTAATTTCTTCAATATTATTGAGAATAAATTTTTCAGAATTTGAAAGATCATCTACGATAATGACTTCAAAATTGTTATTGATCAGTTCTACAACCGTGTGTGATCCGATGTAGCCTAGACCGCCTGTTACTAGTATAGCCATTTTATATAAATGATAATTGATAAACGATAATTGATAAATGTGTTGCTTGGGGTAAACGAAAATACTATTTTAAGAATTCCAAAACAGAATCGGTAATGAATTTCAGCTGTTCCTCGTCCAATTCTGTGTGCATTGGGAGAGAAATCACTTCATCCAGCAATTTATCTGTATTAACAAAATCCTTCGGGTCGCTTTCCTGATAGTATGCTTTCTGCTTTCTGAGCGCTACAGGATAATAGATCATCGCGGGAATCTCCTTTTCTGTCAGATATTGCTGAAGTTCATTTCTTTTTCCATTGGTAATTCTCAAGGTATACTGGTGAAAAACGTGTGTGGAATAGTCCGCTCTTTTTGGCGTCAGAATATTTGCGTTTCCAGCAAAAGCTTCGTCATAATAATCAGCTGCTTTTCTTCTGGCCTCATTGTAAGAATCCAGGTTGGGTAATTTCTTCCTTAAAATGGCTGCCTGTACACTGTCCAGTCTGGAATTGACACCTACCTCGTCGTGGTAATACCGTTCGTACATTCCGTGGTTTACAATACCTCGCATTCTGTGTGCCAGAGCATCGTCATTGGTAAATATAGCGCCGCCGTCGCCGTAGCAGCCTAAGTTTTTGGAAGGGAAAAATGAGGTGGTACCAATAGTTCCCATCGTTCCCGATTTTTTTTCTGTCCCGTCTGAGAAGATAAAATCTGAGCCGATGGCCTGCGCATTGTCCTCGATGACATATAAATTGTGCTCTTTTGCAATGTTGAGAATCTCTTGCATATTGCTGCACTGCCCAAAAATGTGAACGGGAATTATAGCTTTCGTCTTTGGTGTGATGGCTTTTTTTATCGATTCTGTATCTATGGTGAAGGTGTCGTAATCAACATCTACCAAAACGGATTTCAATTTAAGCAAATGAATCACTTCTACCGTAGCAGCAAATGTGAAATCTGCCGTAATTACTTCATCACCTTCCTGAAGATCCAGCGCCATCAGTGCAATCTGAAGCGCGTCTGTTCCGTTGCCGCAAGGGATCACATGTTTTACATCCAAATAACTTTCCAGATCTGCCTGGAAAGATTTGACTTCCGGGCCGTTTATAAAAGCTGCGGAATCCATCACATTGAGAACCGCGTTGTCAACTTCACTTTTTATTTTATAATACTGGCTTTGTAGATCAACCATCTGGATTTTCTTCATAATCAAATATTTATTGTTAAAGGTATTCGAAACCGCTTTAGAAATGGTAATCCATCTTTTCTGACTTCGTTTTCGAATGCAAATACATTATTTTGTAAATTTACATTTATTTATCAGTTTAAAAAATCCAAATTACCAAAACGTGAGAAAAATCTTTACTCTTATTTCGCTTGGCTTTTCTTTGATAGCAGCGGCTCAAACCGAACTGGTTTTCGTTTTTTTCAAGGACAAACCCAACAAGGCAGCCTTTTATTCCAATCCGTCAGCCGAACTTTCACAGAAATCTTTGGACAGGAGAACAAATCTGGGAATTGCGCTTAATGATCAGGATGCACCACTTGAGCAAAGTTATATTACCAACATCCGAAACCTTGGTTTTCAGGTGGATGACTATTCCAAATGGCTGAATGGCGTTGCGGTAAATGCTACTGCCGCACAGATACAGACTTTGACGCAGCAACCGTACGTAGATCACGTTGAAAGCTTTGTAAGAAATCCAAATGGAGGAAAAAGAAATAATAAAACTGAAAAATTCAAAGATTTCAATAAGGAATTTGCGAACCGTGACATTCTTACCACTTTCAATTACGGGGCAGGTCTCAATCAAATCAATCAAGTCAATATCCGTGCGCTCCACGTGGCCGGATTTACAGGGACAGGTATGACCATTGCGGTGATCGACACAGGATTCCCGTCTGTAAACACGGGAACCGCTTTCAAAAGACTGCGTGACAACGGCAAGATTAAAGGCGGTTATAATTTCATTAATAAAAGTACAGACATCTACAATACCTCACTCAATACACACGGCTCGATTTGCCTTGGCACCATTGGCGGGTATCTAGACAATCAGTTTGTAGGCACGGCGCCGGATGCAGAATTTTATCTTTATGCCAGCGAGGATGGCGCAAACGAAATCCCTGAAGAGCAACTCTACTGGATTGAAGCCGCCGAGGAAGCCGACAGAAAAGGAGTCGACATCATTACCACATCGCTGGGTTACACTACTTTTGATGACAGCAGATATGACTACACCTATACCGACATGAACGGCACTACAACATTTATAGCGCGAGGCGCACAGATGGCTGCAGAGAAAGGAATTTTTCTGACTGTTGCAGCTGGAAATGACGGCAACAGCGAATGGCATTATGTGGCAACACCTGCAGACAATGCTAAAGTTTTCACTATTGGTGCGGTAAACAATCAGGGCACAAGCTCTTCTTTCTCTTCTTATGGCCCTAATTCTGCAGGCAGTATAAAACCCGACGGCAGTGCCCGTGGCACAGAAACCTACACCGTTTTTGGCAGCCAGGTGACGCAGGCATCGGGAACTTCTCTGGCAAATCCGCTTGCGGCAGGTGGCGTCGCTTGTCTTCTGCAATCCTTGCCCAAAACAGTTTCGCGGGAAGAAGTAAAAACTAAACTGAGGCAAAACGCTTCACTTTATCCCGATACTTCGCCACAGATGGGCTATGGCATTCTTAATTTTTATAAAACATACCAGACTTATCTGGGCGTGAACGACCTTAAGAAAACAAACGTCAAGATATATCCCAATCCTGCGAAAAACACGGTTAACATTCTCAGCGAAAAGGCCGTTCAATCTGTAGAAATTTATGATATTCTGGGAAGACTGGTGAAGACTTCTACACAAAACAAATTCGATGTTTCCGGACTGTCTAAAGGAAATTATCTGGTCAAGGTAAAAATCGGGAACGAGGAATTGATTGAGAAACTGATTAAGGAATAAAGAAAGTTGACACCACACAACAGCTGTCCTGATCATCAATCAGTTTTAATTTTGCACAAAAATCTTCAATAATATAATAATGCTGTTATTGGGCACAATTTTGGTTAATGACATCACATTAATAAAAGTTACACTCTGGAATTATGACCAATGAAAATTTGATAGGTAGTATCGTCAATCATGATATTTACCTCAAAGCGCTTAATTCTGCGACATCAGGCATCATTATTACAGACAACAAATTGCCGGACAATCCGATAATCTACTGCAATAAGGCTTTTGAGAAGATAAGCGGATATACTTATAACGAAATCATAGGGCACAACTGTCGTTTTCTGCAGGCTCAGGACCGCTCGCAGGAAGAGCGAAGAATCCTCCGCGAGGCAGTCAAAGAAAATCGCGAGTGCATCATAGAAATTCGAAATTACAAAAAAAACGGTTCTCTTTTCTGGAATGAGCTTATCATATCTCCCGTTACCAATGACGCTGGCGAAACCACACATTTTATTGGTGTTCAGAATGATATCACTTACCGGAAAAAGGTCGAGTTGGAAATTCGCGAACAAAAAGAAAATATAGAGAGAAAAATCGTTGAGCGTACTAAAGAACTTGAGGACAGTCAGGCTTTTTTGGCGAGCATCATCCAGACTGTAAGGGAAAGTCTGCTGGTGTTGGATTCCAACTATCAGGTTTTGAGTGCCAACAGCCATTTCCTTAATTCTTTTAAGGTTTCTGAGCAGGATACGGTTGGAAAAATATTGTTTGAACTGGGGAATCACCAGTGGGATATAGAAGCGCTGAAAATGCTTTTAACCAAAATATTACCTACGAACAATCCTGTCATAGATTTCGAAGTAGAGCACGATTTCCCGCACATCGGCAAAAAAATCATGTTGCTGAATGCACACAGAATAGAATTTGAAGGCCAGTATAAAGACAGAATTCTAATTGCAATAGAAGATATTACTGATAAAAAGGAAATCGACAGACGCAAAGATGACTTCCTTTCTATCGCAAGCCACGAGCTGAAAACACCGCTTACAACAATTAAAGGGTTCGTCCAGCTTCTGGAAAAAATGGTTCCAGATGATTCCTCCGAAAAATTCCGGTTGACTCTGGCAAAAGTCTCTCAAAATGTAGATCGCCTCAACAATCTTATTTCTGAGCTTCTGGATACCTCAAAAATACAATCCGGTAATATCGAAATCCACAAAGAACTTTTTGAAATTGATAAACTGATCCACGATACGGTAGAAAACCTGACGATTGCAACGCCTGAAAACCAGATTGCACTGAAAGCTGATACCGATGCGCTGGTATTGGGTGATGAACTGCAGATTTCTCAGGTTGTCAGCAATTTGATTTCCAATGCAATCAAATATTCTCCGGATTCCAAAAAAGTAGAAGTTCACTGCAACCGTGTTGGGAATTTTGTAAAAATATCAGTCAGAGATTATGGTATGGGAATTAATCAGCAGGATCAGTCAAAGATTTTTGAACGGTTTTTCCGGGCAAGACATATTCAGAAAAAGTTCCCAGGTATGGGAATCGGACTTTACATATGCCAGGAAATTGTAGCCAGCCATCAGGGCACCATCTGGGTAGAAAGCGAAGTGGGCGCGGGTTCTACGTTTAGTTTTACCTTACCCATTGTTGAAAAATAAAATTATGGAAAATAAAAAGATAATGATCTGCGATGACGATCTGGGAATTCTGGAAGTTCTGGAAATGATGTTGGAACTGGAAGGTTTTCAGGTTTATACCGAGAGCAACAGTACAAATCTGATGCAGCAGATCAGACAAAATACACCGGATCTCCTCCTAATGGATCTCTGGATGCCCGTCTTATCGGGCGATCAGCTTTTGAAAACGATCAGGACAAGTCCCGAACTTACATCTTTGCCAGTGATTATCCTGTCTGCAAGTGTAGACGGAAATCAAATTGCCCAAAATGCCGGAGCCAACGCGTTTGTTCCTAAACCATTTAATATGGATGATATTATAAGTGTTGTAAAATCGACTTTGCAGAACTAAAAAATCGAAGCATTCTTGTTAGGAAATTAATAAAATATAATAGAATAATATCAATTATTAAAATTATTATCAGGCAGAGGTTGTTACCAGCATAACTCTGCCTGATATTTTTATTTCTGATGACTGCCATTCGATTTTTCTATTTGTTAATATCCCGCACTAGCCTAATTTTTGCATAAATTGTAAGTTAATTCACAGTAAGGTTTCAATATGAACCTTCATTTAAAACGGCAAATTACTTTATGATCAATCAACAAAATAATTTTCGGCAAGGTTTTACATTCAGCAAATATATTCCCGAAGAAATTTCGAATTTCGATCGTGTTTTTGATGTTTTCAAAGACCTGTTGACACATACCTCAGGTGACATAGAGGAAGCGTTTGACTGGCTGGATATGCTGGACAAAGAATACGACATCTTCACAGACGAGTATACCATTCAGGATTTTGAAGAAGACCTTAGAAAACGCGGCTATATTAAAAAAGAGGATGATTCAGAGGATGGCAATACAGGTACGGGAAAAGGCAAAAATATTCTTACAGCAAAACTGGAAGCCGCGCTCCGTGAGTATGCCCTGGATCAGATCTTTGGAAAACTGAAGAAAAGCGGTATTGGAAACCACAGAACCAGCAAATCCGGAGTCGGCGACGAGCGTGATGGTGACAACCGCAACTTCCAGTATGGCGACGATCTTTCCACAGTCAATATGACCGAAAGTCTCAAAAATGCTCAGATCAATAATGGGATTTCTAATCTTCGGATGACAGAAGATGACCTCATTGTGGAAGAAACCAAACATAAAGCGCAGATGAGCACGGTACTGATGATCGACATCAGCCACTCGATGATACTGTACGGTGAGGATAGAATTACGCCGGCGAAAAAAGTTGCTATGGCGCTTGTAGAGCTTATTAACCGTAAATACCCTAAAGATTCTATCGACATTATTGTTTTTGGTAACGAAGCCTGGCCTATTAAAATTAAGGATCTACCCTATCTTCAGGTTGGCCCTTTCCATACCAACACGGTTGCCGGATTGGAACTGGCAATGGATATTCTCCGCAGAAAAAGAAACACCAACAAACAGATCTTTATGATCACAGACGGAAAACCGAGCTGTATCAAACTGCCAAACGGAGAATATTATATGAACAGTGTAGGTCTGGATGAGATGATTGTGGGGCAATGCCTCAGCAAAGCAGCGCAGGCACGGAAACTTAAAATCCCAATCACAACTTTTATGATTGCGCAGGATCCTTATCTAAGAAAATTTGTGGAGGCTTTTACCGCACAGAATAAAGGTAAAGCGTTCCTGACCGGACTATCGGGACTGGGACAAATGATATTTGAAGATTACGAAAAAAACAGAATAAAAAGAATTTAAATAAAATGAAAAACGATACTACATTCAAGGAATTGAAAAATTCCGGATACATAGACAAAAGCATAAGTGAGGAAATCCAGGCTAATTTAATTAAAAAAATAAAAGCTAAAGAACCGGTTTTCGAAGGACTTTGGGGCTATGAAGACACTGTGGTTCCTCAGTTAAAAAAAGCAATTCTTGCTGGCCATCACATCAACCTTCTGGGTCTGCGCGGGCAGGCGAAAACGAGAATTGCGAGAAGTATGGTTCATCTTCTAGACGAATATATGCCGATCGTAAAAGGGTCTGAAATCAATGACAGTCCTTTCCAGCCGATCTCAAAGTTTGCCAGAGATTTGATTGAGGAATTGGGAGACGAGACACCTATTTCCTGGGTTCACCGCAACAATCGCTTCTTCGAAAAACTCGCAACTCCTGATGTAAATGTTGCAGATTTGATTGGTGATATAGATCCTATTAAAGCAGCAACTTTGAAGCTTCCCTACTCTGACGAAAGAGTTCTGCATTACGGAATGATTCCTAGAGCCAACCGTTCAATTTTTGTTTTGAATGAGCTTCCGGATCTGCAGGCCAGAATTCAGGTTTCTCTTTTCAATATATTGCAGGAAGGCGATATTCAGATCCGTGGGTTCCAGCTGAGAATGCCTCTTGACATTCAGTTTGTCTTTACAGCTAATCCTGAAGATTATACCAACCGTGGCAGCATTGTTACACCATTGAAAGACCGTATCGGCTCTCAAATATTTACGCATTATCCTAAAACAATTGCACTGGCAAAGCAGATTACCGAACAGGAAGCAGCCATTTCCAATGAGGATAAATCGCAGATTCAAATCCCTGATTTAGCTAAAAATCTACTCGAAGAAGTAGCTTTTGCAGCCCGTGAAAGTGAGTATGTAGATGCAAAAAGCGGGGTGAGTGCGAGATTGACAATCAGTGCTATGGAAAATCTAGTCGCAGCTGCAAAATTGCGTCTTATAGAAACAGATTCCACTCAAACGACTGTTCGTCTGGTAGATTTTATTTCGATCATTCCGTCAATTACAGGAAAAATAGAACTGGTTTATGAAGGCGAGCAGGAAGGCGCAGATTATGTGGCAAAAATGCTAATCGATAAAGCTGTGATGACGCAATTTGAAAGTCTGTTCCCGCGCATTTCAAAGTTGGAAAAGGAAGGCATCAAAACACCTTACACCGATTTGATAAAATGGTTTAATAAAAATCAGCTGGAGCTGAATTACAGTGATACAGACGAAGAATTTTTCACTAAACTGGATGCTGTGAAGCCATTGGCAACTATAATCGAAGAAAATGCCTCGGAACTGAGCGAGACAGATCAAAACTTCTGCAAAGAACTGATATTATGGGCATTAACCATTAGTAAAAAGCTGGACCGGTCAGAAAATGCCGTCGCATATACTTTTGATTCTGCAGGAATAGGACAGTTTTTCCGGGATTAATAATAAACAGAAAAGCCTTTGAAATTTCAAAGGCTTTTTTTTATAGTTGATTTTTCAATTCGTTTGTTTCAGCTTTTTCAGTTGATCGACATCAAATTTCTTACGCAATCCTGCTGCATTCGTAATGACAAATGCGGTAATGCATAGATACATCGCGAAGTAGATCAGCAGCATCTTCAAGCCTGAAATTCCCATAAACATTAGCAAAATCTGAGATACAAATCCCATCAGCCAGCCAACGGTCATAATGCATACTACAGCAAATCCGAAAATGCCCAAGTCTCCTGAAGGTTTGTAAATCCCGACCTTTTTGATGATCCAAAGGGGAATTGTCAATAGGAGAAGCGCAAACGGATGAAAGGCCGCAAAAGCCACCAAAATACCTGGTTCCCTTTCAATATGACGTATAATTTCTATGATATTAAAAGTTGATTCCATCGTATTTTTTTTCTTGTTCAGAGATTTGGAGCAGCTGTTTTTTCTTGTACATCAACAATTTTGCAAGAATCAAATCCGGAAATTCGGCGATACCTATATTGTACATCGTAATGCTCTCATTAAAAAATTCTCTCCGGTCTGCAATCGCATCCTCGATCTGAGAAACTCTGTTTTGAAGCAGGAGAAAATTCTGGCTGGTTTTGATGTCCGGATAATTTTCTGCTACCGCAAAAATTGATTTCAGCTGGTTCTGCATCTGGTTGGACAGTTCTACTTTTTCTTCGGTAGATGAAGCATTTAGAAATTGTGTCCGAAGTTCCGTCAGTTTCGTAAGCATCGACTCCTCAAATTTCATCGATTCCTTCACCACTTTGATAATATTTGGGATCTCGTCTGCTCTCTGCTTTAGCAAAATGTCTATATTCCCGAAAGATTTATCAACGTTGTTACTCAACATTATGAGTCTGTTGTAGGTAGAAACGATAACATTTAAAAGGCCTAAAACGACCAATGCGAGGATAACGTAAGCAAAAATCTGAATCATAATTAAATATTTTTTGGTTATTTGTTTTATTGTGCAGGCTGGGTTACTTCCAGGCTGTCAGCTTGATTATCATTTTCTACCGGCTCTGTATCGTTCTGATCATAACTGTCATAAATATTATCGTAAAAATCACCCACAGACTCCACCGGTTTTGAGTTTTGAAAAGGTAGATCCAGATTTATTTTTTCAAATTTCAGACTGTTATTCCTGATACTCACCGGCGTAAGAAAAATAACAGCTATTAAAATCACCCAAATGTAAATAAAATAACCGGCCGACTGTATAATTGGTCGCATTGTATTGTAGTTGTCAACACTTGCAACTGGCGATATACCAAAGACATCCTTGATTTCTTCCCTCTCAAATACCGGTTCATTATTCTCGCCAACAGCAGCTTTTCCGATGAGCAAAACGTCCGTATTCTCGGTAAGGATATATTGTGTGTACCGTTTCATCGATGCCTGATACCGCTCATCAATATCAAAGTCAATGAATTCTATTCCGTCGCTTATAATTCGCATTTTACCGGTAGAATCCTCGACATAAAAGTCTTTGCAGACCGTTTCGGAAGATTCCAGTGAATAAGAATCATCTCCATCTTTATCCGTTCTCACATTTTCGATTGTATAAAGGTAACCGATGCACTTTTTGTCGTTGATACGTGAGATGACAGGGTTAATCGTTTTGGTCTTACCGGATATTTCGGCTAAGCCCATTGCTGCTGATCTGATAGTTGCAGTGGGTAGCGTACGCTGTAGTTTGTAAAATTTTTTCTTATTATTTGGCTTTAATGAAGATAAAAAAGGAAGTATGATAAATACAATAATAATGAAATATGGTACACCTAATGACATTACAGTAACGAGAATCAGTAAACCGCCCATCGTCAGTAGAATCTTTTTCCACAGTGGATTGACTGGCTTTCCGGAACGTAATCTTCTGGCATCTTCTTCCTTAGAACTCTGGAAACCTGCCCTGACTGAAGATACAATCATCCCGATGATGCCGAGAACAAAAACAGATAAAAACAGGATAACAGCTACCAAAGCAGCCAATCTGCTGTCGTAAAAAGAGCAAACCCAAATCAGCAATGGGTTTAGAACAAAGAAAAGCCATTTCGGCCGCAGGTTGATTTCATAAAGTCCTGTGATAATCACGGTATGGAAAATAGCTACGAAAACGCTCATTACCATAAGCATAATCAGCAGTCCTTTATCGACTTCCAGCGTATTATAGAACTGGTAAAATTCATTCATAGACGAGACGGTTTATTATTTGCACTGGATTTTTCTATTAGCAAAAATTCATCCAATTTATTGTAAGCAATATAGTAAATGTTTCTAAATTAAGAAAATAAGCTAATTTAAAAAAGTTATGGTTGAAAACTTTCAATATCCGAGTTTCTTATCATTTTTTTCTTGCAAATATATTGGTATCATGAACCGTCTAAATATCAATGTTTGCAAAAGTTCGTCGTATTTTCATCATTAGATTTTAGTACAAATTGTAATAAGATTTGGTAGTTGGGATAATTTTGTTGTAATTTTGCTAACGCTGTTAGAAATAATACAAAAATGGGCTTACACGAACGTCGTCAAAGAGAAAAGGAATCTATCCGTGCAAATATTTTGCAGGAGGCTTTCAATTTGGCCAAAACGGAAGGTTGGGCTGCACTTTCTATCCGGAAAATAGCAGATGCTATCGAATACAGCGCACCGGTAGTTTACGATCATTTTGAAAATAAGGAAGCAATTCTTTATGAAATCTCTTTAAACGGCTTCCATCAATTGCATATAGAATTGCTGAAAGCACAGAAAAAACACGAATCGCCGGAAGATCAGTTAACTGCCATTGTAGATGCCTACTGGAAATTTGCCTTTAAAAACAAGGAGTATTATCAGCTGATGTTTGGTCTGGGAATGCAGTGCAGCGGCAAGGGAATGATGAAGGAGGAATTTTCTTCCTTTCAGGATATGTTGTACGAGTCTACTTTGGAAATCATTAATAAAAAGGGTTCTAGTGCTAATAATGCGTGCCACTCTTCCCACGCTTTGTTTTCCGCTGTCCACGGTTTGATCTCGATTATGATGATGAGAAATGCTGACATCCCTTCTACTATGAACAAAACGACATTGGACGAAACTGTTTCGGCTTTTATAAAATCCTTATAGTTTTTTTTTGAACAGAAAATTAACAGTGTTAGGAAAATTAACATATAATTAATTTGAGACGGTTGCAAGTTTAATCCCACAACCCTTTTTTATAGAAAAAATTTACTAAATCATTAACACTGTTAGAAATATTAACAACAATAAACATTTCATCAATTATATAAAATTAAAGTCATCATGAAAACAAATTTATAACGCCGTAATGTTATTTTTTTTTGAACAAATTATTAACACTGTTAGGAAAAATAACCTCAAAACTATTCAGAACATATTTAACTAACTTAATTCAAACTCCAAAATGAAAACTATTACTAAACTAAAAATGACCGTACTTTTGGCAGGTCTCATAATTTTACAGAACTGTACAAAAGCGGCAGAAGGTGCCGGTGCACTTCCGCCGCCACCAGAGCTACCTGTCTATACCGTCATCACTTCCAACACCTCCACTTTTCAGGAATTCCCGACCGCTTTGGAAGGTAAGAATAATGTGGAAATCAGATCACAGGTCGATGGTTATCTGGACAGAATCTATGTAGAGGAAGGCGCTTTTGTAAGAGCTGGACAGCCTTTATTCAAAATTGATTCCAGATCTTACGGCGAGCAGGTGAATATGGCAAGCGCCAATTTACAGGCTGCCAACGCCAATATTCAGAAAATGAAAGTTGAAGTTGACAGACTTACTACGCTGGTTGCTGAAAAAGTGGTTTCCGACGTTCAGCTGAAAACTGCAAAAGCCAATTACGCAGTGGCAGTAGCAACTGCAGCACAGGCGAAAGCAGCTTTGGGCGGATCAAGAATCACGAATGGATTCACAACAATCACATCACCTGTCAGCGGTTATCTTGGCAGAATTCCTTATAAAAAAGGAAGTCTGATTTCCAAAACCGACCCTACTCCATTGGCCAATGTATCAGACATCAGCGAGATCTATGCTTATTTTTCAATCAGCGAAATCGACTTTATTGCTTTCCAGAAAAAATATGTAGGTGCAACGCTTGAAGAAAAAATGAAAAATATGCCTTTTGTAGATTTGGTTATTGCTGATAACACAACCTATTCTGAAAAAGGAAAAATGAAAATGATCGATGGTCAATTTGACAAAAGTACTGGTGCTATAACAGTCCGCGCCACTTTCCCAAATCCCAACGGAACTTTGAGAAGCGGAAATACAGGAAAGGTCAGAATGCCGCAATTGTTATCCAACGCTGTCGTCATCCCTCAGGAGTCAACTTTCGAAATTCAGGATAAAACCTATGTCTACATTCTTGGAAAAGATAAAAAAGTAACCAGCAGACCTATCGCAATTTCGGGAAAGACGGACAATTATTATTTCATTTCCGAAGGTCTTAAAAAAGGCGACCAAATCGTCTTCACAGGTCTTGGCAGCTTAAAAGACGGCGCTTCTATCAAACCAAAAATGATTTCTTCTGACAGTTTATTGACTGTAAATCCTCTATAAATAGCTCCTTGCTATTGGCTTTTGGGTATTTGCTTTCAATTAAATACTAAATAATTAATTTTTAAAGCATTGTCTTTTAAAGCCAGTTGCCAAAAGCCATCAGCTAATTGCTAATTGCTAATAGCTATCAGCTACTTAAAACTATACTTCTTATGCTAAAACAATTTATAGAAAGACCGGTACTCTCAACGGTTATTTCGATCATCTTATTACTATTGGGAGCCCTTTCGGTTTTCCAATTGCCGATCACATTATTCCCGGACATTGCGCCACCAAGCGTACAGGTAACGGCATCTTATCCGGGCGCCAATGCTGAAGTTGTGGCCCGTTCGGTAGCCAATCCCATTGAGGAAGCCGTGAACGGCGTGGAGAATATGACTTACATGACGTCCAATTCCAGTAACGACGGATCGATGACTTTGAGCATATTTTTCAAACAAGGTTCAGATCCGGATAATGCAGCGGTAAACGTCCAGAACAGAGTTTCCAAAGCTATGAGCCAGCTTCCGCAGGAGGTTGTTCAGGCCGGAATCTCGACTCAGAAAGTTCAGAACAGTATGATTATGTTTATGGGACTGTCCAGTACAGATCCGAAACAATATGATGAACTGTTCCTGCAGAATTATCTTAAAATCAATGTCATTCCACAAATCCAGCGTATTCCAGGTGTGGCGCAGGCTCAGGTTTTTGGCGCCAGAGATTACTCGATGAGAGTCTGGCTGAAACCCGACAGGCTTGCTGATAACAATCTGTCACCACAGGAGGTTTTGTCAGCAATCAAAAACAGCAATCTGGAAGCGGCTCCCGGAAGACTGGGACAAGGCAGTCAGGAAACTTATGAATACATTTTAAAGTACAAAGGCAAACTTAATCAAAATACGGATTACGAAAATATCGTCATCAAATCCAATAACGACGGATCTTTCTTAAGGTTGAAAGATGTTGCAAGAGTCGAATTTGGTTCTTACAGTTACACCGCATCCAACAGAGTTGACGGCAAACCGGTTGCTGGTTTTGCCATTCTTCAGACGGCCGGTTCCAACTCCAATGAGATCATCACAGAGATTGAAAAGCAGGTTGAGCAAATGAAAACTACACTTCCAAAAGGTGTTGAGCCAATCATTATGTACAATTCGAAAGACTTTTTGGATGCTTCTATCCATCAGGTTGTTGAGACTTTGGTGATTGCATTTATCCTGGTTTTTATTGTAGTTTATATCTTCCTTCAGGATTTCAGATCGACTTTGATTCCGGCGATAGCTGTTCCGGTAGCAATTATCGGTACATTTTTCTTCCTGAATTTATTCGGATTCAGCATCAATATGCTGACCTTGTTTGCATTGGTTCTCGCCATCGGAATTGTGGTGGATGATGCGATTGTAGTGGTAGAAGCCGTCCATTCCAAGATGGAACATACCGGACTGCCGGTGGATCAGGCGACAAGGGAATCGATGAGCGAAATCTCGGGAGCAATTATTTCGATCACTTTGGTGATGTCGGCGGTTTTCGTTCCGGTCGGCTTTATGCAAGGTCCGGCGGGTGTTTTCTACAGACAGTTTGCGTTCACGCTGGCGATTGCCATTTTGATTTCAGCCGTTAATGCTTTGACGTTGAGTCCGGCTCTTTGCGCACTGTTGCTGAATGATCCTCAGGGCGAACACGGTCACGAGAAAAAAGGCTTTGGCGCAAGATTCTTCAATGCGTTCAATGTGGCCTTCAACAATATGACTAAAAAATATATTTACAGTCTTAAGTTTTTAATCAAAAACAAATGGGTCGGCGTTGGCGGACTTGCGTTGATCACTTTAATTACTATATTTTTAATTAATAAAGCTCCAACTGGATTTATCCCAACAGAAGATCAGGGTTTTGTCTTATTTGCTGTCAATACGCCTCCGGGCAGTTCTTTGGAAAGAACGCATAAAGCAACGGCACAAATTGATAAAATTATCAACGGTGAAGAATCTACCAAGCACCTTTGGGTGGCAGACGGTTTGAATTTCATCAGTAATGCCAATGCATCGCCGTATGCTGCAGGTTTTATTAAGTTAAAAGACATCGACAAACGTGGCGGAATGAGCGATCCGGATCAGATTGCTGCAACACTTACCGGAAAAGTGTCTCAGGTGAAAGATGCCAGCACATTCTTCTTCAACTTCCCTACTGTTCAGGGTTTTGGTAATGTTTCGGGGTTTGAATTTATGCTTCAGGACAAAACGAACGGTTCATTTGAACAACTGGGAACTACGACTCAGGCTTTCATCGGCGAATTGATGAAACGACCTGAGATTGCATTTGCTTTTACCACTTATGCGGCAGGAAATCCTCAGTATACCATTGAAGTGGATTCGGACAAAGCCAATCAATTAGGTGTGTCCATCACAGATCTGATGCAGACAATGCAGATTTATTACGGAAGTAGTTTCGTTTCAGATTTTAACAGGTTTGGGAAATATTACCGGGTAATGGCTCAGGCTGATATTCCTTACAGAACGGACGCCAACTCGCTGGAAGGCATCTATGTGAAAAATAACCAAAGCGAAATGGTTCCTGTTAAAACATTAGTAACGTTAAAAAGATCTTTCGGACCGGAAACAGTGACTCGAAATAACCTTTTCAACGCCGTGACAATCAATGGAACGCCGAAGCCTGGTTACAGTACGGGAGACGCCATCAAAGCGGTTGAAGAAACTGCGAAACAGTCTTTGCCAAGAGGTTATGGCTACGAATGGACGGGAATCACGCGGGAAGAGATCAAAACCGGCGGACAAACCGGCTTTATTTTCCTTCTGAGTATTTTGTTCGTTTACTTCCTTTTGGCGGCGCAATACGAGAGTTATATTCTTCCGTTTGCTATTATTTTGACTATTCCTACAGGGATTTTCGGAGTGTATGCTTTTACAGGTTTGGCCGGAATTGACAACAATATTTATGTTCAGGTTGGATTGATTATGCTTGTTGGATTGCTTGCGAAGAATGCGATTCTGATTGTGGAATTTGCTGTCCAGAGAAGAAAAGCCGGCAAGACTTTAATTGAATCTGCGCTTCAGGCGTCAAGATTAAGATTGAGACCGATTCTGATGACCTCTTTTGCTTTTATCATCGGGATGTTGCCTTTGGTCTGGTCGCAAGGTGCGGCTGCGAAAGGGAACCATTCTATCGGAATCAGTACTGTTGGCGGGATGTTTACAGGTGTTGTTTTCGGGATCTTTATCATTCCGGTGATGTACGTGATTTTCCAATATCTGCACGAGAAAATGCCCAGTAGAAAGAAAAGAAGGCTTAAAAATGAAAAGGCAGCTTTGAATTATATTTAAAACGTCAACTCGAAGCTGATGCTTGTTTTGGAGACGAAACCGCAGCCCGACTTGAGTGGAAATCCTTTTTTGCTTTGACTTCGAGTTCTGTAAAAACTGAAATCGTCTGCAAAAAGATTGGGAACGGAAGGCGGAAAAAGCTGCCCAAAATAAGACATCAATAATTTAAAACTAAAAGAAAATAAATGAACATTATAACAAAAATAAAAGAGATTTTGGTATCATCAGTCGTCGTCGTAAGTGCGGTTTCCTGTATGCCAAAATTAGCTTTAGACAAAGTGAATCCGGAGTTGCCGGAAACATTCAAATACACCGCAACAGCCGATACAGCAAGCGTTGCAGACCTGGAATGGCGGCAATTCTTCAAAGATCCTATTTTGCAAAATCTGATCGAAAAAGGCATCAAAAACAACTATGATCTGCAGATTGCTTTGAAACAGGTTGCCTCCTCGCAGGAAAGATTGCTTCAGGCAAAATATATGCAATATCCGGACATCAGTTTCGGCGTTTCGGGGCAGATTTCCAGACCTTCAAAAAACAGTATGAATGGACAAAGTCTTAATTTGTTTCTCGGCCAAAGCCACGTTGAAGACTATAACGCCGCATTCAATCTAAGTTGGGAAGCTGACATTTGGGGGAAAATAAAAAACCAGCAGGAAGTTTCCAGAGTTCAATATCTGCAGACTTACGAAGCTTCAAAAGCCATCCAAACGCAGGTTGTTGCAGCAATTGCGCAAGGTTATTACAACCTTTTGATGCTGGACAAGCAAATGAATGTGGCAAAATCCAATCTGGAACTCAGCAAAAACACTTTGGATGTGACGGAAAAAATATGGAAAGGCGGCGAGACCACCTCTCTCGGCGTGCAGCAAGCGAAAGCCAGAACAGAATCGACTGAACTTCTGATCAGTCAACTGGAACAGAATATCGCTATTCAGGAAAATGCATTGAGTATTTTGGTAGGCGAAAATCCTGCGAAAATTACCAGAACCATTGAAATGTCCGATTCATCATTACCACAAAATATCTCTGCCGGAATTCCTGCTGCAATGGTGAGCCGCCGTCCGGATGTGCGCCAGCAGGAATTGGTTTTGCTGGAATCCAATTCGATTGTCGGAATTGCGCAGGCAAGTATGTATCCGGCGTTGAGGATTACGGCGAATGGCGGCGTGAACTCCTTTAAAATCGACAATTGGTTTCAGATTCCCGCTTCATTATTCGGTTCTGTTTTAGGTGGAATTACACAGCCGATTTTTCAGAAAAGACAACTGAAAACAGATCTGAATGTAGCGAAGATTCAAAGAGAGAAAAATGTTTTGGCCTTCCGCCAATCCGTATTGAATGCCGTTGGCGAAGTTTCTGACGCGTTGGTTTCTAATGAAAGTTTAAAAGTTCAGGAAATAAAAGCTTCAGAACAAGTTGCGACGTTAAAAGACGGAATTAAAAGTGCAGAACTGCTTTACAAAGGCGGAATGGCGAATTATCTGGAAGTGATCACAGCACAGGCGAATTCACTTCAGGCAGAACTCAATCTGGCATCTATCAAAAGAGAAAGACTAAGCAGTATTGTGGATCTGTATCGTGCTCTTGGCGGCGGATGGAAATAGTAAAAATTAAGTTATTTTTTGTTAAACGTTACTTCGGTAACAAAATGGCCGGAAGCAATTCCGGCTATTTTTTTGAATTATTTTTAGTGATAAGGATCTAAATTTAAATAATTGTCTGCATTATATTATTAATTATGATTAGTGATTAAAAATATTGGGTTTTCGGAACATCTTTTGTGTAGCTTTGAAAATGAGAAAGCATTACAATTGATGAAAGAAAATATACCGGGGAAAAAGAGCAGCCGCAAAAGATGGCTGTTGGGAATAGGAATTGGCATTCTTGCGCTGATCATAGCATTTCCTTTTGTGCTTGATTTCTACCTTCAGCGAAAACTTCCGGACCTTGTGAATGACAAAACACCTTACAAAATAGAACTGAAGGATTTTTCTCTCAGCCTTTTAAAAGGTGATTTTACAGCAGATCAGCTAAAAATTTCTAATAAAAATCCTAAAGATCTTTCAGTCACCCAGATTGACGGAAGCGTCAAAAAGATAGAATTGCACGGTATTTCTGTCTGGAAAGTCCTGTTCAACAAATCTTATCACGCAGACCAATTGTTTCTGACCGATTGCAGGATCAACATCAGACTTGCACCAAAGGAAAAAGCTGATAAAAAAGAAAAGAAAACGGCCGATATCCACATCAACAATATCAACATGAACAATGTGTTTGCTGATATCAAAAATGCTGATGGAAAGCCTGTTTTCATGGGAGAAAATATCAATATTAAGCTGACAGATATCAAACAGAGCGGAAACGATTCTAAAATCCCAATTGCTTTTAAAGAATTTAAAATTGATGCAAAAAGTGTCAAAATTGGTGTGAATGAATTTTATGAAGTGGATGCTGACGAAATTACCGCAGCCAATAAAACGTTGGAACTGAAGAAATTTCATCTCAAACCCTTACAAAAATCGGCCAATTACAACGCAAAAAATATATTCGATTTTTATTCTGAAAATCTGGTGGCAAAGGATTTTAATATCAGTCAGGATTCGATGATTGTTTCTGATATTATTTTCAAAAAACCCGATCTGAAAGTGACTTCCACAGGCAAAAACGTGGTAGAAAACGATAAAGATCCGAAAGAAGTCGACATGAAAATAGGACTCAAAAACATCAGTTTTGAGAAGGGGAAAATTGTTGTTTTGCAGTCCAATCTTGATAAGACAGCGTCTATCGATCAGTTTAATTTTAAACTCACCAATATTGTTTTTGACAAGAATACGGTCAAAGAAAAAATTCCGTTCCGATTTACCAATCACGACATCGAGGCGGATAATATTTATTTTAAAGCCAACAAACTTCAGGCTGTCAGAATTAAGAAAATCACTTCCAAAGATTCCAATATATTACTGGAAAAACTACAGGTTTCCGCTCTTGCAAAATCTGCAGCAAAGGATTTATTTAATATCGAAACTGACGAAATTAAAATCGTCAACAACAGAACAAAATACATCGGTCAGAAACTGAGTATTCTGATGGATGGCATCGATGTAAAAGCGCCCGACATTAAAATTATTTCGTCAAATCAGCAGCAAAATTCAAAACATAAAAAATCCAATTCGGCTCTGCCCGATTTTGTGGCGAAACTTGGATACATCAATATTAGCAATGGTAAATTCTCCAGAACTCATCAAGGTAAACGGAAATTAGCGGTTGGAAAATTCGATATCAACCTGCAGAACTTGTCTTCCAATACTGCAGATTTTAAAAATAACAAACCGGTAAAAATCGGAAAAAGACTGATTAATGCCCAGAAAATTGAGCTTGATGCCGGAAGATATTACAACTTGAAAATTGCTCGGCTTCAAAACTCCGGTAATAAAACCGAGATCAATGATCTGAGATATATTCCTAAATATTCACGCGCCGGATTTAGCAGAGTCATTGCTAAAGAAACAGATCTCTACACTATTTCTGTAAGGAAAATTGGTGTGACAGATCATAATTCTGACCTTTTCAAAAATCCACTGATTGATATTGAAAAAGTAGAAATAGACGGTCTGAACTGCAATATCTACCACGACCTTGCTCCCGCAGACGACCACGATCCGAGGATTCTTTTCAGTAAAAAACTTAGGAATGTGAAAATACCGCTGTTTGTAAAAACGATTGTGATCAAAAATTCTTCTCTGGTTTACGAAGAAAATGCTGAAAACAGCAATATTCCAGGGAAACTGACTTTTGATAAATTCGGAATCCTGATCAGCAATGTCAACAACGGTAAGATCAAGGGCAAACCAACGCTCATAACAGCTGATGCCAATTTTGCCTTCTACGAAAGTGCCAGAACAAACGTCATCTGGAAATTTGATGTGATGGATCTGAATGACAAATTTTCTATCAAAGGTGACATTCAGAAATTGTCTGCCGAAAATGTGAATCTCTTTGTCCGCCCTTATCTCAACGTGACTTTGGATGGAAATATTGATTATCTCAAATTTGATTATTACGGCACCAATGCCGGTATTGCTGGCAAATTCTACTTCAAATACAATGATATGTATGTGAATCTTCTCAATAAAAAAGGGAAAGAACGAAAAGTCCTGACGACTGTGGCGAACTGGTTTATAAAAGACGAATCGAAGGGTGAACCCGGCCACGTTGTTATCGAGAAGAAAAGAGATCCGGACAAAAGCTTCTTTAATCTTCTTTGGCAGGGCATTATGGAAGGTTTGAAAAAATATGTGATATAACTAAGGAAGCAACCTAATAAACAAGAGAACTTTTCGTCAATCTATTTCTATGTATTTATTGATTTATAAGTATTGAAATATCAGCAATAATGTCAGTTTATTTTTCACGGAAACTCAATCCTGAAACCGATTCCGCGAACCGATTCAAAAGTGATCCTGCTGTCTTTCTGAAGGTATTTCCTGAGCCTTGACATGAAAACATCCAGACTTCTGCCTAAAAAATAATCATTTTCGCCCCAGAGATTTTCCAGAATCGTTTTCCGGCTGATGATGTTGTGATTGCTTTGTGAAAGCAGTAAAAGCAGCTCGGATTCCTTCTCAGTCAGTTGAATGGTGTCGGATTCAAAGCTCAGCTGAAAGCGCGATGGGAAAAAGCAATAATGACCCATTGTTATCATTTGCTGTTCGGTATTGAGTTGTCTTTTCAGAATATTTCTGATTCTTAAAATCAATTCTTCCGGCTCGCAAGGCTTTGTAATGTAGTCGTCTGCGCCCAGTTTCAGACCCAAAATTTTATCAATGCTCTGCCCTTTCGCAGTCAGAAAGAGGAACGGAATATCAGCTGTTTTACGGATAAGTTTTGAAAGTTCGAAGCCGTCGATTCCCGGTAGCATCACATCAAGAATTGCAATGTGATACTCTTTGATGGTCTGCAGATCTTTGAGAATAATTTCTGGATCAGCAATCCATCTGACGTCAAAATCTGAGAACTCAAGATACTGTTTCAACACAATTCCAAGGTCTGCATCGTCTTCTACCAGTAGGATTTTAGTTTTCATTGGGAATCTGGATTTTAAAAGTGACACCTTTCTCCGCGTTAGATTTTACGGTAATTTTCCCTTTATATTGATCTAAGGTTGCTTTCACGAGGAAAAGTCCGACGCCCAGTCCGTTGACATTCATGTTTTCGTTTCTCACGACGCGGTAATATTTTTCAAAAATAAATTGATGATCTTCTTTCGGAATTCCAATCCCGTCGTCTGCTACAAGGATTTCTATCTGATCATTGATAACAATATCCAGATTTTCTGCGCCGTATTTTACTGAGTTATCAATGAGATTATCCATAATCTGGACAAAATCATTGTGACGGATCACGTGGTTATTTTTAAAATCTATACTGATTTTGAAGTTAACTGCCGGATATCTTTTTTGGAGGTCGGAAACGTATTTTTCGATTTCATTCTGATCTATGAAAAGCGAATCTGATTCTGAATAATGAATCGATTTCACAATGTTTTCCAGTCTTGCGATCTGACGTTCCAGCAGTGATCTGGTTTCAGAATCCGGCGTTTGGACGATAGAAAATTTAAGCGTTGTAATTGGTGTATTCAGCTCGTGCGCGATAGAATCTATGGTGGTGTGAAGCTGCAAGATTTTGTTTTCCTGGCGGTTGAGATTTCTGATACTTTTATAGAAAAGATAAACAATCAGAATTATGATTAATAAACTGATAATTACAAGCGGAATAATTTTCTTTAAAACCAGATACTGAATATTCAGCAATTCATAAGACGCTTTTGACTTTATCAGATAATTATAACTTTCATCTACGTTCAGATCTGTATTGGTTTTTGACTGATGGCTGGACCAAATACTTTCGGTAAGCGACATTGGTTTTTGAATTTTCTTTACCGTCTGGAAAAGTGTGATCGATCTGCCTTTTGGAAGCAATTCTTCATTCTTCAGTTCATCCAAAACAGAATAAATTTCATTTTTAATCGCCATTTCCAATCCGGAATTTCCCACATTTTTTTTGAGGAGAGATTCCATTTTTTTGCTGTACTCGATTTCTGAGGAATATATTTTATCAGGAAATTGTATCTTTTCATTCTGAATCCTTATTCCTAATTTTAATCTTTCAAAATCGCCTACCAGCCTGTTATCATTGTTGTTGGTATCAAATTTATCCATCCCGTCCATCACTTTCCCAGCAATTTCCTTTGCCTGGCGATTGAGATCTTTTTCTTCCAGGCGATAGGAATTATAGATATAGTAAGCCTGCAAGGCAACCAGAATTATCAGGCTGAGCGTGAATAAAATGACAGTCAAATTTTTCTTCCGATTCATATTTCAAAAATACAATCAAATTTGTTCCCAAAATAGCATTAACCGTCCGTTAACCGTTCATTAACCAAAACAGCTGCATTTTCATCCCAATTTTGTCAAAATTATTGAAATGAAAATCTACAAACTAATTTTTCTGATGCTTCCGGTTTTGATCCTGAGCCAGAACATCACCGGTCATATCGAAAATGAGAAACACGAACCTGTTGCTGACGCCGTTATCCAAATCGGAAATAATCAAAATCCAATTACATCCGACAAAGAAGGCCATTTTCTTCTGGAGGGAATAACTGTTTTTCCAGTTTCTTTATCCGTGAAAAAAGAAGGTTTTCAGAACTATGAGCTCGAGCTGGAAGAGAGCGGATTATCCTTAAATATTATTCTTAAAAAAGACAGCGCAGCAACCATAGAAACAGTGACTGTAAAAGCGAATAAACCAATTCTGAAAAGAAAAATAGACCGGCTGGAATTTAACATAGATCAGACGCCGCTTCAAAATCTCAACGCCTGGGATATTCTGAAAAGCACGCCCAATGTGTTGGTTAAAAATGAAGAACTGAGCGTACGCGGGAACTCCCAGATTATGGTTACCATTAATGATAAAAAGACGCTAATGAGCCAGGAACAGCTGAAGCAGCTTCTGGAAAATACCGACGGCAGCAACGTTTCTTCTGTAGAAGTGATCACAAATCCTCCGGCGAAATATGAGGCGCAAGGCAGTGCCATCATTAATATTAAAATGAAAAAAAATATACTTTCCGGCTACAAAGGCCGCCTTTCTGCAAGATACCATCAATCGATCTATGCAAAAGGAATGCTGGGGACTTCGCAATCGTATAACACGGGCAAGTGGCAGCTGAGCGGGAATTACAATTTTGTAACGGGTGACTACGTGCGGAGAAATTTTGACGTTGTGACATTCAGCGCAGACAAAACCCGATGGGAAAGCGATATGACGAGGAAAACGCACGCGCACGAGCAACATATTTACAATTTTTCCGGACAGTATACTCTGGACAGTCTGTCGACAGTTCAGTTTGGTTTTGATGGCTATAATGCTCCGGACAACAATGGTCATTATAAGGTTCCGACGACTATTTACAATACGGAAACCAATGAGATCCAATCGGGTTATCTGACTTCGAACCGGAAAAACCAGTTTAATAACAGTTTTAACTCCTATTTTGTTTTTGATAAAAAAATGGGAAACAACACTCTAACCTGGACCAATAACTTCAGCATCAAAAGGTATAAGGAAAATCAGGATATTGGGACGCAGCTGAGTTTTGAAAATCAGCCTGAGACTTATACGCGTTTTGGCAGCAACAATATTCAGAATATTTCGCTCTACTCTTCCCAGCTGGATTATAGATATTCTAAGGAAAAATTTATGTTGGAAGGTGGTGCTAAATACAGCTTTGTCCATAATAAAAACGCGCTAGATTTCTTTGACGGCACGGCCGAATCTGTAGTTCCCAATCCTTCGAAAAGCAATGCATTTGACTATAGAGAAAGTATTTTGGCGGCCTATGTTTCCTCAGAATATCAATTTAAAAAATGGGAACTAAAAGCCGGCCTTCGCTCTGAAACTACTTCTATCAATACAAAATCTGATAATCCTATTATACAGAACAGCACAGAAAGAACCGCACTTTTCCCTACATTTTATGCGATGTACAATTTTACGGATGATCAGCAGATTGGCTTTTCCTACGGTAAAAGAATAGACCGTCCAAATTATGATTTTCTCAATCCATCAAAATCGTACTACAATCTATATTCATATTTTCAGGGCGATGCTTATCTGAAGTCTACCATTATTCACAATCTCAGTCTCACTTATACGCTGAAAAACTGGAATTTTGAGACTTACTTCAGCTATATTAAGGATCCTTCCCTGGAAATTTCTGTCCAGAATCCTGAGACTTTTGAAACAGTTTATAACTTCACCAATATTGATCACGGAAAAAATATCGGTGCCAATGTTTCAAAAAACTTTTCTATCACCCCGCTCTGGAAGCTTAATATCTTTGCAATGGGCGAATATCAGGAGAATTATTTTATCGGGACAGACCAGATTCTCTATAAAAATGATGTGTTTTTCTACAATGCCAACCTGTCTACACAGATTACGCTGGATAAGGCAAAAACCTGGGATCTGAATATTGGCTACGTTTATAATTCCAAAACCATTCAGGGTTCTTTTGACATCAGCTCTTCCCAGAATACTTTTGTCATTATCAATAAAAAAATGTTCAGCAAAAAGCTAGAAGCAGGACTTGTTTTCAATGACATTTTCCGAACCAATAAAAATACAATATCTACCAACTATGCAGATCAGAATCAGTATTTCAGTGATTATCGGGACACTCAGAATTTTATGATCAACCTCAAATATAACTTTGGGAATCAAAAAGTGAAGGATGCTAAATCGGGGACAAAAACTAATGAACAGAACCGCCTTTAAATTCATTAACAAAAAAAACACTATCAAAATTTGGTAGTGTTTTTATATTATGTAGCAAACAGGTTACTCAGCAGATACTCTCTCCTTGTGTCTCATTTTGTTGATTACAGGATTGGCATACATTGCCAGAAAGCTGTCGCTCGTCGTTTTGTCTGCACCGGCAATTCTCATTTCCAGCCGCCTCTCAAACAGTTGTTTTTCGGATTCTGAATATCTGTCGGAATATTCATTTGTATTGTAAAGCAGGTCATAGGCTATAAAATTGGTTGGCCAAAGTTTATAATTCTGGATTACGCGCTCGTCTATAATCTGCGCAATCGCCTGCAGTTTTTTGTTTTTGTTCTCGCCTTGTTTTTCGAGACAATCAAGCTCTGTGCTTATAACATCTCCGGCGTGCAGATGGATATGCCGCTTCTGTCCCAGAACGCCGCTCAGCATTGTTGTAAAATCTTCATTTTCTTCCTTTATATAGACTTCATTTCTGGAACTGGCCAGCAACTGTGGCATTTTTAAAATATCTGTAGGATCATATTCGTAGGAAATCGAGAGCGGAACAATTCTCAGATTTTTGAAAAATTCTGTCAGCGGAACATCTCCGGCTGCCATTGCAAGCATCTTTAGGACGCCTTGCTGTGTGGCGTCGTTCCCGTCTTTGGTACGGCCTTCGCGCTGGGCCATCCAGACGGAGCGGTTGTCCTGAGTCAATAGTGTAGAAATATATTCGGAAAGCAATTGGGAACCGCTGAGCTGCTCGCGGATCGACAATCCTCTCTGCACCAAAAAATTACGGTTTAGCTTTGCAAGGACGTGTAAAAATTTCTTGCTTACTAGATTGTCACCAATTGCTGATGACGTCATAATAAGACCCTGATCCAATAAGGCTAGATTCAGCAAAGACGTATCCAAAACGATGTCTCTGTGATTGGAGATGAAAAGATACGATGTATTTTTGTCCAGCTTTTCGAATCCTGAGGTCGTCAAACCTTCAGAACTGCGTTTCAGGATCTGACGAACTGTCTGTGCAATGAACTGCTTTTGAAAATCAGCAATTGAATGAACATCTTTAAACTGATCCAGCCAAAAATCCTCATCACGGTCCGGAAAAGTAAAACTCATCAAAGCTTTTATCATCGGATGCTTGGCGACGCTCATCAGGGCATCGTTGACTTCGGTATCATCATAGGACCTTATCTCATCAAATTTCGACATACTTTCTATTTAAATTAAGATTTTGCAAAAAAACGAAAATTTATTGAGCTCTCTTTAATGATAAGCTATTAATGACATTTTTTCAGTTAATTTCAAATCCTGAGCCAATTTTGAATCTGCTTATAATAATGCTTTATGAGATTATAATTACATTTGTATACCTTCAACATCTTTTATGAATTCTCCCGATTTTATACAGCCTGACGAACTTATTGAAATTCTTTTCCAATCACCCAATGCGACAGCGGTCTATGCAGGAGATGAGATGACCATTTTAAGCGCCAATGAAGCCATGCTGAACTTCTGGGGAAAGGACAGAGACATCATTGGGAAAAATTTTGCAGACGCACTGCCTGAATTATCAGGACAGCCCTTTTTGAAATTCCTTAAAAACGTCTGGCAGACTGGTGAGACATTCATAGCGAAAGATTATCCCGCTATCCTGGAAGTTGAAGGTGTCCTCACCAACAATTATTTCGATTTCGAATATAAAGCGATTCTGGACCAGTCCGGAAAAACGGCATACATCCTCCACACGGCATTCGAAGTCACTGAAAGAATGGCTGCGCGGAATCTGGTGCTTGAAAAATCCAGAGCTGAAGAACAGTTAACCAAAGATCTAGGAGAACTGAATGAAGAATACCACATGACCAATGACGAGCTCCTGTCTATCAACTCAAAACTGGAAGATGCCAACAAAGAACTTACGCACTTTAAAAATCAGCTACAAAAACTCAATCAGACGCTAAAAGATAACGAGATCCGCTTCAGGTCTCTCATAGAAAATGCACCGGTGGCGATGGCCTCTTTGAAAGGTGTAGATTTTGTGGTAGATATTGTGAATGAAGCCATACTGGAAATCTGGGGTAAAGACCATTCCATCATTGGTCTGCCGCTGAGTCTCGCTCTTCCTGAGATTGAAGATCAGGAATTCCTGAATATTTTGAAAAATGTTTACGATTCAGGCAAACCTTTCTATGGCAAAGAATATAAAGCGGTACTTTCTGTCAACGGTCAGATGACGGAGCGTTACCTTAATTTTGTCTACAAACCTGTGAGCGATCACAATGGCATCAACAATGAGATCCTGATTGTGGCGACAGATGTGACAGAGCAGGTGAACGCCAGAGAATCCGTCAACGAAATCAATACAAGACTGCAGATTGCGATAGATGCCAGCGGGTTGGGCTCTACAGAAGTTCACATTGCGACAGGCGTAATGCAGAGTACAGACCAGTTTAAGCGTAATTTTGGTTTTTCGCCGGACGAGAATTTTACTTACGCTGACCTTTTTGAAGCCATGTTTCCCGAGCACCGTGAGCGCGTGCGCGGCCTAGTCAAAGAAGCAATGAGAACCAATGGCGTTTATAAAACAGAGTATCCTGTGCGATGGAGAGACGGATCTGTACACTGGATAGAAGCCCACGGCCGACCGCGGTACGACAAAAATGGTGTGGCAGACAGGATGGTGGGAATGACTGCCGACATTACTGAAAAGAAAATGTTTGACCAGCGCAAGGATGACTTCCTCAGCATCGCCAGCCACGAGCTCAAAACACCGCTTACCATTCTGAAAGCATCAATACAATTGCTGAATAGACTGCGGGACAAACCATATTCTGAAACGCACGTCAAACTGCTGGATCAGTCTATGAAAAGTGTAGATACAATGGTAGTTCTGATAGACGAACTCCTGAATATGCGGAGGATGAATGAAGGCCAGCTGAAACTTGAAAAAAAGAAGTTCAATCTCTACACAATGCTTTCCAGCAGCTGCAATCACATCAGGATGGAAGGAAAATATAATCTTACCATCAATGGCGACCGCAATGTTGAAGTTTTTGCTGATGAAAACCGAATAGATCAGGTGGTCATTAATTTTGTGAACAATGCCGTAAAATACGCCTCAGAATCAACGGAAATAGAGATTTTAATAGAAAATAAAGGTAGCGAGGTAATGGTTTCTGTCAGAGATTTCGGAAAGGGAATTGATGCCGACATTCTGCCTTATCTCTTTGACAGATATTACCGTGCGGATCACTCCGGGAAGTCATATTCCGGTCTGGGACTCGGTCTTTACATCTGTTCAGAGATTATTAAAAAGCACGACGGCCAGATTGGAGCCGATAGTATAATAGGAAAAGGAAGCGCTTTCTGGTTCACACTTCCTTTGTAATTTTTTATCAAATTTTAATTAAAACGGATATCCGATGGCGATATTCAGGATCAGATTGTCTTTTCTCCAGGAGCTGTCGCCAAATTTCACTCTGTCCAGAACCCAGCGGTCGCCTTTTTCGTAATATGGCACTCTCAGAGGCATCGCCAGATCCAGACGGAGAATCAGGATAGAAAAATCGAGCCTCAATCCTACACCGGCGCCTACTGCTACTTCGCTCAGGAAATCCTTAGAAAACTTACCACCGGGTCTTACAATTTGTCCCTGCGGATTTATTTCATCATTAATCAACCAAATATTACCGGCATCTACAAAGGCTGCCACATTCAGGAATTTATAAATATTGGCTCGATACTCGGCATTCATTTCAAGTTTAATATCACCGGACTGGTCAAAGTAGAAACTGGCGTTCTGACTTCTGGGATCGTAACTGCCAGGTCCTAAAGTCCTTGCACGGAAAGCCCTCACACTGTTGCTTCCGCCCACAAAAAACTGACGTGAATAAGGTACAAATTCTGAGTTACCGTACGGATACGCAACTCCAGCAATAATTCTGGACGCAAAGTTGGTCTTCTCGTTGAATTTGTGATAGAATCTGAAATCGTGCTCCATCTTCGCATACTGGCTGAACGGCACGCCGAAAAGATTTTTCTGATCTCCTTTTTTAGCATTGGCTCCCGTTACCAATCCTGTGATATTTCCCGCCAGATCCAGCATTCCGCGGTAGTAGATCGTATTGGTTTTTGGTGAGGTAGTATTGGTATAAGTGTAGGTGTAAGTGGGCCCAAAGATGAGTTGCTTGTCCACCACTCTTTGCAAAGTAGGATTTGCAGGAATTCCTTCTGCCGGATTTCCGTTTATCTGTGCCTTGTATTTGTCAGTAATGGTCTGAGGAGCCACCATCGTGATATCTATGACTTTCAGATCGTGTTCTTTCCGTACATTCTCTTTCCACACATAGCCAAATGAAGCATTGAAATTATGCAAAGTATACAGTTCTGTCCTGCTCTGGTATTCGTAACCGAGATTGATGTTGGTTCGCGGCACAAATGCACTTGATGAATTAAAACGGAAAGGCGCCACAATTCTTGGAATAGAAAGCTGTGCGTTGGCTCCTACTCTGATAATGTTGTTGGCATCTTTGGGACCGCCAAGCTGAACGTCAAATGCACCATAAATAGAAGCTTTAAACTGCTCTGCACCACGGAAAAAGTTGCGGTGAGTCCAATTGAGATTGACTTCGCCGCCACCGTAATTGGCAGAGTTTGTACGTCCCAGAGTCTCCAGACGCAGTGACTGGATCTGTCTTGGCGTCAGCAGATAATAAGAGTCAAACTTATGGTTCAAAGAATCTGAAACCACAAATTCATTCTTTACAAATTTGAAAACGCCAAGACTTATCAGTCGGTTCAGAGTCAGATTATGATCCTTTCTGTTGTAAACATCACCAGTTTTAAAGTAAAGCGCGCGGTCGAAGATTTTCGGTTTGAATTTGTGCTCCGGATCTATCACATAAATATCCTGATACGCATATTTTGAAAGAGAATCTGGATTCATCGGAATCTGGTATTTTCCTTCTTTGACATCTCTGATATTATAATTAGGAAAAACTACCACTTTGTCGATAGAAAATTGCTGCATTGCCAGATCCGGTGTCTGCTCTTTCAGTTTGACATTCAGTTCCACCTTATGGTTTTTGGAAACCGTGCTGTCTGCCTGAACGATGATATTATCGGGATGAAAATAGTAAAAACCTTTTTCTTTAAGGCCCGTATCAATTCTTTCCCTTTCCGCTTTGATGACATTCAGGTCAAACGGATTTCCAACTTTCAAAAGAGATCTATCCTTCAGTTTCTGAATTTCCTGATTGACCAATGTGGAATCTGCCTGATATTTAACTTCACTTATCAGATACTGATTTCCTGGTTTTACGGTATAAATGACCTGCGCTTTTTTGTTCTTAGATATTGTATCATAAGATGCTTTGGCATTGAAATAACCTTTGTTTTCAGAATAATTGACCAGAATATCTTTGTTAAATTCCCTGTCGACATCAGAAAGCAGAACAGGCGCTTCCCCAAATTTATACTTCAGCCAGTAATTGAAGCCTTTCTCCTTTTTTGTCTCTTTTGCAATATTATAAGCGTAAAGCTTTGGGCGAAGTCCGAGAAAACTGGAATTTGGTTTCGGAGTCAGGTTTTCTTCCAGCTCAGATTTCAGAGCTTTCCTTTGCTTTTTGGGAATACTGTCATTTTCAATTTTCACTTCGGCGCCTGTGTAAAGCATTTGACCTTCCTTCAAAAATTTGGTATTGCTGCACGACCAGATGACTGCAAAGCCGGACAGTGCAATAATTGGTCTGAAATGTATGGGAAACCTGACGTTCATTATTTAAAATCTACTACTTGATTGTTGTTTTTTTCTCTTTCTCTTTTTCTCTTCTCCCGCTTTGAGCTCTGAAAAATCTCACGGAACTTATCATAATCCAAAGTGATGATGAAACCAACACCCGTTTCTACGATTTGACCTTGTAAAGCCACCTGATATTCATTCTTACGGTAGGCTCTCAACATATAGCGGCCATCTTTGGAAAGGCTGTAATCTACAGTCACGTCGCCGGCAATATTGGTTGTATTTTCATTCTGGCGCGCATCGCCTTCCAGCCCGAAGTTGCTTCCTACAGATACTTTAAGACGGTCATTCAACAGTTTTTTACTGAGGCCGACATTCAGGTCTGTTCTTGTATTCTGACTTCCTGTGGAGTAATCTTCTGTAGATTCCAGATCAAAATTAAGATCTACACCTTTGATCAGATCCGAAGCGAGATTGTTAAGCTGTTGAGACAGGATCTTGCTCACACTCTGTCTGGCCAATGTTTCCGTAGAAAGACCGGCACTGTTTTCAAAAGGATTTTCGCCGATGAAACGGTTTAGAAGGAGTAAGGCAAAAACCTGCTTGTTCATCTCATTTTCCTCTGCTCTCAGCTGCGTCAGTTTTTGATCTACAATATCTTTTACATTGCTGGATATTGAATTATTTTTCTCTTCTGTCGTAATATCAAAACTGATCACCGGTTTTAGCAATTCACCCTTCATTTTAAGCAAAGTGTTGAATTCCATTCTCTGCTTGAACTGATTAAGTGTTGCCGCACTTTCTCCGGAAATCTGCTGCTCCACAAGATCCAGAGGCGCAGTCTGCGTTTTGTAAACTGCTGTGATGTCCAGCGTGGCCGCGGTGGGCTCGCCGGTCCAAGTGATGGTACTGCCCTTTTCTATCTCGAATTTTCGTTTTAAAAGGCTGACTGTCATATCGTAACTCCCTTTTTCCACTTCGTAAACGCCTACCAGTGTCGTTTTGCCGGAAGGATCTATGCCGCCTGTCAGTTCGGCCTCACCTTGCAATTTAACAAAATCGCCATTGGCTTTGTCGATCACGACAGACATTTTAGCTTCTTTGCTGACTTCGATATTGACGCTGACGTCCATTCCTTTGATCTTATTTTTTGCGGCCAGAGAATCGGCAACGATTGTTTTGTTCAAAGCAATCTGATCCTGATCTATGAATTCCACAATGCCATCTCTCTCCTGAAGCGAAGGGCTGGACTGTGGCAGCACAAAAGTGAAATCTGTATCATCTGAAACAGCCAGTCGGCCGTCAACTTTAGGTAAATCGAGGTTTCCACGGACTTTTAGAGCCGCGTCGATAGACAGGATTCCATACATCAAAGCATCATTGGATTTTTCAGCATTTACGACTTTAAAATCTTTAGCGTTTACATCCAGATTAAAGGCAAAATCTCTATAAGTCTGTGTCAACACCTGACCGTCTATTTTCAGGGAATTACCGTCTTTGTCATTGATTTTAAAATCATCAAACTCAATTCCTCTGTTAGTGAACGCGATTTTATCATTTATTTTTCTGAAATCGCTGCCTGTCTGTGCGATCATCAGTCCCACATTATTCATTTTCACATCGCCCAGAATCTTCGGTTCGGTAGTTGTTCCTGTAATTTTTAGATCACCGGAAAGATAGCCTTCCGTGTTGGTAATCGCATTCATCGTAAAACCTTGCAATGTCTTCATCTGCAGCTGATTCATAGCCAGATTAAGATCAAAACTACTAGCTGATGTATTGTAATCGCCGGTTATTTTCACATCATTCTCATTTCCGGAAAGTGCGATATCTGCATTAATGATATCAGCCGATTTATTATTTGCTTTGACAACGAGATTACCGACCGGACTTCCGTAAAAGAAAAGGTCTGTAATATTCATATCTGCGTTGAAGGTCATTTTTTTATTAAGGTCTCTCAGCTGTGCTGTCCCATTGATGGTTCCCTGCGCGAGAAGAGAATCTTTTTTGATGATTTCTGTAATAGTTTCGATGTTAAAATCTTTCAGAGTCACATTCAATGGACTGTTGGAAGAACTGTTTTCCGACTGTACAAGAATTTCGCTTCCGGCGTTGGAAAGTCTGAAGTTGTCTGCAAAAATGCCCTGGCTTCCAATCTGTATTTTATTGCCTTCAGCAACTGTCCAATCGTTATAGTTTAGTTTTAAACCGTTGGGATTCAGGGAGATTTCTGTGATGTCATTCAGTGATTTTGCATTTCCGGCAATCAGGAATTGCGTCGCATCCTTTTCGTCTTTGGTGGTGATATTATAATTAATGATGTTTTGCGCCACATCACCGTTGATATTAACTTTATTCAATGCAAAACTTTCACTTTTCAAAGCGGCAACATCCAGATTATACTGCAAGGCCTGATTCTCATTGGTAATTTTTAGTGCTGTATTTTCCAGCGAGTTGGCGCCGTAGAGCAACTGTGGAATTCTGGCATCGAGTTCTATTTTCTGCGAATCTGCATTGTAGTTCCCGGTAATGGTGATGGTTTCGAAGCTCTTCAAATCGGGAACAAATTTCCTGATCAGATCATCATTCTTAACTTTTGCGTTGACTGTGAAGTACTGTCCGGGATACACTTTAGCAGCTTTTCCAGGTTTTTGAAACTGGTAATACTGGTTCATCGTCTGAGACAAAGCACCGAAAATCTGCGTGAGTTTATATTTCCCGTTCAGCTCCACATCGGCGATTTGCGAATTAAACTTAATCTGGGTAGAATCTACCGTTGAAAGTGCTGTCAGATTCATTTCCTGAACCGGATATACTTCTTTGGTATCGGAAATGGCAAAGTTTTTAAGATTAAGATAGCCATTCAGATTATCAGGATCTACACTTTTGAAATCACCATCTATGGCACCGGCAAGAATCATTGGCGAACTGTAAAATCCTAATTTGTTCAGATCCAATTTGATGATGTTTCCGTTGACTTTGATCGTTGGATTTTTATCATCATAAACACCCGACGCTGTAAGCTGCAGATTGGCATTAGGATCTTTGGAATTAAGGAATATATTGTAGGCACCACGTCGGATTTTCCCTACCAGATTCATATTCTGGTAGCGGTAACCTTTGTAGACCGCAGATTTCACATAGCCTGTGAGATTAGCGTTGGCATTTTTAAAATCAAAGCTTTCGCCTTTTGCAGAAATCTGCGCTGTAATGCCGCCGATGTCCTTATTCTGAATAATCTTTCCGATCTGTAAATTCTGAAGATTGGCTTTTACATCGTATAATTCACGGTTTTTCCGACGCATATCCACTTTTGCAATGATTCCTGCATTTCCTAATGTTGAATGCAGATTCAGATTGGTGTTCACCACTTTGGTGGTACCTTTTGCAAAACCTTTGATGCTGAAATGAGACGGCAAAGAAATATTAGCCGGAATTGTACCCTTCGGCACCAAATTGAAAATAGTTTTACCCGATGAAGCCAGTTCGCCGATTTTCAGATCATAGTAAAGATTATCCGGATTCATCGCATTTCGGACTCTTCCCGATGCGTTGACGCGCAACTGATCCAGGCCGGAAACCTTCAGTTCATTAATAAAAAGATCGTTCACAGTCCCACGTACATTCGCGTTGACAGCGAGGATGGCGTTGGGATATTTGTTGAAAGGTGCTGTATTTCTAAGCGTCGGAACCAAATTTAAGATATCGGAAAAACCAATTTTGGAATCCCGGATGCTCGCCGAAATTTTGACGGCTCCCAAATTCGACGACAGTTGATCAATCGAATTATAACTGAGGACAACCTCATCTCTCAAAATGGTTTTTGGCGTCTGAAGATAGAGGTCTTTCAGATAAGCCTGCTTGTCGGAATAGACAAAGTCTGTATTAAATTTCTGAATGTTCAGCCCTCTTTTCTCCTGGATCTCTGCCGATTTTACACTGCCTGCAAAGCCACTATTTTCCATTTCGAAATCCCGCACATCCACATTTAATTTAGCAAAATTCAGGTGGTTGAAATCCATTCCTGTTTTGGTTGGTGCGATAGCGGTGTTGTTGTAGGCTACTTTTACATCTTCCAAAATCAGCTTTCCTAACAATAATTTCATTGCTTTTTCCTTTGCAGAAGCAGGAGCAACTTCAGAATTTTTCTCATTCTTAGGATTGGCATTTGCAGCCGGGAGGAAAAGATTTGCGTTGATATTTGCGCCGGTCAGATAGACATTTCCGACACCATAGGATTGATTCTGGAGATCGAGACTGTTCACTTTTGTGCTCAACTCTTTAAACAAAACTTTAGCAAAAGTCTTCGTATTATCATCGCCGTAATCAATATTGAAGTTGGTCAGTTTGATGCCATTTAAGCCCAACTGCATTGGTTTTTTCTGATTTAGAGAATCTACTTTTTCCTCCACATTTTTGGAAACCTCTTCTATAAGATCCTGTTTCAGTTTTAATTTCAGACCATCCAGATTGATATCGTTGACTGCATATTTATTATTTTGAAGATCAAAAGTTTTCACCCTTGTATCGAATGAATTGAAATATACTTTGATATCGTTTTTTGATTGCTGATCGTTGAATGATATTCCAATATCTTTCAGTTTAATCTTATCCAGAGAAATAATAAAAGGCTTGGACGGACTTTCTTCCTTATCGGATGTCGCAAAGGCCTCCATAATATAATCGAAGTTGAACTTTCCCTGAGGATTGCGGACAACATTGGCGCGGACACCCTCCAAATCGATAGATGTAAGATCAGCTTTGGAACTGAGAAGCTGCCACATATCCAAACCTACATCAAACTTCTTTACGGCTAATAGCGTATCGACTTTCTGGCCTCTGAGATAGAGATTTTCCATCACCAGACTGTTTGGAAAGCCGATATAAACTTTGTCCAGACTTACTTTTGTTTTGATTTTGCCCTCAAGATAAACGATCAGTTTTTCCTTAATGATGTTCTGGACGAATGGCAGGCGAAGGCTAAATATAAGCAACACAAAAAAAACCAAAATAGCAATTATGGTTCTGATAAAACGTCTTAGAATTTTTCCTTTGTTTAGTCTTTTTTTCAAATGATAAGGGTTATTAGAAAATGATAGCAAATACCGTACTATACTGGAATTTTGCTAAAAAAATATTTGATCAGCAGATGTTGATTATAATTGAAAGATTTAAAAATAAAGCTTATTTATTGAAAAAAAAAATATCAAAAGAAATTATGATCATTGATTCATTTTTAATAATAGAAAAAACACCTTATTTACAACATTTCATTTATGCTACATACAAGCATTCAACTACCAAATATTTAATGTAATGTTTACAAATATTCAGCCATTTCGTCTGATTTTACTCAAGGACGCTTAATATAAATTACTGATTTATAATGATCTGCAGGATGGTGCAGGATACAGCTTTTATGCTTTGTTTCTAATTTTCCATCATATCAAATTATTAATAATTATTTAACAATAGTTTTTATGAAGCATAAAAAATTACCAATTAAGAAAACGTTTCAACTGCTGATGTTTGGCGGACTGATGACGGCAGCCGCAGGAATGCAAGCTCAGACCCTTGCTTTTCCTGAAGCTACAGGATTTGGCAGATTCACAACAGGAGCGAGAGGCGCAGCAAACCCCGAAGTTTACCTCGTGACCAACCTGAATGACAGCGGGCCAGGATCATTCCGGGATGCAGTGAGCAAGGAAGGCAGATTTGTCATCTTCCGGGTGGGCGGGATCATCAATACCCTTACGCCTATCGTGATTGCAAAAAACACAACGATAGCAGGACAGACAGCGACAGGAGAAGGTATTGTACTTCTGGGCGCCAAAGTCTCCTTCACGGGAGCCAGCAACACCATTGCCAGATACATCAGAATCCGTTTTGGCAATACGACACAAGGCCAGGACACATCAGGACTTGCCAACGGAGCCAACATTATTCTGGATCATATGTCATTCACGTGGGGAACAGACGAAGTTTTCTCTATCAATTGGGACAACAAGGGAGAAAGTCCGGACAATATCACCATCCAGAACTCGATCATCGGTCAAGGTCTGCACCGCCACAACCATTCTGCCGGCGGCCTGATGCAGCCTGCAGACGGTAAAATAAGTCTCATCGGAAATCTGTACATCTGCAACAAAACAAGGAATAACAAGGTTAAAGGCATCAATGAGTTTGTAAACAATGTGGTTTACAATTGGGGAAATTACGGTAACACTTACGGCCACAGCGAGTCTGGCGATGCCTACATTATGGGTGGCGATTCTGCAGGCAGTTCAGATGTGAACATTATCAACAACTACTTTATCGGCGGTCCCAACACGAGCGGTTCTGTCACGACACCTTTCAACAGAGGAAATTCGAATTTCAGTCTTTATGGTGCCGGCAACTATTTTGACAACAACAAAAATGGCGTTCTGGACGGCACTTTGGTACCTTCAGACCTCTCAGGTTTTCCAACGGGCGATCTGGCATCCATCAAATCTGAACCTTACAGTTATCCGATGAGCAATCCTGTACTTACCGCTCAGCAGGCCTTTGACAAAGCAATACTGAATGTAGGAGCATCTTACCCTCGCCGCGATCAGGTAGAGAATCTGATGATTTCTGATCTTGCATCCAAAGGTACTGCTGCCACGTACGTCTATGTGCAGTCGGATCTCACCTCACATTTTGGATTTACCAATGGCGGCGCAGGCCACGTCTATGGTGCGCCGGCACCGTTGGACTCTGATAATGACGGAATGCCCGATGCTTGGGAAGACGCCAATGGACTCGATAAAAATACGCCCGATGCTTTGGCTGTAAGCAGCACCAATGCGCCATATCTCAATATTGAGGTTTATATTAACGGACTCACCAGTACGACACCTACTGATTTTATCGTCCCTCCTACGGATGTCAACTTTACCAATGTTGCTACAACCGAAGTCCCTCCTGCAAGCTCATTCACAGTCAACTGGAGCGATAATGCTGCTAACGAGACTAATTATATCTTGGAACGTTCGGCAGACGGAACTGCATTTACAGCAATTGCAACGCTTCCGGCAAATTCAATCAGTTATAATGAAGCAGGACTGTCTCCAAACACCAAATATTATTACCGCGTAAAAGCGACCAATGCGACTGAATCTTCTGTTTACACCAGCGTGGCATCAGTGACAACGCCACCGATTCCGTCCGCGCCAGCGAAAGCGAGCAGCCCAAATCCCACTTCAGGCAACAGCAATGTGGAGCTGACCTCCGGCAATCTGCTTCTGAAATGGGCAGGAAGCGCAAATACAACTTCCTACGCTGTCTATCTGGGAACAAATGCATCCGATCTAATTAAAATTGCAGACGTGCCTTACAGCGCAGCACCTTCCTATCAGCTGACAGGTCTGAATGCTGCAACCAATTATTTCTGGAGAATTGATGCTTCAAACGAAAAAGGTGTGGCGACCGGCGATATCTGGAATTTTTACACATTGACACCTAAATTGGTTGGCTATTGGCCTTTTCAGGAAGCAGCCTCTGAAGGCGAAAAAATTGCTGATCTGACCGATAATACCAATGACGGCTTACTGGATTTAGCATACGATAACGCCGCCGTGAGGATTGCAGGAAAGAAAAACAACGCCATCGATCTGGCAACTGCACCAACGAATATGTACATTACCAGCATTCCGGATCAGGATCACATCAGGTTTGATCAGAATTCTTTCACCGTTTCGTTCTGGATGAAGGCACCGCCAAGTATGATTCCGGCCTCATCTTCTACAAGTCTTTATGTACTCTGCAAGGGTTCATTCACTAAAAATAATACGACGGGCGCAACCGGGAAACGATTAAATGTTGAGATCAAAGGCGGTCAGCTCCGTTTTGCCATAGATGACGACGTCACCAAGAAAGAGATCACGTCGACAATCGCCAAATATTTCACCGGAGAATGGGTGAATGTGGTTATTATGCGGGATATTGTAGCTCACAAAATGAGAATTTATACCAATGGCGTCCTTATTTCCGAAGGCGACGAAACGGCAGTCAAAGGCATTGGAGAAGCAAGCGATCTTATCATCGGTAACATCGGCGAGCTGGAATTTCAGGCTGCGACCAATACGCCTGCTCCGTATAAAGGCGCTTTTGATGAGCTGAAACTTTTCAATTATGCTTTGACACCTTCAGAAGTTCAGGCTTTGTACAGTGAGGACACGCTTGGAACAGGTCAGTTCGTCACAAAAGGCAAAGGCATCATCTATCCAAATCCTGCGAAAGACAATATCTATATCAGAATTCCGGACTATGAAAAGTCCACACTTTCCGCTACATTGACGGATCTTACGGGAAAGGTTATTTTAAAAGAAACTGTCAGTGCCGATTCCAAAGGACTTTTCAACCTTGATATCTCTAAAAAGAAAATGTCAGGCGTCTATATATTAAATGTTTCCGGTGAGGCGCTGAACCAGAATTTTAAAGTGATTGTCAAATAATCCAAAGAAATAATAGAAAAGTTAAAAAAGCAACGCTGCCTGAATCGGGCAGCGTTGGTTGTTTAATTTATTGATTAAATATATTAATATCTGCAAATGTCGATTACATCGTCATTGGAACTTCCATCAATAAAATTTCTGTACCCTCTGTGGTTGATCTGATATTTAAATCTGCAATATCCCAGACACCAAAACCGTCTCTCGTTTCCACTTTCTCTCCTTCGATTTCTGCGCTTCCTTTTAAAATAAAAGCATACACACCGTTTCCTTTTTTCCTGATTTGATAGTTGGTTTCAATATTATTTTCGAAGTTTCCTAAGTGAAACCACGCATCCTGATGAATCCAAACCCCTTCGTCATCTGCATTGGGAGAAAGAATCTGCTGAAATTTATTCTGACCTTTTGTTTTGTCTAAAGTTATCTGGTCATATCTTGGTGCCACGTTTCTTTTGTTTGGATAAACCCATATTTGAAGAAACTTCACCAGACTGTCATTATTTTTATTGAATTCGCTGTGCATAATTCCGGTTCCGGCGCTCATCACCTGAATGTCTCCACTCCTGATAATCGCCGAATTTCCCATACTGTCTTTGTGCTCCAAATCACCTTCCAAGGGAATGCTGATGATTTCCATATTGTCGTGCGGATGCGTTCCAAAACCCCTTCCCGCCTCCACTTTATCGTCATTCAAAACTCTGAGAACACCAAAATGCATTCTTTCAGGATTGTGATAATTCGCAAAACTGAAGGTATGATTGCTTACCAACCAGCCGTGATCTGCCTTCCCTCTGGAATCCGCTTTGTGAATCACAGAATTATCTTTGATTTTTGAATCTGTATTTGGTAAATGATTGTATCCAATCGGTTCCAAAGGTTCGATTTCGTCAATCTCATTTTTCATTGTATTTCCCAACGAGGCAGTTGCTACAAACATTCCTGTTCCCAGTAATCCTTTCTTTAAAAAATCTTTTCTGTCCATATCTGTTGTTTATTATTCGTTATTAATAGGACAAATTTATGGTGATGAGAGTTGCTGTGCATTTAACTAGTTTAATAAATGCATTAAAGCAAAAAAAATGACAGACATTTTCATATCCGACATTGTAAATTTTAAAATCTAAATTATTTCTCCTTAGTGGCCAAACGCTTCCTAATCGTACTTACAAATTCTTTGGAAACGCCCAGATAAGAAGCGATATAATACTGCGCAACACGCTGGGGAATTGTTGGATATACTTTTATAAATTCCAGATATCGGTCAGATGCACTTTTGGAAATGGTATTTACCAATCGGTTTTGAAGTGTAAACAGATTCCGCTGAACCAACATTCTGAAAACCCTTTCGAATTTCGGAATTTCCTGCAACAGTTTTTCTTTAGTCGTTGGATTCAGCATAAAAATCTCCGAATCTTCAATCGTTTCAATATACAGATTGGAAGGTTTCTGGTCCTGAAACGAGGCAATATCACTGATCCACCAATCTTCGATGGCAAACAGAATCGTCACTTCAAAACCATTATCATCAAGGTAATAAACCCGCACACAGCCTTTGTGAATGAAGCCTTCAAACTGGCAGATTTCACCTTCCCGCAACAGAATTGTTTTCTTGGGAATCGTTTCACAAACCAATAAACCGGTAAAGAATTTTTCTTCCTCAGAACTAAGACTGATAAATCGGGTGACGTTCTTGATGATATTTTCAAACATAAAATAAGTTTACGGCTGCAAATTAGGAAAAAGTGCGTAAACTTCGTTCTTCAAAAGCCCGCTTCCGCCGCCATAATGGTCGATAACTTTCACTTCCTTATCTAAATTTCCGCAAAAATTTTTGATTTCATTTTCAAATTCCTCATCCAAACCGGAACTTAAAAGCACAATATCTACCTGATTTTCTTCAATATAATCATAGCAGACAGCCTCATCACTCTCGTTTTTAGCTTTCCAGCCTTCATTATTTTCGATAATCCTTTTCAAAGTTTCAAGAATTTCCTGATTTTTTCCAATGACTAAAAATTTTAAACTTTCCATTTGATATTTGTTGTATTGAATTAATTTTTCAGGAGCTTAATCCCGCTAGGAATTTATACTGAGCTCCGTCGAAGTACTTTATCTTTTTTTCGCCGCCAATTCCCACCGCAAAAAAAAGGATGCCGTTTCTATCGGGGCTATGGATTTTGCCCCTTTTATAAATGTTTGGTTCCGGTAATTTTCAGTTCGTTAAGATCCAGTTGAGATTCCACCTTTCTCACCTCATCTTCACTGAATATATTTTCACGTTTTATTTTGAACAGTTCCTTCCGCTGCTGGGCAAATATATCCAGCATAATTTCATGGTACTCATTCAAATCATTTCTTCTGTTGGTGCACATATCCAAAGATTCGAGGTGACTCTGCTGTTGTGTAATATCGTTTTCAATTGTATTTTTAAAATTTTCAACCAGACTGTTCGTTTCCAGGCTCGACTGGTATTTCTCATTCAGTCTGTTCAACGCAAGATTATCCAGCCTGATTTGAATACTCGCCTGCTGCTCGTGGGAAGGCAAAATATTGTCAATCTCGCCAATCTTGGTCAGTTTAATAATCAAAGGCAGCGTCAAACCCTGAAAAACCAAGGTCACAAAAATCACCACAAACGTGATGAAGATGATCAAATTCCTGTGAGGAAATTCCGACTGCTCATTCATCATCACTGGAATTGATAAAGCAGTTGCCAGAGAAACCACGCCCCGCATTCCTGCCCAGCCGATAATCAATGGATTTTTCCAGCCCGGACTTGGGTCTCTACGTACTTTTTTACTCAGCCATCTCGGAATGTGCGCCACAGGATAAATCCAAACCATACGGACAATAATCACGATTAAGCTGATAATTAAACCATATTTAATTCCTTCCATTACAGAGGTTTCGCCCAGTCCATCTACAATATCGGGTAGTTCCAATCCAATTAAGACAAAAACCAAGGCATTCATTACAAAAATCAGTGTATTCCAAACGCCTGTCATATTGATTCTTGTGGTTCCTGTTTTGAATATTTCGTGCGAACGGAACGACATAAACAAGCCTCCACTCACGACCGCCATTACTCCGGAATAATGAAAATGCTCTGCAGAAAGAAATAAAATATACGGCGTCATCACCGTCAAAGCGGCGTCGATTGCCGGAGTTGTCGGCAAAAATCTGTGGATGGCGTAGAAAATATGAGCGCCTGCAATTCCGACCACAACACCCATTCCTGCAACAAGGAAAAACTGTCCGGTGGCTTCCTGCATAGAAAATACACCGGTCATTACCGCTGCCAAAGCAAATCTGAAAACAATCAGTGACGAAGCATCGTTGATGAGACTTTCACCTTCAAGGATTGCCACTGTCCGCTTGGGAACCTTTAAACCTTTCAAAACTGTGGTGGCTGCAATTGCATCCGGCGGCGAAACAATGCCGCCCAACAAAAACCCCATTGCCAGAGTAAATCCCGGAATCAAAGCCTGTGAAGCAAATGCTACGACAATAGACGTCAAAAAAACCAATCCGAAAGCCAGTAATCCTACGGTTCTTTTCCATTTCCAGAAATCGTTCCACGAGGTGTACCAAGCCGCTTCATATAACAATGGCGGTAAAAAGATGAGGAATATAATTTCCGGGTCCAGTTTCAAAACAGGAACTCCAGGAATTAAACTGATGCCCAATCCTGCCAATACCAAAAATATGGGATACGCAATTTTGATGCGCTGCGCCAGCATTACCAATAGCATTACAACCAAAAGGAGTCCGAGTATGAGTAGTAAATCTTCGTGCATAGTTTTTTGTTTAGAAGTTAGATGCTAGATGTTAGATTTTAGATTTTAGATTTTAGAAGTGTAGCTGAGAAATCTTTTATCTTTTATCTTTTATCTTTTATAAATGAATAAAGAGTGACGTTCTTTCCTTTTTTTCAAGGTTCTTGGTTTTGTGGCCTTTTCCCGAAACATCTTCCACCAAAAGGATTTCACCTGTCTGGAATTTTCGGACTTCTCCAAGAGAGGTTTCTATTTCCACGCCGCCATCCAAAAGTACGATATATTGTTTTTGTGGAGCGTGGTGAAAATCGTAATCATAATCAGCAGAAACTTTCCTGAACTGCAGTTTTCTGACATTGATATCTTCGGACAAAAATCCAATTTCACCTTGGTTGATTAGCGGAATTTCGATGTCTTGGAAATGAGATTCGCAGTTTTCATCGCTGAATATTTTTGTGATTTTCATTCTCTTTTTTCAATTTAATTTTACAAGCATTTATTATTCTCGCAGATTTTTTTGATTTGGCAGATACATTATAAAATTTGCTTAATCTGAAAAATCTGCGAGAGAATATTTTTAGGATTTGGATTATTTAAAAACAATGGAATTCGCCAACTCCATTTCCTCCTGATTGATAGAATGACCGAAATTGGCGTACACATTCTCCGTAACATCAGCATTCATTTCCTTTAAAATATTCGCTGTTGCGTACACTCTTTCTACCGGAACGTGGAAATCCGGATTGCTAGTTCCCAGGAAAACCGGAGTCTGAGCAAAATCGCCCTTGTAATTTTCACGGTTGATTTTATCGCCAATTACGCCGCCGATGATTGCCACTGCTCCACCATATTTCTGAGCATTTCTCGCCAAAAACTCCAAACTGAGACAGGCACCCTGAGAAAAACCGAAAAAGTAAATATTTTCAGCTATAACTCCCGCATCCAAAGCCGTTTTCACGGTTTTTCCCACAGTTTCAATGGCTGATGACAACCAAGGTTCGTTCTGCTCGACTGGAGCAATAAAGGATAATGGATACCAACTTCCATTGGTTGCCTGTGGCGCCAACAATGCATAATCTTCTACATTTAAATGTTGGGCTAAGCTCAGAATATCCTCTGCGCTTCCGCCTCTTCCGTGTATCATTATCAAAACTTTTTCAGCTTCATTTAATGATTTTCCGGCTGTTTTGATATCTAAAGTGTGACTCATTTTTATCTAAATTTTTCTGTTGGATAATTAATTTCTGGAAGAACATCGATTAAATGCCCTCTGTTTTCTTCAAACTGCTCGGGCAACATCAAATCTTCGCCTAATGACGCCAGTTCTTCGTCAATGTCAAAACCAGGACCTGAAGTGGCGATTTCAAACAAAACACCGCCCGGCTCTTTGAAATAGATGGAAGTGAAATATTTTCTGTCTTTAACTTCCGTATGCTGTAATCCGAATTTATTCAGTCTTTCAATCATCTCCAGTTGTGACTGTGCATCGGGCGTCGCAAAAGCAACGTGGTGAACTGTTCCTCTTCCTGCCAAACCTTTCAAAGAATTGGGCGTGCAAAGCAAATCGACATATTTGCCGGGCTTATCTTCCGTTCCAAATCTGAATCTGTTAGAGCTTTCAGCAATCAACTGATGGTCCATCTGCGTGGTCAAAAGTGCGGCAGTTCTTTCGTAAGCATCAACCCAAATCTCAACGTGATGAAAACCTTTGATGGCAAAATCCTGCGGAATAAATCCGTTGTTATACCCTTTTCTGTCATCTTTTTCATTGAAAACCAACTCCAAACCGAGCCCGTCAAAATCTTCCAGATAAATAAAAACTTCACCTGAAAACCTTTGCTGCGCCTGTTTGTAAGGAATATTAAATTGATCCAGACGTTCCAGCCAGTAATCAAAAGCCTCCATCGAGATGGAAAAAGCCGTTGTATTCAGCATTCCTTTGCCGTGTCTTCCGTTCGCCAGACCTTTTCCGTACGGAAAGGTTGTCATAATGGTTCCCGGCGTTCCAAATTCGTCCCCGAAATAAAAATGATAGACTTCAGAATTATCAAAATTGACGGTCTTTTTAATTAATCGAAGTCCTAAAACTCCAGTATAAAAGTCTATATTTTCCTGTGCGTCGCCTGTGATGGCAGTAACGTGGTGAAGTCCTGTGATGAGTGCCATATTTTTAGTTGTTGGTTGATTGTTGTTGGTTGATAGTCCTCGATTGTTGCTTATTACTCTTTAAAGTTTAAAATTATCTGATTAAATAAACTTGGCAAATGACCTATGATAATTTTGGTAATGCTTCTTCTATCTGAGTGCGCATTGCTTCGTACTGTTTTGGAAGTTTTAGGTTTTGTCCCAATTCGTTTAACGGCTCATCTACCGTAAATCCTGGATTATCAGTGGCAATTTCGAATAAAACACCGCCTGGCTCACGGAAATATAGTGAGTAAAAATAATCTCTGTCGATTTTCGGAGTGATGCTTAATCCTGCGGACATTACTTTTTCACGGAATTCCATCAAAACATTATCATCTTTCACACGGAAGGCCACGTGGTGATTGGTTCCTGCTGCATTTCTTCCTGCCGCGATTTTATCGTTTTCGATGATGTCTACAAGGTTTGCAGTGTCAATAGCGTCTGTTGCAAAGCGGTATCTTTCGCCTTCCTGTTTCTGCAAATCGTAACCAAAAATATCAGTCAGCACCTTGATGGTTGGGTCAGCTTTTTTCAATGTCAGCGTAATGTTGTGGAAACCTTTTAAGGCATTTTCATCTTTAATATCATCAGTTGTCCAAACTTTTCTGTTGTCAGGTCTTGAAGATTCTATAAACTGAATTTGTAAGCCGTCGGGATCCTGAAAAGAAATCAATTTTTCGCCAAAAATCTCACCTTCTTCAAAGTTTACATTAAACTGCTGAAATCTGTTTTTCCAGAATTCCAGACTTCCTTTCGGAACTGAATAACCAATGTGTGTTGCCAGGCCGGAACCGTTTGTTCCTTTACCAATTCCTTCCCAAGGAAAGAAGGTCAGAATCGTTCCCGGCGTTCCTTCTTCGTTCCCGAAATAAAAGTGATACGTTCCCGGATCATCGAAGTTGACCGTTTTCTTAACGAGTCTTACTCCTAAAACTTGAGTATAAAAATCTAAATTTCTTTTTGCGTTGTCGGCAATCGCTGTGATGTGGTGCAGACCTAATATTCTATTTTCCATTTTGTTGATTGTTTAATTTTGATATAGCAAATGTAGAGCAGTTAGAAATCTCACACATTTAACTAGTTTAATAAATACACAATTTTAATTCTTCTATAATAAATTAATTCGAGGGTAAATAAAAACTAACACATATTAAGAAATCATTAATGATATACTATATTCGTTTTAAACTTATGCTGCATTTAATGTTATTATAGCCTAAAAATAGCCATATTTCGAATATTGTTAACAAATATTCATTTTGATACCTTATTTTTCCAAAAGTGGCATTATTTTTTCTCGTAGTAGAAAAACTAAATTTCATCTAGTGTCCATGAGACTTTTTTATAGTTAGAGAGACGATATTCTTTAAGTAATCAGTCTTGAAATAATTAAAATACAAAAAGTAAATTCAATTATATGAGTGTATTAATTACTAATGAAACCATTAAAGAAGTTTTTCACATTGCTCAATCGGTAGCAAGAGAAAATTACAATGCCCAATACGGCGCATCACATCTTCTACAGGCACTTTTACATAATAATTTCGGACTGAAGGAGTTTCTCCTCAACATAGAAAAAGATCCCGGATACATCTACGAATGGGCAGAAGTCCGGGTGGAAGAATATCTCAAAACTACGCATCTTCCGGATGAAATTTCGCAAGACGAGAAAATCAAAATCATTCTGGAGGAAGCGGATGACATCAGGTCAAAACTCGGTTTGGATGAAGTGACGCCACTTTGTCTCCTCGCAGCTATTGCCAAACCAAATATTGCTTACTCCGTACAGGAGCTCAAATCTTTTCCACTCCGCGAACACGAAATACTGAACGTTTTCCGGGGCGAAGATAAAAAAGTCAATCTTCAGGAAAGCAATCTGACAGGCACATCGAGTCCTGACAAGAGCGCTTTTCCTGCCATTTCAAGCTATTGCGTAGATAAAACCGAACAGGCGAGAAACGGAAAGCTGGACAACATAGTCGGGCGCGATAAAGAACTGAGAATGCTGATCGAAATACTCTGCAGAAGAACAAAACCCAACGTCATCATCGTGGGTGAACCAGGTGTTGGGAAAACAGCATTACTGGAAGGGTTTGCAATAGAAATCAACAAAGGAAATGTTCCGGAAATGCTGAAAGAAGCCACACTTCTGGAACTTGACACTGGCTCTTTACTGGCTGGTACTTCCTACAAAGGCGAAATAGAAGATCGTTTAAAAAAAGTCATTAACGAATGTAAAAAAATTAATAAAGCAGTTCTTTTTATTGATGAAATCCATTCTCTGCTGGACAGCAAAGGCAGCGCTGGTAATGTGGCGAATCTCCTGAAACCCGAATTGGCAAGAGGAGAAATCACAGTGATTGGCGCAACTACACATGAGGAATACAGAAAAATTATTGAGCCTGAACGTGCTTTCGACAGACGTTTTGAGGTTTTGAACGTGGAGGAACCGGACGAAATTACCTGTGTCAAAATGATAGACGTTCTTCTGGACGGTTATAAAAATCACCATAAAGTGGAAGTCGACAGAAATGCTTTGGCGGACTGCGTAAGCCTGGCGAAGCGTTATTCTAAAGGAAAAAAGCTGCCGGATTCTGCCATAGATCTTCTGGACAGAACGATGGCTTCTATCAAAATGCTGGACGAATTATCTGAAACCGAACTGAAATCATGGAAAGAAAATTATGATCAAATCATCTCTGAAAGCGACGAAACAGATCCGCTTTTGGCAGACGAGCTGATCTGGAACTTCAACTTATTACAAAACAAGCTAAGCCCGATTCTCTGGGGTTCGCTCTCCGAGCAGCATACTTTGGAGACTTCTATGGATATCGGGCAGATTAAAAAAATCATCGATTGCACATTTGAAGAGCTGATCCAATTAGCATCAATCAAAAGAGAAAAAGTGGGCAAGCTGGAATTGGCAGCTGTGATGGCCGCCAAAACCGGAATTCCAATTGGTAAAATCCAGGCTAAAGAAAAAGAAAAACTCCTCAATATGGAGGAAATGCTCATCAAAAGAGTGGTAGGTCAGGATCACGCATTGAAAACATTGGCGGATGCGATTGTCGAAAACAGAAGTGGCCTCAATAAACCCGGCCAGCCGATCGGTTCGTTTTTTCTGCTGGGCCCAACGGGTACCGGGAAAACAGAACTGGCAAAGTCGGTAGCAGAATTGCTCTTCAATGATGAATCTGCAATGATCCGTTTTGATATGTCAGAATTTAAGGAAGAACATTCGGCGGCATTACTCTACGGCGCGCCTCCTGGCTACGTAGGTTATGAGGAAGGCGGAATGCTCGTGAACAAAATACGGCAGCAGCCCTACTCTGTGGTTCTTTTTGACGAAATCGAAAAAGCACACACTTCGGTTTTCGATGTTTTTCTGCAGATTATGGATGAAGGTAAAGTCCATGACAAATTGGGTAAAGAAGGCGATTTCAGCAATTCATTGATCCTGTTCACCTCGAATATCGGAAGCGAGGAAATCGTGAAGCATTTCGAGAATAAGGAAATCCCGACCTCGAAAAATTTAATGAAAATAATGACCGAATCGGGAAGATTCCGACCAGAATTTCTAGCGAGAATTACAGAAATTATTCCATTTGCACCTATCACCGAAGAGATGGCTGAGAAGATTTTCAGTATCCAGCTGAAGTCTCTGCGAAAAGCACTTACGAGGCTGGGAATAGATTTCAGCATCAGCGATTCAGCAATTAAAAACCTTGCTCTCAATGGCTTTAGCAGCAAATATGGTGCACGGCAGATTTTGGGCGTTATAAGAGCACAGCTCGCAAGACCTATTTCTAAAAAAATCGTGCGCGAGGAAGTAAAATCTGGACAGACCATCAGTGTTGACTGGAATGCAGAAACGGAAGAACTTATCTGGAACCATAATTAATCCAATAGAATGAGACGGAAATTGTTTGCAGCGGCTTTGTTTATTATTTCTTGTTCATTCAGTGCGCAAGGCCTCACGGCTTCGGATACATCACCACAGAGCGTAAAAAGGTATCAGAACATCATAAAAAGCAATAAGCAACTGGTAGATTTCATAGAATACACTTTTGTAAAAAAAGGCATCCCGAGACACCTCAAGAATCTGGCGATGATAGAGTCCGGGTTGGATCATAATCAAACCTCGCATGCGGGAGCTAAAGGATTATGGCAGTTTATGAGCAGTCACGCCAACGGCTATGGATTGACGGATGACAACAGATCTGATATGTACAAAAGCACGAAAACTGCAGCTGTATCTCTCAAGAATCTTTATAAAAAATACGGAAATTGGGTCACGGTCGTGGCAGCATACAATTGTGGCGAAGGTAATATCCAGAAAGCGATGAACAAAGCCAGATCGCGGGTTTACACAGATTTTCAGAGTTATCTGCCTTCTGAAACTCAGAATCACGTCCGGAAATATCTCAATGCAAGTTTCGCCACCGGAGAGTTGGATCAGGTTCTGAATGATTACAGAAGTTTCACTGCCAACAGAAAGGCCTTTGTTCCTTTTAATTCTGACTTTTCGGCAGCGCAGGAAAATATGGACGAGACCAGACTGAACGGCGCTTTCAGCATCGATGCTATTGCTAGTTGGCTGGAAGTGGATAAAGATCAGATTTTGCTTTGGAATCCGAACATAGAAAGCAAACTTAATGAAAAAGGAGAAAGTGATTTTTATCTTCCTAAAGATCTGATGGTCAATTTCCTGATGAATAAAAATAAAATACTGACTAATTCTCTGAAAAACTAATCTCCTAAAAGAAACCATGGAAAATCAGAATTACAAAATACCGTTCAATCCTTCCAGTATGATGACCAGCAATGGCCAGATTGAAACCTGCGATATCGCTGAAAGTATTGCTCAGAACATTATGCTTCTGATTATTACCAAAAAAGGTGAAAACAGGTACGATGAAAATTACGGCAACGACGTCTGGGGCGTAGAATTCGATAACGGAATTACGCCGGCGATGTGGGAAAATCTTTTCGTAAGCAGCCTCCAGAGACAAATTGCCGAACACGAGCCGAGGCTTGTAAATGCCGTTGTGCAGGCGCATATCAATTATGTGGAGCACAGTTATGAAACCAGAGGATTCAGTGAGGTAAAGAAAAAAGTAAAAGTGGGAATCAATGCGAAGCTGGATTCTACCGGCGAAAAATTCAATTTTTCAACCGAATTGTTCCTTAGCCCAATGTCCATCGATTAAAATAGAAATACATGAGTTTTGATCAACAACAGACTTTCTCCAAGGAAGTCATCAAGGCAAGAATGCTGCAAAATGCGACCAAACTCTGGGGACTGAAAAGTATACAGTCTCTGGATCCGTTTGTGAAATTGCTGATTGATGCCTTCAGCACAGAGGTTTTCAAAGCCAACAATGAGATCCAGACGATCAATGGACGGATTCTCGAAAGGCTGGCAAAACTGCTGACACCTACCAATTATACACATCCGACACCTTCTCACGCCGTCGCATTTTGTATGCCGGAAGAGGACCGTGAAATACTGATGGAACATTCTGAGTTTTTCTTCAAAAAGCACCTCAGCTCTTTCAGGAAAACGCAATCTGACAAGCAGGTGGAAATTCCTTTCACTCCAGTTGATAATATTGATCTGGTGAAGGCCCAAACTATCTTGATGGTAGCCGGAAATACTGTTTATCATCTGGATGAGCAGCTTAACAAAATTCCTATTCAACGCATTTCGCCGGATGTTGCAGACTACCGAAATGTGATGATCGGAATTGACCTCAGCGCCTATTCATCGGATAATTTTCCTGAGAAATTCAGCATTTATTGCTCCAATCCCACATACGAAAAAGTGGATTTTGTTTACCGTCTGCTGCCGCATATCCGAATCTTCCACAACAATATTCCGCTGGAAGTCTCTTCCGGTATCACTTACAATGATGTTCCTGAGGAGGAAGGTTATGAAGGGATTTTTGAGGAGCAGTCTATCCGTCACAAGATCAAGAAAGATGTTAAGAATCTTTATCAGCATAAATTCATCGAAATCAGCGGCATCTACCCTTCACTATTCAAAAAAATACAGCCTGGACTTCCAGAAAATATGGATGACGGAAGTTCTGTTTTTGACCAGTTCAGAAACAAGAAAATTCTTTGGTTAAAAATGGAATTTCCGCCACAGTTTACCTCTGAAATTCTGGAAAATTTTTCCTTTATTTTAAATGCATTTCCGGTGTACAACCGTGGCTGGAAAAAGACAGAATACAATCTGGACATTATGGGAAACAACATTCCTATGGAAACCAGCGAGGAAGAATTTTTCCTTTATGTAGAAGAAGTTGTAGACGGGATGGGCAAAAGATATTCAGAAATCCCCTTTACACCCAACGATGAGATTGAGAAAGGCCTCTTTACCGTAAGGAAAGGCGGAATGGAACGCTTCACACAGCGCAATGCGACAGATCTGATGTCCCACGTGATGGAACTTTTGAGGGATGAGGTCGCTGCCTTTGCCATTATCAACAGAGATAAAGTGAAGGATGTTTTGGGCGAGATTTCAGATAAGATGAAAGGCCTTATGAAAAAGGTAGACCAATCCAACCGGGAACTGAAAGAAGATGTAAACTATGTCATCATCGAACCATTGGAAAATTCAGTGCATACTTATGCCTCATTCTGGGTTTCGCACTCGTCCTTAGCCAATAATCTGCGGCCGGGAACGGAACTGAACTCCCAGAAGAAATTTCAGGTCATCACACTCATTACCGAAACGACAGGCGGTGCAGAGGAGAAAAAACAGTCAGACACAATTCTGGCCTACAAATATGCCCTGACCAGCCGAGACAAAATCATCTCTGCCGAGGACGTCAAAAACTACTGCAGAATGATGCTGAACAGCGAGCTGAAAAATGTCACCGTACGACGCGGAACGATGATCAGCGACAAACCGCGGGAAGGCTTTATCAGAACTGTAGATGTAGAAATCACGCCGCAGAATTACACTTTCTACGGACGCAAATATTGGGACAATCTGGCAGACGTGCTCAGGAATAATATCCGAGCAAAAGCCATAGACGGCGTAGAATACCGCGTGATGATCGTAGAGGATGCTATGCATTTGGAACTTTAAAAAGCGATAAATGAAAGAAACCCGCCACATCTCCGAACTCAAATACAACAAGCTGAGCACCGATTTCAAAATAGAATCGGTAGCAGCCAATCTGCTGAAATATTACAACAGCAACTCCAGCATTTTCATCAAAAGAATCGGCATCAATGACCGTCCTTACCTGAAAGATATCAAGAATATCTACGCCACTTATTATGGTTTAGATAATGAAACCGTCATTATGGAAACCTACCGGGAAAGTATCTACGACTATCTGCCGGAAGGCCTTTTCCACCCGCCTTCCCTTGGCTCAGCATCCAAACGTGGCGTAGAAAGCGTGGTGAAAGAGATTCGAAAACAGAAGGAAGTAGAAGAAAACGCCAGAAATTTTTTCCAGCCGTTTGAGCAGGAATTTTTTTATACCGAAGTTTCGGCATTGCTGAAGGAAACCGAATTTGACATCGCAGACCAGTCGGATACGCTCATCTCTATTTTCAAAGAGCTTTGGCCACTTCTGGGAAAGGTAGATCTGGAAACGGCAAAAATTTTCTTTTACATTCTGCCTTTTCTACATGAAGTACGAGGAAACAGACGGTGGATAGAGCGATTTCTGACTGCTTTTCTCAATGTAAAAACAAGCATTGACTTTGTCCCCAATACCATCAACAGGAATGATGATGACCTGGGAATCACCGCTCTTGGCAGCTGCAAACTGGGAATCACGATGATCCCCAACGGAAGACATATGGATGGCGAGAGAAACTGGCAGGTAACCATCGGGCCAATTCCTTATGAAGAGATTCATAAATATGTTGCAGGAACGCCTTTCCGCGATCTCCTCCAGAATATCTACGATTATCTGATGCCGATTACTGTAAAAATAGAGGAGAAATTCGTGACAGAAAAAAAAGAAAATTCTTTTGTGATAAATGCAACAGAAAACACCAATCGTTTGGGATATTCTACCTATATTTAATATATTTAACAGATAAAAAAACAACAATACAATATGGAAATAAGTTCTGTCAAAGGAATTTTCTTGAGATATCTACTGATGCCACTGATTACGGGAATTTTGATATTCATTCTCGCGATGATCCGGCGAAGCAAACCGGCGATCAGCGTGAAACATATTATTTTCTATGTTCTTTTGTCTGGTCTTTGCCTTTGTCTGCCCGGTTTCCTGGGTTTTTCCGGCAATCTGTTCAATCCGTATTGGTATCTTTTTTCGCAGCTTGTTTACCTTGGCCTGGGCATTATTCACGTCAATCTCCTGCATCATTATTTCAGAAAACATATTGACAAGCTTTGGATGAGTATTCTGTTTGAAGCCATTTTGAGCCTCACCTGCATCCTTTTTGGCGGTTTTCTTTTCACCTTGATTTTTAAATGGATGAGCAAGGATCTTGGCAATCCTTATATGGCTGCCACCAGCATTATTATTTTTATAGTTCCTCTGATCTTCTATTACTGCTATGTCCAGTTTATCAGCATTCCGTTTGATATTTATAAAACATGGCGCTTCGATCCTGATCAGAAACCGCATAATTTCCAGGGTGTGGATTTTGACAAACTGATGGTGCTGAATGTAGAACTCAGCAAGAATTCTGAGGATCAGCAGAGATTCATCGTCAAGGCAAAAACGCTGGCAACAGGTATTACTTTCGGAGACTGGTTCCACAGGGTTGTAGACGATTATAACCACAAGAATCCCAATGCCACAATCAAGCTGATAGATTCGTCAAACGAGCCTTATTACTGGATTTTTTACATTAAAAGATCATTTTTCAGCATCAGAAAATACATCGATTTCGAACAGGATATTCTTACTAATAAAATTACCGAAAACCAGACTGTGATCTGCAAAAGAGTGATCCGCCATCAGGAAGAAGGTAATATTGCTAACCAAACAAGCACATCATTATGATACAACCGATAAAACATTTCGCCGTCAACTGGGTAGACGGGATGAAGATCTCCAAAGACCATCTTGTGCAGCAGGAAGATTTTATGATAGATTCTATCCGGGATTCCAATTCTATTCAGATCAATTCCTACAATTTCGGACTGCTACCCATCACAGAAAAGTATGGCGACAAGACTATTTACGAGCTGCAGAGCACCGCTACAAATGATGCCCAGCTGACTATCAAAAAATGCACGGCCATCACCCTTGCAGGCTACCGCATAGAATTGTTTGATCATAAAGTGAACATCAGAAATCTTGCAAAAAATATGGCGCAGGATCAGGAGGAAGTAGACGGAGAATTCTTTATTCTGGCGTCTGTCAATCCATTTGACCACGTCTCTTTTGGTGATATTGATGCTGATGAAATTCCGCCGAGACATCCTTTTACAAAACCCAACTACAGGATAGAGCTGGTAGATGTTTCTATCCTGAACAGCAGCTATTCCGGCGGCAATTATCTCGTTTTGGGAAAAGTCGCTATGAAATCCGGAATGGCGCAGATAGACGCCAATTTTATTCCACCATGCAGTTCTGTTGAGAGCCATCCAAAACTGGTAGAATATTATAACAATTATTCCAATTCTCTGGGCAATCTCCGTCAATATGCGTTTAAGATCATCCAGAAAACAGCGCACAAAAATCAGAATATTACACTTGCCGACAATGTAAAAACACTGTGTATAACCATCATCAAACACATTGGCGAAAATTATTTCCAGTTCAAAAATGTAGTGACAGAGCAGCCGCCTATCTTCCTGATCAATATATTCTCAAAACTTGCGCTGCAGCTTTATAGCGACACGCAGATGATGGTGCAGGCAGAACTGGAAGAAATGCTGAATTACAGTCTGGAATGGAGCGAAATTACACCGCATTCTCTTCTTAATCAGCTTACCAATAACGCAGAAATCAATTATGATCATCATAATACTGGCGAATATTTCTTTAACATCAATCAGATGATGAAAAGTCTGGAACTGATTTTCGGTAAACTGAGCGAACTGGATTATATCGGTCAGCGCAAAGAAAACATCATTGTCAATGAGCAGGAAGTAATCTCCAACAACGATCCTAAAAAAGGCTGGAGCGTCATCGATTAATACTTGTAACCATTCGGCATATGTAATTAAGTGTGAAAAATATAAATCCTGAAGAACTATTTCTTTGGGATTTTTTTAGCATTAATAATAAATGTAATCGTAGAATTACTACACTTTTCCAAAAAAGGCGAAGGCTGAATCGTCATCCTGAATCAATTTTTTAAATTTATAAAGCAGAAAATATCTTTCCTGAAAAATGAAAGTTTATGGACGAAAATATTCTGATATATGACGTAAAAGCCGGTGATACTCTAGACAGGATTGGAGCTGAAATCGGTATGACGGGAGACCAGCTGAAGGATTTTCACAACGCCAATTGTGAAAAACTGGAGAGATTATGGTTTAATAATCTGAATGGTGTGCGGCAGATTATTATCCCAAAAGAATATAAGAACCCGGAACAGCTTCGTAAGGAAAGAATGACAGAGCTTCCGCCGTCCAGTGTCACGAGAGATTTCTACGCGAAATCGTATCAAGTCACTGAAAACTTCTCCAGACTCGCTGAAGACAATTTGGAAATAAATTATACGATTGAGGTTGCATTCAAAAAAAGAGAGGAAATCAGCATTGCTGAAGAAGTTGCAGATGTGAAATGTTTCGGTTTCAAAAAAAACGGCACACCGCCTGATGACAAGATGAGCGCCATTGCGATCGCAGCGATGGAGAGCATCTACCCTATTTCGTTCGTGCTTCCTTTCCAGGGTAAGGTTTCGGCGATCTATGAGCACGATATTCTTAAAAAAAGATTTGATGAAAAACGGCCGGAAATGGAAGAATTTTTCACCGGCGAAATCTATAAAGCCTACTTAGATAAATTCTCGGAGAGCATTGATAATGCAGACTTGCTCATCAGGAAGTTTTCGTCTTCACTACTCTATCAGCTACTGTTTCCCAGGATGGAATGGTTTCATAAAAGCAGTCCTTGGGTAGAGGAATTTTATTTCATTCAAAACTCCTTCCCGCTCAAATGTGCTATGAATGCCGATTACGATCATCAGAACGATGAATTTGTAGAAACAGTACTGCAGGGAAATATCAAAGACGCCTACAGTCTGCAGGAGATCTTGCGTGGAAAATCTTTTGGTGATGAAGCCGAAGAATTTGCAGACGGCGCCATCGAACTGCGATACATAACGGATAAAAAGACAAAAAAAATGCTTCGTGCAGAGGCTTCCGTAACCTTCAGGAATGACAATGAACTTTACCAAACGCAAACCGTAAAACTGATTCCAAATGGAATCTCCTGAGAAAAATAATCTGTCTGAAAAAGCAAATGATTTAAAACTCTACGATTTTTCAAGCTAAGTACTTATATTTTTGACTGCCCAGCTCCAAGTGATTATGTAAAAGATGAAGAACCAGATTCATATACATTTGGAATTGTAGGAGGGAAAAAACTGAAAAGGTATTGGTATGAAAACTCTTTAAATAATCAATAAATGAAATATTTAGTAATTACAATTTTTAGTGCAATTAGCTTTTGGGGTTGTAAACAAAATTCAAACAATCATCTTACAAATGAAAATAAGAATCTGCAACCAAAAACGACAACCAATGATTTATCACAGTCGAGCAAAACTAAAATTTCTCCCGATACCATAAAAAATCAAGAAAAAATTGTTGAAAAATGGGCGTTTAAGAAAGAAATAATTTCTCTTTTTCTTTCTGAAAAATCAGATGATTTTTACAATTATGGACAACTCAAAATTGGAAGTATTGAATCCGGAAAATTTGTACGAATACCTCAAAAAGATTCTCCTTATACCGGTTTTGAAAAAATGGTTATTAAATTTCCTTATTTTACTGTTGAACAATCCTACAGAGAAGGAGATTTTACCAATTATGAATTTATTACATTTAAGAAAGAAGCCCAATCAATCTATTTGTATAAATACGCTGTAGATTATACCAATATCCAAAATCTTGAAGAAGATGTTCCAAGTCTTCGTCTTGACCAAAAAACAATAAGAAAAGTTAAAATAGAAAATGTTACTATCGATTTTCTGACTTCATTGAGAAGTGAAAGATGATATTAAAAAATAAGAACGGTCAACTTATAGGACAAAAAATCATTTAAACTATTAACATTAAGTTGGCAAGTTTTGTTTCCAGGAAGAACAAGTGAGAAAAAATAAGAAAAATGATAGATAATAAATTTTGAAATTAATTCTAATTTGAAGAAAATCAAGAAAATTAAAGGGTCTAAGACAGATTGTATAACTTCTGAATAATTAGTAAAACGTCTTATGAAATATCTATTATTAATTTGTTTTTTTGTTCTTTCATTTACCACTTGTGAAAATTCAAACAAAGAAAAAACAGCTAAAACATCTGTTACAAAACAAGAAAAATCTTTTCAGGATTTAAATAAAAAAAACATATCTAAATGTAAAGTTCAAATTCAAAATCAAGATTTAGTACTAATATGTAATGAGAAAGAAACCATTTATAAAGACCTAATTATCAACAAAATGTCTCTTTCAACCGAACTTACACAAAATGATAATGGGCTTTCGTTATTGTATGAAACAAATGCATCATCAACGAAAAGTAAAGAAAAGTATGATTTTATTTATTCTTTAAAAGGATTGATTTTAATTTCTAAAGAAATTGTAAAATATGGAAAAGATGGATTGGCCATAAATAAATTATTTATTGATAATTATGATATGTCTCAAAAAACATATGACGATTTGCAGACCACAGGAAATTCTTTAAAAGAAGAATTCAACAAAAAACCTTTTGGTTTTGTTTATGATTCCGAAAATATTCTTTTTGCCAATGTGACATATCAATCATCTATTGAGGATTTATATATTGATTATCCAAAAATTGAAAATGCAGATTTCAAAATCAATAATGTAGAATCTGCCAATAATCAAGCATTTGCTTTAGAACAATTAGAAGCTGATGATTCCTCAAGACTCTTACTGAAAGAAATTATCTCACAATGTCCGGATAGAACTGTGGCATTTCTAAATCTAGCAGATGTTGATTGGAAACTTAATAAAAAAAAGGAAGCACAAAAAAATTACAGTATCTACATTTCTCTTATGAAGTCGCAAAAAAAAGATTTATCAAAAATTCCAAAGAGAGTTTATGAGAGGATTAAATAAAAGAGTAAAAGCGAAATAAAGGGTGGGTAAAAAATATGATCAAATACCACATCATCACTGGGAACCAGTTACCGACCTCCAGGCCAAATCGGTCGCTTGCTTGCTTAAATTCTTACTGAAAAACTTTAATTTGTCTATTGACGATGTAAAAGTTCACGAAAAGTTATGCAGTAAAGAAGCAAAAGAAGGACAAGATGCTATGAAGCCATGAGACCTGCTCTTCAAATTATCTAAAAAAGGCAACATCAAATATTTAAATTCACCAATGATCAAATATTGGAATGACTCTACTGCTGATTTTACAGAAAACGTTTCAATTTCGCTAGAATTGGATCCCTGATATTTGACATGCAGATGACTCAAAATAATAATGAAAAATTTGATCACCGAAATACTCATTAAATGATGAAGTTTAAAGATACATTCAGCTTATCCCACAAGATGAGTACATTAAGGATGCTTTGGGTAGCTACCATAATTTTGACTTTCTTTTATTTATCCTGTAAAAAGCATGATATGCCTTTTGGAAACAAGGCTCAAAATATTGCAAATCACCGTGTTTCTAAAGTAGAAGACGGCAATAAATTTGATGATGACGATTTCTCTACAGACATCATTACAAAGGCAAAAAAAAATTTGGACAGTTTGGGCTTCAAATTTCCAGCGAAAGAACAATTCAGAGAAAGAATTCTGAAAGTCTATGGCATGGATATTTCCAAATATGACAACAGCATTATCGCCTTGAGACCTTCGGATTTCCCCGAGATAGTCATCAAAAATGATCAATTTATTCTGGTGCAGGATAGTGATTCCGGCAATCGATTCTTCATCAATCCGGAAATGCTTGTGTACTATAACAAATTCGTTTTTTACAAAGACAAAAGTGCTTTTAACTTGCTGAAATCTATAAATCCTTACCTTTTAAAAGACCTGGTGATCGTCTATGGTTTTGACGAAGATAAAGACCTTGTCAAATATGCTCTTAAAGATTATGCTTTTTCCAACGATGTAAATACACACGATTTAATATTTTCTCGCCGTCCCGAAAACAACAAATATGAGATCCGGAAAGGCATTATGAATGATATAGAAGACTTCGTTTATGGCGGTGCGGTTGAAGACTTTTCCTACGCAAAAAAAGGAAACGGCTACAACAGTATTTCTAAAATCATAAAAAAGATAGAAGATCAAAAAGGGAACTATATTGATCCCGACGAAACAATTGCTTACTTGTACAATCAGGAATTGCAGGTCGGAATTGTGGGCGACATCCAGCAAAAATTGGATCATTCTCCGGATTATGCGAAGTTTCTGAGAAAAAATAACTTCTTTAAACTGGAAAAACTAAAAGAGTATGTCGAGGTCATCTATCAATCTCCTGATGAAGGTGAAACTGATAATAAAAGGTTTTATATTGATGATCCAGATGGCTTTACCAACTTAAGAAGAGGCAAAACTACAGCATCCGAAATTATCCAAAAAATAAAATCGGGAGCGCAGATTGAAGTTCTGGATGATTCCGGAGATTGGTTTTCGGTAAAAACGAAGGAAGGAAAAGAAGGATTTGTTCATAAAAGCAAGATAAAATCAGATTAAAAAGATAAAAGCACTTTTCTCTAAGGTGCTTTTTCGTTATAGTTTCTTTGGCGTAAATTGTTTAAATTTAATTTTCTACAACAACTAGAGGCGGAAAGAAAGTATGAATCAAAATAATAACCAATGCGAAACAGCCTGCTCATCATCTTACTAGCATTTTTATCCTGCAAAAAGGAGAAACCGACGGCCGTTACAACTGCCGGAAAAAGTGAAATCCAAAGTACGGCTTTAGTTATAATTAAAGACACGGTAATTTTCGGTAATTCTGCTGAAGGTGAAAACCTGGAGCTTTTTACCGATTCCAAAACCGGCGATTCGGTGCTCAAAAGCACGGCTTATGGCGAAAGTGGAAAAGCAGAATATGAGTTTATCTTTAATAAAATACTGAAGGAAGGCAAAGCTGTCACCTTTCAATACGCAGAGCCAACTACCGTAAATGCCGAGCCTGAGCTAAAAAAGAAATCCGAGGAAAACCTCTCATCATCAAAACAATCGAATGAAAAACTGAATCAGCTTTTTCTGGATTACATAAAAGTGTTCAGAAAGAAAAATGAAGCCAGCGCATCACAAACCAATAAAAGCTGGACCGGCGATTATGCCCTCTCCCTCAATGATGACAGCGAGGACTGGCGCGACATCCACTCTATCACCATTCATATTTCCAAAGACTCTGTCACATATCTTGCAGAAGGATTTCAGCTTTATCAGTATTTCAAACTGAAAGCAAATATGGATGGTAATTCCTTATCTTTAAACTACGAAAAGTCCCTCGATAATACCGGCAGCTTCGCCCTTGGCAAAACAAAAGACTTCGGCAAAATCACCTTCCAAAATGGAAAATACCTTTGGGAAAGTCCATATATTGATGAGAATTTTGGGGAAGGCACGAGACAGAAATATGAACTACAGAAGAAGTAATTTAAATAATGAAAAACATGCAGTTTAAACCGATATTCACCGTATTTTTATTTTCAGCTTGCCTTGCGTGTGAGGAAAAAGCGCCTGTGCAAAAAAGTCCGAAACCATCTGAGAGTATAATTGTCGAAAAAGCCGAACCTCCAAAAGCAGCCGTGAATTATCTCGAAAATATTCCCAGTAGATCTTTTGTACTCAGCTGTGGCAGCGGATGCGCAATGACTTATACTGCTAAAGAGATAGAAAAAGAAGAGTCAGCATTCCGGGTGAAATTTGATGTCCAGATGTATGTGGATGAAGTAGAATCCGACAGTTTCGAAGAGACCTATGAGTTTCACTTTAAGGATAATGAGCTTGATAAAATCGTAAAAGAAGGCGAGAAAGGCGATTTCCTGCAGACTCAGATGCCGGAAAGTCAGCGATCTTTTAAAGAATTTGGTCAACAGTTGGAAAAATATTGATTGCTGATTCCTACCGTCAGTTGTATTGTAATTAGGACGAACATTAAAGAAAAAAAAATCCTGATGAAAATGGACTGCCCCCAAAAAATTAGACACTTTTTAGGGGCATTTTTTATGAATAGGAAAGAAAAATTTAGCGTTGCTTTCAAATTGGAATGTATTGAACTTCACCAGAATTCTTATCGTTCGATTGAA